>Ga0129315_1000001_pt1 | contig 523145 bp, 496 predicted proteins | sample Cm827metagenome_FD_94432 | JGI IMG/M metagenome (GOLD analysis project Ga0129315, IMG submission 94432) | Eastern black-and-white colobus group fecal microbial communities from Wisconsin, USA - Cm827 metagenome | ecosystem: Host-associated > Mammals > Digestive system > Large intestine > Fecal...
AACTGCAGCGGTGCATATTATATGGTTCCACATTACACCGATGGTATCAGATCTGTTGATTGGTTTGTGCGCTATAATGATGGTCATATCGGTCGCTCTGTATATTATCCAGAATACCAGGACCCTTAAGGGAGAGACTGTATAAGCAATTTTATATTGCAACTCTCGAAAAATTTGAACTTTATACAAAACACATAAAAACCTTATAAAATAAGGCTTTAAAGCAATTGTCCATAAAATTGATATTTGAACAATATTCAGTTTTGAACAAAAGAATATTGTTCATTTTTTTTAAAGTAACATAGATTCTCAATTGTTCATTTTTATAAAGTAAGCAAAATGTTATATTGCCACGATTGTTTTTGCTGATATACCATATTATAATTAGTACGAATGAGTGCAATGGCTGATAGATGCTTTAAGGAGGAGGCTGGTTATGTGCAAAATGAGTGTACCGTTTTCAGAAATAAAAAAAGAATTGTTAAATGAGCCGACAGGGGTATATGGATACAGAGATGAACACGGCACTGACAGATCCATCGAATCCACGATATGCAGAAATTACCGGACGTATTCCTGCTCACGTCTGGGGAACTCCGGAAGATATGAAAGGTCCTTGTGTTTTTCTGGCATCAGATGCATCCGACTATCTCGACGGAGCAATCATTCCGGTGGATGGAGGGTATCTCGTAAAATAGCATAATACAGAAGGCGTATAGGATTATGAAAGGCTTCCGATTAGGTTTTAAATGATTTTTCGAATCATAGCACTTCCATGCAGATCGCATACAGGATCAGCAAAAAGGTGGTGTTTCAGGCAGAATTCGTCTACGGCTTTTCGACATCCGGAAAACTGGGTACTGTATACGTCATGGATCAGGAGAACTCCGCCGATAGACAGACGTTCATAAAACAGAGGTAATGCAGCAGCAGTTGGAGCATAGAGATCCGCATCTAACGATACGAAACAGAAAGTTTCATCGGTGATATCGGAAAAAGTATCCGGAAACCATCCTTTATGGATGATCACATGCGATGGATCAGGCATGATGCGAAGAACAGAGTCTACATCTGTAGAAGAAAAGTCTCCTGTTTTAGCGCGAGACAGATGTCTGGATGCTTCTACGGCAATATCTTTTTCTGAAAAGCCTTCAAAAGTATCAAAAAGATGTATTTTTCGATCCGGAAAGGCCGTACTGATCAGGCAAGAAAAATCACCCTGGAAAACACCAAGTTCTGCCACATCTCCAGGGATATTTTGTTGATGCATCTGTTCGGCTAAAAGGCGCATAACCGCAACCCGTGCATCAAACATGCGAAGTGCAGAAGGATCACAAAATGAACCGTGATAGCCCAAGTGCTCCATCTGCTGCATCATAGAACCACGCCGCTCTTCATCCAATACACCAAGAATAATCAGATCAGGAAGAAGAGCAGCGGCCTTTGATGGAGAACAGATTGGGATATTACCAATAAATTGTCCATGTTTGCGCGGATCATTATCGGCAAAGCACATGATCTGATAGGAATTTCCAAGAAGTCGGGCAGTCATCTGCCCAATCTGTCCGGCACCGAATATAATAGTTTTGTAGACATGTTTTGTCATCATTTCATAGCAGCCTTTCTTTCAGCTCGAACCTGAATCATTTGTCCTGTGATAGATATTGCGATTTCAGCAGGTGTTTCTGCTTTAATATTAAGTCCCACAGGCGTGATAATACGGTCTAATTCTCGCTCATCGATTCCATACTCTTCTACGAGACGATGAAATACACCAGCTCTTTTGGCGAGACTTCCAATGACGCCGATATAGCATGCAGGTGTGGCAAGAAGTTGTGTCTGCACAATCGTATCATAGGCATGACCTCGTGTCATGACACAGCAATAATCAGCATCTGTGATAGAAATGCTCTGATCCAGATGATCAAAATCGCAAAGGATTGTCTCCGCTGCATCCGGGAAAAGAGCAGGATCTGTAAATTCCGGACGGTCATCCAGAACGATGCAGTGAAAGTCAACACTTGCAAGTATTGGTACCAGCTTTTGTGAAACATGCCCGCCTCCAAATACATAGACAGTTCCGGATGTACCGATTTGTTCTGTAAACAGGTCACAGGTTTCATTGCGATGACGGCATGGTCTTGCAGATAAGGAAGATAAGATGGAAGAAGGAACATCAGCATTTCCAGTCAATCCATAGGATGCACTGTAAAGACTCATACCGGATGTGGCATGAAGATCACAGATCAGCCAGAAATCTTTTCGTTCTTTATATAATGTCTCAGCAGTTACGGCAAGTTCCATAATAATAGGGTCATTATGATCCAGATACTGGAAAAATACGGTAACATCACCACCACAAATCATACCGATATTTTCAACATCTTTGCGATTCAACCGGAATTCATGTTCACAGGATTCTTTCTTTTCAAGAATATCAAGTGCCATAAGCTCTGCACGATATTCGACAGAACCTCCGCCTATGGTTCCGGCAATTCGGCCTTTTTTTCCAACCAACATACGGGAACCGGCACCTCTTGGCGTCGATCCTGAGGAAGCAACGATGGATGCAAGCACAAGGTCGTTTCCTTTTTGAAATTCTTGTTGTATGATCTGAAATAAAGTTCTCATATATAAAACACCTCCTGTAATTTTCTATAAGTCATATCGTCATGTGACAGATGGTCTGTATCATATTTTGCAGATCAAGAGCCTGTTTAAGCTGTCGTTCATGAGATTTCAAAGCTTCGGGACTGTTACACTTACACAGACTGTCCGCAAATCGTTTTTCGATGGTTACACGTTCGGTTTCCTGAATCAGTTTATCTGATAAAAAGACGATAGCCGCTTCATTCAGAATTGTCTTCTGTAAACCATGATGTTGTGAAATAATCTGACTGATTTCAGTATAGCCTAATTGTAAGAAAAGATCACCACCTGTTTTGGTGTGATGTTTTTGAAGTCTGGCAATATCATGAAGGAGCGCTCCGGAGCGAATCAGTTTTTTATTAAAAAAGTAACCATGAGATTCCAGCAGATCGCAGAAATGGCAAGCCAATTCAGTCACTGCATCACTGTGTGCCTGTACATGATGAGGAAGAGACACCGAATCGCGAAGCATCCGGCATAGTTCGTCATGCAGGTCAGGATGAGGCAGCAGGTAAGTCGAATCAGATAAGGCAACATGATGGTTATCGTCAGCGTTCAGATGATAATAGGAACCACATGGAAGACGAAAATACTGTCTGGCATGCTGTTTTGAATCAAGCAAATACAGATAAGAAGAAATTACATCTGTATGAGCAACAATTGCAATATCACCCTCAGAAGAACGAAGAATTTCATAAATTGCCTGCGAAAAACGCATGCCGGATGCGAAAGGAGTTTCTGCTCCTGGAATCGGGTAATCAGGATCCATTCCACGTGCTTCATATATGTCTGGCCATCTTTTGCGTATCTCATCAAAGGAAAGACCATCCCATTCTCCCAGATTTCGTTCTGTTAAATCTGAGATAGTGATATGTGGAAGATCAGGTGTGATATGTGCAGCTGTTTCCATAGCTCTTGACAAAGGACTGCAGTAAACAGCAGTTATTTTATCATCCAGTTCTCCGTGAAGAAGGACTGACTGCAGATGTCCAAGCATAGATAAAGAAAAATCAGTCTGACCGATACAGCAAGAATGTTCATCGGGATATTGTGGTTTTCCGTGTCGAATAAGATAAAGATTACGCATTGAAAAATCCTCTGAAACACTTTTCAAATATTGCTTCGGAACAGGTACGTGTTTCCTCTGAAAAACGGGCATATCGCTTCAAAAATTCTTCTCCGTATGGTGTCAGTTCACTGTGACTGCCCTTTACACCGCCCTGACTTCGAATAATCAGCGGTTCATGAAGCTGCGATTCTAATGTATGGATCAGATTCCAGCTGGTGGAGTAGGAGATGTGCATGCGTTCGCAGGCATCACGAACAGATCCTGTTTCATGAATCAGTGTAAGCAGCGAATAGAGCTGTTCATCAAAGAAGACCTTTTCCCGTGCCAGCTGAATCTGAATCTCTGAACGGATCAGACTTTGATTGTGTGCACGAAGAAGTTCTGCATAATCCTCTGGTGTATCCGCATCATGAATGATTCCAGGATCTTCTACATTTAGACAATACATGGGAGTTCCACAATGTTCTACAGCACCCTTCAGACCAGTGTTTCCATCATTGCTTAAAATGGACTCAATTAATGAGGAACGAATCAGGATCGGATGACCTGGAGTTCCGTTACAGACCGGAGTAACAAGAGGTTGTCCAAGAGAAAGCATTTGTGTAACGGTATGTGCTGTGAATAGTGGAACATCTACAGGTGTAAAGAGTACCGTATCCACTTTGTCTTTTAAATATTCCAGTCCAATCCTGACAGAATCAAACATATGAGTAGTTTCATAGTCCTCATTTCGAAGAAAAATAACATGATTGGAAGCAAGGTGGCGTTCCAGAGTATCCGCATTGTATCCGGTTACCACCACTATTTTAGAGATTCCGGCCTGCCGGAAGTTATTAATCACACGCTGCGCGATGGAAATGGATCCAAGCTGAAGCATGGGCTTGAAGTCTCCCATTCGTGACGATTTCCCTGCAGCTACGATGAGAGCACCTGTCTGCATCATAGATACCTCCTGAAAAATAATATTGTACAAATTTGATATTATTATAGCATAAAAAGTGGGAATAAATAGTAAAATTTTTCGACAAAGTAATAAAAACAATATAAAAAAGAGCAAAAATAGCCAACTAATAATTATTTACAATTTGTAAAACTGTACAAAATTATGATAATATGAAATTATACAAAATAATGTAAACAGGAGAACGTTTCCATGAATAAGATTTTTGAAATTACCGCAAAAGAAGTTACGATACAGGTAAAAGATGAGCGCACAGGAGAACAATACAGTCGGACACTTCCGATTGATTATTATGAGAATGCGAATGTTTTAAAACTCAGCGGTGAGAATCTGGACGGAAGCAGTTCTTCCATTGTTTTCTATTCTGTCAGAGGAATGGAAAGACTCAAAGATCTGACGGGTAAGGGTGCTGATTATGATCCATGCGGAACACATAAGTCAGAAGATTTGTAACATCGGAACGTGTATTTTTTAAAGGAGGAATGAAACATGATTAAAAAGACATTGAAGATCAATGGTGTGGAGCGAATCCTTATTCTTGATAAGGATGAGACACTGGCGCAGGTACTTCGTGAGCATCTTCTTCTTACAGGATGTAAGATTGGTTGTGGAGAAGGTCATTGTGGAGCATGTAATGTTATTATGAACGGGAAAGTTACAAGATCCTGTATCTATAAGATGAGCCGTGTCCCTGACCACGCAGAGATTACAACGATTGAGGGTGTCGGAACCATTTCAGATATGCACCCGATCCAGGTTGCATGGATGGCATATGGATGTGCACAGTGTGGTTTCTGTTCACCGGGATTTATTATCTCAGCAAAAGTACTTCTTGATGAGAATCCAAGTCCGACTCGCGAAGAGGTAAGAGACTGGTTTAACAAACAGCGTAACCTTTGTCGCTGTACAGGTTACAAGCCACTTATTGACGCAACTATGGCAGCTGCAGCAGTTCTGCGCGGCGAGATGACAAAGGAAGATCTTGTGTTCAGACAGACAGAAGATTCTATCGTGGGTACAAATTATATTCGTCCGTCAGCGGCACAGAAAGTAACAGGTACCTGGGATTTCGGTGCAGATGATGCATTAAAGATGCCGGTTGGAACGCTTCGTCTTGCGCTTACACAGGCGAAGGTTTCTCATGCAAATATTCTTAGCATTGATACAACAGAAGCAGAAAGTATGCCGGGTGTTGTACGTGTGATTACTGCAAAAGACATAAAGGCAGCAGGTGGAACCAACAAGATTAATGGACTTGTAATGCTTCCAAAACACAACAAGACAGACGGTTTTGAACGTCCGGTACTTTGTGATGAAAAGATCTTCCAGTTTGGCGATGCAATTGCGATTGTAGCTGCGGATACAGAAGAGCATGCCCGTGCAGCTGCTGATGCAGTAAAGGTTGAGATTGAAGAACTTCCTGCATATATGAACGCAATGGATGCGATCGCACCTGATGCAGCAGATATTCATCCTGGTATTCCAAATGCATTCTTTGAGACAAATTGTATCAAAGGTCCTGATTTTGACTGGGATAGTATACCGGATTCCCAGCAGGTTGAGATTGAATCTTACTGCTCACGTCAGCCACATCTTCACCTTGAACCGGACTGTGGCTATGGATATATTGATGAAGACGGTATGATAACAGTGCATTCCAAATCTATCGGTATACATCTTCATATGCCTATGATCGCAGATGGTATCGGTGTACCAATGGAAAACTTAAGACTTGTTCAGAACCATGCAGGCGGAACATTTGGTTACAAGTTCTCACCGACAAATGAGGCTCTGATTGGTGCAGCTGTTAAGATTCTGGAACGTCCGGTATCGCTGGTATTTAATCAGTTCCAGAACATTACTTATACAGGAAAGAGATCTCCTGCATTTATGAATATTAAGCTTGCGGCAGATGAAAATGGTAAACTCCTTGCACTTTGGGGCAACAACTATGTAGATCACGGTCCATATTCAGAATTTGGCGATCTGCTTACCATGAGACTTTCTCAGTTTACAGGCGCAGGTTATGGAATTAATTCTATTCGTAATAAATCAACAACCGTATTTACAAACCATGCATGGGGCTCCGCATTCCGTGCTTATGGTTCACCACAGTCCTATATGGGATCTGAGATTGCAATTGACGTGCTGGCAGCTAAGATGGGAATCGATCCGTTCGATATCCGTGAAATGAACTGCTATAAAGAATCAGAGGGCACTACCATCCCGACAGGTTATCCACCAGAGGTATATTGTGAGGAAGATCTGTTTAAGAAAGCACGTCCATTGTATGAAGCGGCGAAGAAACGTGTTGCCGAAAAGAATGCAGCTTCTGACGGAAAGATGAAATATGGTATCGGTGTATCCCTTGGTGTATACGGCTGTGGTCTTGATGGTGTTGATACATCAAATGCATTTGCAGAATTAAATCCGGATGGAACCGTTACGATGTATGCTGCATGGGAAGATCATGGACAGGGTGCTGATATGGGTGTTCTTGTATCATCTCATGAAACACTGCGTCAGGCAGGAATCAGACCGGAACAGATTAAACTGGTTATGAATGATACGAAGACATGTCCGAATGCAGGACCTGCTGGAGGATCACGTTCACAGGTTATGTCAGGTAATGCATGTCGTCTGGCTGCAGAAAATCTTGTGGCAGCAATGAAGAAAGAAGACGGAACATTCCGTACTTATGATGAGATGGTAGCAGAAGGGCTTGCAACAAAATATGAAGGTAACTGGGTAACTACATTCTGTGCAGATCATCCGATTGATCAGGATACCGCACAGGGCGATCCATTTGCAACTTATATGTATACCATCTTCCTGCCGGAAGTTGCTGTTAATACAGAAACAGGTAAAGTTACCGTTGAGAAATTTACTTGCGTAGCTGACGTAGGTACGATCATGAACAGACTTCTTGTAGAAGGTAATTTCTATGGCGGTCTTGTACAGGGTATCGGTCTTGCTCTTTCGGAAGATTTTGAAGATTTGAACCATGACACCACTTTGAAGAATTGTGGTATTCCATATCCAAAGGATGCTCCGGATGATATTGAACTTCACTTCAATGAAACATATCGTCCAAGTGGCCCTTACGGTGCGGCTGGTTGTGGTGAGGCTCCACTGGATGCGCCACATCCTGCAATCCTGAATGCAATCTTTAATGCGACAGGTGCACGTATTACACGTATCCCTGCCCGTCCGGAAAGGGTTCTTGCAGCATTAAAAGAACTTGAGAAATAATCTTAATTCATAATGTGGTTGGAGTAAAAGCTGCCAACTGTGATATAATCAGGGGAGACGGGAAACTGCCTCCCCTTTACAGACGGAAGGAGTATCAGGTTATGACATACATACAGGAGAGAGGTTCTACTCACGTTTATCATGTAAATCGAATGTCAAAAGAAGAGATGGATCATATGATCAGTCTCTGCGTCCATGAACAGCCGGCCTACTGTGTTGCAGCCTGTCCTTTCAAAGTGGATACAAAAGAGATGCTGTATTATGCTGCAAAAGGAAATTTTAAGAAAGCGTTGGTAATTTATGAGAAAATTACACCATTTCCAATGATTCTCTGTGATGGATGTACGGCACCTTGCGAAAATAATTGTAAGCTTTGTGAACTTGGTGATGGTGTCTCCATACGAGAAGTAGAACGTGCGATTGTCCGGTATGGAGAACCGGGAAGAAGAAGCAGTGTATTTCGCATGAGAAAGAAGAAAAATGCAGCAATCTTTGGTTCTGGATTATTTCCACTGTTTCTTGCAGGGGAACTGGAAAAGAAAATGTATCCTACGACGATTTATTGTAAAGAAGAAGATTATGAAAGCTATATTGCAGCGGCAGCCGGACATCTTTTGGAATCAGACCGCAGCAATGAAGCGAAACGTCTGGAATCTATGGATCTTTCTTTTGAATTTGGATGCAGTTTGAATCTTCCGTTTATCAGAGAAAAGATGGAACAGGCAGATGTGGTCTGCGCATCAGAAGAAGTGGCAAAAATGTTAGCTCCGGAAGAAGCAGCAGATGTCGAGATTATGTTAAGAGAACAGGCAAAGATTGTCAGTGGACCTGCGGAATCTGTGATGGATGCGGCTTTTGCCGCAAAGCGGGCAGCTCTGACAGTGGATCTTCTGGTACAGAATTTATCGCCACACAGCAACAGAGGCAGTGAAGGCGCAGTGACGACAAAGCTTTATACGAACATGGAAGGAATCCATGGATCGAATAAGATTTTCTGTGGTCAGGATGGATATTCAAAAGAAGAAGCTGTAGAAGAAGCAAAACGATGTATTCAGTGTCATTGTGACGAATGCATGAAAGGCTGTGTGTATTTAAGTGAATATCAAAAACACCCGGGTCTATTAGCCCGTGAGATTTATAATAATACGCAGATTATCATGGGAGATCATCCGATGAACAAACCGATGAATGCCTGTGCCCTCTGTGGACAGTGTACGGTGATCTGTCCGAATGGATTTGATATGAGTCAGGTGTGCAAGTCAGCAAGAGAAAATATGGTATCCACAGATAAGATGCCGCTGGCGCCACATGAATTTGCACTGATGGACATGTTATTTTCAAATTCAGAGGCTTTTTTAAGCAGACTCCAGCCGGGATATGAAACTTGCAGATATGTATTTTTCCCGGGCTGTCAGGCAGGTGCGATAGCGCCGGATGTGGTTATGCAGGCATACGAAGATTTAAGTAATCGGGTAGCTGGAGGCGTTGCTCTGATGCTGGGATGCTGTGGTGCAATCAGCGAATGGGCGGGCCGCTATGAAATGACAGAAAAAGTAAATGAGCAGCTGAAACAGGAACTGGCCAAGCTTGGTGATCCGATCATCATTGCAGGCTGTCCAAGCTGCATGAAGCAGCTAAAAGAAAGTATTGGAGCACATGTTATAGGAATCTGGGAAATTTTGAGAGAAATCGGACTTCCACAGCAGGCGAAAGGACTGGAGATACCGGTTGCCATACATGATGCCTGTGGTGCCAGAGGGGATGCACAGACACAAGATATGATACGACAACTTTTGTCGGATATGGGATGTATCGTTGAAGATACAGAATATTCCAGAGATTTGTCTCCATGTTGTGGATATGGAGGTCTGACGGCATATGCCAATAAAGACATGGCAACGAAAATGACAGAAAAGTGTCTGGAACGTTCCGATGCACCATATATTACATACTGCATGGCATGCAGAGACCGATTTGCCAGAGAGGGAAGAGAATCCAGACATATACTTGAACTTCTGTATGGGGCAAATGTCAGCAATATGCCTGATATCAGCGAGAAACGCTACAACAGGCTCATATTGAAACAGACACTTTTAAAAAACATCTGGAATGAGGAACCGATCATGGAGAAAAAAGACTATACTGTTGCCTATACAGAGGAGGCAATCCATATGATGGATGAGCGCATGATACTGAAAAGTGATGTGGAACGTGTGTTATCAGATTACAGAGAAAATCAGGAGGCAATCCTGGATGAAGAAACAAAAGAACTGGTGACAAGAAGCAGACTGGGAAATGTCACATTCTGGGTGCGGTTTGTGGAAACAGAAGACGGATATCTGGTACACAGAGCATACAGTCATCGAATGAATATTATGAAAAGGGTGGGACAGTAATGGCAGTAGAAAGAACATATTATACGATTGATCCGGAAGGAAAGCTGACCTGCATGAAATGTAAGGTTCCTCTTGTAAAAGGAAAGGCAAAATTTATGTATCTGGAAAATGGTTTTCCTGTGGAAATGCCTGTCTGTCCAAAGTGTGGGTTTGTGTATGTCCCGGAAGAACTCGCACTTGGAAAAGTGCTCGCGGTGGAGCGTGCACTGGAGGATAAATAGATGAACAGGCATCCGGGAGGGGAAGTGCAGACGCTTCATCTTCTGGAGAACATAGAATGGAAAAAAGAAATGAAAGCACTGGATCTTGGAGCTGGAGAAGGAGACACGGTACGAATCCTGAAATCATTTGGGCTGGATGCACATGGCGTGGATCTTTTTCCACGGGGCAGTGATGTGGAAACAGGCAATTTTCTGCATTTGCAGTATCCATCAGACAGTATAGATCTTTGCATCAGCCAGTGTGCATTTTTCGTCAGCAGAGATCAGAAAAATGCACTATCTGAATGCTGGCGCGTTTTGAAAAAGGGAGGTTTTCTTTTACTGTCAGATCTGGATACCGGAAATCTTTCGGAAATGGCAGAACAGACAGGATTTACCATTCTCCGGCAGGAGGATCAGACGTTACTTTGGCGGGAATATTATCTGGAAGCAATCTGGAATGATTCGTTCTGCTGCGAAGAGTATAAGCTTCTGCAGAAAGAATATAAAGGAAAGAAGCTGCGCTATACCATGTTGGTTGGCAGAAAGGAGTAGCACATGGATCTTTATGAAAGAATCATAGAACTTAGCAGTATGGGTTATCATTGCTCACAAATGGTTATGATTATGACACTGGAAGCCATAGGTGAGGAAAATCCACAGCTTGTAAAGGCTCTGGGAGGTCTGGGCGGTGGCATCGGTTACTGTGGAGATACCTGTGGCTGCCTGACAGGAGGGGCCTGTGCGATAGGTTTGTTCCTTGGCAATCTGGCTCCGCAGGAGAAAGAAGATATACAGATGAAACCGGCTGTGCAGGAATTATATCAGTGGTTCCATAAGAAGACCGAAGAAGAATTTGGTGCTTTTTATTGTAAGGATATCACTTCCAATCTGGATTGGGGAGTGATCATGGAGCAATGTCCTGCGCTGATTGCAGATACTTATACGAAAGTGATAGAAATACTGACAGAACGGGGAATATTGGAACTATGATTACGCTGGGTAAAACAAAAAGTGTATGCCCGATATGTATGAAAGTACTTACGGCTAAAAAATGTATCGGTGAAGATGGCATTTATCTGGTGAAAGAATGTGATATCCACGGAAAGTTTCAGACACTGATCTGGGAAGGAACGGCAGCAGAGTATCTTTCCTGGGGAAGAGAAAACCTGTCTGCGGAGACTCCGGTAAATCCCAAAATCAAAGAGAAATCCTGCCCGGATAATTGTGGACTCTGTGAGGAGCACGAACGAAAAGGCTGTTGTATGATACTGGAAGTGACAAAGCGCTGCAATATGCACTGCCCGGTCTGCTTTGCTTCGGCAGGAGAATGTCTGGAAAACGGTGATCTTTCAATGGATGAAATAGAAAAGCAATATGATTTTCTGATGGATCATGGAGGACCATTCAATATTCAGCTCTCAGGAGGAGAACCAACTATGCGGGAGGATCTTCCGGAGATCATACATATGGGTAGAGAAAAAGGGTTTACATTTTTTCAATTGAATACCAATGGAATCCGTCTTGCGCAGGAAGCAGGATATGCCAGAAAACTGAAAAAAGCAGGACTGAATACGGTATTTCTTCAGTTTGACGGTGTCACAGATGACGTGTATCAGACATTGCGCGGACGCTCTATGATAGAACTGAAAGAAAAGGCTGTGTTAAACTGTTCGGAAGCGGAACTGGGAATTGCCCTGGTACCTGTCATTGCGCCAGGAGTAAATGACATGCAGGTTGGAGATATCCTGAAGTTTGCGATGGATCATATGCCATTTGTAAGAGGAGTACATTTCCAGCCGATCAGCTATTTTGGCAGATGTTCTCAGCAGCGTCCACAAGCTCCGATTACCATACCAAAGATGTTGAAGCTGATCGAGGAACAGACTGACGGGCTTATGAAAAGCGAGGATTTCGCCGGTGGTGGAGCAGAGAATCCATACTGTTCTTTTCATGCAAGTTATCTGAAAAAAGGTGAGAGGGAACTGAAACTTCTGGAAAAGAAATCAGGCAGAGGATGTTGTTGTACTACCAGCGATGATTCCAGACAGTATGTGGAAAATCAGTGGAGCTATAGCACAAAAAAATTTGATGATGATGAAATGACACAGACAGATGCGCTGGATGAATTCCTGATCCGGGTTCATAATGAAACTTTTGCAGTATCAGGGATGATTTTTCAGGATGCATGGAATCTGGATCTTGAACGTCTGAAAAGATGTTATATCTGCGAGGTGGATTCTGATTATGGAATGGTGCCATTTTGTGCATATAATCTGACGAATTCGAAAGGAATATATTTATACAGAAAGTGAAACGATCGAATATAGATGCAATGATCTGTAAGCAGGAAGGCATTACAGAGATTACAAGAGATGAAATACACAGAATACAGCTGGAGAAATTAAATATTGTACTGAAGAGAGAAAAAGAACGAGGGGGTTTTTACCGAGATTTGCCGGAAAGACTGGAAAGCCTGATAGATCTGAGAAGCCTTCCTTTTACAACCGAAACAGATCTGGCACGAGATGGAGGCAGGATGTTGCTGTGTTCCCAGGGGGAAGTCCAGAAAGTGATATCAGAACAGACAAGCGGAACGACCGGTGCCGGTAAACGTGTATTCTATACAGAGGGAGACTGTGAACACACTATAGAACTTTTTATGGCAGGGCTGGGTGAATTTATTTATCCTGGAAGTATAACGATGGTGGCTATGCCATTTTCAGGTCCTTTTGGATTGGGAGAACTGATCGCGGAGGCAATCAGACGTCTGGGAGCAAAACCTCTTTCAACCGGAACAGGAAGAAGTTATGGCGAACTAAACAGGATTCTGGAAGAGGAGCAGCCGGATACGTATGTGGGAATGCCGACGGCATTGCTTTCCATGCTTCGAATGTGCGGAAAAGGCAGTATAAAAAGAGCACTGGTATCCGGAGATGCCTGTCCGCAAACTGTCATGAAAGCAATCGAAGAAATTCTGCAAACACGACTTTGGCCGCACTATGGTTCCAGAGAGATGGGGCTTGGAGGTGCCATTTGCTGCACGGCGCATGATGGTATGCATATGCGGGAAAACCATTGTATTACAGAGATTATAGATGAGAACGGAAATGTGCTGCCGGACGGTGAATGGGGAGAACTGGTGATTACAACCATTGGAATGGAAGCACAGCCGTTGATTCGATATCGGACCGGTGACTGGACAAGGATCATCCCAGGAAGATGCCTTTGTGGAAGTGAAATAAAGCGCCTGGACTTTGTAAAGCGGATGGATCCATTGGGAAGTATCAGAGAGATGGATGAATTGCTGTTTGAGATTCCGGAACTGGTAGATTATTGTGTGAAAATTGTAGATGGAAAAAAGGAAATTACAGCGCTTTTTACGTCGGACAATGGAGAAGAACGAATCAGGAGTGTTTTGGAAGAGAAGGATATTCGTTCATGGAACTGCAAAAAAGCAAAGTGGGAAGATCTGGCGCTGTATCCTGGCAAGCGAGTTACAAGGCAGTGATTTCGTGGTATCATGGAATCACTGCCTTGCCTGTTATTCAGGATAGTATGGACAATCTTCCTGGATGCATTCGCGATTATCTTCGCAGTATTTACACGTTATAGAAGACAACGGAATGTTTACAGAACAAAACTGACTGTAAAAATGAACAGCTTCTTCAATGGCAATTCTGCTGGTACGTTTGCAGCAGCGAGGTCCACCAACATCTGCCAGTCTGGATAAAATAATGGAAACAAGTTTTTGAGGAAACGGCCATGCATCTTTGTGAAGTGGACTGGATCCGGTCATAACGGACATGAAAATACCGGCTCCGGCAGCAGCTCCACAGACACCCCAGTAACCACAGGTACCGCCCGGAACCTGCTTCGCTCTTTTACAGATTTCAGATAGTGCAGCATCGTAATCCATATGTTCTCCATTATTGCGAAATGCTGTCAGAAGAACGCATGGGACAATTGCATGATGCTCCGGTCCATGCATATGTACAGATGGAAGATCCATAATTTTTTCCAGAAGAAGCAAAGCATCTTTTTCTGTACTGTCTCTGAGTGTCGTGATTACCGGAGCATATGTGCCATAGCTGTGGCAGGCATCACAGATAAAGTGACCATTTTCACAGACCGCATTGGTTAATTGCTCTTTATGGCAGATGCTGCACGTCTGAATAGAGCTTTCAGCACGATACGTAATAGGAGCACCACAAATCAGACATCCGGAAAAATGTTCCGCTTCACCGCAACAACAGGAATTATTCGTTTGATCCATTTGATTCACCTCCGGAGAATTTATTTTAATAGTGTTAACGATGTAATAAGTATAACATAAAATGAAAAAGTAATGAGAAAGTATTTTGACAATGATGTTACTTTGGGTATATGATTTGATCCAATAAAGGGGAGTAACCTGCGCTTAACAAATTGCGTTTGTGATGTCGTCAGTACGGTGGAAGCATCCGGTATCATAAGGAAATGGTGAGACTTTTATTGCATTTTTTATTATGCAATAAAGGTCTCTTTTTTATTTTTTATAAGAGGGCTTTCATTGCATAAGAAATTCAGGTAGTAAATACTTAGAAACGAGGAGGCGGAATTGATGGCATGACTATTGAGGAGGCTCTTCCATATCTAAAGGAATATCAACAAGAGTTAACTGACCGCATATATCGTGGAAAGTATACTTCGTCTCCAGTAAGACGAGTTGAGATTCCCAAACCAGATGGTGGTGTGCGAAAGCTTGGCATACCAACAGTGATAGACCGTACCCTCCAACAGGCAATAACCCAACAGTTAGTGCCAATCTATAGTGAAAATGGATTTGTTAGATAGTCTGACGTACGGTGCTGTGAGAGGACGGCGGTTAATCACCGCCTCCTACTCGATTTCTGTTGTTTTTTTTGCTGGTCAGTTGTAGCTTTTAATATTTCTGCTTTGGTTAAAAAAATGTTTATAAATGTACAAAATTCTGATATAATAATGTACATAGATGAAAGGAGGAGTTACAATGCCAGTAATAAAACCGATTACAGATTTGAGAAATACAAATGAAATATCTGAAATATGTCATAAACAGCAACAGCCAATATTTATTACGAAAAATGGATATGGAGATTTGGTGGTTATGAGCATGGAAACGTATGAAGAACTGCTGAATACAAACCATATTGATAAAGCTATTTTTGAAGCAGAACAGGAAGTCGCAAAAGGTGCAGAGCTATTAGATGCTCGCGAGGCATTGGGAAAACTTCGGAGGAAACATTTTGGATAAATATATTGTAAAAATGTTTCCACAGGCCTATAGAGATATTGATAAAATATATGAGCAGGCACTTCTTGTGAGCAATTATCCGGACGATGCAATAGAATTAGCAGATAAAATCGAAAAAGCGATTTTTAGTCTGGAAGAGCAGCCATATCGGGGAGCAGAACGGAAACATGGATTCTATGCGTTTAAAGGATATCGCCAGTTATTGGTAAAAAATTACATTATCATTTATGAAGTGTTTGAAAATGAAAAGGTAGTTGCTGTAGTAACTGTAAAATATGGAAAAAGTGAATTTTAGGGAAAGTAATGAAAAGAGGTCGGATCACTCCGGCCTCTTTTTATGTGAGGCCAGCAAATCATAGGCCTCTCTATTTTGTTCTATAATTTTCTCAGACAGATCCTGTACTTCGTCCGTTGGAGCCAATTCTGGAGCCGGTGTGCTGTCCTGTTCATCGTCCTCACATGGACCGAGAATGTATTCTTGATATTTCCAGTCGAAGCCGTATTTTTCCTGAATCTGAAGAGGGTTTATACTATCAGGCTCTACATGGCGAATATTGTGCCAGGCGTTTCTGAGCCGCTGGTAGGATGAAAAGGTACAGAAGAAAAAAGTTGCTACATCTAAGATCACCAATGTACCTGGCAGCATTACCTTAAATGTTAAGAAAAACTACAAATTATCACCAATTATTACACCGATCACAACGAAGAATAAAGCATCTTATAAAACTGCAAATAAAAAGATAGCTACCGTATCCAAAAAGGGTGTGATCACGGCTAAGAAAGCTGGAAAGACGACCATTACCATTAAGGTTGGAAAGAAAACAAAGAAAGTAAAAATGACGGTAAAAAAATAAGCAGTAACAAATGGACTTGGGATCGAAAGATTTCAGGTCTTTTTGCAAAAGTACATTATTTACTGGAATTTGCAGGATCATTATGATAATGTAAAAATGGTTGATAAGAGATGTGCGTGTTAGTAACAAATAGCATTGAGGAAGAATATGAAAATATTGGTAGATGCGGATGCCTGTCCGGTAGTTGGCATTGTTGAACAAATTGCAAAAAAACATAATATTCAGGTAATATTGCTGTGTGATACCAACCATGTGTTACAGTCAGACTACAGTGAGGTGATTATAGTTGGAGCCGGAGCAGATGCTGTTGATTTTAAGCTGGTCAGTATCTGCCAAAAAGGTGATATTGTAGTAACACAGGATTATGGTGTTGCAGCAATGATTCTTGCAAAAGGAGCATACGGGATCCATCAAAGTGGAAAATGGTATACCAATGAAAATATTGATCAGATGCTTATGGAACGGCATTTGAACAAGAAAGCCAGAAGAAGTTCCAGTAAAAATCATATCAAAGGGCCAAAGAAACGAACTGAAGAAGATGATGAGAGGTTTACGCAGTCCTTCGAGAAAATGATTCTGATGGCACAGGAGAAAGAAGGTAGATAGTATGGGATTGTTTAAGAAGAAAACTGCAAAGAAATATTATGACAGAGCATATATGAAACCAGTGATCCGGACAAGTATCTGCACTGGTGAACAGGTTGCAGGATTCAAGGATGTACGAACCGGAAAAATTGAAGAGATTATGTTGATTAAATGCCCAGAAGATCTGAAAAATTTTAAGAAAATGTACGGAATAACAGATGGTATTCTAAAATTGTCCGTGCCGAAGAAAATAGAAAAAGATGGTTATATTGCAAGTGAAGGTTAACAGAAATGGTGTTGGGTGTTATGCTCAGCACCATTTTTCTTTAAATATCGATTTGTTTCTTCTCTTAGCCCCCAATATAAAAAAGTGGCTGTTTTCCAATGGCTGCTTCAATTTTTGCATTGACTTGATTGGCCAGTTCCTGCTTCCTCAAATAGTATTTCAAACAGGAAGCCCATTGAGGAGAAGTATTTTCTCCTCGATGGGCTTTTTCTCTTTTATATTGGATGACGAACTTCGCCTTTGCGATTTAAAAAATAAGCAACCCGACATGATAGACGATGCAGGCGATCAGCAGCACCGCCAGTGTATAGAACATGCCGATCTTTGCTGTCCATTTGACCGAATGCGTCTCTCTTGCGGTTGCCGCCAGAGCGCTGACGCAGGGCATATTGAAGCTAATGGCGAAGATGAAGGCCAGACCCTCCGCCTTGGTGAAGTTGGCGGATAGGATTTCTGAAATACCGCCGCAGCCGTGCCGGAAACCTTGGCACTGAATGTGGAGCTGACCAGACTGCCGCCGGTACCGTAGAGGGTGTTCAGCACACCAAGCAGGGATTCTTTCGAGATCGCCGAGGCGCAGAACGCAAGGAATGCCTGCCATTTCATTCCGAAGAATTTTGTCACGGGCTCGATCAAAACACCGAGCTTATAAAGAATACTGTTTTCTGCGCTGCTGCCGGAACTGTATGTCAGCACAAAGAACACGATAGACACCAGCGAGATGACTCGCAGCGCCCGGAGGAAAATGTCCAATGTGCGCTGGAACGTCACATACAGAGTATTTTTGATCGCCGGTTTGTGATAAGGAGGCAGCTCCATAATGAGCCCCACACGTTCCTCTTTGGGCGCAAGAGAATTGCCGAAAACCTTGTAGACCACCCACATCATCAGGAACATGAAAAGGAAGATCGCCACCATGACGAGGAATCCGCCGGTGCTGCCAAACAGCGCAATGGCGATAGTGGGTACCACGGAAAGGGTTGCCGCGCAGGGAACCGCCCAGCTCATGGCGATGGCCAGCACCCGCTGTCCCCAATTATCTACCACGCGGGTACCGGTGGTGCCTGCAATGGTGCAGCCGAGACCCATGAAGAACGGCATGATGGTTTTGCCCTGCAGGCCGACCTTGGACATGGTGTGGTCGAACAGGAACGAGATGCGGGCCAGATAACCGGTCTCTTCCATCAGATTGAAGCCCAGAGTAATGCCCAGCACAAAATCCGCCAGCATATACAGACTGCGCTTTAACTGTGAGGCATCGGCCATCACCAGCACAAGGTCCGCATTTCCGGTGGCGATATAGTCCCGTGTAATGACTTCTTCATCAGAACCGGCTGAAAGCGAGTAGCTGCCCGGAAGGTCTGCCAAAATCATTCGCTGACCGTTCCATTTGCATTCCCCCTCCGAATGATATTCGGTTAGCATATTCTAATCGAGTATCATCATACCAAAACTGCCGGATATCGTAAAATCCGTTTATATAATTTGAGCCCGTTCAGCAGCAAATTTGGAGTTTCATCTTGTTATACGAAGCGGCAGTTGATACAATGATGTTATGAACACACAAAATCATCTTGTATTCCAAAAGGAAAACGAGGGACGGTTGGACCTCTACACATTAGCATCGGGCATCCGCATTTCGTTCAACGAGATCTATACGAGCAGCTGGGAAAAAGGAGACAGCTCCATCTTCGGAGAACGAATGCTGATCCTGAATTTCTGCGTTCATGGTCGATGTAATGCTTCTCTTGCACAGAATCAGTATGCCATTGTCAAGGAAAATCAAGTCTGCGTCAGCACCGTACTGCCCACAAACCCGGAAGGCTGTACGAGGGCATTCAGCTCTATTTGGATCTTGACATTCTGCGTGAAGCGCAGTGGCGGGACTTTCTCTCGGAAATGGGCGTCCCGCCAGAACAAATTGTAGAAGTGTTCTGCGGCAAGGATGGGCTGTACCTTCATCAGATGAACGATGCTCTCCGTACACTTGTGGCAAATGCTTGGGCGGGAAAGGACGACCCGGAGATCGGGGCGCTGCGCTATTTGACCGTTCGCCTTCTGCACGAAATCATGTCCATGCCCGCAGAAAGCGAACCGGACACCTATTTCACCCGGTCGCAGATCGCCATGGTAAAAGAGGCGGAAGCGCTGATCTTAAGCGACTTGACAAAGCGAATCACCGCAAAAGAATTGGCTGACCGGTTTGGCGTCAGTGAAAGCAGTTTCAAGTTTTATGTGAAAGGGATCCTTGGTGACAGTTATCTGAATTACTTTCGGAAGAAACGAATGGAAAAAGCTGCCGAACTGCTGGAATCCACCAACCTTAAAGTCATTGAGGTCGCAAGTGCGGTGGGATATGAAAACCAGGGGAAATTCGCCAAGGTATTTGCAGACGTCTACGGTGTTTCTCCGCTTGAATTTCGACGGCTGTCTAAGTAATACGACAAAAAACAATTCAATGGTTGTACAAATGATAAAATGGAGGCAGGCATTATGGACGAGCGTTTGAAAAAACAGTTAGATTTTATATTGGAAATTGATAAAGAGAAAAATATTTTACGCCAGACTCATCTTTCTGGACATGGCAGGAGAGAGAATGATGCGGAGCATGCCTGGCATATGGCGATTATGGCGTATCTGTTACAGGAGTATTCCAATGAACCGGTGGATATTGCCAGGGTGATGCTTATGTGCCTGATCCATGATGTGGTGGAGATCGATGCCGGGGATACTTATGCTTACGATGAAGAAGGACTGAAAACTCAAAAGGCAAGAGAAGAAGCAGCCAAAGAACGCATCTATTCTCTGCTCCCGGAGGATCAGAAAGAATTGTTGACAGGGCTGTTTGATGAATTCGAAGCGTGTGAGACACCGGAAGCCAGATTTGCCAAGGCCATGGATAATCTGCAGCCGCTGCTTTTGAATCACAGCAATGATGGAGGAGACTGGAGGGAACACGGTGTCACAGAACGGCAGGTCTATGGCAGACAGGGGAAGACAAGGGCTGGATCAGAGAAATTATACGAAGTCACAGAACAGCTGATTCAGGAGCACATTAGAAAGGGAAATATTCAGGGATGACAGAGACAAAGGATGAGTCGGTGGTCACGGATAACACTATGACTTCCGATTTTTTGTTTGAGTTTCCAAACTTTTATGTGACAAACGTAGCTGTCTGTGATATTATAAAAACAATATAAGCGAAAATGACTTTTGCAGAAACGAAAGTATCTTCAAATTTTATTTTACGAATATACTTCCCATCATGAAGCCGATTGCTTACAAAGTTGATGACTAATATTTTGCTGCTATTACAGGTACAATAAGAACATGTAATAACGGAAATGAGGTATCGTTACTTGCCGATAGAGAAGTATATCGCAGATAAAATAACATCTTTATGTGAGAAGCGTGATATCAGTAAATACAGATTATCGCAGTTTTTTCAGGAAGGTAATTCGGAAAATCTGACAGAAAAACAGAAAGAAATTTTAAGGATATGGAACGATCTGGGTACAAATGAGCAGGAAACAGTAATGTCAATGCACGTGGACTTTAGAAGTAGGAGAACAGTTCGAGTATATGTATCGGCTGTTCTTTTTTATTTTTAAGCATTAAAGCGATGAGGTTTTTCTTGTGAACGGTGGAACGTGGGAGTATAATAACATCAATATTTTCGCGTAAGTTTAGAAGCTATAATGGGATGATCGGCAAACCAGATGAAAGTCTGGGGCGCAAAGCTACAGGGCCTTTAAAATGGCAGCCAGTTGCATGAAATGAGGGGGCGCTGTCTGTTTGGCAGTGCTTTTTTATATAGAGGATGCAAGGACAATACCGAGCATTGCCATGACAGCAAATGCGTTCATGGGGGACAGAATAAGAGCAAAAAAAGCAGGAATGCTATAAAGCTATCGGAGAAAACTATGAAGATGTTTTAGGACGTCTTCACAGCGAAGCATTGAAAGGTAACTGAGAAAGTACTGAAATCAGGCTGAAGGATACAGGGTGAGGAATATGAAACAATTAATAATACCAGACAAAGTACAAAAAGAGATGTTTACAGATTTTATGATCATGGGGGAAACCAGGGGACTGATCGGTGGATATTGTGAGGATGAGTTCCCAGTTTACTATGCCAATGAAGAAATGGCATGGATGCTTGGTTACGATGCAGTGGAAGAACTGGTTGCAGCAATTGACGGAAAAGTTATTAATACGATTCATCCAGATGACAGAGAACAGGTCATAAAGGATATCGGGGGTGAGTATTATGAGGGCTTAACCTATGAGACCACATATCGTATGCCGCGAAAAGACGGCTCCTGGTTCTGGACGGTTGATAAAGGAAAAGTCATACGGACAGAGGAGGGAAAACTGGCGATTATCAGTGCCTGCTATGATATGACATCTTTCGTGGAACGGCATAAGAAACTGGAAGAGCAAAATATGCTGTCTCAGGCAACGCTTGATAATATCCCTGGCGGCTATCATAGATGTTCTCTGGAAGAAGGTCACCCATTCTTATATATCAGTGACAGGTTTCTTGCTATTCTTGGATGGACCAGAGAAGAGATCAAGACAAGATTTGATAATAAATTTGACAATATGCTCCATCCGGATGACCGGAATCTTTCCATAGATTATACTACCCGTATTCTTGATGCATGCGGTCATGGATTCACGCAGGATCAGATTTACCGGCTGCTTGGAAAGGACGGCTATCACTGGGTCACAGATGCCACAACTTTGGTGAAATCCGGTAATCAGAGATTCTTTCAGGGAAATATCACAGATATTACGGATTTTGTTAAAGACAAAGAAAAAAAAGAGAAAGAACTGGAATACAGCAACCGGACTCTGAACGAACGTAACCGGATATTATCAGTTTTATCCAGGGATTATACAACGGTACTTTTGTGTGATTTAAAGCAGGACACATTTGAAGTTGTAAAAGGGGATACTTTTACGCACAATGACGCTGCAGAAAAGCAGCAGTTCGTTTCCGGAAGTAACTGCTATTCAAAGAGGATCCGGTATTTTTTTGAAAATATCCTGATTAAGGACTCTGCTCCGGAGTATCTGGAAAGACTTTTGCCGGAGCATCTTATGAATGAATTAAAAGAGACGGACAGTATAGAGATTTATCATAAGACCATACCAAATGGGAACGGTTCCAGACATTTTCTGGCAAGGGCAATACGATTATCCAATGAGGAAGAGCATTTTAAGATCATCCTTGGTTTCTATTCTGTAGATGAAATCATGAAAAAAGAACAGGAGATAGAACTTCAAAGAGAAATTATCGAAGGTCTTGGAAAAGAATATTTTTCTGTTCTGGCAGTAGAACTGGACAAAGACCGGGTACTTTCTTATCGTGAATCTGGGGAGAGTGGAAAGATTATTTCAGATTTTTGCAGAAAATGTGGTAACAGATGGTCAAAAATAATTCCTTCCTATGCTAAGACGATGGTAACCGATAACACCAGCGGAGAATTTGAAAAGCAGCTGGGGCTGGAAGCTCTGCGTTCACAGGAAGAGGATTATTCCATGGGATACGAGTTTAAGAAGGAAACAGAAATCAAATATCATCAGGTAAGAGTGGCATACGTAAAGAAAAAAGACGGAACAAGGATAGCTGTAGTCGGAACAAGAAATATTGACAGTCTGATAAAAAAAGAGCGTATGCAGGAAGAAAAGCTAAAAAAAGCATATGCTGCAGCAGAAAATGCAAACAAAGCAAAAACGGAATTCCTTAATAATATGTCCCATGACATCCGTACGCCAATGAATGTGATCCTGGGATATAACCAGATGATGAAATCGCTGCTGACAGAACCGAAGCAGCTGGATTATCAGAAGAAAATCGAACAATCCGGGAAACTGTTATTGTCCATCATCAATAATGTACTTGATATGGCCCGGATTGAAAGCGGCAAGATGAAGGTAGATGAAAATTATGAAATTGTCGGCGAGGTAGTAGACGAAATCATAAGTACATTTTCATCAGAAGCGGAAGAAAAAGGAATTCATCTGAGCGGTAGCATGCAGATCACACATAGAAATATCCTGTGTGATGGCACAAAAATCAGGGAAATCTATGTAAATCTTGTAAGTAATGCTATGAAATACACTCCAAGAGGTGGAAATGTAGTGATCACTGTAGAAGAACTGCCATGTGAAAATGAAGGTTACATGAAGGTAAAAACTGAGATAAAAGATACCGGTATTGGCATGAGCAAAGAATATCTTCCAATGTTATTCGAACCATTCAGCCGTGAACAGAATACAACCACTGGAAGAGTCGGAGGAACCGGTCTTGGAATGTCAATCGTAAAGAAAATGGTTGATCTGATGGGCGGCAGTCTTGAAGTAGAAAGCGAAATGGGAAAAGGAACCGTATTTACGTTTACACTGATGCATAAAATAGCTGACAGGAAATATTACAGTCAGAAGACAGAAACAGCAGATGCATTTGATATAGGAGAAAACTTGCGTGGAAAGCATGTCCTGCTGGCGGAGGATAATGATCTGAATGCGGAAATTGCAGTGACAGTTTTGGAAGAAACAGGGCTTGTGATCGAGCGTGTGGAAGACGGAATTCAGTGTGTGAACAGGGTGGAGCAGATGTTATCGGGAACTTATGATCTGATACTTATGGATATCCAGATGCCAAACATGGATGGCTATCAGGCAGCCAAGTGTATCCGGCATTTAGATGATAAAAAGAAGGCAGAGATCCCGATTATTGCCATGACAGCAAATGCTTTTGAGGAAGACAGGAAAAAGGCTTTTGATGCAGGTATGGATGGACATATTGCGAAACCTATTGATATGGAGAAACTGAGAGTGGTCATTCTTTCTGTATTGAATAAACAGGATAATAAAGATGAATAGAATAAATAAAAAGATAGGAAAAAATAAGAACAAAAGATTATGTTTGAGCATTTTTGCGATTATTATGCTGCTTTTTGTATCAGCTTCTGTTTATGCGTCTGAAATGAAAAGTGATGGGAATACAACTCAGGCAATGGAAGAAGAAAATAAACCGGTGAGAGTTGGCTATTTCCCATATGCCAATTTTCAGGAAGGAAGTTCAGGGGAACACAAGCAGGGAGCAGGCTATGAGTATCTTCAGAAAATTTCTTATATAACCGGCTGGAAGTATGAATATGTCTATGCTCCATTTAAAGAGTGCCTGGATATGCTGGAAGATGGAGAAATAGATCTGCTTGGAAATGTCAGTTATACACAGGAAAGAGCAGAATCTATTGATTTTTCTGCTTATGCGGAGGTAACAGAACGATATTGGATCTATACCAGGGAGGATCATACGAATCTTACAGAGGGTGATCTGAAGCAGTTGAATGGCTGTCGTATCGGTGTTGCAGATGGAAGCTATCAGAAAGAACTTCTGGAAAAATGGCTGGACAGCTATCAGATTCATGCAGAGGTTGTTGCCTGTAAAGGCTATGATGAAATGATAGAAAAACTGGACGCAGATGAACTGGAGGCTCTTGTGATCCCGGCATTGTCTGTCAACAGCGATTTTATTGCCATTGCTAATATCGGTGCAGGTGACTGTTATTTCGGTGTATCAAAATCCAGACCAGATCTGTTAATGGAATTAAATTCTGCCCTGGAAGAAATCAACAATACAGAAACGGACTACAGCAGCAAGCTGTATGCCCGTTATGAAGGAAAAGCGGTCATAGATTATGCACTCAGCAAGGAAGAAAGACAATGGCTGGATACACATGAAAATACAATCCGTGTGGGATATCTAATGGATAATCTTCCTTTTTGCGGTGAAGAAAATGGAAAACTCACAGGAATCCTTGGAACCGTTTTGGATACAGTTCAGGAAAAATATGGAATCACAATCAAGGCAGTTCCCTGTTCCACGGGAGTACAGATGAATGAGGCATTACAATCTGGTGAAATCAATATTGCCGGTCCTATTATTCAGGATTTTGATATACAGGAACAGTTTCAGGTGGTGTTGACGGATGAAATCTTTGATATTACGCCAGTTGTTATTTACAAAGGAAATGAATATAGCAGCAGTCTCGCAACAATCGCAGCGACAGAGACCTCACTGTATTCTGAATTGATGGTGTCCCTTCTTTTTCCGGATGCAGAAATCAAACAATATGATACACAGGAAGAATGCCTGGAGGCAGTGGCAAATGGAAAAGCAGGAGCAACTGTTATTCCTTCTTCAAAAATTAATCTTCTTAATGAAAGTCCACTGACCAAAAGCCTGTCATTTGCAGAAATGGCAAAACGACAGGAATTAGCGATGTTCACGACGAGAGGAAACAGAAGAGCAGCTACCATTATCAATAAAGCAATCGATCAGTCCTCCAATATTTTAAATGGTGTTGTCCTTGCACAGAATTCTGTTTCAGAAAAGAAAATGACCTTGCAGGATGTATTGGCAGAGTATGCAGGATTAGCTGTCGGAGTTTCAACTGTGATTATTTTTGTATTACTTCTGCTGGTTTACGCCCTTTCCGTAAGCAGAAAAAAACAGATGGAAGCATTGAAAGAAGCACAGAATGCAAATGCGGCGAATATTGCAAAAACGACGTTTCTGAACCATATGTCCCATGATATCAGGACACCAATGAATGCAATTGTTGGATTTACAGAGATTGCCATGAAGAGTAAGCCGGACAAAGAAGTGGAGAATTGTCTGAAAAAGATCAGGCAGAGTTCAGAATATCTGATGACACTGATTAACGATGTATTGGATATCAGCCGCATTGAAAGCGGTAAACTGGAATATAAGCCAGTACCGGTAGATCTCAGGGATATGATAAATACTGTTTTGTCGATTGCAAGGGGATATACAGAAAACCGTGACCTTAATTTTTCTGTTTCAAGAGAAGAACTAAAAAATCCCTATGTGATGGCGGATGAACTCAGAATCAGGGAAGTATTGCTCAACATTATCAGCAATGCAGTCAAATTTACAAAAGACGGAGGCAGCATTTCATTTATTGCAGAAAACAGTCCGGGTAATGATGAGCATCATATCATCGTACGCTATCGTATATCGGATACTGGAATTGGTATGAGTGAGGAGTTCCAGACCAGAATATTTGATGAGTTCAGTCAGGAAAATAACGGGGCAAGAACCAGTTATAAGGGAACCGGACTGGGAATGGCAATTGCCAGACAGTATGTAGATCTTATGGGTGGGAAAATTGAAGTCAGCAGCAGACAGGGCATTGGCTCAACATTTACGGTAGAAATCCCTCTGCTTATAGCAGAACGTGTATTGACGGAAGAGAAAGAAAAGTTAAGGAAAAAGATTGATTTGCATGGTTTGCATGTCCTTTTGGCAGAGGACAATGATTTAAATGCAGAGATAGCAGTAGCTTTATTAGAAGAAAAAGGGATGATTGTAACCAGGACTGCCGATGGTAAATCTGCCCTGGCACAGTTTTGTAATACAGCTCCGGGGACTTTTGATCTGATTTTGATGGATATTATGATGCCGGAAATGAATGGGTATGAAACGACAAAAGCGATCAGAAATCTGCCGGACCGTCCGGACGGAAAGAAAATACCTGTTATTGCAATGACGGCAAATGCATTTGCAGAGGATGTACAGGATGCTTTGAATGCCGGAATGGATGATCATGTGGCAAAGCCGATTGATATGAGTATTTTAATATCGGTCATCACAAAATATATAGAACAATGATTCCTTTACCATGCCGGATGCTGCAACACTATATACAACAGGTTTTTGTGGCTGGTTTGATAATGAAAGAATTCGAATTTGGAGGTAAAATTATATGATACAACTTGATGATTTTGTTGGTATGATGACAGGACACTTTGATAACAAAGAGCAATTTGATATGATGCAGGCAACAGGAAAAAGATATCCTTATGCGGAACATGTAAATACCGTTTGTAATGATAAAATTAAAAATCTTCCTAAGGATTTTAATGGTAAATTTGTTGTTGAAGAAAGTTATTATGAGACCAATGGCAAACGCCATGCGTCACCACATCTTTTTCTTATTACCGAAAATGAGGAGGGGATTCTGCTTTCCTCATATGAAATTCCGGAAGGAGAAGACAAAAATACATTTTCATACAAGACTATGAAAAATGTAGATTATAGTGAATTGAAAAAATCCAAAAAGTTTACCCCAGCACTTTATCATGAAAAGAATGGCGTTTGGGAAGGGGGCAGCACAAGCCAGTTTTCACCAGTCATGATATTTAAGCTTTGGGAAAGGTTTTCTAATAGTTTTTTGGAAGTATCTGAAAGCATGGAAATTAATGGGAAGAGGACATTTGGATATGATGATCCAATTGTATATAAGAGAGTAAGAGCTGGCGTTGAAAGCAAATACAATAGTCAGGGACAAAGGGAAAGCGGAAAGAAGTTTTAAGGATATGGAACGATCTGAGTGCAAATGAGCAGAAAACAGTAATTTTGAGGTTCTCATGAGAGTTGATAATAAGTCCTATTTGTGCTATCTTATAAGTATAAATTGATAATTGCGAAACAAGTTCGTAATCTTTATTTTAACAACAAAAAATGCCGTATTTATGTGGCTTTTTGCGTTTCGCAAACGCCTGATAAGTATAGAATCGAAAAAGGAGAAAAAGATTATGAGAAAAAAGAGACAGACTGCAAGTAGTATTGCAAAGGCAGCAGTGCAGGAAGTAAAAGACAGTGCGAAAGACATCTTGAATACACCGATTGTGGAAAAGGCAAAAGAAACCGTGAAGGATGCAGCAGAAAAAGCAGAAGATACGGTAAAAACAGTAACAAAAGCAGCAAAAGATGCTGGCAACAGAGTCTCATCTGTGACACTGGAAGTATCCGGGCTGGACATTTCTCTGGAAGATATAAAAAAAGCAGTGAAGAAAGACGCAGCAGAAAAAGGGCTGAACGGAACGATTCGGATTTATCTGAACGTTGCTCAGATGGCAGCTTACTATACGGTAGACGAAAAAGGCAGCGATGAATATAAGGTAGATTTTGTCAGAATCTAGGCCATTGGGGACGTGTAAAAGTGGCTTTCGACAGAAATGATTGCAGAAGAGAATAGCATAGGTAAAAGAAATACAGATTGAGCCGTTTGGTTTGATCTGTATTTCTTATTTTTTCGGCAAGTTTCTGAGTTGCAAGAAAAAGCATTGACAGACAATCGGGGGGGGGTAATATGAAACTATAAAAGAAAAGGCTATCTATAGTCAGGAAGAGGGAGAAAAAGATGAAAGCAAGAACAAGAAAACTGGCGTGGCTGTTATCTGCAACAATGGTATTTACCGGTGTGAATCCTGGTATGACGGTCATGGCATCTGAGGAACCAGTCGTACAGGAACAGACAGAAGAAGAACTGGATGAAGAAACCGTCAGTGAGGAAGAAACAGAAGACGAAGCAGAAACAGAAGTCGAAGATCTGGGGGATCTGGAGATTCAGGAAGAGGTTTTTGCAGAAGAGCCAGAAGAGGAGGAAGAGCAGGTTCTGACCGAGGAAGAATCCATGGAGGCAGGCGAAGAGCCTCTGGCTGTTTATGCAGACAACAGTTCAGATGAGGATGAAATGAAAATCCAGGAAACATGGACTACAATTGGAAAGAAATGGATTGACAGTAATATGGATGATCCAAACTGGTATAAATTTATTGTACCGGAAGATGGAATATATAAAGTAGCAAAGGCCAGCCCACATATACAGAAGATGGTACAGCTGGCAGATGGTTCACAAATGTTATGTCCAGCAGGGAACAATGGCTGTATTGATGCAAAGGCAGGAGAGATTTATTATTTTGGCTTTGACGAGTATAGTGATAAAGGTGAGGGAAGCTGGGAAATTGAACTCCAGAGAAAGGTATCTGTGGCCAGCGTCTCCCTGACAGATCAGTTCCAGAATGATTATGTGGCTGCTATAGACAGCCTGAGTGCGGGAGGACAGAAGGTAGAAGTTACCTATGAAAATGGTGAAACGGATGTGGTGGAATTCAAAAGAGGCGGTGAAGCAGAAGACCATCATATCAATACGCTTTATGCATATTTTAAGGATAAAAATGGCCAGGTAGTGCCTGGGCCGGACTGGTACAGATATCCGGAGGCCGGTGTATATCAATTTTGTGTGAAGATCGGGGATGTAGAATATACATCAGAAGATTGGAAAGTGAATTATACGGATATTGAAAATGTCTCATCTGAGAAAGTCAGAGCACTGCAGTTTGGAATAAATAAGGATGTCATAAGCAGCAAATATTATGAGGAAAGAAACACCTGGTATACATTTACAGCACCAGAATCCGGACGATACCTGTTGGAGGACTGTGAACAGATGGATATACATATCTATCAAAAGACAGATGGAAAGCTGCAGTCTATGGAGATCGGACGGAATCTTTTCCGGGCTGAAGCAGGAAAGACCTATTACATCGCAGCCAATGGTGCATTTAATACCTGGGATACCGATGATGAGGCTCCAGTTTACAAAAGAGATGTCACGATATCTCACGGAAAAATCGTGACAGCAGTTCAGTTTGATCTTGAGAAGACAACGTTTGATGCGGATGAAGATGGGGATCATATTCGCGGTAATGTAGTTTACAGCTATGCAGGTCAGGAAAATACAGAATCACGGTACATATCTGATGATGAGACAGCTGGAAGATTATGGTATAGCTATGACCAGTATGGAAACAAGTATACGCTGTGGCTGACGAAAAAGGGAGCATCTGTGTTATATTTTATAGATGAACGTTTAGAAGCGGGAACCTATGTGGCACATATTCAGTGGACAGAGGATTCGAATGTAGAAGCAAGCTGTGAAATAAAAATAGTAGATACACCGTATACCCATATGTGGGCAAATGAGCGTAAGGATGCAACCTGTACAGAGGATGGTTATGCACTGCAAAGATGTGACAGCTGCGGAGAAATAAGAGAGGGAAGCTATACGGTCGTTCCGGCAAAAGGTCATAGCTTTGGCGCTTATCAGATAACGAAACAGCCAACAGTCCTGGCAGAAGGCAGTCAGAGCCGTACCTGCAGTGTATGCGGTTATGTAGAAAATTCAGCAATAGAGAAATTAAGTGCGAACGTAACCTTGTCAGCAAACACCGTTCCAATGCAGGTAAAACAGACATTTTCGCTTAGCAAGCTGATCGCAGCCATGACAACAGGCGACAGACTGGTATCCTGCAGTTCTTCAGATAAAAAGATCGCAACTGTCAGCAACGCTGGTAAAGTGACCGCAAAGAAGGCCGGAAAGGCAAAGATCACGCTGAATTTCGCATCTGGAATCTCCAAGAGCGTGAACGTAAAAGTGCAGAAAGCAAAAGTTATTTCCTCTAAGATTACAGGTGTACCGGGCAGTATTACTTTAAAAGTAAAGAAAAGCTACAGACTGTCACCGGTGATAGTACCAATTACTACAAAGGACAAGATCACCTACAAGACAGCAAATAAGAAGATTGCCAAGGTATCCTCAAAAGGTGTGATCACTGCCAAAAAAGCTGGAAAGACCACCATTACCGTCAAGGCCGGAAAGAAAACTAAAAAAGTAACTGTGACGGTAAAAAAATAAGGAACGAAAAATCAGGATAAAAGGAGCAGCGACGGATATGAAAAGAATACATAGGCTGTGCATCATTTCCATGCTTATGATGATGTGCAGTATACTTGCAGTAAATGCAGGAGCATATTCTTATGAGAGTACAAATGGTAAAACACCGCTGGAAAGAGAATACGTAGAAAAGGCCAAAAAAGCAGGAGTTTATTCAGATATGGCGTCCCATTATATATACGGAAGATATGTTCTGGTCCAGCCATATTGCGGGGCTCCGGTTCCATGTAGCCTTTGTGTCTTTGATCTGGTACGGGAAAAACAGACAACGATTACCGAAAAATTAGTTCCTTTTGTATATAAATCCGATGGAAGATATGTATATTTTCTGGAGGTCAGAGATAATACCCAGATTCTCGCAAACAGCAATGCAAAGGTAAATATACGAAGATACGAATACAGTACGGGAAAAACAGAACTGCTCCTTTCCAAAGATATCAATTATAAAGATTTCTTGGAACTGACAACGGAGTATGCGAGATATCGTGACGGAGCGGTTAAGACAATTTATTTTAACAGACTGGATGAGCAGACAGCTGCTCCTAAAATAAACAGGACAGCCGTGAAGATGCGTAAAGGAAAATCTTTTCAGCTAAAGATAACCGGCGCAAAAGAATCTGTCAAATGGACATCCAGTAATAAAAATATCGTCCGTGTAACCAAAAGCGGAAAAATCACAGCCAGAAAAGCAGGAAGCGCATATATCCGTGCAACAACAGGACCGAAGAAATGTACCTGTAAGGTAACAGTGACACAGCCGGTTACCAAAATAAAACTGAATAAAAACTTCACAGCAAAGAAGGGAAAAAAATATCAGTTAAAAGCAACGGTATATCCGAAAGATGCATCGAATAAAAGAATCCGATGGAAAAGCTCTGATAAAAAAGTGGCAACAGTATCATCTAAAGGGGTAGTAAAGATTGTGGGAAAAGGCTCCTGTGTCATTACGGCTGCAGCGAAAGACAGATCAGGAAAAAAAGCATCCTGTAAAATAACCGTAAAGAAATAAGGCGATACAAAGGAGAAGAAAAGATATGGTTGTGTGTGATGCATATAAACCGATTGTGCAGGAATATCAACGGGCCATGGAAGAAGACTTTGAAAATATGAGTGATTATACATATGTACAGGGATATTTTCATCCAGTTTCTCCATTTTATAATGGCAATGATATATATTATGCAGAATATGACTTCTGTGATGATGGATTGCCTGAATTGCTGATTGCGGTTTATCATGAAGCAACAGAACAGCATGAAGAAAGTTATGGGATCGTGGATGCTTATGGAACAGACGGCGTTGTTGCTGAGCGCCTGGATTCAAGACTGTTAGCAGGGGTTAATAGTTATTCCTTTTGCGAAGGAAATATTTTAAGAGGTCACTGGGCCAGTGGCGGATTGTCAGCAGGAGGCGATCTGTTCTTTCAGTTAAATCCTGGAATGGCTGAGGGAACTCTGCTGGATGAAGTGTATTATATGGGAACTGGAGCCTGCTACCGGGGAAGTGATGAATCCAATCCAATATCAAGAGCAGAATATGATGATATTGTATCAGCCTATAAGGAAGTGGAGAATCTTCCAATTCAATGGGAACTGCTTAGTGATAGCGAGTTTGGTCTGCCATATGAAAGTACGGATGGTGTGGACAGAATCCGATACGATATGGATGATATGAATTATGTGTATGACGGTGAATGGGTAGATACGGAATATGGATGCGGGGCATATCTGCCAGTATATTGGAACAAAACGCAGGAAACGGAAGAGACGATCTCCTGCGGTATTGACAGGCAATATTACTGTGAGGATGCCAGTATCACGATCTATGCCGGATTTCAGTCGTATGACCCTACAGAAGAAGGAATCTATGATTATCTGGCAGAAAACGGTTATCAGCCATACTATGCAGAAGCAAATGGATTTACCGGGGTAGTATTTGAATCACAAAATGGCACGGAGATATCCTTTGCATTCCCGGCGATTGATGGTGAAATTGTGCAGTTCAGCGTATACAGTCCGTATGAAGAAACAGCAAGAGCATATGCCAGAGATTTGTTTTCATCCATAAGCTATAGTTAGAGATGGAAGAAAATAAAATCTGCCGAATGGAAACATTGGAAATGATCAGAGAGGGAGAAAATTGCACATGAAAAAAATGGGAAGAAAGAAGTTTTGGAGTACGCTTGTGCTTATGATATGTCTGGTATTTTGCACGAATAGCACAACACAGGCGCAAACGTTGAAGGAAAAGGCGTTGACAGCGTATAAAGTGGCACTGGAGACAAGATATTTTGATGACATCTATGGTGATGGACAGAAGTATATGGCAGATTCTTTTTATCTGATGGATCTGGATGGAGACAGTGTGCCGGAACTATTTGTGAAGGCTTATTTTCAGGCTGGAATTAAGGGATATGCAGTATATGCTTACAGAAATGAAAGTGTACAACGTATTGGCACCATGGGAGGCGGTGAATCGGTTACACAGGTCTCTTTTTATAAAAATGCAAAAATGCTGAGAGAAGACTGGACAAGATGGGGACGTACCGTAAGGTGGTTTTACAAAATAAGAGAGCTAAAACTGGAGAGAATTCTCGGATGCTGGAAAGCCGATCAGGGTTCCATGCGTTATTTCTCAAATGGGACGGAGATCACAAATCAGGAGTATGCCTCACTGGTAAAACAGGAAGAGGGATCTGAGACAGCAGTAGATGTTGAGAAAATTTTAATCAAAAATACCCCGGCAAACCGCACGAAATATCTCACTGTAAAGTCAAAGAAGCCATCCATAAAATTAAATAAATCATCAGCAACAATCACACTTGGTGGAAAGGCTTCTGTCCAACTGAAGGCAACAATATCCGGAATTAAGGGAAACGTAACCTGGAGCAGTAAAAACAGTAAAATTGCATCGGTCAGTAAAAGTGGAAAAGTAACTGGCAAACGGGCAGGAAGCACAGTGATCACAGCAAAAGCCGGTAAGTATACGGCAAAATGTAAAATCACTGTCAGAAAAAAGAAAACAGCGAAAAAAACAGCAATGGATCTGTACCGTAAACTCCTGGAGAAAGGAAAATTTGATTCAACGGAAGGAAAAGGTACAGCATACGGATTCTATCTGTTTGATCTGGATGGAAACGGTGTGAAAGAGATTCTCATTACAAGAGGAAAGGTTTGCTATCTTTATACCTGCCGTCAGAACAAAGCAGTAAGACTTCTGGCCCGAGGTGGCTGGGTCGGCAGCAAATGGATGTATTATAAAAAGAAGCATGTACTGTTATTTGAACAGGGCGGTGCCGGTATTCATGAAAAGACCTATTATGCGATCAAGAATGGAAAGATCGTTGATGTCGCACACAATAGTTACGATTATAATGTAAATAAGCATTATTACGAACGGAACGGTAAAAAGACAACAAAGAAAAAGATAGAAGCGTACGAACGCCAGCTGAATAAGGAAAAACCGGTAACATTAGAGCCGAATATTGGAATTGCAGGAAAAGGGTTCCGAAAAAATACAGCAGCCAACAGAAAACGCTATCTTAAATAAAAAAACCATATGGCTGGACATAAGAAACGGTTCAGCCCTATAATAAAATAACGATATCAAGGGAGGAAATGAAGTATGAAGCTACGAAAATGTATGTGTGCAGCGGCACTGGCAGGTCTGGTTGTCTTAACAAATACCTTTCCTGCAGCGGCAGAAGGAAATCAGGATTCGAAGACAGTAAACTCAGCAGAAATAGTACCGGCAATGGCGGGATTCCAGATTGATCTGAGTGGATTTTTAGAGGGCAGTTATGATCAGATGGATTATATTACGATTAGTGGTACACGGCATTATGACGCTGCTTATGAGGTACTGGCTATTGTGAATAAGGAACGGGCGAAAGTCGGATTATCACCACTTACCATGGATCAGGATCTTCTGGAGGCTGCAATGAAAAGGGCTGCGGAAAGTTGTGTAGACTTTTCTCATACCCGTCCAAATCAGACGATGTGTTCTTCTGCATCTTCCAAAATGAATGGTGAAAATATTGCTGCCGGTTCCAGAACAGCAGAGGGAATCATGACTATCTGGATGAATTCTCCGGGACACCGGGCTAACATCCTTACGGACGATTATCAGTCGATTGGAGTAGGATGCTTTGAACAGGGCGATACCTGGTACTGGGTTCAGGCTTTTGGAAGTGGCGAAGCAGAAACTGGAACCCAGCCGCAGAATCGTTCTGTGACAGAATTGATTCCATATGTTTACGATGAATATAGCTCTCAGTTCGGCCTTTCTGTTTCTGGTGATGAAGAAGATGATACTTTGTATACAGGAAATAAGCTGCCGCTTCAGGTAGTTATGGTGAATAAAGGATGGCAGTATGCATATGCAAAGCTCAATGCAGATAGCTTCGCATGGACCAGCAGTAATGCTTCCGTAGCCACGGTAAATGAACAGGGAATTGTAACAGGACTTGCGGCAGGAGATACAACGATTACTGCTTCTTCAGAAAAGATAACAGTCTCACGGACTATCCATGTTAAGAAAAAAGCGGGAAGCAGCAAAAACACCACAGGAAATACAAGTATGTCAACCGTAAGACTGCAGGTAAAACAGAAAATTTCAGCTTTTAAAGTGATGGATATCCCAAATGGTGATTATGTAAAATCCTATAAATCAGGCAATACCAGAATCTTTACGGTTAATCAGGCGGGCAAACTGACAGCGAAAAAGGCAGGTACAGCAAAGCTGACTGCAACACTGGCCAGTGGAAAAAAGATTACAGTAAAGGTGATTGTCCAGAAAGGAAAAGTAAAAACTACAAAAGTTACGGTAAATAAGAAGTCACTCAAACTGAAAGCTGGTAAGACAGAAACCCTGAAAGTAAAGCGTTATCCTTATACATCTCAGGAAAAAGTGACTTATAAATCTTCCAATTCAAAAGTTGTAAAGGTAAGTAAAAATGGAAAAGTAACAGCGAAGAAAAAAGGATCGGCTAAAATTACTGTGAAATCAGGTAAAAAAACAGTGACTTGCAAAGTAAAAGTTTATTAAAGTAACTGTGAGAGTGCGTAGTTGTCATTTGAAGATCATAGTGATACAATGAATAAAGTAACCGTAACGATTCAGAATCCATTGTGAGGGGACTGAACAGATACGAATAACAAGACAAAGGAGATTTGATTATGAAAGATCAGAATTGTGCTTACTGCATGGAAGGCGAACTGGTAGATGCATTTGGTATTAAAATCTGCGAGTTAGATACCTGCAAAGTATATTTATTCAGAGAGCAGAGCCATCCAGGCAGAGTCATTGTTGCTCATAAGAAGCATGTGAGCGAGATCATCGAGCTGACAGCAGAGGAACGCAGCGCATTTATGGAAGATATCGCAAAGGTAGCACAGGCCATGCATGACCTGTTCCATCCAGACAAGGTAAACTATGGCGCATACGGAGATACCGGACATCACCTTCATTTCCATCTGGTTCCGAAGTACAGGGATCAGTATGAATGGGGCGGCGTATTTGCTATGAACCCAGGCGAAAAGAAACTGACTGATGCAGAATACGAAGAAATGGTAAAACGTTATCAGGAAAAACTGGTTGGTTAAGGAAGAGAATTAAGAAAACGCTGAGAAACATACTTTACGGGTATCTCAGATGACAGACAAAGTCCACGGCAATGCCGTGGGCTTTTCTGATACAAATACTACTGCATATATATTGTAAAATTAAGTTCCGATAATTGCGATATTTCAGATAGTCATCCTGATGTATTATTAACAGAAGTAACGAATGTCACCAAAGCGATCACACCATTCACTAATAATTTCAGCGCTATTGGCCTCAACGATCCTCATTAACCTTCGTAGTATTTTGTCAGGAATCTGCGAATTATTATTGCACAAGATAACCTTTCCGGTGCTGGTAATCCATAGTTTGGTTGCAGTGCTGGTTGCCCGCCCTTCTGAAATGTGAACGTGGATGGGTTCTAAAGGTTTTCCTTCATTCGACCAGAAATAAATGCTATATGACCGACTCTAAGAATTTGCGGCATTCAGAATACCTCCCTCCTGTGAAAACTCTAGGATAAGGTGAGCATTATTTCGGATTAATTGTTTGAAATAAGCCATTTCAGCATTGGAATATCCGTTGATGTCTTCCCACTTATAATCTGGGAGCCAGCAAGTAGCATTGTGAAAACTACCAAAATCATCAGGGGTTTCAATATAAACCTTTACGCGCCCATCTGGTTTCATTTCAGAATGTGTGATTTCAGTATCGTCATTGAGAGTCATAAATGGATACATCATAATATCAATTCCTCCTTTATTCACATTTACTATCATCATTCATAAGATCCAGATCCTGCTGAACAGCTTTTGAAAACTGATAAAAAGATCTACCGGAAGCTCTTTATCCAGTTCAGCAGGGAATTCAGGTAAACGTTTTCAGCTACATCCCTGCGCATCTGGTCGGTAACCGGGCCGTTCTTGGACAGTTTTTCCAGAATAGCAGCCTGGAGCTCTTCTACGGACATTTCTTCGTAGGGTTTGTTCAGGTTGAGAACTTTTTCATCCTTCTTTTCCGGAATATCAGAAACATCTGGGGTTGCAGGCGTGCCTGCAATATTTTTTTCTGCCTGCTCAACAGTATCGTTCAGAATTTTCTCTTCTGGCAGGGATGTCTTAGCAGGAACTGTAACAGGTTCCTCATTCAGTGCAGATTCCGGTACCCAGATTTCACCGAAGTTACCTTTTACGCTTACATGAATCTGTCCGTTTTCTGGCTGTACTTTGGCTCCTGTCAGAGTGCCGATATAGGTTTCACTGCTGTCTACCGTTACCCGGAAATCAGCTTCGTTGTCGTCATTGTTGACAGTGACAGCCACGGTGCATCCATTCCAGCTTCTGGTGAATCCATACTGGCGGTTGGTCAGCACACGCTGCTGATAATCCCCATAGGAGAGCGCCGGAACGGCGGCACGTACTTTTCCAAGTGCTGCAATCAGCGCAGTACATGGATTGGAAGTAATGGCATCTTTATAATCCTCCAGATTCAGCTTTGGGCGGAGAGAATCATCAGAACCGTATTCTTTCTTTCCCTCGATGCCGAATTCGGAACCATAATAGACAGAAGGCACACCGGGAAGTGTATACATCAGTACATGTACCGGAGCAAAATGCGCCTTGTTGCTCAGCTTGGTATAGATACGTTCTACATCGTGGTTGTCCACAAAATTATACAGTTTCAGTCCTTCTGGCCGGTTGCCGCCCATTTCATAAAGGCGTTTTACGGTATGAGCGATCTCAAAGTAGTTGTGATCATTGTGTCCGGAATACAGTGCCTTGTGCAGATGATAGTTGGTAACGGAATGAAGGGTTCCTTCGTTGACCCAGCGGATGTAATCGCCGTGGATGACCTCGCCCATCAGCCAGAATTCCGGTTTTACTTCATTGGCAGTCTGGCGCAGTGCCTTCATAAAATCAAAATCCAGCACATCGGCAGCGTCCAGACGGATACCGTCAATATCGAATTCGTTCACCCAGAAACGGATCACATCGCAGATATAGTTCTTAACTTCAGGATTGCGCTGGTTCAGTTTTACCAGAAGATTGTAACCGCCCCAGTTCTCATAAGAGAATCCATCGTTGTATTCGTTGTTGCCACAGAAGTTCACATTGCAGTACCAGTCACGGTAGCGGGAGTTCTCCCGGTTGGCCTGAATATCTTTAAATGCAAAAAAGTCACGGCCGGTGTGATTGAATACACCGTCCAGAATAACACGGATGCCCTGCTTATGACATTCCTTTACAAAATGAGTCAGATCTTCATTTGTGCCAAGACGGCTGTCCAGTTTCCTGTAGTCTGTGGTTTCATAACCATGTCCTACGGATTCAAATAACGGGCCGATATACAGGGCATTGCATCCCAGATTGTGGATATGGGTAATCCACGGCAACAGAGTATTCAACCGGTGAACCGGTTTTTCATAAGCATTCTGCTTCGGTGCTCCCGACAGACCCAGTGGGTATATATGATAAAAAACAGCTTCATCGTACCATGCCATAATGATAATACCTCCAAAAAAACAAATTCTTTTTCCATTATAATGTTTTTTCGCAAAAAATTCTATACTTTTGTAAAGAACTACTCTATAATGAAAAACGAAAAAGAACAAAAGAGGAGAGACGAAAATGAATCATTTGGAAAACAAAGGACCAGAGTATGATTTCTATGGGAAACTGTCATTGAAAAAAGCCATTCCCCTGGGACTGCAGCATGTACTTGCCATGTTTGTGGGAAATCTTACTCCGATTCTGATTATTACCGGAGCCTGTGGCATCGGATCCGGAACAGAATTTGCAGACGTGCAGATTGCACTGCTGCAGAATGCCATGTTGATTGCAGGTATCGTAACATTAATTCAGTTGTTTGCTATCGGACCGGTGGGCGGTAAAGTACCAATCATCATGGGTACCAGTTCTGGTTTTATCGGAGTCTGTAACAGTGTAGCGTCCGTTATGGGCGGTGGTGTGCTGGCCTATGGTGCCATCATGGGAGCATCGCTGATTGGCGGTTTATTTGAAAGTGTACTTGGATTTATGATCAAGCCGCTGCGTAAGTTTTTCCCACCTGTTGTGACAGGAACCGTTGTGTTATCCATCGGTCTGTCTCTGATCTCTGTTGGTGTGGGATCTTTCGGAGGCGGAAGCGCAGCAAAAGATTATGGTTCTGCAGAGAATCTGATTCTGGGAGCCATTGTATTGATCGTGATTATCGCATTAAAACATGGAACAAAGGGAATGACCAGCGCTTCTTCTGTGCTGATTGGTATTATTGTCGGATATGTAGTGGCTGCGATTATGGCAGCAGTACTGCCAACGACAGGAATCGATGCAGAAGGTGTGGAATACACCAAGGCATGGGTACTGAACTGGAGCAAGGTGACAGATGCCAGCTGGTTTGCAGTACCAAGGCTGATGCCGGTGAAGATTGTATTTGACGTAAGAGCAATCTTACCAGTTCTGATTATGTTCGTGGTAACTGCAGTAGAGACGGTAGGAGATATCTCCGGTGTTATCGAAGGTGGTATGGACAGAGAAGCTACCGATACAGAACTTTCCGGCGGTGTAGTATGTGACGGTATCGGATCCTCTCTGGCGGCCTTATTCGGAGTACTGCCGAATACCTCTTTCAGCCAGAATGTAGGCTTAGTTACCATGACCAAGATCGTGAACCGTATTGCACTGGCAACAGGTGCGGTATTTCTGATTCTCTGCGGACTGTTTCCAAAGCTGTCTGCATTGATCTCTATTATGCCGCAGAGTGTGCTGGGCGGGGCAGCAGTCATGATGTTCTCATCCATCGTAGTCAGCGGTATTCAGCTGATTACCAGAGAAAAGATGACAGCAAGAGATATTACCATTGTATCTGTGGCACTGGGGCTTGGATATGGATTCGGTTCCAACAGCGGAGTGCTGGCAGGACTTCCACAGTCTGTACAGCTGATCTTCGGTGGCTCCGGAATTGTACCGGCTGCACTGGTAGCAATGGTGTTAAATATTGTGCTTCCGAAGGAAGAAGCATAAGCAAGTAAGAAAATGACTGGAGAGCAGTGATGTTAAAGATAAAAGAAATTATCAGACCACAGAGTCTGGAGGAAGCATATGAACTGAACCAGAAAAGAACCAACCGGATCTTAGGCGGTATGCTCTGGATGCGCATGAGCAATATTCAGATTCAGAAAGCCATTGATCTGTCCGGACTGGGACTGAATGAGGTGGAAGAGACAGAAGAAGAATTCTCCATAGGATGTATGGTGACCCTGCGGGAGCTGGAACTTCATGAGGGTTTGAATGCCTGCTGTGACGGACTGATTCGCAGATCAGTGGAAGATATTGTGGGAGTACAGTTCCGCAATTCTGCTACGATAGGAGGAAGCCTGTTTGGAAGATTCGGATTTTCTGATGTACTGACCGCATTTCTGGTACTGGATACTTATGTGGAACTGTATAAAGGCGGAATCTGCCCTCTGGCAGAATTTGCAGCGAAGAAAAGGGACAACGATATTCTGGTGAGAGTCATTGTGAAAAAGCACAAAGGAAAATATGCTTACCAGTCATATCGAAATACAAAAACAGATTTTCCGGTTCTGGCTGTGGCAGTGGCAGAAACGGAAGATGGTGTGAAAGCAGCGATTGGTGCCAGACCACAACGTGCAGAAGTAAGAAATGTGCCAAATCTGGAAAAAGAGACGTTAAAGACTCTGGCAGATTCTTATTCCTATGGCAGCAATATGCGTGCTTCCGCAGAGTATCGGAAGCATCTGGCCAGTGTCCTGTTAAAGAGGGCGGCAGAAGAGATACAGGGAAAGGAGAATGTGTAGTATGATCGTAACCATTTCTTTGAATGGAAAAAAGATAACTGAAGACATCAGCGCAGATATGACCCTGTATCAGTTTGTCAGAGAACATGGCTGTTATAGTGTAAAGTGTGGATGCGAGACAACCAACTGTGGTCTGTGCACGGTATTTTTAAATGACAAACCGGTTCTTTCCTGTGCAGTCCTGGCTGCAAGAGCAGATGGACAGAAGGTGGAGACCTTAGAAGGACTGCAGAAGGAAGCGGAAGAATTTGGAAGATTCATTGCAGATCAGGGAGCGGAACAGTGCGGCTTCTGCAATCCTGGTATGATCATGAATGCCATTGCCCTGTTCCGGGAGACTGCTGATCCGACAGATGAAGAGATCAGGCGTTATCTGGCAGGCAACTTATGTCGCTGCTCCGGATATGAGGGACAGCTTCGCGGCATTCACGAATTTATGAAATATAAAAAAGAAGGAGAGGCATCATGGGCGAAGTAGGACAACCAATACGAAAAAAAGATGCCATGGCGCTGGTAACGGGAAAACCAGTGTATATGGATGACCTTGCACCGAAGGACTGCCTGATTGTCAAAGTGCTCAGAAGTCCCCATGCCAATGCAATCATCGAAGAGATCAATTGCGTCAATGCACTGAAGGTGCCAGGGATTGAAGCAATTTATACCTGGAAAGATGTGCCGAAGAATCGATTTGCCCAGGCCGGACAGACCTATCCGGAATGGAGCCCTTATGATCGTCTGATTCTGGATCAGCATGTCCGTTTTGTGGGAGATGCAGTGGCAATCGTGGCAGGAGAAGATGAGAAATGTGTAGATCTTGCCATGAAGCGTATAAAAGTAACATACCAGATACTTCCGGCTGTGCTGGATTATCATACTGCAAAAGATAATCCGGTACTGGTACATCCGGAGGATAACTGGAAGTCGATGTTTCCGGTGGGCGCGGATAATCACAGAAATCTGTGCGCTCATATGGAAGATGAAAAAGGAGATGTGGAGAAGGTCTTTGCAGACTGTGACCTTACACTGGAACGGACATTCCATGTACCGGCAGTGAATCAGGCCATGATGGAGACTTTCCGCACCTGTTGTTATATTGATACGTATGGAAGACTGGTAGTCTTAAGTTCCACTCAGATCGTTTTCCATGTAAGAAGAATTATTGCCACGGCTCTTGGCATTCCGAAGTCAAAAGTACGTTCCCTGAAGCCTCGTATTGGTGGCGGATTCGGAGCTAAACAGACCGTTGTAGCAGAGATTTATCCGGCTTTTGTGACCTGGATGACAAAAAAGCCATCCAAGCTGCTTTATAGCAGAGAAGAAAGCCAGATTGCCGGTTCGCCCCGTCATGAGATGGAAGTGACTGTGAAGGTTGGAGCCAGCCATGACGGAACGATCCGTGCCATTGAAGTTTACAACCTGTCCAATACCGGTGCTTATGGAGACCATGGACCGACAACGGCAGGACTGACCGGACACAAGTCGATTCCCCTGTATACAGCCAATCTGGAAGCTTACCGACATACCTTTGATGTAGTTTATACCAATATCTGTGCAGCCGGTGCATACCGGGGCTATGGCGCCACACAGGGGGTATTTGCCCTAGAATCTGTAGTCAATGAACTGGCAGGTCAGATCGGCATGGATCCGGTAGAGATCCGCATGAAAAACATGGTACGTCAGGGTATGTGCATGATGGCCTATGATAATGAGATTGCAGCAGGATGCAGACTGGATGACTGTCTCATGCGTGCTGCCGAGATGATCGGCTGGAAGGAAAAATTCCCATGCAGAGATATGGGAAATGGCAAGGTGCGTTCCGTGGGAATTGCCATGGCCATGCAGGGATCCTGTATTTCCCATGTGGATGTGGGTTCCGCTACCATTATGTTAAATGAAGACGGCAGCTATAAGCTGACCATTGCAGCAGCAGATATGGGAACCGGATGTGATACGATTCTGTCTCAGATGGCAGCAGACTGTCTGAACGTAACCACCGATGATATTTTTGTATCCGGTGCCGATACGGACTTCTCTCCGTATGATTCCGGATCCTATGCATCCAGTACCACCTATATTACCGGCCAGGCAGTAGTCCGGGCCAGCACGGAGCTGGAAAAGAGAATCCGCACACTGGCAGCACGGATGCTGTCCTGTGAACTGGAGGATGTGGATTATGACGGACATGTGGCAAAAAATGTGAAGACAGGGGCATCAGTGACCATTGAAGAGATTGGTTTCCAGGCTCAGTGTTCCAATGATTTTGCCCTTCAGGTAACCGAGAGCTATACATCGCCCGTGTCACCTCCTCCTTATATGGCTGGTGCAGTGGAGATTGAACTGGATAAAGAAACCGGCCATGTGGAGATTCTGGACTATGCGGCAGTCGTTGACTGTGGAACCGTGGTCAATCCGAACCTGGCAAGAGTACAGGTGGAAGGTGGACTGGGACAGGGAATTGGTATGGCATTATTTGAGAATATTCAGTATTCCGAAAGGGGACAGCTGTATAATAATTCACTGATGCAGTATAAGATTCCGACCAGACTGGACTATGGAAAGCTTCGGGTGGAATTCCGTCCAAGCTTTGAGCCAACCGGACCATTTGGCGTCAAATCCATTGGAGAAATCGTGATCAACACACCGGCACCGGCACTGGCAGATGCCATCTATAATGCAATTGGCTGCTGGATGCGAGATCTTCCAATGACAGGAGAGAAGATCGCTATGGCCATCGCAGGAGAAGTATAAGATGATACTGAGCTGGCGGGAAGATAGATGGCAGACAGAAGTCAGTCTCTTTGATGCATGGAACTTAGACAGGGATCACCGGGAAATCCTGTCCCTGACCGGGGGCGGTGGCAAGACTACGGTGATCCGCAGATTGCAGAAAGAGTACATGGAGAGACATATTTTTCATGGAATTGCCACTACTACTCATATGCAATATGAAAAAAACGAAAGCTTTCTGGGGATTCCATCACTGGAAAGCTTTCTTAGAATTTACGAGAAATATGGAACAGTCTGGATGGGAGAACCGGTTTCGGAAGAAAAGATGGCGGGATTACCGGAAGAATTCTTAAGACAGGTGATCCATGCCGGCGCCTGGCTGCTGCTGGAAGCAGACGGAGCAAAATGTCTTCCGGTAAAAGCTCCGGAGGAGCATGAACCGGTGATTCTGCCGGAAACCACCAGAGTAATTCAGGTATATGGGCTGGATGGATTGGATCAGCCTGTTAACAAGCGGTGTTTTCGCAGTCACAAGGTGGCAGAGATCCTTGGCAAAAAAGAGAGCGACCAGCTGACAGAAGCAGATCTTGCAGTTCTGGCAGCCAGTCCTCAGGGTGGAAGAAAGCTGGTGGGAGATCGTTCCTATCATGTGATCTTAAATAAAGCAGATACACCACAGCAGTTAAGGAGAGCTATGACAGTGGGAGAGAAGATGCTGGAATATGGCATTTCACAGGTGTCTATCACATCGCACTTGTTGGAAGATACAGATAAAGGAAGAAAAATATGGCACTTAGAATATTGATCAGAGGAGCCGGAGATCTGGCTACCGGTGTGGCGGCGGAACTGAAGGAACGGGGACATCAGATCGTGATGACAGAGATTGCGATTCCACTGACGGTCCGCAGGCAGGTGGCCTGTTCCAGAGCGGTTTATGAAAAGAAAGCTGTGATAGAAACTCATACGGCTGTACTGGTACAAAATGAGACAGAGATCAAAGCGGCGCTTGGAAAGAATCAGATCGTAGTTCTGGTAGATCCAGAAGGAAAGATTCGAACCAGGATGCATTTTGATGTGATCGTGGATGCGATCATGGCAAAAAAGAATCTGGGAACCAGTATGGCGGATGGCCCTTGTGTGATTGCACTTGGCCCGGGATTTACGGCAGGAAAGGACTGCCATGCAGTGATTGAGACTAAGCGTGGAGTGACTTTGGGACAGCCGATTTATCAGGGCAGTGCCATTCCCAATACCGGTGTGCCGGGCATGATTGGTGGTTATGCCATAGAGCGCCTGATAAAAGCATCAGCGGACGGAGTTATGGAACCGGTAGCTGAGATCGGAGAAGTGGTGAGAAAAGGAGATCTGCTGGCAGTTACCGGTGGATATCCGGTGTATGCACAGATCGATGGCATTGTCCGGGGGATGCTGCAGTCGAATGTAAACGTAACCAAAGGAATGAAGATCGGGGATGTGGATCCCAGGATGGAACCGTCTCTGGTGCATTTGATTTCAGATAAAGCAAGAAAAATCGGAAGGGGTGTGGCAGAAGCCATACGAACAATATGCTATTCGCAGTATGGCCTGGTTTTTCTGGCAGCCGGGAAGTCCAGCCGATATGGAGATCCTCAGGAAAATAAGCTGCTGTCAGAGAAAAACGGGAAACCGATGTTTCGTTATCTCCTGGATCAGATGAGAATTTATCCTATGTGCACCAGAGTTGTAGTCAGTGGACATACAGAAATATTGGAATACGCCAGACAGCATGGAATGCTGACTGCAGAGAATCAGAATCCGGAAAAAGGGATTGCCCGGTCATTGCAAATGGGACTGGATGTATGCTGCAGACAAAATCCAAAACTGCAGGGTGTGTTGTTTGCTGTCTGTGATCAGCCAGGTTTAAAGGCAGAGACGATAGAACAGATGCTGGAGATGGCTGTGAAGAATCCGGGAAAAATGATCTGTGCCGGGACGAAAGAGAAACTGGGAAATCCGGTTCTTCTGGATCGTGTATTTTTTCAGGAATTGAAGGAACTGGAGGGAGATATCGGTGGCAAACAGGTAGTCAGACGCCATCCGGAGCAGGTGATGCTTCTGGAGACAGCACCGGAAGAACTTCAGGATATTGATGAGAAGACACAGAACTGGTAATGACGAGGAAAGAAAATATGAGCAGAATACTGGATGCATTGGAAGATACAGGAAGGAATGCGGACAGAAAATTATATACGATACTTACCGGAAAAGAAATCGGAAAAAAAATGCTGATGGAGAACGGGGAGATATGGCTGAAGTCCAGAAATACGGAATTTTTTGATATACATCAGAAGGAACTGGAAGAGGCACCGGATACCGGCTGTTTTGAAGCCGCAGGAGAGCGGGTGTTTGTGGAAAAGATCGGGAGAAGGCCAAAACTGGTGGTCTGCGGAGGTGGTCATGTAGCAGTAGCAGTGATCCGTATGGCTGTGATGACTGGCATGGAAGTGACAGTCCTGGAAGACCGCCCGATTTTTGCGGATCATGCAAGGGTAGCAGGGGCAGACCGTGTGATCTGTGACAGCTATGAACAGGGATTGCAGAAGATCCCTGCGGATACGGATACCTATTATGTGATTGTAACCCGTGGGCACCGTTATGATCAGATCTGTGTGGAACGGATCAGTCATATGCCTCATGCCTATATCGGCATGATGGGAAGCAGACGTCGGGTGGCAGTTGTACGAAAAGAAGCAGTCGGGCACGGGGCAGATCCAGAGGTGATTGCAATGCTTCATGCACCTATTGGCCTGGATATCCATGCAGAGACACCGGAAGAGATTGCCGTATCTATCATGGCAGAAATCATTGCAGAAAAAGGAAAAAAGAATGTGGGAGCAGGGTTCCCGGAAGAGATTCTGCAGGCTGTGAAAGCACAGGAGAATGCAGTGCTGAAAAAAGTACTGGCTACAATTGTATCCAGAAAGGGTTCCGCACCACGGGCAGTTGGCACAAAAATGCTGATCCTGCAGGATGGAAGGATGGTTGGAACTATCGGCGGCGGATGTCTGGAAGCAAAAGTCATTGCAAGAGCCCGTGAACTGATGGTACAGCCAGACACACAGGCGGTATTGTTTGAAGCAGATCTGACAGCAGATGCAGCCGAAGAAGAGGGAATGGTCTGCGGAGGTGTGCTGGAGGTATTTCTGGAAGAACTGTAAGCCAGTCTTGAATTTTATGTCATAAAATAGTAATATTAAAATAAAAACGATACGAGGTACGAACCATGAAAAAGAAGGTTGTCATCGCACTGGGACACAGCGCACTGGGAACGACATTCCCGGAACAGCAGGTGGCTGTTAAGGCTTCTGCAAAGATACTTGCCGATCTGGTGGAAGAAGGCTGTCAGCTGATTATCACACACAGTAATGCTCCACAGGTTGGAATGATTCATACAGCAATGAATGAATTTGCACATTATCACAGTGATTTTACCGGTGCACCGATGTCTGTCTGCTCGGCTATGAGTCAGGGGTATATTGGATATGATTTACAGAATGCTCTTCGCAGTGAATTGGTAAAAAGAGGTATTTACAAGACTGTCAGCACAATTCTGACACAGGTTCTGGTAGACCCGTATGATGAAGCATTCTATCATCCGGTAAAAGTGATTGGCCGTTATATGACAAAAGAAGAGGCGCAGAAGGAAGAAGCCAAGGGCAACTATGTGGTAGAAGAGAATGGCGGTCGTTATCGCCGTATCGTATCTGCACCGCGTCCAAAAGATATCATTGAGATCGATGCGATCAATGCGCTGGTAGATGCAGGACAGTTAGTGATTGCATGCGGCGGTGGCGGCATTCCGGTGATGGCACAGGGAAATACACTGAAGGGCGCCAGTGCGATTATTGAAAAAGACTATGCAGCAGGAAAGCTGGCGGAGCTGACAGATGCAGATGTACTGATGTTCATTACTGCAGATAAGCAGGTAGACATTGACATCGATACCGACCATCCAACACTTCTTGGTTCCATATCTGTTTCAGAAGCGCAGGAACATATTGCCCAGAAGCAGTTTGGTGAAGCAGCTATGTTACCGAAGATCCAGTCATCCATTGACTTCGTTTCCGGGAAAGCAGGAAGAGAAGCCATTATTACCAATCTGGAACATGCAGCAGCAGCGGTAGCAGGAAAAGGCGGTACACATATTTCTTAAAATATCTAAATAAAATGAAAACTCCCTTGTGACAGACAATATGAATATCTGTGAACAAGGGAGTTTTTGAGTGTGAATGTAATTTATTCGTTATAGATTAACGCAATAAATACCAGATTTTCATCCGTAGGATTTTCCAGAGAATGGGACTGTCCTACTTCGATATAACATACATCACCAGGGCCGACTTCTGAGCGGCTGCCATCATTGTCAACGAAGATTCCTTTGCCTTCCAGAATATAATATGGTTCAGTATTGCCTACATGCTGATGCCATCCAATGGAGCTGTGAGGGTGAAGAACGATCTTGGCAAACATTTTGCCATGTCCATTTAATTCTTCAGCAGATACAATGTGATACTTTTCCAGGCTGCCTTCACCGCCAGCAGCATGTTCTACCAGTTCTACGGTTGTTTTTCTGACCATAATCGAATCTCCTTTTCTATTGCAATAGTGTTTGAAAGTGTAATTATCATATCCTGTTTTGAGAAAAATAGCAAGCAACAAAGACATAAATCATGGACATCCTCATATATTTACATAAGAGGTGGTGAGGATGGAAAACAGACAGATGCTGGTGCAGATGCTCCCTGGACAGGTGAGCAATGTACTGGGACGACTGAATCTCAGTTATGAAAAGCTGCAGGAGATCCGCATGCGGGCGGACAAACCCCTGGCAGTTCAATGGGACGGAAGAGAATATTTTGTGAAGGCAGGCGGAGAAGCAACAATATACGAAGAACAGGGGTATCCGGTGAGTAAGGAGGAGATTTGCCAGACGATGGAGCAGATCTCCGGGTATTCATTATACGCCCATGAAGAAGAGCTAAAGCAGGGATTTCTGACCATTCAGGGAGGACACCGGGTGGGAATCGCAGGCAAGGTGCTGATGGAGCATGGACGGATAAAAAATATTCGTCATATTACATTTTTACATATCCGCCTTTGTCATGAAAAAAAAGGATGCGGAGAAAAATTACTGCCGCTGCTGACAGAGGAAGAGAATATCTGCAATACTCTGTTGATTTCACCTCCGGGTGCCGGTAAGACAACCATGCTCAGGGATCTGATCCGGTTGATCTCAGACGGAACACAGGAGATACCAGGCAAAAATGTGGGCGTGGTAGATGAACGAAGTGAGCTGGCAGGCTGTTACTATGGAGTGCCACAGAATGATCTGGGAGTCCGAACTGATGTGCTGGATGGCTGCCCAAAAGCAGAAGGAATGATGATGCTGATCCGTTCTATGGCACCGGAGGTGGTAGCAGCAGATGAGATCGGCACTGCAGAAGATGTACGGGCTATAGAGCTGGCAGCATGCTGTGGCTGCAGGATACTGGCTACGGTTCATGGACATTCTCCAGATGATATAAGAAAAAATCCAGTCTTAAATGAATTGCTGGAAAAGAAAATATTTGATCGTTATGTCATTTTGAAGAAGGATTACCGGGCAGGGCAGATACAGGCAGTCTATGACAGGGACTGGTCACAGATTCTATGAAGTGGCTGGGAGTCTTTCTGATCCTGACTGCAGGAACCGCATTGGGGGCTGAGGCAGGAAGTTCTCTGCGAAAAAGATATCAGATGCTGGATGAATTGCGCCTGATCATAGGATTGCTGAAGGGCGAACTGCAATATGGAGCAATACCGCTGGAAGAGATCTTTGAACATCTGGAGCAGCGGACAGATGGAAAACTGGAGATTTTTTTTGGAAGAACAGCAGAAGAGATGAAGGCAATAGAAAAGAATTCGCTGGAAGAGGTTTTGAAGAAAACAGCAGCTGCCTGTCTGCCGGGATGTGGGCTGACAGAAAAAGAGCAGAAGCAGCTGGTGCAGATTTGTACGCTTCTTGGAAGAATAGACAGAGATGCACAGATTCCAATGCTGGACGGGTATCTTATGGCAATAGAGCTGGAAGAAAAAGCTGCATTGGAAAAGATGAGGCAGAAAGAAACCATGTATTGTTGTCTTGGTTTTATGGGAGGACTGTTCTGCGCGGTACTGTTTTATTAAGTATGACAGATGGAGGGGCCGATGAGCGTAAATCTGATTTTTAAAATAGCTTCGGTGGGAATTCTGGTGTCCGTCATCTGTCAGGTACTGAAGCATGGCGGAAGGGAAGATCTGGCCTCTCTGACTTCCCTGGCGGGACTGATTCTGGTGCTGCTGTGGATCCTGCCCTATGTGAATGAATTATTTGATACGATAAAAAATCTGTTTTCGCTGTAAAGGAGGATGCATGAATATTGTAAAAACCGGAATTCTGGGTTTGTCAGCCGTACTTTGTGCATTACTGGTAAAAGAGCAGAAGCCCCAGTTTTCTCTGCTGATCAGCCTGGCTGCATGCATATTGATCAGCTATAATGCCATATTTCGTCTGAAGACTCTTTCGGATCTGTTTGAGAGTCTGATGGCATATACGGCCATGAAAAGCAGTTATTTTTTGATTCTGATGAAGATCGTTGGCATCTCCTATATTGCGGACGTAACTTCTGCCATCTGCAAAGATTCCGGTTATCATGCCATCGGCAGTCAGATCGAGATTTTTGCAAAAGTAGCAGTACTGACCGTCAGTGCACCGGTGATGCTGGCAGTATTTCAGACTGTGACAGAATTTCTGGCCTGATATGAGAAAAAGGACAGCAGGAATCATAGTCGGCCTGTTGCTTTTACTGGCTTTGTCAGGAAGGGGGAAGGCAGAGGCAGCGCAGGAAGTGGACAGGTATCAAACCTATATGGATGAACTGGATCTGCAGTCCATACAGAATACGGTGGATGAGCTGCTTCCGCAGGATCATCTTAATTTCCGGCAGATGATCACAAAGCTGTGTCAGGGAGAAATTCCACTGTCGGGAGACACGTTTGTCAGCCTGACAGAAAATACCCTGTTTTTCGAATTAAAAAGACAGAGGACAACCATTGTACAGATTCTGATTCTGGCAATGACAGCCTCTGTCTTTTCTGTGTTTATGAGCGCGTTTACAGGAAGCAGAGTACAGGAAATTGCATTTTATATGGTATATTTGCTGCTCTTTGTTATATTATTGGATAGTTTTCGGGAACTGAGCAGCATTTCTGAGCAGACGATGCAGTCTGTTTTGCAGTTTATGCGTCTTCTTCTGCCTGTGTATCTGCTGGCAGCGTCACTGGCGGCCACACAGATGACTGCGATTGGATTTTATGAAGTGACATTGTTCATCATCATGGTGGTACAAAGTGTGGTTCAGTATGTATTGATGCCGGGAATCGCCTGTTATGTGCTCATTGCCATGCTGGGAAATGTGACAAAAGAGGCTTATCTGACCAGGATGACAGCGCTGATTCGGCAGATCATCAGATGGTCTCTGAAAACCATGCTTACGCTGGTTATTGGGATACAGACTATTCAGCGATTATTATTTCCGGCATTGGATCATATGAAGAATTCTATCTGGATTCGAGCCGGAGGGGCCATACCAGTGGTAGGAAATACGTTAAGCAGTGTGACAGAGACACTGCTGGGAACAGCGTCCGTATTGAAACATGCGGTGGGAACAGGTGGTATGATTCTGCTGATCTGGATCTGCCTCCGTCCGTTGGTTCGTCTCCTGGTCTGTCTCTTACTTTATAAGCTGGTGAGTGCCATGATCCAGCCAGTGGCAGATCCAAGGTTTGTACGGTGTATTGATGACATGGCAGAAGCAGTGGGACTTCTTCTGCTGGCAGTGGCAGTCACCGGTGTAATGTTTTTCCTGACGATAGCGATAGTGACAACTGCAGGAGGATAAGGATGGACATAATCAGAGAATGGCTGAAACAGGTGGTCTTTTGTATGTGTTTTCTGGAACTGCTGTATCAGCTGGTGCCACGGCCTGTATGGCAGAAATATCTGAAATTTACAGGTGGACTGATCTTTACACTGGTACTGATGCAGCCGGTTCTGCAGATGTTATCGATGGATGAACGTATGGATCAAATTACCTGGAAATGGCAGATTCAGGAGGAAAGCAGAAATCTGCGCGAAGCACAGACAGAGCTGGCGGAATTTCAGAATCAGCAGATTCAAACTGGAGTGAAAGAGGAGCTGGAACGGCAGGTTCGGATATTGGTGCAGGATTATGGTGGAGCAGTGGAGAAGGTGGACGTACAGATTGAGGAAAACGGTGAGATCATCAGTGTACAGATCCGTTTGCAAAAAGAAATGCAGCAGATAGAGGAATGCAGGACGCAGTTAGCTGTCTGTCTGGGCCTTGACAGGAAACGAATAACGATCCAAATCGTGAAGGAGGGGCGACAGGAATGAAGCCATTCAGACTGGAGCAGATTCGAAAAGAACAGTGGATACTTTTGCTGTTAGTGGGCATACTGATCATGACGGCGGTATTTCCTTCCGGGAAGGAACGGGAAAGTATGGCAGGAAGTACAACAGAGAGTGAAAGTCAAAGCAGTCCGCAGGAAGAAGCTGATCTGGAGGAACTGACATGGTATGAAAAAAGACTGGAAGCGATCCTGGCACAAATGGACGGAGCCGGAAAAGTGCAGGTAATGATTACCGAATCGGTAAGCCGGGAAAGCATTGTGGAAAAGGATCAGACAGTACAGAGGCAAATGAATCAGGACGGTGATGACAGTACAAATACAGGAAAAAGCCAGCAGGAAAATAAGGAAGAGTCCACAGTACTGGAAAAAGACGGACAGGGCAGGGAGACGCCTTATGTGACCAGAACCAATGCACCGAAGATCGAAGGGGTTCTGATCCTGGCCCAGGGTGGTGATAATGCGGTGGTGGTAAAAAATATAACGGAAGCAGCTATGGCATTATTTGGAATAGAGGCGCATAAAATCAAAGTAATCAAGATGATATAAGGAAGGAGGAAGCGCAGGTGAAACGTGTGGTAAAGAAAAACCAGATGATTATCACTGCACTGGCAATTATGATAGCGGTAGCCGGGTACCTGAATTATTCAGGTACACAACTGGAGGAGGCGGTATCCAGAAAGACTTCCCAGGAAGAACAGGTACTGATGGAAAATGGATACGATCTGACGGAAGAAGGAGAAGTGACGGATACACCTGGTGAGGCAGTACTGACCAGCGTTGGGGGATCAGAATTCTCTGCATCCGCCAAACTGACAAGAGAACAGCTTCGTGCCCAGAATAAAGAGACCTTGATGGAAGTGATCAATAATGACACCATTGCTGATGCGCAGAAACAGACTGCGATCGACAGCATCACGTCTCTTACTGACATAGCGGAGCGCGAAGCGGCAGCGGAACTCTTGTTAGATGCAAAAGGGTTCGAAGACAGTGTGGTAAGCATTACCGACAACAGCGCCGATGTAGTCATCAATATGGCAGAGATATCGGACAGTCAGCGGGCTCAGATAGAGGACATTGTGAAAAGAAAGGCAGAAGTACCTGGAGAGAACATAATCATTACACCGGTAAGCGGAGAATAAATTTAATTTCATGGGGTAACGGGCCTGGAATGACCGGTACCCCATTGACAGAGGGTTTTTCCTCTGTTAGAATCTAAAGGTTGACAGAAGATTACATATGATTTAGATAATTAGTTGGAAGAAGGAGAAAAGATAGTGGCAGATATTACAAGTGAGATAAAAAAACGAAGAACTTTTGCGATTATATCCCACCCGGATGCAGGTAAGACAACACTGACAGAGAAGTTTTTGCTTTATGGAGGTGCGATTAATCTTGCCGGTTCCGTAAAAGGAAAAGCGACCGCCCGTCATGCGGTATCAGACTGGATGGAGATTGAGAAAGAAAGAGGTATTTCTGTCACATCTTCCGTACTGCAGTTTAATTATGACGGCTACTGTATCAATATTCTGGATACGCCTGGACATCAGGACTTCTCAGAAGATACCTATCGTACTCTGATGGCAGCAGATTCCGCTGTGATGGTGATTGATGCTTCCAAGGGTGTGGAGGCACAGACAAGAAAGCTGTTTAAGGTATGTGTCATGCGCCATATTCCGATCTTTACGTTTATCAATAAGATGGACCGTGATGCCAATGATACCTTTGAACTGCTGGACGATATCGAAAAAGAACTGGGAATTGCCACCTGCCCGATTAACTGGCCGATTGGTTCCGGTAAGGAATTCAAAGGAGTCTATGAGCGGGGCAGCCGTAAGGTTACTGTATTCAGGGATACAGAAAAGGGAACCAAAGAGGGACTGGCAGAGGAGATATCAGTGGATTCTCCGGAATTGAAGGCGTTCACAGGCGAAGAACATTATGGGCAGCTGATGGATGAGATCGAGCTGCTGGATGGAGCAAGTGCAGAGTTTGATCAGGAACTGGTAGATAAGGGAGAACTGTCACCTGTGTTCTTTGGATCAGCCCTGACCAATTTTGGTGTAGAGATTTTTCTGAAGCACTTCCTTCAGATGACCACTCCACCGCTTCCACGTATGGCAGATATCGGTGAGATCGATCCGATTAAAGAAGATTTTTCCGCTTTCGTATTTAAGATTCAGGCGAATATGAATAAGGCGCACAGAGACCGTATTGCCTTTATGCGCATCTGCTCCGGAAGATTCGATGCAGGAATGGAAGTTTATCATGTGCAAGGGGACAAGAAGCAGCGTCTTTCCCAGCCTCAGCAGATGATGGCACAGGAGCGGCATGTAGTAGATGAAGCTTATGCAGGAGATATTATAGGTGTTTTTGATCCTGGAATTTACTCGATTGGAGATACCATCTGTATGCCGGGAAAGAAGTTCTGTTATGAGGGAATTCCGACATTTGCACCGGAGCATTTTGCCAGGGTGCGTCAGGTAGATACCATGAAGAGAAAGCAGTTCGTAAAGGGAATCACCCAGATTGCGCAGGAAGGTGCTATTCAGATCTTCCAGGAATACAACACCGGACTGGAAGAGATCATTGTGGGCGTAGTAGGTGTTCTGCAGTTTGAGGTACTGAAGTACCGTCTGGAGAATGAATATAATGTGGAGATCCGACTGGAAAATCTGCCATATGAACATATTCGCTGGATTGAAAATGAAGACTTTGACCTGAACAGTCTGGTTGGTACTTCAGATATGAAGAAAGTAAAAGATATGAAGGGCAATCCACTTCTGATCTGGGTAAATTCATGGAGCATCGGTATGACACTGGATCGTAACCCTGGATTAAAACTGGCGGAATTTGGACGTCAGTAGTTTACAAAAAAATGAAAGTTTGTTATACTTGACGGTAGATATTGGTCAGAAGTAACTGTTCAGACAAGGAAGAAACTGAACAACTACGATCAGGGAACGTCGCAAAGGAGGTCTCCGATATGGGAAAAGAAGAAGTTCAGAAGAATTATACAGTAACAAGCAGTGATGAAAAAGGACAGGTTCAGATATCCAATGAAGTAGTGACAATTATCGCAGGACTGGCAGCTACAGAAGTAAAAGGTGTGGCAAGCATGGTAGGAAATATTACCAATGAGCTGGTCAGCAAGCTGGGAATCAAGAATCTTTCCAAAGGCGTGAAGATTGCTATAGAGAATGATACCGTGAATGTAGATCTGGCATTGAATCTGGATTATGGTTTCAGCATTCCGAAGACCTGTGGTCAGGTACAGGAAAAGGTGAAGACAGCGATCGAGAGTATGACCGGCCTGAAAGTAGAGAATGTAAATATTAAGATTGCCAATGTGACAATGGAGAACGGAAAATAGAATATGTTGCGGTGGCAACCCACCGCAGGTGGAGAATCCTGCATGTCAGGATTCTTTTTTCATCGTAGAGAGAATGAGAAAGAGACAAGGAGTGTAAGATGAGCAGAAGAGAAATTCGGGAACACATTTTCAAATTACTATTTTTACTGGAATTTTATAATGGAGACGAGCTGAATGAACAGGCAGAGCGTTATCTGGATGAAGTAGAGGGGGCTGTTCCGACTGAGGAAGAAGCAGCTTATATTCGTGAGAGATTTCATAAGATCGAAGCACAGATCACAGAACTGGATCAGATCCTGACTGGCGCAGCGACTGGCTGGAAGCCAAGCCGTATGTCCAAAGTGGATCTTGCAATTTTAAGACTTGCAGTATATGAGATGAAGATGGATGAAGAGATCCCGGTAAAGGTAGCGATTAATGAAGCAGTGGAACTGGCCAAGAAGTTCGGTGGCGATGATTCACCTGCATTTGTAAATGGAGTGCTGGCAAAGCTGGCAGATTAATCTGGGACTGTTATGAAGAATGTATATTCGATCAGACAGGTGAACCTCTATATCAGTAATATGTTTCGCCAGGATTTTATGCTGAACCGGATCTATGTCAAAGGAGAAGTGTCCAACTGTAAATATCACACATCCGGACATATTTATTTTTCTTTGAAGGACGACTCCGGAAGCCTGGCCTGTGTGATGTTCGCCGGGAACCGCAGCGGACTGAAGTTCCAGATGCAGAATGGACAAAGTGTGATTGTGCTGGGCAGCATCAGTGTATATGAGAGAGACGGAAAGTATCAGCTCTATGCCAGGGAGATTATTCAGGATGGCATGGGGCTGCTATATGAGAAGTTTCAGGCACTGAAGCAGGAACTGGAAGAGATGGGGATGTTTGCCCCGGAATATAAGCAGCCGATACCGGCATTTAGCCGTCGGGTCGGAATCGTAACCGCGCCTACCGGGGCGGCTATTCGTGATATTATGAATATTTCTTACCGGCGTAATCCTTATGTGCAGCTGATTCTGTATCCTGCACTGGTGCAGGGAGAAGAGGCTGCCGACAGCATTGTACGGGGCATTGAACTTCTGGATCAGAGTCATGTGGATGTGATCATTGTAGGAAGAGGTGGAGGTTCCATGGAGGATCTGTGGGCTTTTAATGAAGAGAAGGTCGCAAGAGCAATCTTTCATTGTGAGACACCGGTGATCTCAGCAGTGGGGCATGAGACAGATTTTACGATAGCAGATTATGTAGCGGACCTGCGGGCACCGACGCCTTCAGCGGCAGCAGAGCTGGCAGTGGCAGATATGGCAGCCATCCAGGGACAGCTGCGGGATATGCAGCAGCGGCTGCAGAATCGAATGAGTGAGCGTCTGTCGGACAGAAAAAAAGAACTGGAGCATTTGCAGGAAAAGCTGAAGTATGTAAGTCCACAACATCAGATTCAGGAAAAATATCAGAGACTGACGGATATAGAAGAAGAACTTCAGATGTTGATGCAGCAGACCATGAAAGAACGGCGGCATCAGCTGATGATTTATGTGGAACGAATGAAGGGACTGTCACCACTGGAGAAGCTGAGTCAGGGGTATTCCTATACAGCGGATGCCAGGGGAAAGAAGATCACAGCAACAGAGCAGGTGCAGCCTGGAGACCTGTTGCAGATCTATGTATCTGACGGACAGATTCTGGCAGAAGTAAAAGAAAAGAAAAAGACAGAGGACTGGAGCGTATGATGGAGCAGGAGAAGAAGAAAGACGAAGATCTTACACTGGAAGAATCCTTTGCAAAGCTGGAAGAACTGCTTCTGGTGCTGGAGAACAGGGAGACTACGCTGGAAGAGTCGTTTCAGACATATAAAGAAGGTATGGAGCTTGTAAAAAGCTGCAATGAGAAGCTGGACACAGTAGAAAAGAAAATGCAGATGATAAATGAAGAAGGTGATTATTGTGACTTTCCGGGATGAATGGAGCAAACGGACGGAAGAGGTACAGGAGATTCTTTACCAGTATCTTCCGGAAGAGACAGGATATCAGAAAACATTGCTTCAGGCAATGAATTATAGTATGCAGGCAGGGGGGAAGCGGCTTCGTCCGCTGTTGATGCAGGAAACTTATCGGTTATTTGGCGGTACCGGCAGGATTGTGGAGCCATTTATGGCGGCGATGGAGATGATTCATACCCATTCTCTGATTCACGATGATCTTCCGGCTATGGATAATGATGAATACCGCAGAGGAAGAAAGACTACCCATATTGTATATGGGGAAGCAATGGCGATTCTGGCAGGAGATGGTCTTCTGAATCTGGCGTATGAGACGGCATCCAGAGCATTTGAGATGGAACCGGAGAATCCGGCTGTGGGAAAGGCGATGGCAGTACTGGCCAGAAAAACAGGGATAACAGGAATGATTGGCGGTCAGTCAGTAGACGTAGAGCAGTCTGGAAAAGACTTAAGCCGCGGACAGCTTGATTTTATCTACCGCCTTAAGACCAGTGCTCTGATCGAAGGCTCCATGATGGTGGGAGCCATTCTGGCAGGAGCGTCTGCAGACGAAGCAGCACAGATCGAACAGGTGGCCTCTGATGTGGGACTGGCATTCCAGATCAGGGATGACATTCTGGATGTGACCAGTACCAGCCAGGTACTTGGCAAGCCGATTAACAGTGATGAAAAAAATCATAAGACAACATATGTGACCATGGAAGGTCTGAAGAAGGCTGAAAAGGACGTAAAAGAGATCTCCGGACGGGCTATTGATGTCCTGGATCAGCTGGGAAGAAAAAATGAATTCCTGAGGAATCTGATTCTGGAACTGGTCATCAGGGAGAAATAATATGATTTTGGATAAAATTCAAAAAGAAAATGATATACAGAATATAGAGAAAAAGGATCTGCCTCAGCTGGCAGGAGAGATCCGTGAATTTCTGATTCAGAAGATCAGTGAGAATGGCGGGCATCTGGGGTCAAATCTGGGTGTGGTAGAGCTGACCATGGCACTGCATCTGTCGTTCCATTTACCGGAAGATAAGATGATCTGGGATGTAGGACATCAGTCTTATACACATAAGCTTCTGACAGGAAGAAGAGACGGATTTGATACTTTACGCAAATATGGCGGAATGAGCGGTTTCCCAAAGAGAAAGGAAAGTCCATGTGATGCATTTGATACCGGACACAGCTCTACCTCGATTTCAGCAGGGCTGGGACTTGCTATGGCAAGTCAGCTGAAGGGTGAGGACAATTACGTGATTTCTGTGATTGGTGATGGCTCTCTTACCGGCGGAATGGCCTGGGAAGCGTTGAATAATGCATCACGCCTGAAACGGAATTATATTATTGTTTTGAATGATAATAATATGTCCATAGCAGAAAATGTGGGTGGATTTTCAGAATATCTGAATCAGATACGGACAAAGGAAGGATACCAGAATCTGAAAGCAGGTGTAGAGAACACGCTGTCACGTTTACCGGGACGTGGAGAACAGTTGATTCGTGGAATTCGGAAAACAAAGAACAGCATTAAACAGTTCTTTGTTCCTGGGATGCTTTTTGAAGAGATGGGACTAACCTATCTGGGACCATACGATGGACACAACATTGACCAGCTGACCCGGGCTTTCCGGGAAGCAAAACAGGTAAATGGAGCAGTTTTGGTACATGTCTGTACCCAGAAGGGGCAGGGGTATGAGCCTGCGATGCGTCATCCGGCAAGATTCCACGGTGCAGAGCCGTTTGTCATCGAGACCGGACTGCCGAAGAAGAAAAGAGTAAAGGCAAACTACACGGATATTTTCTCTACTGTTATGAGAAAAATGGGAGATCGGGAACCGAATGTGGTAGCAGTGACGGCAGCTATGCCGGATGGAACCGGACTGAAACGGTTCCGAAATATGTTCCCGGACCGTTTCTTTGATGTGGGAATTGCAGAACAGCATGCAGTGACTTTTGCGGCAGGTCTGGCAGCGGCAGGCCTGAAGCCGGTCGTGGCGGTCTATTCTTCATTTTTGCAAAGAGCATATGATCAGGTGATCCATGATGTCTGTATCCAGAATCTTCCGGTGATTTTTGCCATTGACCGTGCAGGCCTGGTGGGAAGTGACGGAGAGACCCATCAGGGGATTTTTGATCTGTCTTATATGTCATCAATTCCGAATATGTGTGTGATGGCACCGAAGAATAAATGGGAACTGTCCGATATGATGAAGTTTGCGGTGCATTATGACGGACCGATTTCTCTGCGCTATCCAAGGGGAGAAGCTTATGATGGACTGGCCAGGTTCCGCACGCCGATTGAATATGGAAAATGGGAGACCATTTATGATGAGAATGAGATTGCGCTGCTTGCAGTGGGCAGTATGGTAAAGACGGCAGTAGAAGTACGTGACCGGCTTCGCGAAATGGGATATGGCTGTACACTGGTGAATGCCAGATTTGTGAAGCCTCTGGATCAGGAAATGCTTCGGACTGTGCAGTCAGAGCATAACCTGCTGGTTACGATGGAAGAAAATGTGAAGGCTGGAGGCTTCGGTGAAGCAGTGCTGGAGTACCTCAATGAGATCAAAAGTAAGACAAGGATGATCTCGATTGCACTTCCGGATGATTATGTAGAACATGGCAATGTGGATCTGCTGAAGCAGGAATGCGGGATCGATGCGGAGTCCATTGTGAAAAAAATAGTGATAGAATATATAGGACTGACAAAATGAAGGAAAGATTAGATGTATTGATGGTACAGCGCCAGCTGGCACCATCCAGGGAAAAGGCAAAGGCTCTGATCATGGCAGGGTGTGTGCTGGTAGATGGAGAACGGGAAGACAAAGCGGGAACCATGTTTGCTGACAAAGTGGAGATTACTGTAAAGGGCAATACGCTGAAGTACGTCAGCCGTGGCGGACTGAAACTGGAAAAGGCAATGGAGAAATTTGATATTACGCTGGATGGAAAAGTCTGCATGGATGTGGGAGCTTCTACAGGAGGCTTTACTGACTGTATGCTTCAGAATGGAGCTGTGAAGGTCTATTCTGTAGATGTAGGATATGGGCAGCTGGACTGGAAACTGAGACAGGATCCGAGAGTTGTCTGTATGGAAAAGACAAATATCCGTTATGTGACACCAGAAGATATTCAGGAGCCGGTAGAATTTTCCTCTATTGATGTATCTTTTATTTCACTGACAAAAGTATTGCTTCCGGTAAGAAATCTTCTGACTGAAGACGGACAGATTGCCTGTCTGATCAAGCCACAGTTTGAAGCAGGCAGGGAAAAAGTCGGTAAAAAAGGTGTGGTCAGAGATCCGGCTGTTCACCAGGAAGTGATCGAGATGGTAACAGATTATGCAAAAAGCATTTTTTTCCAGCCAAAGAATCTGGAGTATTCTCCGATCAAGGGACCGGAAGGAAATATTGAATATCTGCTGCATCTGCAGAAGATGCCAGAAGGCAGTGAGATCGAAGATGCGGCATTTGACATCAGAGAGACCGTGCGTCTGGCGCATGAATCACTGGACAAGAAGGAAAAGTAAAAAGGATGAAGCATTTTTACGTAATTACCAATGTACAGAAGGATCCAGGATTGAAAGTTGCACACCGTATTCAGGATTATCTTCAGGAAAAAGGCATACGCTGTACCTTACAGGAGGAAAAAGAAAACTCAGGCGGAGAGCAGGGACCAGAATATAAGTCCAGCAATCCAGATAAGATACCGGACGATGTGGACTGTGTACTGGTACTGGGTGGAGATGGAACGGTGCTGAGAGCAGCCAGGGATCTGGTAAAACGGCATCTGCCCCTGTTCGGGGTGAACCTGGGAACGCTTGGATATCTGGCGGAAGTGGATCAGGATCATCTGGAAACGGCACTGGATCATCTGGTACTGGGTGAATATATCACAGAGGAACATATGATGCTTCGTGGTGTAGTCTGTCATGAGGGACAGGAGATCCTGTCAGATGTGGCCCTGAATGATATTGTTATCGCAAGAAGCGGAAGAATTCATGTAATGGATCTGAAGATCTATGTGAATGACCGGTTCCTGAATGAGTACAGTGCAGATGGCATGATTATCTCCACCCCTACCGGATCCACCGGATATAACCTTTCTGTGGGCGGACCGATTGTATCACCGGCAGCATCCCTGATCCTGCTGACTCCGATAGCACCTCATACACTGAACGCAAGAAGTGTCATTCTGCCGGATACGGCAAAGATAAAAGTAGTGATAGGCAAAAGAAAAGAGCCAGAGGAAGAGGCAGAGGTTGCCTTTGACGGAGACACGACAGCAGAAATGACCTGTGAGGACTATGTTGTAGTAGAGAAGGCACAGAGTACTGTGCAGTTTGTAAAAGTAGATCAGATCAGTTTCCTGGAGACACTTCGCAAGAAGATGAGTGGAACCTGATCAGAAGGGTGTATGAAAATATGAAGATTCAGCGACATGCAAAAATAGTGGAATTAATCAATCAATATGATATTGATACACAGGAAGAACTGGCCAGACGACTGAAAGAGGCTGGATTTCGTGTGACGCAGGCCACCGTATCCAGAGACATTCGGGAACTGCGGCTGACAAAGATCGCTGTCGATGGTGGAAAACAAAAATATGTTGTGATGAATACCCAGAGCAGTGAACTGGATGAAAAGTATCTGCGTATTCTGCGAGATGGCTTTGTCTCTATGGATATGGCACAGAATATTCTGGTTATCCGGACCGTTTCCGGTATGGCGATGGCTGTGGCAGCTGCTATGGATGCATTGAACTGGAAGGAGATTGCCGGCTGTATTGCAGGAGATGATACTATCATGTGCGCCATCCGCAGTGTGGATGATACGTTGCTGGTGATGGATAAGATACAAAAGATATTGGATGTGAGATAGCTCACATCTGAAAAATAGAATCCTTGCCGGGAGTGTGTAAAAAGGATATGCTGTTAAACTTACATGTAAAAAATATGGCACTGATACGTGAACTGGAGATTGATTTTGGAAAAGGATTCAATATCCTGACCGGGGAGACCGGAGCAGGAAAATCCATTCTCATCGGTTCCATTAATGTGGCTCTTGGAATGCAGAGCTTTAAAGGATTTGCCAGAGAAGATGAGACTTCAGCGCTGGTGGAGCTGGTATTTTCTGTGGAAGATCCAGGATTAAAAGAAAAGATTGAACTGCTGGATATTCCGGTGGAAGACGGACAGGTGATCATTTCCCGCCGTCTGGTCGGTGGACGGAGCATCAGTAAGGTGAACGGAGAGACCGTGACGCTGACTCAGGTGAGGGAGCTGGCATCTCTCCTGATTGATATTCATGGGCAGCATGAGCATCAGTCACTGCTTCATAAGAAGAATCATTTACAGATTCTGGATGAATATGCAAAAGAAAAACTGGCACCTTATAAAGAAAAGGGTGCGCATATTTTTGCAGACTATGCACAGATCCGTAAAAAACTGGAAGCTTCCACACTGGATGAAGCGGCCAGAAAAAAAGAAATGGATTTTCTACAGTTTGAAGTGGAAGAGATTGACCGGGCGGAACTGAAGATCGGGGAAGATGAAGAACTGGAAGAACGGTACAAGAAGCTGTCCAATGGCAGAAAGATTGCCGAAAATGCGGGAGAAGCCTATCAGCTGACTGGAGAGAGTGAAGGCAGCAGCTGTGCAGCTGATCTGATCTCCACAGCAGTACAGAGACTGCAGATGGTGCAGGAGTATGATGAATCTTTGCAGGAACTGGAAAAACAGCTGGCAGAGATCGAAAGTCTTCTCTCAGATTTCAATCGGGAAATGTCTGGCTATCTGGGAGATCTGACCTTTGATGATTATGAATTTGAGCAGATCGAGAAACGGCTGGATGAGATCAACCGCCTGAAAGTAAAATATGGACAGTCCATTGAGGAGATTCTTGCATATCGGGAAGAGAAGGAACAGCGCCTGGAAGAACTGCAGAACTATGACAGCTATGTGGCACAGCTGCAGAAGTCATTCGAGGAGCAGGAAACGCTTCTTCGGGACAATGCAAAAGAGATGTCCCTTATTCGAAAACAGTACGCTTCCCAGCTTGCCGGGCAGATTCGGGCGGAGCTGGCGGATCTGAACTTTCTGGAGACGAATTTTGATCTGGAAGTGACAGAAAGTGCACCATTATCCGCTAATGGATTTGATGAAGCATGTTTTCTGATTTCCATGAATCCAGGTTCTCCGATGCGGATGCTGGGAGATGTGGCATCCGGTGGTGAACTTTCCAGAATTATGCTGGCGATCAAGACCGTTCTGGCAGACAAAGATCAGACTGAGACATTGATTTTCGATGAGATTGATGTGGGAATCAGCGGAAGAACGGCTCAGAAAGTATCAGAAAAAATGGCAGTGATTGCCAGAAGCCGTCAGGTGCTGTGTATTACCCATCTGGCGCAGATTGCATCTATGGCGGATCATCATTTTTATATTGAAAAAAACGTGCATGACGGTATCACAGAGACCAGTATCCGTGAACTGTCACTGACGGAAAGCGAAGAAGAACTGGCCAGAATTCTGGGTGGCGCGCAGATCACAGAGACTACATTAAAGAGCGCCCGTGAGATGAAGGAAATGGCAGACGCAACAAAAAAATACTAGAGTACAAAAAAACATAGCTCACATACTAAGAAGGGTATCTGAAAAAGATGCTCTTCTTTTTCTATGATGCCGAATTTATAAAAGGGAAAGGATGTGAGCAGATGGGAAAAACAACACAGAAGCGAGTCCGAAGAAAAATGGCATTTGATCTGACCTTGCTTGTTGGTCTGTCTGGTGTCTTATTCTGGCTGGATCTATATACCAGTATACCGGATCGCCTGACGGTAGCATCAGAGGAGCAGAACACAGAGATCTTTCAAAATATATTCCCAGAATGGCTGGAGGAAGCCGTAGTGGCTGACGGGCAGGGAAAGTCAGATATACCATCTGGAAATCTGACGATAACTGGAAAGCTGTCAGACAGCAAAGGGATGGATGAGTCAGTAACAGTTGAAAAAGCTGTGTCCGATGGAGAGGACAGCTATGTAGTGCAGTGCAGTTTATTTGGTGCCATTCCGATAAAAAAAGTAGAAGTGGATGTGGTAGAACGACAGAAAGTTGTACCTTGTGGGATTCCTGTGGGAATCTATATGAAAACCCAGGGCGTGCTGATTGTTGGAACCGGAGAGGTCTGTGACATGCAGGGAGAACCACAAAATCCAGGTGGCGATCTGGTACATTCAGGGGATTATATTCTGGCTGTCAACGATATCCCGGTATCAGAGAAAGAAGAAGTGGTGCAGCAGATCGGTCAGGCTGCAGGAGGTGAAGTAAAACTGACGGTGCTGCGGGATTCCGACATTATCGAGCTGCAGGCTCCGGTAATACAGACAGGAAAAAATGAATACAAAGCAGGCATCTGGATCCGGGATGATACACAGGGCATTGGAACACTGACGTATGTAACCGGGGATGGAACCTTTGGAGCACTGGGACATGGAATCAATGATATTGACACCAGTACACTGCTGACACTGGAAAGTGGGAACATATATGATGCGAAAGTTTGTTCTATTGTAAAAGGAATGGATGGAATGCCAGGAGAGGTGGGCGGAGTGATTGATTATCAGCCAGAAAACATACTGGGAACCATTACGGAAAATTCAGAAATCGGAATATTTGGAACATTGAGCAGTGAGCCTGAGACAGGAATAGAAGAGATGGAAGTCGCTTACCGGCAGGAGATCCAGACAGGACCAGCCACAATTCTGAGTGAGATTACCGGTGAGCGAAAAGAATATCAGATCGAGATCGAAAAGATCAATCTGAACAATAGCGATGCCAACAAAAGTATGGTAATCAGGGTGACAGATCCGGAACTTCTGGAGATCACCGGAGGAATCGTAAGAGGAATGTCAGGCAGTCCGATCCTGCAAAATGGAAAAATCGTGGGTGCCGTCACCCATGTATTCGTCAAAGATCCTACCAGAGGATATGGAATCTTTATTGAAAATATGCTGGAGAAAAACGATGAGTGAATAACGGCACCCGGAACCTGGAATCCGGGTGCTTTGTCGGTATTTGTTTGCCGGAATGAGATACCTGTGGTATGATGTTAAGAATAATAGAAATAAGGAGGAGCAGAGAATAGAAATTGGAAAGAAAAGAGACCTTACTGAAAAAAATCTTTCTGTCCACATTATATTTAAGTGCCTTCACTTTCGGTGGCGGCTATGTGATCGTTACTCTGATGAAGAAGCAGTTTGTGGATGAGCTGCACTGGATTGACGAAGAAGAGATGCTGGACCTGGTAGCCATTGCCCAGTCTTCACCGGGAGCTATTGCAGTGAATGGAGCAATCGTCGTGGGCTATAAACTGGCAGGAATAGCCGGCGTGTTGACTGCAGTGCTTGGAACCGTGATACCACCGTTCCTGATCATAGCCGCAGTCTCTGTCTGCTATCAGGCATTTCGCAGCAATCAGCTGGTGGCATGGATGCTGGAGGGGATGCAGGCCGGAGTGGGAGCAGTGATTGCTTCGGTTACTTTTGAGATGGTATCGGGAATTGCAAAAGAGAAAAGTAAAATATCCTTCGCGATCATGGCAGTGGCTTTTGCAGCTTCTGTGATCTGGCAGATCAATACGATATATATGATTCTGGTCTGTGGACTCCTTGGAATTTTGATTACCTTCGGGAAAAGGAGGCGGAAGCAATGATTTATTTACAGTTATTTTTCAGCTTCCTGCAGATTGGGATGTTCAGCTTTGGTGGTGGTTATGCGGCGATGCCGTTGATCCAGGGACAGGTGGTGCAGACGCATCAGTGGATGACTATGTCAGAATTCACAGATCTGATTACGATTTCTCAGATGACACCGGGACCGATTGCGGTGAATTCTGCCACATTTGTAGGGATTAAAGTGGCAGGGATCCCAGGAGCGTTTGTGGCAACCATTGGATGTATTCTTCCATCCTGCATTCTGGTCACGATCCTGGCCAGGTTCTACCTGCGTTACCGGAATATGGATCTTCTTCAGGGAGTGCTTGGTACCTTGCGTCCTGCGGTGGTGGCTCTGATTGGATCATCAGGCGTGCTGATGTTGATTTCTGCATTCTGGGGTTCTGCACAGCAGATCGCAGTCTCACAACCCAGATGGAGTATGGTGATTATTTTCCTGCTCTGTTTTTGGCTGCTCTGGAAGAAAAAGAAAAATCCTGTTTTGGTGATGATACTGGCTGGCATGATGAATGTAGCATGGAACCTGCTGAAAAATTTGCTTTTGTTACTTGAAAGATGAAATTAGATGTACCTATAATGAACAAGATATGTACTTCAGATAAATGCGGAAAGGAAGGAACTTAATATGACACTGAAGGAATTACAGATAGGACAGAGTGCAGTGATCTGCAATGTCGGAGGCGAAGGCGCTCTGCGGCAGCATTTCCTGGACATGGGTGTAATACCGGGAGCGGAAGTAACCGTGGTGAAGCTGGCTCCAATGGGCGACCCGATGGAACTGCAGATTCATGGTTATGAACTGACTCTGCGTCTGGCAGATGCGGATCAGATCGGAGTGGAACCGATTGATCAGAGAACAAGGAAGCATGAAGGTGCCAAAAATATCAATCAGAGTATACACCCTGGTCTTGGAGAGGATGGAAAGTATCATGCAAAGGGAGATGGCAATCCACTTCCGGAAGGGGAGATACTGACCTATGCGCTGGTGGGCAATCAGAACTGCGGAAAAACGACTTTGTTTAACCAGCTGACCGGTTCCAACCAGCATGTGGGAAATTTTCCGGGTGTTACAGTGGACCGGAAGGATGGTTCCATCAGAGGATATGCCAATACCCTGATTACGGATTTGCCTGGTATTTATTCGATGTCTCCTTATACCAGTGAGGAGATTGTGTCTCGTAACTTTGTACTGGAAGATAAACCGAAAGCGATCATCAACATTGTAGATGCCACCAATATTCAGCGAAATCTGTATCTGACCATGCAGCTGCTGGAGATGAATGTACCGATGGTAGTGGCGCTGAACATGATGGATGAACTGACTGGAAATGGAGGCTCTATCGATGTGAATGCAATGGAGGCCATGCTGGGCGTTCCGGTGGTGCCGATCTCTGCGGCAAAGAATGAAGGTGTAGATGAACTGGTAAAGCATGCCATACATATTGCAAAATATCAGGAACGGCCTGGCAGACAGGACTTTTGTGATGAAAATGATTTTAACGGGGCAGTGCACCGTTGTATTCATTCTGTCTGTCATTTGATCCAGGATCATGCGGAGCATGCCGGAATCCCTCTCCGGTTTGCGGCTTCCAAGCTAATTGAAGGTGATCACCTGATTGAGAAGCAGCTGGAACTGGATCAGAATGAGATCGAGACGATCGACCATCTGATACTTCAGATGGAAAAAGAACGTGGCCTGGATCGCAGTGCGGCGATGGCAGATATGCGTTTTTCCTTTATTGAAAAAGTCTGTGAACAGACAGTGGTGAAGCCAAGAGAGAGTAAAGAACGAATCCGCAGTGAGAAGATCGATAAGATTCTGACTGGAAAGTATACGGCAATTCCGTGTTTTGTCGGGATCATGCTGGCAGTTTTTTATCTGACCTTTAATGTGGTGGGCGCATGGCTGCAGGGGCTGCTGGAAATGGGAGTAACGGCTCTGACTCAAATAGTAGATGCTGTATTGACAGCTGCACATGTGAACAGTGCTCTTCATGGCCTTGTGATTGATGGTATTTTTACCGGTGTAGGATCGGTATTGTCTTTCCTGCCGATTATTGTGACGTTGTTTTTCTTCCTGTCACTGATGGAAGACAGCGGATACATAGCAAGAGTGGCATTCTTTATGGATAAACTGCTGCGTAAAATCGGTCTGTCAGGAAGGAGTATCGTGCCACTTCTGATAGGATTTGGCTGTACGGTGCCAGCTGTGATGGCAACCAGAACACTGCCAAGTGAACGTGACCGTAAGATGACCATTTTACTGACTCCGTTTATGAGCTGTACAGCGAAGCTGCCAATCTATGCGTTTTTTGTAAATGCATTTTTCCCTGGCAGGGGAGGTCTGATTATGACCGGACTGTATGTACTGGATATTTGTATTGGAATTCTGGCGGCTTTTATTTTTAAGGGAACCCTTTTTAAAGGCGAGGCTGTGCCATTTGTCATGGAACTTCCGAATTATCGTTTTCCGAGTGCCAAAAACGTTGGGCAGCTTCTCTGGGAAAAGGCCAGGGACTTCCTGCAGAGAGCATTTACGGTGATTCTTCTGGCAACAATTGTGGTATGGTTCCTGCAGAGTTTTGACCTGACATTTAATCTGGTGACAGATTCTTCTGAGAGCATTCTTGCTATGATTGCCGGATGGATCGCACCGCTGTTTGCGCCACTTGGGCTGGGCGACTGGAGAATCATTGTTTCTCTGATCAGTGGCTTCATGGCAAAAGAAAGTGTAGTATCCACGCTGGGGATTCTGTTCGCAGGTGGAGTAGGCAGTGCACTTACTACGTTGTCTGCAGCCTCTCTGCTGGTATTCAGTCTGCTGTATACGCCTTGCGTAGCGGCAATCAGTACGATCAAGAGAGAACTTGGAGGAAAATGGGCCATTGCAGTGGTGATCTGGCAATGTGTGATTGCCTGGGCAGCTGCCTTTCTTGTAAGAGTAATAGGAACGATATTGTAAATTATCTTGAATTTTCACATTTGTGAACTTTCTGTGAAATTATCAGAAAACTATTGCAAAATGAAAAAAATAGGACTACAATGCGAAGCGAAACAAGAGAAAACGAATCGTCACTCAGTAATGACTCTTTCGCAAAACATCCCTGTTCACTATTTGTATCAATGGAGGAAAAGATAAATGAATACTTACAAAGTGCAAAAAAGAGACATGGAAACTAAGGCAAAAAAACTGAGAAGAGAAGGTTTTGTCACAGGAAATCTTTTTGGAAAAGAGATCAAAGAATCTATTCCACTGAAGATTGAACGCAAAGAAGCAGAACGTCTTTTACGTGAATGTATGAAAGGCAGCCAGGTATTACTGGATCTGGAAGGCACCACATACGATGTACTGGTTAAAGAGATGGATTACAACTCTATGAAGAATGAGATCATGGAGATGGATTTCCAGGCACTGGTGAAAGGTGAAAAAGTACATTCCGTAGCAGAGATCGTCTTACACAATAAAGAAATGGTAGTTGGCGGTGTGGTAGATCAGCTCCTGACCGAGATTGCGTACAAAGCAGAACCGTCAGCACTGGTAGAAAAAGTTATTGTAGACTGCAGTACCTTAAAACTTGGTGATACACTGAAAGTTGCAGATCTGGATATTGCAAAAGATAAAGACATTGATATTACCACTCATATGGATGCACCGGTTGTCAGCGTCATTGCACCACGTAATGCAGAGATACCGGAAGATACCGAAGAGGAAGCTGCAGAATAATAAATAAAAAGAAGGGCCTTGCGAATTGTAAGGTCCTTTTATTATGCTTTCAACTTTTATGATGTTTGAGTTTGTTTAAATCGTTTTTCTGACTATCCCATTTAAATTTCATCCATGAAAAATGAAACATTTCCTGGTTCTCATATCATAGCATAAAAGCATCATTTTATCAATAAAAATCTAATGCATATAGTTGACGATCATGGAATATCCAATTAAAATGAATGTAACGATAAAGCAGTTTTACACAGAGGAGGACAGAACATGGAATTCAAACAGGTAATGAAAAAAAGCGCGGAAGTGATCGGCGAGACTGCTATGTTAGTTGCAGATAAAGTGACAGATAAGGATTTTCGTGATAAGGTAGTGGGAACCGTGGCAGAAGCATCTCTGAATCTGGCAGATACCACGTTGAAGACCCTGAAGAAAACGAAGAATTATGCACAGGAGAATCATCTGACGATCGGTTCCAAAGATCAGTATATCAGACAGCTGGAGGAAGAACTGGAAGCGAAGAACCGTGAGATCCGTATCCTGAAGAAAAAGCTTCAGAAGAAGAACTGGAATGGCAGATAATGGAGAAAAAGGATGAGTCATACATCGATTTTGCAGTTTCGTACTGCCAATTGTAAAAACTGTTATAAGTGTATCCGTAATTGTCCGGTGAAAGCGATCCGGGTAGAAAATCAACAGGCACAGATCCTGGAGGATCAATGCATTTTATGTGAAAAGTGTACCTCGGTCTGTCCACAGCATGCCAAGGTGGAGCACGATGATATCCCAGATATCAGAAAAGAAATGGCAGAAGGAAAAAAGGTCATCGCATCCGTTCATCCTGCCTGGCTGGCCAGATACGGATGGAACAGCATGGAACGTCTGGAGAAGAGGCTGCAGACTTTAGGATTCTGGAAGGCATTTGACGGAGCACAGGGTGCTTCTATGGTGAAGCAGGCTTATGAACAGATGCTGAGGGAACAGCATCAGAGTAAACTGATGATTTCTTCCAACTGCCCGGTGATTGTCCGGCTGATCGAGAAAAAATACCCTCATCTGACAGAATATCTGGCTCCGGTGGGCTCCATGATGCAGATGCATGCCAGCTATCTGAGAAGGCAGTATCCAGATGCCGTACTGGTGTATATCAGTCCGTGTATTTCTGTGATGTCAGAACTGAGCGAAAGGCAGGAATGTATGGACTATGTGATTACATTCCGTGAACTGAGTAACTGGATGGAGGAAATGTCGGAAGCAGAGGGCGACACTGCAGAAGAACAGGAAGCGATGCAGCAGGATACCTGCGTTTCCAGACTGGCAGCAGTAAGCGGCGGACTGATTCAGATGATGAAGCCGATCGAAGGACAGAAGTATTTATCGGTAGATGGACTGAAGCAGTGCAGAGAGATCTTAAAGGAGCTTCAGGCAGGTGGGTATCAGAATTATTTTATTGAGATGAACGCCTGTACCAATGGATGTATCAGCGGTCCATATTCCCAGAAAAGAGAGAAAAAGCTCCTGGATGCCATGATTGCCATACGTGAACTGGCAGGTGAAAATGACCATGCAGAAGGGCAGGCGGTCAGGCCAATTGATGTTCTGGAAATGCTGCCACGCAAGTTCCAAAAAGAAGAATTCTATGCTGGAAAGGCGATCACAAAAGAACAGATTACTCATGTGCTGCAGGAAATGGGCAAATATAAAAAAGAAGATGAACTGAATTGTGGTGCCTGCGGATATGACAGCTGTCGCGCCAAGGCCGTGGCAGTCATTCAGGGAAAAGCGGAAGTATCCATGTGTATTCCCTATATGAGAGAAAAACAGGAAGACTATGCCAATATTATCATCAATGCCATGCCGGGGCTCCTGGTAACCCTGGATCATCAGTTGAATATTGTGCAGATGAATAAAGCAGCAATGGATATTTTTGATATTTCCAGAAAGAAAGATCTTCTGGGAAAGCCGGTGAGTGAGATCATGGATGATTACGCTATGGTGAATATGATTGCCTTTGACCGGGAGATCACGCAGGACTGTATCTATCTGGATGAGCAGAAACGTTATATTGAACGGGTGCTTACCAATGACCGGAAAAATAAGCTGATTTTGTGTATTATGAAAGATGTGACCAGAGAAAAGATGCGGGAAAAGAAACAGAAGCGTGCGCAGGCCGAGGCGGTGCAGATGGCAGATAAACTGGCAGAGGAACAGCTTCGAATTGTTCATGAGATAGCAAGCCTTTTAGGAGAAACTGCGGCAGATACCAAGGTGGCTATAGAAGAACTGAAACAGACCATTCTGCAGGAGATCAAGTAAGATGGAACAGAAGACAGATAAGACGATACAGGCGATAGGAGAGATCCCGGTGGGATTCGGCAAGGTCAGCCTGAATAAGAAAAAAGAAAAAATCTGCGGTGATTACTATACTGTGATTCATGATGGGGATTCTTCTGTTCTGGTGCTTTCCGATGGACTGGGAAGTGGCGTGAAAGCAAATATTCTGGCCACATTGACAGCCAGGATGCTTAGTATTATGATTGCCAGAAAAGTAGATATCCGTACAGCTGTAAAAGCAGTGGCTGACACACTGCCGGTGTGCAGCGTACGAAACCTGGCTTATGCCACATTCACGGTACTGGTGGCGGAGGGCAATGAGATCTGTCTGCTGCAATATGACAATCCGGATGCTATTTTGCTGCGTAACGGGAAAAGTGTAGACTATTATCGGGACATCCTGATATTTGGCGAGAAAGAGATACATCAGAGTTACCTGCAGTTCCAGGAAGGGGATATGCTGCTTCTGATGAGCGATGGAGTGACCAATGCCGGTATGGGAAAGACGACTTACGGCGGCTGGGGCAGAGAAGAAGTTGTGAGGTACTGTGAGCAGCGTTATCGGGAAGACATGAGTGCCCAGGAGATGGCATCTGCCATAGGAAATGCAGGACTGGATCTGAATCTGGATGAGACGGATGACGATCTGACTGTGCTTGCACTGAAAGGCATGAAAAGAAAAGTAGTAAATATCTGTGTGGGGCCTCCGGCAGACCGGGAAGATGACCGCAGCTATTTTGAAACATTTTTTCAGAAAGAAGGCATGCGGGTAGTCTGTGGAGGTACTACCGCAAAACTGGTGGCGGACTATATGGGGAAAAAGATCATCAGTCTGCCAGAGAGCGGAACAGAAGAAGTACCTGCCATGTCTGCGATCCAGGGGATTGATCTGGTGACAGAAGGATTGCTAACTCTGCAAAAGCTGACGGAATATTATGGAGATTTTCGAGAAGACAGATTGTATTACCAGAAATTGATCAAAAAGAAAGATGGAGCAGCAGAGCTGTTTCGGGTGCTGTTTGCAGAAGCAACAGAGATTAATTTCTTCTTTGGAAACGCATTGAATGAGAATTATACCGCCCTTCATATTGATCGTGAAAAGAAGAAAAATCTGGCACTGAAGCTGATCGATGAACTGAGGGAAGAAGGAAAACAGGTGAAGATCTGCTTCTGGTGTGTATAACAGAGTAAAAAAATAGGTTTATGGAAGATGTGGTACTTGACAGAGGAAAAACAAGGGAATAAGATAAGAATGTGCTTGAAATGGCACATTCTTTTTTAAAGAAAGGTTAGTTTAAAATAATTATAATTAGGAGGCAGTATTATGGTAAAGACAGTTTTAAAAGTAGACGGTATGTCCTGTGGCATGTGTGAATCACATATGAATGATCTGGTACGCAGCCTGTTTCCGGTAAAAAAGGTGAGTTCTTCTGCAAAAGACGGGGAAACGGTAGTACTCAGTGATGAGATTCTGGACATTCCTTATCTGAAAATGAAGATGAAAGGAATCGGATATAAACTGGTTTCAGTAGAAAGTACTCACGAAGCATAATCTTAAGTTGCAATATAGGCAGTATTGGGCTTATAATAAAACAATCTATACAGATGGAGGATTATAAGCATGAAGCCCAATAAGGCAAAAAGAAGCAGTCTGCAGCTGATCAGACGTTTTTGGCCATATGAGAAGAAATACTTAAAAACGGTAATATTGGATCTGTTTTGTGCAGCATTAACCTGTTTATGTGATCTGATATTGCCGTTAATTTTGCGTACCATTACCAATCTTGCCATGACAGATCTGGCGGCACTTACGGTGTCCCTGGTGTTGAAGCTGACCTTTTTGTACTTTGTACTGAGGCTGATTGATGCAGCGGCGCAATATTTTATGGCAGATATGGGGCATGTCATGGGAGTCTATATTGAGACAGATATGAGAGAAGATGCCTTCGATCATCTGCTGAAGCTGGGTTATACTTACTATTCCAACACGAAAATCGGTCAGATTATGGGACGTATCACCAATGACCTGTTTGATGTGACAGAGTTTTCCCACCATTGTCCGGAGGAATTTTTCATTGCAGGCCTGAAGTTTGTGGTCAGCTTTATCATTTTGTGTACTTATAATGTGGCGCTGACGGTTCTGATTTTTGCCTGTGTGCCGTTGATGACCATTGTATCGATCAAATTGAACCGCTGGCAGAGAGAGGCTTTTCGCAGACAGCGTGTCCAGATCGGTGAGCTGAATGCACAGATTGAAGATTCCCTGCTGGGCGAACGTGTAGTAAAAGCTTTTGGTGTGGAAGACCGGGAAAAAGCCAAGTTTACCAGAGGCAATCAGGAATTTCAGAGGATTAAGAAGCTGACTTATAAAGCTATGGCAGCTTTTCAGGCTTCTACCAGACTCTTTGACGGTCTGATGTATCTGCTGGTTGTACTGGGCGGAGGACTGTTTGTCATTCGTGGAGCTATTTCACCGGGAGATCTGGTGGCTTACGTGATGTATGTGTCTACCTTGATTGCAACGATTCGTCGAATTGTAGAATTCGCTGAACAGTTCCAGCGTGGAATGACCGGTATTGAGCGCTTTTTTGAGATTATGGATGCTCCGATTGAGATTCAGGATGCAGAGGATGCAGTGCCGCTTCAGATGAAGGAAGGCAGCATTGATTTTAAAAATGTTTCTTTTGAATATCCGGATGATCACAATCATGTATTAAAAAATCTGTCTCTGCATGTGGCACCTGGTGAAAGAGTGGCGCTGGTAGGCCCGTCCGGAGGCGGAAAGACAACTCTGTGCAATCTGATTCCTCGTTTTTATGATGTGACCGGAGGAGAAATTGATGTGGATGGGCAGGACATCCGACATGTGACGTTAAAAAGTCTGCGTGAAGCGATCGGGGTGGTGCAGCAGGACGTATATCTGTTCAGCGGCAGTGTGGCAGAAAATATTGCCTATGGCAAGAAGGATGCCACAATGGAAGAGATTCGTCAGGCAGCGAAGCTTGCCGGAGCAGATGAATTCATTTCCGGATTAAAAGACGGATATGATACTTATGTGGGAGAGCGTGGTGTAAAGCTATCCGGTGGTCAGAAACAGCGTATCTCCATTGCCAGAGTATTCCTGAAAAATCCACCGATTCTCATTCTGGACGAGGCGACCAGTGCGCTGGATAACGAAAGCGAACTGCTGGTAGGAAAAAGTCTGAATCAGCTGGCACAGGGCAGAACCACCATTACCATTGCCCATCGTCTGACTACGATTAAGAACTATGACCGGATTCTGGTATTATCAGGAGATGGAGTAGAAGAAGAAGGCAGCCATGAGGAGCTTCTGAAAAAAAGAGGCAGCTATTACCGGTTATGGAATCAGTTGACCGGAGAAGACGGAGAGAAGAGCAATGATTCGGATTGCAGTGGTGGAAGATGAAGAATTCTATGCAGAGCAGCTTCAGAACTACATCAGTAAATATGCGGAAGAAACTAAATAAAAAGATGAAGCAGCTTTTCACAAAACGTGGAAAGCTGTTTTTGGTTAGCGCAGAAGAACCGACTTGTTTTGCAAAAATAACAAAAAATAGACAAAGAAACAGTGACAAATTGTTAAAAAATGACATGAAGTATTGCTCAGAAAAAAAAAATCATGTATAATATAGAAAAATGCGGTAAAAAAACAACAAAAGGAGGTAAAAGAATGTTAGACCAGTCATACTATGAAAAGGCAGATGAGATCATCGCTTTGTACGGTCCAAAGTCCGCTTCCCTGATTCCAATTATGCAGGATATTCAGGCGGAATACCGTTATCTGCCGGGAGAACTGCTGAACTATGTCGCAGACAAGATTGGAGTAACAAGAGCAAGAGCATACAGTGTTGCAACCTTTTATGAGAACTTTTCTTTTGATGCAAAAGGAAAATATGTCATCAAAGTCTGTGATGGTACAGCCTGTCATGTTCGTAAATCTCAGCCGGTAAAGGATGCAATCATGAAAGAACTGGGGCTTGAGGGAAAGAAGTGCACGACAGATGATATGCTCTTTACAGTAGAGACCGTATCTTGTCTTGGTGCATGTGGACTTGCTCCGACTATGATGGTAAATGAGGATGTTCATCCGAAGATGACACCTGACAAGGCAGTAAAATTAATCAGAGAATTGAGAGAGGAGAATAAGGCATGAGTATTACAAGCAAAGAAGATCTGTTAAAGAAACAGACAGAAGCTCAGGAAAAAATAGAATCCTATACCTGCCGTATTCTTGTCTGTTGCGGTACCGGATGTGTTGCTTCTGGTTCTATGAAGATCTATGAAGAGATGAAAAAACTCTGTGCGGATCTGGACGGAGTGGAAGTTGTAGCTCAGAAAGATGTTCCCCATATCGGTATTGCAAAAACCGGATGTCAGGGACTTTGTGAACTGGGACCTCTGGTTCGTATCGAACCACAGCATCTCCAGTATGTACATGTACAGATCGAAGACTGTAAAGAGATTGTAGAAAAGACTGTATTAAAGGGAGAGCCGATCGAAAGACTGTTCTACAAACATGATGAAAAGCCATGTGAACATCCGGAAGATATTCCTTTCCTGAATCAGCAGACCAGAATTGTTCTGGAGCATTGCGGTAATATTGATGCAGAATCCATTGACGAATACATCGCAGCAGGTGGATTCCAGGCTGTTGTGAAGGCATTTTTTGAGATGACACCGGAAGAAGTTGTAGAAGAGATTACCAAATCTGGTATTCGTGGTCGAGGCGGTGCTGGTTTCCCAATGGGAAAGAAGTGGAGCCAGGTAGCCCGTATACAGTCCGATGTCAAATATGTCGTATGTAACGGTGATGAAGGTGACCCGGGTGCATTCATGGATGGTTCTGTTATGGAAGGAGATCCATATAAGCTGATGGAAGGTATGATCATCGCTGCTTATGCAGTAGGCGCAAAAGATGGTTATATCTATGTACGTGCCGAGTATCCGTTATCTGTTGCAAGATTAAAGCTGGCCATTTCTCAGGCAGAAGCATATGGCTTGTTGGGTGATAATATTCTGGGATCCGGTATAGATTTCCATTTACATATCAATCGCGGTGCAGGAGCTTTCGTATGTGGGGAAGGTTCAGCGCTGACAGCATCCATTGAAGGTAAACGTGGTATGCCTCGTGTAAAACCACCTCGTACTGTTGAAAAAGGTCTGTGGGAAAAACCTACTGTACTGAATAACGTAGAGACCTATGCCAACGTAGCCAGAATTATTCTGGATGGTGCAGACTGGTATCGTACCATTGGTACAGAGGGAAGTACCGGAACAAAGACATTCTCTCTGACAGGTGCGATTGAGAATACCGGACTGATTGAAGTACCAATGGGAACTACACTGCGCCACATCATCTATGATATCGGTGGTGGCATCAAGAAAGGTGCAGCATTTAAGGCGGTACAGATCGGTGGACCATCCGGTGGATGTCTGGTAGAAAAGCATCTGGACGAACCATTGGATTTTGACTCTGTTAAGAAGTTTAATGCCATCATCGGTTCCGGTGGACTGGTAGTTATGGATGAGAATACCTGTATGGTAGACGTAGCAAAGTTCTTCATGGGATTCACTCAGAGAGAATCCTGCGGTAAATGTGGACCATGCCGTATCGGTACCAAGCGTATGCTGGAGCTGCTGAATAAGATCACCAGAGGTGAAGGCAAGATGGAAGATATTGACAAACTGGAAGAGACAGCGAAGTTTATTCAGTCTCGTTCTCTGTGTGGTCTGGGTAAGAGTGCACCGCTTCCTGTTATCAGTACACTTCAGAACTTCCGTCATGAATATGAAGAACATATTCTGGAAAACAAATGCCGTGCACATGTCTGCGAGGCTATGAAGATATACAGTATTGATCCGGATAAGTGTAAGGGATGTACCAAGTGTGCAAGAAATTGTCCGGTTAATGCCATTACAGGAGAGAAGAAAGAACCGCATACCATTGATCAGAGTAAGTGTATCAAGTGTGGTACCTGTATGGATAACTGTTCATTTGGAGCAATTACAATCAAATAAAATACCAGGATCAGAAAGGCCTGAAAACACGCCGTATCGATACAGATGTGTTTTCAGGGCTTATGATCCTTAAAGTATTATAAAAAAAGAAGGAGGCACGTATGGTTCGATTAACAATTGACGGCTTTCCCGTTGAAGTCGAAAAAGGTACAACCATACTTCATGCGGCAGAAAAGCTCGGAATCAAGATTCCTACTCTTTGTTATATAGAGGATCTTCTTCCGGACGGCTCATGTCGTATGTGTGTGGTAGAAGTAAAAAACAACGGCAGAACAAAAATAGATACGGCCTGTACGCTTCAGGTATCAGAAGGCGATGAAGTACTGACCATGTCTGAAAAGGTAATAGAATCCAGAAGAATGACACTGGATCTGCTCTTATCAGATCATAATGTACATTGTTTCTCCTGTGAAGCAAACGGCAACTGTAAGCTTCAGGATTATGCTTACGAATATGGCGTATCAGAAACCAGCTATGAAGGCGCAAAAAGCGGTGGAGAAATTGATGACAGTAATAAGTTTTTCCGCTATGATCCAAATCTTTGTATTCTCTGTCACAGATGTGTCAACACCTGTACTCAACTGGTAGGACGTGGTGCCATTGATACAATGGAACGTGGATTCCAGTCCATTATCGGAAATGGGGAAGGTCTCTGGGCAGACGGAACCTGTGAATCTTGCGGTAACTGTGTACAGGCATGTCCGACCGGTGCATTGGTAATGAAACGTACAAACAAGTATCGTCCTTATCAGGCACAGAAGAGAGTGCGTACAACCTGTCCGCATTGTGCAACAGGATGTCAGATGGATCTGATTGTAAAAGATGGAAAGATCGTGGATGTGGAAGGTGCAGATGGACCATCCAACCATGGATTACTTTGTGTAAAGGGCAGAAGCGGATCTTTTGACTTTGTAGATCATAAGACAAGAATCCGTCAGCCATTAATTAAGAATCATGAAACCGGAGAATTCGAGGAAGCATCCTGGGATGACGCTCTGGATCTGGTAGCAAATAAGTTCACAGAACTGAAAAATCAATACGGAGGTGACGCACTGGCCGGTTTTGCCTGCTCACGTTCTACCAATGAAGATATTTATATGCTTCAGAAAATGGTAAGAACAGTGTTTGAAAGCAACAATACCGATAACTGTGCGCGCGTTTGACACGCTCCTACTGTTGCCGGTTTGGCAACCACTTTAGGCTCAGGAGCCATGACAAATACGATTTACGATATCACCCGTGAATCGGATGCTATTTTATTAGTAGGATCTAATCCGGAAGAAGCTCATCCGGTACTTGGAATGCAGCTGCGTCAGGCAGTGCAGCGCGGAGCAAGACTGATCGTTGTAGATCCGCGAGATATTGATATTGCAAAGAAGGCAGAAGTTCATCTGAAGCTGAAGCCTGGAACAAATGTGGCATTTGCCAATGGCATGATGCACATATTTATTGAAGAAAATCTGATTGACCAGAAGTTTATCGAAGAACGTACAGAGAACTTTGAGGCTATGAAGGAGATGGTGAAGGATTATACACCGGAACGTGTAGCCGAGATCTGTAACATTGATGCTGATGATCTGCGTAAGGCAGCAAGAATCTATGCAACAGCAGAGCGCGCACCGATTATGTATTGTCTGGGCGTTACGGAACATCATACCGGTACCGAGGGCGTTATGTCCATGGCGAACATGGCTATGATGGTCGGAAAGCTTGGAAAACGCGGATGTGGTGTGAACCCGATTCGTGGTCAGAACAATGTACAGGGTGCCTGTGATATGGGTGCTTCACCAAATCAGTTCCCTGGTTACCAGAATATTGATAAACCTGGTATACTTGAAAAATTTGAAAAGGCATGGGGCGTGAAACTGAATCCGAAGATCGGAACCAAAGCCACCGATTGTTTCCCGAAGATGGTTACCGGTGAGATCAAAGGTCTGTTTATTTTCGGAGAAGATCCGGTTCGTACCGATCCGAATACTCATCATGTCATCAAATGTCTGTCTTCCCTGGATTTCCTTGTTGTGGATGAATTGTTCATGACAGAGACTGCGAAACTTGCAGACGTGATCTTACCGGGAAGATCTTATGCAGAAAAAGAAGGAACCTTTACCAATACTGAACGTCGTGTACAGCGCGTGCGTAAGGCGGTAGAGATCAAAGGTAATACCAAACCGGATACCTGGATCTTTACAGAGATCATGAGAAGAATGGGATATCCGCAGCCATATCTTACTCCGGCTCAGATCATGGATGAGATCGCATCTGTGACACCATCCTTTGCGGGAATCAGTCATGAAAGACTGGACAGCGAAGAAGTGGCAGGAAAAGGCTTACAGTGGCCATGTACTTCCAAGGATCATCCTGGAACAGAGATCATGCACGTAGGCAAGTTCGCAAGAGGTCTTGGATACTTCCGTCCGGCAGCTTATACACCATCTATGGAACTGCCAGATGATGATTATCCACTGATCATGATGACCGGACGTATTCTGTATCATTACAATGCATGTGCAATGACAGATAAGACAGAGGAGATCAATGAGATCGCTCATACCTCATTTATCGAGATCAACACAGAAGATGCAGAAAAGCTGGGTATCGCTGACAGAGAGAGGGTATCCGTAGCTTCCAGACGAGGCGAGATCCAGGCAGAAGCCCGTGTATCGGATAAGACGAATCCGGGTGAATGCTGGATGCCATTCCACTATCTGGGTGGCGCCAACTGGATCACCAGTGATGCTCTGGACTCTATCTCCAGTACACCAGAATATAAGGTTTGTGCTGTAAAGGTGAAGAAAATAAATGAATGCGCAGGATGCTCAGAGTGTTGCTGCGAATAAAAAGAAAAAGTAACTGATCAGTTACGATAAAAGTACATAACTGCCGCATTGAGAAGATTTCAGATGGAAGATCATCCTGAAAGTATCGATACGGCAGTTTGTCTTAATTGGAGAAGACTTTTGAAAAGTGAAGTTTCCTCCAATTCAGACAAAGGAAAAAAGAAAACGGAGAAAAAAGATGGATAAAAGGGCGATTCTTCGAAGTATCCCAAATATGAATGAACTACTGGAAGATAAAAAGATCCGTGAATTTCAGGAACGGATTGGAAGTGAGCAGCTGAAAAAAGCGATTCGAAATGTTCTGGAACAGATACGTTCTGAGATCATAGAAGGAAAAACAGAAAATGCGATAGATGAGAATCACTTAAAAGAGAGGATCAGAAAGCAGCTGGAAAAACTGACAGAGCCTGACATGAAAAAAGTAATCAATGCCACTGGAACGATTCTGCACACAAATCTGGGACGTGCACCGATCAGTAGAGAACACATACAGCAGATTCTTTGTATGGCCTCCGGATATTCAAATCTGGAGTATGATCTGAATAAGGGGCACAGAGGAGAGCGATATTCACATTTTGACGAATTATTATGCAGGCTGACAGGTGCAGAGGCGGCGATGGCTGTCAATAACAATGCAGCAGCAGTATTATTAATGCTCAGTGCCCTCGGCAGAGAAAAAGAGGCTATAGTATCCCGTGGTGAACTGGTGGAAATCGGAGGAAAGTTTCGGATCCCGGATGTGATGGAGCAAAGCGGAACGATTTTAAAAGAAGTGGGAACTACCAATAAGACGCATCTGGAAGATTATGAGAAGGCAATTAGCGAAGAAACAGGTATGATTTTGAAAGTACATACCAGTAATTATCAGATAGTAGGATTTACAGAATCGGTTGAGATGGAGCATCTGGCAGCATTAGGGAAAAAATATGGAATTCCTGTTCTGGCAGATCTGGGAAGCGGTGTATTGCTTCCGATGGAAGCATATGGTCTGCCACACGAACCTACCGTTCAGGAAATGATTCAGGCAGGTGTAGATCTGGTATCTTTCAGTGGAGATAAACTGCTTGGGGGTCCTCAGGCAGGCATTATTGTCGGCAGGAAAAAATATATGGATATATTAAAAAAACATCCATTGACGAGAGCATTAAGGATTGATAAATTTACAGCAGCGGCACTGGAATTAACACTGCGGGAATATCTGAATCCAGAAAATGCGTTAAGAAATCTTCCAGCACTGAAAATGATTGCAAAGACAGCAGAAGATACCAGAAAGGATGCAAATGCGTTGCGTCAGATGCTTCAGAAAAAAGAACTGCCCTTTGAAATCAGTGTAGAACCATGTGCATCTCAGATTGGGGGAGGAGCATTCCCGACGGAACACCTTCAGGGATATAGCGTGGTTCTGACCAGCAGACAGAAAAAATGTCAGGATATCGTAGATGCGATGGAACAGCTGCCTGTTCCTGTCATATGCAGATGCCAGAAAGATCAGATCATCCTGGATGTGAGGACATTAGAAAAAGAAGACATGGAAATGATTGTGAGAGAATTGGAGCTTTTATGAAACATATCATCATTGGAACAGCAGGTCATATCGACCACGGAAAGACAACATTAATCAAAGCACTGACCGGATGCAATACGGACCGTTGGAAGGAAGAACAGGAACGGGGGATTACTATTGACCTGGGATTTGCCTTTTTTGATCTTCCCAATGGAGATCGGGCGGGGATCGTAGATGTGCCTGGACATGAGAAGTTTATACATAATATGGTGGCCGGAGTATGCGGTATGGATATGGTGCTTCTGGTTATCGCTGCGGATGAGGGAATTATGCCTCAGACGAAGGAGCATATGGATATTTTACATCTTCTGGGTATTCAGAAATGTATCGTCGTTTTGAATAAGATGGATCTGGTAGATCCGGAATGGCTGGAGCTGATGGAAGAAGAAGTGCGGGATCAGCTGCAGGATACGTTTTTAAAGGATGCACCTGTTGTAAAAGTATCTTCTGTAACAGGAGAAGGATTGAAGGAACTGACAGATGAGATTGTAAAAATGGAAACATCAGAAGTGCAGGAAAAAGAGATTCATACAATTCCAAGACTTCCGATTGACCGGGTTTTTACAATTTCAGGATTTGGGACAATTGTCACCGGAACTTTGATTTCCGGCATAATCCGCAAAGATGATACCTTGCAGCTTTACCCATGGAATGCCCCATGCAAAGTACGGAATATCCAGGTACATGGAAAAAATGTAGATGAATGCAGTGCAGGACAGCGTGTGGCTGTGAATCTGACTGGTATAAAAAAGGAAGATATCAGCCGTGGAGATGTACTGGCATCCCCGAACAGCATGAAGGGTACGACTTTGCTGGATGTAAAGCTGAAGATCTTAAAAGACAGTAATCGAATTGTAAAGAATCGGAGCAGGCTGCATTTATTTACCGGAACCAGCGAAGTGCTCTGCCGTGCAATTTTATTGGATCGGGATGAATTAAAGGCAGGAGAAGAGTGTTTTGCACAGTTGCGCCTGGAACAGGAACTGGCACTTCGAAAAGGAGACAGATTTGTAGTTCGTTTTTATTCTCCGATGGAGACCATTGGGGGCGGTGAAGTGCTGGAACCGAATCCAAAGGCCAAGAGAAGATTCAAAGAAGCAGCGTTGGAAGAACTGCGACGTAAAGAAGCCGGTTCTTCTGTGGATGTGGTACAGATGCATGTGAAATCACACAGAGATACGCTGATTACCATAACGGAACTGGCAAAATTAACTGCCCTGTCGGAAGAGGAAATTCGTCAGGATGTATCGGAACTGGAAGATGGATCAGAAGCTTTCGTATTCCCAATGAAAAAGGATACCTATGTCTGGATGCGGGACGATGAGTTATATCTTCAGGACCAGATTAAGGCAGAACTGAAAAAATACCATCATAAATTCCCATATCGTCATGGGATAAAAAAGGCCGAGATTCAGACAAAATACATGAAAAAAATCAAACCGGTGGTTGCAGCTAAAATATTTGAACACTGGGAGACAGAAGAGAGTATTATTTCCAGCGGTGAGTATTTGCATTTGCCGGAATTTGAGATTTTAAAAGATGAGAGGTATGAAGGATGCAGAAAACTTCTGCTGAATTCTTTTGAAAAAGCAGAATATCAATTTGTAAAACTCTCAGAAACCGATGTCGAGAAAGAGTATGCGGATATGGCAGAAGATATCCTTTTACTCCTGCGAGAAGAGAATCAGGTTGTTCGTTTGAGTGAAGATGCATATACGATAAAATCATTGTTGGAAACGGCAGCAGAGAAAATACGGGAAGTGGTTCATCAACAGCCGGTGATTACCATCTCAGAAGTGCGTGATCTGTTCTCGACCAGTCGAAAAAATGCAAAACTGATACTGGAATATACGGATGGTCAGAGAATCACCAGGAATACAGGGGCAGAGAGCGAGTGGAAGGCATACTGAGTAGAGATGCTGATGAAGGAACTTTAGGTTGCCATTTATTTCTGCCTGTGATAGAATAATGAAGATAAAAATGGGAGTAGATAGGTGCTGGTGTGCCTCCTGGTCTTCAAAACCTGTGATAGCGGTTAACTCCCGCTTAGGTGGGTTCGATTCCCACATACTTCCGCCAGAAAGTGATCGGTCTCTTGTAAAAGAGACCGTTTTTTGAACAGAAAGAAGGTGACAGCTATGAATCATCAGTATAAATTGACAGCGATGACAGCGAAGGGTGGCTGAGCGTCCAAACAGGGACCTGAGGTTCTCAGGCAAATATTAGGAAAGCTTCCAGAACAACATTGTAATCAGCTTTTGGTTGGCTTTGGTTCCAGTGATGATGCGGCTGTTTATCAGATGAATAAGGATCAGGCCCTGATTCAGACCATTGATTTTTTCCCGCCACCAGTAGATGATCCGTATCTTTTTGGACAGATTGCAGCAGCGAATGCTTTGAGTGATGTCTATGCCATGGGCGGAAGACCGGTGCTGGCACTAAACCTTCTTGCATTTCCAGCTTGCCTGGATCCGAAATGCATACAGGAAATTCTGAGAGGCGGCTATGAAAAAGTAGCGGAGTCCGGAGCAGTGGTGGCAGGAGGACATACCATCGAAGACAATGAACCAAAGTACGGTCTGTCAGTATCCGGTGTAGTACATCCGGCGAAAATCTGGAGAAACGATACAGCGCAGGAAGGCGATGTACTGATTCTGACCAAGCCAATAGGAACAGGAATCTATGCACTGGCATCCAGGGGCGGTCTGTTAAATGAAGCAGAAGAATCAGAAATGCTGAAATGGATGACTTTGCTAAATCGTCAGGCATGTGAAGTGTTTAGTCAGTTTACCGTTCACGCCTGCACCGACATTACAGGGTTTGGACTTCTCGGACATGTCTGCGAGATGGCAGAAGGAAGTAAAAGAGTGATTCATCTTTATGCAGATCAGATCCCGTTTCTTCCAAAGACAGAAGAGATGGCTACTATGGGAATATTACCATCCGGAGTGTATCAGAATCAGGAATATCTGAAGTCCAAAGTGCGTTTTTCATCCACGGTATCACAATGGAAGCGAGACGCATTGATGGATCCACAGACGTCAGGGGGACTGCTGGCGGCAATTCCGGCAGAAGAAAAAGGAGAATGTCTGCGGAAGATGAAAGAAAGAGGCTGTTTTGCCAGAGTAGTAGGAAACATAACAGGAGAATTAGATACTGTTTTGACAGAAGTGAGATAGGAGCCTTTGCAAGTCTTTTGCCTTGAGGAGGTGAATTTATTGAAGGAAAGTACATATCAAACTCCTTGTGGAATGATTCACTATTGGGCGAGTATTCTGAGTTTAGATGCAATTACACTTGTATTTCTACCAGGGCTGACTGCTGATCACAGATTGTTTGATAAGCAGGTTGAGTACTTCGAGGGGAAATATAATATTATTGTATGGGATGCACCGGCTCATGCATCTTCCTGGCCGTTTCGGTTTGATTTTGACCTGTTTGATAAGGCAAAATGGCTGAATGAGATTCTTGAAAAAGAAGAAATCATAAAACCAATTATAATAGGTCAATCAATGGGAGGATATGTAGGACAGGCTTATGTTCAATTGTATCCCGACCGGCTGGCAGGTTTTATTTCCATTGATTCAGCACCGCTGCAGAGAAACTATGTGACAGCAGTGGAAATCTGGCTTTTGAAAAGAATGGAACCAGTATACGCACATTATCCATGGAAGTTGCTTTTGAAATCTGGAACTGAGGAAGTTGCAACTTCTAATTATGGCAGAAGCCTGATGAGGGAAATGATGCTGGTCTATAATGGTGACCAGCATCGTTATGCACAAATTGCCGGGCATGGATTTCGGATTCTGGCAGAGGCAATGGAAAAGAATCTGCCGTATGAAATCAAATGTCCTTCCTTGTTGATATGTGGCTCAAAGGATCATGCCGGTTCATGCATAAGGTATAACAGAGAATGGCATCGAAAAACGAAAATCCCTTTAAAATGGATTGAAGGGGCTGGTCATAATTCTAATACAGATAAACCGGAGATAATAAATAGTTTGATAGAAGAATTCCTTTCAAATATTTTATGACAGGCAACTTGAAATCATTTGAATTGAAAAATTGGAATTGTTGATGTAATTGATTTTAGTCTTAATGAAATATGTGTGAGGTAAGAGTATGGGAATTATAAAAAATGCTATACCAATATTGGAGTTTGATACAGAACAGACAGCTGTCATAAGTCCTGTACATGAAAATTTACAACTCAATCTTCCGAAAAAGTGTGTATTCGCATTTCTTGGTAATTATATAGATGAGTATGCTGACAAAACTGACACTAAACAAGTATCTTCTTTTATCAGTGCAACAAAGAGTTACCCCGTTTATGTAACAAAATATAAAGGAGAGAAAATTGTTCTCTGTCAGGCACCTGTCGGTGCGGCGGCTGCTACGCAAATCCTTGAATGGCTAATTGGTTATGGGGTTTGTGAGATTATTTCAGCAGGTAGTTGTGGTGTACTTGAATATTTTGAAGAAGGTAAGTTTCTTGTGCCTGTCAAAGCATTGCGTGATGAAGGGACTTCCTATCATTATGCTCCTCCATCACGCTTTATGGAAACCAACGAAAGAGCAAGAAAAGCTATTGAGAAAACAATAGTTCAACACAACATGAAATATCAAGAGGTTATTACATGGTCGACAGACGGTTTCTTTCGTGAAACAAAAGAAAAAGTTGAATATCGTAAAAAAGAAGGTTGTACTGTTGTGGAAATGGAGTGTTCAGCACTTTCAGCGTGTGCAGCTTTCAGAAAAGTAATATGGGGAATGATACTGTATACTGCTGATAGTCTTGCGGATGTTGAAAAATATGATGAACGACATTGGGGCGGTAGTGCAGATGAGTATGCCCTTACATTATGTCTTGACGCTGTATTAGAAATATAACTTCTAAAAGACCATGAGAGAGGATTGGCAAATTGGATGAAACAATTTTTCGCGTCTGATTTGGAATTGATGTCGGAAAAAATGCAGGATGAAATCATAAAAAAGGTTGAGGACTTAACAAAAGAACATCTTTGGAATAGTGATGAATGGATTGCCGATTACCGCAGACTAAGGGCAATCGCATATATTTAAGTTCAAGTTTTATTGACCAAGAGATTACTAGGAGGATATGGATGAAACTGTTTTTATGTTCGCACTTTTCAAGTGTAGGAAGTTTGATAAAAGAAGAAATTGATAACAAGAAAGTCGCATTTATTCCAACAGCTTCGCTGCGTGAAGGCTATACCGGTTATGTCGGCTCGGCTCGAAAGCTATTCAATAAACTGGGAGCAGTCGTAATGGAAATTGATATTTCAACGGAGGCTTATTTAACGATACAGTCCGTTTTTGAAGATGCGGATGTGATATATTTTACTGGTGGAAATTCGTTCTTCCTTATGGACCAGCTCCGTAAAACGGGAACGGATGAGCTATTGAAGAAGGAATTGGCAAAGGGAAAACTGATGATTGGTGAATCTGCGGGTGCGATTATATGCGCTCCAACTATCCAATATATTGAACAAATGGATGAAAAGCCGGAGGACTACTCACAAGAAGATGATGCAGGGCTTGATTTGATTGATTTCTATGTTCTTCCGCATTATCTTACAGCACCATTTAAGAAAGTTACTGAGAAAATAATGACTGAATTTTCGGATTTGAATCTATGCCCAATTAACAACCATCAGGGAATTGTAATTGATGGTGAAGGTTCAAAGGTTGTTTGCAAAGACTAATTTGAAAATTCAAGTTTGTCAACTTGCCCTTTGAGAGAGAAGAAATCCTTTTCTCAAAGGGATTTTTCTATTTATACAGATATTCGCAAACTACAAGATAAAGCCAAAACTTCATATACTCTAAGCACAAGGAAGCCCCGGTTTGGCTATGAATAACAGTTTGGCAGAAGTACATCCGGAACTTGTTTCGGAGTGGTCGGAGAAGAATTTACCGCTTACACCTGATGATATTACTTTCGGCTCAAATAAAAAAGTATGGTGGAAAGGTACTTGCGGTCACGAATGGCAGGCAAGCGTTAAGGCTCGTTCTAATGGAGAAAAATGCCCGATATGTTCCGGTGCGAGAGTGATTGCAGTGGGTACATATTCCTGAAAGACCGGACTATCCGGGAACTGAAAGTGCAGCTCGACGAATCGCTGACCTTGAACGAGAAGTTAAACAGCGAGAACAAAGCAGAGAACATTCAAGCCTTAAAGAACGACTTGAGGAAAACAAAAGAATTGTTGCAGAGCGAGAAAGAGAAAATGCACACCGTCCAAGCCATGATAGAGTAATGTCGAGATAAGCAGAGACAGGCAGAACAGGAACGGGATTATGCATTCTCCCATCAGAAAAAAGTAGAGATACCGGTTGAAAAGCCGGTGCTCTATCAAAAGTGAGAGAATTGTAACCAGACAGCTTATCTGAAAGCTAAGGAAAGCTATATGTTTGTAGTGTGACCATTATCTAGGTTGTAGACTGCTTCAATTCTTGTAGAAACACCTCAGCAGCTTTTGATTGAAATACAGTTCTTTTCCAGATCAATGCGTAATGAATTTCCAATGGTGGATTCAGAAGGCGGAAACAAACATCCTGTTCCAACACCGTTGGAAGTAAATCTTCAGTGGTCAGATAAAAACCTAATCCACTTTTGATAAATTTTGTTGGAGAGCCATTGACTACATTATATGTGGCAGCAATATTGAAGTTTTCTATATCAGTATCAGCCCAATGAGAAATCAACTGTTGCAGACCGGCTCTTCGATGAAAAATCAGAGGTATTTTCAAAATATCTTTCTTCTCTATAAAATCATTTTCTGCAAGCTCACAGTCAGAAGGCATTAAAAGTCCCCAACAGATAAGTATAATAGGGTTATAGGGAAGCGCGCACCCTCAAAGAAAGGAGGTTACACACCATGAAGAAGCAGACAGAAAAAGACAAACTTACCGCCCTATACGAAAGGCTCTCCCATGACGACGAGCGAGCCGGGGAATCCGTAAGCATTGAGAACCAGAAGCGGATTTTAGAGGACTACGCAAGAAAGAACGGCTTTACCAATATCCGGCATTTTACAGATGACGGAATCCGGGGGACTACGTTCAAGCGTCCGGGGCTTGACGCTATGTTAGACGAAATCCGAGCGGGGAACGTGGCGACTGTTATCATCAAAGACCAGAGCCGAATCGGGCGTGACGTGGTTGAATTGGGGCTTTTGAAGCGCACCTTTGACGAATACCATGTGCGTTTTATCGCCGCCAATGACAACCTTGACACCACCAACGGCTTTGATATTATGTCTATTTTCCGTGACGTGATAAACGAGTGGTACGTTGCCGATACGAGCCGAAAAATCAAAGCTGTTTTCAAGTCCAGAATGGAAAAAGGCTTGCGCTGTTCTGGTAGTGTCTGCTATGGCTACCGCGCTTCCAAAGAGGAAAAAGGCGAATGAATAATTGACGAGGAAGCCGCCGCCGTTGTGCGCCGTATCTTCCAGAGCGTCCTTGCCGGGGAAACCATAGCCAGCATAGCAAAGGCACTCCGCGCCGAAAAAATCCCTATCCCGTCCGAGCATTGGAAACGGGCGGGCGAGCCAGTCCGGGCGGCAAAGTACGCCGACCCCTACGCATGGTCAGCGACCACTATCGGCTACAACCTTGTGCAAGGGAAATGGGTGGAGGACGCTTTTATCTGCTCCGGCTACCGCCATTTAATCCATGACTGCACCATGCACCATATCCCCACGGTGAAGATTGAAGCCGCCATACTTGCCGTTATCCAGCGTGTGAGCTGGTATGTGCGGCACAATGAAAAAGAGTTTATAGAGCGCGTCCGGGAAGCGTCCGACCAGAATCAAGAGAAAACCGTCAAGGAATGTAAGCAGAAAATCAACAAGTCACAGAAACGGCACAAGGAGCTTGACGGGCTTGTAAAAAAGCTGTACGAGGGCAACGCCACGGGCAAGATACCCGACAAACATTTTACCCGGCTTCTTGCCGAGTATGACGAGGAACAGACCGGGCTGGAAACGTCCATAGCGGAATGGCAGAGGCAGATTGAAAACTGGAACGCCGACAAGCTGAAAACAGACCAGTTTATCCAGCTTGTGAAACGCTACACGGATTTCTCCGAGCTTACAACGCCCATGCTCAATGAGTTTATCGAGAAAGTGATTGTGTATGAGGGCGAGGGGCGGGGGAATGACCGCCGCCAGCGGATAGACATTTACCTAAACTTTATCGGGGCTTTTGAAGTACCCGCCCATATCGTCACCCCGGAGGAACTGGAAGCCGAGGAAAAACGACTTGCACACAGCCGGGAATGGCAAAAGGAAAGGTGGGAGAAACGCAAAGCCGCAGAGCCGCCCAAGCCGCCTAAGAAAAAATCCATAAAGGAGCTTATGGAACTGGAAAAGACCGGGGCAGAGCTTACGCCGGAAGAATCGGAACGTCTGGAAGCCCACAAGAGCCGGAAGAAAATAGCAAGGGAAAAACTGGTACAGCAAGCAGCAACCGACCCGGCAGCGGCGGCAGAGCTTGCAAAGAAACGGGCGCATCAATCCCAAGCCACCAAGAAATCCCGGCAGAAAATGTATGAGGAAGCCGCCACTGGAAACCCGGAAGCGGTGGAACGCTATGAGAATTACCTTGTCACAAGGAGGGAATCATACCACAGGAAAAAACAGGAAGCGGAGCGAACCGCATAAGGACTGAAAAACACAATGCCGACTACTACGGAATCCCTCTCATTCCTATCTTACCTAAAGGTAAGTATCGCACAATAAAGTGAGTACTTTACATACATTCTCAGTGGAATTACAATTATTTCAGCAAGGTGAAAATTGCAAATTAACACCTATTTTCAAAGGAGGATATTGGTATGGAGTTCAAATGGCTTAACGAGGGGCAGATTAAAACAGAAAATAATAAAATAGAAATGTTTGCCCCGGCACAAAGTGACTTTTTCTTTAACAATGGTTCGGTTAGTGCGGAGGGAATTACGCCGGAATCTTTGTGCAATGCCCCGTTTTATCACACAGAAATAACAGGTGATTTTGTAATGCGTGTAAAAGTATCCCATGACTTCAAGGATACTTATGATTCTGCTTCCATTATGGTTATGCATGATATGCAAAACTGGGCGAAATCATGCTTTGAAATGACAGATTTTGGGACACACGCTGTTGTCAGTGTGATTGCAAGGAATGGGGAATGTGATGACGCAAATGGGTGTAACATTGACGGTAATGAGGTTTGGCTGCAAGTATGCAGATGTGGCAACTCCTTTGCATTCCATTATTCGGTTGACGGCAAAAAATTCTATATGACGAGGTTTTTTAATCTTCCTGTTAGTGAAACCGTAAAGGTAGGACTGCTTCCGCAGGCTCCTGTCGGAAATGGAGGAACAAGAGTTTATTCAGACCTTACTTTTGAACAGAAAACAGTAAAAAATATTCGTATGGGCGAATAGGGGGAAATACATTACTCCCAAAACGAAGAAGCAGACTGAAATCTTTAACGGTTCCAGTCTGTTTCTTTTATAGCACGTTTTCCTCTCCCCAATCACATATTGCGTTTAATATGGGTATCAATGATTTTCCACGTTCAGTTAAACTATATTCCACTTTAGGCGGTATTTGTGGGTATTCCTCTCTATGCACTAATTTATCAGCTTCAAGCTCTTTTAACGTGGCGCTTAATGTTTTATAGGAGATTTTTTCAATATATTTTTTCATTTCGTTAAATCGGACAACACCAAATTCCGCTAAAACATATAATATCGTCATTTTATATTTTCCACTAATCAATGATAACGTATAACTGAATCCGGTACTCTTAAAACACTCATTTGAAATAAGACGTTCACTCATTTTATGCTTTCCTTTCCGGTAGTCTATAACCTTTGTGTTAGTATCGCACTTAAATGTGCGTACTTGCTTTTAGTTGTATTCTTGCTATGATAATAATATCTTGTCCGGGAAAAGTCAATCCCGCAATAAAAGGAGGATAATTTTATGAGCAAAAAAATAGTAGTAATCACAGGTAGCCCACGTAAAAAAGGGAACAGTTTTGCCATGACAGAGGCTTTTATCAAAGCGGCAGAAAAAAGGGGGCATACAATAACCCGGTTTGATGTTGCAATGATGAATGTGGGGGGATGTCGTGCTTGCGAAACTTGTTTCAAGACAGGGAAAGCCTGTTCTTTTAATGACGATTTTAACATCATAGCTCCTGCTATTCAGGACGCAGACGCAATCGTGTTTTCCATGCCGGTTTACTGGTACTCAATTCCATCACAGATTAAAGCAGTGATTGACAAGCTGTTTTCATTCTATAATGCAAAGGTTGACATTGCGGATAAAGAATGTGCATTGATTTCCTGTTGTGAGGAAAATGATGAATCCGTTTTTGACGGTGTGCGTGTTCCGATAGAGCGTTCTGCCGCATTGTTAAACTGGAAAATGGTAGGAACAGTATTAGTTCCAGCAGTTGTCAATGTTGGAGATATTGATAAAACGAATGGCTGTAAACAGGCAGAAGATTTGGCAAATAAATTTTAATAAGTATAATGCAGTGGGTGGCGGTTTAAAATGCTGTCACCCTCTGAATTATAAAAATACAACCGTAAACCAATCACCGCCCCATGGCTTTTGATTTTAAGAAAGAATATAAAGAGTTTTATATGCCTAAAAATACACCAGCGATTCTAACAGTCCCTAAAGCAAATTATATTGCAGGCAGAGGAAAAGGTAATCCAAACGAAGAAGGCGGGGCATATCAGCAGGCAATCAGTGTATTATATGCGGTTGCGTATACTTTGAGAATGAGTTACAAGACAGATCATAAAATTGAAGGATTTTTTGAATATGTAGTTCCACCACTTGAAGGATTCTGGTGGCAGGAAAATATACATGGTGTAAATTATGCAGATAAAGATTCATTTAATTGGATTTCAGTTATCCGCCTGCCTGATTTTGTGAATCAAAAAGATTTTGAATGGGCTGTTGAAACAGCAGCTAAAAAGAAAAAAATAGACTGTTCATCGGCAGAGTTTTTGACCATTGATGAGGGATTGTGTGTTCAAATAATGCACTTGGGGGCATTTGATGATGAACCTGCAACTGTTGCACTTATGGATGCTTATTTGGAGCAGAATGGATATGTTAATGATATGAATAGGGAAAGATTACATCATGAAATATATCTGTCTGATGCAAGAAAGGTTGCCCCAGAAAAATGGAAAACGGTCATTAGACATCCTATAAAGAAACTGTAAACTCGGAAGTTGCCGTATCCAACTGTATCGACTTATCATTTCATCAATTCCGGAACAAGATTACTATAATACGCTGTCTTGCCTGACAGCACATCGTCATAGAATCCTTGCTTCCAGTCAATATAAGCAACTGACTTTTGCAGTTCCGCAATGGATTGGAGCAGGGTTTCTTTTTTCTCTGCAAGAATCATCTTACGTTCCGGGATCGTGCCTTCTCCATCCATACACAAAGCAAGATATTCCTTCATCTCCGCAATGCTCATGCCACATCTTTTCAGACAGTTCAGACTCTGAATCCACTTGATGTCATGTTCGTCAAAGACACGATAATTTCGGCTGTCTCGCTTGACATTGGGAACCAATCCCTCATTGCAGTAGAACTTTAGATTTTCATAGGTCATATTGGTGAGAGTACAAGCCTCTTTCATAGAATACATAAAAAAGTCTCCTGATTTTTGAAAAAAGTTCTTGACCGGTAGTAACTACTGACTGCTACGATAATAGCACAGAATAAAGTTCAACGTAACAGGAGGTTTTTGCTATGGAATATATTACTTTGAGCAACGGTGTGAAAATGCCACAGCTTGGCTATGGCGTATTTCAGGTGACGCAGGAAGAATGTGAACGCTGCGTATCAGATGCACTAAAGGTTGGCTAGACTTTTCAAAGTAATAATAGCGTGGACGTTTATGAAGATAAAATTGACTGTAAAAAACAGGAGCATTGTATTTCTATGATACAGTGCTCCTGTTTTAAGTTACTTTAAATTCTTGTAGAAACATTTCAGCAGCCTTTGATTGAAAGGCAGTTCTTTTCCAGATCAATGCGTAATGAATTTCTAATGGTGGATTCAGAGGACGGAAACAAACATCCTGTTCCAACACCGTTGGAAGTAAATCTTCAGTGGTCAGGTAAAATCCTAATCCACTTTTGATAAATTTTGTCGGAGAACCATTGACTACATTGTATGTGGCAGCAATATTGAAGTTTTCTATATCAGTATCAGCCCAATGAGAAATCAATTGTTGCAGGCCGGCTCTTCTATGAAAAATCAGAGATATTTCCAAAAGGTCATTTTTTTCTACGTAATTTTTTCTTGCAAGCTCACAGTCAGAAGGCATTAAAAGTCCCCAACGAGATGATTCCGGTAGAGAGATGTAATCATATTCTGAAATATCAATCGGTTCCAAAAATATAGCAAAATCAAGGCTTCCGTGTTCCAGACGTTCTAACACATCGATTGCATCGCTGCTGTAAAATTGAAAATGTACATTTGGATATTGGGAGCGAAGCCGGGAAGCGGCATTTAATACGGTCATAGTTGGATTACCGCCAATAGCAATTTCTCCACTGATCTGCGGATTATTAGAGCTTAAATCATATTCGGTTTTTTCTACTAATGACAGGATTTCTTCTGCACGTTTTCTGAGTATAATTCCATCTTCCGTCAATGTAGTTTTACGCTTGCCACGAATAAGCAGTTGTTTTCCAAATTCATTTTCCAGATCCATGAGCTGCTTGGAAAGATAAGGCTGTGAGATATGCAGGCTCTCAGCAGCTCTTGTAATATTCTCTTCTTTGGTTACAGCAAGAAAATATTGTAATGTCCGTAATTCCATTATCATCACCTCAGTTTTAGTGTAATCCTTCTTATCATTCCTGTCAATTATGATAAATCATTCTATATAAGTATTTGTTATTTTAGTTAAAGAAGATTATACTTTTCACTGATAGAACATAGATAAGAGGATTGAGAAAAATGATGGAAAGCAAAAAACGAAAACCATTGGATATGTTACATGGCTCCATCTGGAATAAGCTGCCGCTATTTGCACTCCCGGTGGCAGCAACTGCCATTTTAGAGCAGCTTTTTAATGCTTCGGATATTGCGGTTGTCGGAAATTTTACCGGAGCCGGAAAAACAATCGCAGTGGCGGCAGTTGGTGCAAACAGTTCGATTATTTCGTTGATCGTCAATCTGTTTGTTGGAATAGCGCTTGGAGCGAATGTTGTCATTGCCAATGCCATCGGAAGAAAGGATAAAGAAGCTGTTACAAAGGCGGTTCATACTTCGATTATTATTGCACTGCTGGCAGGAATCGGTGTCTCTATTGCAGGGGAATTGGTGGCGAATCCTTTATTAGCATCCCTGCAGGTGCCGGAGGCATTGCTTTATCTCAGGATCTATCTGATCGGAATGCCGGTCATATTGCTCTATAACTTTGAAGCAGCTATTTTCAGAAGCACAGGAGATACCAAAACTCCGCTTGTTATATTGACAATATCAGGAATTTTGAATGTACTGCTGAACCTGTTCTTTGTAGCTGTTTTACATATGACAGTCAATGGTGTGGCTATCGCAACCGTTGTTTCCAATGCGGTAAGTTCTGTTTTACTGTTTTATCGTCTTGTAAAAACAAAAGAACTGATTCATGTAGAATGGAAGGAACTGAGAGTTGACCGGAAAATATTGGGACAGATCATGCGAATTGGTTTACCGGCAGGAATCCAGAGTGCGGTATTTGCAGTAGCCAATATCGTGATACAGTCGGCTATCAACAGTCTTGGAACAGTTGTTATGGCTGCATCGTCAGCAGCTTACAATATTGAGATTTTTGCGTATGATATATTGAACTCTTTCAGTCAGGCGTGTACGACTTTTGTGGGACAAAATTATGGCGCAGGACAGATCAGAAGATGCCGGAAAGTTTTGATTTTATGTATTGTTGAAGATGCGATTGCAACTGCGTGTGCCATTGTATTGATCTTGCTGACAGGAAAGGCCTTGCTTTCCATTTTTAATAATGATCCACAGGTTATTTCCGTAGGATATACGAGACTTATTATGGTATTTTCTGCATATACCTTCAGTATGCTGTATGAAAATATGTCCGGTTACATGAGGGGATTTGGTTTTTCTCTGATACCGGCTATCGTAACAACACTGGGAATATGCGGAGTGAGAATTTTCTGGATTATGGCAGTATTTCCTGCACATAAAACGTTTGCCGGAATATTGACCGCTTATCCGGTCAGCCTTTCTGTGACGGCACTGCTGATTTTTATGGTATTAGTAATCTATCGTCCATCGAAAAGATTTCAGACAGATAAAGGAGAGATGTAATTATGGAAAGAAAAGAGATTGTATTAAATAACGGTGTAACGATGCCGCCAATCGGTTACGGAGTATTCCGTATGACGAATCTGGAAGAATGTGAAAATGCCGTTGTACAGGCAGTTAAAACAGGTTATCGCCTGATTGATACTGCCGCTGCTTACGAAAATGAAACTGCTGTTGGGAAAGCGATCAAACGTGTTATCACGGAAGGACTTGTCAGCAGAGAAGACTTATTTGTTACTACAAAACTTTGGATCACGGATACTACTTACGAAAAAGCCAAAGAAGGATTCAAGCGTTCCCTTGATCGTCTGGGGTTAGATTATGTGGATTTATATCTGATTCATCAGCCATACAATGATTATTACGGTGCATGGCGCGCTTTGGAAGAATTGTATGAAGAGGGAAAAGTGAAATCCATTGGAGTGGATAATTTCACGCAGGACAGAATGGCTGATTTTCTGTTCTTTAACAAGGTAAAACCGGCAGTAAATATGATTGAGTGCAATGCGTATTTCCAGCGTGAAGATGAGAGCAGGTATCTGAAAGAACAAAATATTCTGATGCAGGCATGGTCGCCTCTTGCTGCCGGAAAAGAAGATCTTTTTACCAATGGAATATTATGCAGCATCGCACAGAAGCATCATAAATCAGTGGCGCAGATTGTTTTAAGATGGCTTGTGCAAAGAGGAATTGTTCCGGTTGTAAAGTCTGCAAACCCTGTCAGAATGAAAGAAAACCTGGAAATTTTTGATTTTGTTTTGTCTGAAGAAGAGATGAAACAGATTGCGACACTGGATACAGGACACACTTATGCAACAGCACGGAATACAGGAAAAGCAGTGACAGAATTTTTGGAAAAAGCGAAGCAGTATCATGTATAGAGAGTTTTGAAGGGGAGAAAAAAGATTTTAGGAAGAGATCTGGAATATCCAAAAGGTAGTGTATTCAGAAATGTAATTTTGTTTTCCCTTCCGTATCTGCTTTCCTATTTTTTGCAGACACTCTATGGAATGGCAGATTTGTTTATGATTGGGCAATACGATGGTGTAGCAAGCACAACTGCGGTATCTGTCGGTTCACAGATCATGCATATGATTACTGTTATGATTGTAGGTCTTGCGATGGGAACAACAGTAAGTATTGCACAGGCAGTTGGAGCTGATAATAAAAAACAGACATCTAAGGCAGTTGGTAATACCATAGTTTTATTCATGGGAGTTGCTATCGTTGGAATGGCATTGCTGCTGATGCTGGTACACCCTATTGTATCAGTAATGTCTACCCCTGCGGAGGCTGTAAATGGCACGGCCACATATCTGACAATCTGTTTTATTGGTATTCCGTTTATCACAGCGTATAACATCATCAGCTCTATTTTCAGAGGTATGGGAGACAGTAAAAGTCCGATGTATTTTATTGCTGTAGCATGTGTTGCGAATATTGTATTGGATTACCTTTTTATGGGAATTTTCGGACTTGGTCCTGCGGGTGCTGCACTTGGAACGACCATTTCACAGGCAATCAGTGTGCTGGTATCCGTGATTGTTATTATAAAAAGAAAAAGTGTTGTACTAAGTAAGACAGATTTCAAACCTCATCGTGAGGTAATGGGAAAAATATTATATATCGGTATTCCAATCGCTTTGCAGGATGGCCTGATTCAGGTTGCTTTTATTGTGATAACGATTATTGCAAACCAGAGAGGATTAAACGATGCAGCTGCCGTCGGCATTGTAGAGAAAATAATAAGCTTTCTGTTTCTGGTTCCGTCTTCTATGTTATCAACTGTTTCAGCTCTTGGGGCACAGAATATCGGAGCAAATAAACCGGAAAGAGCAATTGCAACATTACGGTATGCTGTGTTGATTGCAGTTGGATTCGGAATATTGGCAACTATTACAATTCAATTTACCGCCGGACCAATCGTCTCTTTATTTACCGATGGAAATACATCAGCTGGAGCAGATGTGATAAGGCTTGGCAGTCAGTATTTACAAGGCTATATTTTTGACTGTATTTTTGCTGGTATTCACTTTAGTTTCAGCGGTTATTTCTGTGCCTGCGGCAAATCTGGATTGTCATTCTTACATAACATTCTGGCAATTGTACTGGTTCGTATTCCGGGAGTTTATCTGACATCAAGGATATTTAAGACAACATTGTTTCCGATGGGACTTGCAACAGCAACCGGTTCATTGTTATCAGTGTTAATCTGTGTGATTGCGTTTTATGTCATATACCATAAAGAACCGATAAGGAAGGGAGCGTGATGCTATGGACAGAAAAGGGTTATTTTCTATAGGCGAGGTATCAAAACTTTTTCATATCAGTGTCAGCAGTCTGCGGCATTATGAAAATGTTGGACTGCTTCACCCAGAATATACTTCCCCAGATACAGGGTATCGTTATTATGGAGCAGAACAGTTTGAGGTACTTAATACCATCAGATATTTAAGAGCATTAGATATGCCATTAGCTGAAATAGAGGACTTTCTGAAAAACAAGGATATAAGTAACATAGAAGAAAAGCTGATACAGCAAAAAATGATTGTTCTGGAAAAGCAGCAGGAATTAAAACGAGTGGAACAAAAAATAAATCATCGTTTAAATGTTTTATCAGAAGCACAGAATACACCATTGGATACGGTGACATTGGTACAGCTTCCAGCAAGCCGGGTTGTGTGGGTGGAAGCTCCTTTGAAAATAGAAGATTCGCAGGATATGGAAGCTCCTATCAGAAAGCTGGATCAGTCAAAGGCAGAGGCAGTTGTATTTCTCGGTAAAGTGGGACTTGGAATTTCCTCAGAGCATTTGCAGAATTCAGAATATAAAAAATATGACGGCATCTTTTTAATACTGGATGATGAGGATATCTATGATGGAGAGACAATGTCTGTTGCAGAAACATTATGTGTCCGTCTGTGTTTCCGAGGAAGTCATGCAGAAGCACCAGGACAGTATAGAAAATTACTGGATTATATAAAAAAACATCAGATGCAGATTGTCGGATTTTCCCGTGAAATTACGCTGATTGATTATGGTATCACAAATGATCCGGAAAAATTTGTAACGGAGATCTGTATTCCTGTAAAATAGGTATCAACAAAATATTACAAGTGCATTGTCATTTTACTGATGGATGAAAATGCACTTTTTTGTTATTCTTAGCAACAGAGTGTGGCAGCAAATATACCGGCTGCCACAGTTTTATACCTGATATCAGAAATAAACATGAGAAAATCTATAAAAAGAGGAGTTTATTTAACGGACTATTTTCCAGGACTCGAATTGCAATGGGATGAGCTGGAAAATGAATACCATTATCTATCAGGGACATCCTTATTATGAAAAGGATATGCTGAGTATCCAGGATAAACTATATTCTACTCGTGGGGAATTTCACCATAATCTTTTCGAATAATTAATCCGTCTGATTCCAGTTCTTTTAATGCTTTAGATAAAGAACGAAAAGTAGCGGTTTCCATTTTGCGTTGAAGTTCATTATATCTTGTAGGACCGTCAAGTTGTAGACAGTATAGAATTGGAAGTTTATATTTTCCCTCAGTAATTGATTTCGTGTAATAAAATCCAGTGTTTTTAATACCGTTTAATGCAAGTATTACCCGTTAGCAAAACCTAAAACGTACTATTGTTTATATTGAAGCGAATGTTACTATGAGGAGCCGTATGCGGGAAAGCCGCACGTACGGATCTGTGAGGGGCTAAGATTGAGAGGTCTTAGTCTACTCGACTGATGAAGGGTGAAAAAATCGAAATCCAGTACAGGCATTATTTTTTTGAATTTATGTACAAATACAGCATATAAAACATTGAATAAATGCACATAATAGAAAATGGGCACATTGAAGAAATGCATGTTTTGTGATATGATATGTGTATATAGATGGAGGTAATTATGTATTTTAAAAGAGAAGTATACGATAAATTACTGGAATGGAAAAAGCTATATTCAGAAAAATACGCTGTATTGCTAGAAGGCGCAAGGCGGGTTGGCAAGTCGACCATTGCGGAGACCTTTGCAAAAAATGAATATAGATCTTATATTATGATTGATTTTTCCAAAACAACAAGTAATATTCTGGAATGTTTTGATGATATAGGGAATTTAAATATTTTTTTTCTGAGGTTGCAGGCAGAAACCGGAATCACATTGTATGAACATGATTCCCTTATTATTTTTGACGAAGTACAGTTGTTTCCAAAGGCCAGACAGGCAATAAAGCATCTTGTACATGATGGTCGGTACAGCTATCTGGAAACAGGCTCTTTGATTTCAATAAAGAAAAATGTAAAGGACATTCTAATTCCATCAGAGGAAATGAAGATTGAAGTATACCCTATGAATTATGAAGAATTTTGTGATGCTACGGGTAGTAATTATGGACTATTACAGCAGATTTATGATAGCGGAGCAGCCATTGGGCAGGCAACCAACCGAAAATTAATGAGAGATTTGAGAATCTATATGGCGGTAGGAGGGATGCCACAGGCAGTAGAAGCGTATATCAATGGGAAAAACTTTTCTGAAATAGATATGGTAAAAAGGCAGATCATATCTTTGTATGAGGAAGATTTTAAGAAAATTGATGCCTCTGGAAGAATATCGGCATTATATCATGCGATTCCGGCACAGTTGGCAAAGGATGTAAGAAAATATCGTATTACCACAGCAATCGGAAAAAGAAATAATACCAAGGCAGAAGAATTATTATATGACTTGGTAGATTCGAAAACAGTTTTGCCATGCTATAATTCTACCAATCCAAGGGTCAGCTTGACAGACACAAAAGATTTTAACAGTTACAAGTTATATCTTTCAGATACAGGATTGTTTATCACTCTAATGTTTATTGATCGTCCGATGACGGAGAATGATATTTATGCAAAGCTGCTCTCTGATAAATTACCTGCAAATCTGGGGTATCTTTATGAGAATCTGGTTGCTCAAATGATTGCAGCGTCTGGAAGAGAACTATACTATCATACTTGGGAAAAAAAAGGAAGTACACATTATTATGAGGTAGATTTCCTGGTTTCAGAAGGATGCAAAATAAATGCATTTGAAATTAAGTCTTCTGGATCTGGAAAACATGAATCCATAAGAAAATTTTGCAGTAAATTTTCTCAGAATATTAATAAGGCGTATTTAATATCACAGAAAGATGCAGGAAAAGAAGAAAATCTATTGTTGAAACCGTTTTATCTCTTACCTTTTCTGGTAAAATGAGGTAAACAGATCAGGATTTGCAGATGGGAGAATTATGAGAGCAGAAGAATTGTGGAAAACATATTGTGAGAAAGAGAAGATAGATATTGATACACCTTATGAAGCGTGGAGATTTGGAGATGCTCCGGATAAACTGGCAGACCTTGTATTAAAGGGAATCAAGACTGCAACTGCATCAGGATATGATTTGTATTTTATGGAAGGAGAAGAGGAGCAATTACCACAGCCGGGTGACTATAGTGTTATTTTGGACGCAAAGGATGAGGCCGTTTGTGTTATTCAAACCACGAAGACCACAGTGGTTCCATTTGATGAAGTATCAGAGGAACATGCTTACAAGGAAGGGGAAGGAGACCGAAGTCTTGCATATTGGAGAGCGGTTCATGAAGAATTCTTTACAAAAGAATTTGAAGAAACTAAAATGGAATTCAATGGACAAACAAGGATTCTTTGTGAGGAGTTTCAAGTGGTTTACAAGGCAAGGGATATAAACTGAATTTCTAATACGTGAATTTATGAAATTCAAGTTTGCAGGGACGACAATCGGTTCATTATGATATAAATTGAATATTGCAATGAAAATTCTATCAGAATTAGTTGGAATATATTCTTTTACAAAAATTTTACCAGCGCTATACATGAGTGTGATAGCAAGTGCTTTTTTCTTTTGATATGGTTAACAGAGTGAAAACTGACAGATAAAACAGTAATCAAAAAGAGAGGGAGAACACGTTGTTTGAATATGAAGCTGTTAAATAAACAAGTGAAATTAAATCAGGTTTTAAAAAATGGTGTTCTTTATCACTATACAAAATGTAATGGAATAAATGGAATTTTGAATACAAATTGTTTTTGGGCGACTAAGAGCGATTTCTTAAATGATCCAAAAGAATTTTGTTACATTGAAAATATTCTGAGAGCGGTATGTCAGGAGTGTATAGGGAATGATAACTACAGACAGATGTTTTTGAAAGACATTCTTGAAGAACAGGTGCTGCTGAGCGGAGGTCGAAACAGAGATTATTTTGTATTATCATTTTCAAAAAGCAGAGACAGTATTACGATGTGGTCTGAATTTGGACATAAAACCGGATATAGTATTGGATTCGAAAGTCCTGCAATTCTTGAGAGAATACAGGAAAAGAACGTAATTGATTATTATGGGTTTGTAATATATGATTTTGAGGAACAGAAACAGATTGTAAAAAGGATTATCTGCGACTGTGTCCCGGAGTCCCTGAATGCCTCATTTGCGGACATTATAGATGCTGGAATAAGAGACAGAAACAGTGATATCTATCAAAAAGCCTGCCGACGGATTCAGAAAATAACAGCAGTATATGCCATGTTTTTTAAAAATACTGCATTCAAAGAAGAACAGGAATACAGGTTTGTATTTAAAAAGAGAAAAGAAACACAGGTGCTGTATCGGGAAAAAGACGGGTTTCTGATTCCGTACATACAGATACAGCTATCTGAAAAGAGACTTCCGGTAAAAGAGATTATGGTCGCACCACAAAATCACATAGATCTTGCACAAAAAGGAATGGAATATATGATGGCTGAAAAGGGATATAGTGTAACTGTAGAACTATCCAATATAAAATTGAGATATTAATCCAATCATCCCTCAGGAATATGTACCTTTGGCGAAATTCGTGGATGTTCCGGCTTTGGACCATATTTTTCACGGATCACTTCAACAAAAGATCTGGCAGCAGGAGTCAGTACCCGGTTTTTATGATAAACCAGATAGATGGAACGCTTCAGCAGTTCGGAGCCAAGATCAAAACTCAAAAGGTATCCGAATTTTTCATAATCTTTTGCAGCAATTTTACTGATAATCGATACCCCCAGACCATGACAGACAGCCTGTTTGATGCTTTCGGTAGAAGGCAGTTCTGTCAGAATATGAAGCTTCTGATCGTCGAGGCCGATGCTTTGAAAATAAGCATCGGCTTCTTTGCGCGTTCCGCTTCCTTTCTCGCGGAAAATAAAGGGAAGATAGCGAAGCTGGCTGACTGGAAAATTCTCCTTGTAGATCTGATAAGCCGGGGTATTTGGAGTGATCAGAACCAGCTGATCATCCAACAAAGGTTCAAAAATACATTTGGAATCAGGGATCTGCATACCGGTAAATCCTAATTCTGCATCATAATTTTCAATCTGACTTATTACTGCAGAGCTGTCTGCCTGACGGACCGATATTTTCAGATCCGGATAGCGCACATACATTTCAGTCAGAAGCTGCGGCAGCAGGTACTGAGAGGGAACCGTGGAGGCGGCTACCGGAAGTTCTCCCTTAATTTCAGTGGCATAAGACTGCATCATCAAGGCAGCCACATCCCTGGTATGCAGAAGTTCTTTGGCATAATCATAGAAAATCTGCCCGGCCTCAGAAAGCAGAACTTCTTTCGTGGTACGTGAAATAAGTGGGACACCAAGTTCAGATTCCAGACTTTTGATATGTGCACTGACAGTAGGCTGAGACAGATACATGGCTTTGGCAGCTTTAGAAAAACTCTTATTCTCTGCTACCTGGACAAAAGCTTCCAGTTGATGAAAATACATAGAACACCTCTTTTTCGTGCAGGTAGAATAGAAAAAATAACCTGACACTGTTTTGAATTGTCTATATCGTATCATAATTCATAGAAAAAAGCGAGACTATTTATAGATACAATCTATAAATACAAAGAAATTATCAGGCATTTGAATTAGACAAAAACACGGTAAATGTTATACTTTTCTTAGAGAAATGACGGTAATGAGGTGAAAAGATGGTGACATTGGGACTGGATTCTGGCTCTGCAACGACAAAAGCAGCAGTATTTGACGGAGAGAAGATCCAGAGAATTTATTTAGAAAAAACATCTGATCGTCCCGGTAAAGTGATCCGTGATATGTACAGTCAGTTATATTCTCCGGAGATTGCGATGACGGTAACGACCGGGTATGGAAGAGGACTTCTGGAACAGGCAGACAGGAAAATTACAGAGATCACCTGTCATGGTGCAGGAGCAGCTTATCTGGCACCACAGTGCAGGGCTGTGATCGATATCGGAGGGCAGGATTGTAAGGTGATGCTGCTGGACGATCAGGGGAAAGTAACAGATTTTCTGATGAACGATAAATGTGCAGCCGGAACAGGAAGATTCATCGAGATGACACTGGGACGGGTTGGAGCCAAGGTGGAAGATCTGGATGAATTTGTTCGGGATGCTGTACCAGAGAAGATTAACAGTATGTGTGCAGTGTTTGCAGAGAGTGAAATAGTAGGTCTGTTGGCGCAGGAGAAAAAGGCAGGAGATATTTTACTTGGGTGTCTTCATTCGATTTGTAAGAGAACTGCCATTTTTGCACAGAAACTAATCCGGGAAAATGAATTGATTTTCTTTTCCGGAGGTCTGGCACAGTCTGAAGTGATCAGAGAAATACTGGAATCCTATATGAAACCGGCGCATATTGTGACACATGAACTGGCTCAGTATACAGGAGCCATTGGTGCAGCAGTATTAGCTTATGAAAAAGCAGGGGGAAAGAAAACATGGAATTAAGAAAAGAATTACCAGAAGTATTTGAAGAATTTGCAGATGCAAGAAAAAATTCATTTCTGGCGATTAAGAAAATTAAGGATGCAGGAACACCGATCGTAGGTGTGTTCTGTACCTATCTGCCAAGGGAGATCGCCAATGCCATGGGCGCGGCGGTTGTAGGACTTTGTTCCGTTTCGGACGAGACCATTCCGGATGCAGAAAAAGATCTGCCAAGAAACTTATGTCCACTGATCAAATCCAGCTATGGATTTGCAAAGACAGATAAATGTCCATTCTTTTATTTTTCTGATCTTGTTGTGGGTGAGACCACATGTGACGGAAAGAAAAAGATGTATGAGATGCTGGCAGAGTTTAAATCGGTGCATGTGGTACAGCTTCCAAACAGCCAGACAGAGGATGGATATGAATTATATCGTAAAGAATTGATTCGTTTCAAAGAATTACTGGAAGAAAAATTCGAAGTAAAGATCACAGAAGAAGCAATTGCAAAAGAGATTAAAAAGAGAAATGGTATCAACCGTGCACTGACCAGACTGCAGTATACGATGGCACAGGATCCGGCACCGGTGATGGGACTGGATATTATAAATACTGTGTATGGGTCTGGATTCCAGATGAATACGGATACATTGGAAGAGACCATTGATGCCGTGACAGATAAGATTGAAAAAGAATATCAGGAAGGAAAGAATGTAGGAAAGAAGCCACGAATTCTGGTAACAGGTTCCCCATCCGGCGGAGCAGCACTGAAAGTCATTCGTGCCATTGAAGAAAATGGCGGCGTAGTTGTCTGTTTTGAAAACTGTACCGGTATGAAGCCGCTGGCAGAAGTGGATGAGGAAAATCCAGATGTATACGATGCACTTTCCAGAAAGTATTTAAGTATCGGATGTTCCTGTATGTCTCCGAATAAAGCAAGAATGGAACTTCTGGAGAAACTGATCAAAGACTTTAAGGTAGATGCAGTGGTAGATCTGGTACTGCAGGCCTGTCATACCTACAATGTAGAAACTGCCATGGTGAAAAAACTGGTGAAGGATAAGATGGGACTTCCATATACCGTTGTTGAGACAGATTATTCCCAGGCAGATGTGGGACAGATTCAGACAAGAATGGCAGCATTTATTGAAATGTTATAACAGATGGGAGATGGATAAATTATGGTAACGATTAATGCAATGGGCGATACCTGCCCGATTCCGGTGATTAAGACACAGAATGCCATTAAGGCGCTGACAAAGGCAGAAGAGGTAGAGGTACTGGTGGATAATGAAGTGGCAGTACAGAACCTGACCAGGCTGGCAGGAAGCCTTGGATGTGGAGTAAAATCTGAGAAAAAAGCAGAAAAAGAATATCGTGTTGTGATTACAGTATCAGAAAATAACTTACAGGGACAGGCAGATGAGAAGAAAGAAACAGCAGCAGAAGTAACCTGCATTCCAGATGCCAGAGATAACACGGTGGTTGTGATTTCATCTGACAAGATGGGGGAAGGAGAAGAAGAACTTGGTAAAGTTCTGATCAAGGGGTATATCTATGCACTGACTCAGCTGGAAACTTTGCCAAAGACCATTTTATTCTATAACAAAGGTGCATATCTGACCTGTGAAGGATCTGCTTCGCTGGAAGATCTGAAGTCACTGGAAGCCCAGGGCGTGGAGATCTTTACCTGCGGTACCTGTCTGAATTATTATGGATTGTCTGAGAAACTTCAGGTAGGCAGTGTTACGAACATGTATGTGATAGCAGATACCATGGCAAAAGCAGGTAAGGTTGTGAAACCATGATTTATCTGGATAATGCGGCTACTACACTGCACAAGCCGGAAGGAGTGGCAGAGGCCATGACCATGGCACTGACTTCCATGGGGAACTCTGGAAGAGGCGCCCATGAGGCTACCCTGGATGCATCAAGAATGATCTACAGTACCAGAGAAAAGCTGGCAGAGCTGTTTCATATTTCAGATCCTATGCGGGTGGCTTTTACCTGCAATGCCACGGAAAGTCTGAACATTGCCATACAGGGAATTCTACAGCCGGGAGATCATGTGATCACCAGTGTCTGTGAACACAACTCCGTACTGCGGCCGGTGTATCAGATGGCGAAGCGGGGAGTTACTTACAATATGCTTCCTGCAGATAAAAAAGGGGTCATACAGTATGATCAGCTGACCAGCCTTCTGAAAAAAGAGACGAAAGCGATTGTCATCACCCATGCGTCTAACTTGACAGGCAATGTAACCGATCTGAAGAAAGTATCGGATTTTGCAAAGAAAAACGGACTGCTGCTGATCGTGGATGCGTCCCAGACGGCCGGATGTATTCCGATTGATGTACAGGAACTGGGGATCGATGTCCTTTGCTTTACCGGACACAAAGGTCTGATGGGACCACAGGGCACCGGAGGCATCTATGTACGGGAAAGTGTAAAGATTGCTCCTCTGAAAGTCGGTGGAAGCGGCGTAAAGAGTTTTGATAGGGAGCATCCGGATACCATGCCGACCGCACTGGAAGCCGGAACCTTAAACGGACCGGGCATTGCAGGTCTTGGGGCTTCTGTATCCTGGCTTCTGAAGCAGGGCGTAGAGCAGATCCATGAAAAGGAAGTATCACTGGCCAGGCGCTTTTTAAAGGGCATTGCAGAGATCCCGGACATTACCATATATGGAGATGTGGATTCGCAGATGCGAACAGCCATTGTATCCCTGAATCTGGGGGATGTGGATTCTGCAGAAATCAGTGACTGGCTCTGGGAAGATTATGGAATTGCAGTACGTGCAGGTGCCCATTGTGCTCCGCTGATGCACAAGGCTCTGGGAACGGAGCAGCAGGGAGCAGTACGGTTTAGCTTTTCCTGTTTTAATACAGAGAAAGAAGTGGACGCAGCCATCAGAGCATTAAAGGAATTGCAGGAATAACTATGAGAACAAAAAAACCACAACTGGTGATTACATTTTCCAATACACCAGAAGCAATCAAAATGGAAAAATATTGTCAGGAGCATCAGCTTTCGGGAAGGTTAATTCCGATTCCATCTCAGATTACCGCAGGATGCGGGCTGGCCTGGAAGACAGAGCCAGATGCGAAGGAGCAGTTTATAGAACAGCTAAAGCAGGGAGAAATTTCCTGGGAACAGATGCAGATAGTTGAGTTGTAACTGCCAGTCATTCAGAAAATGACAGCAGTAATTGGGGGAGCGAGCTTTCCCGGATATAAAATAAGAAAATGAAGTGAAGTTTGGAAGGAGGATATTATGGTTCATGTAATGATTGACGGTATTCCGGTGGAAGTGGAGAAGGGTACGACCGTTCTTCATGCGGCAAAAAAAGCAGGAATTGAGATCCCTACTCTGTGTTATATCGAGGATCTGATCCCAGATGGTTCCTGCCGTCTGTGTGTGGTAGAAGTAAAAAATAATGGCAGAACCAAGATCGATACATCCTGTACCCTGCAGGTGTCAGAAGGGGATGAGATCTTTACCAGATCCGAAAAGGTGAGACAGTCCAGAAAGCAGACACTGGATCTTCTGTTATCTGATCATAACGTACATTGCTTTTCCTGTGAAGCAAACGGAGACTGCAAGTTACAGGAATATGCATTTGAGTACGGACTGGAGACAACCAGCTATGAAGGGCAGAAGAGCGGCGGTGAGGTAGATGATACGAATAAATTCTTTACCTATGACCCAAGTCTTTGTATTCTGTGCCACAGATGTGTGAATACCTGTAATTATATCGTAGGACGTGGAGCCATCGAGACAATGGAACGTGGATTCCAGTCGGTCATCGGGAATGGAGAAGGACAGTGGAAAGACGGCATCTGCGAATCCTGTGGCAACTGTGTACAGGCCTGTCCGACCGGTGCCCTGTCTATGAAGCGCAGAAAGAAATACCGTATGTATCAGGTAGAGAAAAAGGTGCTTACCACCTGTCCACATTGTGCAACCGGATGTCAGTATTATCTGCTGATCAAGGATGGCAAGATAGTGGATACAGAAGCCTATAACGGACCATCCAACAAAGGTCTGCTTTGTGTAAAAGGACGAAGCGGAAGCTTTGACTTCGTACATCATCCATCCAGAATCACCGATCCATTGATTAAGAATAAAGAAACCGGTGAATTTGAGAAAGCTACATGGGATGAAGCGCTGGATCTGGTAGCATCCAGATTCATGGAGATTAAGAAGAAATACGGCAGTGAGTCACTGGCTGGTTTTGCATGTTCCAGATCACCAAATGAAGATATCTACATGGTACAGAAGATGGTTCGTACCTGCTTCGGTACCAACAACACCGATAACTGTGCCCGTGTATGTCACTCTGCATCCGTAGCAGGTCTGGCTATGACCCTTGGATCCGGTGCCATGACCAATCCGATTGAAGATATCACAAAGAAACCAGATGTGATCATGCTGGTAGGTTCCAACCCGGAAGAAGCACATCCGGTAGTGGGTATGCAGATCCGGCAGGCAGTACAGCGTGGCTGTAAGCTGATCGTAGTAGATCCGCGTGATATCGGTCTTGCAAAACATGCAGATATCCATCTGAAGATCAGACCGGGAACCAACGTTGCATTTGCAAATGGTATCATGAACGTCATCATTTCCGAAGGCCTGCAGGATGATAAGTTTATTGCAGAGAGAACCGAAGGCTATGAAAAGATCAAAGAAATCGTAAAAGATTATACACCGGAAAAGGTGGCGGAGATCTGTCATATTGATGCAGAAGATCTGAAGAAAGCTGCTATTATGTATGCAAAAGCAAAGATGGCTCCGATTATCTATTGTCTGGGTGTTACGGAGCATTCTACCGGTACGGAAGGTGTAATGTCCATGTCCAATATGGCACTTCTGGTTGGTAAGCTGGGAAGAGAAGGCTGTGGTGTCAATCCACTTCGTGGTCAGAATAATGTACAGGGTGCCTGTGATATGGGTGCATCACCGACAGATTTCCCTGGATATCAGAAGGTAGCCAATCCGGAAGTAATTGCCAAATTTGAAAAGGCATGGAACACCAGGCTGAATCCAAATCCTGGACTTCATGCAACGGACGTATTCCCGGCAGCAATCAAGGGAGATATTAAAGGTTTGTATATTTATGGTGAAGACCCGATTGTTACTGATCCGGATACCCATCATATTATCAAAGCACTGGAAAGTCTGGACTTCTTTGTCATTCAGGAGCTGTTTATGACAGAGACTGCTCAGTATGCGGATGTCATCCTTCCGGGTGTCAGCTATGCAGAAAAAGAGGGAACCTTTACCAACACGGAACGTCGTGTACAGCGTGTGCGTAAGGCTGTAATCATTCCTGGCAACGCCAGACTGGATACGGATATTATCATTGATCTGATGAATCGCATGGGATATCCACAGCCACATCTGACTGCGGCAGAGATCATGGATGAGATCGCATCCGTTACACCGTCCTTTGGAGGCATCAGTCATGCACGTCTGGACAGCGAGGAATGTTACGGCAAGGGACTTCAGTGGCCATGCCCGACCAGGGATCATCCTGGTACACCAATCATGCACGTAGGCAAGTTCGCAAGAGGTCTTGGCTGGTTCTATCCGGCAGAATATGTTCCGTCTGCAGAACTTCCAGATGAAGAATATCCAATCATTCTGATGACCGGACGTATCCTGTATCATTACACCACCCGTGCCATGACAGGAAAGACCGAAGAACTGATGGAGATCGAAGGACATTCCTTTATCGAGATCAATGAGGAAGATGCAGCAGAGCTTGGCATCCAGAATGGCGATAAAGTACGTCTGACATCCAGAAGAGGACAGATCGAATCCACAGCCCGTGTGGGAACCAAAGTATCCAGAGGCGAATCCTGGATGCCATTCCACTTCCCAGATGGCAATGCCAACTGGCTGACCAATGCGGCACTGGATAAATATGCAAGAATACCAGAGTACAAAGTATGCGCAATTAAGATTGAGAAAGCATAAATTGAATACGTAGTTATCAAAGAGATAGCCGTTCCTGGCTTTTATGAAGTACAGGACGGCTATTTGTTATGCTCCTGGTTGTGTTTTTTTTGTCAATATGTTACAATGAACGCATGCAAATTGTGCGGAAACTTGGATAACTGTTCAAAAAGGCTGTGGAAGTGGTGAAAGATTTGCTTTTTGCAGCGGAACGGTAGAAGGAGATCGAAAATGAAATGTATTAAAACAACGGATGCAGCAGGTCATGTTCTTTGCCATGATATTACCAGGATCGTAAAGGATGTGGTGAAGGATACTGCATTCCGAAAGGGGCATATTGTGCAGGAGGAAGATATTCCTGTGCTGTTATCTTTGGGAAAGGATCATCTGTATGTATGGGAGAAGGATGAGAATACCCTGCATGAGAATGAAGCGGCGCAGATTCTCTGTGATGTCTGTATGAATGAGAATATGCATCCGACAGCAGTAAAAGAGGGGAAGATTGAACTGATTGCGGATTGTGACGGTGTGTTTCGGGTGGATGTGCCAAGGCTGGATGCGATCAATGAGATTGATGAGATCATGATTGCCACCAGGCATACGAATTTCCCGGTGAAAAAAGGTGACCGTCTTTTAGGAACCCGTGTGATTCCGCTGGTGATTGCCAAAGAGAAAATGGAGCTGGTGAAAAAGACAGCGGGAGATACACCACTGGTTTCCCTGACTCCTTATAAGAAACAGAAAGTAGGTATTGTAACCACTGGAAATGAAGTATTTTACGGAAGAATCAAAGATACTTTCACACCGGTTGTCATTGAAAAACTGGAATCTTACGGTGCAGAGATTCAAGGACAAATTCTTTGCGATGATGATATGGAAAAGATCACAAAAGCGATCCTGAAGTTAAAAGAAGAAGGGGCTGACATGATCGTCTGCACCGGTGGTATGAGTGTAGATCCAGATGATAAGACTCCGGGAGCTATTAAGAATACCGGGGCAAGAATTGTATCTTATGGAGCTCCGGTACTTCCGGGAGCCATGTTCCTGTTGTCTTATCTGGAAGATGGTACACCAGTCATGGGACTGCCGGGATGTGTTATGTATGCAAAGGCTACCGTTTTTGATCTGGTACTGCCACGGATTATCGCAGGCATTGAAGTGACCAAAAAAGATCTGGTCCATATGGGAAATGGAGGATTTTGTCTGGGATGTAAGGAATGTCATTATCCGAATTGCAGTTTCGGAAAAGGGGTATAGTATGCAGTCGGAAAGTTTACGATAAGGACAAGGGAGAAAATGACATGGATAACCTTACGGTAGAGCAGGCATTAGAAGCCTTGCTCACTCATTCAAAAATCATAGAAGAAACAGAAGTGGTGTCGATTCTTCAGGCAAGAGGAAAAGTACTGGCAGAGGACATGACGGCCGAACTGGATAACCCTCCGTTTGATAAGTCTCCGATTGATGGTTATGCCTGTAAGGCAGAGGATCTTATGGGGGACACACAGGAGCATCCGGTCGAACTGAAAGTTCTGGAAGAGATTGATGCGGGGCAGTATTCAGATATTACAGTGGAAAAAGGTAAGGCTGTGCGGATTATGACCGGAGCAGCCATCCCGAAAGGCTGTGACTGCTGTGTCCGTCAGGAAGATACGGACTATGGAGAAGATGTTGTGAAAATCTATTATCCGGTAAAACAGTGGAAAAACTACTGTTTTCAGGGTGAAGATTTTCAAAGAGGCACTGTGCTCTTAAAAAGGGGAACCAGGATCGGTTTTGTAGAGGCTGGTATTCTGGCCAGCATGGGAAAGACAGAGGTGAAGGTCTACCGTAGAGCGAAAGTGGCCATTCTTACCACAGGAGATGAGGTGATGGCACCGGGACAGCCATTATTGCCGGGCAAGATCTATGATTGTAATCAAAGTCTTCTGGCAGCCCGCATGGAAGATTTTGGAGTGGAACTGGTGAAAGTAGATTCTATTGAAGACCGGCCGCAGGCGATGACAGAGGCTATTCAAATGATTGCTCCATCGGCAGATCTGATCATTACGACGGGAGCGGTATCGGTTGGAAAGAAAGATATCATGCATGAAGCCCTGGAACTGGCAGGTGCAAAGCGGATCTTCTGGCATATTCAGATGAAGCCTGGGATGCCAACTCTGTTCTCAATGTACCAGGATACGCCGGTGATCAGCCTGTCTGGCAATCCATTTGGCGTAGCAGTATCAGTAGATTTGCTGATTCGGCCGATGCTTCAGAAGATGATGCAGGATGAAGCTTTAAAGACCAGAAGAAAGAAGTGCGTCCTGAAGAATGAATTTATAAAAGAAGTGAGGGGACGCAGATATATTCGTGCGGTCACAGATGGAGAGACAGTAACCATACCATCTGGATTACATTCCAATGGAGTGCTGGCCACTATGGCGGGCTGCAACTGTCTGATTGAGATGCAGGGAGGAAAGCCAGGAACGAAAGTGGGAGAGCTGACAGAGGTGATTCTGCTGTGAAACAATATGTTCTTGCTATCAGTGGCGTCAAAAATTCAGGAAAGACGACATTGATTACAAAGCTTCTTCCGGAACTGAAGAAACGAGGGCTTCAGGTGGCGGTGATCAAGCATGACGGGCATGACTTTGAACCAGATGTGCCCGGCACAGACAGCTGGAAGTATGCAAAGGCCGGAGCAGATGGAACCTGTGTATTTTCTGCCGGAAAGTATATGGTGATCAAATACGCACCGGCACCGTCTGTGGAAGAACTGATCAAGACGTTTCCAGGAGCAGAACTGATTCTGCTGGAAGGATTTAAGTATTCAGAATATCCCAAGATCGAGGTGATTCGAAAAGGCAATTCCGCAAGACTGGTATGTGATCCAAAGAATCTGCTGGGGATTGTGACTGACTATACGTCAGAGGAGCTGGAGTGGAAAGACACCTGCGGAATTCCATTTTTCGGACTGGAAGAAACAGAACGGCTGGCAGACTATATCATGGGTCAATACATCAGTTCGCAGAGTGGATGACAGGAAGAACACAAATGAAAGAGTGGTGTAACAGGAATGACGAAAATATGCACGCGAAGAAAGGAGCAGCAGGGATCATGAATGTGGGGGCAGTGATTGTGGCAGCCCAGGATCTGGCACAGGACAAAACAGGAAATGAAGAACTGGAAACCTTTCTTCCCATGCTTCCGGTGGAAGGAACGACAGTGATCAAGAGGGAGATTAATACTTTACGAAAAGCCGGAATATCACCGATCATTGTGGTAGGTGGTTATCAGGCAGCGGTATTGAAAAATCATATCAGTCACAATGGAGTGGTTTTTCTGGAAGATCCGGAGTATGCCTGTCATGACTGGCTGGCATCAGCTGAAATCGGCATAGAAGCTGCTGAACTTTGTGACAAAGTAATATTGATTGCTGTAGAATGTCCGGCTTTCAAGGTAGAGACGTTGGAGCGATTGAAGGAATGCGATCAGGACACCTGTCTGTATTATGATGGACAGCCGGGCAGGCTGCAGGTGAGAATCAGCAGTCATTTGAAAAGAAAGGAAGGCTCAAAAGGGGCAGGCACAGATTCAGAAGCAACAGATGATATTTGGACAATGCATGGCGAACAGAATCAGGCAAGTCTGGATACGGATGACTGTGGCATTCTGTATGACATTACCCATCCAGATCAGATCGAAAAGGTGCGGGACTATATTCGTCAGCTTCGGGACGCCAGATCCTTAAGCCTGAAAACAAAAATCGTATTATCCAAAACGGAAGATTTTTTTGGACCGGGACTGTTTCATCTTCTTCAATATATTGATGAGACAGGCTCCATACAGGCAGCAGCCAAAAAGATGGGGATGTCCTATTCCAAGTGCTGGAAGCTGCTGAACCGGGCAGAAGAGCAGATGGGGTTCCCTTTTTTGAACCGCTATAATGGAGGAAGACATGGTGGAAATTCCACAATTACAGAAGAAGGCCGGGAATTCATGAACCGCTATCATGCCATGTTGGAAGACATGAAACGGATCAGTCAGAACTTCTTTGATATTTATTTTCAAGACTATCAGTAAATGTATATAAAAATATACATCCCTGTTTGCCAGAACATTGACAAAAATGACAAACAGGGATATAATTTTACCAGCGAGTATTTTTTGAAAAAATAACGTGAAGGAGGAATTTGATATGAATACTTGGAAAAAAGCCGGAGCATTACTTTTAACTGGAGTAATGGCTTCTGGAATGTGTATGGGAGTTTCCGCTGAAGATCAGACAGACGTTGTTGTATTTGCAGCTGCATCTATGACAGAGACTCTGACAGAGATTCAGAAAATGTATAAAGAGGTGGAACCAAATGTCAATCTGGTATTTACTTTCGATTCTTCAGGAACATTAAAGACACAGATCGAAGAAGGTGCAGACTGTGACCTGTTCATCTCAGCAGCACAGAAGCAGATGAACCAGCTGGATATCACAGCAGATCCGTCTGTTAATGAAGATGGTCTCGATTTCATCGATGACACAACCAGAATGGATCTTCTGGAGAATAAAGTAGTTCTGGCGGTACCAGAGGACAATCAGGCAGATATCCAGTCTTTCGAAGACCTGGGAACAGACAAGCTGAACCTGCTTTGCCTTGGTAACGAAGACGTACCGGTAGGTGCTTATTCAGAAGAGATTCTGACAAACCTGGGTATCCTGGATCAGCTGGAAGCAGACAAGAAGATTACCTATGGATCGAACGTAAAGGAAGTTACCACACAGGTCAGCGAAGGCAGCGTTGACGCAGGTATCATCTACGCTACAGATGCTTACTCGGCAGGACTGACAGTCGTAGATCAGGCAGACAGCACACTTTGCAAACAGGTTATCTACCCTGCAGCAGTATTAAAAAATGCAGCACATGCTGATGAAGCGAAGGCGTTCCTGGATTACCTGACTACAGAGACCAGCGCTGAAGTATTCGAATCTGTTGGATTTACCATGGTAAAAGCAGATGATGAAGAAGAGACAGAAGCAGTATCTGAAGCAGAATCTGAGACAGCTTCAGAGACAGAATCTGAAACAGAAGCTTAAGAAAAGATATGGAGGGAAGAATAGATGGATTGGTTTCCTCTGTATAATTCACTTCGTATTGCAGTGATTTCCAGCGTACTGGTATTTTTCTTCGGAATCTTTGCAGCCTACTATATTGCAAAGCTCCATCCGGTAGTGAAAGGTGTGTTGGATGTGATTCTCACCCTTCCAATGGTATTACCACCCACAGTAGTAGGATATTTTATCCTGCTGCTGCTGGGTTCAAAGAGACCGTTTGGAATCTGGTTCTATCATACTTTCGGTACCAAGCTGGTTATGAACTGGTACTCAGGCATTTTTGCAGCCACCATCGTGGCATTTCCACTGATGTATCGTACCGCCCGTGGTGCTTTTGAAAGTTTTGACGAGACACTTGCCTGGTCAGGACAGACACTGGGACTTTCCAACAGTTATATTTTCTGGAAAGTGCGTATGCCGGCCTGTCGTCAGGGAATTATGGCAGGAACCGTTCTTGCATTTGCAAGGGCACTGGGAGAGTATGGCGCGACCAGTATGGTGGCCGGTTATACACCAGGAAAGACAGCCACCATTTCTACCACCGTATATCAGTTGTGGAGAACCAATGACGATTTGCTGGCATTTAAGTGGGTGATGGTGAATATTGCCATATCGGCAGTCGTACTTCTGGCGGTAAATATGCTGGAAAAGAAAAACACTGCCGGAAAAAGATCGGCAGGATAAGGAGCGGACGAAATGGGACTTTATGTAAAGATCAAAAAGGATTTCGGAAGCTTTCTTCTGGATACAGAATTTGAAGCAGATACGGAAGTAATGGGGATTCTGGGAGAATCTGGATGTGGAAAGAGTATGACGCTTCGCTGTATTGCAGGAGTGGTAACACCAGATGAAGGACACATTGAACTGGACGGAACCGTCTTTTTTGACAGCGAGAAAAAGATCAACCTGAAGCCACAGGAACGCCATGTGGGGCTATTGTTTCAGAACTACGCCTTATTCCCGAATATGAATGTGGTGCAAAATCTTCAGGCGGCTTTAAGGGGACAGAAGCTGGGAAAAGAAGAGCAGCAGAAGAGTGTTGCAGAGATGATGGCCAAGTTCTATCTGCAGGGGTTGGAACATCACAAGCCGTCCCAGTTGTCCGGTGGACAGCAGCAGCGAGTGGCACTGGCCAGAATATTGCTTACCAGACCGAAAATGCTCATGCTGGATGAGCCTTTCGCTGCACTGGATGAATTCCTGCGATGGAAGCTGGAACTGGAACTGGAGGATGTACTGAAAGAATTCGGTGCAATCACATTGTTTGTATCTCACAATCGTGACGAGATCTATCGGATCTGCGACCGGGTATGTGTAATGAATCAGGGCAAATCCAGTGAACCGGTACCGGTAAAAGAATTGTTTACGACACCGATATCAAGAGAAGCAGCGTATCTCTCAGGATGTAAGAACTTTTCAGATGCAGCCGTAGAAGAAAAAGGAGAAGTCATGGCGCTGGACTGGGGGATTACATTGAAATGTGATACTGCAGGAAAAGAAGATTCCAACAGCGTTGGCGTGCGCAGTCATTTTATACATCCTGTGAGTGCTGATAAAAAGGACAGTATGTCAAATGTATTTTCCTGCAAAATAAAACGAATCATAGAAGATGTATTTTCTTATATTTTAATTGTGTCACCCAAAGAAGGTGCACAGATTCGTGTGGATGTATCCAAGGAAGAATGGATGGATTATCGGAAACGGATGGACGGAGATGAGATACTCATCGGAATCGAAGAGAAAGATATTATGTTATTGAAATAAATAAAAGACTAAATCATAACAGATGGTTTAGTCTTTTTTGCCTATTATTTGATATCCAGTTCTGGTGGTTCATCCAGATGTTCGGATACATATTTCCCATTTTTCTTCCGCTGTCGGACACATTCGGTCAGCAAGTACTCGATCTGTCCGTTGACGGAGCGGAAGTCATCTTCTGCCCAGGCAGCGATAGCATCATATAACTTGGCAGAGAGACGTAAGGGAACCTGTTTTTTCTTATTGTCTTTTTCGGCCATTAATACAGACTTCCTGAATTGACTACCGGCTGGGCGTCATGATTTCCGCAGAGAACGACCAGAAGATTCGATACCATGGCTGCCTTACGTTCTTCATCCAGTTCTACCACGTCTTTTTCACTTAACTGTTCCAGTGCCATTTCTACCATGCCCACGGCACCGTCTACGATCATTTTTCTGGCATCAATGATAGCAGATGCCTGCTGTCGCTGCAGCATGACGGCTGCGATCTCAGATGCATAAGCCAGATAAGTAATACGGGCTTCGATGATCTCCAGACCTGCATCGGAGACCTTTTCCTGAATTTCATTACGGATTCGCTCTGCCACGATTTCGCTGGATCCTCTCAGGCTTCCTTCATCTGCAATGCCATCTCCTGTAGTGTCTACATCCGGTGCAGTATCATATGGATAGAGACGGACAATATTACGCAGAGCGCTGTCACACTGAAGCGACAGATATTCCTTGTAGTTGTCTACATGGAAAACTGCTTTTGCAGTATCCACCACCCGCCAGGTAACAGCAATGCCGATCTCTACCGGATTTCCCAGACAGTCATTGATCTTCTGACGGGAATTGTTCAGAGTCATGACCTTCAGAGAAATCTTCTTATTACTCAGTGAGGTATCAGAAGAACTGCTTCCACTCAGAAGTAATGTGGAAAGAGAGAGGTTTTTCTGTGCACTGGTATCTACATCCCCACTCTGGCTGAGTTTTGTCTTAGAAGCTGGGTTCACACTGACACAGAAGGGATTCACAAAGTAGAATCCAGGCTCTTTCAGGGTGCCAATATACTTTCCGAATAAAGTCAGTACCAGTGCTTCCTGTGGCTTTAAGATCCGAAGACCTAAAAACAGGATCCATCCCAGTGCCATCCAGGCACAACAGATTACCAGACCCACAACTGGAAAGACCGGAACGGCACCTTTTGCCAGTGCGATGCCACATCCGATACAGCCACCGATAGCAAGAGCATAAAGAAAGATGGTAAGAATCATTACCAACATGCCATTCTTTTTGGTTGATAAAATTTTTTCTGTCATTGTACGTTCCTCCTTTGGAATTACAAAACTATTTGATATCAGAATGATATCACTATAATATTTGTAAGTCAAGGAAAAGTTCCATTGATGAATGCGGCAGATCTGGGCTGGCAAAGACTTTCATGCGGTCTCTTCTGGCTGCGCAGATCAGAGTCAGATGATATTCTCTGGCCAGTTCAATGGCTTCGGAAGTAGGGGAAGCCTTGCTGGATAGAACCGGAATACCTGCCTGAATGGCTTTCATAGTCATATCGGTAGGTATTCGTCCGCTGGAATAGACCATGCACTGATGCAGATCAATGTTATGGCGAAGAGCATAACCGATGACCTTGTCCAGAGCATTGTGACGTCCGATATCCTCGCAGGAAAAAAGAATCTGGTCTTCTTTGGCCAGAAGACAGCTATGGGTGGCAAAGGTGATGTTGTGAAGAGGAGAACCATCTGCAAAAGCATCGGCCATATGGAAGATCCATTCCGGTTCCCAGCGGATCGGTGTGAGCATTTCCGGTTCGTTTGCCGAAACAAAATAGTCATTTAAAATATGATTGCCGGTACAGCAGGTAGGAGTGACTTCCACAAAAGAATCTGTGGGAGGAACATTCTTATCTGCTGTATTTTTTAAGTAGACTTTGGCACGTTTTCCATATTCGCAGATATAGATGTGCTCTACATCCGCTGTGGAAGTGATGATATGTTCCGTCAAAAGCCTCCCCAGAACCAGTTCAGCCAGATGCTGAGGCAGGCAGATCAGCTTCATGGTCAGACGGTCATTAACAAAAACATCCATGACATGTTCATTCAGCACCTGTTCTTCTTCGGTACAGATGTTTCCGTCTCTTCCAATATATTGGTATTCTTTTTTTTCCAGTAAAGACAGATTCTGGTATTGTTCGTTAATATACATAATTTCTCCAATCAAAAAATCTATTCTTTTATTCATGTTTACTATGTGATATGATAGATACAGTATAACAGACATCTCACTGTTTCGGAAGAGAGAATCAGGGGATGAAGGAGGAAAATCAAATGGGAAAGATTATGGCGGTCAATATCAGTGAGAGGAAAGGCACGCAGAAGAAAAATATACACAGTGCCACGTTGATTGAAGACTTTGGAATTGAGAAGGATGCCCATGCCGGCAAATGGCATCGTCAGGTGAGCCTTCTTTCTTATGAAAAAATAGAAGAGTTTAAGGCAAAGGGGGCACCCATTGACGATGGGGCATTTGGAGAGAATCTGATCGTAAGCGGATATGATCTGAAGGCTTTGCCGGTAGGAACCAGACTGCGAAGCGGGGATGTGCTTCTGGAAGTAACACAGATCGGCAAGCAGTGTCACAGCGGATGTGAGATCTACAAGATCATGGGAGACTGCATTATGCCAAGAGAGGGGATTTTTACCAGAGTACTTCATGGCGGTGTTCTGACAGAAGGTGATGAGATTCATATAGAAGAGCAGGCAGGTGAGACCGATGGAGAATAAGCTGAATCATTTTGATCAGAAGGGGAATGCAGTGATGGTGGATGTATCTGGAAAAATACCCACTTCCAGAACTGCCATAGCAAAGGGAAAGATTCGTGTCTGTCAGGAAGTGATGGATGCAGTGAAGCAGGGAACTGTGAAAAAGGGAGATGTGCTGGGAGTAGCCAGAGTGGCAGGCATCATGGCAGTGAAGCAGACATCTCATCTGATTCCTATGTGTCATCCACTGATGATCCAGAAATGTTCGGTAGATTTTGAACTGGATGAGGAACGCCTGGAGATCACTGCAATCTGTACGGCGAAGACGGAGGGACAGACCGGAGTAGAGATGGAGGCACTGACCGGGGTGAATGTGGCTCTTCTTACGATTTACGATATGTGTAAGGCAATCGATAAGTCTATGGAGATGACCGGAATACATCTGGTTGAAAAAAGCGGAGGAAAAAGCGGGCTTTACCGAAACCCGAAGGAATAGTATGAAGGACAGATTTGGAAGAGAGATTGATTACCTGCGGATATCCATTACAGATCGGTGCAATCTCAGATGTGTGTATTGTATGCCGGAAAATGGCATCGTGCAGATTCCTCACAAGGAGATTCTGACCTATGATGAGATTATCAGAATCTGCCGGTGTATGACGGATCTTGGTATCAGAAAGATCAAACTGACCGGTGGAGAGCCTTTGACACGTAAGGACTGTGCGACACTGGTGCAGATGTTAAAAGGACTGGATGGGATCGAGAAAGTGACACTGACAACGAATGGGGTGTTATTAAAGGATCAGATTCAGAGTCTTTTCGAAGCCGGAATCGATGATATTAATATTAGCCTGGATACACTGGATGCATCCAGATTCGCACAGGTGACCAGAAGAGAGAGTCTGAATCAGGTGCTGGAAGGGATCGAAGCGGCACTTCAGTACCCGGCGATCGGACTAAAGATCAACTGTGTGCCAGTGCTGGAGGATCCGGAGAATCTGGCTGCGGTAGCCGGGCTGGCGAGGCAGTATCCGATCCACGTAAGGTTTATTGAGATGATGCCGATCGGGTATGGCAGGGAATTTCAGTTCCGGGGAGAGGAAGAGATCTGTAAGATTCTGGAAAAATCTTATGGAACTATGACCCCGGTGACGGAGCGTTATGGTAATGGGCCGTGTCATTATTATAAAATAGAAGGATTTCAGGGAAAGATCGGATTTATCAGTGCCATGACTCACAAGTTCTGTGATCAGTGTAATCGTGTGCGGATGACGGCAGAAGGTTATCTGAAGGCCTGTCTGCAGTATCAGACAGGAACAGACTTAAAGAGCCTGATGCGGTCAGGATGTCAGGATGAGGAACTTACAGAAGCAATACAGAAAGTGATATGGGAAAAACCGGTGAGCCATCATTTTACTTCTGTGGAAGCAGAGTCAGATGAAGAGAGGCTGATGTCCCAGATTGGAGGATAAAAGTATGAAAGCAGCAATTATTACATCCAGTGATTCTGGATATGCAGGAGAAAGAGAAGATAAAAGCGGCCCGGTGATCCGGGAGATCCTGGAGACCAATGGTTATGAAGTGGTACATACTATTTTGCTTCCGGATGACAGAAAGATGCTGGCAGATGAAATGGCAAGAATCGCAGATGCCAAAATGGCTGAATTGATTGTGACCACCGGAGGAACCGGATTTTCTCCAAGGGACTGCATGCCGGAAGCAACCAAAGATATCATAGAGCGGGAAGTGCCGGGGATTCCGGAAGCTATGCGAGCTTATAGTATGACGATTACACCAAGAGCTATGCTAAGCCGTGCAGCAGCAGGAATCAGAAAAGGAACACTGATTGTGAACCTGCCAGGCAGCCCAAAGGCGGTCAGGGAAAGCCTGGAATATATCATTCCGGCACTGGAGCATGGTCTTCAGATTCTGACAGGGGAGGCGGCCAACTGTGCCAGAAAGTAATTTCACCATGGTCGTGCTGGCAGGTGGTGCCAGTAGTCGGATGGGACGGGAGAAGTCTGATCTTTTTTGGGGCGGACAGACATTTCTGGAGACACAGATCGAAAAAGGACGGAAACTGGGCGCCAGGCAGATCCTGATCTCCGGTTACCGTGGAACACATTGCAGGGAAGAGATCGTACCAGACCGGATTCCGGGACAGGGACCTCTGGGTGGACTGGAGAGCTGCTTTCGAAAGGCAGAGACAGAAAAATGTCTGGTGCTTGGTGTAGATACGCCACTGGTGCCACTGGAGGAACTGCACAGGCTTCTGCGCTATGCTATGGAAGAAACGGATAAACCGGTGACTATGCTGTGTCATAACGGAAAAGAAGAATCCCTGATGGCAGTATATGATGCCAGACTTTATAAAGAAATAACAGATTTTCTGGAGTCAGGAAGATCATCTGTGTATCGCTTCCTAAATACAGTGGGATATTCCCTGTATCATACCAGTGCACCAGAAAGCTATTTTCAAAATATCAATGATCCGGATACCTATGCGAAAGTATGCAAAGAATTTCATAATATATCTTCATAAAATCATCATGAAGTAAACACAGAATGAACATATTTTGGAATTATAGTTGTTTCCAGAATCAAAGAAAGGAAGCAAACAATTATGAAAAACAAATATGTGAAATCTATGATGGGACTGATGCTTAGTGTATCACTGATTGCAGGAGGAACCATTGGCGTATATGCATCTGATACAACAAAGACCGCAACTGAAAGCTCAACAGAAGCAGCCGAAACTGATTCAGAAAAGACATCTGAGACTGATGCAAAAGAAGATGTAGCAGAAGAAGATGCGGTATACGGAGAAGTAAAGAGCGTGGATGGAGATACCATTACGTTTACGGTAGGTACCAGAAATGAAGCACCTGGCATGGAAAAACCAGACGGAGAAGCACCGGAGAAACCAGATGGGGAAGAACAGAAGGACAGGGATACAGAGAAGTCTGATGAGAAAGAATCAGAGCCAGAGGCAGCAGAGAAAGCTGACAGCAAAGATTTCCTGACATTAACATCTGAGGAACGGGAAGTAACGGTCAGTGCTGATACCGAGATTGTAAAAGGTATGATGTTTGACGGTGAAAAACCAGATGGCGAGAAACCAATGGCAGAAGAGAAAGATCAGAAAGATGCAGAAGCAGCTTCAGAGGAAGCTGCAACGGAAGACAGTTCGGAAGAAGAGACAACAGAAGATATAAAAGCAGCACCAGAAGAAGCACTGACTATTGATGATATTAAAGAAGGTGATATCATCAAAGTTACTTATGATAAAGACAACAATGTGACAAGAATCGAAGTTATGAGTACACCGGAAGAAAAACTTGGTGATACAGAAGAAAAGGCATCAGAACAGGAAGAGGGTTCTGAAGAAGAGACAACAGAAACTGCGACAGAAGAGACAACAGAATCATAAAGGCGACCTCCCGGAGAGAAAACTCCGGGAGGTTTTGTGGTTTGTGCTGTTTTCTTGTAAATTGTTGACAATTGACAATGCCGGTAATTGATTATATAATATCCTTAATTCGTATGAAAAGTTATGATTTAGGGATGATATGAGCAGAGTGAAGTACAGAGAAAAGGGAATTCAGGCAAATTGTGGAGCATGCCAGAACAGATCAGGCATGCTTTTTCTAACATCTGAATTCTTTTTGTAGTATATTTCACAATAAAACAGATTGTTGGACACAAAGTGGACAGGGATCTTTCTGCGCTTTCATCCTCCCTGAATTCTAACAAAAAGCAAGAGAGGAAGAAGAAGATGAGAAAGTATACGATTAGAAGAATTTTCATGGCAGTCGTTACCCTGCTCGTTGTGGCCTGTCTCACATTCCTGTTGATGAATGCGATACCGGGCAATCCATGGCTGTCTGAAAAATCGCCTTCTCAGGCGACCATTGATGCATTGAATGCAAAGTACGGACTGGATCAGCCGGTTCCGGTACAGATGGTGAAGTACCTTGGTAATATCCTTCATGGAGATTTTGGTACTTCTATCAAGATGCAGAAGAACAGAGCAGTGTTATCTATTATTCTGGAGATGTTCCCGGTATCTGCCAAGATCGGTATTATTGCACTTTTATGGGCAATTCTGGTTGGAGTGCCACTGGGCTGTCTGGCAGCATTTAAGCGTGGTACCTGGGTAGACAGTCTCCTTCGTATTATCTGTACCCTTGGTATTTCCATGCCGGGATTCGTAGTGGCAACGATTTTGCTGCATACTTTATGTGGAGGTATTCCGGGGGTGAAGGTATTCCCGGCACTGTTTGACGGTACAGCGAAGAGCTACGTACTGCCATGTCTGGCACTGGGATTTTATCCGATGTGTTATCTGTCAAGACAGACCAGAACAGCTATGCTGGATTCGATTAATCAGGAATATATCAAGACAGCAAGAGCAAAAGGGCTGAAAAATGGAAAGATTATTTTCAAACATGCGCTTCGTAACGCGCTGATTCCAGTTATTACCTATCTTGGACCACAGATTGCATTTACCCTGTGTGGTGGTCTGGTAGTGGAACAGGTATTCTCGATTCCGGGACTTGGAAGATATTTTATTCAGTCAATACAGAACCGTGATTATCCACTGATTATGGGAACAACGATCTTCCTGGCTACCTTCATCATTATCATGAACCTGGTAGTCGATCTTTGCTATAAACTGGTGGACCCGCGTATCAATCTGGCGAATGGAGGTCACTAGAGATGGCAGAGAATAAGAAATACAATAAGTTTGGCTCACTTCAGCTGAACGCAGATGATATCATGAAGTGGAACGAGGAACTGCCGGAGAATGCCTTTGAACCGGCGTCTTCGGAAGAAAAAGAGAACTTTATTCAGGATCGTAAGAGTGTATCTTACTGGAAGGATGCATGGAGACGTCTTCGTAAAAATACCGTTGCCATGGTAGCTCTTGGGATTATTGTTTTGCTGACAATATTTGCATTTGTCGGACCGATGATTGTGCCGTATACTTACAAGCAGCAGATCCGTGGATCTGAGGCACTGGGACTTTCCCATTATTCACTGGAAGATAAGCAGGCCATTCATGCATATATCGAAGAACATACGGGTACCGGTGTGCTTTCCCCAGATGAAGCCGTTGAACAGGCCAGAGCAGAGGCAGAGGCAAACGGTAAGAAGCTTTCCCGTGTAGAAGAAGCCAGAATCCGTGCACAGGCATCTGTGAATGCGGATAATGTCCAGGCAGAAGAAGAGACCATTACAGAAAGTCAGGCTGCAAAAGAACTTGGCCTGAAGAAGAAGCCATTTGGTTATTCTGATAAAGAACTGGAACGTAAAGCGGCAGGGGAAAAGGTATTCCCACACATTTTCGGAACGGACGATCAGGGACGTGACATCATGGTACGTGTTATGGTAGGTACCCGTGTTTCCATTACCGTTGGTATCTGTGCAGCGCTGCTGGTACTGGTGATCGGTGCTTTGTACGGATCTATTTCCGGTTATTGTGGCGGTGTAGTCGATACTGTGATGCAGCGAATTGTAGAGATCATTTATTCCATTCCGGAGATGCTGATTATCCTGCTGTTATCTGCAACGTTAAAGCCGGCACTGGAGCAGTTCCAGAATTCTGGTAATGGTATTTTCCAGAAGCTGGTTACGATTCTGGGACCGAACCTGATTTCCATGTTCATCGCTTTCGGTCTGTTATACTGGGTAACCATGAGCCGTATTATCCGTGGACAGATTCTGCAGTTAAAGCAGCAGGAATATGTAACGGCAGCCAGAGCACTGGGTGCAAAGGGCGGAAGAATTATCCGCAGACATCTGCTTCCGAACTGTATCGGACAGATCGTTACTACCACATTCCTTCAGATTCCGTCTGCGATCTTCCTGGAGTCATTCCTTTCTTTCGTAGGTGTAGGTGTATCTGCACCTCTGACCAGTCTGGGATCCATGTGTTCAGAAGCATTAAGTGGACTGAATACTTATCCATACAGACTGTTTATTCCGGCTGTGATCCTGAGTCTGATGATTCTTTCACTGAACCTGTTCGGTGACGGACTTCGTGATGCACTGGATCCAAGATTGAAGAAGTAAGAGAGGAGACACCATGAGCGAAGATAATAATAAGAAACAGAAATTATTAGAAGTAAAAAATCTGCATGTCTCCTTCTTTACACCGGCAGGAGAAGTAAAAGCAGTGAACGGCATCAGCTATGATGTAGATTATGATGAAGTAATGGGTATTGTAGGAGAGTCTGGATCAGGAAAGTCCGTAGAGGCGTATTCCATTATCGGACTTCTGCAGTCCCCTGGTAAAGTAATGGAAGGTTCCATTACACTGGAAGGGGAAGACATGCTGGCAAAATCCCCTTCCGAGATGATCAATTACCGGGGAAGTCAGGTGGCTATGATTTTCCAGAATCCAATGACCTGTCTGAATCCGGTATACACGATCGGCAACCAGCTGACAGAAGCACTTCGTGCCCATGATAAGAGTATTTCCAAAGAAGAAGCAGATAAGCGTGCCATGGAGATGCTGGAGCAGGTTGGTATTAATAATGTAGAAAAGCGTATGAAGCAGTATCCGCATGAGCTTTCCGGTGGTATGAGACAGCGTGTCATGATCGCTATGGGACTGATCTGCCATCCAAAGCTTCTGATCGCAGACGAACCGACCACAGCGCTGGATGTTACGATTCAGGCACAGATTCTGGAACTTATGAAAGAACTTCAGAAAAAGAATCACATGGGGATTATCTTTATCACCCATAACCTCGGTGTGGTAGCAGAAGTATGTGATAAAGTATCGGTTATGTATGCCGGTAAGATGGTAGAGCAGGGACCGGTAGATGACATTTTCTACCAGCCAGGACATCCATATACCATGGGACTGCTCCGGTCTATGCCTCGTGTGGATGCAGAAAGCTACGAGCGTCTGATCCCGATTGAAGGTACACCGGTCGATATGTTGAATCCGCCGGAAGGATGTCCGTTTGCACCACGTTGTGAACATGCTATGAAGGTGTGTCTGCAGAAGATGCCTCCATATGTAGAGCTGGGAGACAATCACCGTGCTGCATGCTGGCTGAGAGTACAGGATGCCATCGATGCACAGAAAGAGGCACAGAAAAAAGAAGGAACGGAGGGAAAAGAAAATGAGTAATCAGAACGATATCCTCGTTTCCGTAGATCATCTGAAAAAGTACTTTCCGGTAAAGGGATTAAAAGGACCGGGAGTTCGAGCAGTGGAAGATATTTCTCTGTTTATCCGAAGAGGAGAGACACTGGGACTGGTAGGTGAGTCCGGATGTGGAAAGACAACACTGGGACGTACGATTTTACAGCTTCATGATCCGACATCCGGAAAGATTGTCTATGATGGAAAGACCATTTTTGAAGGACAGAATCCATGGGTAACAGAAGCAGACGGAAGTCTGAAGCAGATCAGGGTACCGAAGGCGAAGCAGGTGAATATGCTTCCATACCGACGGAAGATGCAGATCATCTTCCAGGATCCTTCTGCAAGTCTGGATCCTCGAATGACCGTAGGAGAGATTATTGGAGAGGCACTGGATATTCACAAGCTTTATACTTCCAAGACTGATCGCAGTGACCGGATCAAGGAGCTGCTGGGAAAAGTTGGATTAAATACAGAGCATGCCAACCGCTATCCACATGAGTTTTCCGGTGGTCAGCAGCAGCGTGTAGGTATCGCCAGAGCGCTGGCGGTAAATCCGGAATTTATTGTCTGTGATGAGCCGATTTCCGCATTGGACGTATCGATTCAGTCACAGGTGGTAAATATGCTGGAAGATATGCAGGAAGAGATGGGACTGACCTATCTGTTCATTGCCCATGACCTTTCTGTAGTGCGTCATATTTCCAACCGTATCGGTGTTATGTATCTGGGAAATATGATGGAGCTTGCCGAGAGCTATGAGCTGAACCGCAATCCAATTCACCCATATACCAAGACACTGTTGTCTGCAGTGCCGGTACCGGATCCGGAACTGAGCAGAACCAGACAGCGTATCATGCTGGAGGGAGATATTCCTTCTCCGATGAATCCTCCAACAGGATGTAAGTTCCACACCAGATGTCCGTATGCGACAGATAAGTGCCGCAAAGAGGTGCCGGAATTCAAAGAGCATGCACCAGAGCATTGGGCTGCATGCCACATGCTTGGATAATACAGCAAAGAGCTGTTTATCAATCATATATCATATTTCATAAAAGAAATGGAGGAAGAGACTATGAAAATGAGAAAACTGTTGCCATTCGTAGCTACAACAGCGATCGCAGCTTCCATGTTCGGTTTTGCAGCAAATGCTGAAGACTTTAATCTTACAGTAAACCTTGCTTCTGAACCACAGACCATGGATCCACAGATGAATACCACATTGGATGGAGGTACCATGATGCAGCACCTGTTTGAAGGTCTGATGAAATGGGAAACCACAGGAGAAGAACAGGAAGGTTCTGACGGAACATGTGATTCATCCAGAATTACCTATGGACAGGCAGAAAGCTATGACAGAGAAGAAAATGAAGATGGTACGGTAAGCTATACTTTCCACCTTCGTGATGACATTTACTGGTCAGATGGAGAGCCTGTAACAGCAAATGACTTTGCTTATGCATGGAGAAGACTGGTTGATCCTGCTACAGCAGCTGATTACAGCTACATGATCGAATCTGTTGTAAATGCACCGGCAATCATTGACGGTGAAAAAGATCCATCCGAACTTGGTGTAGAAGCAGTGGATGATAAGACATTTAAGGTAACTCTTTCCACAGACCTTACTTACTTTGAAGAACTTTGCGCATTCCCGGCACTGCTTCCGGTACGTGAAGATATCATCGAAGAAAAAGGTGATCAGTGGACATTTGATGTAGACAGCTATATAACCAACGGTGCATACAAGATGACCGAATGGACACATAACTCTGAAATCGTAGTTGCTAAAAACGATAAGTACTATGATGTTGACAATCTGGGACCAGATACCATTACTTTCAAGTTAATGGATGATCAGAACGCTATGTTATCTGGATTCAATTCTGGAGAACTGGATTTCATCGAAGACGTTCCTCAGGCAGAGATCACCAGCCTGGTAGCATCCGGCGATCTGAAGATCCTGGACTACATCGGAACTTACTATGTATGCTTCAACAATGAACAGGAACCATTCAACGATCCTCGTGTCAGAGAAGCGTTCACACTGGCTGTAGACCGTACTTATATCGTAGAAAAGGTTACACAGCAGGGTCAGATCGAAGCGGGCGGATATGTACCTTATGGTGTATATGACGCAGAAGGCGCAACAGGTGATGACTTCCGTACTGTTGGTGGAGACTATTATGGACCAACAGATGCTGATTACGAAGCAAACTGCGAAAAAGCAAAAGAACTGCTGGCAGAAGCTGGATATCCAGACGGAGAAGGTTTCCCTGTAGTAGAATATCTGTACAATACAAGTGATGCTCACAAAGCAGTTGCAGAAGCTCTGCAGTATATGTGGGAAGATGTACTTGGTGTAACCGTTACTCTGAACAACCAGGAATGGGCTGCATTCGTAGAGACACGTAAGAATGGAGATTACTCCATCGCACGTAACGGATGGATTGCTGACTACAACGATCCTATGACATTCCTTGATATGTTCGAGACAGGCGGAGGAAACAACGATGCAAAATACAGCAACGCTGATTACGATGCACTGCTTGACCAGATCAGAGGAACTTTCGATCAGACAGAACGTATGGATCTGATGCACCAGGCAGAAGATCTGCTGATGGGACAGGATTATGGCGTTTGCCCACTGTACTTCTATACACAGAAATACATGCTGGCTGACGGAATCAAGGGTATGTCCTACACACCACTTGGATACTTCTTCTTCGGTTATACACACGCGGAATAAGATATGAGATAAAAAAGTCCGGATGATCAGACAAAAAGTTCATCCGGACTTTTTGCAAATGAGGAAAATTATGGGAAAAATTACTTATCAGACGTTGAGAGAGCGCGTATCAGAAGCAATCCGGACAAAGATACGGAAAAATGAGTATCAGCCGGGAGACCGGATTGTGGAACAGGAACTGGCAGCGGAATTCGGTGTAAGCCGGGGACCGATCCGGGAGGCACTCCGGGAGCTGGAAAATGAAGGGATTGTTCGTTATTCCAGAAACGTCGGATGTTCGGTAAGAAAAGTGACAGTAAAAGAGCTGTATGAACTTTATTTTATGCGTACCAGCTATGAAGTTCTGTCAGTGAAGGTGGTAAACGGAAAAATCCCGGAAGCAACAATAAAAAAGCTGGAACAGATCTTGAATAAGATGCAGAATCTGACACCGGAAGATACAGAAAATTGTATTGCTCTGGATAATGAATTTCACAAAGAACTGGTGAAAATGGCAGGTTTTGACACTTTGCAGAAAATGTGGGCAGAACTGGATTATGTAACGATTCTTGGCGGATATCCCAATGAGGGAGATATGGCGAAGGTGGCACAGAAGCAGTATCCATCCCATAAAAGGATCGTGGATGCCTGTCAGAAACAGGACTGCAAAGAAATCTGTAAAGAGATTTCTTTTCATTACTGGAAGACGATACTTCGCTGTATGAGGGAAGATGGACTGTCCGAAAAAGAAGTAGGACAGAACTGGGAAAATATTCTGGTATAAATAACGCAAATAAAACAAAATCACATGGTTGAAATCATTTCTGACTTCGGCGCATGTGATTTTTTATGATCAACAGCTTAGATTCCAAGATATACACTCATCAACTTCAGTGTAGCCATCATTCCGGACAGATGTGTTCGTTCCATTCCATGAGAAGCATGGACACCAGGACCGATCAGGGCAGCTTTGGTATCTTTACCTGAACGCCACATCGGACCGGCATCGGAACCGTAGTGCGGATAAATGTCTACTGCATAATTAATACCATGTTCAGCAGACAGATCCATCAGCCTGGAAGTCATTTCGTAATCATACGGTCCAAGATTATCTTTGGCACAGATGCTGACCTGCTGTTCGGTACAGTTCAGATCATCGCCTACACATCCCATATCGACAACTAACAATTCATCCAGGTCAGATGGTAAAGTAGCACCTCCATAACCAATTTCTTCATGAGTAGAAAAACAAATATACGTGGTATGAGCCGGTGTCAGAGACTGCTCTTTCATCAAGGCAAGTAAAGTCAGTTCCAGAGCGGCACAGGCCTTATCATCAATAAAGCGGGACTTCAGGAAGCCACTTTCGGTGAATATGGTTTTCGGATCATAACAGATAAAGTCACCGGTCTGGATACCAAGAGCCAGCACGTCTTCTTTGGAATGCACTTCTTCATCCAGGCGCACAGCCATATTTTTTTCGTCTCTTGGACGGGTATTGGCATCATCAAAGACATGAACCGCAGGGGAAAGCGACAGCACTGTTCCGGTAAATACTTTTCCGGAGCGAGTGTAGATCCGGCAGTATTCGCCATCGAGAGAAGGAAGTACCGGACCGCCAATTGTGGTAAACATCAGATATCCTTCGCTGGTGATGGAACGAACCATCAGTCCCAGAGTATCCACATGAGCACTTAAGGCAACACTGTGTTCAGAATCTTTTCCCGGAACAGGGACAATCACGTTACCCAGACGGTTGCGGTAAGATTCATACCCCAGCTCCCTGGTATAACGAATCAGATAATCCGAGGCACGGTCAGTAAAACCGGTGGGACTGTCAATGGAATATAGCTTATAACAAAGTTCTTTTATCGTTTCTTCTGCATGTGAAAAATTCATAATATTCAATCTCTCCTGTGAAAAATTACTTCTGGATTACTGTAACGTAAATAAGCAGAAACGTCAAGTACAGCAAAAACAGCCCATCACAATAAGAATAATTTTATTTTCTTTTCATAGAAATGAAGGAAAGGTTATGGTATAGTTAAAATAAAGTATTTGTAAAAAAACTGGGTGAAGTCAATATGATTTCGCCCTTTTCATTAATATGGATAATTTTAAATTTAGGCATGACTATATTATTTACAAAAAGATCGGAGCGAATACAGTGGAATCTAATTACGAAAAGCAGGTTTATATAGGAAGAGATTATTTTTTGAAATATGACCAGAATATGCTGACAGAAAAATATGGTTTGGAGCATGATAAAGAATATCTGTATCTGAACTATATTGGAACAAACTATCGGATCAGGCGGGCAGATGGGGCAATTGAATATGAAGATCAACGGGAATGGAGACTGTGCAAAGAGTATACGATTGTCATGACGATTTACGACCTGCTCTGCTATTCTGGTGAGAAATCATTGCCACCGTTTACCGGGCAGTGGCAGCCGGTGGCAGGATTTGCGGCAACCGGAAGCAGCCCTTCCGCAGAAGTATTTGCCCATAAATATGAAAAAGTTTTCTCTGGAAGAGTGGAAGAGATCAGACAGGCCTGCCTTAGCCTGGGGGGAATCCAGAAGCCGAGACTGGCCGGAGCAGACCTGACCATGGAGATGCCGGTGGTGCCATATTTTTCAGTACTTTTTCAGTTCTGGGATGCAGATGAGGAATTTCCGGCTAAGGTCTTGATCTTGTGGGATAAAGCATCTATGTCTTATCTGCATTTTGAGACCACCTATTATCTTCAGGGAGACCTGCTGGAGACCATTGCCCGGCAGGCCGGACTGGAGGTGCTTAGCTGATCCGTGCCAGAGTATGCAGATACATTTGCAGCATATGATGCAACTCTTCTGGAGTTTCACGTTTGTCATGGTGAATCCAGACAGAGATGATGCCGACCACCAGAGAACTGAACAGACTGCAGGCATAATCCTCCGTGATGGAGAGAAAGTTATCATTTCCCAGTTCTTCCCGAATATAGACAGGAATATATTTATTATGAACCTTTTGCATGGGCCGGATCAGATTGTTTTTGATCAGGACCTCCAGAACAAAGGAATTGGCATATAGATCATTCAGGATATAAAGTGTGAAAGACGGTCGTTTGTCTTCAGAGAGCAGATGATATCCATTGTAGATTTTCTGGATACGCTGCTCATACAGATATTCCAGAACATCTTCCGTACGGTCGAACAGACGATAAAAAGTAGAACGTCCTACGGTAGATTCTTTTTGCAGATCTACGATGCTGATCTCAGAAAAAGGTTTCTCGTCAAGACAGCGCAGCATGGCATCACAGATTAGCTTCGCAGAAGTCTGGGAACGTTTATCAGATTTAATATGGTACATTTTTAACTCCTTTGTTTTGTTTTTCAAAAACTATTGTAACATATTTTTTTTGGTGATATAATCCCCAATAATGAAATATGATACATATGTATTACAAAAAGAATGGAAGGGGATGGAATGGATTATGAACACTGCATTAGATAAAGCATCACATGCCATTCAGAGAAAGGCAGTCGGAGCAATTGTTGATGTTATGTTGAACAAATTTGATAAGGATCGGGAGAAGGCTTATAAAGAGATCCTGGATATTATCAAACAGTTCTGGGGCAATAACTTTACAGACGAAGCATATGAGAAAGTATTAAATGCAATGAGAGATCCGGAGAATAAATGGATGCGTTATATCAACCGGATTTTGGATGAAACCGATAAGAACGTGGCCAGGGTCACTTTATTGAATCTGGGATTTGAGGCATTTATCCGCGGAACAAAGACTATTCGTAAGAATCGTGAGATTTACAACTGTAATATTCCATGGCTGATCTTGTTTGATCCAACCAGCGCATGTAATATGCACTGTCAGGGATGCTGGTCAGGCACCTATGGACATAAATACAGTCTGAGCTTTGAAGATATGGATAAGATCGTGACAGAAGGAAAAGAACTGGGTACGTATCTGTATATGCTGACCGGTGGGGAACCGACCGTTCGTATGAAGGATATTTTCCGTCTGGCAGAAAAGCATCACGATGCATATTTTGCACTGTATACCAATTCCACACTGATCAATGAGGAGATGTGTCAGGAAGTAGTCAGACTTGGTAATATTACCTTTATGCTGTCTATCGAAGGTACACCGGAGACCAATGATGCCAGAAGAGGAGAAGGTCATTATGCAGCAGTTATGAATGCGATGGATCTTCTGAAGAAATATGGCATCATCTTTGGCACCTCTATCTGTTACACCAGAAATAATATCGAAGCTGTCACCAGTGATGAATTCTTTAAGATGATTTCAGAAAAAGGTGCCCGTTTTGGATTCTATTTCCACTATATGCCAGTTGGAAATAATGCGGTACCGGAACTGATGCCGACAGTGGAACAGAGAAAGTACATGATTGATCGTATTCGTTATGTACGTTCTATGGAATCGGATATTGAGTTTTATCCAATGGACTTCCAGAACGATGGAGAATATGTAGGAGGCTGTATTGCCGGAGGAAGAAACTACTTCCACATCAATTCAGCCGGAGATGCAGAACCATGTGTATTCATTCATTTCTCTAATGCGAATATTCATGATTCCTCTATTCTGGAGATCCTGCAGAGTCCGCTGTTCATGGCTTACCATAAGGGACAGCCGTTTAACCGCAATCATTTAAGACCATGCCCGATGCTGGAGAATCCAGAGCTGCTGCAGAAGATGGTACATGAGACCGGAGCACATGGAACAAATCTGGAGTCACCGGAGAGTGTAGAGCATCTGTGTGAAAAATGTAAGGCGTATGCAGATACCTGGAAACCGGAAGCAGAAGCAGTATGGGCCAGTGAGACACATAAAGTTCCAAAATATGAGAACTATGCACCGGAAAACAGAATCGTAAAATAATAAAAAACAGAAAGAGAATCCTGCAGCAGGGTTCTTTTTCTATGTGTATTTTTGTTTGTAATTGTGATAAGAATATGATATCATTTTTTTGAATGTGTTCAAATGATATAAAACATAAAACGGGAAAGAAGCAGTAAAAGGTTAATGATGAAAAAGAAAACAATACAAGCCGTCTGCCTTGTGGCCATGACCATGTCTGCAACCTGTATGGGAAGCGGAACTACCGTTATGGCAGCGCAGACAGCAAAAGCAGCAGAAAGTGAGACGACAACAGAAACCAAAAAAACAACAGAAACGAAAGCACTTCCAGAGACAGAAATGACAGAGGAAGCAGAGCAGCCGGTCACGTTAGCGGAAGAGGTGCTTCAGGAAAACCTGACGGAAGAACCGATAGAAGAAGAAACAGAGGAAGTGATCAGTGATAAGGATCTGACCATGGAGCCTGAGACGGAAGCAGAAGAAGAGATTGTATTTGAACCTGAGTATCATCCTGAGCAGGATCCAAGCCCGGTGGTGAATGGCATACAGAAGTCACTGGAGAATCAGGACAGAAGCCAGATACATACCATTGATATTCCAGATACAGACTGGATCCCAATCAATGGAGAGAAAGCAACCTGCACTTCCTATGCAAAGATCCGTTATGAATATGATCCGGAAGTACAGGTGGGAACCATCCGTTATATCTCCCAGCTGGCAGGCAGCGGCCTGTTTGACTGGAGTTACTGGGGCGGATGGGGCAATCAGGCCGGGATCGAATGCGGTACGGCCAGTATTTCCATGGCACTGTCTTATGTAGGTGTGAACCTGACTCCACAGCAGATTCTGGATGCCCATGGTGGGCTGACCTGTTTTACCGGATGGGGCGTGGTCGATCTGTCACCGGATGTGGCAGGAGGCGTGGAGCAGTATATCAATGGGCGTGGCCAGTACAGCCCTGTGATTGTACATCTGCCGACCTATTCTCAGCTGGGACATTATGTGGTATTGATCGGGAAAGTGTCGGATTCTGAATATCTGGTACTGGACTGCGCACAGAATTCTACCTGGGTGATGACCGTGGGAGATGGATTCTACAATTCCATTGATCAGGTCTATCAGTATTATAATCCGAATGCAGAGATGCTGGATCATAAAGAAGTAAAAGACAGCGCAGTGATGGCCACCTGCACAAAGATGGGACTGACAGCAGGAAGTCACTGTGAGGTGTGCGGAGAAGTACTGGCGAAGCAGGAGGTGGTACCTTGTAACGGACATGCCTGGTCAGACTGGATCGTGAATCAGAAGCCAACCACAGAGAGGTCCGGAGAAAAATACCGTATCTGTAATGTATGCGGGCAGAGAGATGTTCGAAGTATGGAGCAGCTGCCGGAAGAACTGGTACTGGAGATCCCAGACGTAGTGCTGGAGATGGAAAACGTAAGATAACAAACAGGGCTGGCTGTATGGCCAGCCTGAAATATAATACAGGGAGAAGATCATGGGAAAAGTAGTAGATTATCTGGAAAAATATTATAAAGATACCAATTATAACTGTGCAGAAGCGGTATTCAGTGCTGCTGCAGAAGCCTGGGGACTGGATATTTCGGATGATGTCATCCGCACTATGGGATGCTTTGGCGGTGGCATGGGATGTGCTATTGTTTGTGGAGCGGTGACGGGAGGCAGCGCAGCGCTCAGCTATAAGTTCGTAGAAGGGGATGGCGGACATACCAGCCCGGAAATGATGAAAAAGGTGAGAACCTACATCCGAAAGGTAAGAGAAGCTTATGGTTCCGAGAATTGTAAGGATCTTCGTCCACAATTCTACAGCAAAGAAGAGAGATGTTTTCAGACGATCTCAAAGATCGCGGCAATACTGGATGAAGTATACGAAATGGAGGAACAGGAATGATTCACGAGATCGCACCGGAGCATATGGACAACCAGTATCATGAAAAGAATGTGCAGCCAGACAGCCAGGTCTGTTTCTGTACCGGAAGAAAGCTGCTGGTTCGTATCCAGGACGGACAGATTTCCTGGCCGCTTTATAAAGAAGTAAAAGAACTGGCTGGAGAGTGTACTTATCTGTTTTCCATCAGTGACAGAGATTATTTTCTTGCTGAACCAACAGAAGAAGTGGCAGTGCCGGATGCAGTGTGGGTGGAATGGAGAGAGATCCGTGACAAACAGCCAACGGCAGAAGCATTTGCCTGTATGACGGTGATGCATCTGAGCCAGTGGCACAACTCTGTACAGTATTGCGGAAAATGTGGAGCAAAGACCGTACATGATAAAAAAGAACGTATGATGCGCTGCCCGTCCTGTGGCAATACGATGTTTCCGAAGATTTCACCGGCCATTATTGTAGCAGTAACAGATGATCACAATCGACTGCTGGTGACCAAGTATGCAGGAAGAGCCAAAGATCAGTACGCACTGGTGGCAGGATTTGTGGAGATCGGTGAGACTCTGGAAGAATGTGTGCAGAGAGAACTGATGGAAGAAGTGGGTATTCGGGTAAAAGATATCCGTTATTATGCCAGTCAGCCATGGGGATTTGTAGGTAACCTGATGGTAGGATTTACCGCAAAGCTGGATGGCAGTGACCAGATTCATCTGGATGAGACAGAGCTGGGGCTGGCCAGATGGCTGACACCGGAGGAGATACCGGAGATTGATGATTACAGCAGCCTGACAAGAGAAATGATCCGCAGATTCAAGCACGGATGCCTGTAGAAGGCGGGAAGACAGAAAAATCCGGCAGCGGTTTTACAGTGCCGGGGAAGTGAGGAGAACATGGAATTCTGGGATATTTATGACAGTGAAAAAAGAAAAACAGGGAGAACCATGAAGCGGAATGACTGGTGTCTGAAGGATGGAGAATATCATCTGACGGTACTGGGTGTCATCATGCGCCCGGATCAGAAGTTTCTGATTACCAAAAGAGTCATGACCAAGGCCTGGGCACCTGGATGGTGGGAAGTATCTGGCGGTGCAGCTCAGGCAGGAGAATCTTCTGAAGAAGCAGTACGCAGGGAGATCCAGGAAGAGACCGGTCTGGATGTGGCAGGCTGCGAGGGCGGCTACCAGTTCTCTTACAAGAGAGAAAATCCGGGAGAAGGAGATAACTATTTTGTAGACATCTATCGTTATACGGTAGATTTTCAGGAAAGTGACCTGCATCTTCAAACAGAAGAGACCGATGGATATCGGTTCGCCACAGCAGAAGAGATACAGGAATTGGCTGATCAGGGGATTTTCCTGCATTATGACAGTATTAAGAAAGTATTTGAAGTATAACATAAGTCCACCGGTTTTCTTCTCCGGTGGACTCATTTATTTTTTCTTCTTATTATTTACGTGACGATTCAAGATCCCGCCGACTACGATGATCATGACCGCCATGAACACTACCCGCTTTGCAGCTTCCTGAGGCATCTGTCCGGTGGAGCCGATGGATTCGGAATAGAAGGTAAATACATAATTGACCTCATGAGGGGTTCCCATAGCAGTGGTATCTGCAATCACAGACATTTCTTCGTCCATTTTGGTAATGGGAATATGGAATTTGGAAGCCATTCCTTCGTCTGATTCGTTCAGATAAGTATTCCCGGCCACAATCATATAATCATAATTGGAACTGCTCCAGGTGATATCGGCATAAGCCTGTCCATTCTCAACAGTAAGAATCGTAGGGGAAACTACGCTGGCTTTGCCACTGCCGCCAGTCATAGTCAGTTCAATGGAATAAGTACCGTCTGCCTGATCCAGAGAGACCGGATCGGCTGGTGTATGGGCCTCCGGATTAGAATCTTCTGTATCTTTAGAAGAGGAAGCAAAGGCAGAGGAAAGTTCGGCATAATCTTCCGGACTTAATGTTACCGTCACATGTCCATCTTCTGTATCGACGGCAGCATGATCCAGAGAAAAAGAGGTCTCACCGTCCCCGATGGTGACAGAACAGTCATCGGATGCTGCGTTTACGTGTAAAACAGCCTGACTCAGACCGGGACAGACTGCAGTGGTAAAAAATAGTGTCAAAAGGATACGTCTGGTAAAGTTCCAATATTTCATAATCAAACCTGCTTTCATTTCTTTAAAATCCGTGCCATGCACTTTTCTTATCATAACATACCCTTATAACAGTGTAAAGAAATGCCGTTGAAAAGAGTTCTGAATGATAGTATAATAAATCCTATTATAGAGAATCCAAAGATGCGGAGAACAAGATGATAGAAATAAAGAATCTGACAAAGAAATTTGATGACTTTACGGCGGTGGACGATCTGAGCCTGACAATAAAGACCGGCGAGTTTTTTGGACTTCTGGGGCCCAATGGAGCCGGAAAGACTACCACCATCAGTATGCTGTCTACACTGCTGCTTCCCACACAGGGAGAGATCCTTATTGATGGAGAGAGGCTTACCAGAAAGAGACCGGCACTGAAGCGGAAGATCAGTGTGATTACCCAGGAATATTCCATGCGGCAGGATATGACCATGGATGAGATTATGGAATATCAGGGCAGGCTTTATTTTATGCCAGTAAAAAAAATAAGAGAAAAATCAGAAGAACTGCTGGAATTCTGTGAGCTTTTGCCTTTTCGAAACCGGAAAGTACGTCATCTGTCCGGTGGCATGAAGCGCAAGCTGATGGTCTGTCGGGCACTTCTGACAGATCCGGAGATTTTATTGCTGGATGAACCGACAGCAGGAATGGACGCTCTGTCACGGCGGCAGATGTGGAATCTGCTGCGCCAGTTGAATGACCGGAATCTTACCATTTTACTGACCACACATTATATGGAAGAAGCACAGTCCTTATGTGAAAGGGTTGCTATGCTGCAGCATGGCAGGCTGGAAGAGGTCAACACGCCGCAGGGAATGATTGAGGCACTGGGGTGTTATACAGTAGATCATATGACGGCAGCCGGAACGGTCAGCCGTTATTTCCATGAGAGAGGACAGGCAATCACCTATCTGTCCGAACTGGAAGGAAAATGCACCCTGAGAGATACCACACTGGAGGATGTGTTTATCGAACGGGCAGCACAAAAGAAATAAAGGCAGGAGAAAGAACATGGGAATCATTACCATACTCTGGGAAAAATGGAGAGAATTTCGCAGAGATTTTTATAAAATCACATTAGCAGCCATGATAGCGCCACTGATGTATCTGGTGGTATTTGGCATGGGGATCCGGACCATATCCAACGGACAGCCTTATCTGAACTTTTTGATTCCAGGCGTGGTGGCATTGACTACTATGAACGGCAGCTTCAATGCCATCGCCCAGAATCTGAATGTACAGAGACTATATGAAAAAGCATTTGACCAGGTGATGATCTCACCAACGCCTCTGTGGCAGTTTATCGTTGGACAGATCATCGGGGGCAGTCTGCGTGGACTTTATGCAGGAGTGGTGATTCTGGTGCTGACGATACCGATCGGTACCGGACTGGTCTTTAACGGATATTCGTTTCTGATCATGTTCCTGAATGGGGCAGTCTTTTCTACCATTGGTGTGGTGGTATCTTTTTACGCGAAGAATCATACGGATGTACCAAGGTTCTCGAATTATATTATCATGCCGATGGCATACCTCTGCAACACCTTTTTCTCTACGGAGCAGATGCCACATGGACTGCGGGAAGTGATCGGAGCATTGCCATTGTCCCAGACCAGCGCCATGTTGCGCACCATTGCAGCAGGCGAAAAATGTGGCTATACCGGTGTGCTGATTCTGACCACATATCTGGTGGTGTTTGGAGGACTGGCTTTTGCATTTCTTTACAAGAAGAAAAATCTGTAGGAGGAATGACAATGGAATATACTTTGACAGAACAGATACGCAGCTATCAGCCAATGAATGAACAGGAAGAGCGGGATAAAGAACTGATACTTCATTGTCTGGAGACTGAAAAAGATATTTTCACCAGAGAAAATCGACTGGCTCATATGACGGCCTCTGCATGGATTGTGAATCCGGAAAGAACCAAAGTGCTGATGGCTTATCACAATATTTATCATTCCTGGTCCTGGCTGGGCGGCCATGCAGATGGTGAAACTGATCTGCTGAAGGTGGCTCTGAAAGAAGCAAGGGAAGAAAGTGGAATTTATCATGTAAAGTCGGTGTCCGAGAAGATCTATTCACTGGAAGTCCTGACGGTAGATGGCCATGTGAAAAGAGGGGAGTATGTATCTTCCCATCTACATCTGAATGTAACATACCTGCTGCAGGCGGAAGAGACGGATGTGCTTCATATAAAAGAAGATGAGAACAGTAACGTAGGGTGGTTTTCATTAGAGGATGCGGTAGCTGCTTCTACAGAACCCTGGTTTCAGGAACATATTTATCGGAAACTGAATGAAAAGCTGGTGAATATTAAATAAGTATAAAAATGAAAAAAGAACTGGTGCGGCTGGAAAAATAATGATATAATCACGCTGTATTAGAAGAGACTAACAAATGCAAGACAGAATTTTTATCATAAGGGCAATAGAACGGGCAACGGAGGAGTGAGCATGTCGCAGCTGACCAAAAGAGCGATTACAGAATCATTTATGAAGCTGATCAATCAGGTTCCATTTGATAAGATTACGGTAAAAGATATTGTAGAAGACTGTGGAGTGAACCGGAATACCTTTTATTATCATTACAGTGATATCTACGCATTGCTGGACGAGATATTGGAGAATGAGACCAAGAGAGTTCTGACAGAGAATCTGGAAGAATCCTCCTGGAGAGATGCGATTCTGGAATCCTGTTCCTTTGCACTGAAGAATAAGAAGGAAATTTATCATATTTATAATTCTCTGAGCAGAAGAAAGATCGATACCTATCTGTATCAGGTTATGGGACGAATCATGTATGATTTCGTGAAGAAGCAGGCCGATGGGCTGGCGGTGCAAGATGAGGATCTGCGCCTGATTGCAGATTTTTATAAATGTGCATTCGTTGGACTGATTCTGCAATGGCTGGATGGAGGCATGAAGGAGAATCCGGAATACATAGTAGATAAGATTTTTTCTTATCTGGAGGGCAGCACCAGATACATGTTGGAGAAGGCTGTAACGAAGAATTGACAGAAAATTTCAAAAACTATCTGATATTTGGGCAAATCGGGCTCCGTGCACAAAAATTGTGCAGGGGGCTTTTTTTGACCGTAGAATAAAAAAAAGATTTACGATAAGCTGTAACACGTAAAAGAAAGAGAAGGACAAGAGACAGTCAGAAAGGAGGCAGTTATGGATCTGATCAAGAAAGCAAAACATGCATACATTACGATTTCTGTGATTATGCTGGTGTTGGGACTGGTGTTGCTGATCTGGCCGAAGATGTCATTATCAGTCTTATGTTATCTGATAGGTGCCATGCTGATCATCGGAGGTGTGGTCAAGTTAGTGGGATATTTTTCAAAGGATTTATACCGTCTGGCATTTCAGTTTGACCTTGCCTTTGGTATTTTATCCATATTGCTGGGTGTGGTATTTATCATACATCCGGAGCATATCATTTCAATCCTGCCGATCGTGATGGGGATATTCATTCTGGTAGAAGGCGTTCTCAGGATACAGACAGCCATGGATGCAAAAACATTTGGGCTGGGTACCTGGTGGATGATGATTCTACTGGCGATTGCGACCAGCGCATGCGGTCTTTTACTGATCTTCAAACCGTTTGAGAGTGCAGTAGCCATGATGATGTTACTTGGTGTGACATTACTGATTGACGGCGTACAGAATCTCTGGGTTGCCATTTATACAGTAAAAGTATCAGAAAGAAATGTGATAGATGTTGATTATAAAGAATTATAGTAACTATTCAGAACACACTGTTCTGCGAAGGCACTGAACAGTTACAAATTATAATATCTGACAACGCATGCCGGTGAAGCAGGCATGCCTGGAAATCGATGAGGAGGAGCACAGATTATGAACAGAAATAAGAAGATTACACAGACAATGGCTCTGGCTATGACCGGTATCATGATTGCAAATGCCGGTATGGGAAGTGTCTATGCAGCAGATCAGACTGCTTCTGTAGAAAAAGAAACAGAAAGCACAACAGAAGCTGTTACAGAAAAAGAGAAAAAAGAAACATCCAAGGAAGAAACCGTCTATGTACAGGCATCTCCGTCTGGTGAGACACAGGAGATTATCGTCAGTGACTGGCTGAAGAATACAGATGGTGAAACTTCCCTTTCGGATAAGAGTGATCTGTCTGATATCAAGAATGTAAAAGGCGATGAAACATTTTCCCAGGATGGAGACAAGATCACCTGGGATGCCAACGGCAATGATATTTATTATCAGGGAACCAGCACAAAAGATCTGCCGGTATCCTTAAAAGTAACTTACTATCTGGATGGACAGGAGATCTCTCCGGAAGATCTGGCAGGCAAAAGTGGTCATGTAAAAATGGTATATCAGTATACCAACCACATGAAACAGGGCGAGATCTACACACCATTCGTACTATTCACCGGTATGGTACTTCCAGGAGACAATTTCTCCAATGTAAAAGTAGACAATGGTAAAACCATCTCTGATGGAGATAAGAACATCGTTATCGGTGTGGGACTTCCGGGACTGGAAGACAGCCTGAAGATCAAAAAAAATAAATCAGACATTCTGGATGATCTGGACATTGATCTGGATATTCCAGACAGCTTCGAAGTAGAAGCAGATGTGACCGATTTCAGCCTGTCTATGTCTATGACAGTGGCTACTCCACTGAGCCTGGACGATCTGGAACTGGATGATATCGATGACGAAGATGATCTGAAAGACAAGATTGATGAAATCGCGGATGCAGCAACACAGCTGGTAGACGGAACCAGTGATCTGGCAGATGGTGTACAGGAATTAAAAGATGGCTGTGGCGATCTGCTGGATGGTATTGACCAGCTGGATGACGGTGCCGGTGATCTCAACGATGGTGTACAGACATTGAATAACAAAAAAGGCGATTTGATTAACGGTATCAATCAGCTGTCAAGTGGTCTTAATCAGTTAAACAGCAAAAAAGGAGCTCTGGTCAAAGGAGTAAATCAGCTGGCAGATGGAGCATCCTCACTGGACAGTGGAGCGGCAGATCTTAAGACCGGAATGGATCAGCTGGCAGGTGGTATTAATTTACTGAATGGAAATAGAGAAACTCTGGTAAGTGGCCTTACAGATATGGTAGCAGGAATCAACAAGATGGAAAGTAAGAAAGCAGAACTGACCGGAGGTGTTGAAAAATTAATAACATCCATTGGCGCAATAGAAAGTGGTGTTGATGCCGCAAAAGAGAAAATACATAATGGTTTGCAGAAATTTATTGAAACGCTTGAGTTACAGGAAACGGCACTGGAAGCTGGCAGTGGATTGGAAGGTATTGATGGCTTTACAGAACAACTTAATCAATATGTATCTGCTGTAAATGGTACTTTAACACAATTGGGAAGTCAGACGTCTGGAAGTGAAAATGGGTCACAGACTGTAGCTGTATATTCTGCACCAGAGACCAGTGTTGATGTTTCGTTTGCAGAAACCAGTCCAGAAGCAATCGCAAGTCTGGAGGCATCTATCGCAGGTAATGAAGCTGTTTTAGCAAGTCTGAAAGACGTTCAGTCCAAAGAAAGCTCTGTACCAGATAAATTATTGAAAGAGTATTCTGGTGCATATAGTACGTATACAGGACAGTTGTCAAATTGTATAGCGCAGTTGGAATCTGATATTGCCAATCAGAAAGCAGCGCTTGCAGCAATGCAGCAGACACAGACTGTTTCTGCTGGTCAGTCAACAATTGTAGTACAGAGCGATGATGCAGGAGAAAATACTGGCAGTGGAACAGGAACATCAAATCCGTATCAAAGCTTGATTGAATCAGGGGAAAACTTATATGCAGGTGCAATTAACGAGAAGACAGGTTTAAAAGCAACTGTGAAAGCAGGAATGATGAAGAGTCTGGAACAAGTGAAGCAAACGGTACAGGGATTGGATGCACAGATTTGTGGTGAGGTTGATGAAAAAACAAATCCAAAAGGTGGAGCATTTGTTCAGATTAGTTCAAATCTGGAATTAATGAAGCAGACTGTGAAAGATGAACTTCAGACAGGTGTGGAAGAATTAGCAAATGGTATTGGTCAGTTGTATGAAGGAAGCCAGTTATTAAGTCCTAATATTCCAGTATTAGATAGTGGTGTTCAGAGTCTTGCAGGTGGAGCTGTTCAGCTTCAGGCCGGATTGAATTCTTTAAAGAATGGAACCGCCACACTGTCAACAGGTACCAAGACCCTCCAGAGCGGTGCAGGTGCACTGGCAACCGGTGTACAGCAGCTGGCAACCGGTGGCAAGCAGCTGAAGAAGGGCGGCGCAACACTTGCAGATGGCGTACAGCAGCTGGCAGACGGAAGCTCACAGCTGAAAGATGGTACTTCACAGCTGAAAGATGGCGGTAAGGATCTTGATTCTGGTGTAGATGAACTGCTGGATGGCGCAAATGAACTGAAAGATGGTATGGAAGAATTCGATGAAGAAGCAATTCAGAAGCTCGTAGACTTCGCAGAGGATGATCTGCAGGATATGATCGACAGATTGAAAGATATTCGTGATGCAGGTGATGCATATCAGTTGTACTCCAGTGGAAATGAGAACATCAATGGTAACGTGAAGTTCATTATTGAGACAGCATCTATCGGAGACGATGAGTAGATAATACGCAATAAAAGTGAAATACAATAATAAGAAATCCAGAGTTTCAAAATAGAGACTCTGGATTTCTTATTATATGTTATATGGGAGGGTGACCCCGAAACAGAAGAAACAAGTTAAATCCGCGGTCAAGTACCGGGTATCCAAAGCAGAAGAGGCTTCGGAAAAGAAGAAACAAGTTAAATCCGCGGTCAGGTACCGGGTATCCAAAGCAGATGAAGCCCCGGAAAAGAAGAAACAAGTTAAATCCGTGGTCAGGTACCGGGTATCCAAGGTCAAACTGACCACGGAAAAGAAGAAACAAGTTAAATCCGTGGTCAGGTACCGGGTATCCAAGGTATGATCGACCCCGGAAAAGAAGAAGCAAGTTAAATCCGAGGTCAGGTACCGGGTATCCAAGGTATGATCGACCCCGGGAAAGAAGAATCAAGTGGAATCCGTGGTCAGGTACCGGGTATCCAAGGCAGAAGAGGCCTCGGAAAAAGAAGAAACAAGTGAAATCCGCGGTCAGGTTTTTACAACACTTTGATGTAGTAACGCAATTCTGAAGTTTTTGTGAAACTGCCCGCTAAGGTTGAAATCCAGCCAGATTTTAGGTATAATAAACGAAGTCAGGGAGTAAAGTAAGGTAAAATAATGAGTGAAAAGGGCTCCGTGAGAGAATAAGGGGTTCAAAATAAAGGAGTATAGAATGACAAGAAAACAGTTTTCAGTCTGGATGCTTGCGGGTTGTATCGGTGCCGGAAGTACTTTTGGTGCGGCAGTTTCTGCGGAGCAGATAGACGGGGAAATGGGATATTATGATTCTGGTGAAGGGTACTGGGATAATACTTATCAGGGGGATTATGTTCAGGAAGATACATATACCACCTATGAAGATCAGGCCTATGATCCACAGCCGACAGAAGGATACTACAGTGAGACAGAAGCCTGGACGCCGGACAGCACAGAATATTATGACAGCAATGAAGTGACAGAGGACGTTTCTGAAGAGACCGAAGCAGATCGGTACTATAAAGATGATGAGTATATCTCGATTCGTAAGACTGACAAACAAAAGACAACAGAGGAACTGGATATTCTGACAAAAGAAGATGCAGAGAAGGACTTTGATCTTGTCAGCTATGAGGCTCTTCCACGTTCTGTCAGCCTGAAGGTGCCGGAAGTGAGACAGCTGCCAGAGCTTCCAACCGGATGTGAATCCGTGGCGCTGACGATGGCACTGGAATATGAAGGATTTATGCTGTATAAGACCACCATTGCAAGAGAGTTCCTGGTCTATAATCAGGAGACAGACAATATGGCTATTGGCTATATCGGGGATCCATTTAGCAAGGATGGTGCAGGATGTTTTGCCCCTGCGATTGCTGCTACAGCAGATAACTTTTTTGAAGATCAGGGATATGATTATGCAGCCTATAACATTTCGGGAAGTGAAATGGAAGAACTGCTCAGTTATGTGGCAGCAGGTACACCGGTAGTATTGTGGACGACCATGTATATGGCAGAACCGGAGTTCACGGAGGATACCACAGAGTATGATGGAGAACTATACCGTTGGTATTATCAGGAGCACTGCGTAGTACTTTCTGGTTATGACCTGGATAATGGTACTTTGCAGATCAATGATCCACTGGAAGGGATTGTTACCAGAGATTATGAAGAATTCAAGTCCATTTATGATACCGTTGGAAAGTATGCAGTGGTTGTAAAAGCAGCATCAGAAGAACAGAAATGATATGAGGCCTTAGGATGAATATATTATTTTATTTAAAGCCAAAGAGTGAAGTGGTGTATCTTTATGACGATTTTACACTTCGCCAGGTTCTGGAAAAGATGGAAAAGTATCGTTACAGTGCGGTTCCTGTGATTAATCGAAATGGAAATTATGTAGGAACGCTGACTGAGGGCGACCTGTTGTGGCATTTGAAGGCCACAGGCTTCCGGGAGTTGAAAGAGATGGAAGATATTCCCATGACGAAGATCAGACGGTACTGGCATAATGAACCGGTGAATATTGATTGTAACATCGAAGATCTCATCACCACTTCCATGAATCAGAATTTTGTACCGGTGATTGATGATAAGAACATCTTTATTGGTATTGTGACCAGAAGGGACATTATTCAGTATTGTTATGAGAAGTCTCAGGGAACAGCAACAATTTAGCGCATTAAAGCGATTGACATTGACAAACAAAAATATAGTTGGTAAAATATAGGAAGTCTGTAACTGTTCAGAAACTGTGTATCGGTGAAGGTACTGAACAGATACGTGAGTTTACACAAAAGGGGTGAAAGAATGAATCAGAGAGTGTTATCCATGCTGGTAGATAATACATCAGGTGTACTGAGCCGTGTAGCAGGACTGTTCAGCCGTCGTGGTTACAATATCGACAGTCTTACGGTAGGTGTGACAGCTGATCCGAGATATTCCAGAATGACAGTAGTGGTAAATGGAGATGAACAGATCCTGGATCAGATCGAAAAGCAGGTGCGAAAGCTTGTGGATGTGGCAGATGTGAAGACACTGAAGCCTGGTGACAGCGTGAACAGAGAACTGATTATGGTGAAGCTGCGTGCAGATGCCAAGGATCGTCAGGGAATCAACGCAATTTGTGATATTTTCCGTGCTAAGGTAGTAGATGTGGCAAAGTCATCTATGATCATTGAACTGACCGGAGATCAGGGCAAGTTATCTGCATTTCTGGAGCTGATTCGTGACTACGAGATTCTGGAACTTGCCAGAACAGGTATGACAGGATTATCCCGTGGGGCAGATGATGTCAGATATTTATAAGGATTGCTAAAGGCTCTGCCTTTAACATATACGGTACGAGGAGATTACCGGAGAGTATATTTTCTATGGAGGAATGAAAAAATGTCAGAAGCAAAAATTTATTATCAGGAAGACTGTAACCTTTCCATGCTGGAAGGCAAGACTATCGCAGTCATCGGTTACGGCAGCCAGGGACATGCACATGCATTAAATGCAAAGGAGTCCGGATGCAATGTTATCATTGGTCTTTATGAAGGAAGTAAATCATGGGCAAAAGCAGAAGCTCAGGGATTTGAAGTTTATACAGCAGCAGAAGCTGCAAAGAGAGCAGATATCATCATGATCCTGATCAATGATGAAAAACAGGCAGCTCTTTACAAAAAAGATATCGAGCCAAACCTGGAAGAAGGAAATATGCTGATGTTCGCACACGGTTTCAATATCCACTTCGGATGCATCGTACCACCTGCAAACGTAGATGTTACTATGATCGCACCTAAGGGACCTGGACATACAGTAAGAAGCGAATATCAGGCAGGAAAAGGTGTTCCTTGTCTGGTAGCCGTACATCAGAATGCTACAGGAAAGGCTCTGGAGATCGCATTGGCTTATGCACTGGCTATCGGTGGAGCAAGAGCAGGTGTTTTGGAAACTACATTTAGAACAGAGACAGAGACAGACCTTTTCGGAGAACAGGCAGTACTTTGCGGTGGTGTTTGTGCACTGATGCAGGCAGGTTTCGAGACTCTGGTAGAAGCTGGATATGATCCGAGAAATGCATATTTCGAATGTATCCATGAGATGAAACTGATCGTTGATCTGATCTATCAGTCAGGATTTGCAGGAATGAGATATTCTATTTCCAATACTGCTGAATACGGCGATTACATCACAGGACCGAAGATCATCACAGAAGATACCAAGAAAGCTATGAAGAAGATTCTTTCTGATATCCAGGATGGTACTTTTGCAAAAGACTTCTTATTAGATATGTCCAGCGCAGGTTCACAGGTACATTTCAAAGCTATGAGAAAGCTGGCTTCTGAGCATCCATCAGAAAAAGTTGGAGCAGAGATCCGTAAACTGTATAGCTGGAATGGCGAAGACAAGCTGATTAACAACTAATCAGATATCATAATAGTGTATGAAAAATCCGGGACAGCGTATGGAGGTTGTTCCGGATTTTGCAGTAAGCGATAAAGGAGAATTAGAAGCATGGGAATGACAATGACTCAGAAGATTCTTGCTGCAGCTGCAGGTCTTCCATCTGTGGAAGCTGGACAACTGATTGAAGCAGATCTGGATCTGGTACTTGGAAATGATATCACCTCACCGGTAGCGATTCATGAAATGGACAAGTTTACAAAAGAAGGCGTATTTAACAAAGATAAGATTGCGCTGGTTATGGATCACTTTATTCCGAATAAGGATATCAAGTCCGCAGAGCACTGTAAATGTGTACGCCAGTTTGCTGCAAAGCATGATATTACCAATTATTTTGATGTTGGACAGATGGGAATCGAACATGCACTGCTTCCAGAGAGTGGACTGACGGTTGCCGGAGATGTCATCATCGGAGCGGACTCTCATACCTGTACTTATGGAGCACTGGGAGCATTTTCTACCGGTGTGGGAAGTACTGACATGGCAGCGGGTATGGCTACTGGAAAAGCATGGTTTAAAGTACCGTCAGCGATTAAGTTTAATCTGGTGGGCAAGCCATCCAAATGGGTAAGCGGAAAAGACGTGATCCTTCATATCATTGGTATGATTGGAGTAGATGGTGCACTGTACCGCTCGATGGAATTTACCGGCGAAGGCATCCGGAATCTGTCTATGGATGATCGTTTTACAATTGCGAACATGGCTATTGAAGCTGGCGGAAAGAATGGAATCTTCCCGGTAGATGATCTGGCTATCGCCTATATGAAGGAACATTCCAAGCGTCCATATAAGATCTTTGAAGCAGATGAAGATGCAGTATACGACGAAGAATATACGATTGATTTAAGTGAACTGAAGCCAACGATCGCATTCCCGCATTTGCCGGAGAATACAAAGACCATGGATGAGATTACTGAAGATGTTGTGATCGATCAGTCTGTGATCGGTTCCTGTACCAATGGCCGTATCGAAGATTTGAGATGTGCAGCAGAGATCTTAAAAGGCCGTAAGGTGAAAAAGGGTGTACGCTGTATCGTGATCCCGGCTACGCAGAAGATCTACCTTCAGGCTATGGAAGAGGGCCTGTTGAAGATCTTTATCGAGGCAGGAGCAGTAGTCAGCACACCGACCTGTGGCCCATGTCTTGGAGGTTATATGGGTATTTTGGCAGAAGGAGAACGTTGTATCTCTACTACCAACCGTAACTTTGTAGGACGTATGGGACACGTAAAATCAGAAGTATATCTGGCCAGCCCGGCAGTTGCAGCAGCAAGTGCGGTAACAGGAAAGATTTCCACACCGGATGAACTGGGATTATAAGGAGGAGAAAGATGAAAGCACACGGAAAAGTATTCAAATATGGAGACAACGTAGATACGGATGTCATCATTCCGGCAAGATATCTGAATTCCTCAGATCCTGCAGAACTGGCTACCCATTGTATGGAAGATATTGATAAAGAATTTGTCAATAAAGTACATAAGGGAGATATCATTGTAGCAGACAAGAACTTTGGCTGTGGTTCTTCCAGAGAGCATGCACCGATCGCTATTAAGGCTGCTGGTGTCAGCTGTGTGATCGCTGAGACCTTTGCCAGAATCTTTTACCGCAATTCCATCAACATTGGTCTGCCGATCATCGAATGTCCGGCAGCAGCAAAGGGGATTGAAGATGGAGATGAAGTAGAAGTAGATTTCGACAGCGGTATGATCTACAATCGTACCAAAGGCACAGAATTCAAGGGACAGGCATTCCCGGAATTCATGCAGAAGATCATCCAGGCAGAAGGTCTGATCAATTATATCAATAATAAATAAGAGAATAGACTGGCTGGATAGCAGAATAATAGTAAGTGTTCAGAATCTGCTGTGAGGGAACTGAACAGATACGAAGCGAAAAAAATCAGGATAAACGCATTTTACGTTTATCCTGATTTTTTGGTTATATCATAGAAGTATGATGATTAGTTCTGTTTTTTCTTACGCATGATTACTACTACGATAATCACAACAGCGGCTACAATCAGTACAATCACAAATGGAAGAATCGGTGTCTGATCGCCAGTCTGTGGATTGATACGGACTGCATCGTTGGTTCCGTCAGAAGAGTTGCCTCCGATGGAGAAAGTAACGGTCTTGCTGTCTGCAATATCAGTGTTCTGCCAGCTTCCGTCACCGTATACCTGTTTCTGGAAGGTAACAGTAACCGTGTAAGTCCCGGTCTTGGAAATGGAGAACGCACCGCTGAAGTTATCCAGCCAGGTTCCTGCAGTTCCCTGAATCGACCAGGTAGAAGGAATGTAGCGAATATCATTTGCAATTGGTTTGCTGTTCTCGCTTGCAGCGCCATATGCACTGAAGGTCAGGCGGGTGTTGATGTCATAGGTAGCACCTTCAGACAGGTTCTGGATCGCATTGTCATTCGGATTACCTACGATATTCAGGTCACGATCTTCGGTGTAATCACAGTTGTCACGATGGCAGAAGCGTTCCTGATAACCGTGGGAAGAATAAGTAGAAGCTTCCATGGTCTCCCAGTCATCGCGAAGATCATGTCCCAGAGCCTTGCCTTCGGTAGCCTGGCAGCGGGAGCAGGTCTTAGGAGTAGTACAGGTAGCATCCTTCCAGTCATGTCCAAGGGCAGTTCCTTCCAGCTCGACACCACATACAGAACAGGTTGCGTTCTTGGTACATGTTGCATTGCCTGCATTCGTATGAGCGGCGTAGTCACCTGTGGTTGCACCGCATACGGTACAGGTGGACAGATGATTACAGGTAGCAGCATCAAATTGATGTGCATTCTGTGTCAGAGTAAGCTGAACAGAGTACTGATTATTTGCTGCATCTGTAAATGTGATCCACTGAGTGGAATTCGCTGCAAAATCAGCGGTTGTTAAAGTGTATGGCTGTTCCACACCATCTGCATCTGCGACAAACTTCACGGTCGGATTGGTCAGAACTGCATTACAAGGCAATGTGATTGCAGGTTCCACATTTGCATTTGTATCATTGGCAGTAAGAGTCAGCTTAGTGCCATCGGCCGGATAAGTATATACCGGATTAGTTGCATTCGGGTTGAAGAACTGCAGTGTACCGATGAGCGTTGTGGCCTGTACAGCTGGTTCTCCCTGAGGAGCATCCTGTGTCTGTGCATCTGCAGTGGTTTCTGGCTGTGCGGCATCTGATTCAGCAGTCGTCTCTGCTGGAGCAGAGGTCTCTTCCTGAACAGTTGTTTCGCTCTGAGCAGAGGTCTCTTCCTGAACAGTCGATTCGGTTTGAGCAGTAGTTTCTTCCTGAACAGCTACTGGCTGAGCCTGGGAATCATCCGGCAGAAGAACGGTTCCGTTATCGGTAGTGCTATCTTCTTCAGAACCCTTATATTCTTCCTGTGTGCTGGCATTAATCACAGAGTCATCTACGGTGTCAAAGATATTAATATCACCATTGTCATTAGCAGAAGCATCAGTTGTGGTATCTCCGGTAGCGTCTGGAGTCGTAATATCACTGTCTGTTGCAGCGGTATCATCGGATGCGGCCGGTTCAGCAGATGGATCTGTCACCACAGCTTCTGTATCAGTGGATGGGTCAGCTGGCTGAGTCTGTGTGTCATCAGCCGGGGCTGCAGTCTCTGTTTCGGCAGTCGTTTCCGGTTCGGTCTCCTCAGAAGCGATCACCACGTCAATGGTCAGATCCTTTACGCCTTCTGCCAGAAGAATGTCATCTAGAGACTCATCATCAGCAACATAAGCTTCATAATCTGGTGTGAAGGTGTAAGTACCTTCCGGAGAACTCTCTGAATAGATCTCCTCTGGATTGTCAGTTTTTAACTTCCAGTCGATCTTTTCCAGTGTGAGAGTAGAAGGAGCATCCGGTCCGTCTGCTTCCCAGTAACCTTCCAGATCCAGATCCTCAGGAAGCTTCAGATCTTCCAGAGAGGTACCTGGTACAGCCTTCAGATCACCATATTTCTCCTTTGTCTGTTCATCTGTAAAATGTCCCTGATCATCCTTTTCAAATCCAGGGAACTTCGTAATATAAAAGATGGAAGATGGTACTTCCACATCGGCATCTAATGCGGCTTCTTCCGCTGAAATATCTTCAGAAAAATCGTCCTCTGCCCAGGCCGGGACAGAAGGGATCATGCTCATAATCAGTGAGAATGATAAGAGTCCGGAAGCGCATTTTGCAAATAGTGTATGTTTTCTGTGCATACTACCCCTCTCCTTTCTAAAAATATGTATCTGTGAAGATGTTGAACAGATACATAAATATTACAATCATGTTAACACAAATGTAAAAAAAAATCCATAAAAAAAGACTAAATTAGTAAAATTAAGAATATAATAAGAAAAAGAAAAATTGAATTCTCCCGGTTGACATTTTCAGGGAAAAGTGTTATCTTAAACCTACGTCAAATAGAAAAAGCTATGAAGAGGAATAGTACATTTATTCTTGGATTCAGAAAGCTGTCGGGTGATGTGAGACAGCCGAGAGAGTAGGGGGAACTCACCTCAGAGCAGCTGCTTGAAAGCCAGCGATGATCAGAAGAGAGATTGGTGAGTAGACGCAGACGGAGTCCTGACCGTTATCCGGGTAAGATATAAGATCTGTACAGATCCGTATCGGATGAGTGTATGAAGTTATTTCATAAAGTAGAGTGGTACCGCGTAGGACATCGAACGTCTTTCGTCTCTAGTGACAGTAAGCAGTCACGGGATGAAGGATTTTTTTTTACCCTGAATGGGAACAGCATTTTATCAACATAGTGAAAATGGAGGAAAAGACACATGAAGAACTTTAAAAAGTATACCAGACAGTATTTTATGCCACCAGTAGAGTGCATGGACTGGACAAAGAAAGAGTACATTGACAAGGCTCCAATCTGGTGCAGCGTAGACTTGCGTGATGGAAATCAGGCACTGATCGTACCGATGAATCTGCAGCAAAAGATTGATTTCTTTAAGTTACTGGTAAAGATTGGTTTTAAAGAAATCGAAGTAGGTTTCCCGGCTGCATCTGAGACAGAATATCATTTCCTCCGGGCACTGATTGAGCAGGATCTGATCCCGGATGATGTTACCATTCAGGTACTGACACAGGCCAGAGAGCATATCATCCGTAAGACATTTGAAGCACTGGAAGGTGCAAAGAAGGCAGTGGTACATGTATACAATTCCACTTCCTTATCCCAGAGAGAGCAGGTATTTAAGAAATCTAAGGAAGAGATTCTGAAGATTGCTGTAGACGGAGCTGCATTATTAAAGAAGCTTGCCGATGAGACAGAGGGTAACTTCTCCTTTGAATACAGCCCGGAGAGCTTTACCGGAACCGAACCGGAATACGCACTGGAAGTAGTCAATGCCGTACTGGATGTATGGCAGCCGACACCGGACAACAAGGTCATTATCAATCTGCCAAGTACGGTACAGCACTCTATGCCTCATGTATATGCAAGCCAGATTGAATATATGAGCAAGAATATGAAGTACCGTGAAAATGTTGTACTTTCCCTTCATCCACACAATGACAGAGGTTCAGGTGTCAGTGATGCAGAGATGGGTATTCTGGCCGGCGCAGACCGTATCGAAGGTACTCTGTTTGGAAATGGAGAGCGTACCGGTAACGTAGATATCGTGACACTGGCTATGAATATGTATGCACAGGGTGTAGATCCGGAACTGGATTTCACGAATATGATGGAGATCTGTGAACAGTATGAGAAGTTCACAGGCATGAAGATTGATATGAGAAGCCCATACAGTGGAGCACTGGTATTTGCAGCGTTCTCAGGATCCCATCAGGATGCGATTGCCAAGGGTATGAAGTACAGAGAGACTCATGACTGCGAGCACTGGACCGTACCGTATCTGCCAATCGATCCAGCCGATATCGGAAGACATTACGAAGCAGACGTGATCCGTATCAACAGCCAGTCCGGAAAGGGTGGCGTAGGCTACATTCTGGAGCAGTATTATGGACTGAATCTGCCGGCCAAGATGCGCGAGGCTATGGGCTATGCAGCAAAAGCAGCATCCGATGAAAAAGAAAAAGAACTTCTTCCAGATGAGATCTTCGACCTGTTCAAGACAAGATACGAAGATATTACCACACCGTTTAATATTACAGAAGCACATTTCAAGCAGCATAACGGTATCATTGCGGAGGTTATGGTAGAGCATGATGGTGAGAAGAAGCTGGCAGTGGCTTCCGGAAACGGACGTCTGGATGCCATCAGCAATGCACTGAAGAAGCAGTTCCGTCTGGAATATCGTCTGGAGACTTATCAGGAACATGCACTGGAGCAGAGTTCCAGTTCCAGAGCGATCGCTTATGTAGGTATTCGTGATGCACAGGAAAAACGTTTCTGGGGCGCAGGCGTAGATCAGGATATTATCAAAGCTTCCTACAATGCACTGTTGACAGCCATCAATAACATGCTGGCCGGCGTAGAATAAATAATCAGAATAGTCTAAAAGTGACGGCGTAATCCCTTTTCTGACATGGGGTTACGCCGTTTTTGTCGTAAAAATGTGAAAAATAGCTACAAAAGTATTACGAAAATGTGAAATAATAATTGACATATTAATACAAATGAAATAAAATAGAAAAAGACGGGAGTATCACTATCAGCAAGAAAGGAAGGAAAAACAGCATATGGAAGTAGAAAGTATACTTCTGGGGATGATGCATAGTATGAATCGTTTGACCAGACGTGTATATCGGAAACACGTTGCTGTTGTCCGCACAGTTGTTCTGCTGGCAATCGTTTTCCTGTGCGCTATGGGGGTTAGCGGGGTAAGCGGGAATCTTATTTCCATTGAGATTGGAAATGGGACAGGATTGCATGCAGGTACAGGAGAAGTTCTGGCTGCCGAGTCAGTAGAGACAGCAGAGACAGAGGGACTTCAGGCGGGACTGATGGGAGTCGTAAGTGGAGCAATGTCCATGAACGCATATTCCCAGGCAGCGAGTGAGATAGACACCGCAAGTGCAAATGAGAACATTCTGGTTGGTGCAGCGAGGGCAAGCCGTACGGAGCGCCGCCGGACGAATATGGAGAAAAGTACACAGTCAGCCCGGAATGTGTTTACCTATGCCAGACAGGTGGTAGAGAGTAACCAGATGCCGGAGAGTGAGTATTATACATTATTACGCATAGTGGAAGCAGAAGCTACCGGAGAAGATCTGGAAGGCAAGATGCTGATCGCAAACGTCATTCTGAACAGAGTCAGAGATTCACGTTTTCCGAATACCATTGAAGAAGTGGTATGGCAGACCATCGACGGCTCAGCTCAGTTCCAGCCGACCATTGACGGACGAATCAACAGCGTGGAGATCACCGATTCCACAATAGAAGCGGTAGACCGGGTGCTGGCCGGAGAGGACAAGTCCCAGGGGGCACTGTTCTTTATGGCAAGGAACGGATCCGATGCATCCAGTATCGGATGGTTTGAAGAGAATTTAATTCCACTGCTGACACATGGTGGACATGAATACTATACATTATCCCAGAATCAACAGGTATCCTAAGAGGGTATAGCAGAAAAGAGCAGTCAGTGGCTGCTCTTTTTTTCATCTTTTCAAATAGGAACCCAGGGTTGCGTGACAAAAAAAGGTGTGCTATACTTGGTAAAAATGTCTGAAAACAGGCAGATAAGAAATAGGAAAAGGAACAGGTGAAGAGATGGAAGTATTATATAGAAGTACCAGAACTCCAGAGGGCACTGTAACAGCCTCACAGGCAATCTTAAAGGGTCTTGCTGATGACGGCGGATTATTTGTACCACAGCAGATTCCGCATCTGGATGTGACAATGGAGCAGCTGGCAGGCATGAGTTACCAGGAGACTGCATATGAAGTAATGAAGCTGTTTCTTACAGACTTTACAGAAGAAGAACTGAAGAATTGTATTGCTAAGGCATATGATGAAAAGTTCGATACCAAAGAGATTGCACCGTTGAAGAAGGAAGATGGTGCTTACTACCTGGAACTGTTCCATGGTGCTACCATCGCATTTAAGGATATGGCACTGTCTATTCTGCCACATCTGCTGACTACTTCAGCAAAGAAGAATCATGTGGAAAATGAGATCGTGATTCTGACAGCTACATCCGGAGATACCGGAAAAGCAGCACTGGCTGGTTTTGCAGATGTACCTGGCACCAGAATTATTGTTTTTTATCCGAAGAATGGTGTCAGCCCGATTCAGGAAAAGCAGATGGTGACTCAGAAAGGAAAGAATACCTATGTAGTAGCCATCAAGGGTAACTTCGATGATGCACAGACCGGAGTCAAGAAGATGTTCGGAGATAAGGAGCTGGCAAAGGAGATGCAGGAGAACGGATTCCAGTTTTCTTCTGCGAATTCCATCAACATCGGCCGTCTGGTTCCGCAGGTAGTGTATTACGTATATGCCTATGCGAAGCTGAGAGCAGCAGGTGAGCTGGCAGAGAATGAGCCGATAAATGTAGTAGTTCCGACTGGTAACTTTGGTAATATTCTGGCAGCTTACTATGCAAAAAATATGGGCGTACCGATTGCAAAGCTGATCTGTGCTTCGAATGATAATAAAGTACTGTATGATTTCTTTCAGACTGGAGAATACAATCGTAACAGAGAATTTATCCTGACCACATCCCCATCCATGGATATTCTGATTTCCAGCAATCTGGAACGTCTGATTTATAAAATCGCAGGCGAGGATGCAGTGAAGAATGCAGAGATGATGAAGGCCCTGATCACAGAAGGCAAGTATGAGATTACACCAAAGATGCGGGAAAGACTGCAGGATTTCACTGGTGGATTTGCTACAGAAAAAGAAGTGGCAGACGAGATCGCAAGAGTTTATCAGGATACCGGTTATGTGATGGATACGCACACAGCAGTAGCTTCCTGCGTATATCATAAGTATCAGGAACAGAGCGGTGATCAGACTAAGACGGTGATTGCTTCTACAGCCAGCCCATATAAGTTTACCAGAAGTGTCATGGATGCCTTACATAAAGGCAGCAAGAACATGACAGACTTTGAACTGGTAGATGAACTGTCACGTATCTCAGGCGTGAAGGTGCCGGCAGCTATTGAAGAGATCCGTACGGCACCGGTTCTTCATGATACTGTAGTAGAGACAGCAGAGATGAAGAATGCGGTAAAGAAGATTCTTGGGGTAAAATAGGGGGAACAGAATATGGATTCAATGTTTTCATTAATGGACCTGATTATCCTGGGATCAGGTGCGTATGTGCTGTATTGCTATTATCTGTTAAAGTTTAAGGGAGAGATCAAGGAAGGCTTGCTGCTCCCGAAAGGAACGAATGTCAAAAAATGTACCGATAAGGCAGCCTATACCAGAGAAGTGGAGAATAAAGTACTGGTATATGGAATTATGGTGCTGATCTGCGGCGGCTGCGGTGTACTGGAGACACAGACCGGATTGCTTGGCAGATGGTATCTGGCAGTAATTGCCATATTCCTTGCGGTGACCTTCTGGTTTGCTTTTACAGTGAAAAAATCAGCAGAAAAGTACTGGCCGACCGGACATACCAGCGTGAAGAAATAGAATAAAAAGAACAAAAACGGACACAGATATGAGAGAAAGACGGTGATTCGTTTCCATGCTTGACTTTTCGACATGAGAATGCGATAATAAACGAGAAATGAATCACAAAGAAGTTGACCATTTGCCTGGGATGTTCGACAACTTCTACTGTTTTGAACCTACATTACTTTAAACGGGATTCCTATATTGCCAATTAGATGCCAGGCCCCCATTTGTCAGGGGAAGGCAGAAGAACGGTTGCGGTTACCCACCTAGCTTCGCTAGGAGTCAAAAGGTAGGAACCGGCATTTTGGGTATTAAAAAAGGACCTCAGGGTCCTTTTTTTATATCGTCTCGCAAGCGAGATGTTATATAATTAGTTTTATAAAGTTTAAAAAGGAGATTGGGGAAAATGGGAATGAAAGTAAGTGATTTTGGCAGACTGGCAGATGGAAGAGAAGCTAAGCTGGTGACGATTGCCAATAAGAATGGAATGTCCATTGAAGTGACAAACTATGGTGCCACACTGGTTGGTGCAGTAGTGCCAGATAAGAATGGCAGACATGACGATGTGATCCTTGGTTATGCGGATGTGACAGATTATGCGAAGAATGGCGGTTTTTTGGGCGCCTGCATTGGAAGAAGCGGCAACCGTATCGGTGGAGCAGCGTTTGAGATCAATGGTGTGACATATCATCTGGATCAGAATGAGAACAAAAATAATCTTCATAGCGGCAATCATGGATATGATTCGGTGATCTGGGATATGAAGACAGACGAAGCAACATCTTCCGTAACATTTTCCAGAGTCAGCCCGGATCTGGAACAGGGATATCCTGGAACATTTACTGTATCTGTGACCTATACACTGACGGACGACAATGAGATCAAGATTCGCTATGAAGGCAAGTCAGATAAAGATACCATTGCCAATATGACCAATCATTCCTATTTTAACCTGGAAGGCCATGATCATGGAAGTATTCTGGATCATATTCTGTGGATTGATGCAGATGGTTATACAGAGATCGATGCAGAATCTATCCCGACTGGTGTGATCGGATCAGTGGAGGGTACGCCATTTGATTTCCGTGTGGCAAAGCCGGTGGGACAGGATATTGAAAAAGAGAACCAGCAGCTGAAGATGGGTGGCGGATATGACCATAACTACGCATTGAAGCCGGATGGAACGGTAAAGAAGGTTGCAGAAGTGAAAGCTCCGGTCAGCGGAAGAAAGATGGAAGTCTTTACGGACTGTGTAGGCGTACAGTTCTATTCCGGTAACTTTATTGAGAACACCTGGATTGGAAAAGATGGAAAGGCTTATCAGAAGAGAGGTGGTCTCTGCCTGGAGACACAGTTCTTCCCAGATGCGATTCATCATGAGAATTTTGCATCTCCGATTCTGAAAGCAGGAGATACTTATTCTACAACAACCATTTACAAGTTTAGTGCGGAATAAAAAAGCGGGCAACTAAACAGTTACGATTTTACAATCATAAAGAAGAAAACAGAACATAGGATAAAAGAAACGGGTACAACTGGTATGCCGTTTCTTTTTTTAGGGAGAAAACTGGGAATATGAAAAAAATAATCGTGTTATGTGGCTTGTTGCTGCTGACTTTTTTATGGGGGATGCTGGAATTGCAGTATGGGAACCATACAAAAGATATAACAATACAGAGAGATTCGCAGACCACTTCCAAAACGGACAGTGAGATTCGTGTCCTGTTGAAAAATGACGGATATGCCTCGGAATATCATGCAGATATCTGCCTCACCTGTGATAAGGATTTTATGATCCGGGAGGAAAACAGCCAGATTCGGTATAAAGCCGGAGAGAAAATACAGATTTCACCTCAGAGTGCCTGGTTTGCAAAAGGAGATGTCATTCAGGTTTCCTCTGATGATGGCTGGTTCTATTTCCCGGAACTGGAGCGGGCAGAAGAAAATATTGGATATGAGGGAAGTCTGGAGATCCGAAAGACCGATCAGGGGCTGCTCCTGGTGAATGTATTATCGTTGGAAAATTATCTTTGCGGGGTACTGCCAGGTGAAATGTCAGCTTCTTTTCCCATGGAAGCATTAAAAGCGCAGGCCATCTGTGCGCGGACATATGCACTGCAGCAGCAGGAGGATCAGCGGGCAAAAGAATTTGGAGCAGATCTGGATGACAGTACTTCGTATCAGGTTTACAATAACAGGCAGCATGGGGAAAAGACGGATCAGGCAGTAAAAGAAACGGCAGGACTGGTAATGATGCAGGATGGAATCCTGGCAGATGCCCGTTATTATTCCACGTCCTGCGGACTGGATCTACATAGGGATCTATCAGAAGAAAGTGTATTTGCAGCATTTTTGCAGGAAGATCAGAATCGATCCATAGAGTCGGAAGAACCGTTTTATCGATGGAAAACCAGTATCCGGCTGACAGATTTACAGGAAAAAACAGAATGGGAAACGATAGAAAAACTGCAGGTGGCAGAGAGAAATGAGAAAGGTGCGGTAACGTCTCTGGAGATAAGGGGACAAAAAAAGAATACAGAACAGGCAAACGAGAGAATCAACGGAGAATACCAGATCCGCCAGTTTCTGGCGCTGGCGGATCCGGTGATCACTTTGCAGGATGGAAGTACACGGGAAGGCTGGCAGCTGCTGCCAAGTGCCTTTTTCTATCTGCAGCCAGTATCTGAAGAAGGTATCCTGACTGGATATGAAGTCTATGGAGGCGGCTATGGCCATGGCGAAGGCATGAGCCAGAATGGAGCCCGGCACATGGCAGAGCAGGGCGAGGACTGTGAAACCATTCTGAAGAACTATTACGGCGAAATAGAGCTCATCAGATATAGCTCATGAATCCTTTTCCTACGATCTCGCTGCTCTTGGTGATAGCAGTAAAGGCTGTCGGTTCCGTACGATGGATAAAACGCTGAAGGAGAATGGCCTGCTTCACATCTACCACGGCAAGAATTACCGTACGGTTCTGATGAGAGTAGGCCCCCACAGCCTGATAAACAGTGGCACTGTGCTTCAGATTCTGTGTGATAAAATCACAGATCGGCTGCGGATTGTTGGACACAATCGTAAAAAACTTGTTCAGCTTCATTCGTTCAATGGCCTTGTCAATCAGCAGAGTCTTGGTCATCAGTCCCAGAATGGAACACAGACCGGTGATAGTATCAAAAATCAGAAAAGAAATAATGACAACAATCAGGTCTGTGAACAACAAAGCGGTGGAAATATTCATGGTAGAATATTTTTTGATGATCATGGCAATGATGTCGGTGCCTCCGCCGGAAGCATTTTCAAAAAACAGCAGAGCAGCTGCGATAGCCGGGAGAATAATGGCAAAGCACAGCTCCAGCATAATCTCATCGGTGAGAGGATGAGACATCGGAAATGTCTTTTCAAATATGTTTAACAAGATAGAAGAAAGCACGGTTACATAGGCCGTTTTGATGCCAAAATTGCGGCCAAGCACAGCGAATCCAATCAGCAGCAGAAGCAGATTGATAAACAGGTTAATCTGCGCTGCAGTAAATGGAAGGAAACGGCAGATGACAACAGCCATACCAGATACACCGCCAAAGGAAAAATTATTGGGAAATTTGAATACATAGATCCCGATGTCCATAATGAGAACGGCCGCAGTGATGATAGCATATTCTTTTAAAATCTGTGAGGCAGGTAAAGCTGCCTGATCTTTGGTATTCATGTACATACTCCTTTATACAATGACAATCTTTTTAAGAAATATAAGATAGTATATAATAGTATATAATAGATATATATGTATTGGCAATGGAGAAAAAGCTAAAATGTATGCACCATTGCGAAACAGGGAAAAACATGATAAGATAAAGAGATCCATAAATTACCGATCTGAAAGAGGACATTATGACGACAATCGCAAAGATCAAGGAAATCGTGCTGCGATTTATGAAAAAAATGAAAAAAGACCGGGTCAGTGCAGCAGCAGCAGAATCTGCCTTTTTTGTGATCATGGGATTCGTTCCCTTTTTCATGCTATTGCTGACGTTGGTTCAGTATACGGAACTTTCACCGGAGATGGTGATGTCTATCCTGATGGAGATGCTGCCAGCCAGTTTTTATGACCTGATCGCGGATATTGTAAAAGATCTGTTTACCCAGTCCACAGCATTGATGTCCGGAACTGTGATTGCAGCGGTCTGGGCCACCAGCCGCAGTGTGCTGGCTATTACCAATGGATTAAATTCTGTGAGAAGCGTGGGAGAGAATCGGAATTACTTCTATATGAGAATGCGATCGGGCATCTATATTGTATTTCTGGTCATTGCCATTTTTATGTCCATCGTTATGCTGCTGTTTGGTAACTGGATTCAGGACAGATTGCTTCAGTATATTCCAGTACTGGGAGAACTGACCGGGCTGATTATCAGTTTCCGTGCTGTGGCCTCTCTTGGAATTTTATCACTGATATTCTTGTCATTATATACAGCACTGCCCAACTGCAAGATGTCTCCGATCCGACAGATACCAGGAGCTGTTTTCACGGCAGCAGCATGGTCCATTTTATCCTATGGATTCTCCATCTATTTCAGTTATTTTGCACAGGGGAACCGGGTCAGCGTCTATGGCAGTCTGACGACTGTGGCCATGATGATGCTGTGGCTGTATTTTTGTATGTGGCTGCTGTTTCTGGGAGCGGAAGTGAACTGTTATCTGGAATATCCGGATTCCTTTATTGATCAAATGGAATAGTTAAAATATACTTGACAAAAAAGAAAAGCCGGGTATACAATAGCAAAAGATATTGGTAAAAATGAAAAGGCAAAGAAAGTGTTCAGTAGAACTTTATTTTCCGACAGAGAGAGTCAGTCATCGGCTGGGAGCTGGCTCAGGTTCAGATAAGGATTCGAATTTCACACTGGAGCTGCATTCCTGAAGAGTTAGAGTAAGGAATGACGTTGATGCACGTTACGCATACCGAGTGCCTGTCAGATGACAGGAATCAGGGTGGTACCACGGATCATATAGCTTCGTCCCTATTTGGGATGGAGCTTTTTTTGTGCAGGAAGCGAACCAAAGCCTGTGCTTGTACAAGATCTTAGCAACTGCCGCGACATCTATGAGAAACATGTAAAGTGTGTTTCCCGCAGGAATTTCAAAAAGAAGGAGAAGAAAAATGAAAGATAAACTGCAGGCAATCAGAGAAGAAGCCATGAGACAGATTGAACAGTCTGATGCACTGGAAAAATTAAATGATGTAAGAGTAGCATTTCTCGGTAAAAAAGGAGAACTGACTGCTGTATTAAAAAGCATGAAGGACGTTGCTCCGGAAGATCGCCCGAAGGTTGGACAGATGGTAAATGAGACCAGAGCAGCCATTGAGGAAGTCCTGGATGAGACCAAGAAGAAGCTGGAAGCAAAAGCAAGAGAAGCGCAGTTAAAGGCAGAAGTGATTGACGTTACACTTCCTGCAAAGAAAAATAATGTAGGACACAGACATCCGAATACCATTGCACTGGAAGAAGTAGAGCGTATTTTTATCGGTATGGGATATGAAGTCATTGAAGGCCCGGAAGTAGAGTATGATGAATACAACTTTGAAAAATTAAACATCCCTGCGAATCATCCGGCCAAGGACGAACAGGATACTTTCTATATCAACAAAGATATCGTGCTGAGAACACAGACTTCTCCGGTACAGGCACGTACCATGGAAAAAGGCAGGCTGCCGATCCGTATGATTTCCCCTGGACGTGTATTCCGTTCTGATGAAGTAGATGCAACTCATTCACCATCTTTCCATCAGATCGAAGGTCTGGTAGTAGATAAGAATATCACCTTTGCTGACCTGAAGGGAACACTGGAAGAATTTGCAAAAGAACTTTTCGGACCAGAGACAAAGACCAAGTTCCGTCCACATCATTTCCCATTTACAGAGCCAAGTGCGGAAGTAGATGTAAGCTGCTTTAAGTGTGGTGGAAAAGGCTGCCGTTTCTGTAAAGGATCCGGATGGATTGAGATCCTGGGATGTGGTATGGTTCATCCTCACGTGCTGGAGATGTGTGGTATTGATCCGAATGAATACACCGGATTTGCATTTGGTGTAGGACTGGAACGTATTGCACTTCTGAAATATGAGATTGACGACATGAGACTGCTGTATGAAAACGATATCCGTTTCCTGAAACAGTTTTAGAGAAAGATAAGAGATCGAAAGGGGATTATTATGAATACTTCATTATCTTGGATCAAAGCGTATGTTCCGGAACTGGACTGTACAGCACAGGAATATACGGATGCCATGACATTAACAGGTACAAAAGTAGAAGGATTTGAAAGACTGGATAAGAATCTGGACAAGATTGTGATTGGCCAGATCGAGAAGATTGAGAAACACCCGGATGCAGATAAACTGATTATCTGCCAGGTAAATATCGGAACAGAGACCATTCAGATCGTAACCGGTGCTCCAAATGTAAAAGAAGGAGATAAGGTTCCAGTTGTTCTGGATGGAGGAAGCGTAGCCGGAGGCCATGATGGAAAGATGGCAGAAGACGGCATCAAGATTAAAAAAGGAAAACTTCGTGGAATTGAGTCCAACGGTATGATGTGCTCCATTGAAGAACTGGGATCCTCCCGTGATATGTATCCGGAAGCACCGGAATATGGTATCTATATCTTCCCGGAAGATGCTGTTGTTGGAGAAAGTGCAGTAAAAGCACTGGGACTGGATGATGTGGTATTTGAATATGAGATTACATCCAACCGTGTAGACTGCTACAGTGTCGTTGGTATTGCAAGAGAAGCAGCAGCTACTTTCCGTAAGCCATTCTGCCCACCAGTGGTGACTGCAACAGGAAATAACGAAGATGTACATGATTATGTAAAGGTTACTGTACAGGATCCGGAACTTTGCCCTCGTTACACTGCAAGAGTGGTAAAGAATATTAAGATTGCTCCTTCACCGGTATGGCTGCAGAGAAGACTGGCATCCTGTGGTATCCGTCCGATTAATAATATCGTAGATATTACCAATTATGTCATGGAAGAATATGGCCAGCCGATGCATGCTTATGACTATGATACTATCGCAGGTCATGAGATCGTAGTAAGAAGAGCTGGAAAAGATGAAAAATTTGTCACACTGGATGGTCAGGAACGTACCATGGATGAGAATGTTCTGATGATCTGTGATGGAGAAAAAGCCATTGGTATTGCAGGTATCATGGGTGGAGAGAATTCCATGATTACTGATGATGTAAAGACAATGATGTTTGAAGCAGCCTGCTTCGATGGAACCAATATCCGTCTTTCTTCTAAGAGAGTGGGACTTCGTACCGATGCATCTGGTAAGTTTGAAAAGGGACTGGATCCAAACAATGCGCAGGCAGCGATTGATCGTGCCTGCCAGCTGATCGAAGAGTTCGGCGCAGGCGAAGTAGTAGGCGGTATGGTAGATGTATATAGCAAGAAAAAAGAACCTGTCCGTGTGGCATTTGAACCGGAAAAGATCAATGCACTTCTGGGAACTGATATTTCCAGAGAAGAGATGCTGAAATACTTCGATAAGATTGAACTGGCCTATGACGAAGCAACAAATGAGATCGTGGCACCGACTTTCCGTCATGATATTTTCCGTACTGCTGACCTGGCAGAAGAAGTGGCCAGATTCTACGGATATGATAATATTCCAACCACTCTGCCAAAGGGAGAAGCAACGACTGGTAAGCTGCCGTTCTATTTGAGAGTGGAAGAAACTGCAAGAGATATCGCAGAGTTCTGCGGATTTTCACAGGGATATTCTTATTCTTTTGAAAGTCCGAAGGTATTTGACAAGCTGCTGATTCCAGAAGAAGATCAGCTGCGCCAGGCAATCAGCATTTCCAATCCTCTGGGAGAAGACTTCAGTATTATGAGAACGATTTCTCTGAATGGTATGCTGAATTCTCTGGCATTTAACTATAATCACAGAAATAAAAATGTAAAACTCTACGAACTGGGTAATGTATATCTGCCAAAGTCACTTCCACTGACAGAGCTTCCAGATGAGAGAATGCAGTTCACCCTTGGTATGTATGGAGAAGGTGATTTCTTCACCATGAAGGGTGTGGTAGAAGAGTTCTTTGAAAAAGTCGGACTTCGCAAACCTGCCAAGTATGATCCAAATGCAGGCAAGTCATATCTGCATCCGGGACGTCAGGCCAACATCATCTACGAAGGAACCGTAGTAGGTTATATCGGAGAGGTACATCCTGCAGTAGCAGATAATTACGGTATTGGAGAAAGAACTTATGTGGCTGTACTGGATATGAAGAATATTGTATCTTTTGCAACTTATGACCGTAAATTTGAAGGAATCGCAAGATTCCCGGCTGTTACCCGTGACCTGAGTATGGTAGTACCGAAGCAGATCCTTGCAGGACAGATTGAAGAAATGATCGCACAGCGTGGTGGAAAGCACCTGGAAAGCTATCATCTGTTCGACCTGTATGAAGGTGCACAGATTGAAAAAGGATATAAGTCCATGGCTTATTCCATTACCTTCCGTGCAAAAGACAAGACGCTGGAAGAGAGCGATATCGCTTCCGCTATGAAGAAGATCTTAAATGGTCTGGAATCCATGGGTATTGTACTGAGACAGTAGAATGTATGAATTGTGTTGCTGGTCACGGAGTGAACAGTAAATGAGTTCCCGCCGGTATTTGATAAAAAATGCCGGCGGTACTTGCGTTTTTACAGGAAATTCTTTATGATAGCAGATGTGAGCGGAAAATGGATGCCAGAATCCATGTATGATAATCTGGCATATGGAAGCGTTGAGGTAGAAAATATGAAATTATATATTCTCCGTCATGGAGAAACAGACTGGAATAAAAAAAGACTGCTGCAGGGGAAGAGTGATGTCCCATTAAATAAAACAGGGCGGGCGCTGGCCAAAGCTTCTGCAGTGGGGATGAAAGAGATCCCGTTTGATCTGGTGATATCCAGCCCTCTTGAGCGTGCAAGAGAGACGGCACATCTGGTGCTGGGAGAGCGGGAGATTCCATTTATTCTGGATGAACGAATCGAAGAGATTGGATTTGGGGAGATGGAAGGAAAGCCGTGGAGAAAGACTGAGGATTTTCCGGGAGATGAGAACATCTATCAGTTTTTCAATCATCCAGATCGATACATACCGCCCAAAGGAGCTGAGAGCCTGACAGATCTGGCAAAGAGATGCGCTGACTTTATGCAGGATATCTGTCACAGACCGGAACTGGAAGAAAAGACGATCCTGATTGCCACACACGGGGCAGCCACCAGGGGATTGTTAAATAGCTTGCGGGACTGGAAAATAGAAGATTTCTGGGGCGGAAGAGTAGCACCGAACTGTGGGGTGGCTATAGTAGAGAGCCACCATGGACAGGCAAAATTAATTGCAGAGAATATTACGTATTACTAAAATAGAAAGAGGTATTGCATTGAAAACATCAGATTTTTACTTTGATTTACCGCAGGAGCTGATTGCTCAGGACCCACTGGAGGATCGTTCATCTTCCCGTCTTATGGTGTTAGATCGAAAAACGGGAGAGATCGAACATCACATTTTCAAAGAGGTGATTGATTATCTGAATCCCGGAGATTGCCTGGTGGTGAATAATACAAAGGTCATCCCGGCCCGTCTCTTTGGAAGTAAAGAGGGAACCGAAGCCAAGATTGAGATTTTATTATTAAAGAGAAAAGAAAATGATGTATGGGAGACTCTGGTAAAGCCAGGGAAAAAAGCAAAACCGGGAACCAGAATTTCTTTTGGAGATGGACTGCTGACAGGAGAGGTCATTGATGTGGTAGAAGAGGGCAACCGCCTGATTAAGTTTACTTATGATGGTATTTTTGAAGAGATCCTGGATCAGCTGGGACAGATGCCGCTGCCTCCATATATTACCCACCAGTTAAAGGACAAGAATCGTTATCAGACTGTTTACGCCAAGCATGACGGTTCTGCGGCTGCACCGACAGCTGGTTTACATTTTACACCGGAGCTTCTGGAAGCGATCAAAGCCAAAGGTGTAAATATTGCACATGTAACTCTGCATGTAGGTCTCGGAACCTTCCGCCCGGTAAAGGTAGAAGATGTCACGAATCATCATATGCATTCCGAGTTCTATATCGTGGAAGAAGATCAGGCGAAGCTGATCAATGAGACAAAGCAGAGAGGTGGAAAGATCGTATCTGTGGGAACCACCAGCTGCCGTACCCTGGAATCGGCAACGGATGATCAGGGTGTTCTTCATGCAGGAAGCGGCTGGACGGACATCTTTATTTATCCAGGCTATCAGTTCAAGATGATTGACCGCCTGATTACCAACTTCCATCTGCCAGAATCCACGCTGCTGATGCTGGTATCGGCACTGGCTGGAAAAGATAACATTATGGCAGCCTATGAAGAGGCGGTGAAAGAACGGTACAGATTTTTCTCCTTTGGAGATGCGATGATGATTCTGTGATGAAAATGTTTGGCAGAATTCGCAGATTGATAAATATAGCTGACGAGAATATAATAATAGTACAAGACAGTCGGAACGATAGCTGAAACCTATCCGTTTCTGGCATTCATAGAAATTAGAGAAATAGCATCCTACTTTTTGTCAGAGCGGGGATGCTATTTCTTACTTTTCAGATTTAGAATTTCGATGATGAACAATAGAGTGATATCAAATGATTTTTTATCTCTTATTGTATCAGTTTCTCTAATGTCTGATAGAATTCCGGATAGCTGATCTTTACGCAGTCAGCCCCTTCTATCCTGGTTTCACCGTCTGCACCCAGTGCTCCGATGGCAAAGCTCATGGCAATGCGATGATCCAGATGGCTGTCGATTACAGCACCGTGAAGCGGATACCCGCCTTCGATGATCATACCATCGTCTGTAGCCTCGATATGTGCGCCCATTGCTTTCAGATTAGTGACAACGGTATCAATACGGTTACTTTCTTTAACCTTCAGTTCCTGTGCATCTTTGATGGTAGTGATACCTTCTGCAAAGCAGGCCATGACAGCAATCATTGGAATCTCGTCAATCAGCGTTGGAATGATTTCACCGCCAATGGTAATGCCTTTAAGAGAACTGCTTCGCACCAGCAGATCACAGGTAGGCTCTCCACCACTGGTTTTTTCATTCAGAATGGTGATATCGCCGCCCATTTCTTTTGCAACCCGTAAAATTCCATCTCTGGTCGGGTTGATCCCCACATTTTTGATCATGATTTCTGAATTTGGAATCATCAGCCCTGCGGCAAGAAAATAAGCGGCAGAAGAGATGTCGCCAGGAACTTCAATCTTCATACCATTCAGATCCGGTTCAGGTTCAATGGTGGCGGTAGTGCCAGAAGAAGTAACATGGGCACCGAATCCTGCCAGCATCAGCTCGGTATGGTTTCGGGAAAGAACTGGCTCTGTCACACTGGTAGGAGCATCCGCATAAAGACCAGCCAGAAGAATGCAAGACTTGACCTGGGCAGAAGCCACAGGTGACGTATAAGCAACACCGTGAAGCTGGCCACCACAGATGCGAAGCGGTGCACAGTCATTTCCTTTCAGACTGGTGATATCAGCGCCCATCATAGATAATGGTGTCATAATACGTTTCATTGGTCTTGTCTGAATAGAGGCATCACCGTTTAGAATGGTGGTAAAACGCTGACCAGCAAGAATGCCGGAGATCAGACGGGTGGTTGTACCACTGTTGCCGGTATCCAGAGTATCTGATGGCTCTGTTAGACCATGTAGACCTTTTCCGTGAATCAATATCTGCTGGGAAGTATTTTCAATCTCAATACCAAGTTTACGGAAGCAGGAAATCGTAGATAAGCAATCCGCTCCCTGTAAAAAATTAGTCACTTCTGTAGTCCCTTCGGCCAGGGAACCAAACATGACTGCGCGGTGAGAAATGGATTTATCTCCAGGAATGCTCACTTCACCTTTTAAAGAATTCACTTTTGTAAAAATCATAATTATCCTCTTTTCCTGTTAAACTTCGTATATCGTATACCGGTATCTGCGTAATTCTTCTACCGCGCGTACTTTGGACTCGGCATCATAGAATTCGACCATAAGTACTGCATCCTCGAATTCACGGTTATGTACAATGCCAATATTTTTAATCGTGATACCACGGCTTGCAAGAATGGTTGAAAGGATGGCAATTCCACCAGCCTCATCCACCAGATCACAATATAAACGATGGCTTTTCTTAATCGGTCCGGCAGATAGATCAGAGAAAGAGTTCCGGTAATCTCTGGATTCCCGGAAAAGTGTATGGATGGCAGAGCCATTTTTCTGTTCCAGGGCACCACGAATGTCTTCCAGATTACGAATGTAGTCATTCAGTACTTTTAATATATTCTCAGAGTTGGTCATACAGATCTGTTCCCACATCTCCGGTGAGGAAGAGGCAATACGGGTGATATCTTTGAAACCGCCGGCAGCGACCATACGCATCGTCTCGGAAGGGGTATCTTCATTGTGAACCAGATTCACCAGTGCAGCAGCAATCAGATGTGGAAGATGACTGATGGCACCGGTCACAAAGTCATGTTCATGATAATCCAGAACCAGCGGAAGTGCTTTCAGACTACGTACCAGTTCGACATAGGCTTCTACCGATTCCTTTGGAACCTTTGAAGTTGGAGTAACAATATAGTAAGCATTTTCCAGAAGATGCCGTTTGGCATTGGCAATACCGGTTTTTTCGGAACCGGCCATCGGATGACCACCGATGAACTGACTTTCCAGACCCAGATCGGCTACATGGGTATGAATATCAGTTTTGGTACTTCCGACATCAGTAAGAATACAGCCCGGCTGAATCAGAGACTTCAAGATCTCCAGATAAGAAGCGTTGGCTTCCACCGGTGCACATAAGAAGATGTAATCACATTCTGAAAAACGGGCATCTACCTGATCACAGGCTATATCAATAATCTGTTCATTTAATGCATAATCTATGGTAGCCTGGCTCCTGGTATGGGCGATGATCCGGGTGTCCGGATAATAGTATCGGATGGCTTTTGCGATGGAGCCGCCGATCAGCCCAAGGCCAATAAAGCCAATGGTAAGTGGTTGTTTCATAAAAATAGATCCTTTCTGTGTTACGGGTTTTTGACCCTGACATCGTTTATTGTACTATTGCAGGCTTGCATATGTCAACGATTTTACGCTTTAAAGCACGAAAATCTTATAATATACATAACGTACCTTTTTCAGAATATATTTTCGCACATGATAAGAACAATGTGGAGGTGCTAAATCTGTTCTAAATTGTGAGAATTGAATACAAAATTTAGAAAATACTAACATAGTTGTTGAAAAACTGAAAAAATAATATAGTAAAAATGAATAAATTACTTGAAAATATTTGGAATATTTAGTAAAATGTACCCATGGTGCTGAAAGGCATAATGAATTCTTCATAGTGAGGTATCAATATATCTCAATAAACTAGAATTGGAGGAAGGCATATGAAGGTTTATACAACAGACAGGATCCGAAACGTGGTAATCTTAGGACATGGCGGATCAGGAAAGACCAGTTTGGTGGAAGCAATGGCTTACTTATCAGGAGTGACCAGCAGAATGGGAAGCATTTCTGAGGGAAATACAGTAAGTGATTATGATAAAGAAGAGATTAAGAGAAAATTCTCAATTAATACAACCGTAATGCCAATTATCTGGGGTGATATCAAGGTAAATGTACTGGATACACCAGGTTACTTTGATTTTGTTGGAGAAGCAGAAGAAGCAGCTGCAGCAGCGGATGCGGCAGTTATTGTGATTAATGGCAAGAACGGCGTAGAAGTAGGTACACAGAAGGCATGGGAACTGTGCGAGAAGTATAAGCTGCCTCGTATGTTCTTTGTATCAAACATGGATGTGGACAATGCCAGCTTCCGTCAGGTAGTAGAGGATCTGACAGAGCTTTATGGCAAGAAGATTGCACCGATTCATCTTCCAATCCGTGAGAATGAGAAGTTTGTCGGATATGTTAACGTAGTAAGACAGGAAGGCCGCCGCTGGCTGGAGAAAGGTGAAAAAGAGCCATGTGATATCCCGGATTACTCTATGGAATATCTGGAAAAATATAGAGAGAATCTGTTGGAAGCAGTAGCAGAGACATCAGAAGAATTCATGGACCGCTATTTTGCAGGAGAGACTTTCTCACCGGCAGAGATCATGGCTGCGCTGACGATGAATGTTGACGAATGCTCTATTGTACCGGTAGCTATGGGTTCCCCTGTGAATTTCCAGGGTGTAATCAATCTTCTGGATGATATTGTACAGTATTTCCCGAGCCCGGATAAGAGAACGATTGCCGGTATCAATATGAAGACCAGTGAGATTTATGAAGCAAATTATGACTTTGCAAAGGCAAAATCTGCATTTGTATTCAAGACCATTGTGGATCCGTTTATTGGAAAATATTCTCTTGTGAAGGTAGCATCTGGTGTTATCAAGAATGATGATCTGCTTTACAACGTAAACAGAGATGAAGAAGTGAAGCTGAATAAGCTGTATGTGATGGAAGGCAGCAAGCCAATAGAGGTTCCGGAACTCCATGCGGGCGATATCGGTGCCATCGGCAAGCTGAATGTCACCAGAACCGGAGACTCTCTGGCAACTAAGAATACACCGATTCAGTATGCCGGTGTAGATACTTCCACACCTTATACATATAAGAGATACTTTGCAAAGAACAAAGGCGAAGAGGATAAGGTAGCACAGGCACTGGCTAAGATGATGCTGGAAGATCTGACCATGAAAGCAGTGAATGATGCAGAGAACAGACAGACACTGATCTATGGTATGGGCGATCAGCATATTGATATTATTGCCAGCAAGCTGCTGAGCAAGTATAAAGTAGAGATCGAGCTGGCAAGACCAAAGGTAGCCTTCCGTGAGACGATCCGCAAGAACTCTGATGTAGAAGCAAAATATAAGAAGCAGTCTGGTGGCCATGGACAGTATGGACACGTAAAGATGAGATTTGCCAATTCCGGAGATATGGAGACTCCATATGTTTTCGAACAGGTAGTAGTCGGTGGTGCAGTTCCGAAGAACTATTTCCCGGCAGTAGAAAAGGGCATTCAGGAATCTGTTCAGAGAGGACCTCTGGCAGCTTATCCGGTTGTAGGTGTAAAGGCTACACTTTATGATGGATCTTATCATCCGGTTGACTCCTCTGAAATGGCATTCAAGACAGCTGCCATTCAGGCATTTAAGAAAGGCTTCATGGAAGCATCACCGGTTCTTCTTGAGCCGATTGCATCCCTGAAAGTGACTGTTCCGGATAAATTTACCGGTGATGTTATGGGCGATCTGAATAAACGAAGAGGCCGTGTGCTTGGTATGAACCCAGACCACAAAGGCAATCAGATTATCGAAGCTGATATTCCGATGATGGAACTTTACGGATATTCTACACAGCTTCGTTCCATGACAGGAGGCGCAGGTACTTTTGCATATGAATTTGCAAGATACGAGCAGGCACCTTCTGATATTCAGGCAAAAGAGGTAGAAGCAAGAGCAAGCAAAGTAAAATCAATGGAAGAATAAAGAAAACGGATACAGGATGATATCCTGATTTCAAAGTGAAAATCATAATTCCCAAAAGAAGTAAAACTCCGCAGTACGATGATGCTGCGGAGTTTTGTTGTGGCAGCAGAATTCCTGCAGAAAAATGCATAGATTTTCCGGTGCAGATAGGGTAAAATAGATAAAACAGAAACAGGGAAGGAAAGCGAATATGATGCAGGGGATAAAGGTGATAGCGGTGGCAGCGATGCTGGCATTTCACGGAGCAGCAGGCGGCACCGTTTATCATGAAGCACTGACAGCAGAGGCGGACCAGAAAAAAGTTGTAAATCCTTATGAAAAAGGTGGCACTTATGAGCATATGAAGATAGTTTATAAGTTCGGCAAAAGAAGAGTCGTACTGACAGCAGAAGATGTTACGGACTGGGTAAGATACTGGCCGGATGGTCACTGGGATATTGATGATGACCGGATTGCAGAATATGTGGAAGGTCTTCAGAAGCATTTTGATACATGGAATCGTACAAAAGTATTTGAAACGACAGGAAAAAAGACGATCCGTTTAAAGGGAGATTATGGATGGAAGCTGGACAGAGAGAAAGAAGTGAAGGAGATTTCCAAACTGCTTCGAAGAAACGGAACCACGATACATCCTCTTCACTTTCTGACAGAGGCGGCATCTCGTGACAATTCTGTCAGAGATTATGGAGATTCCTATGTAGAAATCGATCTGAGCCGTCAGGTACTGTGGCTGTATGAACATGGAAAAGTGACTTTACGTACCGATATTGTATCCGGGATGATGAATACGAGCCGTCAGACTCCCGGAGGTATTTTTTGCGTGAAGTATAAGCAGTCGCCAGCAGTTCTGAAAGGAGCAGATTACCAGACACCTGTGTCATTCTGGATGCCGTTTAACAGGGGGATTGGCTTGCATGATGCTACATGGCAGCCGAGCTTTGGCGGAGATGCCTGTTATACAAGGGGATCTCACGGATGCATTAATCTGCCTTATGATAAGGCGGAAATATTATATGAAAAGATTGGGAAAGGATTTCCGGTGATTTGTTATTATTCCAACCCGGAAGATGAGTGAGTATGAATCAATATGATGTAGCACCGCTGGAGGGCATTACCGGCTATGTATTCAGGAATGTCCATCATCGGTATTTTCCGGGAGTGCGTAAATATTATATTCCGTTTATTGAACCAAAACCGAAGGCGAAGAAGATTTTTACCGGAAGAGAAATGGGAGATATTCTGCCGGAGCATAATGAGGGAATTCCGGTAGTGCCGCAGATTCTGACAAATAAATGGGAAGATTTTCTGTGGACGGCAGAACATCTGAAGAATTATGGTTACACCGAGGTGAACTGGAATGTGGGATGTCCTGCAAAGACGGTGGTATCGAAAAACCGTGGATCCGGTTTTCTGGCATTTCCAGACGAAATAGATGAATTTCTTTGTCGGGTATTTGAAAAAACGAACCTGAAGATATCGGTAAAGACAAGAATCGGGAAGGAGGATCCGGAAGAGTTTGACAGACTTCTGGAGATCTATGAGAAGTATCCACTGGAAGAACTGGTAGTTCATCCAAGAACCCAGAAAGATTTTTATGGGAATATACCGAATCTGGAAGTGTTTGCCAAAGCGGCAGCATGTCGGAAATTTCCGGTTGTATATAATGGAGACATTACGGATCGGCAAGATCTGGAAAGGATTCAGATGCGTTTCCCGGATATTACATGTTATATGATGGGAAGAGGAGTATTGCGCAATCCGCAGCTGACAGAGAATCTGCAGAAGAATACATTGCCGGATAAACAAAAGATATGGAATTTTATGAAAGAACTGGAAGAGTCCTATAGCACAGAACTGTCTGGGGAGACAGTGGTACTTTTTAAAATGAAAGAGATCTGGTGCTATATGATCAAACTGTTTGAAGATCCGGGGAAACTGTCCGGAAAACTGAAAAAAGCAAAGCGCCTTTCTGATTATGAACTGGCAGCAAAAAATATTTTTGAGGAATGTCAGATCAAAGAACAGCATACAGAACTTTGATTTTGGCAGGAGGGTAAAGGATTTATGATTTCCATTCAGATTTCAGATGTAAAAGTATTTATGAATAAATTATTCCTGACAGAATATTTTGACGCATTTCTTCTTTCTGAAGCAAATTTTGTGACATTTAACACCTTTCATATTGACGGAACACTTCAGCATGCTTATTATTCCAGTGAAGAACAGGAGGAATACGGTATGAGTCAGATGAAGTATTCCAGATGGAAACAGGTACGTCCTTTTGCGTTAAGTCTGATTAAAGGGACGCATACCCCGCTGGAATTTAAAATTGTGTTCCGACTATCCCAGTCTAATGTGAAAAAGCTGCTGAATCAGAACGGAATTACCTCTTTCTCAGAAGCAGATGTAAATGGACTGTTTTTAAATCTTCATTTTTCAGGCGGAGCAATGCATTGTATTTCCGGTACATCCCTGTCTCTGTTTTCCATGGATAAAGCCGTTGAGCATGCGTGGGATGATGCGGTACAAAAATATCTGAATCCATTTAGATAAAAGTTTATAGAAATTTTATTAGCACTCACCTGCGTTGAGTGCTAATTTTCTCTTGACATCTCTGTTTTACGGTATTATACTTTTGGTAAATGGTGTGGGGAACAGACCCCAACAGAAAATAACCAAATTTTACGAGAGGTGATTACAATGAACAAGACAGGAAGTCTTTCTATTAACAGTGAGAATATTTTTCCGATTATAAAAAAATGGCTCTATTCAGATCATGACATTTTTATGCGTGAGCTGGTATCTAACGGATGTGATGCTATTACCAAGCTGAAAAAGCTGACTCTGATCGGTGATTATACCCTTCCTGAAGATTATAAAGGAAAAGTGGAAGTAGTGATCAGCGCAAAAGATAAAACAATGAAGTTTATCGATAACGGTCTCGGTATGACGGCTGATGAAGTCGAAGAATATATTACACAGATTGCTTTTTCAGGTGCAACAGACTTTATTGAAAAGTATAAGGATAATGCGAATGGAGATGAGATCATCGGTCACTTTGGACTGGGATTCTACTCAGCATTTATGGTAGCAGATGAAGTACACATCGATACGCTTTCTTATAAAGAAGGTGCAGAACCGGTACATTGGGAATGTGATGGCGGTACCAGTTATCAGATGGAGACAGGTAATCGTACAACAGTTGGTACCGAGATTACGCTGTTTTTAAATGAAGAAAGTCTGGAATTTGCCAATGAATACCGTGCACGTGAAGTGCTGGAGAAGTATTGTTCTTTCATGCCGACTGAGATTTTCCTGACTAACGCAGATGCAGAGCCGCAGTATGAGACCATTCTCAAGGAAGAGGTTCTGGATACCGATGAGGTAATAGAATATATTCACGAAGAAGCCAAAACAGAAGAAAAGGAAAATGAAAATGGGGAAAAAGAGGTAGTAGAAGTATCTCCGGCAAAGGAAAAGGCAAAGATCAAGAAACGCCCGGTTTCTATCAGTGATACCCATCCTCTTTGGACCAGACATCCAAATGACTGCACAGATGAAGAATATCTGGAATTTTACCGTAAGGTATTTCTGGATTACAAGGAGCCACTGTTCTGGATCCATCTGAACATGGATTATCCGTTTAACTTAAAGGGTATTCTGTATTTTCCGAAGATCAACACCGAGTATGATTCTATTGAAGGAACGATCAAGTTATATAACAATCAGGTGTTCATTGCAGATAACATCAAAGAAGTGATCCCGGAATTTCTGATGCTGCTGAAAGGTGTGATTGATTGTCCGGATCTGCCACTGAACGTATCCAGAAGTGCATTGCAGAATGATGGATTTGTAAAGAAGATTTCGGATTATATCAGCAAGAAAGTGGCTGATAAGCTCAGTGGTATGTGTAAGACAGATCGTGAGAATTATGAGAAATACTGGGATGATATCAGCCCATTTATTAAATATGGATGTATCAAGGACAGCAAGTTCTGTGAACGTATGATGGACTACATTCTGGTTAAGAATATTGATGGTAAGTATCTGACACTGGATGACTTCATTGCAGAGAACAAGAAAGAGGATGCGACAGAGACTACAGACACTCAGGAGAAGAAGGAAGAGGCAGAATTCGAGGAAGACCTGGATAAGAAAGAGGATGCGCCAAAGACTACTTTGTTCTATGTGACAGACGAGGTACAACAGAGCCAGTACATCAATATGTTCAAAGAAGAAGGGCTGGATGCTGTGATTCTGAAACATAATATTGACTCTCCATTTATCTCTCTGGTAGAACAGAAGAAAGAGAATGTTCAGTTTAAACGCATCGATTCAGATGTCAATGATACTTTAAAAGCTGCAGATGCAGAAGAGGTGACAAAAGAGACGGCAGATACACTGACAGAAGTGTTCCGTAAAGCCCTTGGAAAAGACAAACTGGACGTAAAAGTTGAGAATCTGAAGAATGAATCTGTAGCATCTATGATCACACTCTCTGAAGAAAGCAGACGTATGCAGGATATGATGAAGATGTACAATATGGGAGGCATGGATCCGGCGATGTTCGGCGGTGCTGAGACACTGGTATTGAATGCAAAGAACCATCTGGTACAGTATATTCTGGAGCATAAGGATGGCGAATATGTGCCGATGATCTGTGAGCAGCTTTACGATCTGGCGATGCTCAGCCATGCACCACTTTCACCGGAAGCCATGACAAAGTTTATTGCACGCAGCAATGAGATCATGACCAAACTGGTACAGTAAAACAAAAGAAAAGCAATGAGCCATTCGGTTGGAGGAATCTGACTGAATGGCTTTTTTAATTTCATAGGAAATCCCTCTTTTCAAATGCAAATATATGTGTTACTATAATGTAGTATTAAAAACTATGTTAAGAAATGTGAATATCTTTAGACGAAAATATAGAATTGCTTCGGGATAAAGATACAGCCTGAAGCCGGAGGATGAGATTAATGAGTTATAAGATTATTATTGACAGCTGTGGAGAACTGACAGAAGCGATGAAGGCAGATGAACATTTTGGTTCAGCAGCGTTAACATTATATGTAGATGATCATACCATTGTGGATGATGAGACGTTTGATCAGCATCAGTTTCTGAAGCTGGTGGCGGAAAGCCCGAACTGTCCGAAGTCGGCCTGCCCTTCTCCGGAGAGCTTTCGTGACAAGCTTGACTGTGGGGCAGACCATGTATATGCAGTGACACTTTCTGCGGAACTGAGCGGTTCCTATAACAGCGCAGAACTGGGGAAGAATCTGTTCCTGGAAGAGCATCCGGAGAAAAAGGCTTATGTATTTAATTCCAGATCAGCTTCCGTGGGAGAAACACTGATTGGATTGAAAATTCAGGAATGTGAAGAAGCAGGCATGGCATTTGAAGAAGTAGTAGAGCAGGTAGAGGCGTATATTGAGAAACAGAATACCTGGTTTGTACTGGAGTCACTGGATACTCTGCGTAAGAATGGCCGACTCAGTCATATGAAGGCGATTCTTGCTACTGCGTTGAAGATTAAGCCGGTGATGACAGCCACACCGGAAGGAACCATTGAGCAGCTTGCTCAGGCCAGAGGGATGAATAAAGCTCTGGTAAAGATGGCAGATGCTATTGTAGAATATGTGGGACAGGATCAGGATCGGGTTCTGGCACTTTCTCATTGCAACTGTCCACAGAGAGCAGAGATGATGCGGGATGAATTGAACAGACGTCTGCATCTGAAAGATATTATCGTGGTGGATACGGCAGGAGTCAGCAGTATGTATGCCAATGATGGAGGAATTATTGCGGTAGTATAAAAGTATGACAAGAACAACTAAATCACCAGACAGGAAATGAGATTGTCTGGTGATTTTTCTTGTTTTTAAATGAATTTAATATTATAATAATTCCAAGAGTGCGTCATGCGGAAGAGTCTGATGATGCATATGATGAATTGAAGGAGGAATCAATGATGATTACCTGGAAAAATCTGGATACGCTTGCAGCATATCAGGAACTTGCCAATGCAAAAAAGGTGAACCTGAAAGAGGCGATGACAGGAGAAAACGGTGCAGACCGTGTGAAAAAATACAGTGTGCCAATGGCAGAAGGACTGACATATCACTTTGCTGCAAAGCAGGTGGATGACAATATTCTGGCAGTACTGAAGAAGCTGGCAGAAGAAGCACAGCTGACAGAGAAATTTGCAGCTCTTTATAATGGAGAAGTGATCAATACAGGAGAAAAACGTCTGGTTCTTCATCAGCTGACCAGAGGACAGCTTGGAGACAAAGTGATGGCAGACGGCGTGGATAAGCGTGCATTCTATGTAGAACAGCAGAAGAAGATAGCTGAGTTTGCCAGGAAAGTACATGATGGTGAGATTACCAATGCAGCAGGTGAGAAGTTCACTACGGTAGTGCAGATCGGTATTGGCGGAAGTGATCTTGGACCTCGTGCCATGTATCTGGCACTGGAAAACTGGGCAAAGAAACATGATACCTTCAAGATGGAAGCAAAATTTATCAGCAATGTAGACCCGGATGATGCAGCAGCTGTATTGTACGGCATCGATGTGGCACATGCGATCTTTGTATTGGTATCAAAGTCAGGAACTACCCTGGAGACACTGACAAACGAGGCATTCGTGAAAGATGCTCTGAAGAATGCAGGGCTGGATCCATCCAGACATATGATTGCAGTAACCAGTGAAACTTCTCCTCTGGCAAAGAGCGATGATTATCTGGCAGCATTCTTTATGGATGATTATATCGGAGGACGTTATTCTTCTACTTCAGCAGTAGGTGGAGCAGTATTATCTCTGGCATTTGGACCGGAGACATTTGCACAGTTCCTGGACGGTGCAGCAGAGGAGGACAAACTGTCTGCCAATGCAAATGTATTACAGAACCCTGCTATGCTGGATGCTTTGATTGGCGTCTATGAGCGTAATGTACTGGGTTATCCAAGTACTGCTGTACTCCCATATTCTCAGGCACTGAGCCGCTTCCCGGCACATCTGCAGCAGCTGGATATGGAGTCCAATGGAAAATCAGTGAACCGTTTCGGTGAACCGGTAGATTATGTGACTGGACCTGTGATCTTTGGGGAACCTGGAACCAATGGACAGCACTCTTTCTATCAGCTCCTTCATCAGGGAACTGATATTGTTCCGCTTCAGTTTGTAGGATATCGTAACAACCAGATGGACACTGATGTGGAGATTCAGGGAAGCACAAGCCAGCAGAAGCTTTGTGCGAATGTAGCAGCTCAGATCATCGCATTTGCCTGCGGTAAAGAAGACGACAACCGCAATAAGAACTTTGAAGGTGGACGTCCATCCAGTATTATCATTGGTGATCAGGTGAATCCTGGAAGCCTGGGAGCACTTCTGGCACATTTTGAGAACAAAGTGATGTTCCAGGGATTCCTTTGGAATGTGAACAGCTTCGATCAGGAAGGCGTTCAGCTGGGTAAGGTACTGGCAAAACGTGTCCTGGCTCATGAGACAGATGGTGCGCTGAAGGTATTTAGTGATTTATTGAATATTTAATGCATGAAATGCTTGACATTTACACATTACAGTGCTAAACTAACCACAACAAATCACAAACCAAACCGATGAGAAAGAGAAGTAAGCTTATCCGTTGTATCACAGAGAACTGCAGATGGTGGAATTGCAGCATAGAGCGATTTGCTGAATGGGCTTTCGAGGGCAGCCTGAAATGGATCACCGATTATTATAGAGATACAGAGTAGGCGTTGTCGGGAACCGAACCCGTTATCAATCAGGAGTGTATGAATGTACATGCGAAAGAGGACGTCACAGACGTCAAGTTGAGTGGTACCGCGATAATAAGAATTTTATTACCGTCTCAGGCAGATAGCTTGAGGCGGTTTTTTGTCCTATAAGATAAAGTAATTCTCATTTCACAAACTGCCATCAGCACTGCATTCATAAAAAAGTGATTTCAAGATTTCAAAAATATTTTTTTAATGAAAAGGAGAAAACGTATTATGAAAAAGAAAGTGTTCACAAGTGTAGCAGTTATGGCAGCAATTACCTCAGCAATGGCAGCAACCGCAATGGCAGAGGATTATAAGGTTGGAATTGTACAGTATGTAGATGATGCATCCCTGAATCAGATCACAGAGAACATTGAAAAAGAACTGGATGCAAAGGGAGAGGAACTGGGTGTTACCTTTAATTACGCAGATTATTTTTCAAATGCACAGGCAGATTCCTCTGTGCTGAATCAGATCTCCACAGATCTGCTGGCTGATCAGGTAGATGTGATTGTAGCGATTGCGACTCCGGTTGCCATGGTGATGCAGTCCGCAACAGAAGATACGGATATTCCGGTGATCTTCTCGGCAGTGTCTGATCCGGTGGGAGCAGGACTGGTAGAATCCATGGATGCTCCTGGCGGAAATATTACCGGAACTTCTGATGCACTGGATACCGCAACAATTATGAATCTGATGCTGGCAGCGAATCCGGATCTGAAAAAAGTAGGTCTGTTATATGACACGGCACAGGATTCTTCTCAGAATGCTATTCAGGATGCAATTGCATTTTGTGAGGAAAATGGAATCGAATACGAAGAAAAAACAGGTTCCACTACGGATGACGTAATTCTGGCAGCTCAGTCTTTGATTGCAGATGGCGTAGAAGCAGTATTTACACCAACGGACAATACCATCATGACAGCAGAACTTTCTATTTATGAACTGTTTAATGATGCAAAGATCCCACACTATACCGGAGCTGATTCCTTTGCACTGAACGGAGCTTTCTGCGGCTATGGTGTAGATTATGCAAATCTGGGTGTGGCAACTGCAGATATGGTTGCAGAAGTACTGACTGGTGATGCAGATGTGGCAGCAACGCCGGTTCAGACTTTTGACAATGGTATTGCAACAGTGAATACAGATACCTGTGAAGCAATTGGATTTGATCTGGATACAATTAAAGAAACATTCAGCGATTACTGCACAGATTTTGTAGAGATTCAGACAGCGGAAAGCTTTGCTGAATAAAAAGGAGAAAAAATATGTTTATTACATGGGCCCTGATACAGAGCGCATTGGAACTGGGAATTATCTATGGAATCATTGCACTGGCACTGTTCCTTACCTATTCCATGCTGAATGTCTGTGATCTTTCCACAGATGGATGTTATACAATGGGAGCGGCAGCCGGAGCGGTGGTAGCACTGGCAGGGCATCCTTTTCTGGCCTTGTTTGCAGCTATGGCGGCCGGAGTATTATCTGGTCTGGTGAATGCGTTTCTGCAGACTAAGATGAAAGTAGAGAGTATGCTGGCCGGAATCATTGTAAATACCGGACTTTATACTGTCAACATCTGCATTATGGGAAAATCGAATCTTAACATGAATACTACTACAACCGTATTTTCCATGATGAAGGATCTGTTAAAAGGAACCGTACTGGAAAGCTACAGCAAAATGATCGTAGCGCTGATTTTCCTGGTGATCATTGCAGTTCTCCTGGCACTTTTTCTGGGAACACGTCTTGGATTATCGATTCGTGCAACAGGAAATAATATTGCGATGGTAAAAAGTTCTTCTATCAATCCGGCCATGACGACAACGGTTGGACTCTGTATGGGTGGCGCCATGACAGCGCTTGCAGGATGCCTTCTGGGAGAATATCAGAAATCAGTTGATGTGAATATGGGAACTGGAATGGTGACCGTAGCTTTGGCATCTCTGATTATTGGTGAGACCATTTTTGGACGCAGAACGATAAAAGTCAGAATCCTGGGAGTGATTCTTGGCTCCTGTCTGTACCGTGTGATTGTAGCGATCGCTCTGAGATTTAATCTGCCGGCGTCTGCTTTGAAACTGGTGTCAGCAGTGATTGTAGGTATTGCAATTTCAATTCCTGCCATCAAAGAGATCCTTGCATTGCAGAAGACCAAACGGGCAGCTATGTTGCGCCATAAAGCCTTATATGAACAGCAGAAGGGAGGCAAATAAGATGTTAAAACTCATAGATATTTGCAAAACCTTCAATAAGGGAACGGTAAATGAAAAGACCGCCCTGAACCATCTGAACCTGGAAGTAAAGGATGGAGATTTTATCACTATCATCGGTTCTAACGGGGCCGGAAAATCTACAATGTTTAATGCTATCTGTGGCGGATTTTATGTGGATGAAGGGTTTGTGGAACTGGATGGCGAAGACATTACATTTTTGCCGGAGCATAAGCGTGCGAAGTTCATCGGACATCTGTTCCAGGATCCGATGAAAGGTACGGCACCTAATATGACGATTGAGGAAAATATTGCAATCGCCTATCTGCGTACCTCTACCAGCCAGCACGCCTATCTTAGCCGTGTATCTAAGAAAGAAAAAGAACAGTTCCGGGAACGGCTGGCTGTGTTGAATATGGGACTGGAAGACCGGATGAAGCAGCCGGTTGGACTGCTGTCTGGTGGACAGCGTCAGGCTCTGACTCTTTTGATGGCCACTATGATACCGCCTAAGCTGCTTTTGCTGGATGAGCATACAGCAGCCCTGGATCCGGCGACAGCTGACAAGGTGCTGGATCTGACCAAAAGAATTGTAAAAGAGCATCATCTGTCCTGTCTGATGATTACCCATAATATGCATTCGGCACTGGAACTGGGAAATCGTACTTTGATGATGGACAGTGGAAGAATTATTCTTGATATTGAAGGAAAAGAGAGAGAAGGCATTACGGTGGATGGTTTGCTGGAAAAGTTTAATTCCGGTGCAGGAAAGGAACTGGATAATGACCGGATTCTTTTCTCAAAATAACAGGACACAGGAGAAACAAAACAATTTATGAATTATCACAACATTACGAAGGATGATATGTTAAACGGTGATGGACTGCGTGTGGTACTTTGGGTATCGGGATGTGCTCATCACTGCAGAGGATGTCAGAATCCGGTGACCTGGGACCCGCAGGACGGTGTAAGGTTTGATGAGGAAGCAAAAAAAGAGATTTTTGATCAACTGGCTGAGAACTATATATCGGGGATAACCTTTAGTGGAGGAGATCCGCTGTTCCCGGCGAATGAAGCGGAAGTGACGGAGCTGGCACGGACGATTCGAGAAAGATTTCCGGAAAAAACAATCTGGCTGTATACCGGATATCTCTGGGAGGAGATAAAAGACAGAGAAATTATGACATATTTGACGGTACTGGTAGATGGAAAATATGAGGAAGCTTTGAGAAATACACAGCTCCACTGGAAAGGGAGCTCCAACCAGAGAGTGATTGATGTGCAGGAGAGCCTGAAAAGTGGTCAGATTGTGCTTCATGATTCCTGAAGATACGACATAGCAGAACAAGGAGAAGGCAATGAAACATACAGAAAAAATACAGATCAAATATTTTTCAGACAAAATAGAACGTCTACGGTATATTGACGGAAAATCAGACTGGATTGATCTGCGTGCGGCGGAAGATGTGGTATTAAAAGCGGGGGAATATAAGTTGATTCCTCTTGGAATTGCCATGAAACTGCCAAAAGGATACGAGGCCCATGTAGTGCCAAGAAGTTCTACATTTAAAAATTTTGGCGTGATTCAGACAAATCATTATGGAGTGATTGATGAATCTTATTGCGGGGACAACGATCAGTGGTTTGTACCGGTCATGGCCATGCGTGATACAGAGATTCATGTGAATGACCGTATCTGCCAGTTCCGCATTATGGAACATCAGCCGGTGATCGAATTCGAAGAAACGGATCAGCTGGATGGAACAGACCGTGGTGGATTTGGCAGTACTGGAAAAGCATAATACTGGCAATACAAAACCTGTGTAATGAGAGTCGAATTCAGCCGTATATTGTTGACAGAAAAAAGAAAAAAGGCTATACTTATAAACAGGTTTGTTAAGCTGGGAAGCAGGGTGTAACTCCCTCACAAGTCCGTTACTGTAACAGTCAGAGACCAGGGCAGACCGCAGAAGTTCGTGAGGCTGCGGCAACCGGTTCTCAGAACATAATTGATGATAAATAATGTTGAATATCATGCGCTACCGTTGTCATTTTGTCAGCGGTAGTTTTTTACTTAACAGGAAATTTTTGTATGGAGACAGGCATATGGAGCATAAGAACGGTCTGGAAGACTGTTATGTCATGAAGAATAATAAAAAATTACATTGCGGCTATACCACAGGCTCCTGCGCTGCGGCTGCTGCAAAAGCAGCGGTCAGGATGTTGCTTCTGCAAAAAAAGATTTCAGAAGTGGAACTGATGACACCGAAGGGGATCTTATTACATCTCCTGACAGAAGATGTACACCTGGAAAAGAAAAGTGCCAGCTGTGCGATCCGAAAGGACGGCGGGGATGATCCGGATGCAACCCATGGACTTCTGGTCTATGCACATGTGACCAGAAGCAGTCAGCCGGGTGTACAGATTGATGGTGGAAAAGGCGTAGGACGTGTCACCCAAAAAGGACTCTGGCAGCCAGTAGGAGAAGCGGCCATCAACCGGGTGCCAAGAGAAATGATTCGGGAAGCAGTGCAGTCTGTCTGCGAGGATCTGGACTATGCAGGGGGCATTTCCGTAGTGATCTCTGTGCCAGGAGGAGAAGAGGTGGCGAAAAAGACCTTTAATCCACGTTTGGGAATCAAGGGCGGCATTTCCATTCTGGGGACCAGTGGAATTGTGGTGCCGATGAGCGAAGCAGCTCTGATTGCCAGCATCCGTCTGGAGATGGAGATGCGTCATGCGAACGGTGATGAATATCTGATTATTACGCCGGGCAACTATGGAGAGGATTTCCTGCGGGAGCATGTGGAAATAGATCTGAAAAATTCCATGAAATGCAGTAATTATGTAGGCGAAACGTTGGATATGGCGGCAGAGATGGGGGTGAAAGGGATCCTTTTTATTGCCCATATCGGTAAGTTTATTAAGGTATCTGGCGGAATTATGAATACCCATTCCCGTCATGCGGACAGCCGTGCGGAGCTGATGACAGCTCAGGCGATTCGTGCAGGAGCAGATCTGGAGACGGCAAAACGTATATTGGATACCATTACGACGGAAGAGGCCATCGATATCTTAATAGAAAAGAATCTGACAGAACCGGTGATGAAGCTGGTGACAGAAAAGATTCACTATTATCTGCAGCATCGCTGCGGTGGGGCACTTCAGACAGAGGCTATTATTTTTTCCAATGCCCATGGGTTCCTTGGGGAGACAGATGGTGCAGAGGAGATGCTGAAGAGATTTATGATTTTAAAATAGCAATAGAAATGGAAAATACAGGAGGTAGCTATGAAAGGAAAATTATATGGAATTGGAATCGGACCTGGAGATCCAGAGTTATTGACGTTAAAGGCGGTTCGTCTGATTCGAGAAGCAGATGTGATCGCGGTGCCTGGAAAGGTAAAGACGGAGACGGTGGCTTATCAGATCACCGTACAGGCCGTTCCGGAGATTGCAGATAAAGAATGCGTAGAAGTATATTATCCAATGTCCAAGGATCCTGAGATTCTGGAAAAGTGTCATACAGAGGCGGCAGAAAAGATTGAAACCTATCTGGCAGCAGGAAAAACAGTGGCATTTCTTACCTTAGGAGATACGACTGTTTATTCGACTTATATTTATGTACATACCAAGCTTCTGGAAAAAGGGTATGAAGCAGAGATCGTCAGCGGAATTACTTCATTCTGTGCAGTGGCGGCAAGGCTGAACATTGGACTTGTAGAAAAAGCGGAGGAACTTCATATCATTCCGGCTTCTTATCAGATTGAAGAGGCATTAAAGCTGAAAGGAACCAAAGTTCTGATGAAGGCAGCGAGCAAAATGGGAGAAGTGAAAAAGATGCTCAAAGACTGTGGTCAGGATGTGGTGATGATCGAAAACTGTGGAATGCCTGGAGAAAAAATCCACAGGTCAGTAGATGAGATTCCAGAAGATGCAAGCTACTATTCACTGATTATTGTAAAGGAGAAATAAGATGATACATTTTGTTGGAGCCGGATCAGGAGCACCGGATTTAATTACTTTAAGAGGAAAGACATTTCTGGAGCAGGCAGATGTGATCATTTATGCAGGATCGCTGGTAAATCCACAGCTGCTGGATTATGCGAAAGAGGGCTGTGAGATTTATAACAGCGCAAAGATGACACTGGAAGAAGTGCTGGATGTTATGTTTGCAGCAGAGAAAGATGGCAAAATGACGGTACGTCTTCATACCGGGGATCCTTGCCTGTATGGTGCGATCCGGGAACAGATGGATGTGCTGGATGAGAAAGGAATCGAATATGATTACACTCCGGGAGTCAGCTCTTTCTGTGGAGCAGCATCTGCACTGAACCTGGAATATACCCTTCCGGATGTATCTCAGACGGTGATTATTACCAGAATGGCCGGCCGTACACCGGTACCGGAAAAAGAAGAGATTGCCAAACTGGCATCGCACGGAGCAACGATGGTGGTATTCTTAAGTACAGGTCTGCTGGAACAGCTCTCCCAGCGTCTGATTGCAGGTGGTTATACAGCAGATACACCGGCAGCGATTGTTTACAAAGCCACCTGGGAAGATGAAAAAGCATTTGTCTGCACAGTCGGAACATTAGCTGAGACAGCAGCCAGAAATCATATTACCAAGACAGCGCTGATGATTATCGGTGATGTGGTGACGCATAGTCATTACAATCGTTCGGAATTATACAATCCGGCATTTACAACAGAATTCCGTGAGGCTACCAAATGAGACTTGCCGTGATCAGTTTTACCCAGCATGGCAGCCGTTTAAATGAAATGGTAAGCAAAGCAATGTCCCTTCAGGGGTATGACTGTGACAGCTATGCGATAAAAAAATATGCCTCTTCTTATGGATTGAAAATACTGGATCAGCCGTTGCAGGAGTGGACTGGTGAAATGTTTGGAAAAATGGACGCCATTCTTTTTATTGGTGCTACTGGCATTGCAGTAAGAAGTATTGCGCCATTTGTGCAAAGTAAAACAAAAGATCCGGCGATTGTAGTCATGGATGAAAAGGGCGTATTTGCCATATCGCTGATGTCCGGACATCTGGGTGGAGCAAATGAACTGGCAGGTGTCCTGGCGAATCTGACAGGTGCGATTCCGGTGATCACTACTGCGACTGATGTAAATGGCCGGTTTGCAGTAGATGTTTTTGCCAGAAAGAATGGATTATATATTTCCAGTATGAAATATGCAAAGGAAATATCGGCAGATGTGCTGGATGAAAAAAAGATCGGTTTTTATTCTGATTATCCGGTAATCGGCAGAATTCCAGAAGAAATGGAAGTATGGCAGGAAGGACAGGTGTTTGAAGGCACGAATGGAATCTGTATTTCTGTTTATGAGAATAAAGAACCGTACAGGCAGACCCTGCATCTGATTCCCAGAATTCTGACGGTGGGAGTAGGCTGTAAAAAAGGAACACCGGCAGAACTGATCAGAGAGAAGATACAGAAGGTTCTGGAAGAACAGCATATTTCAGAAAGAAGTATCAGCAGAATAGCCAGTATTGATCTGAAGGCAGAAGAAAAAGGTTTGTTGGAAACAGCCAGAGATCTGAATGTGGAATTTGTCACTTACACAGCGGAGGAATTGAAAAACGTAAAAGGAGATTTTACGGAATCAGCTTTTGTGGCATCCGTCACAGGTGTATCCAATGTATGTGAAAGAAGTGCTGTGCGTGGCAGTGATTACGGAGTGCTGATCTGCAGGAAGATCGCAGGAGACGGAGTGACCGTGGCACTGGCTGTAGAGGAGTATATGGTGGACTTTACTTTGTGATGTCCCGGGATGATGGAGGAAAAAGAATGAGCAAAATATATGTAGTAGGAATTGGTCCGGGTGCTTATGAGCAGATGACGATGAGAGCGGCCAATGCCTTAAGAAACTGTGATACCATTGTTGGTTATACCGTATATGTGGATCTGGTAAGGGAACATTTCGCAGAGAAAGAATTCCTGACTACACCAATGAAAAAAGAAGTGGATCGCTGCCGTCTGGCATTTGAAGAAGCTGCAAAAGGCAAAAATGTGGCAATGATCTGCAGCGGAGATGCAGGCGTTTATGGTATGTCAGGACTGATGCTGGAGATCGGAACCGAATATCCACAGATTGAAGTAGAAGTGATCCCTGGTGTAACGGCAGCTACAGGAGGTGCGGCTGTTCTTGGTGCACCGCTGATTCATGATTTTTGCCTGATCAGTTTAAGCGATCTGCTTACCCCATGGGAAAAGATCGAAAAACGACTGGTACTGGCTTCAGAAGCAGACTTTGTGATCTGTCTGTATAATCCTTCCAGCAAGAAACGACATGACTATCTGCAGAAGGCCTGTGATCTGTGTATGCAGCATAAGTCACCAGATACGGTCTGCGGCATTGTTCTGAATATCGGCAGAGAAGGAGAGGCTATGAAAGTGATGACCTTAAAAGAACTGCGCGATACACAGGTAGACATGTTTACGACAGTATTTATTGGTAATTCACAGACAAAAGAAATCGGTGGCAGAATGGTGACACCAAGGGGATATAAGAATGTCTAAGATTCTCATTTTTGCAGGCACTACGGAAGGAAGACTGCTGGCAGAGTTCCTTAAGAGACAGAAAGTACCTGCTTATGTATGTGTGGCAACAGAATATGGCGGACAGCTTCTGGAAGAAAACAGCTATCTTCAGGTCAGTCACAGCCGTCTGGATGAAACCCAGATGCGGCAGCTGATCCAGGAAGAAGGCATACATCTGACCGTGGACGCAACCCATCCTTATGCGGTGGAAGTATCAGCCAATATCAGAAAGGCCTGTGAGGAAGCGGGCTGTGAATATATCAGGCTGCTTCGCTCGTCTGTTCAGACCGGTGAGGAAGAAGAGATGGTCTGCGTGGAGTCCGTGGAAGCAGCAGTAGAATTTCTGAAGGAAACAGAAGGCAATATACTGGTGACTACAGGAAGTAAGGAACTGCATAAATATACAGCTATTCCGGAGTTTGAAGAGAGAGTGTTTGCACGTGTCCTTTCCACACCGGAAGTAGCCTGTCACTGTGCAGATCTGGGCTTCACCGGAAAACATCTGATCTGCATGCAGGGACCGTTTTCGGAAGAACTGAATACAGCTCTTTTAAAGCAGTTTGGAGCCAGATGGATGGTGACCAAGGAAGCTGGAAAGAACGGGGGGTACGAGGAGAAGATCCGTGCAGCCAGAAATGCTGGCGCAAAAGTGGTACTAATCGGACGCCCGGTAAAAGAAAGTGGCCTTTCTTTAGAAGAGGTGATTCGTACCCTGATTCAGAAAGAAGAGATTCAGGTACAGCGAAAGCTGGCAATTGTCGGCATCGGTATGGGGAACCGGGACAATATGACCGTGGAAGCACAGAAAGCCTGTATGGAAGCGGATCTTTTAATCGGGGCAGGCCGTATGCTGGAACAGATAGCAGAACCTGGAAAACCTGTTTTTGTATCCTACAAACCGCAGGAAATCTATGAGTACGTCATGAATCATCCCGAATATGAAAAAATAGCTTTGCTGCAGTCCGGAGATTTGGGCTTTTACAGTGGCGCAAAGAAACTGATGGAGATCTTTGCGGGAGAAGAGATGGAAGTGTATCCTGGTATTTCTTCGGTCGTATACCTCTGTGACCGGCTGCATACGTCCTGGGAGGATGTGGTACTGGTCAGCCAGCATGGAAGATGCGCCAATTTGATCGGTAAGATCCGGAAGAATAAAAAAGTCTTTGCATTACTGGGAAAAGGCAGTATGGTGAATGAGCTGTGTCAGAAACTGACAGAGTATCAGATGGATCAGGTAGTGCTGCATGTGGGGCTGGATCTTTCTTATCCGACAGAGCAGATCCGGACTGGTTTTGCCAGTGAACTTAGGACACAAAGTTTTGCAGATCTCTGTGTGGTGTTGCTGGAAAACCCAAATCCAGATACGGTGATCACCCATGGCATGGAAGATGAGGCGTTTCTGCGGGCAAAAGTACCGATGACTAAAAGTGAAGTACGCAGTATTTCCCTGTCAAAGCTGAGACTGGCGAAGGATTCTGTTGTCTATGATGTGGGAGCCGGAACCGGGAGCATTTCGATAGAAGCAGCGCTGCAGGCAGAGGACGGATATGTTTATGCCATAGAAAAAAAGGAAGAAGCAGTGGCTCTGATGCGGGAAAATCAGAAGAAGTTTGCGGTGGATAATCTGGAGATTGTAGAAGGACTGGCACCGGAAGCTTTGGAGAGTCTGCCGGCACCGACTCATGTATTTGTGGGCGGATCGTCAGGCAACATGAAGACAATTCTGGAGCTGGTACTAAAGAAGAATCCATCCGTACGGATCGTGATCAACTGTATTGCCCTTGAGACTGTGGCAGAATCTCTGGACTGTGTAAAGACACTTCCGGTAAAAGAAGTAGATATCGCAGCGGTTTCCATTGGAAAGTCAAAAGAGATCGGAAAATATCATATGATGATGGGACAGAATCCGGTCTATGTCATTTCCTGCACAGGGGGAGAAGCATAAATGAAAAATTATCCGAGAGTGATGCTGGCAGCAGGATCCAGCGGCAGTGGAAAAACCATGATTACCTGCGGAATATTGCAGGCATTGAAAAACAGAGGCTTAAAAGTCACATCGTTTAAATGCGGTCCGGATTATATAGATCCCATGTTCCATGAAAAAGTGATCCATACCCGCTCCGGCAATCTGGATACCTTTTTTGCAGGAGAAGAACTGACTCGTTATCTGTTTTGCAAAAATGCGGTGGACAGCGACATCTCCGTGATGGAAGGTGTGATGGGATACTACGATGGACTTGGTGGATTTTCTGTTCAGGCAAGCGCCTGTGATCTGGCTGAGGTGACGAACACACCAGTGATCCTGGTCGTGAATACCAGAGGCATGAGTCTGTCAGTGCTGGCTTATATTAAAGGATTTCTGACATTCCGGGAACCGACAAGGATCTGCGGAGTGATTTTGAATCAGTTATCTCCGATGCTGTATCCGAAGATGAAAGAAGCAATTGAGAAAGAACTTGGCATACCGGTATGCGGCTATGTTCCGCGTATGGAAGATTGTTCGCTGGAAAGCCGCCACCTTGGTCTGGTTCTTCCACAGGAAGTAGCGCAGCTTTCGGAGAAGCTTCAGCATATCGCAGAAGTACTGGAAGATACACTTGATCTGGATCAGATTCTGGAGATCAGCCGGAAGGCCGGAGAGGTTGGAAGCTTTGAACAGGCGGAAAAAGAGATGGATCAGTTTCTTAGCCTCGCTGCAAAAGAAAGGCAAAGTAAGCCGACTCTTCGCATTGCAGTGAGTAAAGACGAAGCATTTTGCTTTATTTATGAAGCAAATATGCAGCTGCTTCGGGAGATGGGAGTAGAACTGATTCCCTTTTCGCCAATACATGATACAGAGATTCCTGCGGCTGACGGAGTACTTTTTTATGGGGGATACCCGGAGCTGTTTGCAAAGGAATTGTCAGAGAATGAGAAAATGCGCCAGGATGTAAAGGAAAAACTGGCAGAAGGCTTGCCATGCATGGCAGAATGCGGCGGTTTCATGTATCTGCATCAGACGATGGAGGATATGGAAGGCAACAGCTGGCCGATGGCAGGTGTCATTGACGGAACAGCCTATCGTACGAAAAAGCTGGGACGTTTCGGGTATATCGAACTGGAACAGGCAGAGGAGCCCAAAGAGGGATGCAGGCTGAAGGGACATGAGTTTCACTATTTTGACAGTACCTCCTGTGGGGAGAGTTATCTGGCCAAAAAGCCTCTTAGCAGCCGCAGCTGGCGGTGTATTCATGAAACAGAGACACTGATGGCAGGATTCCCGCATTTATATTATTATGCCAGTCCGGAATTTATTCTGAAGTTTCTGAAAAAATGCAGGAAGTATCAGGAAACAAAATAAAATCAAACAGAACCGAGGATAAAAGAAAATGAAAGTATCACTTCTGGCACTTGTACTGGGGTTTTTGCTAGATTTACTGATCGGAGACCCGGAAGGTCTTTACCACCCAATCAGGCTGGTGGGCAACCTGATTGGCGTTCTGGAAAAAAAGATGAACAGGAGAATCGATTCGCATGACCGCCAGATGGTTATGGGGTGGCTTATGGCATTGATTGTGATTGGAATCTCATCGGGAGTCCCGCTGTTACTGCTTCTGGCGGCACAGTGGATTCATCCGGTCTGCCGTCTGGTACTGGAGACGATCATGTGCTGGCAGCTTCTGGCGACCAAATCATTGAAGACAGAAAGCATGAAGGTATATAAGAGACTACGAAAGCATGATCTGTCTGGAAGCCGGAAAGCGGTATCCATGATTGTTGGAAGGGATACCAATGTGCTGGATGAAGCCGGGGTAACAAAAGCTGCTGTGGAGACAGTGGCGGAAAACACTTCAGATGGTGTTATTGCTCCAATGTTTTATATGGCCATTGGAGGTGCATTCCTTGGATGGATGTATAAGTCTGTCAATACTATGGATTCCATGGTGGCCTATAAGAATGACCGATATCGGTACTTTGGACGGATTCCTGCGTATCTGGATGATGTGGCAAACTATATTCCGGCAAGACTGGCAGGGCTCTTGATGATCGCAGCATCTTTCCTGATTCATCTGGATGGTGCCCATGCATGGCAGATCTTTCGGAGAGACCGTTACAATCATGCCAGTCCCAATTCTGCACAGACAGAGGCAGTTATGGCAGGGGCATTGGATGTCCAGCTGGCAGGGGATGCCTGGTATTTTGGAGAATTACATAAAAAGAAAACAATCGGAGATGATATCCGGCCGATAGAGCCAAAGGATATTGTCCGTGCGAATAAATTGCTGTATGCGACAGCGGGTATTTCCATGGCAATCTTTGCACTGGTAAAATATCTGATCTTACTAATCTGATGCAGCAGGAGCAGACTGGAGGAACAAAATGCTGAAACACCGGCATGGAGGAGATATATATGAGGTCTCTTACCGGATTGATTACTCTGCGAATATCAATCCATTAGGGACACCGGAGAGTGTGATCAAAGCGGCACAAAAATCAATTCTGGACTGTGCACATTATCCGGACGTAGACTGCAGGGCACTGCGGAGAGCTCTGGCAGAAAAAGAAAATATGGAGCCAGAGCAGATCTTGTGTGGAAATGGTGCTGCAGAGCTGATTTTTGCCATGGTACAGGCTGAAAAGCCTCAAAGGGCACTTTTGATGGCACCCGGATTTGCAGAGTATGAGCAGGCACTGAGGGCAAACGGATGTGAGATCCGTTACTATGAACTAAAAAAGGAACATGGATTCCGATATCAGGCGGATTACAAAAAAATGCTGACAGAGGATCTGGATATGATTTTTCTGTGCAATCCCAATAATCCTACCGGACTTCTGATTCCGAAAGAAGAGATGCTGGAGATCTTTCAAATCTGTCTGGAAAAGAAGATACGCGTGGTTCTGGACTCCTGTTTCATTGATTTCCTGGAACAGGAAAAAGAAGCAGAATATACCGGATATCTGGGCGATTATCCGAATCTGTTTATTTTAAAGGCATTTACCAAGATCTATGCTATGGCGGGACTTCGGCTGGGCTACGGAATGAGCCGGGATGAGAGGCTGCTGGAGCGAATGAAAAATGTGGTACAGCCGTGGAGCGTATCCATACCGGCACAGGCAGCTGGTGTAGCGGCTTTGCAGGAAACAGCATTTGTCCATCGTTCGGCAAAGTTGGTTCAGGAAGAACGCATATGGATGAAAAAGCAGCTGCAGAACATGAATCTGTGGGTTTGTGATTCTCAGGCAAATTATCTGTTTTTTGAAGGACCGGAAGATCTGTCAGATAAATGTCGAGAGGCGGGCATACTGATCCGTGACTGTAGTAATTATCATGGATTGAGAAAGGGATATTACCGTATTGCGGTAAGAACAAGAAAAGAAAATGAAGAACTGGTGCAGGTATTTCAGAAGATCTTAAAGCCTGCAGAAAGGCGGAACTGATATGGCAAAAGCGATTATGGTGCAGGGCACAATGTCCAACGCAGGAAAAAGTCTGCTGGCAGCTGGGCTTTGCCGGATATTTAAACAGGACGGTTATAAAGTGGCACCATTTAAGTCTCAGAATATGGCACTGAATTCTTTCATTAACGAAGAGGGACTGGAAATGGGAACGGCCCAGGTGATGCAGGCGGAAGCAGCAGGTATCAGGCCTTCTGTATACATGAACCCTATTTTGCTGAAGCCAACTACAGATGTGGGTTCCCAGGTGATTGTCAACGGAGAAGTGCTGGGAAATATGAAGGCAAGAGATTATTTTGCCTATAAGAAGCAGCTGATTCCGCAGATTATGGAAGCATATCACAAACTGGAAGAGGAATATGACATTATTGTGATTGAGGGAGCAGGAAGCCCGGCAGAGATCAACCTGAAAGAGGAAGATATTGTCAATATGGGCATGGCAAAAATGGCCAAAGCACCGGTTCTCCTGGTGGGAGATATTGACCGGGGCGGTGTATTTGCACAGCTGATCGGTACCGTTATGCTTCTGGAAGAAGAGGAGAAAAAGATGGTCAAAGGTCTGATCATCAACAAGTTCCGTGGTGATAAAACTATCCTGGATCCAGGGGTAAAAATGCTGGAAGAAAAAGCAGGTATCCCGGTAGTAGGCGTGGCACCATATCTGCAGATTCAGGTGGAAGATGAAGACAGCCTGACAGAACGGTTTGACCGGAAAGCAGCAGTAGGAGTCATCGATATTGCGGTGATACGTCTGCCACGAATCTCTAATTTTACGGATTTTAATCCATTTGAGAGCATGGAAGGAGTCTCTTTGCGTTATGTAGGCAGCGTGTCAGAACTGAAGAATCCGGATCTGATTATTTTGCCTGGAACAAAGAGTACCATGGCGGATCTGGCCTGGATGCGTCAGAATGGCCTGGAAGCAGCAGTCTTAAAGGCGGCAGCATCGGGAAAACTGATTTTTGGTATCTGTGGCGGCTACCAGATGCTGGGTGAATCCTTAAGCGATCCGGAAGGAGTAGAAGGTGGCGGAACCATGAAAGGTATGGGCCTGCTTCCGATGGATACCGTATTTGCAGGTGATAAGACAAGAACCAGAGTCAGCGGGACTTTTACGCAGGTGGAGGGCCGGCTGAAGGAATTGTCCGGAGTAGAGCTGGAAGGTTATGAGATCCATATGGGTGTGACAACGGTAAAAGAGGGCGCCCGGTCTCTTACAGAGATCACGGATCATGGTGCTCAGACAAAAGGGCAGACAAAGAAAGATGGGGCCTATACGGATCATGTATATGGTACCTATGTGCATGGGGTGTTTGAAAAAGAAGAAGTTCCAAAGGCTGTGATCCGCGCAATTGGACGGGAAAAAGGACTGGATGTGAGTGAGATTACATCGGTTGATTTTGCACAGTTTAAGGAGACACAGTACGATCTGCTGGCAGCAGGATTAAGAGAACATCTGGATATGAAAAAGATCTATGAGATATTGGAAGAGGGAATTTAAATGAAGGTACAGCTGGAAAATGTAAAACCGATGGATATTGAAAAACGCAGTTTTGCTATTATTACGGAAGAACTGGGATATGAACTCCCGGAAGATAAGGCACCGATTATCAAACGATGCATTCATACCAGTGCAGATTTTGATTATGCCCAAAATCTTATGTTTTCCGATGATGTAGTGGAAAAGGCACTGAAAGCATTGAAAAACGGAGCCTGTATTGTGACAGATACCCAGATGGCAAAAGCGGGAATTAATAAAAAGGCATTGCAGAAGTTTGGCGGGGAAGTGTACTGCTTTATGTCAGATGAAGAAGTGGCTGAAATTGCCAGAAAGAATGGTACAACAAGAGCAACAGCCAGCATGGACAAGGCAGCAGCCTTACAAAAACCACTGATTTTTGCAATCGGTAATGCGCCTACAGCACTGGTCCGTCTATATGAACTGATCGAGGATGGAAAGTTACAGCCGGAACTGATCATCGGGGTACCAGTAGGATTTGTGAATGTGGTACAGTCAAAAGAACTGATTATGCAGGCAGATGTGCCTTATATTGTGGCAAAGGGCAGAAAAGGCGGAAGCAATATTGCAGCCTGTATCTGTAATGCACTTCTTTATATGGCAGGCGGCAGAGAATAGCAGAATCGAAAATGCCTGTATAAGAAAAATTTAAGATGCAGTTAATGTTCTGGAAGCCATGGTATGTTATGATAGCAGTAACGTACTTGGAGGAGGATATCATATGAGATGCAAAAATAAGATAAGAACATTACAGATGGGAATGTTAACAGGACTGATGGCATTTGCCATTCCGGTGCTGACCGGCGCAGAGGATGCGGCAGAACAGGTGGATATAGAGGAATTGTTTTATACTTATTCCAATGATACCCAGGTGTATGATTTTACAGATCCGGCTTATCTGCAGGGACGTCTCAGTTCACTGGAGTATAAGAAGTATGATGGATATCTGGCCCTGGATCAGCTGGATCTGGACTGGAACGGAACAGAAGAATTGCTGGCGATCCGGGTAAAACAGCCGGATGAGAATACCGATCAGAACAATCTGATTGCAGAAGTATATCAGTATGAAGGGGATAAACTGAAAAGAACTGCCCAGTGCACTCTGGCGGAAGACATTTTGACGACCAGTGAAGCAGATATCAATGTGTTCCTGGTCAGCACGGATAACGGCATGTATCTTTGCTGTGAAGAAAGGGAGACCATGAATTTTCTGGCAGATGGTGTAGATTGGAATCTGCGCACATTTACCTATGATGGAACATCTTTTGTACAACAGGCAGATACTGGAATTGCCGGCAGTGCATGGGAGGATAGCGAGGTAGAACCAGCCAGAGATGCGTTAAACGCTATGGGGCTGTATCCGGCAGAACTGGTAACCACTCCGATAACCGATCAGGTAGATAATCTGACGAAGGTGAATGTGATACAGCGGTATCTGACGGAAGATATAGATACGGTGGATGCATATCTTGACAATCCAGAAGCAGAGCTTATGCAATATGGTGAGACCTGGTTCCACAGCTATCAAAATGAGAACCGGGAAAATAAAAATGCAGATAATTTTGCTGCTTATGGAGAACAGTCGGAAGCATTGGCAGAAACAGATAATTCTTCAGAAGACTATATCATTCCAGACAGCGACAGCCGCTATATTACAGATGAAGATCTGACCGGACTCTCAGATTACGAAATTCTGCTGGCAAGAAATGAGATTTATGCAAGACATGGCAGAATCTTTGCCAATGAAGATCTGAACAGTTATTTCAGAAGCAAGTCCTGGTATCAGCCGGCAGTAAGTGGCGAAGACTTTACAGAAGAGTATGCGGCAAGTGTATTCAATGAATATGAGAGAGCAAATATAGACACCATTGTGAAATATGAGCAGGCTCATAACATCAATCAAATGTAAAACAATGTAAGAGAACATAGAAAAAGGGGAAGAGAGATGGCAGTACAGACAAAAGCAATTCTGGTTGTGAGCTTTGGTACCAGTCATAATGACACCAGAGAAAAGACGATTGACCAGATTGAAAACAGAATTCAGGACAGTTTTCCGGATTATCGGGTTTACCGTGCCTGGACCAGTGATATGATTCGAAAGAAATTAAAGAATCGGGATCAGGTTCAGATTGACAGTGTAGAAGAAGCTTTTGTCCGTATGAAGCAGGACGGCATACAGCAGGTGATTGTACAGCCGACCCATGTGATGAATGCCATAGAAAATGATAAAATGCGCGGCCAGATTCTGGCTGCGCAGAAAGATTTTAAGGAAATCCGAACAGGAGATCCGTTATTTGCCACAGATGCAGACCGGGATCGACTGGTAGAGATCCTGGGAGAGTACTGGAAGGAGATTCCAGAGGAAGAACTGCTGATTTTCATGGGACATGGTACTTCCCACGAAGCAAACTGTGTATATGAAGATCTGGATCTGGCACTGAAAGCAGCAGGACATGACAATATGTATGTAGGTACAGTGGAATCACTTCCTACCTTACATATGATTATAGAAAAAATTCAGTCACTGCCAGTAAAAAAAGTACACCTGGCACCATTTATGATTGTGGCGGGTGATCATGCCAGAAATGATATGGCAGGGGAAGAAAAAGATTCCTGGGGAAGCCTTCTGAGGGCGAGAGGCTATGAGGTGCAGTGTCACATTATAGGACTGGGAGAACTGGAAGGAATCCAGAATATGTTTGTACAGCATGTGAGGGAAGCAAAATGAGTATACAGATGTTAGGAATTGACCATATGAAGGCATCCATTGATGTACGTACTGTCTTTTCCTTTACGAAAAAAGCTATTGGAGAAACACTGGAAAAATGGAAAGAGCATCCGCAAATTGCAGGGTGTGTCATATTATCCACCTGCAATCGTATGGAAATCTGGGTCAGCAGTGTGGAAGAAGAACTGGATCTATATGATCTGCTTTGTCAGGAAAAGAAAGTAGATCCAAAGGAGTATGAAGAGTATGTTGTCTGTCGCCGTGAGGGGGAAGCAGTGCAGCATCTTTTTGAACTGGCCTGTGGACTGCAGTCCAGAATTCTGGGTGAAGACCAGATCATCACACAGGTAAAGGATGCCCTGACACTGGCCAGAGATCAGTACGCAACGGATAATGTGCTGGAAGTGTTGTTTCGCATGGCAGTGACGGCGGCAAAGAAAGTGAAGACGGAAGTGACTCTTTCAGATGCCAACAGCTCTGCGATTCATAAAGCAGTACAGGAGTTAAAAGAACAGGGCTATTGCTTTACAGGAAAAAACTGTATGGTAATCGGAAATGGAGAAATGGGTAAGCTTTCTGCAAACGTATTTCGTGAGCAGGGAGCTTCCGTTACGGTTACTGTCAGACAGTACCGCAGCGGTGTGGTGCAGATTCCGGATGGCTGTTCCAGAATTGATTATGGAAAAAGGCTGGAACTGCTGCCTTCCTGTGATTATGTAGTCAGTGCCACCTCCAGCCCGAATTATACCTTAACTAGGGAAAGTCTGGAAGCACTGCATCTGGATCATGATGTGGTCATGATTGACCTGGCGGTTCCAAGAGATATTGAAGTGGCTGCAAACGAACTGGATCATGTCACTTTATATGATATCGATTATTTTAAAGCAGATCATACCAGTGCCCAGGTGAAGGAGAATATCAAAAAAGCAGAAGCAATTCTGGATGTGCAGATGCATGAATTTTTTGACTGGTATGAAGGCAGAGACGTGATTGAACAGGTGCAGGTAATCAAAAAACAGGCTACAGAGGACTTCCATCTGAGAATTCAGAAACAGGTAAGGGAGCTGCAGCGTACGGCACAGGAAGAAGCACCACAGGAAGTAGAACAGATCGACCGGCTTCAGGAATATGTGGAAGCAGCGGCCGGAAAAGTAATCAATAAGATGATTTTCGGAATGAAGTCAAGGCTCAGCGATCAGGCATTCCGGGAATGTATCGAAGCAATGGGAGATGTATTTCGGGAATGAGCAGAAAAATAGTGATCGGCAGCAGAGAAAGTAAACTGGCTGTCATTCAGACAGAAATGGTAAAAAAATATATAGAGAGCAATTGTCCGCAGATGCAGGTAGAGGTTCTGACGATGAAGACAACCGGAGATGTGATTCTGGATCGAACTCTGGATCAGGTGGGCGGAAAGGGCCTGTTTGTAAAAGAACTGGATAAGGCGCTGATGGACAGACGCAGTGATCTGTCAGTACACAGTTTGAAGGATATGCCGATGGAAGTGCCAGAAGAGCTTCCACTGGTGGCATTTTCCAGAAGAGAAGATCCAAGGGATGTACTGGTACTTCCGCAAGGGATGTCAGAACTGAATTTTGATAAACCAATTGGATGCTCCAGCAAACGGAGAATTCTGCAGCTGCAGGAACTGTATCCACAGGCTACGTTCGCTACAGTACGTGGAAATGTGCTGACTCGTCTGCGTAAGCTGGATGAGGGAAATTTTTCCGCACTGATTCTGGCAGCAGCAGGATTGAAAAGACTGGGACTGGAAGAACGCATTTCCCGTTTCCTGGAGCCAGAGAAGATGATTCCGGCTGCAGGGCAGGGAATTCTTGGAATACAGGGAAGAGCAGGTGAAGATTATCGTTTCCTGGATACCTACAACGATGCGGATGCAAGAGACTGTGCACTCTGTGAACGTGCATTTGTGAGGATTCTGGATGGTGGATGTTCCTCTCCTGTGGCAGCCCATGCCAGAATAAAAGAAGATCAGATTCTGCTGCTGGGTCTGTACTATGATGAGATGGATGGCGGATACCTGAAAGGAAGTCTCTCAGGACACAGAGATCAGGCGGAAGCACTGGGAGAACAGCTGGCACTTCAGCTGAAGGCGGAGTATGGAAGGAGAAACAGTAAATGACAGGAAAAGTATGGCTGGTAGGAGCCGGACCCTCTGATCCGGGTCTGTTTACCAGAAAGGGCGAACAGATTTTAAAACAGGCAGAAGTAGTGGTTTATGATGCACTGGTAGGGCAGAGCATCCTGAATATGATACCGGAAAATGCAACATTGATTAATGTGGGAAAACGATCCTGTAAGCATACTATGAAGCAGGAACAGATTAATCAGGTCCTGGTTGAGGAAGCAAAAAAAGGACAGCGTGTGGTTCGTTTAAAAGGCGGAGATCCGTTTCTTTTTGGAAGAGGCGGTGAAGAGCTGGAACTGCTGGTGAAAGAAGGAATTCCTTATGAGGTAGTACCAGGAGTGACATCTGCGCTTTCGGTACCGGCTTATAATGGAATTCCGGTAACGCACAGAGATTACTGTTCTTCGCTTCATATTATCACCGGACATAAACGTCAGGGAGAAAGCTATAACATTGATTTTGAAGCACTGGTCAGAACAAAAGGAACACTGGTGTTCCTCATGGGCGTATCAGCGCTGGGAGACATCTGTCAGGGACTTCTTCAGGCGGGTATGGATCCGGAAATGCCGGCAGCTCTTTTGATTAAGGGAACGACGGCAGCTCAGAGAAGAATTGTGGCAACCGTGGCAACTTTAAAAGAAGAAGTAGAACGGCAGGGGGCTGAGACACCGGCCATTATCGTAGTCGGAAAGGTATGCAGCCTTGCTGAGGAATTTGAATGGTATGAGAAGCTTCCATTGGCAGGAAAGAAGATCCTGGTGACCAGACCGAAAGAACTGATCTCTGAGATGTCTGCAAAGCTGCGCAGTGCCGGAGCGGAAGTACTGGAACTGCCGGCTATCCGTACTGTGCCATGTGAGGATCAGAAAAGACTGGTGCAGGCCTTAAAAGAGATCAGTACTTATCAGTGGCTGGTATTTACCAGCCCGACTGGTGTGCGTGTGTTCTTTGAAGAGATGGACAAACAACATATGGATATTCGTGCTCTCTGCCGGATACGTCTGGCTGTGATCGGATCCGGAACGGCAAAAGAATTAAAGAAACACGGACTTTACCCGGATCTGATGCCAGAAGAATTCTATGGAGAAGCCCTTGGAAAAGCACTGGCTGAAACATGTCAGGATGGAGAGCATATACTGATCCCAAGAGCAGCCACTGGCAACCAGGAGCTGGTACAGATCCTGAAAGACAGCAAAAAAGTTACTATTGACGATATCGCTACATATGATACCATATATGCGGGATCTGCTTTGATTGATGAAAAGATGGAGTTCGAAAATGGCAGTATCGATTATGCTGTTTTCACCAGCGCCTCAACAGTAAAGGGTTTTGCAGAAGCAACAAAAGGACTGGATTATGCAAAAGTTCATGCGGTCTGCATTGGCCGACAGACAAAGGCAGCAGCAGATGCCCTTGGTATGCAGACAGAAATGTCTGAAAAACCGACCATGGATTCAGTAGTAGAAAAAGTGGCAGAGTTGTGTCAGAAACAGGGCTAGGCAGCTTTGTTCCAACAGATACCGATCAGACAAGGAGGAAGGTCAGATGGAAATGACAAAAAGACCAAGACGATTAAGAGGAAGTATGACACTTCGGAAGATGGTACGGGAGACCAGAATGGATAAAGCCTCTCTGATGTATCCGATGTTTGTTATGGATGGAGAAAATAAAGTAGAAGAGATTCCTTCTATGGAAGGACAGTACCGCTATACGGTGGACCGTATGGGCGAGTGTCTTCAGGAACTTCTGGATGCAGGAGTTACTTCAGTTATGCTGTTTGGAATTCCGGCAGTAAAGGATGAAGTAGGAAGTCAGGCATATGATGACAATGGCGTGGTACAGCGTGCTCTGCGTTATGCAAAAGAGCATTTCCCGCAGATGTATCTGGTAACCGATGTATGTATGTGTGAATATACATCCCATGGTCATTGTGGAGTGCTGTGTGATCATGATGTAGATAATGATAAGACACTGGAACTGCTTGCCAGAACCGCAGTTTCTCATGCAAGAGCAGGTGCCCAGATGGTGGCTCCTTCGGATATGATGGATGGAAGAGTGACGGCAATCCGGGAAGCACTGGACGAGGCTGGATTTACGAACGTGCCGATTATGTCTTATGCAGTAAAATATGCATCTGCATTTTATGGCCCATTCCGTGATGCAGCAGGATCTGCCCCTTCTTTTGGAGACCGCAAGACGTATCAGATGGACTTCCATAACAGCAGAGAGGGAATCAAAGAAGCGTTGCTGGATGAAGAAGAAGGCGCAGACATCATCATGGTAAAACCGGCGATGTCTTACCTTGATATGGTGGCTAAGGTAAAAGAACAGGTGACAACACCGATTGCATGCTACAGTGTCAGTGGAGAATACGCTATGGTGAAAGCCGCTGCCAAAATGGGCTGGATCGATGAAGAACGTATTATCTGTGAGATGGCAGTATCCGCTTACCGTGCAGGCACAGATATTTATATTACTTATTTTGCAAAAGAACTGGCAAAATGTATGGATGAGGGGAAAATAGGATGAGCAGATCAGAAGAATTATTCAGACAGGCAGTAGAACTGATCCCGGGAGGGGTCAACAGTCCGGTAAGAGCTTATGGAAATGTGCATGAAACACCACGTTTTATTGCAAGCGCTGACGGTCCTTATATCAGCGATGTGGATGGAAATACCTATGTGGATTTTATCGGTTCCTGGGGTCCGATGATTTTGGGAAATAATGATAAAAGAATTTTGAACAGTGTAGCAGAGGCAGCAGGAAAGGGACTGAGTTTTGGCGCAGCCACAGAAGCAGAAGTCGAGATGGCAAAGCTGGTTTGCGATCTGGTTCCTTCTATTGAGATGGTACGTATGGTGAATTCCGGTACGGAAGCAGTGATGAGTGCCATTCGTGTGGCAAGAGGATTTACAGGTAGAAATAAAATCGTGAAGTTTATGGGATGCTATCATGGCCATAGTGATGCGATGCTGGTAAAGGCAGGCTCCGGTGTCATGACAGCAGGTATCCCGGACAGTGCCGGAGTACCGGCAGGTTGTACCCAGGATACCTTATCTGCAGAATACAATAATCTGGACAGTGTACAGGAACTTTTTGACCGTTATGCAGAGGAGATTGCAGCTGTCATCGTAGAGCCTGTTGGGGCTAATATGGGTGTAGTACCGCCAGAAAAAGGATTCCTGGAAGGAGTGCGTGCTATTTGCGACAAATATGGCAGCCTTTTGATCTTTGATGAAGTTATTACCGGATTTCGCCTGAGCATCCAGGGAGCACAGGGATATTTTGGCGTACAGCCGGATCTCACCACATTTGGAAAGATCATTGGAGCAGGAATGCCGGTAGGTGCTTATGGCGGAAGAAAAGAGATTATGAAGCTGGTATCTCCGGTAGGAAAAGTATATCAGGCAGGAACGTTAAGCGGCAATCCGGTTGCTATGGCTGCTGGTCTGACACAGCTGAAAATTTTACGGGATACACCGGATTTTTATGAAAACTTAAATGCAAATGGTGACTGGTTCTATACGGAAATGGATCAGATCTTAACAGATCATCAGATTCCACATTGTCTGAATCACATTGGATCTCTTGGCTGTGTCTTTTTTACAGAAGAGACGGTCAGAGATTATGTCAGTGCAAAGACGTCTGATACTGCCGTTTATGCAAAGTATTTTAAATACCTGCTGAATCATGGCGTATACATGGCACCATCTCAGTTTGAGGCCATGTTCTTATCCGGTGCACATACAAGAGAAAAAGAACTGAAGAAAACACTGGAAGTGATCGATGCATGCTGCAGCGAACTAAAATAAGAGACTGCCTTCTGGGAGTGCTGGGAATGCTGTTTCTGATTTCAGCAGCAGTTACACTGACGCTTTCCTGCAGCTGGCTTTACCGGGCGGATATGAAGCATCTTCATCTGTCAGAAGCGACTGGTTACAGTGAAGAAGAGATACTGGCAAACTATGAAGAACTGATTGACTATAATTTGTCTCCATTTCATACAAGGCTGGAATTTCCTACTTTTCCCATGTCGGAAGAAGCCAGAATTCATTTTCAGGAAGTGAAGGTGATTTTTCAGGGATTTCTGTGCATGTTGATTGTCTCCGGAGTGGGATATCTCATTGGAACAGTCATTTTGATACGAAGAAAAGAATGGAGATTTTTAAAATACACAGGGATTTGCAGTCTGGTTATTCCCATTGTAACAGGGATTCTGATAGCAGTGAACTGGGACTGGGTATTTGAGACCTTTCATGAACTGGTCTTTGCCAATGACTACTGGCTGTTTGATCCGGTTACAGATCCCGTGATTCTGGTTCTTCCGGATGAATATTTTATGCACTGTGCGGTCATGATTATCGTTCTGGTAGTGGCCGGGGCACTGGGATGTCTCGGATGGTATCAGATAAAAAGACATTGCAGCTGTCAAACTGTATAAGGAAGGAAAAAAAGGTCATACTCTAAGAAAAAGAAAGGAGTATGATCTTTTTTTATGAAAAAGAAAGAAATCATCAAAAAGACGGATCTGGATCAGCTTTCGCCAAAAGAAAAAATGAAATATGAGATAGCGGAAGAACTGGGATTGCTGGATCGTGTACTGACAGATGGATGGAAGACTCTTTCTGCCAAAGAAACAGGGAGAATCGGGGGAATTATGACCAAAAGGATGCGTAAGCCAAAACCATGATCTTGCAAGGCAAAATGGCCTATGTTATACTTGGATCATGAAAAATTTAGTACAAGATCTTAAAAACCAAAATTTCAGGCATATCTATTTATTTACCGGAGAGGAAGTCTATCTGAGGAACCAATATAAAAAAAAGCTTCAGGAAGCGTTGATTCCACCGGAAGATACGGTAAATATTAATTTCTATCAGGGAAAAGGCATTGATCTGAAAGAACTGATTGCTCAGGCTGAGACGATGCCTTTTTTCTCGGAAAGACGTCTTCTGGTAGTGGAAGACAGTGGATTTTTTAAGACGGCGACACCAGAGCTTGCCGAATATCTGGAACAGGTACCAGATACCACTTATTTTCTGTTTGTAGAAACGGATGTTGATAAGAGAGGAAAGCTATATAAGACGGTGAAGAAGCAGGGCAGCGTGGTAGAATTTGCCAAACAGACAGAAGATACTCTGATGCGCTGGATACTTGGAATATTAAAAAAGGAACAGAAAAATATTACCCGGTCTACGATGGAACTGTTTCTGGAGAAAACAGGAACCGATATGAATCAGATCAGTATGGAACTGGAAAAGCTGTTATCTTATACAATGGGAAAGGAGATTATCACAGCGGAAGATGTTCAGGAGATCTGTACCAGTCAGACGGTGAATCAGATCTTTGAGATGATCAGTGCCATGGCAGAAAAAAATCAGAAAAAAGCACTGGATTTGTATTATGATCTGTTAGCGTTAAAGGAACCGCCGATGAGAATCCTTTACCTGATTGCCAGACAGTTTAACCAGATTATGCTGATCAGCGAACTGAGCAGCCAGGGACTGGGACGGGAGACGATTGCAGAAAAACTGGGTATTCAAAGCTTTATTGTCCGAAATGGGCTACGTTATGCCAGATCCTTTACGCAGGAACAGCTGCGTTATGCAGTGGAGACGGCTGTACAGACAGAGACAGATGTAAAGACCGGAAAGCTGGATGAGAAACTGGCTGTGGAGCTGGTCATAGTAGAGATGAGCAAGTGATAAAACCTGAAGATAGAAGTTCGCCTGCGAACTTCTATCTTCAGGTCTTTTTTTATGCAATGACAAATCATTGCATAAAAAAAGACCATCGGATGACGGGCCGATGGTCTTTTCAAGTTCTCATTTATTAGATATTGTTAACAAGTTTTGCTAAACGGGAAACTTTTCTTGCTGCATTGTTTTTGTGATAAACACCCTTTGTAGTAGCTTTATCAATAACAGATGTAGCGTTCAGCAGAGCAGCAACAGCAGCATCTTTATCTTTTGCTGTAACAGCAGCTTCTACTTTCTTGATTGCTGTCTTCACACCAGACTTGATTGCTTTATTGCGTTCAGCTTTTGTTCTGTTAACTAAGATACGTTTTTTTGCAGATTTAATGTTAGCCAATTCCTGACACCTCCAATTATTCTCTTTTTCATCTTTTATGTTAAACTCGGACACGGACGTTCTAACATAAACATACTTCATTATTTTAGTGCAACACCTGAATTGTGTCAATACATATTTCGGAAAAATTTGAGAAAAATAGCAGAAAAGAAGTGAAAATAAAAAGAAAGCGAGAAAAAATATGCGTGGTTATTTTGAGATACGTACGGATCTGGCCCTGGAGGCAAAAGAGAATCTGGAAAAGGGGAAAGAAGAACTGACAGGAATTCATGTCAGAGAGGAGCGGGACGATGAACACCGTATCTATACCACTACGGTAAGCATTGATACGGAAAACAGTGCCAAAGCCATCGGAAAGCCGGTGGGATGCTATATTACCATGGAAGTACCCGAGATGATGGACGAGGATGAAGATTATCACCGGGAGATTTCGATCTTTCTTGCAGAGAAGATCAAAAAGATGCGAAAAAGACAAAAAGGATCTGTACTGCTGGTGGGGCTGGGAAACCGCAATGTAACACCGGATGCACTGGGACCATCTGTAATTGACAACCTGAAGATTACCAGACATCTGGCAAAAGAATTTAGTTTTCTGGAAAGTACCTCTACGCAGGTAAGCGCATTGATCCCAGGAGTGATGGCGCAGACTGGAATGGAGACTCTGGAGATCCTGAAAGGTGTGATCAGTCAGACACAGCCAGATACGGTGGTGGTTATTGATGCACTGGCTGCAAGGAGCATCAAACGACTGAATCGGACCATTCAGATCTCTGATGCCGGGATTCATCCGGGCTCTGGAGTGGGAAATAACCGGTGCAAGATCAATCAGGATACAGTAGGCGTACCGGTGATTGCGATAGGTGTACCGACGGTAGTAGACGCCGCTACGATTGTCTGTGATGCGTTGGAACAGACAGGGCTGGAAGGAGAACAGATGCAGCTGTTCCGGGAAACGATTTCTCCAGGACTTCATACGATGTTTGTAACTCCAAAGGATATTGACGAAACAGTAAAACGGATCAGCTACACCATATCTGAAGGACTGAATATGGCATTTTCCTGAAAAAGCATTCATAAAAAGAGAAAAACGACATAAGTATAGTACAGAGGTGGAAAAAATGCGGTTATTGGACAGGCTAATCCGCGGCGTACTGACGATCAGTGTGATCCTGCTAGGCGGATATATTTTGGTAAGGACAGTCACAATTGCAGGGGAGAATGGGATGTTTCAGGATTCGCCTGTCTTATCTGCCCTGTACCGAAAGCTGGAAACAGCAGGAATGCAGATTTATATTCCGGTGATCTCTTATCAGGAAGATGCTCTGGAAGCTTCGCCGGAACAAGATCTGGCAGACAGTATCGGCAGATCGTTGTATCCTGCCGGTTTCTGGGCAGAAAGGGAACAGAAACAGGAAGGGCGGGAAGAAGAATACGAGTTAATTCTGGCTGCGGAGGCAAGGGCAGAAGAAGAGAAAAAGCCCCTGGATCTGAAGCAATGGATGGAAGAAAGAACAGAAGGAGACCAGGAAGCTGAGTTTGAAACTCTTCTGAACCGATATTTTTCTATGGATGCAGCAACCACCATTGACAGCAGCCGGCTGAATAACAGCCTTCTGGATCTGGATCTTACACTGGATACCGAGAAAGAAGGTCCACAGATTCTGATCTATCACAGTCATTCACAGGAAGGATTTGTAGATACTGTGGAGGGTGATGATACCACTACGATAGTTGGCGTAGGAGATTATCTGGCAAAGCTGCTGACAGAGACTTACGGATATCAGGTGATTCATGACCGGGGAGTTTATGATCTGGTGGATGGGGTGCTGGATCGCAATGTGGCTTACGATTATTCCGGAGCAGCTGTAGAACAGTGGATTTCACAGTATCCCCAGATTCAGGTGATTATAGATCTCCATCGGGATGGCGTAGACGGAAAAAAGTTTGTAGTACAGGAAAATGGCAGACCAACAGCCAATCTGATGTTTATTCTCGGTATGAGCCGCACAGCGGATCAGCAGGATATTCCTTATCTGCCTAATCCGTACATAAAAGAAAATATGGCGTTTGCTCTTCAGATTCAGGAAAGGGCAGAAATCGCTGCTCCCGGTCTGATGCGCAATATCTACCTGATGGCATACCGTTTTAATCTGCACTATCGGCCGCGAAGTATGCTTTTGGAAGCTGGCACTCAGCTAAATACTCTGGAGGAAGAGAAAAATGCCATGGAAGTCTTTGCAGGGATTCTGGATGCAGAATTAAAAGGCAGGTAAGCTTAAGATTCAGGTATAGACAAAGCGGGAAATCATGTGCTAAAATGCCTCTTGAACAGGAGGAAATACTATTGGCAGCAATTGATCAGAATAAAATCAGAAATTTTTGTATTATCGCACATATTGACCATGGAAAGTCTACACTGGCAGACCGGATTATAGAGATGACAGGGCTTTTGACCAGCCGTGAGATGCAGGCACAGGTTCTGGATAATATGGATCTTGAACGGGAACGTGGTATCACGATTAAGGCACAGACCGTTCGAATTGTCTATAAGGCAAAGGATGGAGAAGAATATATCTTTAATCTGATTGACACTCCGGGGCATGTGGATTTTAATTATGAGGTATCCAGAAGTCTGGCAGCCTGTGATGGCGCCATTCTGGTAGTCGATGCGGCGCAGGGAATAGAAGCACAGACTCTGGCCAATGTTTATCTGGCATTGGATCACGATCTGGATGTGATGCCTGTTATAAATAAAATCGATCTTCCAAGTGCAGATCCAGAGCGTGTGATCAATGAAATAGAAGATGTAATCGGAATAGAAGCGCAGGATGCGCCGCAGATTTCTGCTAAGACAGGACTGAATGTCGATCAGGTACTGGAGCAGATTGTCACCAAGATTCCGGCACCGAAGGGAGATCCGAAGGCACCGCTTCAGGCGTTGATCTTTGACTCTGTGTATGACTCTTATAAAGGCGTTATTATTTTCTGTCGTATCAAAGAGGGAAGCGTACGCCGGGGAACGCCGATTCGCATGATGGCTACCGGTGCAGAAGCCGACGTGGTCGAAGTAGGATATTTTGGACCGGGGCAGTTTATTCCATGCGACGAGCTCAGCGCAGGTATGGTAGGATATATTACCGCCAGTCTTAAGAACGTCAAGGACACCCGTGTGGGTGATACGGTTACGAATGCACAGTTTCCGTGTGCAGAGCCGCTTCCAGGTTACAAAAAGGTAAATCCGATGGTATATTGTGGAATGTACCCTGCAGATGGAGCAAAGTATCCGGATCTGCGGGATGCACTGGAGAAACTTCAGCTGAATGATGCGGCGCTGCAGTTTGAACCGGAGACATCACTGGCACTGGGATTCGGTTTCCGTTGTGGGTTCCTTGGACTGCTCCATCTGGAGATTATTCAGGAACGGCTGGAGAGAGAGTATAATCTGGATCTGGTCACCACGGCTCCGAGTGTTATCTATAAAGTGCATAAGACCAATGGAGAAGTCATTGATCTGACTAATCCATCTAATCTTCCAGATGCATCCGAGATCGAATATATGGAAGAACCGATTGTTGGGGCAGAGATTATGGTGACGACAGAATATATCGGTTCTATTATGCAGCTGTGCGAAGAACGCAGGGGAAATTATCTTGGTATGGAATATATGGAGGAGACAAGGGCTCTTCTGAAGTATGAACTGCCGTTGAATGAGATTATTTATGACTTCTTTGATGCACTGAAGTCCCGATCCAGAGGTTATGCGTCTTTTGATTACGAAATGAAAGGATACCAGAGATCTGAACTTGTGAAACTGGATATTCTGGTAAACCGTGAGGAAGTAGATGCACTTTCTTTCATTGTGCATGCAGAGACAGCATATGAACGTGGAAGGAAGATGTGCGAGAAACTGAAAGAGGAGATCCCGAGACAGCTGTTTGAGATCCCGATTCAGGCAGCAATTGGCAGCAAGATCATTGCCAGAGAGACTGTGAAGGCTATGCGCAAGGATGTACTTGCAAAGTGCTATGGTGGTGATATTTCCCGTAAGAAAAAGCTTCTGGAAAAACAGAAGGAGGGTAAGAAGCGTATGCGCCAGGTGGGAAATGTAGAGATTCCACAGAAGGCGTTTATGAGTGTATTAAAACTGGATGATAATTAGGAGTATACCATGCAGAAAGAACTGGAACTGTATCTTCACATTCCCTTTTGCGTAAGAAAATGCAGATATTGTGATTTCTTATCGTTTGCAAAGGATGAAGAAGTGCAGGATGCATATGTACAGGCCTTGTGTGAAGAGATAAAAGGATGGGACGGCTTTGTAAACCGTCCCATCTCTACAATATTCATAGGCGGGGGAACGCCAACCATATTGCCGGCCCGGAAGATAAGCAGAATTCTGGAGACTATTCAGGAAAAAAGAGATCAGGGCTTTCCGGCTCCGGAAGAGATCACCATAGAGTGTAATCCTGGAACCGTGGATGAAGCTGACCTGCAAACTTTTCTGTCGTCTGGAATTAACCGAATCAGCTTTGGCCTGCAGTCAGCGGATAACAGGGAGCTGGAGACGCTGGGAAGAATTCACAGCTGGGAAGAATTCCTGGAAAGCTACAGACTGGCCAGGAAGGCTGGATTTGAGAATATCAATGTGGATCTGATGTCTGCACTTCCTGGACAGACTCCGGCCGGGTGGCGCAGTACCCTGGAAAAAGTGCTTGCCTTGCAGCCGGAGCACATCTCGGCCTATAGCCTGATCATAGAAGAGGGAACTCCTTTTTATCAGATCTACGGAGAAGCGGATCGGTGCAGGCGGGAAGACGAACCCCAGTCTCTCCTGCCGTCCGAAGAAGAAGAACGTGAGATGTACGAAGATACAGGAAGAATATTGGCGGCACACGGATATCACAGATATGAAATATCGAACTATGCAAAAGGGGGAAAAGAATGTCGGCATAACTGTGGTTACTGGACAGGAATCGAGTATAAGGGGTTTGGTCTGGGCGCATCGTCTCTGCTGCAGAAACGTCGATATCGAAATACAGAGTCTCTGGAAAGTTATCTGGATGGAGCCTGGCAGCCGGAGATGGTGGAGGCACTGACCAGAGAGAACGAGATGGAGGAGACTGTGATTCTGGGACTTCGAATGATGGAAGGAGTATCTGGAGAAAAGTTTTATCAGAAATATGGAAAACATCTGACAGATATTTATGAAGAAACAATCCGAAAGTATGTAAAAATGGGGCTGATGGAAGCAGATAAACAGGGAATAAGGTTGACAGAAAGCGGAATTTCTGTCAGCAATGTGATTCTGTCTGACTTTCTGATCAGTGAATAAATTTGGGAGTTTTTTACAAAAATATTAAAAAACTATTGAAAGATATTGCATTGAATAGAGCAATATAGTATACTGTTTGCAGGATTTGCAAAGAAATGGTAATAAATATGCGAATTCTTACTTCATAACGTACCAGATAATGGAAAGGGAGGAAGTATGAAGAAAACAAAAAAAGTAATCATGATGCTGATCACGGCATTACTGATCATGGCAGTGCCAGCGAGTGCACAGGCAGCATTTAAGGTTACGAAATCAGGTGTCTCATTGCCATCAACCATCAAGAAGGGTGCCACCTTTCAGATGAAGGGGACGTTGAAAGCCAATGAGAAGATGACAAAGATCAGTTGCACGATTTATAACTCGAATGGTAAGAAGTGTCTTCAGCGATATGACAAAAAACTGAATGGAAAGACATATAATCTGAAGAAGGCAGATCCGTATCTGGATTTTGACAGATTGGAAGCAGGCAGATATTATTATCGTGTATGCGTTTATAATGCAAAGGGAACCAAGAGAAGAGTGGTCAATCGGAAGTTTACTGTAAATGGTACAACAGATTCCAGTGGAAGCATCAAGATATCCAATCCGGTGCCATCAGGTGATTTTACACTGAATGCAGGACAGTCTTATTCCCTGAGTGGAACGATCACTTCCAAGTATAAGATGAAGAAAATTACAGCCAAGATTCTGAACAGCAGTAATCAGGTTGTATACTCCAAGGTGTCCAAGCCGAACAGCAAGAAATATTCTCTGAAGAACAGTGCGATTGACAGTGCCATGAAGTTTGATGCACTGACAGCAGGTACATACACATTTCAGATTAATGCAATAGATTCAGAGAAAAACAATGTGGTATTGATCAAGAGATCCCTTACTGTAAATGCCGGAAGCAATAATGTATCTCCTGGTTCAACAGGAAGCAATAATACAGCAGGTAATTCTGAGCGTCTGGATTATTCAGGTATCGTGACAAAGCCATCCGGATATAAAGCAAGAACCGGAAGACCAGCGGTATCGAATCCGTATTATTACAATTCTTCTTACAATATTTACTACAAGTACAACAGTCTGGCACCGACAGGTAAGAAGTATTACGCAAATTATTATGTATTAGGTAACTGTACCTGGTATGCATGCGGAAGAGCAATGGAAATTGTTGCCAATGCAGGCGGCAATATTTCAAGGGTACAGCAGATATTCGGTGGAGATCCGGTAGGTATTTATAATACGAATGCTTCTAAGAGAGTATTCAGTTACGGAACATCACCAAAGATAGGTGCACTTGCCATTTTTAATTATGGTTCAAGTGGAGATGCACATATTGCGGTCGTAGAAGATATCGTCAATGGTGTGCCATATGTATCCGAATCAGGATACGCATTTGGAACAACCGTTCCTGCATCAGACCGGTCCAACATTGTGTTCAAGTATCAGAGTATTTACAATTGGGCAGGAGGAAGACAGCTGTTGGGATATATTTATCTGATTTAATTATTGAAGAAAAAGAGAACAAAAAAAGAATCCATTTTGAGGATTCTTTTTTTGTTCTCTTATGCGTTTGCCAGAACCTGTTCTACTACGTAGTTATGTATAAGATTCGAAGTAGCTTCTGTATAATGAAGCCCGTCTACGGTATCATATCCCTGTTCTGTCAGGTAATCATAGCAGTCCAGGTAGCGGTCTGGAAAAGCAGTCTTTAATGCCTGATTGAATTCCTGAATCATATCATTGGTGGTATTACACTGCGCATCATCAGAAAGAGGATTAACAGATAAATAATAAAATGGCGTATCCGTGAATTCTCTTGCAATACTTTGATACAGTTCAATGTAGAGATTCATGTTTTCCGGATCATTGACTCCCAGATTATAGACAATGGTCTGAGAAGGATCATTCTCCAGAAGAGTCCGAAGCTCAAAGACACCATCATCTGCAAACCACTGATAACCTTCCCCTTCCTTTCCAAGATAGGTGCAGGAATCTTGAACGGCTTCTCCCATGCTGACCGTTCTGGAATCACCTACAAATACAATGGAATGAGCAGGAACGGTGCTGGCTGTTTCAACAGCAGGAGCACTGCTTGCGGCTTCTGTCTGCTCCGTCTGAGCTGCCTCTGTAGCTTGGCTGGTCGAAGAAGACAGAGAAGGCAGACCCGGAAAGATGCTGGCAATCGTCTGCTTTACCGGATTGGAATCATCGGCATTCTCATAGGTTAAATAACCGGCGAGTCCAAGCAGGAACAGGATGGCCAGAGTGGCAAACAGAATCGTGAGATAATTTCGAATTTTCATCACAAAGTCCTTTCTTATGAAATTGTAAATATACAGTAAATACAATACTGCAATCAAAGTTTAGCATATTTCCAAAAAAAGTCAAATAAAAGTAAAAAAGCCTATTGACATTTCGAAATACAGGTGATATCTTAAGGTCATGGAAATTAGCACTCGATAGTGATGAGTGCTAACAACCAAAGGAGGAATGAGGATGCGTCTGGATGATAGAAAATGGAAAATTTTTAATGCTATCATTAAAACCTATCTGGAGACCGGTGAACCGGTTGGATCCAGAACAATTTCAAAATACGCAGACTTAAACCTGAGTTCAGCAACGATTCGTAATGAGATGGCTGATCTGGAAGAGATGGGACTGATTATACAGCCTCATACATCTGCAGGCAGAATTCCATCAGATCAGGGTTATCGTATGTATGTGGACTATCTGATGGAGCAGAAAGACAAAGAAGTCAAAGAGATGCAGAACATGATGATTCAGAAGCAGGATCGTATGGAATCTGTACTGAAGCAGGTGGTTAAGGTCCTGGCGAACAATACGAATTATGCAACCATGATTTCAGCACCGCAGTATCACAGAACAAAGCTGAAGTTTATACAGCTCTCCATCATCAGTGAGACACAGCTTCTGGCAGTGGTTGTGGCGGAAGGCAATATTGTGAAGAACAAGATGCTGAATTTTGAACATGGGCTGAACAATGAGATGCTATTAAAACTGAATATCCTGTTAAACACAGCGTTGAATGGTCTGGCAATGGAAGAGATTAATCTTGGATTGATCACGAAGCTGAAGGAACAGGCTGGTATCCACAGTGATGTGGTAAGCAAAGTGCTGGATACCGTAGCAGAGACCATACAGATGGATGATGAGATGGAGATTTACACCAGTGGCGCAACGAACATTTTCAAGTATCCGGAACTGTCTGACAGTTCCAGGGCCAGCGAGCTGATCAGTGCTTTTGAAGAAAAAAAAGAACTGGCAAGTCTGGTGGCAGAGAGTATGGCTCAGACATCCGATACCGGAATTCAGGTTTATATAGGCAATGAAGCTCCAATTCAGAATATGAAGGACTGCAGTGTAGTGACGGCAACCTATGAATTGGGAAGTGGCATCAGGGGAACGATAGGAATTATCGGACCGAAACGAATGGATTATGAAAAAGTCGTTGATTCACTGAAAACTTTGAAGAGCCAGTTAGACAACGTCTTTGAAGAACAGTAGAGTCAAAAAGGATAGAACAGAAAGGTGGTCGATGAAAGTGGCAGAAGAAAACATGGAAAAGAACATGGAAGAAGCTGCAGAAGAGGTTACTGACAATAAGACAGAGACCGGCCAGAACACAGAAACAGATCAGAATGTGGAAGATGCAGCTGCTGAATCTGTAAAAGAAGAAAAAGAAGAGACAGCACAGGAAGAAAAGAAAGACAAAAAGTTCTGGAAAAAAGAAAAGAAAGATAAGAATGCAGAACTGGTTGAGGAACTGACAGACAAAGTAAAACGTCAGATGGCAGAATTCGAGAACTTCCGTAAGCGTTCCGAAAAGGAAAAAGCAGGAATGTTTGAGATGGGAGCCAAAAGTGTCATTGAGCAGATTCTTCCAGTGATTGATAATTTTGAACGCGGTCTGGCAGCTGTGCCGGAAGAGGCAAAGGCAGATCCATTCGTAGAAGGAATGGAAAAAATTTACAGACAGTTCATGGATACCATGGATAAACTGAATGTAAAGCCGATCGAAGCAGTGGGCACAGAATTCAACCCGGATTTCCATAATGCAGTGATGCATGTGGAAGATGAGGAAGCCGGTGAGAATGTGGTAGTAGAGGAATTCCAGAAGGGATACCTTTACAAGGATCAGGTAGTCAGACATAGCATGGTAAAAGTAGCAAATTAGTTTTTTCAGTATTACAGTTATGTATATAGGAGGACAAAATTATGAGTAAAATTATTGGTATCGACCTTGGTACAACAAACAGTTGTGTAGCAGTTATGGAAGGTGGAAAACCTACCGTTGTAACAAATACAGAAGGTGCAAGAACAACACCGTCTGTTGTAGCATTTTCAAAAACAGGTGAAAGACTGGTTGGTGAACCTGCAAAACGTCAGGCAGTAACCAACGCAGACAAGACCATCTCTTCTATCAAGAGACATATGGGTACTGATTATAAAGTATCTATCGATGGAAAGAACTATACACCACAGGAGATCTCCGCAATGATTCTTCAGAAGCTGAAAGCAGATGCTGAGAATTATCTTGGTGAAAAAGTATCTGAAGCAGTCATTACGGTACCTGCATATTTCAATGATGCACAGCGTCAGGCAACAAAAGATGCCGGTAAGATCGCAGGTCTGGATGTAAAACGTATTATTAACGAGCCTACTGCTGCAGCACTTGCGTATGGACTTGATAACGAAAAAGAACAGAAAATTATGGTATATGACCTTGGTGGCGGTACATTTGATGTATCTATCATTGAGATTGGTGATGGTGTTATTGAAGTTCTGGCAACGAACGGCGATAACAGACTGGGTGGTGATGACTTCGACCAGAAGATCACAAATTACATGATTGATGAATTTAAGAAAGCAGAAGGTGTAGACCTTTCTGTAGATAAGATGGCTCTTCAGAGATTAAAAGAAGCAGCTGAAAAAGCAAAGAAAGAACTTTCTTCTGCTACAACCACAAATATCAACCTGCCATTCATCACAGCAACAGCAGAAGGACCAAAGCACTTTGATATGAACCTCTCCAGAGCAAAATTCGATGAACTGACTCATGACCTGGTAGAGAGAACATCTATCCCGGTTCAGAATGCATTACGTGATGCAGGTATCACAGCATCTGATTTGGCTAAAGTACTTCTGGTTGGTGGATCTACACGTATCCCGGCTGTACAGGATAAAGTAAAAGCTCTGACAGGTAAAGAGCCAAGTAAGACTCTGAACCCGGATGAATGTGTAGCGATCGGTGCAGCAATCCAGGGTGGTAACCTGGCTGGTGATACAGGCGCAGGCGATATCCTTCTTCTGGATGTAACACCATTGTCTCTGTCTATTGAGACCATGGGTGGTGTAGCAACCAGACTGATCGAGAGAAACACAACGATCCCTACTAAGAAGAGTCAGGTATTCTCTACTGCAGCAGATAATCAGACAGCCGTTGATATCCATGTAGTACAGGGCGAGAGACAGTTTGCGAAAGATAACAAGTCCCTTGGCCAGTTCAGACTGGATGGTATCCCACCAGCAAGAAGAGGTGTGCCACAGATTGAAGTTACCTTTGATATCGATGCCAATGGTATTGTAAATGTATCTGCAAAAGATCTTGGAACAGGAAAAGAACAGCACATTACCATTACTTCCGGATCTAACATGTCTGACAGTGATATTGAAAAAGCAGTAAAAGAAGCTGCTGAATTCGAAACACAGGATAAGAAGAGAAAAGAAGCGATTGATGCAAGAAATGATGCAGATGCTATGGTATTCCAGACAGAAAAGGCTCTGGAAGAAGTAGGAGACAAACTGGATGCTAACGATAAGACAGCCGTAGAAGCTGATATTACAGCATTGAAAGAGCTGGTAGAAAAGAGCAATCCAGAAGAAATGACAGATGCTCAGGTAGCTGAGATCAAAGCTGCAAAAGAAAAACTGATGGAAAGTGCTCAGAAGGTATTCGCAAAAGTATACGAACAGAGTCAGGGAGCACAGGCTGGTCCACAGGGAGCTGGTCCTGATATGGGTGGTGCTCAGTACAGCCAGGGCAGCACAGCACAGAATAATGATGATGATGTCATTGACGCAGACTATAAAGAGGTGTAAAGTAAGTCCTGATGCGTGTCGAATCCATTGCGGATGAGACAACATGGGAAGACACTGAAGCATTACGAAGTAAATAGAAAGTCCCAGGGGACGGAGGAGCATATCCCCCGTCTTTTGGGCGCTAGGAGAGAAAAATGGCGGAAACAAAAAGAGATTATTACGAAGTGCTGGGCGTTGACCGAAATGCCGATGCAGCTACCATAAAAAAAGCATATCGGCAGCTGGCCAAAAAGTATCATCCGGATATGAATCCTGGAGATAAAGAAGCCGAGCAGAAGTTTAAAGAAGCAGCAGAAGCATACTCTGTTTTATCAGATGATAACAAACGTCATCAGTATGACCAGTTTGGTCATGCGGCCTTTGAACAGGGTGGCGGAGGTGCCGGCGGATTTGATTTCAACGGAGCGGATATGGGAGACATCTTTGGAGATATTTTTGGAGATCTCTTTGGCGGTGGATCCAGACGAAGAGCCAATAATGGTCCAATGAAAGGGGCCAATTTACGTGCATCCGTAAGAATCACTTTCGAAGAAGCTGTATTTGGCTGTGAGAAAGAACTGGAGCTTTCCTTAAAGGACGAATGTACCAACTGTCACGGAACAGGTGCCAAGCCTGGAACCAGTCCGGAGACATGTCCGAAATGTGGCGGCCGTGGTCAGGTTGTTATGACACAGCAGTCCCTGTTTGGCATGGTGCAGAATGTAACGACCTGTCCAGATTGTGGCGGAACTGGAAAGATCATCAAAGAAAAATGTACTTCCTGTGGAGGCACGGGTTATACTTCCAGTAGAAAGAAGATCAAGGTGTCTATTCCAGCAGGTATTGATAATGGTCAGTGCGTCAGAATTGCAGGCAAGGGAGAACCGGGAACCAATGGCGGTCCAAGAGGAGATCTGCTGGTAGAAGTGGTTGTCCAGAGACATCCGATATTCCAGAGACAGGATATGAACATTTATTCTACCGCACCAATGAGTTTTGCACAGGCTACTCTTGGCGGCGATGTACGGATCAGTACCATTGACGGAGATGTGATGTATAATGTGAAGCCAGGTACGCAGACGGATACCCGTATTCGCCTGAAAGGAAAAGGAGTTCCATCTCTGAGAAATAAATCTGTCAGAGGTGACCATTATGTAACACTGGTTGTTCAGGTGCCAACCAGGCTGAATAATGAGGCAAAAGAAGCCTTGAAGGCATTTGATGCAGCAACTGGCAACAGCCTGAATCAGCAGAATACAGATACGGCCAAAAAAGAGGAAAAGCCAAAGAAAAAGGGCTTTATGGATAAATTAAAAGAAACCTTTGAAGATTAGAGTCAGATAGGAAAGAATGAGGATCCTGTAAATGAAATGGAATAAATATACATTAAAAACCAGGTCAGAGGTGGAAGACATTGTGATCTCCACATTGGCAGATGTAGGCGTAGAAGGTGTAGAGATTGAGGATAAGGTGCCTTTAACAGAGTCAGATAAAAAACAGATGTTTGTAGATATTCTGCCAGATGGACCGGCAGATGATGGAATTGCTTACCTGAATTTCTATGTAGAGGAAGATCAGGATCCCCAGCCACTCCTGAACAGAGTGAAGGAAGCACTGGAAGAACTCCGTATGTTTATGGACATCGGAGAAGGTACGATTACGGAAAGTCAGACAGAGGACAAGGACTGGATCAATAACTGGAAGCAGTATTTCCATCAGTTCTATGTGGATGATATTCTGATTATCCCATCCTGGGAAGAAGTAAGACCGGAAGATCAGGATAAAATGATTATTCATATTGATCCTGGCACAGCTTTTGGTACCGGCATGCATGAGACGACACAGCTGTGTATGAGACAGTTGAAGAAATATGTCAACAAAGATACACAGATTTTGGATGTAGGTACCGGAAGTGGTATCCTGTCGATTGCAGCCCTGAAGTTGGGAGCGGAACATGCGGTAGGAACAGATCTGGATCCATGTGCGATCTCAGCAGTAAAAGAGAATCTGGAAGCCAATGAGGTACCAGTGACAGACATGGATATGATTCTGGGCAATATTATTGACGATAAAGAGATCCAGGATGAAGTAGGATATGAGAAGTATGACATTGTTGTAGCCAACATTCTTGCAGATGTTCTGATCCCACTGACACCTGTGATCCTGCATCAGATGAAAAAAGGTGGTCTGTATATTACCTCCGGTATTATTGATGATAAAGAAGAAAGTGTGGTAGCAGCAGTAAAGGCGGCAGGCCTGGAAGTAGTAGAAGTAACACATCAGGGCGAATGGGTATCTGTGACCGCCAGAAAGATAGGCTAATATGCATCGATTTTTTGTGGAAGAGCCGGCTATGGGAGAGGATAGCATCACCATTACCGGTGGAGATGTGAATCATATCAAAAATGTACTCCGTATGTCTGTGGGCGACAAAATCTGCGTCATCAATGGACAGAATAACAAAGAGTACTACTGTGAAATCACAGCAGTTGGAAATGATGCAGTGGATACCAGAATCTGTGAGATCCGGGAATCAGATCAGGAACTTGGTAATGAAGTTGTGCTGTTTCAGGGGCTGCCAAAAAGTGATAAAATGGAATTGATCATTCAGAAGGCAGTGGAACTGGGGGTGCACACAATTGTGCCAGTATCCACAGACCGTACCGTGGTAAAGCTGGATGCGAAGAAAGAAGCCAATAAGCGAAAGCGCTGGATGAGTATTTCGGAAAGCGCGGCAAAACAGTCAGGGAGACTGCGTATTCCAGAGGTGACGCCGGTAGTTTCTTACCGGGAAGCATTGGAGATGGCAAAGAAGATGGATGTCCGTCTGATCCCTTATGAACTGGCAGAAGGCATGGAAAAAACCAGAGAGCTGATGAGCAGTATCCAGCCGGGGCAGTCAGTAGCAGTATTTATCGGACCGGAGGGCGGATTTGAAAGCAGTGAGATTGAAAAAGCCATGGAGATCGGCGCATGGCCGATTACTCTGGGAAAAAGAATTCTAAGAACTGAAACAGCAGGTCTTGTCACGCTGGCTATGTTAGTGTATAATCTTGAAAGGTGACAGACAATAAAGCAGTCTTAATTAGCTTGTCTAGTTGTGACTGCTTTTGTTTTTGTTGTATATTGATAATGGAGAAAGACATGGAAGCATATTTAGATAATTCTGCAACGACCAGATGCCTGGACAGTGTCATTGAGATTGTGGAGAAGACCATGAGAGAAGACTATGGGAATCCATCTTCCAAGCATCAGAAGGGGCTGGATGCCGAGAACTATGTAAGAGCGGCAAGAACAGAAATCGCAAAGACACTGAAAGTGCAGGACAAAGAGATTTTTTTCACTTCGGGAGGAACAGAATCCAATAACTGGGCATTGGTGGGGAGTGCGCTGGCCAACCGAAGAGCGGGCAATCATCTGATTACTACAGCTGTAGAACATGCAGCAGTATTACAGCCTATGGGATTTCTGGAGGAGATGGGATTTCGCATTACCTATCTTCCGGTAGATAAGTATGGAGTGGCAGATCTGGAGGCTCTGAAGAAAGCAATCTGTGAAGATACCATACTGGTATCTATGATGTATGTGAATAATGAACTGGGAACGGAAGAACCGGTAGAAGATGCAGCAAAGATCATCAAAGCGAAGAATCCCAATATTCTGTTTCATGTAGATGCTATTCAGGCCTATGGAAAGTATCGCATTCATCCTAAGAAACTGGGAATTGATTTGCTTTCTGTCAGCGGACATAAGATCCATGGACCAAAAGGCAGTGGATTTCTGTATGTAAATGAAAAAGCAAAGATTCGTCCGATTATCTTAGGAGGCGGTCAGCAGAAGGGTATGCGTTCCGGTACGGATAATGTTCCGGGTATCGCAGGACTGGGGGTAGCGGCAAAAGAGGCGTACCAGAATCTGGAGGAGAAAGCAGCGCATTTACAGGCATTAAAGCAACAGCTGATAGATGGCCTGAAGGATATCCCGGATGTGTTTATTCAGGGACAGGCATCAGAAGGCGGTGGGGCACCGCATATCGTCAGTGTCAGCTTTGCAGGCGTAAGAAGCGAAGTACTGTTGCATGCACTGGAAGACAGACAGATTTATATTTCGTCCGGATCAGCCTGTTCATCGAACAAGAAACTTCCGGTAAGTACCGTGCTTAAAGAAGCACATGTGCCGAAGGAATTGTTGGATTCTACAGTACGGTTCAGCTTCAGCAGCCAGACAACAGAGGAAGAGATCGCATATTGTATCGAAGAACTGCATCGGATTGTTCCAATGCTGAGAAAATACACAAGACATTAACCAGGAGGAAATATGATATTTAAGACATTTTTGATTAAATATGGAGAAATAGGTATCAAGGGAAAAAACCGTTATCTGTTCGAAGATGCACTGGTGAAGCAGATTCGCCATGCTTTGAAGCATGTGGATGGGGAATTTGAAGTCCGAAAGGAACAGGGGCGTATCTATGTAGATACTCTGTCAGACTATGAATATGATGAAGTAGTAGAAGCATTGAAGAGAGTATTTGGTATCGTTGGCATTTGTCCGGTCGTAGTGACAGAGGATGAAGGATTTGAAAAGCTGGCAGAGACAGTGACAGGTTATCTTGCAAAAGAATATGACAGTCATACTCAGACTTTCAAGGTAGATTCCAGACGGGCAAGAAAAAATTATCCGAAGAATTCTATGGAATTAAATGCAGATCTGGGAGAGAAAATCCTGGATGCATTTCCTGAAATGAAAGTAGATGTGCACAAGCCAGAAATGGTATTGAATGTAGAGATTCGCGAAAAAATTTACATTTACTCCCTTATTATTCCAGGAGCTGGAGGAATGCCGGTAGGTACCAATGGAAAGGCCATGCTGCTGTTGTCAGGTGGAATAGACAGTCCGGTAGCAGGTTATATGATTGCCAAGCGTGGGGTCAAGATCGATGCAGTTTATTTCCATGCACCGCCATACACCAGCGAACGTGCAAAGCAGAAAGTAGTAGATCTGGCCAGTATCGTGGCAAGATATTCCGGACCGATCAATCTGCATGTGGTGAATTTTACAGATATTCAGCTGTATATCTATGAAAAATGTCCGCATGAGGAACTGACCATTATCATGCGCCGTTATATGATGCGTATTGCTGAACATTTTGCAAAAGAGACGGGTTCTCTGGGACTGATTACCGGTGAAAGTATCGGACAGGTAGCCAGCCAGACGATGCAGAGCCTGGCTGCAACGAATGAAGTATGTACGATGCCTGTTTATCGTCCGTTGATCGGGTTTGACAAGCAGGAGATAGTTGACGTATCTCTGAAGATTGATGCTTATGAGACATCAATCTTACCATATGAAGACTGCTGCACTATTTTTGTGGCCAAGCATCCGGTTACCAAACCGAATATCAACATCATTAAGAGATCAGAAACCAAACTGGAAGAAAAGATTGATGAACTGGTAAAAGAAGCAATTGATACCACAGAGACCATCTGGGTAGAAGCAAAGGCGTAACAGATTTTATGGAATAAAAAAGAATCCTGCCTGAAAAGCAGGATTCCTATCTGTTCCATAGTGATTTGATTATTCAATTACGTATGGCTTCAAAACATCTAAAATAGTATCTACATCATCTTCTGCATGGATATTCAGTTCGATCGGCTTGGAAAGATCCAGGCTGAAGATACCCATAATGGATTTTGCATCAATCACATATCTTCCGGATACTAAATCAAAATCATAATCGAATTTAGTAATGTCATTAACGAAGGATTTTACTTTATCAATAGAATTTAAAGAAATCTGTACTGTTTTCATAAAAAAACTCTCCTTACTGTTTGTTTAGATTTTATGTAAAAATGTACTATCATACAAGTTTGATATTACCTTTCGGAAAGGAAAAAGTCAAGATGAAAAACAAAAAAGTAGCGCTCCATAATCTTGGATGTAAAGTAAACGCATATGAGACAGAGGCGATGCAGCAGATCCTGGAAGAAAAAGGGTATGAGATTGTACCATTTGCACCGGGAGCAGATATTTATATCATCAATACCTGTACGGTAACCAATATTGCAGACCGCAAGTCCAGACAGATGCTTCATAAAGCGAAAAAAATGAACCCACAGGCAATCGTAGTGGCCGCTGGATGCTATGTGCAGGCCGCGGGCGAAGAACTGAAAGCAGATGAAGCAATCGATATTGTGATTGGCAACAATCAGAAGCAGCATCTGGCAGAGATCCTGGAAGTATATGAAGAATCTCATTTGGCAGAATCTCATTCAGAAGAGATGCCAGATCAGGGAGTAGCGCTGATAGATATCAATCATACAAAGGAATACGAAGCATTGTCTATTCATAAGACAGCAGAACATACCAGAGCCTATATTAAGGTACAGGATGGATGCAATCAGTTCTGCTCTTATTGTATCATTCCATACGCCAGAGGCCGAGTGCGAAGCAGAGAACTGAAAGATGTGGTGAATGAAGTGAAACAGCTGGCCGCAGCAGGCTATCAGGAAGTGGTGCTGACCGGGATCCATCTGAGCTCTTATGGAATCGATAAAGAGGATGGCAGCAATCTGCTCAGACTGATTCAGGCAGTGCATGAGACAGAAGGAATCCGTCGGATTCGTCTTGGGTCACTGGAACCGCGTATTATTACCGAGGAATTTGCCAGAGCCATTGGCAGTATGGAGAAAATGTGTCCTCATTTTCATCTTTCTCTTCAAAGCGGCTGCAACGCAACATTGAAACGAATGAACCGCAGATATACAGCGGAAGAATATTACGAAAAATGTGAGCTGCTTAGAAAGTATTTTGATCATCCGGCTCTGACTACAGATGTGATTGTGGGGTTCCCGCAGGAGAGTGAGGAAGAATTTGAGATAACAAAGCAGTTCCTGAAAAAAGTGAACTTCTATGAAACACATATTTTTAAATATTCCAGAAGAAAAGGAACCCGTGCAGCAGATATGGAAGGACAGATTCCAGAGGAGATCAAGACCAGAAGAAGTCATATTCTGCAGCAGTTAAATGAAAAAAATAAGCATGCATTTGAGTCCTGTTATATTGGAAAATCAGTAGAAGTACTTTTTGAAGAAGCGGTGGAAAAAGATGGAATTTCCTGCTGGCAGGGGCATACCAGAGAGTATCTGAAGGTGACAGTCCCGAATGATGGGCGTGATCTGCACAACAAAATTTGTGATTGTATTTTACAGGAGTCTGATGTAGAATAAATCTAAACAAGCAAGATGGGGCGTGGAAAATGGAAAAAGTGAATAATACACAGTATTTTAAATTTAATCTCGATACCGAGGTCAGTGTAAAGGATATACTGGACGCAGTATATGACGCAATGGAAGAAAAAGGATACAACCCGGTAAATCAGATTGTAGGTTATATTATGTCGGGAGACCCTACGTATATTACCAGCCATAAGAATGCCAGAAGCATGATTATGAAGGTAGAGAGGGACGAACTGGTAGAAGAATTATTAAAAGAATATATTAAGAACAGGGCATAATGAGTCAGAATATGGATAGAATGATAGGACTGGACTTTGGGTCCAAGACGGTAGGAGTGGCTGTCAGTGATGGCCTTGGAATCACAGCACAGGGGCTGGAGATTATCAGAAGAAATGCAGAGAACAAGTTGAGACAGACCTGTGCAAGAATTGAGGCGATCATTGATGAATATGATGTTAAGAAGATTGTACTGGGCCTGCCGAAGCATATGAATAATACCCTGGGTGACAGAGTGGAGAAGACACTTGCATTTAAAGAGATGCTGGAACGCAGAACAGGACTGGAAGTTGTGACCTGGGATGAGCGGCTGACGACGGTAGAAGCAGACCGTACCATGATAGAAGCCGGCATCCGCAGAGAGCATCGAAAAGAATATGTAGATATGCTGGCAGCGGTATATATCCTACAGGGATATATGGATTATTGCCGTATGCAGGAGTAGAAAGACAGAGACGTAGAGGAACAGTCTCTTTAGGAGAAAGAGACTGTCGGACAGTAAAATTGGGAGCTTAGAATTAATGGAAAAGATCGCATTTCAGTTACCGGATTCTCAGGAAACGGTAGATTTTTTTGTGTTGGAACAAACCAGAATTAACGGAGCAGATTATATTCTTGTGACAGATGCGGAAGATGGAGATGGTGAAGCACTGATCTTGAAGGATCTTTCAGAAGATGGAGAACAGGAAGCAGTATATGAGATTGTAGAAGACGATGATGAGTTAGAGGCCTTATCTGTGATCTTTGGCGAGATGCTGGAAGACGTAGATCTGACGTTCTAAACAGAAAGGAGATTTGATTGAAAAATATAAATAATTCAAAATTGAAAATTATCCCGCTTGGGGGACTGGAACAGATTGGAATGAATATCACAGCCTTTGAGTTCGAAGACAGTATCGTAGTAGTGGACTGTGGTTTGTCATTCCCGGAGGATGATATGCTGGGAATTGACCTGGTCATCCCGGATATCACTTATTTGAAGGAACATGCAGACAAAGTGAAGGGATTTGTTATTACACATGGCCACGAAGATCATATTGGCGCACTTCCTTATGTGATGAAGGAAATCAATGCACCGATTTATGCAACAAAGCTGACGATTGGTATCATTGAGAATAAGTTCAAGGAACACGGTTTATTGAAAACCACTAAGAGAAAAGTGGTGAAGCATGGACAGTCCATTAATCTTGGAGCATTTCGTATAGAATTTATCAAGACCAATCACAGTATTCAGGATGCTTCTGCGCTGGCAATTTATTCACCGGCAGGTATCGTGGTACACACAGGAGACTTTAAGGTAGACTATACACCGGTATTTGGAGATGCGATTGATTTACAGCGTTTTGGTGAGATTGGTAAAAAGGGAGTACTCGCCCTGATGTGCGACAGCACGAATGCAGAACGTCCAGGATTTACCATGTCGGAGCGTACAGTAGGAAAGACATTTGATAATATTTTTGCAGAACACCGCAATACTCGTATTATTATTGCTACCTTTGCGTCAAATGTGGATCGTGTACAGCAGATTATCAATTCTGCCTATAAGTATGGAAGAAAAGTAGTAGTAGAAGGCCGAAGCATGGTGAATATTATTGCGACAGCCTCTGAACTTGGATATCTGAATATCCCGGATCAGACATTGATCGAGATTGAACAGATGAAAAATTATCCTGATGAGCAGATGGTTCTGATCACGACCGGAAGTCAGGGCGAGTCCATGGCGGCACTGTCAAGAATGGCAGCAGATATGCACCGCAAAGTAACGATCAAGCCAGGTGATACTGTTATCTTCAGTTCTAATCCAATTCCTGGAAATGAAAAAGCAGTATCCAAGGTGATCAACGAACTGACTGCAAAGGGAGCAGATGTCATTTTCCAGGATGCACATGTTTCCGGACATGCATGCCAGGAAGAGATTAAGCTAATCTATTCCCTGGTACATCCGAAATATGCGATCCCGGTACATGGAGAACTGCGTCATCTGAAAGCGCAGGCAGGACTGGCAGCCAGTCTTGGTATCCCAAAGGAGAATATTTTTATTCTCCGTGCAGGCGATGTGCTGGCACTGGATCAGGAGGATGCCAAGATTGTAGATAAGGTACAGACCGGAGGTATTCTGGTAGACGGTCTGGGAGTTGGCGATGTAGGTAATATTGTACTTCGAGACAGACAGCATCTGGCAGAGGATGGAATTGTGATTGTGGTACTTTCCCTGGAAAAATACAGTAATCAGCTTCTGGCTGGCCCGGATATTGTATCCCGTGGATTTGTTTATGTAAGAGAATCCGAAGATCTGATGGAAGATGCCAGACAGGTTGTTTTGGATGCACTGGAATATTGTAGTGCAAAGCATGTGACAGACTGGGGCAAGATTAAGAATACTATAAAAGATGATCTGAATAGTTTCATCTGGAAGAGAACAAAGAGAAGTCCGATGATCCTGCCGATTATTATGGAGATCTGAGAACGAAGTCGGACGGAAGGATTTCAATGAAAGATAATGTAGAGATTTACACGCTGGCATTGATCCGGGTGATTCATGACAGTGATGTATATAAGGATTATAAGGCGGTAAAGAACAGACTAGCCAAGGATCCGGAACTGAAAAGTAAGGTGAATCAGTATCGGAAAGAGTGTTATCATTTGCAGAACAGCGGAGACGTGGAGTCTCTTTATGAAAGAACACAGCAGTTTGACAGACAATATGATGAGTTACTGAAAAACCCTCTGGTAGAAGAATACCTGCGGTGTGAACTGGCAATTTGCCGTATGTTGCAGCAGATCGCAAGTAAAGTGGTGGAATCGGTGGAACTGGATCTGGATGATATTGCCAATGATATTTACCAGATGTAAAGCCTGACGGTAAAACAGGAGGATGACAGATTGAAGCATTTTGTGGCAAGAATTTCCTTATTTGTACTGAGAATGCTGCTGATCGTGTTGATTTCGATTGGGTTATATCACTTTGGAACCTTTGCTTTTACATTTGGCAGACAAATATACAGTGAAGAAGGAATAACGGCAGCACCTGGAAAAGATGTTGCCGTTGTGGTGTCTGAAGGGGAAAGTACAAAAGAGATCGCACAGATGTTGAAACAGTTTGGACTGATCAGTGATCCTTATGTATTTTTGGTACAGGAACGCCTGTCGGAATATCATGGTCAGATTCAGCCTGGCAATTATGTACTGAATACTTCCCAGAGTGGAAATCAGATGATCGCCATTCTCAGCGGTCATGGAGATGAGTCAGAGAATAAGGAGACATAACATATGATAGTAGACGAGAGAATGGTAACCTATATCAATTCTCTGGATACCGGGAGCGGACAGTTTCTGGATCAGCTGGAACTGCAGGCAAAGAAAGACAGAGTGCCGATTATTCGCAGGGAGATGCAAAGTTTCCTGAAAGTGCTTCTGCAGATCAAAAAACCGACAAAGATTCTGGAAGTAGGAACGGCAGTAGGTTTTTCTGCACTTCTAATGGCCAAATATACGCCAGAAGATACCAGAATCGTTACTATTGAAAAATATGAAAAAAGAATTCCGGTTGCGAAAGCGAATTTTCAAGCTGCCGGAATGGATCATAGAATTACGCTTCTGGAGGGAGATGCATTGGAGATTCTTCGAGAGATGGAAGATTCTTTTGATTTTATCTTCATGGATGCTGCAAAAGGGCAGTATATTCATTTTTATCCGGAAGTCATGCGCCTTTTGGCACCGGAAGGGATCCTGGTGTCGGACAATGTACTGCAGGAGGGAGATTTGATCGAATCGCATTTTGCAGTCGAACGACGGAACCGTACGATATATAAAAGAATGCGGGAGTATCTTTATGTGTTGAAGCACGATGAACGTCTGGAGACTTCTATTCTTCCTGTAGGGGATGGAGCGGCAGTTAGTTACAAAATGAAAACAGAAAGGCAGTAAGATGAGAAAACCAGAATTATTAATACCTGCCAGCAGCCTGGAAGTGCTAAAGACAGCTGTTATATTCGGGGCAGATGCAGTATATATTGGCGGTGAGGCTTTTGGACTGAGAGCCAAAGCAAAAAATTTTTCCATGGAAGAAATGAAAGAAGGAATTGAGTTCGCACATGCCAGAGGCGTAAAAGTTTATGTGACAGCGAATATTCTCGCCCACAATTACGATCTGGAAGGGGTAGAACAATATTTCAGGGAATTGAGAGAGATCCATCCAGATGCACTGATTATTGCAGATCCGGGTGTCTTTTCCATTGCAAAACAGGTTTGTCCGGAGATTGAGCGCCACATCAGTACCCAGGCGAATAATACAAACTATGAAACTTATCGGTTCTGGTATGAACTGGGAGCCAAAAGAATCGTTTCGGCCAGAGAACTTTCTCTGGAAGAGATTCGTCAGATTCGTGCACATATTCCGGATGATTGTGAGATTGAGACGTTTATTCATGGTGCAATGTGCATTTCCTATTCCGGCCGCTGCCTGCTGAGTAATTATTTCACGGGAAGAGATGCCAACAGAGGAGCCTGCACACATCCATGCCGATGGAAATATGCTATTGTGGAAGAGACCAGACCGGGAGAATATCTGCCGGTTTATGAAAATGAACGTGGCACCTATATCTTCAATTCCAAAGATCTCTGTATGATTGAACATATTCCGGAGATTCTGGAATCTGGAATCGACAGCCTGAAAATCGAAGGACGTATGAAGACGGCACTTTATGTGGCAACGGTGGCCAGAACTTATCGAAAAGCAATTGATGACTGTCTGCAGTCCAGAGAGTTATATGAGAAAAATATGCCATGGTATCTGGAACAGATTTCTAACTGTACTTATCGTCAGTTTACAACAGGATTCTTTTATGGCAAGCCAGATGAATCCGCACAGATTTATGACAGCAATACCTATGTAAAAGAATATACATATCTGGGTATTGTGGGGGATGTGACGGAAGAAGGACTGTGCAAAATAGAGCAGAGAAATAAGTTCTCAGTGGGTGAAGAGATCGAGATCATGAAGCCAGACGGAGAGAATATCCGTACGAAAGTACTGCAGATTCTGAATGAGGAAGGACAGGAACAGGATAGTGCTCCGCATCCGAAGCAGGTGCTTTATGTTCGGCTGGATCAATGCGCAGACCATTATGATATTTTAAGAAGACAGGAATAAGAGTTGGAAAAGCACTAAAAAGTGGGGTATCACATAAACTAATAGAAACCCCCTTTGAGGTGCTTTTTATGAAGTCCTTTCCAAAACCGCTTACTGCAGAAGAAGAAGCCTATTACCTTCGCAGATACCGGGAGGGTGATATGGATGCAAAAAGAATTCTGATTGAACGTAATCTTCGTCTGGTTGCACATGTGGCCAAAAAGTATGTCAATCAGGGAGAGGAAACAGAAGATCTGATAGCGGTTGGAACGGTAGGGCTGATAAAAGCAGTGGGAACTTTTAATCATCAGAAAAATAATAAACTGGCGACTTATGCAGCAAGATGTGTAGAGAATGAATTGCTGATGTTGTTTCGCAATCGGAAAAAAGTCAGCAGAGATGTATCTCTTTATGATCCTATTGGAACTGATAAAGAGGGAAATGAAATCAGTCTGCTGGACATTCTGGAAAGTGAAAAAATAGATGTAATTGAGCAGATGCAGCAAAAAGACAATGCCAGAAAACTGGAATGGTTAATGGAGAAGGAACTGGATGACAGAGAGCGGTGCATTTTGCGAATGCGTTACGGCATTGGAAGGGAAAAAGAACTGACGCAGAGAGAAATCGCAGAAGTATTGGGTATCTCCAGATCTTATGTTTCCAGAATCGAAAAAACCGCGATCGAAAAATTAAGAGAAATGTTCCGGGAGGAGATAGAGAATCGATGATATACTGGCGTACTATGGAGGAAGGACTAAAAAAAGCAGAACAGACAGCATTCGCCAGAACGCTTCTTCTGGATGCATTAAGGAAAGAATATGGAATAACCAGACTGCCGGAGATTACCAGGACACCTTATGGGAAACCTTATTTCCTGAATTATCCGGAACTCTATTTTAATTATAGCCACAGTAAACACGCTGCTGCCTGTGTTCTTTCGAAGCAGGCAGTTGGAATCGATCTGGAACAGATACGAAATTACAGTGAAAAGACAGCACAGCGATTTTGCAGCCAGGGGGAATGGAGATGGCTTCAAAGACAGCCAGATCTGAATAAGGCGTGGATTCAGATCTGGACAATGAAAGAAGCATGGTTAAAATACCGAGGAACCGGGCTGCGTGTGGATCTTCGAGACCTGGATTTTACATCGGCACTGGAAAATGCATCTGCACAGAAGGAGATCACTGTGTTGGAACATGGACAGATGCATACTGCCTGTATGTATTCTTATTTTATAGAAGATTTTTGGATGTCTGTGTGTGGTAAAGAAAAAAACAACAACCATATGTTGCATCTATTGTAAAAAAGTGATAAACTAATTCTGCGTTGATCAGGCGCTTCATGCTTCAGGGTTCTCCTGAAGTGTTTCAGAAAAATATATCAGACAATTACATACAGGAGGATACAGATTGTTCAGTAAAGTATTATCGGCAGCTGTATACGGGGTGCAGAGTAAGGTGGTCCAGGTAGAGACGGATATTACCAACGGACTTCCTTCTTTTTCTATGGTAGGATATCTTTCTACTCAGGTAAAAGAAGCACAGGAACGTGTACGTACAGCTTTGAAGAACTCAGGTATACAACTGCAGCCTAAAAAGATTACCGTCAATTTATCTCCAGCCGATCTGCATAAATCAGGAACCGGGTTTGATCTGCCCATTGCCATAGCGATTGCGGCATCTTATGGGCTGGTAGACCGGGAAAGACTGGAAGATACATTTATCATCGGTGAACTCAGTCTGAATGGAAATATCAATGGAGTACCTGGCATCCTTCCGATGGCAGCAAAGGCCAGAAGTATACAATGTAGTCGCTGCATTGTACCCTGGCAGAATCAGAAAGAAGCCAGAGCCATAGAAGGGATAGAAGTAATCGGAGCAGAGACGCTGGAGCAGGTGCTCACCTATTTGCAGACAGGAGAAATACCAAAAATAGAAGAGAACATACAGGAAGAGGCAGAAAATCCAAAAGAAAAGCCGGATTTTTATGAAGTACATGGACAGGATGGCGCAAAACGGGCTGCACTGGTGGCAGCAGCGGGGTTCCATAATCTTCTGATGATCGGACCGCCGGGAGCTGGAAAATCTATGATTGCCAGCCGCATCCCAGGTATTTTGCCATCCATGACCGAAGAAGAGGCCATTGAATTATCAGCTATATACAGTGTGATAGGCAAATTGCCGCCGAATGGATCTCTGATAAAAGAACGACCATTTCGCGCACCACATCATACGATTACGGCAAAAGCATTATGTGGTGGAGGAACTATCCCGGGACCTGGTGAGATCAGCCTGGCACACTGCGGTGTATTGTTTCTGGATGAATTGCCGGAATTTCACAGGGAAACACTGGAGGTTTTGCGGCAGCCGCTGGAAAATGGAAGTATGCAGATTCACAGATGTGGCTATACCTATGATTTCCCGGCACAGTTTATGCTGGTGGGAGCCATGAATCCCTGCCCCTGTGGATTTTATCCGGATCTGTCCAGATGTCATTGCAGCTATACTGCGGTGCGGCGGTATCAGGAAAAAATCAGTATGCCATTGTTGGATCGGATGGATATGATGATTGAAGTATCAGCGCTTTCTTATCCTCAATGGAATCAGAAAACACAGGAGATGTCCAGCACTCAGATGAAGAAAAAAGTGGAACGTGTCCGGGAAATTCAGAAAGAACGACGGAAAGGTCAGTCATTTTTGTTTAATTCCAGAATGGGGAATCAGGAACTGGAAGAATATTGTGCGCTTGGAACGCAGGAAAAGAAACTCATGAAGAAGGCGTTTGATGAACTTAAGATAAGTGCAAGAGGATATACTAAAATTCTGAAAGTTGCGAGAACCATAGCAGATTTGGAGGAAAAAGAACAGATACAGACCGAGCATCTGCAGGAAGCGCTTTGTTACCGGATTGGAAATGGAATATATCGATAGGAGGAAATGATGGACGAATGGTTGTGGATGTGCAGTATGCCAGGATTTTACCGGAATGATTTTGCCAGACTTTTGCAATTCTTTGAATCACCAGAGGCAATTCAGAAAAGTGAAAAAAAGCAAATCTCACTTTTGCCATTTTTAAAAGACAGGCAAAAGAAGGTGCTGGAGGAATGGAGAAGTCATTCTGCAGAAGAAATCAGGCATAAACTGACAGAAAAAGGAATAAAGTTTATCAGCTGCATGGAAAAGGAATATCCGGAACGCCTCAGAACACTGGAGGATTATCCGTATGGGCTGTTTTATCTGGGCGAACTCCCAGGTCACAGAGAACGCTGTGTCGCAGTAGTAGGCGCCCGTATGTGTACAAACTATGGACGCAGTATAGCAGTGGAAGTGGCAGAAGTGCTGTCGGAACATGGAATTTCCGTAGTCAGTGGTATGGCATATGGAATTGACGGAATTGCGCAGGCGGCCTGTCTGAAAGCAGGTGGAAGAAGCTATGCTGTAACAGGATGTGGGGCAGATATCTGTTATCCGGCGGATCACAGGAGCCTTTGCCGGGAACTGGCGCAAAAAGGTGGCGTGATTACAGAATATCCGCCTGGAACACAGCCTGTGCCGCTGCATTTTCCTATGCGAAACCGGTTGATCAGTGGACTGAGTGAATGTGTGATTGTAGTAGAAGCAAAGAAAAAAAGTGGTTCCCTTATTACGGCTGATCTGGCTCTTGATCAGGGAAAGGATGTACTGGCAGTGCCAGGACGGATGGAAGATCCATTAAGCGAGGGCTGCAACCAGCTGATTTCCCAGGGCGCCGGGATTCTGACTTCTGTGGAAGAACTGATATCTCATCTGGGAATTTCAATGGAAAATGTGAAAAAAAAGAAAAAAAATAACATTACGCTTGCAAGTTCCGAGAATATGGTGTATATTTGTCTGGATTTTCGACCGAAGAGCCTGACTGAAATTATCAGAAGCAGTGGACTTCCGGCAGAGGCAGTGATGCGTATCCTGATGAATCTGCAGATGAGGGGGCTGGTTGAAGAAATATCGAAGAATTATTACGTTTTAAAGAAATAAAAACGCAGTGGTTTTCCACGGAGGAATTTTTAGATGGCAAAATATCTGGTGATTGTAGAATCTCCGACAAAAGTTAAAACAATTAAAAAGTTTCTGGGAGCCAATTATACCGTTACAGCATCCAATGGACATGTAAGAGACTTCCCAAAGAGTCAGTTTGGAATTGATGTAGAACATGACTTTGAACCGAAATATATCACGATCAGAGGAAAGGGGGAACTCCTTGCCGGACTTCGTAAGGAAGTAAAGAAGGCGGACAAGGTTTATCTTGCTACTGACCCGGACCGCGAAGGAGAAGCTATAAGCTGGCATCTGTCTCATGCGCTGAAGTTGGATGATAAGAAAGTCTATCGCATTACATTTAATGAGATTACCAAGAATGCGGTGAAAGCATCCCTGAAAAGCCCAAGAGCGATAGATATGGATCTGGTAGATGCACAGCAGGCCAGACGAATGCTGGACCGTATGGTAGGTTACAAAATCAGTCCGCTGTTGTGGCAGAAGGTGAAAAGAGGATTAAGTGCCGGTCGTGTACAGTCTGTAGTACTTAGATTGATTGGAGACCGGGAAGATGAGATAAATGCATTTATTCCAGATGAATACTGGAGTCTGGACGCCCACCTGAAGGTATCAGGGGAACGTAAAATGCTGGAAGCCAAGTTCTATGGAACTGAAGAGGAGAAAGTAACCATTCATTCCAGAACAGAAATGGAAAAGATCCGTGGAGAAGTAGAAAAAGAAGAGTTTCTGGTGAAGGAGATTAAGACAGGAGAACGAAGCAGGAAAGCTCCGCTCCCGTTTACCACCAGTACATTGCAGCAGGAAGCTGCAAAGGTACTGAATTTTTCCACTCAGAAAACCATGCGTATCGCCCAGCAGTTATATGAAGGAATTGATATCAAAGGAAATGGCACAGTGGGTTTGATCACGTACCTGAGAACCGATTCCACACGAATTGCAGAAGAAGCAGATGTGGCGGCCAGAGAGTATATTCGTCAGGAATACGGAGAAGAGTATGTGTCTGAGAGTCCTCAGAAAAAAGCGTCCGGCCAGAAGATACAGGATGCCCATGAAGCGATTCGTCCAAGTGATATTACCAGAACACCGGTATTTGTCAAAGAATCGCTTTCCAGAGACCAGTTCCGACTGTACCAGCTGATCTGGAAACGCTTCACAGCCAGCCGGATGGAAAATGCAAAATATGAGACAACTTCCGTTAAGATTGCAGCAGGAAAGTATATTTTTACAGTGGCTACATCCAGAGTATTATTTGAAGGTTTCCTTTCGGTCTATACAGACGGGGAAGAGGATGGCAAAGCGAATACCCTGCTTGGCAAGATTACTAAGGATACACAATTGTCTTTGAGTGAACTGGAAGAGAAGCAGCATTTTACCCAGCCACCAGCACATTATACAGAAGCATCTCTTGTAAAGACACTGGAAGAACTGGGAATCGGAAGACCCAGTACCTATGCTCCAACCATTACCACATTGCTGAATAGAAGATATGTGACAAAAGAAAGCAAGAATCTTTATATGACAGAGCTGGGAGAAGTGGTGAATAATATCATGAAAGAAGCGTTTCCAAGTATTGTGGATGTGAATTTTACGGCAAATATGGAGTCGCTGCTGGATATGGTAGAAGAAGGAAAAGTCAATTGGAAGACCGTTGTCAGCAATTTCTATCCGGACTTAGATGAAGCAGTTCAGAATGCAGAAAAGGAACTGGAAGAAGTTAAGATTGAAGATGAAGTGACAGATGTGGTCTGTGAACAGTGTGGCCGCAATATGGTAGTGAAATATGGCCCTCATGGAAAGTTCCTGGCATGTCCTGGTTTCCCGGAATGCCGCAATACCAAGCCTTATCTGGAAAAAATAGGAATTGCATGTCCAAAATGCGGAAAAGACGTGGTGATTCGTAAGACGAAAAAGGGCAGAAAATATTATGGATGCGAGGATAATCCAGAATGCGATTTTATGTCCTGGCAGAAGCCATCTGCGAAAAAATGTCCGAACTGTGGTGGATATATGCTGGAAAAAGGCAATAAACTGGTATGTGCAGATGAACAGTGCGGTTATGTAGAAACAATGGAAAAAAAGAACCAGGATTGAGCGTTCAAAAATAGAAAAGCATAGAAAGAGAAATGACAGAATTTGCCTGTGATTTCTCTTTTTTTCTGATAAATACAAATAATTTTGAAATTATCAGAAAATTCCTTTGAATTCCTGTATAGTATATGGTAATATAAAAATATGTTTGGGAAAATTCAATCGTTTTAAATCCTGAAATTAAAGAGGAGGGTTTTTATGAGTGTTCAATTACTGGACAAGACACGAAAGATCAATAAGCTGCTGCATAACAATAATTCCAGCAAAGTTGTATTTAATGATATCTGTAAAGTACTGACGGATATCATGGATTCAAATATACTGGTACTCAGTAAAAAAGGAAAGGTGCTGGGGGTAAGCATCAGCAGTGAGATTGGAGAAATTCATGAGCTGGTGGAAAATAAAGTGGGGACTTTTATTGATCCAATGTTAAATGAACGCCTTCTTGGAGTGCTTTCCACAAAGGAAAATGTGAATCTGGAGACACTGGGATTCGAGCCAGATGGGGTGAAGCAATACCAGGCTATTATCAATCCTATTGATATTGCAGGAGAACGTCTTGGAACAGTGTTCATGTACCGGGTAAAAGATGCATACACCATAGACGATATTATTTTAAGCGAATATGGAACGACTGTGGTGGGACTGGAGATGATGCGCTCTGTAAATGAAGAGAGTGCAGAAGAACACAGGAAGATTCAGATTGTAAAATCAGCAATCAATACATTGTCTTATTCGGAGCTGGAGGCAATTCTTCATATTTTTGATGAATTAGACGGAAATGAAGGAATTCTGGTAGCCAGCAAAATAGCAGACCGGGTAGGAATTACCAGATCCGTGATAGTGAATGCACTTCGAAAATTTGAAAGTGCGGGAGTCATCGAGTCCAGATCTTCTGGAATGAAGGGCACATACATCAAGGTAGTGAATCAGATGGTATTTGAAGAATTGAATGAAATCAGAAGACAGAGAGAGTTCCATTAACTGGGACTCTTTTTTGCAGAAAATAATAAATGTGAGAAAAAATGAGTAAAATCAAGAAAAAGAGAGTATAATTGAGAAATATTAAAAATAATGAAAAAGTATAAAGTTGCATAATTTGCATATATTTACTAATATAAAAACCGTAGTTAGCACTCAATAGAAGAGAGTGCTAATAAGAAGTTCGAAGAGTTGAACGAAGGAGGCTTAATTATGAAGTTAGTACCACTTGGCGACAGAGTCGTTTTAAAACAGTTTGAAGCAGAAGAGACAACAAAATCCGGTATTATCCTTGCAGCAAAATCTCAGGAAAAACCTCAGGAAGCAGAAGTTGTAGCAGTAGGACCTGGCGGAATGGTTGATGGAAAAGAAGTAACCATGCAGGTTAAGGCAGGCGATAAAGTAATCTATTCCAAATATTCAGGAAATGAAGTAAAACTGGATGGCGAAGAATATATTATTGTAAAACAGAATGATATTCTTGCAATCGTTGAATAATAATCAGGAGGAACAATCATCATGGCAAAAGAAATTAAATATGGATCAGAAGCCAGACAGGCTCTTGCAGAAGGCGTAAACAAACTGGCTGATACAGTAAAAGTAACACTTGGACCGAAAGGAAGAAACGTAGTACTGGATAAACAGTATGGAGCTCCATTGATCACAAATGATGGTGTATCTATCGCAAAAGAAATCGATCTTCCAGATGCTTTCGAAAACATGGGAGCACAGCTGGTAAAAGAAGTAGCTACAAAGACAAATGATGTAGCAGGTGATGGTACAACAACTGCAACTGTTCTTGCACAGGCAATGATTCAGGAAGGTATGAAGAACCTGGCAGCAGGTGCCAATCCAATCGTACTGAGAAAAGGTATGAAGAAAGCAACAGAAGCCGCTGTAAAATCTATTGCTGATATGAGCAGCAAGGTAAAAGGAAAACATCAGATGGCAAGAGTAGCGGCAATCTCTGCAGGAGATGAAGAGGTTGGAAACATGGTGGCAGATGCAATGGAAAAAGTATCTGCTGATGGAGTTATCACAATTGAAGAATCAAAGACCATGAAGACAGAGCTGGATCTGGTAGAAGGTATGCAGTTCGACAGAGGATATATTTCCGCATACATGGCAACAGATATGGAAAAAATGGAAGCAGTTCTGGATGATCCATACATCCTGATCACAGACAGAAAGATCACAGTTATTCAGGATATCCTGCCAGTACTGGAACAGATTGTTCAGGCTGGAAGAAAGCTTCTGATCATTGCTGAGGATGTAGAAGGCGAAGCCCTTACTACTCTGATTGTAAACAAATTAAGAGGTACTTTCGGGGTTGTTGCAGTGAAAGCTCCTGGATACGGTGACAGAAGAAAAGAAATGTTGAAAGATATCGCCATTCTGACAGGTGGACAGGTTATTTCCGAAGAACTTGGCCTGGAACTGAAAGATACCACTCTGGAAATGCTTGGACGTGCGAAGTCTGTAAAAGTTGCAAAAGAAAATACCGTTATCGTAGATGGGCTTGGCAACAAAGATGAAATCAAAGCCAGAGTAGAACAGATCAAATCTGCAATCTCTACTACAACATCTGAGTTTGACAAAGAAAAACTTCAGGAAAGACTGGCAAAACTGGCTGGCGGCGTTGCTGTTATCCGTGTCGGTGCTGCTACTGAGACAGAAATGAAAGAAGCAAAACTTCGTATGGAAGATGCTTTGAATGCTACTCGTGCAGCAGTAGAAGAAGGTATTGTAGCAGGTGGTGGATCTGCATATATTCATGCTGCAAAACAGGTTGCAAAACTGGTAGATGAACTGGAAGGCGATGAGAAGACAGGAGCAAAAGTAATTCTGAAAGCTCTGACAGCTCCGCTGACACAGATTGTACAGAATGCAGGTCTGGAAGGTGCAGTCATCGTAAACAAAGTAATGGAATCCAAAGAAGGTATTGGATTTGATGCATACAATGAAGAATATGTAGATATGGTAGAAGCTGGTATTCTGGATCCTGCAAAGGTTACCAGAAGTGCCCTTCAGAACGCAACCAGCGTAGCATCTACATTCCTTACTACAGAATCCTGTGTAGCAAACATCAAGGAACCAGAACCGGCAATGCCAGCTGGTGCAGGTATGAATCCTGGAATGATGTAAGAGAAGAATCAAAAAGTCCTGCTGTGCGACAGCAGGGCTTTTTTCATAAAGAAAATATAGATGTTTACATGGTGAATCGAGCCAGGGTGTGTTATAATAACATAATCAGCAGGCAACATGTCTGCGAGAACAAACAGACAGGAGAGGACGGATGAGCGATTTATACACTGAGGAGATTGTAAAAAAAGAAAAAACAATGAAAGACACCGTGATCAGGGTGCTTCTGATTGCGGGAACTGCAGTAGCTGTTTTGTCACTGATGGTTCTTGGCTGGTTATCTATTATTCTGATCATTGCATTTGCAGTAGCGGATTATTTTGTTTTGCCAACATTGGATCTGGAATATGAATACCTGTATGTAAACGGGGAAATTGATATTGACAAGATCATGTCAAAGCAGAAGAGAAAACGGGTATTTTCCGGTGATGTGGCTTCCCTGGAACTCCTTGCACCAAGTCAGTCACATGAATTAGATCATTATCGAACCAGAACAGATATCAAAAAGAATGATTTTTCATCAGGGAAAAAGGATGCCAAAACGTATACGATGATTTTAAAAAAAGATCAGAGTATGGAAATGGTGACATTTGAACCAGGTGAAGTCATGTTAAAAGATATGAAACGTATGGCACCAAGAGAAGTGCATCTGCAGTAACCAGTGTTTTTTTGTGAAAGCAGACGATAGAAACGATTGACAGACACTTTTATTTTTGATAGAATATCGAGCAAAAGTCATATTAAATATAGGAAGAAAGTGAGGAAATACAAATGGGCAGCATTATAGGTGAAGGAATTACCTTTGATGACGTATTATTGGTTCCGGCTTATTCAGAAGTGATTCCGAATGAAGTCAGCCTGGATACTCATTTGACGAAGAAGATCAAGTTGAATATTCCAATGATGAGTGCAGGTATGGATACGGTTACCGAACACAGAATGGCAATTGCGATGGCAAGACAGGGTGGAATTGGTATTATCCATAAGAATATGTCTATTGAGGCGCAGGCAGAAGAAGTAGACAAAGTAAAACGTTCCGAAAACGGAGTTATTTCGGACCCATTTTATTTATCTCCTGAGCATACTCTTGCGGATGCAAATGATTTGATGGCAAAGTTTCGTATTTCCGGTGTTCCAATTACTGAGAATGGAAAGCTGGTAGGTATCATTACGAACCGTGACCTGAAGTTTGAAGAAGATTATTCCAAGCTGATCAAGGATTGCATGACATCAGAAGGTCTGGTAACAGCAAAAGTTGGAATCACACTGGAAGAAGCCAAGAAGATTCTTGGAAAGGCCCGTAAGGAGAAACTTCCGATTGTAGATGATGATTTCAATCTGAAAGGATTAATCACAATCAAAGATATCGAAAAACAGATTAAGTATCCGAATTCTGCAAAAGACGCACAGGGAAGACTGCTTTGTGGAGCAGCTGTAGGTATTACAGCAAACTGTCTGGAAAGAACCGAAGCACTGGTAAAGGCTCATGTGGATGTAGTTGTTCTGGACTGTGCACATGGTCATTCTGCAAATGTATTAAGATGTGTGAAAATGATCAAGGAAAAATTCCCGGATCTGCAGTTGATTGCAGGTAATGTAGCAACTGGAGAGGCAACCAGAGCGCTGATTGAGGCTGGTGTGGATGCAGTAAAGGTTGGTATTGGACCTGGCTCAATCTGTACTACCCGTGTGGTATCTGGTGTAGGTGTGCCACAGATTACAGCAGTAATGGAATGTTATAATGTAGCAAAGGAATATGGTATTCCGATTATCGCAGATGGTGGTATCAAGTATTCCGGAGATATGACAAAAGCGATTGCAGCAGGCGCAAATGTCTGCATGATGGGAAGCATTTTTGCAGGATGCGATGAGAGCCCGGGAACTTTCGAACTGTTCCAGGGAAGAAAATATAAGGTATACCGTGGAATGGGTTCTATTGCAGCAATGGAAAACGGAAGCAAAGACCGTTACTTCCAGACCAATGCGAAGAAGCTGGTTCCGGAAGGAGTAGAGGGACGTGTTGCATATAAAGGAAGCGTAGAAGATACGGTATTCCAGCTGCTTGGCGGTCTTCGTTCCGGTATGGGATACTGCGGAACCCCGACAATTGAGGAACTGAAGGAACGTGGAAGATTTGTGAAGATCTCAGCTGCGTCCTTGAAAGAATCACATCCTCATGATATTCATATTACCAAAGAGGCACCGAACTATAGTGTTGAAGAGTAATTACTTAGAACAGATTAGAGAAAATTGTAATGTCAGACAGAATCTGATTGAATTAAAACAGTTGATTCGTGACGAAAATCAGAAGAAAGCCCTTGCTTATGAACTGGCAGGGGATTTCTCTGACTTTACGGCTCTTTTGTCTCATGAAGATCCGAAAGTGCGAAAAAACGCTGTTCTGATTTTGGGAGAGATGGAGTGTGATGATCTTGCAGATCAGATCTGGAAGGCTTATGAAGCAGAGCAGACTATGTTTGTGAAGGCGGATTATATCAAAAGCCTTGCAAAGTGCGATTGCCGTCATCTTCTTTCACATCTGAAAAAGCGTCTTCAGGAGCTTTCTGAAAAAGAAATTCTGCCAGAGGAAGAAAAGCATATACGCAGTGAGATGTTTGCACTGCAGGCGCTGGTCCTGAAATATGATCGACCGCGTCAACACCGTTTCATTGGTTATCAGGATGAAACAGAAATCATTCTGATGACAAATCGTAACCACAGAAAAGTGACAGTAGATCAGCTCCCGGAGAGCGAAGTAAAGATGCTGGCTGGTGGAGTGAAATTTCGCACAACCCATCTGGAAGATGTATTGAGGATTCGTACTTATTCAGAAGTGTTATTTCCGATTCCAGGACAAAAAGCACTGGAAGGTAGTCCGGATCATATGTCCAGGCAGCTTTTGCAGGGAGAAATAATGAGGTTTCTGAATGATCATCATGATGGAGTATCACCTTATTATTTCCGTCTTGAGATAAAGAGCAGTATGACACCGGAGCGTCGCATTGATCTTGTGAAAAAGATGTCTCTTGCTATAGAGAAAGAATCTGGACGAAAACTGGTGAACACTACATCTGGATATGAATTGGAGATCCGCCTGATAGCAGGAAAAGACGGAAAGTTTGTTCCATTATTAAAACTGTCTACTATACCAGACTGGAGATTTTCTTATCGAAAAGAAGTGCTTCCAACTTCTATTGCGCCTGTAAATGCTGCACTGATCATGAAGTTGTCGGAACCATATTTAAAGGAAAATGCACGAGTTCTGGATCCGTTCTGCGGAACAGGTACCATGCTGATTGAACGTGCCAGACTACATCCGTGTCATACCCTGTATGGCATTGATATTCTGGAAGAGGCAGTTCAGAAAGCCCGAATCAATACAGAACAGGCAAATATACCGATTCATTATATCAACCGTAATTATTTTGATTTTAAGCATGAATATCGGTTTGATGAGATTGTGACCAATATGCCGGGAGCAGGAAAGAATAAAGATCTTCAGTCTGTACAGTTACTATATGATCGTTTTTTGAAAAAATCTTTGGAAATGCTGGAAAAAGATGGAGTCATTGTGGCTTATACTGCATTGCCGGATGTGTTAGAGAATGTGACCAGAAAATATCAGGAATATCGCATTCTGAAAGAAGAAGTGATCAATGAACGGGAGAATAGCAGGCTGGTGATGATACAACGGCTGTGAGAACAAAATAGTCAGAGTTTTTACAATAATAGATGTAATTTGAAAAATTTGCAAAATAGTAGTTGACAAATGAGAAACAGTCATATATAATGATTCTTGTCACTGAGGAAGTGACAAGATAATGCGCGAGTGGCTCAGTTGGTGGAGCGCGACCTTGCCAAGGTCGAGGCCGCGGGTTCGAGTCCCGTCTCGCGCTTTTGTTTTACGCAAAAAGGGGCATCCGGTTGGATGCCTCTTTTTGTGTAAAAAGAGCACTGTCGGGCTCAAACAGCATTCTATGAATGCTGTTCGAGGTCTCGGAGGACATAAAGTCCTCCTCGGTCGGCGCTTGTTTATTTTTATTTTACTTGTGAAATGAAGTGGAGTTTTGTATACTGTACATGATATGGAAAAATTTGTAGCTGTTTCCGGAGATCATATCAGTGGAGGAAAGAAACAGTCACGTAAAGAAAGCAGATGTGTGCAGTACGTATTTGGATGATGCGTGTTACATGATGTAAGGAGGATATATGGGCGGATTTTTTGCGGTAGCATCAAAGCAGGATTGTGTATTTGATTTATTTTTTGGAACGGATTATCATTCTCATCTGGGAACCAGACGAGGTGGTATGGCAGTGTATGGAAAAGACGGGTTTGACCGGGCGATTCACAATATTGAGAATTCGCCATTCCGAACCAAGTTTGAAAAAGAAGCCAATGAGATGAAGGGATATATGGGGATCGGCTGCATTTCTGATTATGAGCCTCAGCCACTTTTGATTCGATCTCATCATGGCACCTATGTGATCTCTGCTGTTGGTAAGATTAACAATATGGAGCAGTTGGAAGAGGAGTTGTTCCGTTCGGGACATACTCATTTTATGGAGATGACCACAGGGGAGATTAATGCTACCGAGCTGGTGGCGACACTGATTAATCAAAAAGAAAGTATTGTGGAAGGCATTCAGTATGCACAGGATAAGATAGATGGCTCCCTGACTCTGCAGCTTCTGACACCAAAGGGAATTTATCTCGCCAGAGATAAAATGGGGCGAACTCCGGTAGCACTGGGGAAAAAGGATGATGCGTATTGTGCGTCTTTTGAAAGTTTTGCTTATCTGAATCTGGGATATGAAGAATACCGGGAGCTGGGGCCGGGAGAGATTGTGGTGATGACACCGGAAGCGGTGATTACACTGGTAAAACCAGGTGAAAAGATGAAAATCTGTACCTTTTTATGGGTATACTATGGATATCCTTCTTCTTCTTATGAGGGAGTCAGCGTGGAACAGATGAGATATAACTGTGGTAAGCTGCTGGCACGCAGAGATAGCGTGGCTGCAGACACAGTGGCGGGGGTACCGGATTCTGGAACAGCTCATGCTGTAGGATATGCCAATGAATCAGGAATTCCGTTTTCCAGACCGTTCATTAAATATACACCGACCTGGCCGCGCTCTTTTATGCCGACGATACAGAGCCAGAGAAATCAGATTGCAAAGATGAAGCTGATTCCTGTTCATGATCTGATCAAAGGAAGAAGATTGCTTTTAATAGATGATTCCATTGTAAGAGGAACCCAGCTTCGAGAGACTACTGAGTTCCTGTATCGCAGTGGAGCAAGAGAGGTGCATATCAGACCGGCATGTCCACCATTGATTTATGGCTGCAGATTCCTGAATTTTTCAAGGTCTACTTCTGATATGGATCTGATTACCAGACGAATTATTCAGAGACTGGAGGGACGCCAGAATGAGGAAATTCTTCAGGAATATGCCAATCCGGATACGGATAAATATCATGATATGGTAGAAGCAATCGGCCGTGAAATGAATTTCTCCTCTCTGAGATATCACAGACTGGATGATATGATACAGTCTGTTGGCATTAATCCAGACAGTCTGTGTACTTATTGCTGGAACGGAAAAGAATAGACAGAACAGGAGTGCATATGGAAGAAAAGCAATTTCATGGATTATCATCTGCAGAAGTAGAAGACAGGATCAGAATGGATCGAACCAATCATATGAATACCAGTGCATCTAAATCTGTGTCAGATATCGTAAAAGAACATTCTCTTACGTACTTTAATTTTCTGAATCTGTTCCTTGCAGTACTGGTAGCGCTGACCGGACAGTTCAAGAATATGACGTTTATGGGTGTGATTCTGATCAATACTGCGATTGGTATTGTGCAGGAACTGAAAGTAAAAAAACTGATTGATCAGATCTCTGTGATGACAGCTGCCAGAACAAAGGTGATTCGTGAGGGAGTAACAAAGGAAATAGATGTCAGTGATGTGGTGATTGATGATGTCATTCTGGTAGAGAGCGGTGAGCAGGTCTGCGCAGACTGCAGATTACTGGATGCCACCGGAATAGAAGTGAATGAATCCATGCTGACTGGAGAGTCCAGACCGGTAAAAAAGCAGGCTGGAGAAGAATTGATGTCAGGAAGCTACCTGGTTTCCGGCAGTGGTGTGGCGAAGGTCTTTCATGTAGGGGAGAACAATTATGCTGCAACACTGGCAAAAAAAGCAAAGATAAAGAAACGTGCATCTTCCCAGATGCAGGAGATCATAAAAAAAATCATAAAGATTGATGGTGTACTGCTGATTCCGGTAGGAATCCTGTTATATCTGTCTCAGAGAGGCATTGCGGAAACAACATCAGATGCCATTGTGAATACGGTAGCAGGTGTCATTGGTATGATTCCAGAAGGACTCGTACTTCTCACCAGCGTATCATTTGTTCTTGGTGTGGGCAGACTGGCCAGAAAAAAAGCACTGGTACAGGAGATGGAAGCGATTGAAGCACTGGCAAGAGTGAATGTTCTGTGTCTGGATAAAACAGGAACGATTACAACGGGAAAGCTTGATGTTGTCGATGTAGTGCCGGTACAGGAAGAACAGAACCCGGAAGAAATAACCACTATTATGAGTGAACTGACCTGGGTTTTTGATGATGTGAACAGCACACAGGATGCACTGAGAAAGAAGTTTAAAAAGACCGGAAAGTGGAAAGCAGAAGAGAAGATCCCATTTTCTTCTGACCGGAAGTACAGGGCAGTTTCCTTTGAAGAACATGGAGGATATGCCCTTGGTGCACCGGAGTTTCTGGTGCCAGAGGATACACAGCTTATGGAACGGGTGAATCAGTATTCAGCGGAAGGTATGCGTGTACTGCTTCTTGCTTCTGCTACAGTGAAAGCGGAGGAGATGAAACTGGAAGAGGTAAAACCGCTGGGGCTGATCATTATCGAAGACCAGATTCGTCCAGAAGCAAAAGATACATTTGCGTATTTCAGAGAGCAGAAGGTAGCAATTAAGGTTCTGTCCGGAGACAATCCGGTGACTGTATCCCAGATAGCTGGAAAAGCAGGACTGGAAGGGGCAGATAAATATCTGGATGCCAGAAATCTGCCGGAGGACTTTGAAGAACTGCGGGAAGTGGTGGAGAAGTATGCGGTGTTTGGCCGTGTGCGTCCAGAACAGAAGCAGAACATTATCAAGGCCTGCCAGGCAAATGGAAAAATTGCCGGAATGGTGGGGGATGGCGTCAATGATGTCCTGGCACTGAAAGATGCAGACTGCGGTATTGCCATGGCTGCCGGAAGCGATGCAGCAAAACAGGTGGCACATATCGTGCTTCTGGATTCGAACTTCGCAAGTATGACCAATATTGTGGGAGAAGGGCGAACTATTATCAGCAATATTGAAAAGGTCAGCTCGCTGTATCTAACCAAGACAATCTATTCCGTTTTACTTTGTCTGATTTTTATTTTCTGGCAAAAAGAATATCCGTTTATACCGATTCAGCTGTCCTGGATCAGCGGTGTGGCGATTGGGGTACCGAGCTTTCTTCTGACGCTGGAACAAAATCAGAACAGCATTTCAGAAGGATTTTTGCGTCATGTGATGCGTGTTGCCTTGCCGGCGGCACTGACGATGGTTGTAACACTGGTTCTGACAGAAGTGCTTTCGCCGTTCTGGAATAGTGAAAGTCTTTTGTCATCTCTGTATCATCTGGTACTCGGCGGTATGGTCAGTCTGATTGTAGTATACAGAGTCTGTATGCCGATGACCAAATATCACAAAGCGTTGTGTGTTGGCCTTACCGTGATCTTTGCGGCGGGGCTTGTGATTGCACCTGGTTTCCTGGGAATTCACCGGCTGGATTGCTGGCAGAGCTTATTCCTGATTCCGATGATCTGTATGGTATGTGTCCTGAATCAGGGACTGACACATATCTTTGAGTGGATGGATGGAAAATTAAAAAAGGCAGAGAAATAGTGGGGGAATGGGATAATGACTGCCAGAACAGTATGCTTTATCATTGCATGGATCTTTTTGGCGTGTTTCTGTATTTGGCAGGCGCACCGGATGATGGTATTAAAAAAAAGAGAGAAGGAACTTGAGGAACGTCTGAAAGAAACGGATATTTCCATTATGCTCAGTCAGATACAACCCCATTTCCTGTATAATTCTCTTTCAACGATTCGTGAATTATGTAGAGAGGATCCGGAAAAAGCACAGAAAGCTCTGGAAGAGTTCTCTGCATTTTTGCGTGGCAATATGGATTCTCTCAGGAGTAGAGTGCCAGTTCCGTTTTCACGGGAAATGGAGCATGTGAAACATTATCTCCATCTGGAGCAGATTCGATTTGGTGATGATCTTCATGTGGAATACGATATCCAGGAAGATGATTTTTTCCTTCCTACTCTGACAATTCAGCCCATTGTAGAAAATGCAGTGAAGTATGGAGTTGGAAACAAAGAAGAGGGCGGAACAGTCTGGATCGAAAGTCACAGAGAGGGAAAACAGATCATAATTACCATCCGGGATGACGGGATTGGGTTCGATGTGGATGAGTTTGAACATATCCCGATTCAGAAAGATGGCCGTACACATATAGGGCTGTCCAACGTAAAACATCGAATTGAAAAGATGGTGAATGGAACAATGACGATTCACAGCAGAAAAGAAACAGGAACAGTAGTAGAGATTACGTTGAACGCAGAAAGATGACGGAGACAGGATATGCAGATTTTGGCAGTAGATGATGAAAGACTGGAATTGAATGCATTGACAAGGACTTTAAAAGAAGTATTCCCGGATGATGAAATCACCGGTTTCCAGAAGACAGGAGAGGTCCTTTCTTTTCTGGAAACATGCAGGAGGGAGCAAATATCAGTGGATTATGCATTTCTTGATATCAAGCTGCGCGGAATGACAGGGATTGAACTGGCTAAACTGATAAAGGAATCCTTTCCAGGGACAAAGATTTTATTCTGTACGGCATACAGTGAATATGCATTTGAAGCATACCGGGTATATGCACTTGGATATCTGCTGAAGCCGATAAAGGCGGACGATATTCGTGAAACACTTCGGAATATGGATAAAAGCTGGATGGAAGAAACGACAACGCAAAAATTGAGCAGCCAAAAGACAGTAAAAGTTCAGACTTTTGGAAATTTTGAAGTATTTGTAGATGGCAGACCGATGACTTTTGAACGAGCCAAAGAAAAAGAATTGTTTGCCTATCTGGTGGATCGCAGAGGTGCATCGGTGACCACAGCAGAAATTGCCGGGATTCTTTTTGAAGACCGGGAATATGACAGGAATCTGAAGAGTCAGACAAATGTGATCATGAACAGCCTGAAAGCGGATCTGAAAAAAGAAGGAATCGAGGAACTGTATCTGAAAACCTGGAATCATCTGGCATTGGATGTAAGCAAAATTCAGTGTGATGCCTATGATTTTATGAAAGGGGATCCACTGGCTGTGAATTCTTATAATGGCGAATATATGGCCAATTACAGCTGGGCAGAATTTTCAAAGGGAGTATTCGAGAAGCATGGAAGTAATTCTGGTGATTAATGACAGGAAAGAACGGATGGATCTGAAACAAAAAGTGCAGTCTGTCTATCCCGAAGACTGTGTATCTGCCTTTCGAAGCGGGGAAGACGCATTAGAATATGCAAAAAACAGACAGATTGATGTCTGTTTTACAGAAGTCGTGTTAATAAGAATGTCTGGGATCGCATTGGCAAAAGAATTGCGAAAAAGTAATGATCAGGTGAAGATTAATTTTATTTCAGATACCAAAGAATATGCAATGGATGGGTGGAAACTGTTTATCAATGATTATCTGCTGAAGCCGGTATCCGTGAGTGCAATACAACACAGCAGAGAGCGATAAAAAAGACCAGCGTCCAACAGAAGTGCTTCTGCATATGCTATAGAGACAGCATAATGCAGGAGTATTTTTATGGCAAAAATAGCAATTGATGCAGGACATGGAGGTTGTAGATAACGCAAGTGATGAAAACAACGAAAATACAAGGAGAAAGGCAACTGTTGTACCTATTAAAATAGAATATGTGTGAGAGGACAAGCCTTTCAATAATGTAGACGTTCAGAAATGAGCGTCTATTTTTATACCCAAAATGAAAGGAGCATTAGATTTTATGAAAAAGATGTTAAAACGATTGTGTACGGGCTTCTTAGCTCTTGCAACTGTCGTTACTGCTTTACCGACTACACCCGTCCATGCAGAAAGTAAGCAATACTGGACGGAAAGTGCAGAGCGTGTCGGTATCATTGAAAAAGTAATGAATGACGGTTCTATCGGTTCGACATTCAATGAGGGCTATATGAAAGTCGAGGGCGAAACTGCCTATTGTATCGACATCAATACAGATTTTAAGAACGGTTACAAGACCAGAGCTGACGCAAGCTCACGCATGAGTGCTGACCAGATTTCAGATGTGGCGTTATCCTTAGAGTATGTCAAACAGTATGGCGAAGCTCACAAGGAACTGAACTACAAACAAGTCTATCTGTTGGAACAATGTGTAGTCTGGCAGAGATTGAGCGTACATTTTGGCTGGCAATGTGATAACGTGCGAGCTTCTTATGATGAAATTCCAAAGGCAACACAGGACGAAGTTTTCTCTGGTGCAAAAGCCTTTATCAAAGAAAATAAAGGACGCTATGAATGTGGCGGTTATATCTACTCTGGCGAGGGGCAGGAATTAGGACAATTCTGGGCGAAGCTGAATGTCGGAAATGCGAAACTGCAAAAGACTTCCAGTAATACCAGCATTACCGACGGTAACGGGAATTACTCTATTGCAGGTGCAACCTATGGTGTCTTTTCTGATAAGGACTGTACGAAACAGCTTGCCACCCTTACGACTGATGAAAACGGAAATACAGATGTTGTAGAGGTAAAGGCTGGCACAGTTTATATCAAGGAGTTATCCGCACCAGCAGGATATAAAGTAGATAAAACCATATATTCCTTAAAGATTGAAGCTGGAAAGACAGCGACTTTGAAAGTATCAGATACACCGAAAGTAACAGACACTTTGATTGAACTTTTCAAGATTGACATGGAAACACAGAAAGACAGTCCGCAAGGGAACGCTTCTCTAGCAGGTGCGGAATTTACATGGAAGTATTATGCTGGCTTCTACAATAAAGACAATCTCCCTGCCGAAGCTACTCGTACATGGGTTACAAAGACAATCGCTGAAACAGACAGCGACGGGACAACTCATTACATCACAAAATTAGCGGACACATACAAGGTATCTGGCGACAGCTTCTATATGCAGGACGGCAAGGCGGTTCTTCCACTTGGAACGCTAACCGTAGAAGAAACAAAAGCTCCAAACGGCTACTTGTTAGAGGGTGCATATATGCAGGCTGGCGATAAGTCCGAACAGATAAAAGGCTTATACCTTACACAGATTACCGAGGACGGCGACCTTGCCGTATTATCTGGAAGTAACCAGTTTTCCGTATCTGACAAAGTTATCCGTGGCGGTGTCAAAATTCAGAAACGAGATTTAGAAACGGGCAATACGAAGCCACAAGGAAGTGCCACATTAAAAGATACTGCCTTTGACATCATTTCCTTAAATGATAATTCTGTTTTGGTTGAGGGCAAGTTATACAAGAAAAATAAAGTGGTAAAGACAATTCGTACAGATATTGAGGGTGTCGCTTCTACTTCTTCTGACCTTTTACCTTATGGAAAATTCCGTATCGTTGAAAGTGAAGCTCCCAACGGTTACTTAACTGACGGTGCAAAACCGATTGATTTTACAATCACAGAAAATGGAAAAATCGTTGACTTAACCGACGAAGCCCATTCTATCTATAATCAGATTAAGCGTGGAGATATTGAGGGTGTAAAAATCGGTGCAGGCACACACAAGCGTCTTGCTGATGTTCCTTTTAGGATCACAAGCAAGACGACGGGGGAAAATCATGTAGTGGTAACTGATGATAACGGGCAATTCTCCACTTCTGATGAATGGGCTTCTCATAAGCACAATACCAACGCAGGAAAGACCAGCGAGGACGGTGTGTGGTTTGGAACTTTTGAACCAGACGACAGCAAAGGTGCGTTACCTTATGATACTTATATCATTGAAGAAATGCGTTGCGATAGCAACAAAGGCTTTGAACTTATCCCACCTTTTGAAATCGTGGTATCAAGAAATAACCTTGTGATTGATTTAGGAACACTGACTGATGAATACGAAAAAGAAATCTCTATCCATACCACAGCGACCAGCAAGGACGGCGAAAAGACTATCCTTGCAGGAAAAGAGGTAACAATCGTTGATACTGTCAAATTAGACGGACTTACAAAAGGCACAAAGTATCAGTTGAAAGGCTGGCAGATGTTAAAAGAAGAAAATGCCGAGCTTATCATTGACGGGAAACGTGTGGAAAACGATTATACCTTTGTCGCTGATGATGAAGGAATGAAAGTAGAAATTTCTTATACATTCAATGCGTCTGCTTTAGGTGGCAAGAACCTTGTTACCTTTGAAGAATTGTATGATTTAAGCAATCCAGAAGAACCCGTGAAAGTTGCGGAACACAAGGACATTGAGGACGACGGGCAGACTGTTTTAATCACAGAGCGTATCATCAAAATTCATACAACTGCTACTGATAAGGACGGCAACAAAGAGCTTGAAGCTGGAAAAGAGGTAACAATCATTGATACTGTAACTTTAGAGAGCTTAGAAGTCGGCACACAGTACAAACTTGTAGGCTGGCAGATGTTGAAAGAAGAAAATGCAGAGCTTCTTATCAATGGAAAACGTGTGAAAAGTGATTACACCTTTACCGCAGACAGCGAAACTATGAAAGTGGAAGTTGCCTTTACCTTTGACGCTACTTCTCTTGACGGCAAACAGCTTGTAACTTTTGAAGAATTGTACGATTTAAGCAATCCAGACGAGCCGAAGAAAGTTACCGAGCATAAGGACATTGAGGACGAGGGACAGACGATTACCTTTAAGGAAAAACCCGAAGTCCCAGCAGAACCAGAGAAACCCGAAACACCACAAACACAAGAAAAACCTAACAGACCTAGCGACAGTCCAAAAACGGGCGATAACACCAACCTTTACGGACTGCTTGCATTATTATTAACTTCTGGTGCTGGACTGGCAGGTATCTTCTTCTACAAACGCCGTAAAATGAAGAAATCATAAGGCGGTAACAGTATGAGAAAAGGAAAATCACGCTCTCCGCCGATACCGTATCAGCAGACTTACGCTTATTCTGGCTTGTCTGCCAACAACCTGCAAGAACACGGATAGTCAAGGGTGCGAAGCATTGATTTTACCCTTTACTATCGGTGGGATTGCTGGTACTTCCTAAACTGCCAGAGTAAGAAATTACAATCAATTAACTTATCAAATATAGAAAGAAACGAGGTAAAACAATATGGAAATGAAATATGTCGTGCCAGATATGGCACAGTCTTTTGGAACTCTTGAATTTGCAGGCGAAAGCGACCATGTTTTTGACAGAGATAAAGATAACCGCAGATTTTTCGCAAGAAGAAGCTACAACCTTTATTCAGATGTGCAGAGAGGGGAAAATGTTGTGGTGGAAATTCCCGTGCAGGCTGGCGAAAAGCATTTCAAGTATGAGCAGAAAGTAAAACTTGTCAATCCGAAGTTATACGGCAGAGGTTACGCAATCGGGGATATGGGACATACCGATTATGTGTTGCTTGCAGATGATATTGTAGCAGTTGAAGAAAAGTAAAGGAGTGAAGAATTTATGAGATTATCAAACGGTTTTGTTATTGACAAAGAAAAAACATTTGGAGAATTAAAATTTACAGCGGTGCGTGATGTGTTCTTGCAGAATGAGGACGGGACACCGAGTACCCAGCTTAAAAAGCGTATCTATGATTTGAAGTGCAGTCTGCATGGTGGCATTATCCCCGTGTCCGTATCGCCAGAAATACCATTAAGGGAATTTCCGTACAATGCAGTTGTGGAGCTTGTCAATCCAGTAGCCGATACGGTATCACGAAAGACTTATACGGGTGCAGATGTGGACTGGTATGTAAAGGCAGAGGATATTGTCTTGAAGAATAAAGGTAATCAGAACGCAGTCAGTCCACAGAACAACAACACGCAGGGACAACCGAAGAAATAATTATATTAGCAAAAAATTATTGTATAGGTGATAAAAGAAAGTTATAATCCGTTTTGAGAATAATAATACACTTTGCGGAGGTATCTTTTATGAGTAGTGAAATTATTCAAACATTAGAAGCGTTATTATCTCTAGGAATATCATTTGTGTGTGTGCGTTTATCAAAGTATAGGTATCAAGAAAATGAGAAATATGCAGTCAAGTATGAGAATAATGCAAAAATGTTGATAATTCGATGGATAATAACAGAAATATTTAAATGGGGGAGTATTGTGATGCTGATAGGTATAATAATTAAGGAATTATCTATTTTTCTTGCTCTTTATATACTCATTCCACTACTTATTGCACTTCACATGATATTTTTTAATTCGGATTATTTGAAAGGAGTTATGACATTTACAAAAGGTATTTACTATGTTGGGTTGACTATCATTTCAATAATTCAAGTTTTTTTAACAACTGCAAATGTTGCTGAACTTGCATTAGGCTTTACGTTATCACTAGCAATATTTGAAAGCGTAACAGCTTTAGATGATGGTTACAAAAATATGAAGAAATCAAAATAAATGATGATTTTTATTATATAAGCAGTTAGTCTTAGGATTGACTGCTTTTTTCGCACCCAGAAAGGAGTGATTGATTTATGCGTAAGATTTGGAACAAAGGACACCGTATCAGAGCCAGCGACAAGCACCTTGTCTACCATTTTTCCATAGGAACACTTCTGTTTGTATTTGTGGCGGTTCTTTTGCTACTAAATATAAAACAGTTCATGTGTACTGATTGGGAGCATTTCAGCTTGTTAGAGAACGGCTTGACGCTTTTCCCTTACAACTTCATAACCATACTGATAGCGACTGGTGTTTGTGCATTGGTCGCTTTTCTGTATTACCGCTTCTGTTATGACAGTTTCAAGAAGCTCCTGCACCGTCAAAAGCTGGCAAGAATGATACTGGAAAATAAGTGGTATGAAGCCGATACCATACAAGACAGCGTTTTTTTTACTGACCTGCAAAGCAGATCAAGGGAAAAAATCGTCTGGTTTCCAAAGATTTATTATCAAATGGAAAAGGGACTGCTTCATATCCGCTGTGAAATTACGCTGGGGAAATATCAAGACCAGCTTTTACGGTTAGAGGATAAATTGGAAAGTGGCTTGTATTGTGAGCTGACTGACAAGACCTTACATGACGGCTATATCGAATATATCCTGCTTTATGATATGATAGCAAACCGCATTACCATTGATGAAGTACGGGCAGAGAACGGCTGTCTTAGATTGATGAAAAATCTTGTCTGGGAATATGACGCACTCCCTCACGCTCTGATTGCTGGTGGGACTGGTGGCGGTAAAACCTATTTTCTGCTGACGCTCATTGAAGCCTTACTGCATACCAACGCTGTCCTTTATATCTTAGACCCGAAGAACGCTGACCTTGCAGACTTAGGGACAGTTATGGGAAATGTGTATCACACCAAAGAAGAAATGATAGATTGCGTCAATGCCTTTTATGAGGGCATGGTACAGCGAAGTGAGGAAATGAAGCGACACCCGAACTATAAGACGGGCGAAAACTACGCCTATCTGGGACTGCCACCCTGCTTTCTTATCTTTGATGAATATGTGGCATTTTTTGAAATGCTGGGGACAAAAGAAAGCGTGAGCCTACTTAGCCAGTTAAAGAAAATCGTTATGTTAGGGCGACAAGCAGGTTATTTCCTTATCGTTGCCTGCCAGCGTCCAGATGCAAAGTATTTCTCGGACGGTATCAGAGATAACTTCAATTTCCGTGTGGGACTTGGGCGTATCAGCGAATTAGGTTACGGTATGCTGTTTGGTTCAGATGTGAAAAAGCAGTTTTTCCAGAAGCGTATCAAAGGGCGTGGCTATTGTGATGTGGGAACAAGTGTTATCAGTGAGTTTTACACGCCTTTAGTCCCGAAAGGACATGATTTTTTGCAGACTATCGGCTCTCTTGCACAAGCAAGGCAGGACGGGACGGCGACGTGCGAAGCGAAAGGCGACGGCACGGACTAGCCGTTGCTGGTGTGGCGTAAGCCACGCCAGCAGGTAAAACCCCTCGGTATCTAACAGAGGGGTACGTTTGCAAATAGACAATAGACAAAAAACATAGGAAACATAAGGCTTCTGGCATGGTTTCCTAGCAAAATTCAGTTGTGAAGTCGTCTGAAAAAACTTCACACTTTACAGATTGGGGGTATGGTTCTGAATGAAGAACAAGGGATAAAAGAATTACGAGAGAAACGGATTGCTTATGGTATTTCACAAGGCAGGCTGGCGGTGGCTTCTGGTATCACAAGGGAATATCTCAACAAGATAGAAAGCGGAAAAATGAAGCCGTCAAAGGAACTTCTGGAAACTTTGCATAAGGAATTGGCAAGGTTCAATCCAGAAGCACCGCTTACCATGCTGTTTGATTATGTGAAAATTCGTTTTCCCACGCTGGATATACAGCACATCATCAAAGATATATTAAAACTGAATATCAATTATATGCTCCATGAAGATTACGGACATTACAGTTATACGGAGCATTATTCTTTAGGGGACATCTTTATCTATACATCGGCTGACGAAGAAAAAGGTGTCCTTTTAGAGTTAAAGGGGCGTGGTTGCAGGCAGTTTGAAAGTTACCTGCTGGCACAGCAAAGAAGCTGGTATGACTTCTTCATTGATGCACTCGCAGACGGTGGCGTGATGAAGCGTATCGACCTTGCTATCAACGACCATACGGGCATTTTGGATATTCCAGAGCTTGCGGAAAAATGCAGGAAACGGGAATATATCGGAAAGTCCAGAAGCTATAAGTTTTATCAGTCTGGCGAGCTTATCAAGCACAGAGAGGACGACAGAGAATATATGGGACGAACCCTTTATCTTGGTTCGCTGAAATCAGATGTGTATTTCTGTATCTATGAAAAGGACTATGAGCAGTACGTCAAGTTAGGGACACCACTTGAAGAAGCCGACATTATCAATCGTTTTGAGATACGGCTTAGAAATGAACGTGCCTATTATGCAGTACGAGATTTGCTGACGTATTATGACGCAGAGCAGACTGCCTTTTCTATCATCAACCAGTATGTGAGGTTTGTTGATGAAGAACCAGACAAGCGAAAAAATGACTGGAAACTCAATGACCGCTGGGCGTGGTTTATCGGCGATAACAGACAGAGCTTGAAGCTGACGACAAAGCCAGAGCCTTACACCTTAGACCGTACATTGCGGTGGGTACAACGGCAGGTAGCACCGACCTTGAAAATGCTGAAAAAGATTGATAAAGGAAACGGTACAGACTACATGGAAACAATCGAACAGCAGGCAAAGCTCACAGAAAAGCATGAAATGATAATCAAACAGCAGACGACCCCTGCAAAAGATTTGGTGGAAAGTTAGGAGTGATAAAAAATGTGGGTATTATTAAAAGACTTCCTGCTGGTATCTATGGGAATGGGTATCGGCGTAGTCTTGATGTGTATTTTGAATGTTGGCAAAGAAGCTGACTATGAAATGAAACAATTAAAAGAAAGCGAGGACAAATAACATGAATTTCGGGCAAAATTTGTATCAATGGTTTTTATCAAACGCACAGAGCTTAGTGCTTATGGCGATTGTGGTTATCGGTATCTACTTAGGGTTCAAGCGTGAGTTTTCAAAGCTCATTGGCTTCTTGGTAGTTGCCTTGATTGCTGTCGGCTTGGTATTCAACGCTGGCGGTGTGAAAGATGTACTGTTAGAGCTATTCAATAAGATTATCGGTGCATAGGATTTATATTGTATTATCAATTATGAATGTTAGAACAGAAAATAAAAAATAAAAATTGAAAATTTGCTTTAAATCATAATTCTATATGTATTCTTGTGTTGACAAAATGTAATGAGTACATTACATTAAAAGTAATCAGTACATTATATTTTGGAGAGGAGCGATAACTTTGATATGGAACAGAATTAAAGTTTTACGTGCTGAAAGGGACTGGACACAAGCAGATTTAGCTGAAAAAGTTGGAATTTCACGACAAGCAGTTATATCAATAGAAAAATATAAATATACTCCGTCATTAGAATTGGCATTTAAAATTGCAGAAGTATTTGGTGTTTCTATTGATGAAGTTTTCGAGCATAGGGAGGACAAATAGTATGAATGAGCAAATTATTATCTTGATTTTTCTTGTTTTAGCATTAGGAGCAACGTTGTGGCTTTATATATTGAAAGCAAAAAAGCAAGTTGAATATAAGGGTGATGAACGCTGGTTGACGATACAGCTAAAAGCAAATCAGTCTGCTAATATAGCAAATTGGACATTGATTATATTATTAGCGATTGCAACATCAGTACCATTATTTATAGATATTCAAATTATGTTTACACTTGACCGAGTAATTCTTTTTGGAGAACTTTTTATTGGTTTGCGTAATTTGCTTGAATTGATTGCAATTATGTATTTTGATAAACAGTTATAAATCATTAGGAAAATATGATAATTTTATACACCTATACACAAAGCAGTTAGTCTTAGGATTGACTGCTTTTTTCTTACCCAAATTTCAGATTGGAGTGATGAAATGAACGATATTTTTAAGGATATGCAGGCAAAAGTTGGCTGTGAATACATTTCCGACCTGCCCTCTTACAAGCGTAAGGTGTGGCAGGAAATGAAACGACTGAACCCTGCCGACTATGAAGAAAGACAGTTAGAAGATTTTTCTAAATATGTGTTTGGTATGTCGTACCAGACCTTAAAAGATGTGATGAAACAACAGAAAGGACGTGAGGAACAATGCAGGAAACAAGGGTGCTGGTGGAAACGAGAGGAACAACTGGCGAAGAAACAACGTCATACTGGTTCGACCTGCCGATAGATGTTTCAGAATTTGAAGAAAAGTTAGGTGTCGGTGCGGAAAGTCAAGAGTACCGCATTATCGAAAAGGTGTTGCCTTATGCTGATGAAGTTCACGAACATACCAGCGTGTATCAGCTTAACGAATTAGATTTTATGTACCGCCAGCTTTCAAATGATATGCAGGAAGAATATGTATCACTACTTACGGTGTTTGAGAATTTAGAAGCACTTTATATTTGCAGGAACGTGATTACCGTTTATCCAGACTGCAAAAGCATGATAGATGTTGCAAGGCAAAAGCTGATGAACGACCCGACATTTAAACATTTGTCCGAGGACTGTCAAGAATATTACTTTGACTTTGAAGCCTACGCTTCTCACTTGCAGGAACACGGGAAATTCTTAGTAACGGAACACGGTATCTTTGAACTCCCAGAGTAGGAAAAGAGGTGGTGCTTATGATTGATGATATGGCGGTTTACATTGCTAATCTTGGCAAATACAATGAGGGCTATTTAGTCGGTGCTTGGTTCACGTTTCCTATTGACGAGGAAGATGTGAAAGAAAAAATCGGCTTGAATGAACAATATGAGGAATACGCTATCCATGATACCGACAACTTCCCTATTGCGATTGGCGAGTATGTTTCCATTGAAGAACTCAATGAGATGTATGAAATGATAGAGGAACTTCCCGACTATATCGTAGAGTGTCTGGACGAATTTATCAGCCACTATGGGACGCTGGAAGAAGTCGTGGAACACAAGGACGATATTTATTATTATCCCGACTGTGAAACCATGACAGACGTTGCCTACTACTACATAGACGAATTGCAGGCACTTGGGGACATTCCACCCAGATTACAGAATTACATTGACTATGAAGCCTACGGGCGAGATTTGGATATGGGCGGTTGCTTTATTGAAACAAGCCGAGGTATGTGCGAGATACCATATTAACGCTGGAAGATCAGCGACAAGCATTGTTGTTACTGACAGCGTATTTCTCTTTAAGGGACAGTCTGAAAATGGCTGTCCTTTTCTATTTAGAAACTTACGAAAGGAGCTGAAAGAACTTGAAAAAGATTAAATCTTATACGGGTATCTGGAACGTGGAAAAAGTCTTGTATGCAATCAATGACTTTAACTTACCCTTTCCCGTTACCTTTACACAGATTACATGGTTTGTGATTACGGAATTTCTCATTATTCTGTTTGGGGATATTCCCCCACTTTCCATGATTGAGGGAGCATTTCTCAAATACTTCGGTATTCCTGTTGCTCTCACTTGGTTTATGTCGCAGAAAACCTTTGACGGAAAGAAGCCGTACAGCTTTTTGAAATCACAGATAACCTATGCCCTGCGACCTAAAATCACTTATGCAGGAAAAGCCGTAAAACTGCATAAGCAGACCTTGAATGAAACAATCACGGCAGTAAGGAGTGTGAACTATGTTCCCGATAAAATATATTGACAACAACCTTGTCTGGAACAAGGACAATGAGGTGTTCGCTTACTATGAGCTGATACCGTACAACTATTCTTTTCTATCCGCAGAGCAGAAATTTATCGTGCATGACAGCTTTCGCCAGCTTATCGCACAGTCCCGTGAGGGTAAAATTCATGCGTTGCAGATTGCCACAGAAAGCTCAATCCGAAGTATGCAGGAGCAGTCAAAAAAGCTGGTAACTGGAAAATTAAAGGAAGTTGCCTATCAGAAGATAGACGAACAGACCGAAGCGTTAGTATCTATGATTGGGGATAATCAAGTGGACTACCGCTTTTTTCTTGGCTTTAAGCTCATGGTTACGGAAGAACAGCTCAATCTGAAGAACATCAAAAAATCGGTGTGGCTGACGTTCACGGAATTTCTCCATGAAGTGAACCACACGCTGATGAATGATTTTGTTTCCATGCCGAATGATGAAATCAACCGTTACATGAAAATGGAAAAGTTACTGGAAAATAAAATCTCCCGTCGCTTTAAGGTGCGTCGCTTGGAAATCAATGATTTTGGGTATCTCATAGAACATCTTTACGGTAGGGACGGTGTCGCTTATGAAGATTATGAGTACCAGCTACCAAAGAAGAACTATAAAAAAGAAACGCTGATAAAATACTACGACCTTATCCGTCCGACAAGATGTGTGATTGAGGAAAACCAGCGGTATTTACGCTTAGAGCATGAGGACAAAGAAAGCTATGTGTCCTATTTTACCGTCAATGCGATTGTAGGCGAACTTGATTTTCCGTCCTCTGAAATCTTCTATTTCCAGCAACAGCAGTTTACCTTTCCCGTTGATACTTCCATGAATGTAGAAATCGTGGAGAACCGAAAGGCATTAACAACTGTCCGCAACAAGAAAAAGGAATTGAAAGACCTTGATAATCACGCTTATCAAGCAGGAAGTGAAACCAGCTCAAATGTGGTGGACGCTTTAGACAGCGTGGACGAGCTGGAAACGGACTTAGACCAGAGCAAAGAAAGTATGTATAAGTTAAGCTACGTCATACGGGTGTCTGCACCCGATCTTGACGAGCTGAAACGCCGTTGTGATGAAGTCAAGGACTTTTACGACGATTTGAATGTAAAGCTGGTGCGTCCTGCTGGGGATATGCTAGGGCTTCATTCTGAATTTCTTCCTGCCAGTAAGCGATATATCAATGACTATGTGCAGTATGTAAAATCAGATTTTTTAGCTGGGCTTGGCTTTGGTGCAACACAGCAGTTAGGGGAAAACACGGGTATCTATATGGGCTATTCCGTTGATACGGGAAGAAATGTGTACCTGCAACCGTCTTTAGCTTCGCAGGGTGTAAAAGGCACAGTTACAAATGCCCTTGCTTCTGCTTTTGTCGGTTCGCTTGGCGGTGGGAAATCGTTCTGTAACAATCTTCTGGTATATTACGCGGTGCTGTTTGGCGGTCAAGCACTTCTGTTAGACCCTAAAAGTGAGCGTGGCAACTGGAAAGAAACACTTCCAGAAATCGCCCATGAAATCAATATCGTAAACCTAACAAGCGATAAAGGCAATGCAGGACTTCTTGACCCGTTTGTGATTATGAAGAATGTAAAAGACGCTGAAAGTCTGGCAATCGACATCTTAACATTCCTTACGGGTATTTCCTCTAGGGACGGCGAAAAATTTCCTGTGTTACGTAAGGCGGTTCGTTCCGTTACCCAGAGTGACAAACGAGGCTTGCTCCATGTGATAGACGAGCTACGCCGTGAAGATACGCCCATAGCAAGAAATATCGCAGACCATATCGACAGCTTCACGGACTACGACTTTGCACACCTGCTGTTTTCAGACGGTACGGTAGAAAATGCTATCAGTCTGGATAACCAGCTCAATATCATTCAAGTAGCGGACTTAGTATTACCAGATAAGGACACGACCTTTGAGGAATACACGACCATTGAATTATTGTCGGTGTCTATGCTGATTGTGATTAGTACCTTTGCCCTTGATTTTATCCATTCGGACAGAAGTATTTTTAAGATTGTAGACCTTGACGAAGCGTGGGCGTTCTTAAACGTGGCACAAGGCGAAACCTTATCAAATAAGCTGGTGCGTGCTGGACGAGCTATGCAGGCAGGCGTTTATTTTGTTACCCAGTCTGCCTATGATGTATCAAAAGAAAGTCTGAAAAACAATATCGGCTTAAAATTCGCTTTCCGTTCTACTGACATCAACGAGATAAAGCAGACCTTAGAATTTTTCGGTATCGACAAGGACGACGAAAATAACCAGAAACGGCTTCGTGATTTGGAGAACGGACAATGCTTATTGCAGGACTTATACGGGCGTGTCGGTGTGGTACAGATACACCCCGTCTTTGAAGAACTGCTACACGCCTTTGATACCAGACCGCCCGTACAGAGAAATGAGGTGGAGTGATGAAAGAAAGGATAAAAGGTGCGTTCACAAAAAAGAAGATTTTCCGCTTTCTCAAAATGGCTCTATTTGTCGTGGCACTCTCCCTTATCCTGCTTTCACTTCTGGGGACGGTGGCTCATGCGACGGGGCTTGTGGACGATACCATAAACGCAGAAAATCTTTACTCAAAATATCCGCTTTCCAACTACCAGCTTGATTTTTATGTGGATAATAGCTGGTCGTGGCTTCCGTGGAACTGGCTGGACGGGATTGGAAAAAGTGTGCAGTACGGACTTTACTGCATTACCAACTTTGTCTGGACTATCAGTTTATATTTAAGTAATGCAACGGGTTATGTGGTGCAGGAAGCCTACAAACTTGATTTTATCAACGATATGGCAGACAGTATCGGAAAAAGCATACAGACCCTTGCAGGCGTAACACAGAACGGTTTTTCCAGCTCTGGCTTCTATGTCGGTTTCCTGCTTCTTATTATCTTGGTGGTGGGACTTTATGTTGCCTATACGGGACTTATCAAACGGGAAACGAGCAAGGCACTTCACGCTGTTATCAACTTTGTTGTGGTGTTTGTGCTGTCCGCTTCGTTTATTGCCTATGCTCCCGACTACATCAAGAAGATAAATGAATTTTCATCAGACATCAGTACCGCTTCGCTGGACTTGGGAACAAAAATCATGCTCCCCAACTCTGACAGCGAGGGCAAGGACAGCGTGGACTTGATACGGGACAGCCTATTTTCTATTCAAGTGGAACAGCCGTGGCTACTCTTACAATTCGGTAACAGCAATGCAGAGGAAATCGGGACAGACCGTGTAGAAGCTCTGGTATCGGCAAGTCCAGAGGACGAGGACGGGAAAACCAGAGAGGAAGTCGTAAAAATAGAAATCGAGGACAACGACAACAGCAATCTGACGATACCGCAGGTCGTAAACCGTTTAGGTATGGTGTTTTTCCTACTATTCTTCAACTTAGGGATAACAATATTTGTATTCTTGCTTACGGGCATGATGTTGTTCAGCCAGATACTTTTTATTATCTTCGCTATGTTCCTGCCTATCAGTTTCCTGCTCTCTATGATACCGAGCTATGAAAGCATGGCAAAGCAGGCAATCGTGAGGGTGTTTAATACCATAATGACACGGGCAGGAATAACGCTTATTGTAACGGTGGCGTTCAGTATTTCCAGTATGTTTTATAACATATCCGCGGACTACCCGTTTTTCATGGTGGCGTTCTTGCAGATAGTATGTTTCGCTGGTATCTACATGAAGCTGGGCGACTTAATGAGTATGTTCTCACTTAATGCTGGCGACAGTCAAAGCATGGGACGCAGGATATTCCGTAGACCGTATCTGTTTATGCGACATCGGGCTAGGCGTATGGAAAGACGGCTTGCTGGTGCGGTTACTGCTGGCGGTGTTGCTGGTGCGGTGGCAGGTAGCACGATTTCAAACAGAAAACCGACAAGGAACACAGCCACAAAAGACAGTCGGGGCAATACCACTTCCAGCATGGGACAGCGTGCTGGCTCAAAGGTGGGTGCTGTCTTAGATACGAAAAATAAAGTGAAAGATAAGGCAAATGCTGTCAAAGAGAATATCAAGGATATGCCGACACAGACCGCCTATGCGGTGTATTCCGCAAAGGAAAAGGCAAAGTCCAGCGTGTCCGACTTTAAGCGTGGCATGGTGCAGGAACAGCAGTCCAGACAGACGGGACGTTTGGAAAAGCAGGAACAACATAGACAAAATATCGCTGACAAGCGTATGGAGCTTCAAAAGGCACAAGAAGCAAGGCAGGCACAGCGAAAGGCTGACGGATCAGCGACAACGGGAGCTACCCGTCCCCATGAGCGACCAGCCACAGCTTCAAAGCCGAGTGCGGAAAAAATGCAGGAAGTCAAACGCCCTGCCACAGCTCCAACTCCGAAAGCAAGTGAACCAGTCAAGACAAATGTTGTGAAAGAGCGTCCGCTATCTTCTGGTGCTTCTGATAGAAAAGCAACCCAGCCTGCACAGCTAGTACATAGGCAGAATGTAGAAAAAGTGGTATCGCAGGAAACACGCCAGAATTACACCAAAGACCGCAGGACAAAGGTTCAGCAGACCACAGAGAAAAGCCGTAACCTTGTAACGAAGAAAGGACAGAAGAAAAAATGAAACTGAAACATATCGCTATCCTTGGCAGTCTGTTTCCTATCCTCTTTTCTCTGGTGCTTTTCTTTGGTGTCTTGATTAGTGCGGACAGCGACGACGAGAACAGCAACTTTTCTTCTGGTATTACGGGTATGAATTTATCCGCAGAAGTCTTGAAACATCAGCCTATGGTAGAAAAATACGCCAGAGAATACGGTATTTCCGAGTATGTCAATGTGCTATTGGCTATTATTCAAGTAGAAAGTGGCGGTACAGCAGAAGATGTTATGCAGAGTTCAGAAAGTCTTGGTTTACCGCCTAACTCTTTAGATACGGAAAGCTCAATCAAGCAGGGGTGTAAGTATTTTGCGTCCCTGCTTTCTTCCTGCAAAAATCAAGGTATCGACGATTTGAATGTAGCGATACAGTCTTATAACTATGGCGGTGGCTATGTGGGATATGTGGCAGGAAAAGGAAAGAAACACACTTTTAATCTTGCAGAGAACTTAGCCCGTGAGAAATCGGGTGGAAAGAAAGTAACCTATACCAACCCGATAGCCGTTGCAAAGAATGGGGGCTGGCGGTATGGCTATGGAAATATGTTCTATGTGGAATTAGTCAATCAATATCTGACCGTGGCACACTTTGATAATGCGACGGCACAAGCGATTATGAATGAAGCGTTGAAATATCAAGGCTGGAAGTATGTGTATGGTGGCAGTAACCCGAACACTTCCTTTGATTGTAGCGGACTTGTGCAATGGTGTTATGGAAAAGCTGGTATCTCTTTACCGAGAACAGCACAAGCCCAGTATGACGCAACCCAACATCTTCCACTCTCGCAGGCAAAGGCTGGGGACTTGGTTTTTTTCCATTCTACCTATAACGCTGGTTCGTATGTAACCCACGTCGGCATTTATGTAGGAAATAATCAGATGTACCATGCAGGCGACCCGATAGGATATGCAGACCTAAGCAGTAGTTACTGGCAACAGCACTTAATCGGTGCAGGACGAGTAAAACAATAGAAAGGACTTGAAAAATATGTTTAAGAAGAATAAGAAACAGACAGAAACTCTCAAAGAACCAAAAGAAAAAAAGGTGCGTACTGTCAAGGTAGGCACGCATAAGAAAACCGTGATTGCGTTGTGGGTGGTGCTTATCGCAAGCGTGAGCTTTGGGGTGTATAAGAATTTTACCGCTATCGACCAGCACACGACCCATGAAAAAGAAATCATTGAACTTCGCTTGCAGGACACCAACGGGATAGAAAATTTCGTGAAGAACTTTGCGAAGTCCTATTACACATGGAATAACAGTAAAGAAGCGATTGAAGCAAGGACGCAGGCAATCAACGGTTATCTGACAAAGGAATTGCAGGACTTGAATGTGGATACAATTAGAACGGATATACCGACCAGCTCCACAGTTACAGATGTGATTGTATGGAGTATTGAACAGTCGGGAACGGACACTTTTTCTGCTACCTACGAAGTAGATCAGCAGATAAAAGAGGGAGAACAGACAAGCAATGTCAAGGCAACCTATACGGTAAAAGTCCATGTGGACGCTGACGGGGATATGGTAATCGTTCAGAACCCTACCCTTGCACCAGCAATCGAAAAATCAGACTATGAGCCAAAGACACCAGAAGCAGACGCAAGTATAGACGCTGATACTGTCAATGACGCTACCGCATTTTTGGAAACATTCTTTAAGCTCTATCCAACAGCCACAGAAAAAGAACTTGCCTATTATGTATCTGGTAATGTACTTGAACCTATCGGCAGGGACTATCTTTATTCTGAATTGGTAAACCCTATCTTTACAAAGGACGGGGACAATGTGAAAGTCAAGGTAGCGGTAAAATTCCTTGATAATCAGACAAAAGCGACTTTAGTTTCGCAGTATGAGCTTGTACTACATAAGGATAGCAACTGGAAGATTGTAGGATAAATCAAGAGGCTTGTAGTTAGCATTTTTGCACGATTACAAGCCTAAACTTATTGACAATCGTATCATATAATACTATACTGTACTTGTAGAGGCAATACAGTATAAGACAAGGCGGTGGTATAGTGGATATTTTTATCAATAATCATGCCAGCATACCGATTTATGAGCAAATTTCTTCACAAATAAAGGCAATGATTATCAACGGAGATTTGAAAGCTGGAGAAGCACTTCCCTCTATAAGAGGACTGGCAAAGTCGTTGCATATTAGTGTTTTAACGGTTCAAAAATCTTATGATGTACTTCAAAAGGACGGTTTTATTGAAACAACCGCAGGAAAAGGTTGCTTTGTATCCGTTCAAAATCAAGATTTCTATTTGGAAGAACAGCAAAAGAAAATAGAAAATTATTTTACAGAAGCGATTGAAATTGCAAAGGTAAGCGGAATAAAGCTGGATAAATTACAATCTTTACTTGAACTATTATATGAGGAGGAATGATATTATGGAAAAATATGCTTTAGAGCTTAACGGGGTAACAAAACAATACAAAGATTTCAAACTTGATAGTATTTCCTTTACTGTCCCTCAAGGAAGTATCGTTGGATTGATTGGAGAAAATGGAGCTGGAAAAAGCACAACAATTAACGCTATTTTAGGTTTGATTGTTACTGAACAAGGCAAAATTTCTGTATTCAATGGGAAAGATGTCAACGCCAAAACAAAAGAACATATCGGTGTTGTATTTGATGGAAGTAATTATCCCGACAATTTAACACCCGAAAAGCTAGGAAAAGTTTTTCAAAATATTTATGCTGAATGGAATAATAAAAAGTATTTTGAGCTATTAAATAAGTTTGAACTTCCTATCAACAAAAAACTAAAAGAATTTTCAAAAGGAATGAACATGAAGTATTCCATAGCGGTTGCTTTATCTCATAACTCAAAATTACTTATTCTTGACGAAGCAACAAGTGGACTTGACCCTATAATTCGAGATGATATTTTAGAAATGTTTTTAGATTTTATTCAAGATGAAGAACATTCAATTTTGGTTTCATCTCACATTACTAGTGATTTAGAAAAAATTGCTGATTATATAGTGTTCATACATGGGGGAAAAGTATTATTCTCAAAACCCAAAGATGAATTATTGGAAAACTATGGAATAATAAAATGCAATTCAACACAATTTAATGAAATAGATAAATCGGATATTATCTCATATAGAAAACTAGATTATGAGTATCAAGTATTAGTTTCTAATAGACGGCAAGTAGAACAAAAATATCCTAAGACTATGATTGTTCCAGCGAGTATAGATGAAATTATGCTTATGTATGTAAAGGGGGATAAATAAAATGAAAGGATTACTCTTAAAAGATTTTTATACGATTAAATCATCAATCATAAGCCTACTAATCACATTTATGGTCATAGGCTTTGGAATATCATTCTTTGTAGTGCCACAAGTTTTGATTATTATAGCCACGACTGTGCTTGGTATGAGTGTTACAACTATATTTAATTTTGACAAAAAATCAGGGTGGGTGAAAACATCAATTACATTTCCAACTAAAAAAAGTTCGATTATTAGTTGCAAATATCTTATGTATAGTTTTGTATCTATTATTGGAGTATTTTTTGGTATAGGTTTTAGTACGGCTATTTCATTGATAATCAAAGATACAAACTTTAGCTTTTTGCCAACTTTTATATATTTAAGTGTAATAATGACATTTTTTTCTGGCAGTATTTTACTTCCTTGCTTTTATTTATTAGATGAAGAAAAAAGTATGATTGGAGCAATGGTTTCATATCCTCTTGGGGCTGGTTTTGTTTTTGTTATGACTAAATTGATTGGAAGTAACATTTTATCAATGACAATCAGTACTGTGCTTTCACTTATTTTATTTATAGTATCTTGGTATTTTCTTTCTAAATATGTAGAAAAGAATGATATACAATAGGAGCAAATTATTATGTTAGGACTAAAAAAACGTGATATAAAAAAAGCATTGAAAGCTGGTGCAAAAGCTGGCGGTGTATCATTGGCTGATGTTCGAGCAAATATTGAAGCAACGATTGATGAAGCTATGAACAGCACCGACCCAGAAGTGCAAGCAAATTTCAGAAAGTATTTTGGAAACAAACGCCCTACACCAGAAGAATATATTTATAAGATTACAAAAAAAACAAAAGTTTAATAGAAATCAAGTGCTGTAAGGGGGCTTGTATTATGGAAAGTTTTAAGCATAATCTTATACGGTCATACGCTACCTAACAGCATTTTATCAACAACTGAATATCTCACAGCTTTAATAGCTCGTACAGACTATATGTTTTGTGCGGGCTTTTTTTGTACCCGAAAAAATTTTTTCACTTTTTTTCAAAATCATGCAACAAATCACACCTTGCTGTACAGATATGGTGCGGAAAGAGGGATAAACACTTTTCACGTCATAACGGAAAGGGGGTGTGATGATATGAAACCGTCGGACTTCCAAAAGACAATACAATGTCAATTTGACTGCAAGCTCAAACGTGTAGTAAAAGGCATTGTCCGTAATTATCGCAAAGAATTAAAGCGACGAAGAAATAGGGAAATTTCCTATTGTGAACTTCCAGAAATCGTCGTGGAAAAGCTGGCAGTCTGGGACGAATACGAAAGCGATTATACCGCCTTTGATGTATGTGGTATTGAGGTTCGTGTCCTTGACGATGATTTAGCAGAAGCGATTAAGTATCTGTCTGAAAAAGACAGAGAAATCTTGTTGATGTATTTCTTCTTAGGCATGAGCGATACAGAAATCGGCGACAGATTAAAGATTAACCGTTCAACGTCGTTCCGCAGTAGGAAGAACTCACTTGAAGAAATCAAGAAAAAATTAAAGGAGAACATGAATGATGAATAACACACGCCCGTCATTTTACCTTATCTCGTCGGCTGTGGACGGCAACGTAAATTCGATTGAAAAAATACTGGCATTGTATGACCCGTACATATCAAAATGTTGTTTGCGTCCGTTCTACGACAAATATGGTAATGTCTGCATAGTCGTAGATATGGAATTAAAAGGACGTATCAGAGAAGCACTTATCAAAATGATTTTGGACTTTGATATTCCTTTAGAAACCGAAGAATAACAAGCAGTAACCGCAGAGCATGATTTGTTCAATCCCCTCTTTCCTGCTCTGCCCCCTGCTTTTACATGAAAGCAACACGCTTTCGCCACAGCTCTTTGACAACTGAATAAAGCAGACAGATACGTTTGTGAGATAGCGAGCCACGGGGACTATACGCCACGACCTTTTCAAAAGAAAGCGAGCGACCCACGTAGTGATCCGAGAGCGACTGTTGGAAAAGTCGTTTTGCCACGACCTATCCTCACAGGATAATGATACGTCCGCATGGTGCGGTTCTGCCCACAAGAATGGGAATAGTTGAGATACTAATGGAGCTTTCCAAAGCCGTCTGTCTGCTTCTGTAACATTGTGAAAAATACGCATATTGGATAAGCCTATGTGCGTATGTTGAGAATAGATAGCTGACTAAGGGGGCTGATAACTTGGCTAAAAAAGAACCTGCACAATATATCGTAGAACGGGAATTTTTAGGTAAATTTTCCGTAGAGGAATTGCTTGTCCGTATCGTGAAATCTCATGTAAAAAAAGGAATATCAAGAGGGTAAAACCCTTGAAAACAATGGAAAGAAGCCGTACTTTATGGTATAATATTATCATAGGTACGGCAGTTGAATAGGTGGAAAAATGATTTATCAAAAAGGTTCAAACTTATTTAACGTGGCTATTTATATCAGATTATCACGAGAGGACGGAGATAAGGAAGAAAGCGATAGTGTAGGAAATCAGAGAAAACTTTTAACAGAATATGTGAACAAGCATGATGACTTTATCTTATATGATGTTTATATTGATGACGGTTTTACGGGAACGAATTTTAATAGACCAGACTTTCATAGAATGATTGCTGACATTGAAGATAACAAGGTAAATTGTGTTGTTGTAAAAGACCTTTCCCGTTTCGGACGAGATTACATTGATACGGGGCGATATTTGGAAAGAATATTTCCAGAGCTTAATGTTCGTTTTATTTCTGTAACAGATAATATTGATAGTATGAAGCAGGCATACGATATGTTACTTCCTATTAAAAATATATTCAACGAACAGTATGCCAGAGATATTTCTAATAAAATTCAAGCGACTGTAAAATCAAAGCAGAAAGCAGGAGAATTTATCGGAGCTTTTACAAGTTATGGTTATAAGAAATCTCCTGCAAATAAAAATAAACTTGTGATTGATGAATATGCGTCCGAAGTTGTAAAAAGAGTATTTACTATGTATGCACAAGGAATAGGAAAACAAAGCATTGCAAAAATACTAAATGCAGAGGGTATCCTTTGTCCGTCGGAATATAAAAAGCTCAACGGCGAAAATTACAAAAATTGCAATCGTTTAGAGAAAACTTCTTATTGGACGTATTCCACGATTAAAGTGATGTTACAAAATGAGCTTTATATTGGAAACATGGTGCAAGGAAAGAAACATCAACGTATGAGAAGCAAACAGCGTCCAGTTGAGAAAGAAAACTGGATAAGGGTTGAAAATACACATGAACCGATTATAGACCGTCAACTGTGGGATAAGGTACAAAAACTGCTGACGAAAAAGCATAGGGATATTGATTTAGAAACAAATAAAAATATCTTTGCAGGTTTTATCAAGTGTGGCGATTGTGGTCGGGCAATGATGAAAAATTTCTGGCGACGTGCTGACGGAAGTAAGTCCTATTCATTCTATTGTGGAACTTACAAAAGAAGTGGAAAAGATTATTGCACTCCGCACACGCTCCCGTTTCAAGTATTGAATGATATTGTGCTGGGAGATTTAAAGCAGATTATCCGCAATGTAGAGAACTTGCAGGAACTTGTAAAATCACAATCTTTCACAGCAACAAAGATCAGAAAATCAACAGACATAGAACTGACAAAGTTAAAAGCAGAGCTTGAAAGAGTGAAGAAGCTGAAAAAGTCAATTTATGAAGATTACAAAGACGAACTGATTTCTAAAGAAGAATTTCTTTCTTATCGAGAGGACTATCAACAAAAAGAAACGCTTTACTCCAAACAGATTGAAACGCTGGAAGAAAAGAAAAAGGAAAGTGTAACAGAAGATGTTTTTGAAACACCGTGGTTAAGGCGGTTGTTGGAACTGAAAGACATTGAAGAATTAGACAGAGATATTATTGTGGAAATGATAGACCAGATAACAGTTTATGAAAACCGCAAACTTAAAATCTCATACAACTTCGGAAATGAGCTGGAACATTTATTTTCAAGCGTTTACTGTGAGGACTTGGAGAAAAAGGCTATCTAATCTCAATACATTTCTAACTCCCCATATATACTGGGGAATACATATCACAATTTGCGTAAACTACAATCAGCACATGGGGGAGCAGATCCTGGAGCGGTCTATCAGGGCCGGCAGGAAAAAGATGATAATCTGAAACTGGCACTGGCCGTGGGAGAAAGATTGCAAAATAACGGACTGGATGTTTACTATACCAGAACAGAGGATATTTATCAGACACCTTACCAGAAAGCTATGGCGGCCAATGAGTCAGAAGCAGATTTTCTGGTGTCTCTGCACCGCAATTCCAGTGAATATCCAAATCAGTATACAGGAGTGGAAACTTTAATATATGATAAAAATGGAGAGAAGGCAGAGATCGCTGAGGATATTAATGAGGAATTGGAAAATATTGGCTTTCGTAATAATGGGGTAAAAATACGGCCGGGACTGGTTATATTAAGAAGGAGTAAAATGCCTGCAGTTCTGGTGGAAAGTGGATTCATTAACAGCGAGGAAGATAATCGGCTTTTTGATGAGGAATTTGACCGAATTGCAGATGGAATTGCAGATGCCATTTTGAAAAATTTTTCTTTAACAGGTGAGGAAGAGGCAGAACAGGAAGAAACTTATTATCGTGTTCAGACAGGAGCTTACCGTAACCGGGAAAATGCTGTTCGGCAGCAGGAAAAGCTCACGGAAGAGGGATATCCAGCATTTCTTCTGGAACGGGACGGGTATTATCTGGTTCAGGTAGGAGCTTTTCGAAAATTAGAAAATGCAGTACGCATGGAGGCAGATTTGCGGGAAAATGGGTATCAGACCTATATTACCACATGAAACAGAAGGAATTCTTAAGATTTAAAAGCCTTTTCACAAAATATAAAGTGTGCTATAATTTACGCAGATATTAAGCGTAGAAATACTGTTGTGGGGGACGTAGAAATATGCGAAAAAGAGGGGAGCGCTCCGGGGAAGAATCAGGACGCAGAAGAACAGAGCGAGAGTATGAGATAAACAGGGAAAAGAAAGGGACTGCCGGACGTGTGATTCGCAATATCTTTCTTTCCCTGCTTATTTTAGTTCTGCTTGTGGCAGCAGGAGTTTATATTTATGGTATGCTCTATTTTAAAGATCATTTTTTTCTGCATACTATGATCAATGGTTTTGATGCATCTCAGCTGACAGTGGAAGAGGTAGAAGACAGGGTGGCAGACAGAATTGCTGACTATCGTCTGGAGATTGGTGAACGTGGAGGCAACACAGAGACGATCACCGCGGAACAGATTAATTATCATTATGTGTCTAAAGGAGAAGTACAGGCGTTCCTGAATAGTCAGAAGCTTTATCGATGGCCATTGTATATGAAGGAACAGATATCGTATACTTTTGATTCCAGTGCACAGTATGACGAGGAAGGGCTGCGTCAGGCAGTGGATGGATTGAACTGTCTGGATGAGAGCCAGGTGACAAAGCCAGCAGATGCTTACATTGACTTCCTGGAAGGAAAGTATCAGGTTATGCCAGAAGTGGAAGGTAACCTTTTGAAAAAAGATATGGTATATGGGGTTATACAGGAAGCAGTAGATTTCGCAAATGTAAAAGTTTCGCTGGAAGAAAAGGGCTGTTATGAGGCTCCGGTAAAGAGACAGAATGATGAGACTATGGCACGGACTGTGGAAAAGCTGAATACCTGTATCAGTACAGATCTGACGTATCTTTTTGGAGAACATTCCGAGAAAGTAGATGCAGAGAGAGTGCGCGGATGGCTCAGCTATGACGATTCTGGTAATGTAGAACTGGATAAGGATGCGATTCGGGCTTTTGTGGCAGAGATGGCAGAGAAGTATGATACAGCAGATAAGCCTCGTACGTTCCGTACCCATGGTGGAGAGGAAGTGACTGTTTCGGGAGGATCCTATGGCTGGCTGATGGATCAGGATGCCACTTACGATTATTTGATTGATGCCATCTGGGCGGGTAATACGGGAGATACCTACGCAGAGTTTGCGCAGACTGCGGTCAGTTGGTCCAACAGCGATCTTGGAGACAGCTATGTGGAAATAGATCTTGGCAGTCAGCATGTCTGGCTCTATATAGATGGACAGGAAGTGGTATCTACAGACTGCGTGTCTGGTCTTGCATCAGATCCATCCAGAAAGACACCGGAAGGTACTTATACACTTTATTACAAAGAATCTCCGTCTGTTTTGAAGGGAGAGAATAATGAATATGAGACGAAGGTGACCTATTGGATGCCGTTTAATGGTGGTATTGGGCTCCATGATGCTAACTGGAGGAGCAGTTTTGGCGGAAGTATTTATCAGACAAATGGTTCTCATGGATGTGTGAATCTTCCGCCATCAGCGGCAAAAGAAATCTATGAAAGAGTATATGATGGAATACCGATCATCTGCTATTATTAGAGGAATACTATGAAAGAAAATCTGGAACAAATAGTGCAGCCGCTTTTAAAGTGGTTTGATCAGAATGCCAGGATTCTTCCGTGGCGGGATCAGCCGACCCCATATCGTGTATGGGTGTCTGAGATTATGCTGCAGCAGACAAGGGTAGAGGCTGTGAAGCCATTTTATCAGAGATTTATGGAGGCACTGCCCGATATACAGTCATTGGCGAACTGTGAAGAAGAAGAGTTATTAAAGCTCTGGGAAGGTCTGGGATATTATAATCGTGTACGGAATATGCAGATAGCAGCACGTACCGTGATAGAAGAATATGATGGGAAGCTGCCAGATGATTATCTGGAACTTCAGCAGCTGAAAGGAATTGGCAGTTATACGGCTGGAGCTATTGCATCGATTGCCTATGGGAAAGTGGCACCGGCAGTGGATGGAAATGTATTGAGAGTGATCTCAAGAGTAACTTTAAGCAGGGAAGATATTTTAAAACAATCTGTAAAACGCAGCATGGAGCAGGCAATTGTAGAGATCATGCCATCAGATCGTCCGGGCGCTTTTAATCAGGCTTTGATGGAACTTGGCGCAATGGTCTGTGTACCAAATGGAGAACCGCATTGTGAATCATGTCCATTAAAGGGGCTGTGTCTTGCCAGAAAAATGGGTGCTATGGATGAGATTCCTGTAAAGAAGGCAAAAAAACCACGCAGGATAGAAGAAAAGACCGTTATGATTATTCGTGACGGTGAGCATCTTGCGATTCATAAAAGACCACCGAAAGGGCTGTTGTCTGGATTATACGAATTGCCGAATACGGAGGGACATCTGACGCAGGATGAAGCTGTTGCCTGGGTAAAGGAAAAGGGATTTTCACCGATTCGTATTAAAGGCCTGGAAACGGCAAAACATATTTTCAGTCATGTGGAATGGCACATGACAGCATACTTGATTTTAATTGAAGATCCACAGGAGACGGGTGAATATCTGTTTGTGGAGCCGGAGAAGACCGAAGAGAAGTATCCCATTCCGGCAGCATTTGCAGCCTACGCCAGATATATGGAGATCAAACTGGGACAGGAAAAGTACAGGGAGGAATTATAAATGAAGATTTTATCAGTAGCGATACCGAGTTACAATTCACAGGATTATATGAGAAAATGCGTGGAGTCATTACTCCCTGCTGGGAATGATATTGAGATTATTATTGTAAATGATGGATCGAAGGATCGTACCGGTGAGATTGCTGAAGAATATGCATCTCGTTATCCTGGCATCGTAAAAGCGGTACATCAGGAAAACGGAGGACATGGGGAGGCGGTAAATACCGGCCTGAAAAATGCAACCGGTCTGTATTTCAAAGTGGTAGACAGTGATGACTGGGTTGATGAAAGAACATTGCCAAAGATCATTGAGATCTTAAAGAAACTGGTGGCCGGCCCAGATACAGTAGATGCGGTAATCAGCAATTTTGTGTACGATAAAGTTGGAGTAAAGCATAAAAAAGTCATGCAGTATCGAAAATATATGCCGACAGAGACCGTATTTGAGTGGAAAGATCTGAAAAAGATGCGGACAGGAAAATATATTTTGATGCATTCCATGATTTATCGAACCAATCTCCTGAGAGAATGTGGACTGGAGCTTCCGAAGCATACGTTTTATGTAGACAATCTGTTTGTTTTCCAGCCACTGCCATCCGTGAAAAAAATGTATTACATCGATGATCTGTTTTATCATTATTACATCGGTCGGGAAGATCAGTCGGTGAATGAACAGGTGATGATTGGAAGAATTGACCAGCAACTGAAAGTTAACAAATTAATGATCGATACAATGGCGGGACAGCGGGGAGTGAATAAGAATTGCCGGCGCTATATGCTCAGCTATCTGGATATTATTATGGCAGTATCTTCTATGCTTCTGTTAAAATCTGGCACAGAAGAGAATTTAAAGAAAAAACAGGAACTTTGGGCCTATCTGAAAGCAGCAGATGCAGGTCTGTATCTTCAGATTCGACATGGACTGCTGGGACGGGCATGCAATCTGCCTGGAAAGAGCGGACGTAAGATGTCAGTGGCAGCTTATCGAATCACACAGAAGTTTTATGGTTTTAATTAAAGCCACTTGGGGACGGAGTTTTCTGGCTCTTTAGAGCCAGAAAACTCCGTCCCCAGTGGTTTATGCTACAATAAATGGCAGTTTTTCCTGTACCAGTGCCATGGTGACAAGTCTTTGAAATCCTGCCTTTTCTCCATCAGTGTGAACGGCCAGTGGCGATGCAGCACGAATGACAGCCTTTTTACAGCGGTAAATATGTACCCCATCGAATTTGACGTGATCTCCTCTGAAAGCAGTCGGGAGAAGACGTAAAATGCGAAGTTTTGACATCTTTTCCACCAGACACAGATCCAGATAATCATCACTCGGATCAGCTTCAGGGCAGAACTTAAACCCACCACCCTCATACTTCAGATTCATGGCAGCAATAAAAAACACATCGTCAAATTCAAATTGACGACGATCATCCAACACCATACTTACCGGAGTAGAATGAAGAAGGATGAGCTGCTTTAAAGCAATTCCAAGATAAGTAAGTTTGCCAAGACCAAAATGATTTAACAGCTTTTTGAAACTGGAATTTACAGCTTCATGGCAGACTGCTGCATCGAAACCAATGCCGCTGCTGACAATGAAATGATATGTTTTTTCTGGTGTATGAGTACATCCAACGGTGACTGGCAGGACTTTTTTGGGATGTAGAATTGCCTGAAGAGCAGCAGAAGGGCTGGTCTTCAGATTCAGGCCCGCAGCCAGATCGTTACCGGAACCGGATGGGATGTAGCCAAACTGGATCTGACTGTAGTTTGTCAGACCGCTGATAACTTCGTTCGCTGTACCATCTCCGCCCACCGCAACAATCGTGCATGGTGCGTGACGGGAGGAAATCATATGGGCCAGTTCCTCGCCCTGTTTTTTGCGACTGGTGAAGAAAACATGATATGGCACATGCTCACTACGCAGTAAATGTTCTACCGTCTGCCAGGTCTTCATTCCTTTCCCGGAACTGGAAGAAGGATTTACAATAAAATAATACATAACACAACCTCTCAAGAGCAGAATGACAGGCATTCTGTTCCTTATCTGACATAATCTGACATTATCATAGTATATCCAACGGAAAAAGTAAATCTAAATACGTTGAATTCCATTGAAAATTATGGTATAAAAGAAGAAGTATGCGATTACATCGCGAGGAGATTAATTATCGGAGGCAGATTTATGGAAAAGGAAACAGTTTCCAAGAACTTTATTGAACAGATCATAGAGAATGATATTGCAGAAGGACATTGCCAGACAGTATGCACACGATTTCCACCGGAACCGAACGGATATCTGCATATCGGACATGCCAAGTCTATTTTACTGAATTATGGACTGGCTCAGAAATATGGTGGAAAGTTTAATTTACGATTTGATGATACCAACCCGACAAAGGAGAAGATGGAATTCGTAGAGTCCATCAAGGCAGATGTGGCATGGCTGGGAGCAGACTGGGAAGATCGTCTGTTTTTTGCGTCAAATTATTTTGATCAGATGTACGAGGCAGCAGTAGCTTTGATCAAAAAAGGAAAAGCTTATGTCTGCGATCTGACGGCAGATCAGATTCGCGAGTACAGAGGAACACTGACAGAACCGGGAAAGAACAGTCCTTACAGAGACAGAAGCGTGGAAGAGAACCTGCAGCTGTTTGAAGAGATGCGTGCTGGTAAGTATGCAGATGGAGAAAAGGTACTTCGTGCCAAGATTGACATGGCATCTCCGAATATCAATATGAGAGACCCGATTATTTATCGTGTGGCTCATATGACACATCACAACACAGGCGATAAATGGTGCATTTATCCGATGTATGATTTTGCACATCCGATTGAAGATGCGATTGAGGGTGTGACGCATTCCATCTGTACGCTGGAGTTTGAAGATCATAGACCACTGTATGATTGGGTAGTTCGCGAAGTGGGGTATGAGCATCCACCAAAACAGATCGAATTTGCCAAGTTGTACCTGACAAATGTAGTGACAGGAAAACGTTATATCAAAAAACTGGTAGAAGAGAAGATTGTAGACGGATGGGATGATCCTCGTCTGGTTTCCATTGCAGCACTGAAGAGACGTGGATTTACGCCGGAATCTATTAAGATGTTTGTAGAACTGTGCGGTGTATCCAAGGCACAGAGTTCTGTGGATTATGCAATGCTGGAGTATTGTATCCGTGAAGATCTGAAGCTGAAGAGACCACGTATGATGGCCGCTTTGCATCCTGTGAAGCTGGTGATCGATAACTATCCAGAAGATCAGATCGAATATCTGGATGTGGTAAACAATCTGGAAAATCCAGAACTGGGATCCAGAAAAGTACCGTTTGGTCGCGAGCTGTACATTGACAGGGAAGACTTCATGGAAGTACCGCCAAAGAAATACTTCCGTCTGTTCCCGGATAATGAAGTACGTCTGATGAATGCTTACTTTGTAAAATGTGTAGGCTATGAGAAAGATGAAGAAGGCAATGTGACAGTGATCCACTGCACCTATGACCCGGCATCCAAGGGTGGTAACAGCCCGGATGGAAGAAAAGTAAAAGGAACGATTCACTGGGTAGCTGCTAAGACTGCTGTAAAAGCAGAGGTAAGACTGTACGAGAATATTATTGATGAAGAAAAAGGAGTATATAATGAGGATGGCTCCTTGAATCTCAATCCAGATTCTCTGACGATTTTGGAGGAATGCTATGTAGAACCTGCACTGGGCGAAGCAAAAGCATATGACAGCTTCCAGTTTGTGAGACAGGGATTTTTCTGCGTGGACTCCCATGATTCTACCCCTGAGCATCCGGTCTTTAACCGTATTGTATCCCTGAAGAGCTCTTTTAAGCTTCCGGCGAACAAATAATAAAAAACAAAATGCCCTGTTTCACCGAAGTGAACAGGGCATTTCGCTTGCCAGTTGGAAACTATTCCAGTACATGGTTTAATCCTTGAGAAATAATCGTTGCAACATGAGCGTCGGCAAGGGAATAGTAAATCGTTTTGCCATCCCGACGGGCTTTTACCAGATGCTTTTCCTTCAGAATGCGCAGCTGATGGGAAATTGCACTCTGTGTCATGGACAGACTGTCTGCAATGTCACAGACACACAGTTCTCCATCGGAAAGTGTATATAAGATACGAAGCCGGGTAGGATCACCGAAAACCTTAAATAAATCAGCCAATTGATATAGATCATCGGTATCAATCTGTGGAACATGCAGATTCAGATGGTGGTGGTGTTCGCTGCAGACTTCCGTTTCAAAAAGTTGTTGTTTCATAGTACCCCCATGTCATTTGTTCAATCATTTTTTTCACTATAACACGCAGCAGCTTTTTTTTCAATAAAAACCCTGATTTCAACAAAACAGGTGAACAGGAGAATAAAATGTATTTTGACAGAATTACAGATTTCATCTTTCGGTCAGAAAAACCGGAGAAAGCAGATATGATCTTTATTCCGGGAAGCGGATATGGAGAATTAGCGCAGAAAGCAGCACAATTATATCGGGAAGGGTATGCAAAGAAAATAGTGGTATCTGGAAAATACAGCATTTTACAGTCGCGATTTCAAGGAGCAATTTCTCCTGCCAGATATCAAAATCTGATATTTGAAACAGAAAGTGATTTCTTAAAACAGGTATTGTTGGACTGCCAGGTGAGAGAGGGGGATATCATCCAGGAAAAACAGGCATCCTTTACTTACGAGAATGCGCTCTATATTCGGATGTTGCTGGAGCAAATGGAAGAAACTATACCGGAGAAGATTTTGCTGGTATGCCAGGCATTTCATGGGGCAAGGGCTGGAATGTATTTTCAAAGTGTATTTCCAGATGCGAAGATCTTAGTATGTCCGGCAGAGACACAGGGAATTAACCGGGAAAACTGGTATCAACAGGAGCACGGTATCCGTATCGTTTGCGGGGAAGTAGAACGGATTGGCACCCAGTTCCCGGATATGATACTGGGACAGGAGCAGACGGAAAAAAGATGCAGAAAAAGCTGCCACAAAAGTGACAGCTTATAGAAAACTTAAAGATCAGCTCAGGTGCAGTACACAGGGTAAAACGACATGACGCAGAAAGCCAAGGATCAGAAGGTGAACCGGGTAGAACCAGTAAAAGAAATACTTCAGCTGCCGTCCACGTTCACCGTTATAGAACCAGATGGGAATGAAAGCGAGTGGGGCGACTGCTTCCCAGGAAATTGTAATAGCGCCAAAGATAGCCTGAAGTTTGCGGTCCAGCCTGAGAGAATACAGAACAATGATCAAAAAGATTCCCTTATAATTGTAATCGGTATGCAGAAAGGCGGCCAGCCACAATCCACCTGCCGCTATGGCAATCTGCATGAGCAGGTTAAAATAATTCCCAAATCGGGTGATGGACTGGCGGTATTCAAATACGGACATTCCCATCATAACAAGCAATCCGATCAATAGAGTAAAATACACATTTTGGTGGGCATTGCGAATCAACTGATTAGAAAATGCATAATCAAAAGGAAATTCGGAAATCAATGCAAATAAAAACATTCGAAATGCATATTTTTTTACGTTTCTTGTATGAAGAAAACCTTCTACCAGCAAAAAACAGAAAATGGGAAAAGCCAGACGACCGATATTGCGCATATGCGGATAAATTATCTGACAAAAATCACCAAGCTGGCTCCCGTCAGGGAGCTTATGACGCAGGGGACCTACAATAGAGGCCCCACAGTGGTCAATCAGCATGGTGATAATGGCAATCATTTTCAGGGTGCTGCCGGAAAAGGAAACAACCGGCTTACGCATTGGTGTCACTTTCCTCATCGATACTATCTGTATCTGTTTCAGATGTTTCTTCCACTTCGGTATCTTCTTCGTTCAGATCGATGTTCTCGTCTTCTTCTGTTTCATAATAATCATCAGCATCTATATCATTGAATGTATTATTCTCGCCAAGGAAATCCAGCACTTTATCATACAACAGAGTATAACGCAGAGTATCTTCTCCGTTATCTTCTACAAAGGCATCTCTGGAATCATATTCGTACAATTCCCAGTTGTCATCGATATAGCTGTTTAGCTCATCATCTGTAACCGTCAGCTTTTCCTTATCTGCGATAACGCAAACCACCATCTTTTCATGAATGGCACTGAGTACATCATCTTCAATATCATAGTCTTCGCCGACCAGATCGGTCCATTCGATACCAAGCTGCTCTGCAAAAGCCTGATTATCAGATTCAACCTGCGTCTTTGTGGCATCATACAGTTCCTGTGGGTATCCATCAAAAGAAGCATTGTCAACGGCCTGGGTAAGAGCATCGGCACACGCTGTGTACTGTGCATCCTCATCATACTGTTCCTGAAGATCAGACTTTAAAGAAGCTTCAAATTCGGCAGTAGTATCATAGCCATAATTATCCTGAACATAAGAATCATTATATTCCGGAAGAGTGACCTCTGTGATTGAGTTGACAGTCACGGAAAATACGGCTGTTTTTCCATCCAGTTCACCGTCATAATCTTCTGGAAAAGTAACTGTGATATCCTTTGTTTCCCCTGTCTTCATACCAACAATGCCGTCTTCAAAGTCAGAAAGAAAAGTACCGGAGCCAAGTTCCAGATCAAAGTCGGCATCAGAACCACCGTCAAATTCTGCACCGTCAATCTTTCCGGTATAATCAATGTTAACAGTATCTCCGTTCTGAGCAGCGCGATCAGTGACCTCAGTATAGTCAGCATTGGCATACAGATCATTCTGGACTTCTTCCTGTACGTCATCATCTGTAACGGTTGTCTTGATCCGATCAATTGTCATACCGGTATAGTCACCCAGTGTGACATATTTTTCATAGGACTCAGAACTGTCATCTTTCCCGCAACCGGTCAGTGCAGAAGCAGTCAGAATAACAGCGAGGGAAAATAAATATTTTTTTCTCATAAATTTATCCTTTCTTTTGCAATTAGATAAACTTACTATATCATAAAATGATGGCGGATGTGTGAAAAATTGAAAATGAATTTGAAAATAAAAAAAATTATTGAGATTCCATAGAAAGCATGGTATACTTAATTAGCTAAAAATATAAGTTGGAGGAACAGTTTTATGAAACATATCAAAACATTAAATACACAGAGCCTGCAGAAAACACTGAAAAAAGGTGGTTGCGGTGAATGCCAGACATCCTGCCAGTCAGCATGTAAAACATCCTGTACAGTAGGAAATCAGAGCTGCGAAAACGCAAAATAAGAAAAGAAAATAGGTTTTAAGAGATAAGCAGCGGATGTTTATTCGCTGCTTATTATCGGTTAGTGTATCTGTTCTGCACTTTCACAGTTGATGCGGAGCAGTAATTAGCAACAATGAAAGGGGATAAATAGTGATACATCAGTATAAGAATAATGGATACAACATTGTGCTGGACACAAACAGTGGTGCAGTGCATGTGGTAGATGACCTGGTATATGATGTCATTGGACTTCTGGATCAGGGGAAAGACAGTGAATCCATTTGCCGGGAACTGAGTACTTCCTATTCTGATTCCGAAGTGAAAGAGGCGATCAGCGAGTGCCATGAACTGGAAGAAGCAGGTCAGCTTTTCACAAAAGACATCTACAGAGATGCCATTATTGATTTCAAAGCACGTCAGACAGTTGTAAAGGCACTATGCCTTCATATTGCCCATGACTGTAATCTGGCCTGTAAGTACTGTTTTGCCGAAGAGGGAGAATATCATGGCAGAAGAGCACTCATGAGCTTTGAAGTTGGGAAAAAGGCACTGGATTTCCTGATTGCGAATTCTGGAAGCCGAAGGAATCTGGAAGTGGATTTTTTTGGTGGGGAACCACTGATGAACTGGCAGGTAGTAAAAGACCTGGTGAATTATGGACGAGAGCAGGAGAAGCTTCATGATAAGAAGTTCCGTTTTACGTTGACTACGAATGGAGTATTACTGAATGATGAAGTGATGGAGTTCTGCAATAAAGAGATGGCCAACGTGGTTCTGAGTATTGACGGAAGAAAAGAAATTCATGATCTGATGCGTCCGTTCCGCGGAGGGAAGGGAAGCTATGATCTGATTATTCCGAAGTTTCAGAAGTTTGCAGAGAGCCGGAATCAGGAAAAGTATTATGTGAGAGGTACCTTTACACGAAATAATCTGGATTTTTCCAAAGATGTCCTGCATCTGGCAGATCTGGGATTTAAACAGATCTCGGTAGAACCGGTAGTAGCGCAGGAATCAGAAGACTACAGTATCCGTGAGGAGGATATCCCACAGATCTGCGAAGAATATGACAAGCTGGCAAAAGAGATGATCAGGCGTGAAAAAGAAGGCAGAGGATTTAACTTCTTCCATTTCATGATTGACCTGACCGGTGGCCCATGTGTCTACAAGAGACTGTCCGGATGCGGATCAGGTACCGAATACCTGGCCGTGACGCCATGGGGGGATTTCTATCCGTGTCATCAGTTCGTAGGTCAGGAAGAGTTCCTGATGGGTAATGTGGACGAAGGACTTAAGAGACTGGATATTCGTGATGAATTCAAGTGCTGCAACGTGTATGCCAAGGAAAAATGCCGTGACTGCTTTGCAAGATTTTACTGCAGCGGAGGCTGTGCAGCGAATTCATACAATTTCCATGGAAGTATCAATGATGCATACGATATCGGATGCAAGCTCCAGCAGAAGAGAATCGAATGTGCCATCATGATCAAGGCAGCTCTGGCTGATTCCGAAGAGTCATAGAAGAGGCCTGTCTCTAAAAAATAGAAAAGAGGAAAAGAAGATGAATAAGAACAAATCAATCGCAGTGATCATTGGCACCATTGTTCTTACGATATTACTGGGCTTTACCACAATTGTCGGTTTTGGACCAACAGGTACCGGTGCTGCCCGGAATATCATCACCGGTCTGGATCTGTCCGGCGGTGTCAGCATTACATACCGTGCCATCAGTGATGGTACCCCTTCGGCAGAAGATATGAAGGATACCATCTACAAGCTGCAGCAGCGTGTTGCCGGATACAGTACGGAAGCACAGGTTTATCAGGAAGGCGATGACCGTATTAACATTGAGATTCCAGGTGTGACGGATGCCAATAAGATTCTGGAAGAACTTGGTAAGCCAGGTTCCCTGACATTCCAGACAGAAGATGGAACTACGGTTCTGGAGGGAACTGATGTGCAGACAGCTCAGGCTGCAACCTCCGCAGACAGTCTTGGAAACTCGCAGAATGTGGTAGAGCTTCAGCTGACAGACGAAGGAGCAAAGAAGTTTTCAGATGCTACAGAAGCAAATATCGGAAAACGCATTTATATCATCTATGATAATCAGGTAATCAGTGCACCGACTGTTCAGTCTCATATTACAGGCGGTACAGCACAGATTACCGGAATGGCAGACCGGGAAGAAGCAGAGAATCTGGCATCTTCCATCCGTATCGGTTCTCTGTCACTGGAACTGGAAGAACTTCGTTCCAACGTTGTAGGAGCACAGCTTGGATCAGCAGCTATCAGCACCAGTATCAAGGCAGGAGCAATCGGTCTGATCATTGTTATGATCTTTATGTGTATTGTATATCTGGTACCTGGTATCGTAGCCAGTGTATCTCTGCTGATTTATACCGGACTGATTCTGGTATGCTTAAATGCCTTTGACCTGACACTGACGCTGTCTGGTATCGCGGGTATTATTCTTTCCATTGGTATGGCGGTAGATGCTAACGTTATCATCTATGCCCGTATCCGGGAAGAGATTGCAGATGGCAAGACAGTAAAAGTAGCTATTAAGATCGGTTTCCAGAAAGCATTATCTGCAATCCTGGATGGTAACATTACTACATTGATTGCAGCAGCAATTCTGGCATACAAGGGAACCGGAAGTGTACAGGGATTTGCGCAGACTCTGGCGCTTGGTATTGTATTATCCATGTTCACAGCATTGGTAGTCTCCAGACTGATTGTAAATGCAGTCTATACACTGGGGGTAAAAGATGCAAAATATTATGGAACTGCAAAAGAGAGAAAGGCCATTGATTTCGTCGGAAAGAGAAAGATCTTCTTTATTGTTTCTATCGTAGTGATTCTTATTGGACCGGCTGGTATGCTGATGCATGAAAAAAATGACGGCAAGATCCTGAACTACAGTCTGGAGTTCATGGGCGGAACCTCTACCACAGTTACTTTCAATGAAGACTTCTCGATTGAAGAACTGGATGAAAAAGTATCACCAGTGGTACAGGAAGTAACAGGGGATGCCAACATTCAGATGCAGAAAGTAACCGGAGGCAATCAGGTCATCATCAAGACAAGAGAATTGTCTGTAGATGAAAGACAGGAACTGGAGCAGAAGCTGGTAGATGAATTTGGTGTAGATGCATCTACAATTTCAGAAGAAAGTATTTCTTCCACTGTCAGTGCAGAGATGAAATCTGATGCGATTGTAGCAGTGCTTATTGCAACCATCTGTATGTTGTTATACATCTGGTTCCGATTCAAAGATGTACGTTTTGCAACAAGTGCGGTCATTGCACTTCTTCATGATGTGCTGGTAGTGCTGATGTGCTACGTTGTACTTTGGATCAGTGTTGGTAATACCTTCATTGCCTGCATGCTTACTCTGGTAGGTTACTCTATCAATGCAACGATTGTTATCTTTGACCGTATCAGAGAGAACATGAAGATCATGAAAGGCAAGGATTATAAAGAGATTGTAAATGCCAGTATCACACAGACACTGACCAGAAGTATCTATACTTCTTTTACAACTTTTGTTATGATTGCAGTCCTGTTCATCATGGGCGTGAGCTCGATTCGTGAGTTTGCACTGCCTCTGATGGTAGGTGTACTTTGCGGTGGTTATTCATCTGTTTGTATTACAGGTCCACTGTGGTATGTGATGAAGACGAAGATCAAAGATAAAAAGAAGAAATAAGAATGAAACGAAACCAGCCCCGACAGCAATGCCGGGGCGTTTCTGATACATGGAAAATACAGAAGAAAAATAGTTGTAACTGTGAAGGTACTGAACAGATATAAATAGTTTTCATGCGCCAGAAGCGCCCTGACAGAGATAAAATTTCAGAAGAAAGTGAGACAAGATGAAAAAATGGGTTGTAACTGCCAAACGGGCAGACTTTAAAGCAATAGGAGAAAAATACCACATCGATCAGGTGACGGCCCGTCTGATTCGTAACCGGGATGTGGTAGGAGATGAGGCGATCAGAGAATATCTGTATGGTACGATTGCCGATCTGCATGATCCGGCGCAGATGAAGGGAATCGTTGCAGCTTCGGAGCTGATTCTGCAAAAAATCCGGGAAAATGCCAGAATTCGCATTATCGGTGACTATGACATTGATGGTGTGACATCCACTTATATCTTATATACTGGTCTGAAAAAGTGCAAAGCAGCGGTGGATTATGAGATCCCGGACAGAATCCGTGACGGATATGGGATCAATCGCCAGCTGGTGCAGGCTGCCTGGGAGGATGGGATCGACACAATCCTCACCTGTGACAATGGAATCTCAGCATTGGAGCAGATCGCCTATGCAAAAGAACTGGGGATGACAGTGATCGTAACAGATCATCATGAACTGCGAACAAGGGAAGAAAATGGAGAAGTGCATGCCCTGATTCCAGATGCAGATGTGGTGGTGAATCCTCATCAGCCAGACTGTCCGTATCCATACAAGGAGTTATGCGGCGGCGCAGTGGCTTACAAGCTGATGCAGGAACTATACCGGATGGCAGGATTCCCGGAACAGGAGATCGAGGAGCTGATTGAATATGCAGCTATCGCCACAGTGGGAGACGTGATGAAGCTTACCGGAGAGAACCGGATTCTGGTAAAAGAAGGATTAAAAAGACTGAACCAGACACAAAATATTGGCCTGAAGGCGCTGATTCGAGCTAACGGACTGGATGGAAAAGAAATCAATTCTTATCATATCGGCTTTGTGCTTGGACCGTGCATCAATGCCAGCGGGCGACTGACTACAGCAAAAAAAGCGCTGGAACTGTTGTTATGCAGAGATACGCAGAAAGCAGATGCACTGGCGGAAGAACTGCTGATGCTGAACACGGAGCGAAAAGAGCTGACCAGGCAGGGCTATGAAGAAGCAGTGGAGCAGATTGAGTCCACATCACTGAAAGAAGATAAAGTGCTGATCGTTTATCTGCCGGACTGCCATGAGAGTATTGCGGGGATCATTGCCGGCAGAATCCGGGAACGGTATTATCGCCCTGTATTTGTCCTTACCAATGGAGAAAAGTCGGTCAAAGGCTCTGGAAGATCCATCGAAGGCTATTCTATGTTCGAAGAGATGCAGAAATGCGATGAGCTGTTTCTGAATTATGGCGGCCATCCCATGGCGGCAGGATGCTCGCTGGAAAAAGAAAATATACAGCCACTGAGGGAACAGTTGAACAGAAATGCAAACCTGACAGAGGATGATCTGATAGAAAAAGTCTGTATTGATGTGCCGATGCCGATTGGATATATTACAGAGCATCTGATCGAAGAATTGAATGTATTGGAGCCTTTTGGAACGGCAAATAAGAAGCCGGTGTTTGCAGAAAAAGATGTTCAGATTCTGGGAGCACGGATCCTGGGGCAGAACCGGAATGTGGTGAAAATGAAGGTGGCAGATTCTTTCGGAACAGTGATGGATGCACTGTATTTTGGAGATGTAGAAGTATTTCATACTTATCTGGAGAAAAAGTACGGCGATACAGAGGTCGAGAAGCTGTTCCAGAACCGGAAGACCGGGATTACACTTTCTGTGATTTACTATCCAACAGTGAACGAATTCCGGGGACAGAAGAGCTTACAGATCGTCATATCGGATTATCAGTAGGACAAACCCGTGGAATGCTTGACAAACCACAGGGAAAAGCATAGAATGAAAAAAGTGAAAATTTACAGGAAACTGTATGAAATATAGGAGGAAAAAGGAATGGCTGTACCATACAATCACAGAGCCATAGAACAGAAGTGGCAGAAGATCTGGGATGATGAAAAGGCATTTGCAGCGACAAATGACTACACAAAACCAAAATATTATGCCCTGGTTGAATTCCCTTACCCATCAGGACAGGGACTTCATGTAGGACATCCAAGACCATATACCGCACTGGATATTGTGGCAAGAAAAAGAAGAATGCAGGGATATAATGTACTCTATCCAATGGGATGGGATGCATTTGGCCTTCCTACAGAGAATTATGCCATCAAGAACAAGATTCATCCGAAGATTGTTACGGCAAATAATGTAAAAAGATTCAAGGAACAGCTCCATTCTCTGGGTTATTCCTTTGACTGGGATCGTGAGATCAATACCACAGATCCAGAGTATTATAAATGGACACAGTGGATTTTCCTGAAGTTGTTTAAGGCTGGACTGGCTTACAAGAGTGAGATGCCGATTAACTGGTGTACTTCCTGTAAAGTAGGTCTGGCAAATGAAGAAGTGGTAAACGGTGTCTGCGAACGATGCGGCGCACCGGTTGTACGTAAGGTAAAGAGCCAGTGGATGCTGAAGATTACCGAATATGCAGACAAGCTTCTGGAAGGTCTGGATCATGTAGATTACATCGAACGAGTGAAGGTATCTCAGAAGAACTGGATCGGTAAAAGCCAGGGCGCTGAGGTAGACTTTGCCATTTCGGGAAAAGATGACTATCTGACTGTTTATACTACAAGACCAGATACTTTATTTGGAGCAACTTATATGGTAGTATCTCCGGAACATCCAATGCTGGAAAAGTATCAGGCAGACATTCAGAATCTGGATGCGATTCATGCATATCAGGAACAGGCAGCAAGAAAGTCTGATTTCGAACGTTCTGAGCTGGCCAAAGATAAGACTGGTGTGGCAATTGAAGGCCTGAAGGCTGTGAATCCGGTTAATGGTAAAGAGATCCCGATCTGGGTGTCAGATTATGTCCTGATGAGCTATGGAACAGGTGCTATTATGGCAGTACCTGCTCATGATACCCGTGACTGGGAATTCGCAAAAAAATTTGATCTTCCGATCATTGAAGTAGTAGCAGGCGGAGAGAATGTACAGGAAGAAGCATTTACAGATGTTGCTACCGGTAAGCTGATCAATTCTGATTTCTTAAATGGAATGGAAGTGGCAGATGCCAAAAAGAAAATGATCGAATATCTGGAAGAGAAACACATTGGCCGTGGAAAGACCAACTTTAAGTTAAGAGACTGGGTATTCTCCCGTCAGCGTTACTGGGGAGAACCAATTCCGATTGTACACTGTGACAAATGCGGATATGTTCCGCTTCCAGAAAGTGAACTGCCTCTGGAACTGCCGGATGTAGAGAGCTATATGCCAACAGACAATGGAGAATCCCCTCTGGCAGCTATGAAGGATTGGGTAAACACTACCTGCCCTTGCTGTGGAGGACCTGCACAGAGAGAGACCGATACCATGCCTCAGTGGGCTGGTTCATCCTGGTATTTCCTGCGTTATACAGATCCGAAGAATACAGAAGCTCTGGCAAGTCCGGAAGCATTAAAATACTGGTTGCCAGTTGACTGGTATAATGGTGGTATGGAGCATACAACCCTGCATCTTCTGTACTCCAGATTCTGGCACAGATTCCTGTATGATCAGGGCGTAGTACCGACTCCGGAACCATATCAGAAGCGTACTTCTCATGGTATGATCCTTGGAGAGAACGGTGAGAAGATGTCCAAGTCCAGAGGAAATGTAGTAAATCCAGATGATATCGTGATGGATTACGGCGCAGATACCTTAAGAACCTATGAGATGTTTATCGGAGCATTTGACTTAAGTGCTTCCTGGTCAGAAAATGGTGTGAAAGGCTGCCGCAGATTCCTGGAGAGAGTATGGAAGCTTCAGGATATCCTGACAGAAGGTGATACCTACAGAAGCAATTATGAGACCAGGATGCATCAGACGATCAAGAAAGTCAGCAATGACTTCGAGAATCTGAAGTACAATACGGCAATTGCCGCACTGATGGCTCTTCTGAATGATTTTGCCAAGGATGGCATCAATCATGCAGAGTACAAGACATTCCTGACACTGTTGAATCCGGTGGCTCCTCATATTACAGAAGAGATCTGGCAGGCCTGCGGATTTGAAGGACATCTGTATCAGCAGAAGTGGCCGGAATACGATGAAGCCAAGACTGTCGAGAATACCATAGAACTTCCGGTTCAGATCAATGGTAAGACCAAAGCAGTTGTAAAGCTGCCGCTGGATGTAGATAAAGAGACAGCCATCGCAGCAGGAAAAGAAGCCATTGCAGATAAACTGACTGGCACCATTGTAAAAGAGATTTATGTACCGAAGAAGATTATCAACATTGTACAGAAATAGTGAAAAGAACCCTGGAATTTTTTTGAAAAAAGAATTCCGGGTTCTTTTTTTGTGAGGAGAACAAAGGTCTTAACAAGCGAAAAGTTTTTTGATATACTGAACAGGAAAGTGATATACACATTGCATATTTTTCAGAAAGATGAGGATAATTCTCATGGCATTAGACGGACTAGTGATTGCCGGAATGGTACAGGAGCTGAATGCCTGTATTCTGGGCGGCAGAATTAATAAAATTGCACAGCCGGAGGCGGATGAGCTGATGCTTACGATCAAAAGCGACAGACGCCAGCAGTACCGGCTGCTGATCTCTGCGGGAGCCAGTCTCCCGCTGATCTATTTTACAGAGCAGAATAAGACGGCACCTTTGACAGCACCGAATTTCTGTATGCTTTTACGAAAGCATATTGGCGGCGGGAAGTTTACCAGAATCTGGCAGCCGGGGATGGAACGTATTATTAATTTCGAAATTGAGCATCTAAATGAGCTGGGAGATCTCTGTCACAAGACTCTGGTTGTGGAGATTATGGGAAAGCATTCTAATATTATTTTCTGCAGCGAAGAGGGGATGATCATCGACAGTATCAAACATATTTCCTCCCAGGTCAGTTCTGTCCGGGAGGTGCTTCCGGGACGCACTTATTTTATTCCGGAGACCCAGGAAAAATTAAACCCTCTGGATTATGAAAGCAGGGATTTTATTGCGGCGATCTCATCCAAACCGATGCCGCTGGCGAAAAGCATTTATTCCTCCATGACAGGAATCAGCCCATTGATTGCGGAAGAGATCTGTCATCGGGCTTCTCTGGATTCGGGCAGAAGTGCCAACAGCTTCTCGGAAACGGAACTGATTCACCTGGAACATCAGTTTGATCTGGTGGTGGATACAGTGAAATCAGGTCAGCTGACACCAAACATTGTATATGAGGATCAGGTACCGGTGGATTTCAGCGTGGTACCACTTACCCAGTATAGTGATTTCCGGGAAGAAAAGTTTGATACGGTATCCGGTATGCTGGAGCATTTTTATGCGACACGAAATGTGATCACCCGTATTCGTCAGAGATCTTCAGATCTGCGCCGGGTAGTGCAGACAGCGCTGGACCGCAACCGGAAAAAATATGATTTGCAGCAGAAACAGTTGAAGGATACTGAGAAGAGAGAGAAGTTCCGGGTTTATGGGGAACTGATCAATACTTATGGATACAATCTGGAAGATGGAGCAAAAAAGCTGACCTGTCTGAACTATTATGATAACAAAGAGATTACCATACCTCTGGATGAGACAAAGACTGCTCAGGAAAATGCACAGCATTATTTTGAAAAGTATAATAAATTAAAAAGAACCTATGAGGCATCGGTCAAACTGATCGAGGAGACAAGATCAGAAATAGAGCATCTGGAATCCATCAGTACAGCACTGGATATTGCGCGCTCAGAAGAGGACCTGGTGCAGATCAAGGAAGAATTGATCGAGTATGGATATATCAAACGCCATTATACAGGTAAAAAAGTAAAGATCACTTCCAAACCGTTTCATTATGTTTCATCGGATGGTTACCATATGTATGTGGGCAAGAACAATTTCCAGAATGAAGAACTTACCTTTAAGGTAGCTGCGGGAAATGACTGGTGGTTCCATGCCAAGGGCTGTCCGGGATCCCATGTGATTGTGAAGACCAATGGAGAGGAACTGCCAGACCGGACCTTTGAAGAAGCAGCAAGGCTGGCGGCCTATTATTCAAAGAACAGAGGCGCGGAAAAAGCGGAAATCGATTATATAGAACGGAAGTTTGTCAAAAAGGTTGCCGGAGCCAGGCCGGGATTTGTCATATATCATACCAACTATTCTATGCTGGTACCTACGGATATTACCGATATTAAGGAAGCTGCAAAATAAGAACAAATCCAATTGACGCTTACTGGAAATTGATTTATAATAACTTAACGTGGCAATTTAGGCCACAAAATAAAAAGGATGAGTAGATATCATGATAAAAAGTATGACTGGTTTTGGCAGAGCTGAGAATCTGCAGGGAAACCGCAAGTTTACAGTGGAAATAAAAGCTGTGAATCACAGATATTTTGATGTCAGTATTAAGATGCCAAAGAAGCTGAGCTTTTTTGAATCAGCGATTCGTACTCTGCTGAAGACATATATGCAGAGAGGCAAGGTAGATGTTTTCATTACTTATGAGGATTTCACGGAAGAGAACGTATCTCTGAAGTACAATGAAGCCGTTGCTGCGCAGTACCTGAAGTACTACCGCCAGATGGCAGATACGTTTGGTTTGCGGGATGATATCAGTGTATCTGTGTTGGGACGCTGCCCGGAAGTCTTTACCATGGAAGAACAGACCGTAGATGAAAAAGAGATCTGGGCTGTACTGGAAGTGGCGTTAAAGCAGGCCTGTGAGCAGTTTGTAGAGAGCAGAATCACAGAAGGTGAGCGTCTAAAAGAAGATCTGTTTGATAAACTGGATGGCATGATCAGGGACGTGGATGCCATTGAAGACCGGTATCCGCAGATTATGACAGAATACCGGGAGAAGCTGACACTTAAGGTGGAAGAACTGCTGGGTGATGCGCAGATGGAAGAAGGCAGGATTGCGGCGGAAGTCATTTTATTTGCAGATAAGATCTGCACAGACGAAGAGACAGTGCGCCTTCGCAGCCATATCGAGAGCATGCGAGAAGAACTGTTAAGTGGTGGAAGCGTAGGAAGAAAGCTGGATTTCCTTGCCCAGGAGATGAACAGAGAAGCTAATACGATTCTTTCTAAGGCGAATGATCTGGAGACATCCAACCGGGCCATTAATCTGAAAACCGAGATTGAAAAAGTACGGGAACAGATACAAAACATCGAATAGGAGAAAGTTTTTTGGCGAGATTAATGAATATCGGGTTTGGAAATGTGGTAAATACTGCTAAGATTGTAGCAGTAGTCAGCCCGGATGCTGCACCGGTGAAGCGTATGGTGCAGAATGCCAGACAGATTGGAAAAGTAATAGACGCAACACAGGGAAGAAGAACGAAATCTGTGATTATTACAGAAGAAGATCACATTATTTTGTCTGCGCTGCAGCCAGAGACACTGGTAAAGAGATTTCATTTTAATGCAGATGAGCTGAAGGGAGAGACAGATGAATTGTAGATCAAAAGGTATTTTGCTGGTAATTTCAGGATTTGCCGGTACCGGAAAGGGTACCCTGGTGCAGGAACTGCTAAAAAGATATGATAATTATGCGTTATCGGTATCTGCAACTACACGAGATCCCAGACCAGGGGAAGAAGATGGTGTTCATTACTTCTTTAAAACAAAAGAAGAATTTGAGCAGATGATTCAGGAGAAAGAACTGATCGAGTACGCCTGCTATGTGGGAAATTATTATGGTACGCCGAAGGAATATGTACAGGAACAGCTGGAAAACGGAAAAGATGTGATCCTTGAGATCGAGATTCAGGGGGCGCTGAAGATCAAAGAGCAGTTCCCGGAGACATTGTTACTGTTTATGGTTCCGCCAAGCGCTCAGGTGCTGGAAGACCGGCTCAGAGGAAGAGGAACAGAAACAGAAGAAGTGGTACAGAAAAGGCTTCACCGTGCAGTAGAGGAAGCAGAATTCATTGAGAAATATGATTATCTGATTGTCAATGATGACCTGGATACCTGCATTCATGAGGCACATGAGATTATTCAGAGCCAGCATCATCGCGTAGATCAGAGAACAGAATTCCTGTCAGATCTGAAACAGCAGTTAAAAAGATTTTTATAAAAATAAATAGAAGGATAATATTGAGGAGGAAAAATTTATGTTACACCCATCTTACACAGAATTAATTAAAGTTGTAAACAGCGAGGTAGAGGACGGAGATACCCCTGTAGTAAACAGCCGATATTCCATCGTTCTTGCAACTGCCAAGAGAGCACGTCAGATTATTGATGGAAAAGAACCGATGTCTATGCCGAAGATTCACAAACCACTGAGTATCGCAGTAGATGAATTGAATAAGGGGCTGTTGAAGATTATGCCGGAATCTGCAGAAGAAGAGGCAGAAGCAGCAGAGATTAACCTGACAGATGAGCTGCAGGAAGAACCAGTGGTTCTGGAGACGGTTGCAGAGGAAGCAGAAGAAGAGTAAAAGGATTCTGCGCAGGAGGAAAAAGAATGGAAAATGGCAGAGAAGTGAAGAAAAGTTTCTGTCTGCTTTCGGTTGCTTACATTGTGCTGGGGCTGGTACTGGTGATCTGGCCGGACATATCCGTGCATACCTTCTGCTTTGTATTTGGGATTGGTATGATCATCTTTGGCGGTGCACATATGATTCTGTATTTCACAAAGGATCGTTTTATGAATGTGATGCAGCCGGATCTGGTCATCGGAGTGGTATGTATTTCTACAGGTTGCTATATTTTACTTAAAATGGAATATATGTTGGAGATTATACCTTTTGCCATGGGAATCGTTGCCCTGCTGGGCGGTATCGTTAAGATACAAAGTGCCATGGATCTGAAAAAGCTGGGAGCTGTCAGGTGGTACATTATGCTGGTATGGGCACTTGTCCTGCTGGCGATGGGAGCCATACTGGTGGCAAATCCATTTGACGAGCAGCAAAAGGTGGTAGTGATTCTTACAGGAGCGTCTCTTCTGACAGATGGAATCGGTAATCTGGTCAGTATTTTCTGGACGGGTATCCGTTTCCGCAGATTGAAGAGAGTGCCGGCTGACCCGTATGCCGTATCTTCCAGAGGCGCAGATATTATTGATATGGAAGAGCCAGAAATGTCTGAGGAAAATGCGAAAAGCGAAAGCAGGAAGCATACAAAAAAGGAAAAGAGCAGCAAGATTGTGGGAAGCAGTACTTTTTTCCGTAAAAAAGCAGCCAAAGAGGGGCAGTCAGATGATCTTCCGGTATATAAAGACTGCGAGACAGAGATTGCAGAAACTGTGACCGACACAGAGAATGAGCAGATGACTGATACAGAGAGTTCAGCAGATATTGAGCCAAATGAGATAGAAGAAAGCAAGATGGAAACAACAGAACCGGTGCAGGAGATAACAAAGACACCGGATGAGGAGTAGCGGATGAATATTTTATTCATATCACTGGGATGTGACAAGAATCTGGTTGATTCAGAACAGATGCTTGGTCTTTTGACCCAGAAAGGATTCACACTGACAGATGATGAGACACAGGCTGATGTGATAGTGATTAATACCTGCTGTTTTATACATGATGCCAAAGAAGAAAGCATCCAGAATATTCTGGAAATGGCAGAATATCGTAAGTCAGGACGCTGTAAAGCTCTGATTGTGACGGGATGTCTGGCACAGCGCTATAAGCAAGAGATTATTGATGAAATTGAAGAAGTGGATGCAGTGATTGGTACTACAGCCCATGATGAGATCTTTGAAGTAATTGAAAAGACGCTGGCAGGTCAGAAAGAACTGGATATACAGGATGTAGACAGACTGGTAGAGATTGATGCAAAGCGAGTGGTGACTACAGGTGGTCATTACGCTCATCTGAAGATTGCAGAAGGATGTGACAAGCATTGTACGTATTGCATTATTCCAAAGATCAGAGGAAGCTATCGCAGTGTGCCTGTAGAACGACTGTTAAAAGAAGCACAGGATCTGGCAGATCAGGGCGTGAAAGAACTGATTCTGGTAGCACAGGAGACGACTCTTTATGGCGTAGATCTTTACGGTAAGAAATCACTTCACATCCTGCTGAAGAAATTATGTGAAATCAAAGGAATTCGCTGGATTCGTGTATTATATTGCTATCCGGAAGAGATCTACGATGAGTTGATCGAAACGATCCGGGATGAGAAAAAGATCTGTCATTACCTGGATCTCCCGATTCAGCATGCAAGTGACCGGATCTTGAAGCGAATGGGCAGACGTACCTCCAGAGCACAGCTGGAAGAGATCATTGGAAAGCTCAGAAAAGAGATACCCGATATTGCACTGCGTACTACATTGATCACAGGATTTCCAGGTGAGACCCAGGAGGATCATGAAGAACTGATGGCTTTTGTGGATGAGATGGAATTTGACCGTCTGGGTGTATTTACTTATTCTCAGGAAGAGGATACACCGGCAGCGTCCATGGAAGACCAGATCGATGAAGAGGTGAAAAAGGACCGTCAGGAAGAGCTGATGGAGCTTCAGCAGGAAGTATCTCTGGATAAAAATGAGGAAAAGATCGGAAGAACGATGCTTGCCATGGTAGAAGGATATCTTTCTGATGAGAATGTATATGTGGCAAGAACCTACGCTGATGCACCGGGAATCGACGGGTATCTGTTTATCGATACAGCTGAGACACTGATGTCCGGTGACTTTGCAAAAGTAAAGATTACAGGCGCTTTGGAATACGATTTGACAGGAGAGTTGGAAGATGAATTTGCCTAATACGCTAACAACCATAAGAATGATTTTAATTGTACCTTTTGTTATGATTATGCAGATTGCTCCGGATGGAAATGGAAGATTTGCAGCATTGGCAATTTTCATCATTGCCAGTATGACAGATTTCCTGGATGGCTATATTGCCCGCAAGAACCATCTGGTGACGAACTTTGGAAAATTTATGGATCCTCTGGCAGACAAACTGCTGGTCAGTGCAGCAATGATTTGTCTGGTTTCCATGGATCGACTGCCGGCATGGATGGTTATTGTCATCATCAGCCGTGAATTCGCCATCAGTGGTTTCCGCCTGATTGCAGCAGATAATGGAATTGTAATAGCAGCAAGCTGGTGGGGAAAATTCAAGACGGTATCCCAGATGATCATGATTATATTACTGATTGCAAACCTTGGGGGGATCTTTACTATTCTGGAGCAGATTTTCATGTGGGTGGCACTGATACTGACAGTTGTCTCTCTGGCAGATTATATCTGGAAGAATAAGAAAGTATTAAACATGCAGTCATAAATACAATTGCATAAAACAGGTCTGAAAAGCAGGCCGGAACTCAGGTGGAGGGTATGATGGATATAGAGTTGATTTCAGTAGAAGCAGATTTGTTACTTGCAGCAGATTCTGACAGGCAGGTGGCTTACGTTATGGAAAAATGTGCACAGCTTGGAGCTCCTGTAGTGAGTCGCATAAATGTAACGATGGAGAATACACATCTGACAGAAATCATTGCGCAGGCATGGAAGCGTTCTTCTGTGGTAATGATAATCTGTCAGAATGGCAAAGATCTGAAAACAGTGAGAAAGCTGATTGCAGAAAAAGTGTTGAATCGAAAAAATGACGAGCTGGCTGAGCAGGATGTCCTTTTAGAACGCCACGGTGGCAGTTATGCCGGAGTGATCCTGAAAGAGGAAGAAAAAAAGCTGATTTTACTTCCGGAAGAGGAGCTGCAGTCTATCTTCGAACAGGAATTATTCCGTATGCTTCAAAAAGAACTGAAGGATACTGTATATTCAGCAACGGTGAAGATGTGTGGTGTGGAAGAGGCAGAAGTCAGAAAGCTGATTGCAGAACTGAAAGAGAAGAATCCGGCAGTGGACATGACACTTACTACCCATATGGGTGAGATACTGGTTCGAATGATGACTGGTTCCACAGAAGATCATTCAGCAAAAAAAGCATTGAAACCGGTGTTGAAGACTTTTCAGGAAAAATTTGGTGCTTACATTTATGCAACCAATGATACAGTATCTCTGGAGGCTTCTGTACTTGACCTGTTAAAGGAACGAGAGCTTACTTTGACAACAGCAGAGTCACTGACAGGAGGACTTCTGGCAGCTCGTTTCACAGCAGTGCCGGGAGCATCAGAAGTATTTAAACAGGGCTTTGTAACCTATTGCAACAGAGCAAAGAGAAAGCTCCTTGATGTTAAGAAAACGACTTTGAAAGAATATGGAGCGGTCAGCGATCGCACCGCAAAAGAAATGGCAAAAAATGGTGTGTTCGCTACCGGTGCGGATGCCTGCATTTCTCTTACAGGACTGGCCGGACCGGCAGCGGAGGAAGGAAAGCCAGTTGGTCTGGTTTACATTGCCTGTTGCTATAAGAACAGAACGGTGGTACGGGAATGTCATTTTAAAGGTGATCGTCGCCAGATACGGGAGCAGTCAGTGGTACAGGCATTGCTGCTGCTTCGAGAATGCATCCTTGCGGATCAGTAACTGGTTCGATGTTGCATTTGCTGCATAAGAGCAAACAGACGATCCATTTTCGCCTGTTCTTCTGGTGACTTATCCTTTTTGAGAACAGTCAGGATAAGCTGCATTTCCTGATTTGAAAAAGAAATCGATTGTTTACCAGTACGTGAAGCTGCTGCCATGAGAAATGGCAGCAGCTCTTTTTGTCCCAGCCCATGTCCCTGTTCTGATAAGGATGCCAGTGTCTGAAGCTTTTGCGCATCAATACCTGCAAGTTCTTTGTCGTGTATCCAGTTGTGATCCATAGCGGAATCTCCTTTCTATTCATTATAAGTCTGGTAAAGCTTCAGCATGGTAATCAGATTGAAGATCTGATCAATCTGCTGGTTTTGTCTGTCATTGCCATATTGCCGCAGCTGAGAAAGAATTTCTTCCGGATTGTGAGTCTCCGGCATGGCACAGGCGGACATGGGACTGTTATAAAAAGAAAGCAGATGATTCATTTCAGCCATTTTGATCAACAGTGCCAGAGTTCGCTGCATATTTTTAGGAAAGTAGGGAATCATGGCTTTATACATTTGCAGATTCTCACCATTTGCAATCTGATCGACTGCCGGAATATCATGTTCCTGATTTGGTTCCATAGGAATTCCTTTTTTGTTTAGTATATGCAGTTACAGGAAAATGTATGATGCATATGTTGATACTATAGAGAAAGTATCAGGAGGAATGTGTTGAAAACTCATATAGTGATAGATGGAAATGCATTTTATGAAGTGGATGAAGAATGCCTGAAAAAGAGAGAACAGTCTCAATATCTGAAAAAACAGCAGCGTAAAGACAGAAAAAACAATGACGAGAAGAAAAAAGACTAGAACTGACAAAAAGAAAGAACGGTACGTACCGGAAATCCGGCACGTACCGTCTTTAGTAAAAAGAGAATTCTGAGAAATCAGAAGTTCAGGCCACAGTCTCCATTGCAGCATAAAAGCAACAGAAGAATCAGCAGGCAATTGTTGTTTTCTCCACATCCGCAGGAAGAATGGCCGCAGCCGTTTCCACCGCAGATACTCAGCAGCAGAAGAATCCAGATGATGGAGCATCCGCAGTTACCGTTGTTGTTGAAGAGAGAGCCGCATCCGGAATTGCATCCATTATCACATCCGCAGTTTGTTGCTGTTAAATCACTCATGAGAAATCCTCCATGTTTTTCTATACAGTTCACTGTATGCAAAGGAGAGTGCTTTGGTTACAGGAGAGAAGCAAATACTCCATACAGATCCAGTTCACCGTATCCCCATTCCTGATTCGGATAAGAAAAAGAAGAGCGGCGTCTGGCACCACGAATCAGATAATTTTTTACAGAACGATTGGTCAGTGGAGAGTAAAAAAGTGAGGATCGTTCCATTCCCCAGTTAACCAGAAGCGCAATTGCACCGGCTGTCAGTGCACAGGAGAGAGAAGTTCCGGTTTTTCTGATAAAAGGTGAAAGGGGTGGCCTTTCCTGAGAAGAACCGTCGGCAGCAGCAGAACCATAGACATCCACAGCCGGAGCAGCCAGTTCTGGCTTGATTTGATTACTCAGTGTATAGCCTCTGCCAGAGGCAGGCCAGATGCTGCCAGATCGGCTGTCATAGCCTCCTGCGGTGATTAATGCTTCTGTATTGCCGGGATTTGTGATTGTTGTATCAGGATCTGGGGTCAGAAAATAGACATCTTTTGATAAAAAGTTGCTGACAGGGAGCCATAGATGGAAAGTATTCTGTATCTGAGTCCGGTTTCGAATACGAAATGTCCAGATGCCTTCCGTAGGAGTAAGCATGCGGATAAGGATCAGTTGAAATCCAGAATGATATTCTGCAATTTCGTATCGAATTTCTATTACCGTGCGTTCACCGAAAAATTGATAGGAACTGCGAAGTCCCTGTTGTGGTGTAATTTCGGAAATCGTTTCTCCAAGGGGAGAGGTGACAGAGAGCGTGTACAAAGCTGGTGACAGAGCCCAAAACTCCATGCAGAATCCAGGATGAGCAGTACTGACATTTAGTTCTACCAACATTGGTTCCCTGGTGTTGTCAGAAGAAAAAAAGTGATGCCCGGATGAGGCCTCATTGCCAGCTGCGCAGGCGCAGAAACAGTTCTGATAATCTACATAATAGGTCAGAAGGCGGTCCAGGGCACTGTTTCCACTGTGGTCTCCCTGACTGGTGCCAAGTCCCAGACAGATAACCAGTGGCTTTTCATATAGAATTGACAAAATAACCAGATAGCGGATTCCCATCATGATATCGGTTTCCTGAAAAACAGGCTGGTCGCTGTCGACCAGAAAATATTGCGTCAGATATGGTTTGGCTTCTTTTAGACGGACAACAGCCAGATCTGCTTCCGGGGCAGCTCCAAGAAATTGATTTTCCGGATCCGGAGAGCCGGCAGCTACACCGGCAAGAAATGTGCCATGTCCATTTAGATCCCGGGAAGGAAGCAGTGAAAAAGGAGATTCACTTTGAAGTGCCAGATTAATCTGTTCTCTGGTATAAGCGGTACCATAGCCCAGGTCATACGGCGTTTCGGAAGAAGAAATCGTCTGATCCCAGATGCCAAGAATACGGCTCTGACCAGAAGTGGTGCGAAAAGCTGGCCTGGTGTAGTCGATGCCCGTATCCAGAAATCCTAAAAGAACGCCTTTTCCTTTATATCCAAGGGATGGTCTGGTTTGAACCTGAAGGATACCGGAAGCATTCAGACTCTCATAGTCCAGTGGAGTATAGAGTTTAGGAATATTAGAATAAGAAGCACGGTATTGCAGATCGGAATGATCCCTTGGAACGTGAAGCATTCCAAGACGTCCTCCAAAAAGCTGCGCACCAAAGGAACGGTAAGTTTTCAGAAAATCTTCGGTATCTGACTGAACAGGGACAATGAGATCTGCATAAGTATTAGATAGTACCATTGTTTCTAATGTATCAGCGGCCATAAAAACACCTTTTGTATCTGTTCATTACCTTCACAGTGGGTTCTGAACAGCTTCCATCTTTTTTTATGTATATGTTGCCGCAGACAAAAAGTCAAAAGGGGAGATCTATTTGAAACAGGCAGTAAAAGTATTACAGGCAGAAAAAGCCTGGCAGAAAGGATGGACTGGAAAAGGAGTGCGGGTAGCAGTGCTGGATACTGGTGTGGCAAAGCATCCGGATCTGAAAAACAGAATGGTCTGCTTCAGAGATTTTGTAAATGGATCCCAGACATGCTACGATGATTATGGACATGGAACCCACGTTTCCGGGATTCTCTGCGGAGAAGGAATCTTGCAGAAAGAGTACCGGGGGATTGCTCCCGGAGCGGATCTGATCAGCCTGAAAGTGTTGGATAAAAATGGAAATGGAAAACGGGAGCAGGTAATCCATGGGATACAATGGGTGATTCATCATTGCAAAGAATATGGAATTCGTATTATGAACATCTCAGTAGGAAGTGTGCGGGAAGGAAATGAACAGGATCAGAAACTCATTGAGAGCGTGGAACAGGCCTGGGATCATAATATTGTTGTGGTATGTGCTGCAGGCAATCTGGGACCTTATCCATACACGATTACAGCACCAGGCAACAGCCGGAAAGTGATTACGGTGGGGATGTCAGAAGATCAGCACAACTGGTATTCTGGATGTGGCCCTACTTATGCCTGTGTCTGCAAGCCGGATTTGGTGGCACCGGGAAACCAGATCTGGTCCTGCAATGCTTTTTGTACCGGGCGTTCTGGCACTGCCGGATCACGGAAATTCTACTGTCAGAAAAGCGGAACATCCATGGCAACGCCTATGATATCCGGAGCAATTGCATTACTGCTGGAAAAAGAACCCTGGCTGACCAATGTGGAAGTAAAAATGCGGCTGAAAGAATCAGCCAGAGATCTTGGAATGGAACGTAACCGTCAGGGTTGGGGACAGCCGGATATATCGAAGTTACTGAGGTTATAGAATAAAAAATTCAGAAAGACGCAAAAAAATTTGGAACTGTATTAACAAAAATGAGGAATTATGTTATATTGAATACAAATTTACTTATGTGAAAGGACATATTTGGTATGGGCAAAGATAGATATGTTGCATATGTAGGTACGTATACCCATGGAAGCAGTGTGGGGGTTCATGTATATGATATGGATGTAGAAGCGGGGTATATGACAGAGAGGAACGTTGTTCCGGTGAATAATGCATCGCATCTGACGACATCTACTAACGGAAAGTATTTGTATTCTATTGCAGATGAAGGAGTAGAGGTACTGAAAATTAATCAGGAGACCGGCGATCTGACAGCAATCAATAAAGTGGGAATTGATGGTATGAGAGGCTGTTTTCTCTCTACAGATCAGAGGGGAAAGTTCTTGTTTGTGGCCGGTTATCATGATGGAAAGATTACCGTAGTGCATACCCATCGTGATGGCAGACTGGGCAGTGTGATGGATGGTATTTTTCATAAGGGGCTGTTCAGTGTAGCGGAGCGTAATTTTCGGCCCCATATCAGCTGTGCAATGCCGACACCAGATGGTAAGTTCCTGTGCGTAGTGGATTGTGGAATTGACCACATTAATATCTATAAGGTAAACCCAACCAGTGGAAAACTGACTCTGTTGGATATTGTACGATGTGATCTGGAATCTGGACCGAGATTGATCCGATTTGGCAAGGATGGCCGATTTGCCTATGTAAACTGTGAGCTGAGCAATGAACTGCTGGTTTACTCTTATGATGGCAGTGAGAAGATTCCAAAGTTTGAATTGATCCAGAAAGTGGATACCCGAATGGATGTGCAGGAGATTGGATGCGCCAGCTCCGGGCTGCGGATTTCGCCAAGTGGAAGGTATCTGTATTGTTCTACAGCAGGAGACAACAGTGTGGCGATCTATGAGATCAATCAGGAAACGGGAATGGTATCTGAGATCCTGAAGCTGCCAATCAGTGGAAAGTACCCGAAGGATATAGAGGTGTTCCCGGATGAGCGTACCCTGATCACGCTGAATCACGAATCCAATGAGATTCGATTCTTTACTATTGATTATGAGAAACATACATTGATAATGAAGGGAAGACCAATCTCGATTGACACTCCGAACTGTATTCTGATTTATAAATTATCCGGGGAAGAGAAAGAAACGAAAAGTGAATAAATAAAAAGACGGTGAAATCAAATTGAAGTTTCACCGTCTTTTGCTTTATTCATGACCATAGAAGTCCGCAATGGCATCCATCTTTGCATACATATTGGAAAAAAGTGCATCCACTAAGGTGAGTGCAGCCATAGACTCCACCACAACGACAGCCCGCGGTACGATGATAGGATCATGACGTCCTTTGATACTGATATTGATTTCTTCATGATCTTTATTAACGGTATGCTGCTGTGCAGAAATAGAAGGCGTTGGCTTAAAGCCCACCCGGAAAAGCAGATTACTTCCATCACTGATACCACCAAGTGTGCCACCGGAATGATTGGTTGTTTTCTGTACACTGCCATCAGAAGCAAGAGAAAATGCATCGTTGTTATCGCTGCCTAATGAACGGGAAGCTGCTATGCCATCCCCCAGTTCAAAAGACTTCACAGCACCGATGGAGAACATTGCTTTGGCCAGATTGGCAGATAGCTTTTCGAAGACCGGATCACCCAGGCCTGGAACCATACCGGTCACAATGCACTCAATGACACCGCCACAGGAATCTCCGTTCTTTTTACAGGTATCCAGATAGGCAGATGCTTCTTCGGCAGCCTGTGCATCCGGCATGTTCAGAGCATTACATTCACGTTGGGAAAGGTCAAAACGATCCGCTGAGATGGTTATTGGACCAATCGATTTGCTGTAAGCTGTAATGTGGATGCCAAGAGTCTCCAGAATCTTAGCGGCAATGGCACCTGCTGCCACACGTCCAATGGTCTCGCGTCCAGAAGAACGACCACCACCCCGGTAATCCCGGAAACCATATTTTTCATCGAAGGTATAATCCGCATGTCCGGGCCGGTAATAAGATGCAATCTCTGAATAATCAGAAGAGCGCTGCTGTTTATTAAACACGACCAGAGAGATTGGAGTACCAGTGGTCTTCCCATCAAAGACACCAGAGAGAATCTCTACGGCATCGTCTTCTTTACGGGGGGTAGAATAGCGGTTCTGCCCTGGCTTTCTGCGATCCAGGAATTTCTGTATATCCGCTTCGGTGAGTGGAATCCCGGCAGGGCACCCATCTACGACAACTCCAAGGGCTTTTCCGTGGGATTCTCCCCAGGTAGAGATTTGAAAATGTTTTCCATATATTGAACCAGACATAAAAGCCTCCTTATTTTTTCAATCTTTTTTAGTATAACGAATTATGAAATAATTGTAAAGTAGGATCGTTTCGTTGACAAACAAATAGGAAAAATCTATAATGTGACGTAGAAGTTTGAAGAAAAGGAGTTCACAGATGAAGTTTTTAAACAAAATGGAACGAAAGTTCGGAAGATATGCAGTGCGTAATCTGTCAGCTTACATCATTGCCTTTTATGTGGCGGGCTATCTGATGGAAGTGTTTACGCCAGATATTTTCAATTATCTGACACTGGAACCATATTATATTCTCCATGGCCAGGTGTGGCGTGTTGTGACATGGCTTCTTGTGCCGCCATCTTCACTGGATCTGTTTACCATTATTATGCTGTTTTTCTATTATTCAGTAGGAAATACGCTGGAACGGACCTGGGGTTCTTTCCGCTATAATGTTTATATTTTCGGTGGCGTGCTGGCTATGGTTGTGGGAGCCTTTATCCTTTATGGCATCCTTGGGGGAAATGTAATGTTTGGAACCCTGTTCACCACCTATTATGTAAATCTTTCAATTTTCCTGGCCTTTGCGGCAACCTATCCGGATACGCAGGTAATGCTTTATTTTCTGATTCCGATCAAGATGAAGTGGCTGGGTATTTTCTATGCAGTGATTCTTGCATTGAATTTCTTTACCAGCAGCTGGATTTATAAGATCATGATGGTGATGTCCATGCTGAACTTTATTGTATATTTTATCGGTACCCGGAATCTTAAGCGATACTCCTATCAGAATCAGAAACGAAAATGGGATTATCAGAAAGCCATGAATCAGGGACGTAAGACGGAACATAAGAACGCAGATGGCACCATCACCAGACATAAATGTGCGGTATGCGGAAGAACGGAGCTGGACGGAGACAATCTGGAGTTTCGTTTCTGTTCCAAGTGTGAGGGAAACTATGAGTATTGTCAGGATCATCTGTTTACTCATGAACATGTACGAAGACATTAATATAAGGAATACAAGAAGGAAGTATCATGAAGAAGTTTTTTTGTTATAAGATAAAGTCAAAGGCACTGACAACCGTGCTGATGTTAGCAATTCCGGTGGCAGCACTGATGTTGATGGAGAGTTATACTCATGTGCCATGGGATCTGACACCACCAATTTTCTTCTTAAATCTGGTGGGCTACTACCTGATTTATCTGCTTGGAACCTTCCTATTTGGCGGTGTGGCAGGAGGTTATACTTTTGCCACGCTGCTTTTTATGTGCTGTGGCCTGGCTGATTACTGTGTGGTGTGTTTCCGGTCTTCACCGATTGTACCATGGGATATCTATTCGATTCGTACAGCGGTATCAGTGGCAGATAATTATAATATTGATATTACAGGAAAACTGATCGGGGTGGTGCTGGGATTTCTGACCCTGACAGTACTCGGCAGAGTTTTGCCGGGAAAAGTGAAGAAGTTTCGCATTCGACTTGCGGGACTGACACTTTCGATATGTTGTGTATTTGGATATGTAAAAGCAGTGGGAAGCGACGCGGTGATTGAGACAGTGGGGCTGGATACTACTTTATTTACGCCAAATGTATTGTATCGGAATAATGGCCTCCTGGCTGGTTTTGCAGGAAATATTCGTTTTATGAAAGTAGAAAAACCGGAAGGTTATTCTACAAAAGCCGCAGAAGAGATTGCACAGAGCTACCAGACGCAGGAGACGACAACTGCAAAGAAGGACTTGCCGAATATTATTGTGATTATGAATGAAGCATTTTCGGATCTGTCCGTATTTGGTGATTTTCATGTCAGTGAAGATTATATGCCTTTCATCCATTCTCTGGATAAAAATGTGCTGAAGGGGCATGCGTATGTATCCGTAAAAGGCGGGAATACAGCAAATTCCGAGTTTGAATTTCTTACCGGAGATTCTATGGCATTTATGCCGACGGGGAGTGTGCCATATCAGCAGTATGTAAAGAGCGAGATTCCAAGCCTGGCCTCCCGGCTGGGAGAACTCGGATACACTACTACAGCGATCCATCCATATTATGGAAGCGGATGGAACCGGAATACAGTGTACCCACTGCTCGGATTTGACAATCTGATTTTTAAGGATGCATTTACAGCACCGAAGAAGATCCGGAACTATATCAGTGATGAATCCGCATTTCAGAAAATTATCGATCTGTATGAGGAAAAAGGTACAGACGAGAAGCTGTTTGCATTTGAAGTGACCATGCAGAATCATGGGGGGTACAGTAAGGATACCGATGACTTCAGGGAATCTGTATATCTGACCGATGAGTTGAATCAGGGAACTCAGGTGAGGGCAGCAGAAAAATATCTGACGTTGATTCAGAAGAGCGATGAGGCGTTTAAAGAACTGGTGGAATATTTTGAAAAACAGAAGGAGCCAACTATTATTCTGATGTTTGGTGATCACCAGCCTTCGGATTATATCACAAATGTTATCTTACGGGAACTTGACCTGGATCGGGATGAGTCGCAGGATGTATATTTTGACAATTATATTGTACCGTATATCATGTGGTCGAACTACGATATGGATACTACGCAGGTGGAGAATATCAGCCTGAATTATCTAAGTGGACTCCTGATGGAAAAGGCTGGAATTGGACTTACTGGTTATCAGCAGTTCTTAAAAGATATGCAGGCAGAGCTGCCGGTGATAACAGCCAATATGGTGATGGAAGCAGATGGAGACCGGGAGCCGGAAAAAGATATTCAGTCTGAGTGGATAGAGAATTACAATAAACTGGTATATAATCATCTTTGTGACAAAACCGGAAAGCTGTCTGGATTTTTTGAATAAGAAATAAGAGAAAAAGGCTGTGGGACTCGAAAAAGCGAGAGTTCCACAGCCTTTTTCTCGTTCTAAAAACGATGGCTAAAAATAAAATTAAGTTTCTGTGATTTTACGGTATTTTAAAGGCGACATTCCAACATTATTCTTAAAAAATCTGGAAAAAGAACTGATGCTGGAATAACCAACTTTCTGACTAATGATCTCGATGGAATAATCTGTATTGGCCAGATAGGACTTTGCCTTATTGATCCGCACCATAGAGATATAGTCGCTAAGCGGAAGATTCAGAAATTCTCTGGTGATATTATAAAGAAAAGTCTTGCTCACCGCAAAGTGCCGTGCCAGATCCTCGATAGAGATCTCGTTCTCTACGTTTTGCTCAATGTAGCTGCATACCTCGGAAACAAAGCTGGAATAGCGCTGATGTTTCAGGGAAGAGGCAACCTGAAAATGACTCAGGTACAGGCGGTTCAGTTCTGTCAACAGACTGGCGAGCTGATATTTTAATGTCAGTGTACTGAAACGTTCATCAATATTATCAGACAATGCATGAAAAGAAGAATGCATCGTTTCTGTCTCCATGGCGTCAAGAAGGTGTAGAATCCATGGTACGGATTCTGATGGTGGAGTCAAAAGAATATGTGATGCTTCGGGTTCCAGAAAACATCCCAGCAGATTGACACCGGAAGATTGAATATCCTTCAGAAATTCAGAGGAAAAGGTGATGACATAACGGTCACAGACACCGGAGTTTGGCAGGGAGTCTACATAGTGCAGACACATGGTATTCAGCAAAAGAAAACTATATTTCGGAATACGGATAACAGCATTTTCATAAAAACATACCAGATTATCGGAGATTGTAAAAATAATTTCCAACTGAGAATGAAGATGAAAAGTCTGCTTTTCTGTATGTTCTGCAATTTTATGTTTCACACAAAGATAATCCGGGAAATTTTCTTTAAATTCTACACTTCTGTCTTTCATAGTAGTCTCGCAACCTCTGTTTTTGTCTTATCGATCAGTAATATGTAATTATTATAATGGAAGAATAGAAGAAATTCAATCGTCAGCTTTATTATGGCGGACCTGGACTTTGGTACCCAGTCTAAATAACAACAAAATGACAGAAATAGATATAAATAATAAGCATAAATTGATGATTTTGTCATAAAAAGAAAACAGAATGTAAAAAAAACAGGTAAATATGAATATATAATAAAGCCATCTTAAATAGAAAGTAAAAAATGCGGAGGGTATGAAACATGAATAAAAAAATCTTAGCAACACTGGCAGGAGTAGGAATGGCAGCAACAGCTATGGGAGCACCAACCGTGCTGGCAGATGATTCTGTAACACTGGTATACGCAGAACTGAATTCTATGGATTCTACAGATGGTATGTATGCTTCCTTTTTTAAGGATAAAGTAGAAGGAACTGACCAATGGCTCTGTAAAGATTGACATTCAGGCCAGTGGCGTAATGGGAAATGAAAGTGATGTGTTGGACGGCATGATCTCCATGAGCGGAACGGTTGATATCGCCAGAGTATCCAGCTACGCATTTGGTAACTACAAGTGCAATAAATCGGCATTACTGGGACTTCCATTTGTCTTCGAAAGCCGTGACCATTTCTGGAAATTTGCAAACTCTGAGGTGGGAGAAGAGGTTCTGGCGGAACCTTCTGATAATGCACTTGGAGTAACTGGCCTGTTTTATACAGAAGATGGGTTCCGAAGCTTTTTCTTTAAAGATCCGGTAGAGACAATAGACGATCTGGCAGACAAAAAGATCCGTGTATCCCAGGACCAGATCATGACTGGCATGGTAGAGGCACTGAAAGCATCACCAACTGTTGTATCTTTCAATGAATTATACACCAGCCTTCAGTCTGGCGTGGTAGATGGAGCTGAACAGCCAATCGCTGCTTATGCAACGAACGCATTTAATGAAGTGGCTCCAAATGTGATTCTGGATGAACATACCATGTCTATTGCATCTGTAGTAATTGCAGATTCTTCACTGGATAAACTTTCAGAGGATCAGATCGAAGCGCTGAAAGAAGCGGGAAAACAGACAGAAGAGTATTGTGCAAAGATTTCAGCAGAAGAAGAGGAAAAATGCAAGGCAGATCTGGAAGAAAAAGGCGTGAACTTTGTAGAGGTAGAAGATAAGACACCTTGGAGAGATGCATGTGCAGATGTTATTTCTCAGTTTACTTCCGGAGTAGAAGATACCTATCAGGCAATCCTTGACACAGCTAAATAATGGCAGCGAATATTCATAAATGAAAGAGGAAATAAGAATGAGTAACACAATAAAAAAGTTCTATGACGGACTCTATGCGGTAGTCATGTTCATCTGTAAGATGCTTCTGATTGCAGATGTCTGCATTACTTCCTATGCAGTGCTGGGACGCTATGTTGGAAAGTACATCCCATTTATTTCTGATCCGGCATGGAGTGAGGAAATTGTACTGACCTGTATGATTTATATGGCATTTTTAAGCGCTTCACTGGCTATTCGGAATCAGGCACATATCCGTATGACATCCCTGGATATGTATCTTCCAAAGAAGCTGTGTCAGACATTGGATCTGGTGGCGGATTTCCTGATTCTGGCATTTGCTCTGATGATGGTGTTTGTAGGATTCCCGTTTGCATCCATGCTGGGAAGCAAGGGTGGTTATGTCAGCCTTCCATGGCTGTCGAAGTTCTGGCTGTATGCACCAATTCCATTTTCAGGGATTGCCATTGCATTATTTGAACTGGAAGTTATTTATAAGCATATTCAGGCATTCAGAGGAGTGGAGGTGAACGAATAATGGAAGTAAATACAACAGCAATTGCGATTTTAATTATCTTATTTCTGGTGATGATTCTCCTGAGAATCCAGATTGCATTTGCAGTAGGAATTGCCTCTACCGTATGTCTGCTTTATCTGGGACTTCCGCTGACGAATGTCTGCCAGCAGATGGTGAAGGGACTGAATTCTTTCTCTTTAATGGCTGTACCGTTTTTTATTACCATGGGCTGTCTGATGGGTGCAGGAGGAATCTCGGATAAGATCATTGCACTGGCGGATTCGCTGGTAGGCTGGATGCATGGCGGACTTGCCATGGTAAATATTGTGGCTTCTTATTTCTTCGGCGGTATTTCCGGATCCGCAACGGCGGATACAGCGTCTATTGGAAAACTGATGATTCCGATGATGGTAAATGCCGGATACGATGCTGACTTTTCCACTGCAGTCACCATTACCTCATCTGTAGAGGGGCTTCTGGTACCGCCAAGCCATAATATGGTGATTTATGCAACGGCAGCAGGTGGTGTATCGGTTGGGGCACTGTTTATGGCAGGCTATATGCCTGGAGCATTACTGGCGATTTCACTGATGATTTTCTCTTATGTGATTTCCATGAAACGAAATTATCCAAGAGGAGACAGATTCCAGTTAAAGGTATTTTTCCGTCAGCTGATAAAATCTATCTGGGCACTGCTGGCAATTCTGATTGTAGTTGTAGGCGTTGTTCTTGGCGTGTTTACCGCTACAGAATCTGCAGCAATCGCAATAATCTACAGTTTGATTGTCAGTCTGGCGATTTATAAAGAACTGACCTGGAAGGGCGTATGGAAAATTCTTGGAGAATGTATTGAGACTCTGTCCATTGTTCTGATCCTTTGTGGTACTTCCAGTATCTTCGGCTACTGTCTGACTTACCTGCATGTACCAGATCTGGCAGCAACAGCGATTACCAGTATCACTACAAATAAAATCCTGCTGACACTGCTGATCAATCTGATTTTACTGTTGCTTGGCTGTATTATGGACATGGCACCGATCATTCTGATTGCCACACCGATTCTGTTTCCACTGGCGCAAAACATCGGTATCGGAGCGGTGCAGTTTGGTGTGATGATGATTCTGAACTGTGGCATTGGACTTCTGACACCGCCGGTAGGAACCTGTCTGTTTATTGGATCTGCGGTATCTGGAGTAAAGATTGAAAAGATTGTAAAAGCAACCCTGCCGTTCTATGCGGCTATGCTGATTGTATTGATGCTGATCAGTTTTATCCCACAGATCACACTCATTATACCAACATTATGCGGATATTAAAGTGATGAAGTAGTATAAAAGTATAGACTGGAAAGCGATTCTGAAATATGCCATAAATACAAATATTTATGGCGTATTTTTTTGAAAAAAATACATTTGAAAAACGAAAAATGCAAAGTAAAGTGATGATATTGCAAAAAAATAAAAAACGAATATTGTTACAATAAAACTACAAAAAAAGAAGATTGCACGATATATGTGCAGGGAAGGTGGAACGATGGAATTCAATATCAAGACCTATCTGGATGATCTGGAAAGCAGACTGGATATGGAACAGGAAGACAGACTTCTGGAAGATTACATCAGGTTTGCCAGAAGAGAAATGAAGGACAGAAGCTATTTTGAGCCGAAACGTGTGCCGGCACCAAGCAAGGTAGAATGGCCAAATGTATACTTCAATGAGACGCTGGATGATTATGATAAAATGCTGTACCAGCAGCTGCTTCGCTGCAATGATCAGCTGGAAAGTGGAAAGGGAGAGCTGTTATCCGTACGTCCAAGTTTTGGAACCGGCCTGATTCCAAGTATGTTTGGATGTGAAATTAAGACTCTGCCATTGGAGCAGAACTCTCTGCCGGGACCACTGAAGCTGAGTTGGGAGCAGATTCTTAAGGTTATTGAAGATTTCAAAAATGGAAAGAAACCGGAAGTTCGAACTGCACTGGGAAAGAAAAGTATCGATGCCGGACATCGCTTTGAAGAGTTGTTAAAGGATTACCCGAAGCTGAAAAAGCATCTTCATATTTATGCTCCGGACAGTCAGGGGCCTTGCTCTATTTCAGAAGCTGTGGTTGGAAGTGATTTCTATCTGCTGGTGTTTGATGAAGAAGATACAATCATGGATTTGATCGAAGTGGTTACGGATACCTTTATTCGTTTTATCGAAGCATGGAAAGAGGAATTTCCATATTGCAACAATGATATTTCTTTTGATTATGGTCTTACCTATAAAGGCGGAGTTATGATCCGTGAAGATTCCACCTGTAATATCTCGGCAAGTATGTACGAAGACCTGTTCCAGGAAGCGGATCAGAAGATCTTTGACGCATTTGGCGGAGGCGCACTGCATTTCTGTGGACATGGAGATCATCTGATGCCATCTTTTGCGGAACTGAAAGGCCTGAGTGCCATCAATATGTCCCAGCCAGACATGAATAAGATGGATGAAATCATTTATCCAAATACCATTGAAAAAGATGTTCAGATTATCGGTATGCCGAAGTTTGAAGCGCGTCGCTGCGACCGCCATGGCATCGATCTGAAAGGCATGGTTCATCTTGGCGTCTGCGTCGCTGCATGGATGGGTGAACCGGAAACAGACCCACGTGGGGAAGACTGCTAAAACTGTTTATTCTCTCCTTATCAATAAAAAATATCAGTTTTCGCAAGGAACCAGACAACAGAATGGATACGCTGTGGTCTGGTTCCTTTGTCGTAGTTAAAATAATAAAAAATAAAAGATACACCAAATATTGATGTATCTTCTACTATCAGAATCATTTTTAACTGCCGGCAGCGGGACTTGAACCCGCACGTGGTTGCCCACAACAGATTTTGAGTCTGCCTCGTCTGCCATTCCGACACGCCGGCCTGTGGTCTGTGACCGAAAATTATATTAACATATCCGGATGACATTTGCAAGTGATTTTTCTTTTAAAATGAAACACGAAACAATTTGCCAGTAAAAATTGAAAGAAGACCGGACAGCGAAATTTTGACATTGAAATTTGGAATAGAATAGGATATGATTGAGATATTGAAAAAGTCCATGGTCGTTCAAGCGATGATGGATTTTTTTATCATAAAACAGTTTACAGACAGAGGTTTAAAAGAATGGATTGCAGAACAGTACAGCAGAAGATTATGCCTTATATCGAACGGAAGCTGTCGGATGCGGAACTGGAAGCTTTTCTGGACCATGTACAGCATTGCAAGGCATGCAGTGAAGAATTAGAGGTATATTTTACAATTTACTATGCGCTGCAGAAGCTGGATTCCGATGATACAGAGTCTTTTGATATGCAGGAGATTTTGAAAAAAGATATGGAAAAGATGCAGGCGCATCTTCAGAAGAATGAATCTGTCCGTTTTTTGAAAAAATTTTTTTATGTGATTGTAGGAATGGTGCTTGGAATTGCAGCATTTGTGGGAGTGGATGCGCTGCTTCATGGGGGACTTCCCAACACACTGGTTTATCAGTGGATTACACCGGAGGAAGAACAGTCTCAGACAGAGATTGGAAGAATGCGCCCGTTGCAGGTACAATCGACAGAAGAACTGGAACCGGAGACGAATCATAAGCGGCAGATTATTGTGACGGTGCCGGAGACGGAGATGAATGTGGAGCCGGGACCGATACCGGATTAAGGATCCAAGTAAGAACAGGAGTATAACAGAAAATATGGAAAAAATTGTGTTAATCGATGGACATAGTATATTGAACAGGGCTTATTATGGTGTGCCGGATCTGACTAATTCAGAGGGATTGCATACCAATGCAGTATATGGGTTTTTGAATATTATGTTCAAGATTCTGGATGAGGAAAAGCCAGATTATTTTGCAGTAGCATTCGACCTGAAGGCACCGACATTCCGCCACAAAATGTATGAGCAGTATAAGGGAACCAGAAAACCGATGCAGGAAGAGCTGCGGCAGCAGGTGCCGGTGATCAAAGAGATGCTCACGGCCATGAAAGTGCCATTGATGATGCTGGAGGGATATGAAGCAGATGATCTGCTGGGAACGGTAGCTAAGAAAGCAGAAGCAGACGGCCTTGAGGCAGTAGTAGTATCTGGAGACCGTGACCTGCTGCAGCTGGCCACCGATCATATTATGATCCGGATTCCGAAGACGAAAAAGGGCGGTACCGAGATCGAAAATTATCGCACGGAAGATGTGATGGAAAAGTACCAGGTGACACCGATCCAGATCATAGAATTAAAAGCACTGATGGGAGATTCTTCTGATAATATTCCAGGCATCCCGGGTGTGGGAGAAAAAACGGCAACAAAGCTGATCGTGGAGTATGGATGCATTGAGAATGCCTATGCGCATGTGGAAGAGATTAAGCCGAATAAGGCCAGGGAATCTCTAAGAGACCATTATGATATGGCGCAGATGAGCAAGGAACTTGCAACGATCAATATTCACAGCCCCTTTGAACTGGATATGGAACAGGCACGTATGACAGACCTGTACACAAAAGAGGCTTTTGAACTCTGCAAGAGACTGGAATTTAAGAACATGCTTTCCAGATTTGAGATTGATCAAAGTGAGCAGAATCAGGTGGCGGAGAGCTTCCATGCAACGGCAGATCTGCAACAGGCAGGAGAGTGGCTGGAACAGTTAAAAGAAGAAAGGGAAATCGGTTTCTTTTTGCTTTCTGACGAACAAAAAGCATTTCGCGGAATGGCAGTCAGTGGAGCAAATGATACATTTTTCTTCTGCAGGCAGGGCTTTTTGACAGAGGGCTATCTGACTTCGGCACTGGATGAATTGCTGCAGACGGCAGAACAGGCGGTGACCATTCAGTTAAAAGAACAGATGCATTTCTGGGAACCGGCAGAATCTGTTCGGAAAAAGATTCGGGATGCAGCAATTGCAGCCTATCTTCTGAATCCGTTAAAAGGAGAATATCCCTATGAGGATATGGCGAAGGATTATCTGGCAACCATGCTTCCTGGAAAAACAGAATTGCTGGGAAAGAGTAAGCTAAAAGATCTGGATGGAGAGGATAAGATCCTGTCTGCTGTCGGCTGCTATCAGAGTTATACGGCTTTGCATGCAATGCCGGTTATGCTGGAAAAATTAAAAGCAGAAGAGATGGCCTCTCTTTTTGAAGAAATGGAAATGCCTCTGGTATATGCGCTATCCGCTATGGAAAAAGCAGGTATCCGGGCCGATGCGGGTATTTTGAAAGAATACGCTGGAGAACTGTCAGAGAAAATCCATCAGCTGGAACAGGAAATTTACACTGATGCAGGGGAAGAGTTTAATATTAATTCTCCGAAGCAGCTTGGATTGATTCTCTTTGAAAAACTGCAGATTCCTGGAAGCAAAAAAACAAAGAGCGGGTATTCTACGGCTGCGGATATTTTGGAGAACCTGGCACCGGAGTATCCGATTATTCAAAAAGTATTGGATTATCGGCAGGTGGCAAAACTGAAGTCAACCTATGCGGATGGATTGGCGGCTTTTATTGGTGAAGATGGAAGAATTCATGGAACATTCCATCAGACAGTGACGGCCACAGGGAGAATCAGCAGCACAGATCCGAATCTGCAGAACATTCCGATCCGTACCGAAATGGGACGACTGTTTCGAAAGGTATTTTTGCCAAAAGAGAATTGGATCTTTATTGATGCAGATTATTCCCAGATCGAACTGCGCGTTCTGGCAGCATTATCAGGAGACGAAGCGTTGATCCATGCATTCCAGAATGGAATTGATATTCATACGCTGACAGCTTCGCAGGTATTCCATACTCCACTGGATCAGGTGACGCCACTTCAGAGAAGAAATGCCAAGGCAGTAAATTTTGGCATTGTTTATGGAATCAGCGCCTTTGGCCTGAGTCAGGACCTGAAAATTTCCAGGAAAGAGGCATCGAAGTACATTGACAGTTATTTTGCAAGCTATCCGAAGATTAAGGAATTCCTGGACAGGGCAGTGGCAGATGCAAAAGAAAAGGGTTATATTGCCACGTATTATCACCGAAGAAGACCGGTACCGGAACTGGCATCCAGTAATTTCATGCAGCGTTCTTTTGGAGAACGAATTGCCATGAATTCACCGATTCAGGGAACTGCGGCAGACATCATTAAGCTGGCTATGATTCGGGTAGATCAGCGACTTCGGGAAGAACAGCTGCAGGCACGTCTGGTGTTGCAGGTACATGATGAACTTCTCATTGAAGCGCCAAAGGAAGAAGAAGCAAGAGTGCGTGAAATTCTGCATCAGGAGATGCTGGGAGTAACCGATTTTGCCGTATCTATGGAGATTGATATACAGAGTGGAAGTGACTGGTATGAAGCACATTAAGATATTAGGAATTACAGGCGGGGTTGGTGCCGGAAAGAGTACCATCCTGTCTTATCTCGCACAGCAATATGGAGCCAGAGTGATCGAACTGGATAAAGCAGCACATCTTTGTATGCAGCCTGGGACATCCTGCTATGAACAGATCGTTGACCGATTTGGAAAAAAGATTCTGAAAGAGGATGGAAGTATTGACAGGCCAGTTTTGTCCAGGATTGTTTTTGCAGAACGTCAGGAAGTAGAAGCACTGAATCATATGGTGCATCCGGCGGTAAAAGCCTATATTCGAGAAGAGATTCGGAAAGAACGGGAAAGTGGAAAAGTTCCTTTTGTGGTGTTGGAGGCTGCACTGCTTCTGGAAGATCATTATGATGAGATCTGTGACGAGATCTGGTATGTGTATGTGGAGGAGGAAACAAGGATCAGGCGCCTTCAGAGTTCCAGAGGCTATACACCGGAGAAGACAAGAGCAGTTCTGAAGAATCAGAAAAGTGATGAAGAATTTCGCAGATTCTGTCAATTTATGATTGACAACAGCAGTGATAATGTAGAAAATACATATAAGCAAATAGATAGAGGGTTAATGATACATGGATTTTTGTAGTATAGCAAGCGGCAGCAGCGGAAACTGTACCTATACCGGTACAGATCATACCGCACTTCTGGTAGATGCAGGGGTCAGCGCCAGACAGATTGAAAAGGGACTGAAGAGCATTGACCGGGCCGCAACAGATATAGATGGGATTCTGGTTACCCATGAGCATTCTGACCACATAAAGGGTCTGGGTGTTCTTTCCAGAAGATATGGGATTCCTATATATGGCACGAAGGGAACATTGAATGCCATAGCTAATTGCAGCAGCTTAGGCACGATTGATGCAGGACTGTATCGGGAGATTCACGTAGATGAGGATTTTCAGGTAGGAGATGTGACAGTGCATCCCTTTGAGATTCCCCATGATGCAGCCCAGCCATCTGCTTACCGCATCAGTCACGAAGAGACTTCTGTTGCAGTGGTGACGGATCTGGGAGTATTCAGTGATTACATTATTGAGAATATGAAAGATCTGGATGCAGTGCTTCTGGAAGCCAATCATGACATTCGTATGTTACAGGCAGGCCCGTATCCTTATTATTTAAAGCAACGGATTCTCGGCACACACGGACACCTTTCCAATGAGAATGCAGGAAGACTTTTGTGCCGGGTATTGCATGACAATCTGAAACATATATTTCTCGGGCATCTGAGCAAGGAAAACAATTATGATGCGCTTGCTTATGAGACAGTTTGTATGGAGGTCACAATGGGTGAGAACCCTTATAAGGCATCGGATTTTCAGATCCGTGTCGCAGAACGCAGCGAAGTTTCACAGCTGGTGACAGTATAGAGAAAAGAGGAGGACATTATGAAGAAGACAATCATCACAGTAGTAGGAAAAGATACCGTAGGTATTATCGCCAGGGTATGTACTTATCTGGCAGAGAACAACGTGAATATTCTGGATATTTCACAGACCATTGTAGATGGTTTTTTTAACATGATGATGGTAACAGATGCAACTGCTTCAGAAAAAGATATTGCAGCTCTTGCAGGCGATCTGAAAGCTCTGGGAGAAGAGATTGGTGTGGTTATTATGTGCCAGCATGAAGAGATCTTCAATAAAATGCACAGAATTTAAGCGGGGTAGATGATTATGATTAATATATTTGAGGTCAATGAGACCAATAAAATGATATCTGAAGAGAACCTGGATGTCCGTACCATAACCCTTGGTATCAGTCTTCTGGACTGCATTGACACAGATCTGGAAAAATTAAATGACAATATTTACAGGAAGATTACCACACTGGCAGAGAATCTGGTAGCAACTGGCCAGGATATTGAGAATGAATATGGTATTCCGATTGTAAATAAGAGAATTTCTGTGACGCCGATCGCTTTGGTGGGAGCCAGTGCATGTAAAACGCCGGAAGATTATGTGACCATTGCCAGAACGCTGGATCGTGCTGCAAAAAAAGTGGGCGTGAACTTTATTGGAGGGTATTCTGCATTAGTCAGCAAAGGTATGACCAGAAGCGATGAAAATCTGATCCGTTCGATTCCACAGGCGCTGGCAGAAACTGAACGGGTATGCAGTTCTGTAAATGTGGGTTCTACTAAGACTGGTATCGACATGGATGCAGTTCGAATTCTTGGGGATATGATTCTGGAAACAGCGGAACTGACAAAAGAGAATGACTCTCTTGGATGTGCGAAGCTTGTGGTATTTTGCAATGCTCCGGATGACAACCCATTCATGGCTGGAGCATTCCATGGTGTTACCGAAGGTGATGCGGTGATCAATGTAGGTGTCAGCGGTCCTGGTGTAGTAAAACGTGCTCTGGAAAAAGTAAGAGGTGAGAACTTTGAGGTACTATGCGAGACGATTAAAAAGACTGCGTTTAAAGTAACCCGTGTAGGACAGCTGGTAGCGCAGGAAGCATCCAGAAGGATGAATATTCCGTTTGGTATCATTGACCTGTCTCTTGCACCGACGCCTGCTATTGGAGACAGTGTGGCAGATATCCTTTGCGAAATTGGTCTGGAGTATGCAGGAGCACCAGGTACTACCGCAGCACTGGCATTGTTAAATGATCAGGTAAAGAAGGGCGGCGTAATGGCTTCTTCTTATGTAGGAGGCTTGAGTGGTGCCTTTATTCCGGTCAGTGAGGATCAGGGAATGATCGATGCAGTACAGGCAGGAGCTTTGAGCATTGAGAAGCTGGAAGCTATGACCTGCGTCTGCTCTGTAGGTCTGGATATGATCGCCATTCCTGGAGATACACCGGCCACTACGATTTCCGGTATCATTGCTGATGAGATGGCGATTGGTATGGTGAATCAGAAGACTACAGCAGTCAGAGTGATTCCGGTTATCGGAAAAGGAGTCGGAGAGATCGTGCAGTTTGGAGGACTGCTTGGTTATGCGCCGATTATGCCGGTAAACAAATTCTCCTGTGCAGATTTTGTAAATCGTGGCGGACGAATTCCAGCGCCGATTCACAGTTTTAAGAACTAAGAAAATGAAAAAACCCGTCAGACCAGATCAGAGGATCACAATCTGACGGGTATTTTCATGCCGAAATGGCTGGTGGTATTTTTGAGAAAGTACGGATTCATAAATGTGAGAGGAAAGTGTCGTTTGCTGTAATTGGCAAATGGCAGTTTTTTTTCTCTCTTCATCATGAAAAGGAAAATCCAGGATATTTTTTGGGGCGTCTGCCATCTTGGTCAGAACCGGGATGTCAGAATGTGCCTTGACCATTCTTAAAATCTGTGAGGATTTTCGGCGCATACCGAGAATTCTGGTGTACTGAGGAAGGAAAAGTGCAGGAGCGGCAGGCTCCTGAATATCCAGAAGCAGGTGAAACAGTGCCCTCTGGATATGCCCTCTGGTCTGATTCCTGGAGGTCAGCAGTTCGGTAAAATCAGCAAAATTTTGAAACAAAAAACGATTCTGAAAGATTCTGTTTGCCAGAAAAGCATCAATATCAAAATAATCCTGAAGTTCTTCCGGTGTGCGAGCCAGCATCAGTCGATACTGTATTATAGAAGCAAAATCTTCAGCCTCTATGGGACCGTAGTTTTTGGCATAAGCCTGAAGAAGAATCCAGGCGGAAGCAGGCATATATTCCTGCAATGTGGCATCTTCTGCCAGGTAACGGGATGAATCTTCAGAAATACGTGCGCATTTGTGCAGAAGTGTGTTCCGGATTGCGGTAGCAGATGAAAAATGCCCGGTCAGATCAGGACTGTGATAACCAGACCCCACTCTTTGGATTGCATGTGGTGCAATGGGGCTTTGAAACCTTTTTAAAGCACACAGATATTCCAGCGCCAGAATATTATTCGGAAGACGCAGAAAAGAAACATCTGTATGCAGATAATCAGAAAGCGCAGCAGAACGGGCGGCAGGATATCCCATTCCCTTTTTCAGATAAGAAAGAAGCAGCTGCTGAAAGTCGACAGGCTCCCGGGACAGAAGCGAAGCGACCTGTTCAAAGTCTGAAAGACACTCCTGCTCAGTGCCGAAACAAAGAGTGTCGATACAGCCAAGACTGTTCAAAATGGAGACGCCGCCTCTGGCAAAATATTCGGCTCCGGCGCAGGCAAATGCCACAGGAAGTTCCAGCACCAGATCAGCGCCATTTTCCAAAGCCATGTGTGCGCGCACATATTTATCCAGTACAGCCGGTTCCCCCCGCTGCACAAAGTCACCACTCATGATAATCACTACATAATCAGAATCAGTTTCCTGACGTACTTTTTCAATCTGATAAGCGTGGCCGTTATGAAATGGGTTATATTCAGTAATAATGCCGGCTATTTTCATAAATCCTCCGTATTTAAAAAAATATAAGAAAAAGTGTAGCATTATTTGCAGGCAGATGCAAGGCAGAATGTCCTGTTTTACGTACAATAGAAAAAAATAGAAAAGAAATTGCAAAAAAAGAAAGAATCTTATTGATAATTTTGGAAAAAAACTTATAATAGACGGTGAGGACTGTTTCAAAACAAATACAATGAGATACAGTCAAATACAAAAAAAGGAGACAAAGATTATGCCATTAGTTACTACGACTGAGATGTTCAAAAAAGCATACAATGGTGGATATGCAATCGGAGCATTCAATGTTAACAACATGGAAATTGTACAGGGTATCACAGAAGCAGCAGGAGAACTGAAGAGTCCGGTTATTCTTCAGGTTTCCAAAGGAGCTCGTGCTTATGCAAACCATACATACCTTGTAAAATTAGTAGAAGCAGCAGTTATTGAGAATCCAGAGATCCCAATCGCTCTTCACCTGGATCACGGTGACAGCTTTGAACTTTGCAAGAGCTGTATTGATGGAGGATTTACATCAGTTATGATCGATGCTTCTTCCAAATCTTTTAAAGAAAATATCGAACTGACCAAAAAGGTAGTAGAATATGCACACGCTCATGGTGTTGTTGTAGAAGCAGAGCTTGGTACTCTGGCTGGTATTGAAGACGAAGTCGTTGTAGAAGCTGGTCATGAAAGCTATACACGTCCAGAAGAAGTAGAAGAATTCGTTGACAAGACAGGATGTGACTCCCTTGCAATCGCAATCGGAACAAGCCACGGCGCTTACAAGTTCACAGCTGATCAGTGTACACGTAACGAGGAAGGTATCCTTGTTCCACCTCCACTTCGTTTTGACGTTCTGGAAGAATGTGCTAAGAGACTGCCGGGATTCCCTATTGTACTTCACGGATCATCTTCTGTACCACAGGAATTTGTTAAGATGGTAAATCAGTACGGTGGAAATATGCCGGATGCAGTAGGTATTCCAGAAGAACAGTTAAGAAAAGCTGCTACAATGGCTGTATGCAAGATCAACATCGACTCCGATATCCGTCTTGCCATGACAGGTAACATCCGTAAATACTTTGCAGAACATCCAGATCACTTTGACCCACGTCAGTATCTGAAACCAGCTCGTCAGGCTGTAAAAGATATGGTTGCTCATAAGATCGTTAACGTTCTTGGAAGTAACGACAAGATCTGATCCTAAGAAACAAAAGGCGGGAAATCTTCTGATTTCCTGCCTTTTTTCGTGTGGAGTTGTAAGACAGAAAGATATTGTATGAAGGATAAAACAAAGTGTTTGGAAAAAAATTCATGAAAACACAGATTCCTGGTTGAAAAATCAATTTGTGAATAATATAATGAGATTTATGAGAGACTGTATACAGTCTGCTGTCAGAATATGGCAGTGTTATGGCACCAAAGTGCCGCCTGAGAGATCAGGAACATATCATACGAAAGGAGTCAAAGAATCATGGGATTTATTGACGTTATCAAAGAAAGAGCAAGAAACAATAAGAAGACAATTGTACTTCCGGAGACAGAAGACCGCAGAACTTACGAAGCTACCGCACAGATCTTAAAAGAAGGCGTTGCAAACGTTATTCTGGTCGGCAGCGAAGAAGCAGTGAAGAAGGGCAGCGAAGGACTGGATATTTCCGGTGCTGTAGTTGTAGATCCTGCTACATCTGAGAAGACACAGGGATATATTGATAAACTGGTTGAATTAAGAAGCAAAAAAGGTATGACACCAGAACAGGCTAAAGAGATTCTTCTGAATCAGTATCTGTACTATGGTGTTATGATGGTTAAGATGGGCGATGCAGATGGTATGGTATCTGGAGCATGCCACTCAACAGCAGATACTTTAAGACCATGTCTGCAGATTCTGAAAACAAAACCAGGTACAAAACTGGTATCTGCATTCTTCCTGATGGTAGTGCCAGACTGCGAATATGGCGCTAACGGCGCATTTGTATTTGGTGACAGCGGACTGGTTCAGGATCCAAATCCAGAAGAACTGGCAGCTATCGCAGCTTCTTCCGCAGAATCCTTCCAGTTACTGGTACAGGAAGAGCCAATCGTTGCTATGCTTTCTCATTCTACAAAGGGAAGTGCAAAACATGCACTGGTTGACAAAGTAGTAGAAGCTACCAAGATCGCAAAAGAAGAAAATCCGAACCTGAAACTGGACGGAGAATTGCAGCTGGATGCTGCTATCGTACCAAGCGTTGGAGCATCGAAAGCACCAGGCAGCGATGTCGCAGGTAAAGCAAATGTCCTGATTTTCCCTAACCTGGATGCAGGTAATATCGGATACAAGCTGGCTCAGAGACTTGCAAAGGCAGAAGCATACGGACCTATCACACAGGGTATTGCAAAACCTGTAAATGACCTGTCCCGTGGATGCTCAGCAGAAGATATCGTAGGTGTTGTTGCGATCACAGCAGTTCAGTGTCAGGCTGAATAATATAATAATTTGGAGGATAGATTTCAATGAACGTATTAGTAATTAACTGCGGAAGTTCATCTCTGAAATATCAGCTGATCAACTCCGATACAGAAGCAGTACTTGCAAAAGGACTTTGTGAAAGAATCGGTATCGACGGAAGACTTACCTATCAGAAAGCAGGCGGAGAAAAAGAAGTAACAGAAGCTGCTATGCCTACCCATAAAGAAGCAATCCAGCTGGTACTGAATGCACTGACAAACGAAAAGACAGGTGCAGTAAAGAGCCTTGCTGAAGTAAATGCAGTAGGTCACAGAGTCGTACATGGCGGAGAAAAATTCGCAAGCTCCGTAGTGATCAATGACGAAGTATTAAAAGCAATCGAAGAATGCAACGACCTTGCACCTCTTCATAATCCTGCAAACCTGATCGGTATCAATGCATGCCGCGAACTGATGCCAGGAGTACCGATGGTAGCTGTATTTGATACTGCTTTCCATCAGACCATGCCAGAAAAAGCATATCTGTATGGACTTCCATACGAATATTATGAAAAATATGCAGTACGTCGTTACGGTTTCCACGGAACATCTCACAGCTTCGTATCTAAGCATGCAGCAGAGTTCCTGGGACTGGATCTGAACAACTCCAAGATCATCGTTGCTCATCTTGGTAACGGTGCATCCATCAGTGCAGTACTGAATGGAAAATGCGTAGATACTTCTATGGGTCTGACTCCACTGGAAGGTCTGGTAATGGGAACACGTTCTGGTGATATTGATCCAGCTATCATGGAATTTATCGCAAAGAAAGAAAACCTGGATATCGCAGGCGTTATGAACGTACTGAACAAGAAGTCTGGTGTACAGGGTATCTCCAAAGTATCCAGTGACTTCCGTGATCTGGAAAGCGGAATGGAAGCAGGCAACAAGCTTTGTGCAGCAGCACTGGAAGTATTCTGCTACAGAGTAGCAAAATACATCGGATCTTATGTAGCAGCTATGAACGGTGTAGATGCCATCGCATTTACAGCAGGTATCGGTGAGAATGCTCCTCTGGTACGCGAAAAAGTTCTGGCTTACTTAGGATATCTTGGAATTTCTCTGGATGCAGAAGCAAACGGAAAACGTGGAGATGACTGCGTGATCTCTACAGCTGATTCTAAGGTAAAAGTTGCAGTCATTCCTACAAACGAAGAACTTGCAATCTGCCGCGAGACAGTAGCTTTAGTATAAATTCAGTTGGAACATTTAGAGCGTGGCAGATTGCTGCCACGCTCATTTTGCAAATTATGTAAATTTGTGATTGACAAATGAAAGACTGATAGTTATAATATTCAGGTATGGATAGGATAGGAGGGCATTATGCAGGTTGATTTACATGATATTTTGAAAATCGACGGGAAAAAGATGCAGGTAAATGCTGAACTGGAGATGGATCACTTCCATGGAATGTTTGGTGATTATCCTATCGTTCGTAAGAGTCCGGTATCTCTGGAGATTGTGAACAAAGGAGATCGGAACTTACAGATAAAGGGAAGTTCAGAAGTTGTTCTGGCTATTCCCTGTGACCGGTGTCTGGAAGAAGTTGACACGCGGATTCCGCTTGATTTCGAGAAAGAAGTTGATATGAAGCTGGATGAAGAAGAACGGGTTCAGGCATTGGATGAACAGTATTTTATAGAAGGATACAATCTGGATGTGGATAAGCTTGTCTGTTCAGAGATACTGGTAAGTTGGCCATCAAAGGTATTATGTAAGGAGGACTGCAAAGGACTCTGCAATACCTGCGGGACCAATTTGAATCTGAAGACTTGCGATTGTGAGCCTACAGATTTGGATCCCAGGATGGCACAGATCCAGGAAATCTTTAACAAATTTAAGGAGGTGTAAACCATGTCAATCTGTCCAAAGAATAAATCTTCTAAAGGTAGAAGAGACAAGAGAAGAGCTAACTGGAAGATGGTAGCTCCAAACCTTGTAAAATGCAGCAAGTGCGGCGAACTGATGATGTCTCACAGAGTATGCAAGAACTGCGGTACTTACAACAAAAAAGAGATCATCGCTCAGGACTAATTAGAAAAGAGATAGAATCAAGGGTTAAGTCAGTACGACTTAGCCCTTTTCTATTTTTTCCTTGTTTTGATTGAGTTCACAGAAAACATAGGCTATAATGATTCTAACCTATTTATAAGGGAAGAATAGTTTGAAAGATAAGACAGGAGAAAAAATGCTGACAGATGAACGGTTATATGAGCGTTATTTTCTTGGTGAAAAAGAAGCTGCGGAGCAATTGGTGATACGATATGGAGATTCACTGATTCGTTATATCAGTGGGTATATTTCTGATTATCATGAGTCGGAGGATCTGATGATTGAGGCGTTTGCCCAGATGTTTGCGAAAAAACGACCGGTTACAGAGGACCATTGCTTTAAAGCCTACCTTTATAAAACATCGCGAAATCTGGCGCTGCGTCATAATAAGAAAAAGAGATTTCCATTACTGGAACTGCATCAGACGAGATTTGAGATGTCCGGAGTCATGAGTGCGGATGCAGATTTGCTAAGGAAGGAACAGAACCGCCACCTGTTCCAGGCATTGGAACAGGTGAAAGAGGAGTATCGGGAAGTTCTGTACCTGCTATATTTTGAAGAGATGAAATATGAAGAGGCGGGAAGGGTTATGGGCAAAAGTGTACCACAGATTACCAATCTCGCTCACAGAGCGAAAAAAAGTATAAAGAAAATTCTGGAAAGGGAGGGATTTACCTATGCGCACCAATGAAGAACGAATGAATCTGATCTTTAGCAGAGCAGAAGAGATTCAGAAAGAGCAGCAAAAAAGAAAACAGCGTTGGATAGAAGTTGGATGTGTAGCTGCCTGTATGGTGCTGATCATCGCACTTGGTATTGGTATGCCAGGGATTATGGGACATGCGGTATCCGGGTCTGTAACGCATAATTCAGGTGCAGCCAGCCTGATTGCCAGTCAGGCTCAGCTGGGGTACATTGTAGTTGGAATTTTTTCCTTTGCTTTGGGCTGTATTACGACGATTTTATTATATCGTATCAAGGAACGCAGAAAAGATCAGACGGAGCGCAAGTTATGAGTTTTGAAGTGATAGATAATGGTATTCAGGTTGGACTATTTCTGTTGTTTGCTTTGTTTTCGCTGATTCATGGAATGCGTAAGCAGGATCGCAGATTCTGGATTCTGTCCGGATGTTACGCCTGTTTTTCTATGGGGACCTTATATTATCTGCTTTATCTGGTGATTATGGGAAAAGTGCCGCAGGTCTTCTACGTATCAGAGATTGCCTGGATGGCATCATATCTGTTCTTGCTGGCACTGTGTCTGATGATAACGGGAAAATGTCAGAAGCGGCATTCTATAGTGGCCTGTGTATTAACTGCAACAGAGGCGGCAGTTGTCATAGGAAAGCGGATTTTTGGACCATCTTATCCTTTTTCTATTATTTTTGCTATGGTAACCGGTGTGATCTTTTATCATGCGGTACTGGATGTGCAAGAGAACAGGAGGGAAATCAGTTTTTCTATGATTGGATTGATTGTATGGCAGCTGCTCCTTTATATTGTGTCAGAACATATAAGAGATTATACACAGTTCAACCTTTATTTTGCAGTAGACTTCCTTTTGATGGCAACCATGTGTAGTTTGTTTTTCTGGCTGAAAAAGGAGGAAAGTGAATGAGTTATCTGGAGAATATTCTGGTCTGTATTGGTGTGCCATTTCTGCTTGCGCTTCTTTTTGTAAAAGGGAAACAGAAAGAATATTTGGGATTTATTCTTTGCGGGATGTGCTGCTCTCTACTGGCCGCTTATGTAACCAGCTTTTTTATGGCAATCTATGGTGCTGACGCACTGGTTACATCGGTAGAGATTACGCCAGTCTGTGAAGAAATTCTGAAATTTCTACCGTTTTTGCTGTGGCTTTTGATCTTTGAACCGCAGCAGGAAGAAATCTTATCTGCAGCAATGTTCATAGCGATAGGATTTGCCACTTTTGAAAATATCTGCTATCTTGCAGAAAATGGTGCTCAGAATTTTTACTTTCTCTTTCTTCGCGGAATTGCTGCCGGAGCCATGCATCTGTGTGGTGGAATTGCTGCCGGATATGGTATAGGCTTTGTATTTCAAAGGTTATGGCTTCGGGTAATTGGAACCATCGGCATTCTTGGATTTTGCATTGTCTTTCATGGAATCTATAATCTGCTGGTGACAGCCGGAGGAACATGGCAGAGATGCGGATATCTGTTTCCTGTCATCTGTATTATGCTTGTATATATCATACGTTTATTACGAAATCACTTACAGAGAAATCCGTAAGTGATTTTTTATTATAAAAAATCAGCAATCAGGTGAAAGGTTTTTCTTTTTTAGGACTTTTTATAAGTATAGAACAACTTTGTCTATGCATGAGAGTGTGAACGGGAGGAAAGGAAATGAAGAGAAAACGAAGACAGCGCTGGATCGCTATGCTGATGGCAGTGGTCATGCTGGCCAGCACAATGGGAAGCACCGGGCTGGCACAGTCGCTGCAGACGGAAAGCCATGCAGCACAGGATCATAGATCGACACGGGAGACAGAGACAACCGCGGAAGAGATCATATTGCCTGATCGTGTAAAAGAATGGGGAGAGGAATATGAGACAGCTGCTACACAACAGGAAGCAGATGCGCTTCGGACGCAGGATGAATCGAAGAATCTGCTGATTACTGCAAAAGAGTGTACATTGTCTGGACTGGACTATGGTGAAATTGCAGCGTCTGCTACAGATAAGCTGGATCTGTCAGATGTGAAAGCAAAAAGATTTACAGCAGATCAGGTCAGTGAACTGCGGCTAAGCGGAACAGAACTGGAACAGCTGTATGTCCAGACTGTAAAGGGCCAGAGTGTGACGTTGCGTATGGATGCAGAGACAAAGATTCCGGAAATCTTTCTGGAAGGAGAAGGAAGTGTCCTGCTGGAAGGCAATGGCGCACTGGGTATCGTACGCATGACAGGTGCATTAGAAGAGGTAACTGTCAGAGCCACATGTTCTGTGATCAATGAATCTGGACAGCCGGTTCAGCTTGAAATGCCGGACGGAGATCAGATGACACTGGCGGCTGATCAGCAGGAGGAACTGGTGCTGTCATCTTACCAGGTGACTTTTATAGCAGACGGACAAATCTATGACAGCAAAATGGTGAAGCCTGGGGAAACCATTCCTTTCCCGGAACAGAATCCGGAAAAAGATGGATTTATTTTCACAAGCTGGTATAAAGATGAGGCGTTTACGGAAAACTGCTCCCAGTTTGCAGTGGCAGAAGGAGAGACTACACTTTATGCAAGATTTGTGGATGCATCGGAGGCAATCGAAGTAACCTTTGATACCATGGGAGGCCGTGAACTGGAGCCACAGATCTTCGCAAAGGGAGAAAATCTGTTAACCAGACCGATCAATGAGATTTATACCGAGAAGGAAGGATATACATTTGGCGGCTGGTGTACAGATCCGGAATGTACCACAGCATTTTCCTATACAGAGCCACTGGAAGAGTCTCTGACGCTGTATGCTTTCTTTGTATCAGAAGAGGCGCAGGAAACAGAAAAAGACGGAACATCAGCAGACCTGGCAGATTTTGACTGGCAGGGAACCATCCCACTTCGGACAGAAAAAGAAATGACTTTGGATGAAGTGAAAACAAATGTCCGTGTAGAGGCTGGTTCAGGTGCGCTGGATCCGGAGCTGGATATTACTGAGACAGAAAATGGATTTGCTATTTCCGGATCTTATTATGAAAAAGATGGTGAGACAGGATTTGAACCGGGAGCAACCTTCAGCATTATTGTATCTGGAGGTGTGCATTTTGCAGATTATTCAGATGATACCGATACGGCAGTAGTATCTGTATATAAAAAGCAGGTAGAAGTAGTCGGCTTTTCTGATGATATGACCTATGTGCTCTGGGATGATGTGATGGAATATCAGCCGGTGGTATCTGTGGATGAAGCATCTGAAGAAGAGATGGATTTAGAGACAGAAACATTTTCTGAGACAGAGAAAATAGAAGAAACAGAATTGGAAACTGTCGCAGAAGAGGGATCAGAAACAGAGACAGAAAGCAATCAGGCGGTAGCGGATCCTGATGGTGCAGATGCCGGGGAAGTGGAAGAGGCAGCGTACATTCCTGGTGAAATTCTGGTAAAAAACAGTGATACCACATATCAGGAAGGCGATATAGTAGCCTTCTATGATGGTGAGATCGGCAGAGACGAAAAAAATATTGATGCATATACAGAAGGCTCTTTTGATGGATATGTCCTGTTTGCACAGATTCTGAGCGTGGAAGATACGGCAGATGGGGTACATCTGACTTATGGATATGCCAGCCCGGAGGATTACCTGGCAGACTTCGATGTTCACGTTACGGATGATGTAGAGATGGATCAGCAGCTGTCGGAGGAAGATCTGGAAGTACTGACATCCAGACTTTCCAGGCAGGTAGAAGAAAATGAAGAACTGAAGGCTCAGATGCTGGTATCTGTCATGAGTGCACCGGAGACACAGGATATGCTGGATGACCTGTACGGGGAAGGCACGTATGCACTGGCAGGTATGACGGCAACTCTGACACCTGGCAGGCCGGTGGTGAAGCTGAAAGTATCGGGCAGTGAAGTGACGGCAAACATCAGCATTTCTGCGACTGCCAATATTAAAAAAGACGGTAAGAATATGCTGACTGTTCAGCCGAAGCTGTCCTTTACCCAGTCTTTGTCCGTGAAGACGAATGTAGACGGTGGCAAAGTCTGGATCGATATGTCTGTGACGATCCGGTCCATGTCAAAGATTGAACTGACTGTTACCGCTACTACTGGTGGAAAAACAACCGTATTCTCCAAAGCAAAGGACACCTTAAGTGAGATTGTCAAACCGGAAGGAATCGCAGAAGGCGATTATGAATCCTATGATCAGTCTGTATCAGACCTGATGGATACTATGAACTCCATCGTGGCAACCTCTTTGAAATATAATGATCTTTTTGATATCCTGCTTCTGAATCTGAAATTCTCTTTCTATGGAATTATAACCGTAGGCTTTGAGGTTCATCTGGTAGGACAGGTGGGAGTCCTGGCAACTTTTGGCGTAGAGATCGTAGCCAGAAGCGGGGAACGCATCGGCTTCAAATACAACTTCCTGAAATTCAAAGGAAGCTCCTATACGGAGAAACTGGAGAGCTCCGTAACCAACAATATTTATCTGATTGGAAAGGTAGGAGTCCGCGTGGGACTGCGGCTGACGTTGTCAGTAACCATGTGTGGAATTGCCACGGCCTATATAACCGGAAGCCTGTATGCCTATGCGGAGCTGACAGGCCTGTTCTTCAATACTACGAATCTTTTGAGCGGAGCCAATACGAATCTTGGAGCATTAAAGTTTGAGGTAGGTATTGATGTTGTAGTATCCCTTGGTCTGAAAGTAAGACTGATTTTCAAGACCATACGCAAGAACTGGACGGTCTATACCGGACGCTGGCCATTGTGGTCCACCTCCGTATCCAGCAGCATGAGCTATATGGATGAAGAGGGGATGACAAAGCTCTGGGAAAAATCCAGTGCGAATGCAGATCATAAGACCGTATTCGGATTTGAAACCATTCCGATGAAGACCTGGAACCTGATGGGCGGAAAATGCCAGAAGAACAATCTTCTTTGCGCAAAATCATCCGGTAAAGGTGCGAAGATCACTTTATCGGTGAAGAATCTTATGATAAATGGAGAGGCAATCCCGGAAGGAGATGCCAGAAATGCATTATTTACCGTGGGCGATTCATCGAAGGGACAGAATCCGGGATTCATCTATATGGATGAAAAGGTTGCAGAAGAACAGCTGTGCGAAGAGGCAGAGCTGGATCTGGAAGTTACTTATGAAAATAACAGTTCCTCCGCACTGGTGAAGAAACAGACCAAAACATTCCATTTGAAAAAGAAATGTGCGCTGGCAACAACGACACAGAATGTGAAGATTGTATTGAATGACTGGTGTGCAAGAAACTGGGGACTGAGTGCGGCTGACTGGGATAACAAAGTGGTGTATGAGACATCCTTTACCTCAACACATAATCTGGGAAGAGCTTATGAGCCAACTGCGACGGGAACACTGAATCTGGGAGAAATTGTTGCAAAGGTACAGAGTGAATATCCGGAAATCAGTCAGTACACCTGTGAATGGATGGAACCATCTCCTTCCCAGAGCGGTGTGATACAGTATAGTGTGCCGCAGATCAGCAGCTTCTGCTATATGACACCTGCCAATGGAGTCGTGCGCTATGATGTGCGTCCACAGACGGATGCGTATGATGTGACCTATTATCTGTATGTCCGCAGATTTGAAGGATATGAGGATTCGATTCGTTATCATATCAATCTGAAAGGGGACGATGCAGAGGATACTTATACCTTCCAGGTAGCGCCAAGTGCATATGGTAAATCATTGACATTTACAAAAGAAGCAGAACACAGTTATCTTCTGGAAACAAGACGTACACAATTCGATGGCAGCAGGCAGCCTCTGATGATGTCAGTAAATGAGGAAGCGGCAGCAAAGACCGGATTTACCCTGACAGGACGGGAATATCAGCAGGATGTTTACTTTGATATTACCATTGGCAAGCCAATACTGGGTATTCAACTCGGTGAAGGAGTGAAAGGATATCAGTTTACAGATGAGAAGCTGAATGGAGAAGATGGCATCAAACCAGGAAGTAAAGTGGAGCTTCAGGTAGAACTGGAAGAAGGCTATGGAGGACTGGAAGTAACTTCAGAAAATGAAGATGTGACGTTCCAGATCAGTGACAATAAAGTAAGCTTTATCATGCCAAACAGCGATCTGTCCATTGTACTGCGTGCTTATCGGCTGCACAGCATTACTTATCTGTACCAGTATGGTGGCTATGGAACCTACAAAAAAGTCTATTTTGCAGAAAATGAAGTAACAAAGAAGGTGGAAGATCCGAAGATTGACGGATTGACGTTCCGTGGCTGGTACACATCTGCAGATGGCAGTGGGGAAGCATATCAGTTTGGCGAAAAACTGCTGACAGATGTGACCTTATATGCAGACTGGACCTGTGACGTAACCGTGCATTTTACACCTGCAAAAGGAAAGGCAGCATATCTGACAGGGTCAGAAGATGCGCCGGAAGAACATCTGATTTTTGAAAATGACACACAGGAATATTTTGCATTTACCTATTCTACATTAAGACCGGGAGAAAAACTGCTGAATATTCAGATTCCGGAATATGACGGATATCAGTTTATGGGATGGTACACCAATGACGAATTTTCAGGTAAACCGATCAATCTGGAAACATACCGTCTGTCAGGTGGCATGGATCTCTATGCGCGCTGGGCGAAGATGGTTGCCGTAAACTTTGACCGCAATGATGGAACGGATGCACCGCTCTATGCGGAAACAACGGGATTTGTAGGATATCCAATCACGATCATTCCGGATGCACCGGAAAGACAGTATTATACCTTTACCGGATGGTACAAAAATAAGGCAGCAACCGTAGCTTTTGATGTGCAAAACGATACGATTACCGGTAATACAACCCTTTATGCGGGCTGGAAGGCAACCACTTATGCGATTACCTACGATCTTGCAGGTGGGACAGAAGCGGCGGAAAATCCGACAACCTACACTACAGAAGATACGATCACACTAACTGCACCAACCAGAGAAGGATATACATTCGCTGGCTGGACGGGAACCGGTCTGAAGGAGGCTACCTTAGAGGTTATGATAGAGCCGGGAACCGGCGGCGATCGCAGCTATACCGCAGAATGGTCACCGATTGAGTATTCCATAGAATACAAGAGAGCTTTCGACAATCTGAATAATCCGGTATCTTACAATATAGAAAGCGACGAGATTATTCTGAAACAGCCAACCAGAGAAAAGTATGAATTTGCGGGCTGGACAGGAACGGGACTTGACCAGCCAACCATGGAAGTACATATTCCGAAAGGTTCTATGGGTGACAGAATATATACAGCTACCTGGTCCACAGAAGATGAAGTTTTAAGTATTCTGGAAAGAGTTGCTGTCATCGCGGGAGATTATCCATATAATGAAGAACTGGCAGCATACCTGAGTCAGGAAAGCTTTATGACAGATACGATTCATATTGATTATGAGGAACTGGAAGGAAAACTGGCACAGAACGTAGAGAAGAAATTAATGGAGCTGATCAAAGCAGATGCATCGATTGGAGCTTACAGTGATCATATTCAGTTAAAACTGAGTCTGGATAAAGAATCTACGGATCGGGACAGAAATCCGGCTGTACAGAAATATGGCTTTCGGATTGAGGCGATGTATGTAGACGATGATGGCAAGCCAGCATCAGAAGAACCGGTGACATTTAATTATGCTGCAACATTGAATAAAATGATACCGAACATTGTTGCATGGCCAGAAGCTTCCAAGCTTCAGTATAATCAGGAGGTTGGACTCAGTGAGTTGACGGGTGGAAGTGCACAGTACATTTTTGAAAATCTGGAAATACCTGTTTGGGGAAACTTTGACTGGAATACAGACGAAAAAGAGAAAATCCCGTTTGGAGGAAATAACGGAACCGCGGCATCTTCCTATAAAGTGACCTTTACGCCAAAGCAGACAGAATGCTATGCAACCGTAGAAGGAACAGTCGGAATTCTCACTCAGACGAGATTAACGGTCGTGGGAAAGACGAATGACAGAGACTATATTCCGGGAGAAACAACAGCGACAGGAACAGCAACTCTTGTCTATGCAGATGAGGCTGGCAATCCGACAGACAGAAAATGTAATGTAACTGGATTGTTAAAGGAAGGCACCTGGTCATTTAAAGATGATAAGGCGGAAGAGAACAAAGAGGTTACTTACTCTGGATATGGTCTGAATCAGGATAAGAATACCAGTTCAGATTACGGAGAAAACGCATATGTACTGGTGAATAGCACCGTGATTTCTCGCGCAACAATTCGTCAGGTACAGCAGGACAATGTGAAAATTAAAATCACTGCACCGACAACGGAGAGTCCGAATTATGAATATGGTATTGAGCTTGGAAATGTAAAATTAACAGGTGGTGCTGTACAATATCAAAAGGATGACGGAACATGGTTGTCAGTTGACGGAACCTGGGATTGGAAAAATACGTCTGATAAAGAAAAGAAACCGGCAGCAGGAACAAACACAGTTACAGCAGCCTTTACACCGGATGAGAAGTACCATAACGGATATGGAACTTTTGAGGCAGAAGTATCTGTCACCATACAAAAAGCAAAAGTATCGGTTCCGACAATAGCGGATCTGACTTATAACGGTGCGGGGCAGACTGCAAGTGTGCCAGTATCCAGTTACTACAAGGTAAAAGAAAATCCTTCCAATACAAATGCAGGAACCTACACGGTAAAACTGGAACTGACCGATTCGGCTAATTATGAATGGGAAGGCAGCAGCAGTGAAAAAGTAACAATAGATGGAATAGCTGCGACAATTTCCTATCAGATTCTGCAGGCGGAAATAACGGTTGATACAAGAAAAGCTTCTACAGAACTGATCCAATATGGACAAAAGTTAACGGCTGAAAGCAAAGATCAGACAGCAACTGTGAATGGTGTAGAAAATGTGAAGACAGAATTAACCGCGAAAGGAAAAGTCAGAGATTATAGTGCTACATTTAAAAATGCTTCCGGTGAAGATACAAGTGTAAATGGAACCTGGGCATGGATAACAACAACGGATGGAAAGGTACAAATTAAATCTGACGATGGAAAAGAAAAAACGGTATCACAACCGTTGACAGTTGGAACTTATCAGGTAAAGGCTCAGTTTATACCAAATAACAGTGATGGAAATTTGAAGTCTGCTGAAGCATATATTCCGGTTACGGTACAGAAAGCTACACCATATACCGGAAATGTGACATTAACAGCGGAACTGTATCAAAAAGCTGTAGGAGAAGAGTATAAGTTATCGGATGCATTTATTTCATCGTCACAAAGAGTTAAAAACCCATATACTGGAAATCTGATAACTGGAAACTGGAAATGGGATGATCCTGAAATTGTACCAGAAGACCAAAAATCATATGGGGTGACGTTTGAACCAGATGATCAAAACTATAATACGAAAAGCGGTACGTGTCTGGTAAAATATACGAGCACCAGGAAAGTAACGGGAGTAATTACAGGATTGCAGAAATACGATGGAACAAATTCCGGTACGACAGGAGACCAAACAATTGATCAGATTATTCTTGGGGAAACACAGGTTATTGACATATCTGTAAAAAATTGGAAAGGTGATGATACAGTATACATAAGAAAAATTGTAGCTGAATTTAATGGTAAAACGTGTGAGGTAGAGTTTGATAAACAACAAAGTGCTCAAGGCATTTTAATATTGCGTGATACTAAGGATACAACACATTTCACGATTTCTTTTGGTGAAACACTGAAAAGTAGTATGAGAATTACAATTCTGGTTTGTAGCGAACAGTATTTTACGTCTTTAAAAACCACTAAAAATGCCAAATTGAAAGCCCGTATAATGGAGCCTGAAACAGAACTTTCAACAGAAATCATTACGGAATCACAGACTTCATCACAGGATACCGAATCTTCTGAACCGGAAAGTACAACATCTAATCCTGCTGTACCGGAGACAACGATGACAGAGAGTCCGACCACAGAGACAACAGCACCGGAGACTCAGACTCCGGAAACAGAACCACCTCAGACACAGGCTCCAGAGACTTCTGCACCGGAAACGGTAGCCCCGCAGCCGGAAACACCGGCACCACAAACAGAGAAGCCGGCATCAGAAACAGCGGCGCCACAAACGGAGCAGCCAGCATCAGAAACACCGGCGCCACAAACGGAGCAGCCGGCACCGGAAACGGCAGCAGCTCAGGCAGAAACTTCTGCTCCTCCACAGCCAGCCGAGACGCAGGCGGCAGATACACAGGCTATTGAAGGTGTAGAATCGGTACAGAATAGTGGTGACTCATGAGAAGAACAGCAGGTATTCTATTTGGTATTTTTCTAACGATGCCCCTCACAGCGGGGGCATCGGCAGAAGGGAAAGCTATGGAAACGGTGACAGAACCAGTGACAATCTGTATTCTGGATTCTGGCTGCAATTTGCCAGACGGACAGGGAAAGAATTATCTGGAGGGTACAGAGGATCTGACGGATCAGGAAGGACATGGAACTTGTGTATATGAAATTCTAAAAGAAACGGCACCAGATGTAGATATTTATATGTTGAAATGCTTTAACAGTAGTATGGCGTTGACTCAAAATACGCAGGAAACTGGTGGTGAGCACTCGAAGGCCACAGATATAGGTTCGGCTATTATTCAGGCTATTTATGATGCAGTGGACATATATGATGCTGATATCATCAATATGAGCTGGACTTTGAATCAGGATAATGAAGAACTGCATGAAGCCATGACATATGCGGCTGGACGGAATGTATTGCTGGTAGCTGCAGCAGGAAATTTGTCACTGTCTACACCTCTTGGCAGTGAGGTCTACCCGGCTGCATGGAAAGAGGTGATAGGTGTGTCCGGTGCAGATCTGAATGAACAGGGAGAGCCAGTCAGCTCTCTCTGGTATCTGCAAAGCGATGCTGTATTTGTATCCGCAGATGGCAATTATCAGGGTGAGAAAGGATCTTCTTATGCTGCACCCAGAATCAGTGGCATATTAGCAAATTATCTGTCTGAAGTGTCAAATGAGAATCATACGAAAGGAACAGCAGAAGAATATCTGAAAGGGATCGCAGTGGATGCAGGCGATCCGGGATATGACACTACATTTGGATGGGGATATGTAGAAGCAAGCTGAATCTGCAGTCAGGTAATGGCTATCCGTAGGAGATTTGGCCTCGGAAACTAAGAAACAAGCAGAATCCGCGGTCAGGTATCGGCTATCCGTAGTCGAACCGGCCCCGGAAAGTAAGAAGCAAGCTAAATCTGCAGTCAAGTATCGGATATCCGTAGGTGAACCGACCCCGGAAACTAAGAAACAAGCAGAATCCGCGGTCATGTATCGGATATCCGCAGGCGAACCGACCCCGGAAACTAAGAAACAAGCAGAATCCGCAGTCAGGTATCGGCTATCCGTAGGAGAACTGGCCCCGGAAACTAAGAAACAAGCAGAATCCGCGGTCAGGTAATGGATATCCAGAGATGAACCGGCCCCGGAAAGTAAGAAGCAAGCGGAATCCGCGGTCAGGTATCGGCCATGTATCGGCTATTTGTAGGTGACCGGCCCCGGAAAGTAAGAAGCAAGTTAAATACGTGGCCATGTAATGGATATCCGCAGGCGAACCGACCCCGGAAAGTAAGAAGCAAGCTGGATCCGCGGTCAGGTAATGGATATCCGCAGACGAACCAACCCCGGAAAGTAAGAAGCAAGTTAAATCCGCAGTCAGAACCTGGAAAAGGGGCATCGCTATCTTCATACAGCAGCACAAAAAATGCCAGAATATTCTGGCATTTTTTGATGTAGACAGGAGCTGCCGGCATTCTTGTTGCTGCAGAATAAAAACTGTTGATTTTTATATGGATGTCTTGTATGATGATAGTTGTGAAACAGGAGGTAGATGATGCAGGAAAAAATTAAGGTGGCAGTTGATGCAATGGGCGGAGACAATGCCCCTGTAGAGCCTATTAAAGCAGCAGTAGAAGCTGTGAATGAAAATCCGGATATCAGAGTTGTTCTGGTTGGAAAAGAGGAAGTTATTCAGAGCGAGTTGAAAAAATATACTTATGACCCACAGCGTATTGAGATTACAAATGCATCAGAAGTAATCGAGACGGGTGAGCCTCCGGTGAATGCAATCCGTAAGAAGAAGGATTCATCCATTGTAGTTGGAATGAATATGGTAAAGCATGGGGAAGCCGATGCGATCATATCCTCAGGAAGTACCGGAGCTGTTCTGGTTGGAGGACAGTTGATCGTTGGAAGAATCAGAGGAATTGAGAGACCGCCGCTGGCACCGTTGATTCCGACAGAAAAGGGAGTAGCACTTCTGATTGACTGTGGAGCCAATGTAGATGCCAGACCTTCTCATCTGGTACAGTTCGCAAAGATGGGATCCATTTACATGGAGAATGTAGTTGGCATTAAGAACCCGAGAGTCGGACTGGTGAATATCGGAGCAGAAGAAGAGAAGGGAAATGCGCTGGTAAAAGAGACGTATCCATTATTGAAGGAATGTAAGGATATTAATTTTATTGGGAACGTGGAAGCGAGAGATATTCCATCCGGTGTCTGTGATGTAATTGTCTGTGAAGCATTTGTGGGAAATGTCATTCTTAAATTATATGAAGGTACATCATCTGCATTAGTACGCCAGATAAAAAAGGGCATGATGAGTACCCTTCGTTCCAAGATCGGAGCACTTATGGTGAAGCCGGCATTGAAGAATACATTGAAGACGTTTGATGCATCCCAGTATGGCGGGGCACCGATGCTTGGATTAAAGGGACTGGTCGTAAAGACTCATGGAAGTGCAACAAGCAAAGAAATCAAACATGCAATTTTCCAGTGTACGCAATTCAGCAAAGAGCGTATTAACGAGAAAATAAAAGAACATATTCTTGAAGAGACAAATTAGGAGGTACAATTATGGAACTTGAAAAACTTCAGAAAATCATTGCAGAGGTTATGAATGTGGACGAGGAAGAGATCACAATGGATACCACGTTTGTGGATGATCTGGGTGCTGACTCTCTGGATGTATATCAGATCATCATGGGCATTGAAGAAGAGTTTGATATTGAGATTCCGAATGAAGAAGCTGAAAAGATCGTTTCTGTAGGAGATGCGGTAGAAGCTATCAAGAACGCAATTGATGCGTAAGTTTGATCTTTGAGGGTGCCGTTTTTGTGCACCCTCTTTTTATGATATCAGGGTTAAAAGGTCTGAATCCACGTGAGCTTGCTCATAAGTGGATGAAAGACCTTGGAACCCGCCCAATATGAGCATAAAAGTGGGATTTTAATCCCACGATATGCGAATAGTGGGGAGGATTGTGGGAGTGCGAAGCACGAAGCAATCCGTAGCTATCATACAAGATAAATTATGAGGTGAAACATGAACAGAGATTTAAAAGAACTGGAAGGAAAGATTGGCTATACTTTTCAGAATAAGGAACTGATGGAAAATGCGATGCGACACAGTTCCTATGCCAATGAAACCAGAAAAAAATTAAAAGACAATGAACGTCTGGAGTTCCTGGGAGATGCAGTGTTGGAACTGTCCAGCAGCGAATTTATTTTTGAAAATTATCCGGCTATGCCAGAAGGGGACATGACCAAGCTACGCGCCAGTATTGTGTGTGAACCGACCCTGGCTCAGTGTGCGGCAGTGATCGAACTGGGATCTTTCCTGCGTCTCGGAAAGGGAGAAGAACTGACCGGCGGACGATTCCGTGATTCCATTGTTTCTGATGCCATGGAGGCATTGATCGGTGCCATTTATTTGGATGGTGGTTTTGCTAGTGCAAAAGAATTTGTATATGAATTTATTTTAAATGATATAGAGAATAAAAAACTCTTTTATGATAGCAAAACTATCCTGCAGGAGATTGTACAGAGTTCCTTTAAAGGGCAGCCGATGTCATATCATCTGGTGAGAGAGGAAGGCCCGGATCACGATAAGACATTTGTCATGCAGTTATTTATCGGGGACAAGGGCTTTGAAGAAGGAAGTGGCAGGACAAAAAAAAGCGCAGAGCAGCAGGCAGCTTATCGAACGATCATCACCCTGAAAGGACAAGCAAAATAGATGTATTTAAAAAGCATAGAAGTGCATGGATTCAAATCCTTTGCAAATAAGCTGAAGTTCCAGTTTCATAATGGAATTACCGGTATTGTAGGACCAAATGGAAGTGGAAAGAGCAATGTAGGTGATGCTGTCAGATGGGTGCTTGGCGAACAGAGCGTGAAGCAGCTGCGTGGTTCAAACATGCAGGATGTTATTTTTTCCGGTACAGAGAATCGAAAACCGCTGGGATTCGCCATGGTATCCATTACGCTGGATAATTCAGATCATCAGCTTCCGGTAGATTATAACGAGGTTACAGTAACCAGAAGGCTGTATCGTTCCGGTGAAAGCGAATATCTGATCAATGGTACAGCATGCCGTCTCCGTGACGTGAAAGAACTTTTTTATGATACCGGTATCGGTAAGGAAGGATATTCCATTATCGGTCAGGGACAGATCGATAAGATCTTAAACGGTAAACCGGAAGAGAGACGAGAGCTGTTTGATGAGGCAGCCGGAATCGTGAAGTTCAAACGGCGCAAGCTGTCTGCTCAGAAAAAACTGGAAGATGAGAATAACAATCTTACCCGTATCAATGATATTTTGTCGGAACTTACCCGTCAGGTGGGACCTCTGGAGCGTCAGGCGGAAAAGGCAAAAATCTACCTGAAAAAAAGAGATGAATTAAAACAGCTGGATATTAATATGTTTTTACTGGAAAAGGAACGAATGTCTGGCCAGCTGAAGGATGTAGAGAATAAAATCCTGATTTCCGATCATGATATGGAAACGGTGAAGAACAAGCTGGAACAGATCCGTGCCGAGTACGAGAAGATTGAACAGGAACTGGAAACTCTGGATCAAACGATTGAAGAAAAGAAGAATGAACTGAATCAGGGGCGTATGGTGAAACAGCAGCTGGAAAATCAGATTGAGCTGTTGAAAGAACAGATTCGTTCGGCTTCCATGAATGATGAGCATTTTCAGAGCCGTATGGCTGGAATTGAAGAATCTTTGAAAAGTTGTCAGCAGGAACTGACAACGGAAGAAAAGAACAATGAAGGCCTGAAAAAAGAACTGGAAGAAGCAGCGGAAAAAGAACAGAGGTGCACAAAGCAGCTTCAGGAAATCACAGAACAGGCAGAGCAGCTGGAGAAACAGATTGCGTCGGGTCGAAACGAGCTGATTACGTTACTGAATGAACGGTCTAATACAAAGGCCAGAATGCAGCGTTTTGAGACCATGAAGGAACAGATTCAGATCCGGAATTCCCAGCTGACCCAGCGGATGCTGTCGGCAAAGACAGAGCAGAATCGGCGTGAGACAGTGCGAGCCGGCTATCAGAAGGAATATGAAGCCATCACAGCGAAGATCCATGAACTGACGGAAGAGAATACCCGTATTGAAGAAGGCATCAATGAGATACAAAAAGAACTGATTGCCAGTTCCAGGGAACTGGAAGCGACTAAGGAAGATTATAGCCGGAATGTTTCCAGACTGGAAGCACTGAGAAATATGACAGAGCGCTATGACGGTTATGGCAACAGTATCCGCCGTGTTATGGAGAAAAAGGACAGTGTATCCGGTATCTATGGAGTGGTTGCTGATCTGGTCAAGACAGAAAAGAAGTATGAAGCGGCCATTGAGACTGCTCTTGGCGGCAGTATCCAGAATATTGTTACGGATAATGAAAATACAGCCAAATCCATGATCGAATATCTGAAAAGAAATAAGTTTGGTCGTGCAACATTTTTGCCATTAAGTGCCATCCGTAAAAAAGGCGGACTGGGTAATGATCAGGCATTATATGAACCGGGAGCCATTGGTGTGGCCAGTACGCTGGTAGATACCGATGACCGATATGAGACGCTGGTGGAATATCTGCTGGGTAAGACTCTGATCGTGGATCACATTGATCATGCGATTGCGATTTCCAGAAAGTATCGTCAGTCTCTGCGCATTGTTACGCTGGAGGGTGATCTGTTAAGCCCGGGTGGTTCCATGTCTGGTGGTGCCTTTAAGAATTCCAGTAATTTGTTGGGCCGAAGAAGAGAAATGGAAGACCTGGAGGAGAAAGTTCGGTCATCAAAAGAGCGTGTTTTGCAGCTCCAGAAACAGATTGAAGAGATCCGGCAGAAGCGTACCAGGGAACGGGAAGAACTGGTGAAGCGGACGGAGCAGATGCAGGCAGAGTATCTGAATCAGAATACATTGAAACTGAAGCTGCAGGAGATCCAGACACAGAATGCAAAAATGCTCTCGGATCATAAGTCTCTGCAGAATGAGGTGAATGAGATTCAGCAGCAGATGGCAGAGATTGAAGAAGAACATGTGCAGATTGAAAAGGAAATGGACCTTTCCAGAGAACAGGAAGCACAGCTGGAGACACAGATCAAAACATGGCAGTCCAGACTGGAGGAGAAAAAGGCAGATCAGGAAGAACGGAACCGGGTTTGCAACGAAGTACATACACAGACCATGGCTCTTCACCAAAAGGAAGAGTTCATTTATCAGAATCTGCAGCGTATTCACAGCGAAGAAGAGCATTTGCTGGAAGAAAAGAAAAGTCTTCAGGAGAATCTGTCCGGTTCCAAAGAAGATATAGAGAAAAAAGAAGCGCAGATTCAGGAAATTCAGGAATCCATTCTTCATGCACAGCAGGCAGAAACAGATACGGAAAAAGTACTGAGTCAGTTTACGGAAGAACGAAATGAAAAAAATCGTTCCCATAAAGAATTTTTCCAGGTGAGAGAAGATCTTAGTAATCAGCTCAGCGATCTGGATAAAGAACATTTCCGACTGGATAACCAGAAAGAACGACTCAGTGATTATCTGGAGCGTCAGATTAACTACATGTGGGAAGAATATGAACTGACAGCCAGTGAGGCAGAAAAATTCCGGGATGAAGAACTGGAGCATTCCCCGCAGCTGAAGAAGATGATTTCACAGTTAAAAGGAGAAATCAAGGCACTTGGTCCCGTCAATGTCAATGCTATTGAAGAATATAAAGAACTTCATGAACGGCATGAATTCCTGTCAGCACAGCACGCAGATCTGGTGAAGGCCGGTGAAGACCTGAAGAAGATCATTGCCGAGTTGGATGAGGGAATGCGCCGACAGTTTAAAGAAAAATTTGCGATTATGCAGCAGGAATTTGAAAAAGCCTTCAGAGAGCTGTTTGGCGGCGGAAAAGGAAGCCTGGAATTGGTAGAAGACGAGGATATTCTGGAAGCAGGTATCCGCATTATTGCACAGCCGCCTGGAAAGAAGCTGGTGAATATGATGCAGATGTCCGGTGGCGAGAAGGCGCTGACTGCTATCGCACTGCTCTTTGCCATTCAGAATATGAAGCCGTCTCCATTCTGTCTGCTGGATGAGATTGAAGCTGCTCTGGATGAGAACAACGTAGCCAGATATGCAAATTATCTTCACAAGTTGACAAAAAACACGCAGTTTATTATTATAACACATAGGCGTGGAACAATGGCTGTAGCAGACCGCCTGTATGGTATTACCATGCAGGAAAAAGGCGTGTCCACTCAGGTTTCCGTCAACATGGTGGAAGACGAATTAGATCAGTAGGGAGGAATCTTTCATGGAAGAAAAAAAAGGCTTTTTTAAGCGGCTGGCAGAGGGCCTGACAAAAACGAGAGACAATATTGTGGCCGGAATTGATAATATATTCAGTGGTTTTTCCAGTATTGATGATGATTTTTACGATGAGATCGAAGAGACTCTGGTGATGGGAGACCTTGGTATCAATGCCACCACTGCAATTATTGAAAAATTAAAAGAGGCAGTCAAAGAGAATAATATCAAAGAGCCAGAGGAGTGTAAACGGTATCTGATCGAAAGTATCAAGGAACAGATGGATGTGGGCGAGACAGCTTATGAATTTGAAAACCGGAAGTCTGTTGTGCTGGTGATTGGTGTAAATGGGGTAGGAAAGACCACCAGTGTTGGAAAACTGGCAGGTAAGCTGAAGGATCAGGGCAAGAAGGTTGTCCTTGCAGCAGCAGATACCTTCCGTGCAGCAGCCGGAGAACAGCTGACAGAATGGGCAAACCGCGCTGGTGTGGAGATTATCAGTGGCCAGGAAGGATCAGATCCGGCGGCTGTTGTCTATGATGCGGTTGCGGCGGCCAAGGCCAGAAATGCGGATGTGCTGCTTTGTGATACAGCAGGAAGGCTGCATAATAAAAAGAATCTGATGAACGAGCTGGCCAAGATCAACCGAATTCTGGAAAAAGAATATCCGGAAGCCTATCGTGAGACATTGGTAGTGCTGGATGGTACCACCGGACAAAATGCGCTGGTACAGGCGAGGGAATTCTCAGAAGCAGCCAATATCACCGGTATTATCCTGACAAAGCTGGATGGTACTGCCAAAGGCGGTATTGCCATTGCCATTCATTCAGAACTGGGGATCCCGGTTAAATATATTGGTGTAGGAGAAAGTATCGATGACCTGCAGAAGTTTGATGCAGATGAGTTCGTAAACGCATTATTTTTAAATGAAAAGGACGCAGAATAAAGATGGAATTTACAGAATTAACATTAGAAAATTTTGAAGAAGCGGCGGAAGTGGTCAAGAGAGTCACACAGGAGACGAAACTGGTATACAGCAAGTATTTCAGTGAACAGACCGGGAATAAAGTCTATCTGAAGCCAGAGAATATGCAGGTCACAGGAGCGTACAAGATCCGTGGTGCATATTATCGCATATCTAAGCTGGCAAAAGAGGATCAGGAAAAAGGCCTGATTACAGCTTCTGCCGGAAACCATGCACAGGGCGTGGCTTATGCGGCAAAGGAACTGGGAGTAAAGGCTGTTGTTGTTATGCCAACTACGACTCCATTGATGAAAGTGAATCGTACCAAGAGCTACGGTGCAGAAGTAGTGCTTCATGGTAATGTCTATGATGAAGCATGTGAACATGCTTACAAACTGGCAGAAGAAAATGGATATACCTTTATTCATCCATTTGATGATCTGGGCGTGGCTACCGGACAGGGAACTATTGCTATGGAGATCGTAAAGGAACTGCCACTGGTAGATTATATTCTGGTGCCGGTTGGCGGCGGCGGACTGGCTACCGGTGTTTCCACACTGGCTAAGATGCTCAACCCGAATATTAAGGTGATCGGTGTAGAACCGGCAGGTGCCAACTGTCTTCAGGAATCACTGAAGAATGGGGAAGTGACAACACTGCCATCTATTAATACGATTGCAGATGGTACTGCTGTTAAGACTCCTGGAAGTAAAATATTCCCATATCTTCAGAAAAACCTGGATGATGTGATTACCGTCACAGATGATGAACTGATCGTTGCATTCCTGGATATGGTAGAAAATCACAAAATGATCGTAGAAAATTCAGGATTACTTACAGTAGCAGCACTGAAACATCTGGATGTGAAAAATAAAAAGATTGTATCGGTACTCAGCGGTGGTAACATGGATGTCATTACCATGTCTTCTGTGGTACAGTTTGGTCTGATTCAGCGAGACCGTATTTTTACAGTATCCGTATTGCTTCCAGATTCCCCTGGAGAGCTGACAAAAGTATCTGCGGTCATTGCAAAGATGCAGGGAAATGTCATCAAGCTGGAACATAATCAGTTTATCAGTACGAACCGCTCCAAAGCAGTAGAACTGAAGATTACCATGGAAGCATTTGGAACAGAACATAAGAATCAGATCGTGAAAGCTCTGGAAGAAGCAGGGTACAAGCCACGCCTGATCAGAGCCAATCCATAAGAAAAATAAAATTGTCAAGAAAAAATACTTGACATTGCGAAGCAATTAGTTTATGATGTCAAAGGTGATAGAAATGGAACGATTTGTGGAGCAGACTTTATTATATGATTTTTATGGTGAGTTACTGACAGAGCATCAGCGCCAGGTATATGAAGATGTGGTATTGAATGATTATTCCTGCACAGAAGTAGCAAGGGAGTATGACATCAGCAGACAGGGCGTACATGATTTAATCAAGCGCTGCAACAAGATATTAGCTCATTATGAAGAACAGCTGCACCTGGTTGAGAAGTTTCTTTCTATTAAAGAAAAAGTAGCACAGATTCATGAACTGGCTAAAGGTCAGCAGGACATTGAGCAAATATGCAGTGAGATACTGGAGGAATTATAATAATGGCATTTGAAAGCCTTTCCGACAAACTACAAAATGTGTTTAAGAACCTGCGAAGCAAAGGTAAGCTGACAGAGAGCGATGTCAAGACCGCATTGAAGGAAGTCAAGATGGCACTTCTGGAAGCAGACGTCAGCTTTAAAGTGGTAAAGCAGTTTATGAAATCCGTTCAGGAGCGCGCTGTTGGCGCAGAGGTTATGAATGGGCTGAATCCTGGACAGATGGTGATCAAGATTGTCAATGAAGAACTGGTAGCCCTGATGGGATCCGAGACAAAGGAGATTGCCTTAAAGCCTGGTAATGAGATTACCGTCATCATGATGGCTGGTCTTCAGGGTGCAGGTAAGACAACGACCACGGCTAAGCTTGCAGCGAAGCTGAAGTCAAAGGGACGTGTGCCACTTCTGGCAGCCTGCGATGTATATCGTCCGGCAGCGATCCAGCAGTTACAGATCAATGGTGAGAAGGTCGGCGTAGAAGTATTCTCCATGGGAGATAAGCAGAACCCGGTGAACATTGCGAAAGCAGCCATTGAGCATGCAAAGTCCCATAATATGAATGTGGTATTTTTGGATACTGCAGGACGTCTTCATGTGGATGAAGATATGATGAACGAACTGGTGCAGATCAAAGAAGCCGTTCACGTAGATCAGACTCTTCTGGTTGTAGATGCTATGACCGGACAGGATGCAGTGAATGTATCCCAGATGTTCAATGACAAGATTGGCATTGACGGAGTGATTCTGACAAAGCTGGATGGCGACACCAGAGGCGGTGCGGCACTTTCTATTAAGGCCACCTGTGGCAAGCCGATTCTGTATGCAGGTATGGGTGAAAAATTATCTGATCTCGAACAGTTTTATCCAGATCGTATGGCATCACGAATCCTTGGTATGGGGGATGTGATGACCCTGATCGAGAAAGCACAGGCGAATCTCGATGAGAGCAAAGCCAGAGAGATGGAACAGAAGCTGAAAAAAGCAAGCTTCGGTTTTGATGATTATCTGGAAAGTATGAACCAGATGAAGAATATGGGAGGAATTTCCAGTGTCCTGAGTATGATGCCTGGATTTGGCGGCAGTAAGATGAAGGATATCGAGGGAATGATTGATGAGTCAGCGCTTGCTAAGACAGAAGCGATCATTCTTTCCATGACACCGAAGGAACGTTCCAATCCAGATCTTCTGAATCCATCCCGGAAGAAGCGAATTGCAGCCGGTGCAGGTGTGGATATCAGCGAAGTAAACCGTCTGGTGAAGCAGTTCGAGCAGTCCAGAAAGATGATGAAACAGCTCCCTGGAATGATGGGAGGTAAAATGGGTAAAAGAGGTAAGTTTAAACTTCCCTTTTAACATATAAATAATCCGGCAGTTGTGTATACAATGCTGGTCACAATTTCCTGAAAAACAGGTTCAAAAAATACGGAGGTAAAATAAAATGGCAGTAAAAATCAGATTAAGAAGAATGGGACAGAAGAAAGCACCTTTCTACAGAATCGTAGTTGCTGATTCCAGATCCCCTAGAGATGGAAGATGTATCGAAGAAATCGGTACTTACAATCCAAATACTGATCCAAGCGAGTTCCATGTAAATGAAGAACTGGCTAAAAAATGGCTTGCTAATGGCGCTCAGCCTACAGAAGTTGTTGGAAAACTGTTCAAGTTAGCTGGCATCGAAAAATAAGAATTGAGGTGCGGTGATGAAAGAGTTAGTGGAAGTAATTGCCAAGTCTCTTGTGGAACATCCGGAAGAGGTTGTCGTGACCGAGAAGGAAAGCGGGAAATCCACAGTCATTGAGTTGAAAGTTGCTCAATCAGATATGGGCAAAGTGATTGGTAAGCAGGGAAGAATTGCAAAAGCAATCCGTTCCGTAGTAAAAGCTGCTGCATCCAAGAGCGACAAAAAAGTCATTGTAGATATTGTACAATAATAATAAGCTGTCTCGTTTTGAGGCGGCTTATCTTTTATTCTATTATAAATCGGAGGGAACATGGAACAGTTTTTACAGGTAGGGGTGATTACTTCTCCTCATGGTGTGAGGGGTGAAGTGAAAGTATTCCCGACAACAGATGATGTTACAAGATTCAAGAAATTAAAAGAAGTAATTCTGGAAGAGAAACGGGGACAGCGTACTCTGGCAATCGAACAGGTAAAGTTTTTTAAGAACATGGTGATCCTGAAATTAAAGGGTGTGGACTCCATGAACGATGCGGAACTTTTGAGAAATGTACCGCTTTTGGTGTCCAGGGAAAATGCGGTGAAATTAAAACCAGGTGAATATTTTATCTGTGATCTGATCGGACTTCAGGTATCTGATGAAGAGGGAAAATTCTTAGGTACACTGACAGAAGTGATTCAGACCGGTGCCAATGATGTATATGTAGTAAAGATGGAAAATGAAAAAGAAGTCTTGATACCAAATATAAAAGAATGTATTATAAAGGTATCATTGGAAGAAAATTCCATGACAGTTCACTTACTGGAGGGTCTGCTTTGAAATTTCATGTTTTGACATTATTCCCTGAGATGATTGAACAGGGTTTTCATACCAGCATTACAGGACGGGCAATGGAAAAAGGATTGCTGTCTCTGAATGCAGTAAATATCAGAGATTTTGCCGGAAACAAGCATATGAAAGTAGACGATTATCCATATGGCGGAGGCGCCGGGATGGTGATGCAGGCAGAACCGGTATATGCAGCGCATCAGTCACTGGAAGAACAGGCAGGACGGAAGCTGCGTACCATTTATCTTACCCCACAGGGGCGTACTTTCAACCAGAAGATGGCAGAGGAATTCGCACAGGAAGAGGAACTGGTTTTCCTCTGTGGTCACTATGAGGGGATTGATGAGCGTGTCCTGGAAGAAGTAGTAACGGACTACGTGTCCATCGGAGATTATGTGCTGACAGGCGGAGAACTTCCGGCCCTGGTCATGATGGATACCATATCCAGACTGGTTCCGGGAGTACTGAATAATGATGTATCGGCGGAGACAGAGTCCTTTCAGGATTCTCTTCTGGAATATCCGCAGTACAGCCGCCCGGAAGAATGGCGTGGAAAAAAAGTACCGCCGATATTACTGTCAGGACATCATGCCAATGTGGAAAAATGGCGCAGAGAGCAGTCCATTATCCGGACTGCGAAGTGGCGTCCGGATTTACTGGAAAAAGCGCAGCTTACAAAAAAAGAACAGGAATTTCTGAAAGGGGAAATGAAAGATGTTTGAAGATTTTGGTAAAAAATTATCCGTTTTTGGTCAGCAGATGGTAAAGAAGACAGGGGAAGTGGCGGAAATCGCATCTTTGAAGACCAAGACCCTGGCAAAGAAGAAAAAGATTCAGGATGAGCTGCTGGCCCTTGGAAAAGCATATTACGAAGAACATAAGGATGAGATCACGGAATATGAGGATAAGATCACAGCGATCAATACCATGTATACAGAGCTGGAATGTCTGGAAGAAGAGATGAAAGCGTTAAAAGAAAAGCTTCCGGAAGATACTATTTTTGAGGATGAAGATATTCCGGAGAGCGCATTTGAAGAAGAGAGCGCATCGGAAGAAAAGAAGGAAGAAGATGCTGTGGAAGAGAATGAAACGGCAGAAGATGTAGTAACAGAGGATGTGCCTGAAGAAAGCATTGAGACAGAGAATGCGGAAGAAACAATTGCAACAGCGGAAAGTTCAGAAGCAGTGGATGCGGTTGAAGAGGAATCAGAGGACAAAGCAGAGTAATGCGTATTGTGTGAAAGTATGCCAGCATAGGATTTCTTTGTAAATTCAACAAATTTTCCTTGCATTTTCTTTTCTCGCATGATATCATGATATACGTTGTGAGAAAGAGATGGTCCTCTGTTACAGATTCGTATTATGAACATCCAAAAATATAAGGAGGAACAACAAATGCAGGAAATTATCAAAAATATCGAAGCAGCTCAGTTAAAAGAGAATGTGCCACAGTTCAACGTAGGTGATACGGTAAGAGTTTACGGAAAGATCAAAGAAGGAAACCGTGAACGTATCCAGGTTTTCGAAGGAACTGTTCTTAAGAAACAGGGTGGAAGCACTCGTGCTACATTCACTGTAAGAAAGAATTCCAACGGAATCGGTGTTGAAAAGACATGGCCATTACACTCCCCGAACGTTGAAAGAGTAGAAGTAATCAGAAGAGGTAAAGTAAGACGTGCGAAACTGAATTACTTAAGAGAACGCAGCGGAAAGAGCGCAAAGGTAAAAGAACTTGTAAAATAAGAATTATAAAAGGGCTGTCTTCGGACAGCCTTTTTGTCACTTAAGGGCAAAGCCCCTAAGTGACAAAAACGCTCTGCGGGGAGCGCACATTGTCCAGTGGACAATGGTTATGCGCTGACCGAAACGAAGAGAAGACGCACTCGCGTAAAGAGAAATATGTCGCAAGCGACTGCGCTCGGCGCGAGAATGTGCCGAGGCACATTCTATAAGCAGGAGGGTATGATGAGAAGAGAGAAGCGTGCCACAAGAAAACGACAAAAAGAAAAAAAGTCTATGCTGGAGCAGGTGAAAGGAATTCTGATCTGGATCTTTGAGATTGCAGTGGTGGTGTTGATTGCTTTTGTACTGGTGTTATTTTTCGGACAAATGAGGACAAATACCGGTCAGTCCATGGAGACCACTCTTTCAGATGGAGATCATGTGCTGATAGATACTTTTTCTTATCGTATAGGGACACCGAAGAGAAATGATATCATTGCCTTTAAACCGAATGGAAGCAGTACTTCTCATTCGTATATTAAGAGAGTGATTGGCTTACCCGGAGAGACTGTACAGATCAAAGATGGTATGATTTATATTAATGGAAAAGTATATCTGGAAAAAACAGATTATCCGGCGATTACCAATCCGGGACTGGCAGCCGAAGAGATTACCCTTGGTGTAACAGAATATTTTGTTCTGGGAGATAACAGGAATAACAGTGAAGACAGCCGATATGCAGATATCGGACTGGTAGATGCGGATTATATAGAAGGCCGTGTATGGCTGCGCATTCTGCCGTCAGATAGCTTCGGTCTTATCAAATAGGGGGAATATATGAATTATCAGTGGTATCCTGGTCATATGACAAAAGCAAGACGTATGATGCAGGAAGATATAAAGTTAATTGATCTGGTAATAGAGCTGGTAGATGCCCGTGTGCCATTATCCAGTCGTAATCCAGATATTGATGAACTGGGAAAAAATAAATCCAGACTGATTCTGCTGAACAAAGCAGATCTGGCAGATAAGTCTGCCAACAAAAAATGGACAGAGTTTTTTCAGCAAAAAGGATACTTTGTGCAGGAAGTGGATTCCAGAAGCGGAGCAGGTATGAAAGCAATCTCTGCGATCATTCAGGAAGCATGTAAGGAAAAAATCGAGAGAGACCGGAAGCGGGGAATAAAGAATCGTCCGGTGCGTGCTATGGTAGTAGGAATCCCGAATGTTGGAAAGTCAACTTTTATCAATACCTATGCGGGAAAAGCCTGTGCCAAGACTGGAAATAAACCAGGAGTGACGAAAGGAAAACAGTGGATTCGCCTGAACAAGAATGTGGAACTGCTGGATACACCGGGAATCCTGTGGCCTAAATTCGAAGATCAGGCGGTTGGTATGCGGCTGGCTATGATTGGATCTATCAATGATGAAATCCTGAATATCGATGAACTGGCATTGGAATTGATTCAATATTTGCGAAATGCATATCCTGGAACTCTGGAAAAACGATATCAGTGCGAAGAGGCAGCTGAAAAAGAGGTGCTGCAGATTCTGGAAGAAGTAGCGAAACTGAGAGGATGCCTGATAAAAGGCGGAGAACTGGATTATGGAAAAGCTTCCAGACTGCTGATGGATGATTTCAGAAGTGGAAAACTGGGCAGAATCACACTGGAGATGCCAGAGGAGGCATAAGATGGGAAAAGCGATTTCTGAGATCAAAAAAGAACTGGAACAGATACCGTTAGAGGAACTCTCTGCCTGCATGGCACAGTATGAAAGTGATGAGCGAAAGGGAGTACAGGCGATACTGGCTTCCTGTCAGAAAAAGCTGGAGAAAGAAGAAAAAGAACAGCTCCGGCTGGATACAATGCTAAAGTATGAAAGATCCTATGCTGCTTATCAGCATATCTGTGGAATAGATGAAGCCGGACGGGGACCTCTGGCGGGACCAGTCGTAGCAGGTGCTGTGATTCTTCCGGTGGATTGTAAAATCCGTTATCTGAATGACTCTAAAAAGCTTTCAGCTGCCAGAAGAGAAGAGTTGTTTGATGAGATCATGGATAAGGCAGTAGCAGCTTCGGTGGGCATTGTGTCTCCGGCACGTATTGATGAGATTAATATTTTACAGGCAACTTATGAAGCTATGAGACAGGCTATTGGCAAGCTGTCTGTGACACCGGATCTTTTGCTGAATGATGCTGTGACAATTCCACAGGTGGATATCTCGCAGGTGCCGATTATAAAGGGAGATGCCAAAAGTATGTCTATTGCAGCGGCCAGCATTCTGGCGAAGGTAACCAGGGATCGACTGATGGTGGAATATGATAAGATTATGCCGGAATATGGTTTTGCCGGACACAAAGGATATGGATCGGCAGCGCATATTGAAGCTCTGAAAAAATACGGTCCGTCACCGATTCACAGAAAGACATTTATCGGTCATTTTGTAGAGGTATAAGAGATAATAATATTCAGAAGAGGCAGAAGTTGAATCGAAGAGAAACGGGAACCCAATATGAAGAAAGAGCAGCAGAGTATTTGATTGCTCAGAATTACCAGATACTGGAACGCAATTATCGGATTCGGTCTGGTGAGATTGATATCATTGCCAGAGATGGAACTGTTCTGGTATTTATAGAGGTTAAGTATCGGAAAAATGAGGAAAGCGGGAATCCTCTGGAAGCGGTAGATATTCGAAAGCAAAAGAAAATCATAAACGTGGCACGTTATTATCTGTATCAGAAGAAATACGGCGATGTGCCCTGTCGATTTGATGTGATCGGTATCTGCGGCAGTCATATTGAGCATATAAAAGATGCATTTTGGGCCTGAGAGATGGCTGCGGCTGCCAATATCGGAAGCAGGAGAAAAAATGGAATATATACAGGATCAGAATCAAAAAATCAGCATAAAGAGAATTGGAGAAGATCCGGTTCTTGACGTACATCAGAAGGAAGGCGTGTACTGGCTTTCTTTTCCCCAGCTGGATGCCAGACAAGAGTTTTTGCATGGCTTTTCTACCCGTCTTGGCGGTGTGAGCAAGGAGCATCTTTACAGCATGAACCTCAGCTTCAGCCGTGGTGATTCAGAAGAAAATGTAAGAGAAAACTTCAGACGTATGGGAGAGGCTATAGGATTTGACCCGGAAAAGATGGTATTTTCGCATCAGACCCATACTACCAATATTCGGAAAGTGACCCGGGAAGACTGCGGAAAAGGATTTTCCCGAGAACGGGACTATCAGGATATTGACGGATTGATTACCAATGAGCCGGGAGTAGTTCTGACTACTTTTTATGCGGACTGTGTGCCGATTTTTCTGGTTGATCCGGTGAAAAAAGCGATAGGCTTGTCTCATTCCGGATGGAGAGGTACCGTAGGGAAGATCAGCCAGGAAACGATTCGCTGTATGCAGGAATCATATGGCAGCCGGCTGGAAGACTTGCTGGCTGCAGTAGGTCCATCTATTTGCCAGGACTGCTATGAGGTCAGCAAAGATGTGATAGATCGTTTTAAAGATGGGTTTGCACGAAAGTACTGGCCAGAATTATTTTATGAGAAATCAAATGGAAAATATCAGCTGAATTTATGGAAGGCGAATGAAATCCTGCTTTGTGAGGCTGGAATTCCAAAAGATCAGATATCGGTAACCGATCTCTGTACCTGTTGCAATCCACGGCTGTTATATTCTCACAGAGCTTCGCAGGGACGACGTGGAAATCTGGCCGCATTTCTGATGATTCGATAAAAATTAATACAGATGATAGAAAAGACTGGCTATGATAGGCCAGTCTTTTTGATATATTGTTTATACTATTTTTGAATCTTTTTCAGAAGCTTCTGAATCTTTCCGGTTGGGCTGATAATCGGTTCAATAGAGATATCATGATTCAGACTATCCATGATACTTGCTGTGAATTTTGTCATATCAGCTTCTACATAATATGGCTTTGTGAGAAGCTCTGGATCACGATAATTTAGATTCGTGGTAATTACTTTATAGATGTATTCTTTCTCATAGAATTCATCGAATTTTTCAAATCCATCGGTGAAGAGACCGAATGTCGTGCAGACAAATACTCGTCTGGCCTTGCGATCCTTCAGCTGTTTGGCAACATCCAGCATACTTTCTCCGGAAGAAATCATATCGTCAACAATTACTACGTCTTTGCCTTCTACAGAGGAGCCAAGGAATTCATGAGCTACAATCGGATTCTTTCCATTGACGATGACAGAGTAGTCACGGCGTTTGTAGAACATTCCCATATCAACACCCAGAATCGTTGAGAAGTAAACAGCACGTCCCATTGCACCCTCATCCGGGCTGATAATCATCAGATGGTCACTGTCAATACGGAAGTCCGGTGTAGTGTCAATGATGGCTTTCAGGAACTGATAAGTCGGCATAAACGTATCGAAACCAATCAGCGGAATGGCATTCTGCACACGAGGATCATGGGCATCAAAGGTAATGATGTTGCTGACACCCAGATCAGCCAGTTCCTGAAGAGCAAGAGCACAGTCCAGAGACTCACGGCCGGAACGTTTATGCTGACGGCCTTCATAAAGAAATGGCATAATAACATTCAGTCGTTTGGCTTTTCCGTCTGTGGCAGAAATAATACGCTTCAGATCCTGAAAATGATTGTCTGGAGACATATGGTTTTCCTGTCCAAATAATTTATAGGTCAGACTATAGTTGGTCACGTCTGCGAAGATATATAAGTCACTTCCGCGAACAGAAGTATTAATCATACCCTTTCCTTCTCCGGTTCCGAATCTCGGGCAGATACTGTCTACCATATAGGAATCTTCGGAATAGCCTCTGTAGTGTATATTCTGAAGGTCCTGAGTTGGATTGGTGTGACGATACTCAACAAGATGTTCGTTCACCTTAGTGGCAAAGTCCTTACAGCCTTCCAAAGTTGCAATTTTAATTGGCGCAATCGGTAATGCGTTTCGTAATGTATCAAACTGATCAGTCATACATGCCTCCACAATCTTATAGTAATCTAATTCACTTGACAGTATAGTGGTTCTTTAGAATTCCGTCAAGAAAATTGTCGTAAATTGGTTTAAAAAATATAAGATTGCAATTTAGAACCAATTTTAGTATGATATGAGTGGACATTTTTGATCAGCATTAAAATGTCAGAATAAATCAATGTAATTAAGATAACAGGAGCAGTTTCCATAATGAAAAAACAAAAAAAACATATTGTCAGCCGTGTGATCAGCGGCAGCATTGCAGAAGAGATGGAGATTGAGCCGGGAGATGAGCTGATATCCATCAATGATCAGCCGGTTGGAGATATACTGGACTACCACTATCTTTGCAATGAAGAATATCTGATTGCTGTGATTCGGAAGCCAGATGGAGAAGAGTGGGAGCTGGAGATAGAAAAGGAATTTGAGGAAGACCTGGGAATGGAATTTGAGAATGGTATGATGGATGAATATCATTCCTGCCATAATAAGTGTATTTTTTGTTTTATTGATCAGATGCCTCCGGGTATGAGAGATACACTGTATTTTAAAGATGATGATTCTCGTCTTTCCTTTTTGCAGGGTAATTATATTACGCTGACCAATCTGAAGGAAGAGGATATTCAGCAGATTATCCGCTACCATCTTTCTCCCATTAATATCTCGTTTCAGACGATGAATCCACAGCTGCGGTGTCAGATGCTGAATAATCGTTTTGCGGGTGAATCACTGAAAAAGGTAGATCGTTTCGTTGAAGCAGGAATTGAACTGAACGGTCAGATCGTTCTTTGCAAAGGCGTAAATGACGGGGCAGAGCTGGAGTATACCATTGAACAGCTGACCCGTTATCTGCCAAATCTGGTCAGTGTCTCCGTGGTACCGGTGGGACTGACAAAGTTCCGGGACGGGCTATATCCACTGGAACCATTTGAAAAGGAAGATGCGATAGAAGTGCTGGACATCATTCATAAATGGCAGGAACGCATCATGGAAAAGCATCATACGCATATGATTCATGCATCGGATGAGTGGTATCTTCTGGCTGGACGTGAGCTTCCGGAGGAAGACAATTATGACGGCTATCCGCAGCTGGAAAATGGGGTCGGTATGATTCGTCTTTTCATGAACGAGGTGAAAGAAGAACTGGCACATCGAAAAGGAGATGACCGCTGCCATATGGTATCGATTGCGACCGGTCTTCTGGCCTGCGATTATATCCGGTGGGCGGCAGAAGAAGTGCGGACTTTGTATCCTAATGTGAAGGTACATGTTTATCCAATCAAGAACGATTTCTTTGGAGAAAAGATTACAGTAGCAGGCCTGCTTACCGGACAGGATCTGGAAGCACAGCTAAAATGCAAAGAACTCGGTGAGCGGCTGTTTCTAAGCAGTAATGTTCTGAGAGATGGGGAGAATGTCTTCCTGGATGATATGACAGTAGAAGATCTGGAACGGTCTCTGCAGACGAAAACAGGTATTGTAAAATCAGACGGAAAGGATTTTGTGCATGCAATTCTTCTGGAAGATAGTTCTTCCGGACGGGAGAAGCAGCCATATGAGGTGAAAGATTATGAGTAAACCGATTGTAGCAATTGTTGGGCGGCCAAATGTAGGGAAATCCACGCTTTTTAATGCGCTGGCCGGAGAAAACATTTCGATTGTAAAAGATACACCGGGTGTGACCAGAGACCGTATCTACGCAGACGTAGAATGGCTGAATCATACCTTTACCCTGATCGATACCGGTGGTATCGAGCCGGACAGTAACGACATCATTCTGTCCCAGATGAGAGAACAGGCTCAGATCGCCATTGATACCGCAGATGTGATTCTGTTCATGGTAGATGTGAAGCAGGGCCTGGTGGATTCTGATTCCAAGGTAGCAGATATGCTGCGCCGTTCCCATAAGCCGGTGGTGCTGACAGTAAATAAAGTTGACCACCATGAGAAGTTCCTGGCGGATGTATATGAATTTTATAATCTGGGAATTGGTGATCCATTCCCGATCTCTTCTGTGAATAAGCAGGGACTTGGAGATCTGCTGGATCAGGTGATTTCTCTGTTTCCGGAATCAGCGACAGAAGAGGAAGAGGATGACAGACCGAAGATCGCTGTAGTCGGAAAGCCAAATGTCGGAAAGTCTTCCATTATCAATAAGCTTCTTGGTGAAAACCGTGTGATTGTATCCAATATTGCAGGAACGACCAGAGATGCCATTGATACAGAAGTGAAGTGGGACGGAAAAGAATATGTATTTATCGATACAGCCGGACTGCGCAGAAAGAACAAAATCAAGGAAGAACTGGAACGTTACAGTATTATCCGTACAGTAACAGCGGTGGAACGTGCTGATGTGGTAGTTGTTGTTATTGATGCAACAGAAGGCGTTACGGAACAGGATGCCAAGATTGCCGGTATTGCTCATGATCGTGGAAAAGGTATTCTGGTAGTAGTAAACAAGTGGGATGCCATTGAGAAAGATGACAAGACGATCTATAAGTATACCAACAAAGTAAAAGAAGTGCTGTCTTTCATGCCATATGCAGAGATTATGTTTGTATCTGCAGAGACCGGGCAGCGTCTGCCAAAATTGTTTGAAAAGATTGATATGATCATTGAGAACCAGACCATGCGCATTGCAACCGGTGTTCTGAATGAGATCATGTCAGAGGCTATCGCGCTTCAGCAGCCGCCATCTGATAAGGGAAAACGGCTGAAGCTGTATTACATTACCCAGGTTGCGGTAAAACCGCCTACATTTGTCATTTTTGTCAATGACAAAAAGCTGATGCATTTCTCCTACACCAGATATCTGGAAAATAAGATTCGCGATACATTTGGCTTTAAGGGAACATCATTGAAGTTTATTATTCGGGAAAGAAAGGATAATGAATAACATGAGTATTCGAATCATCTGTCTGGCAATTGGCTATGTCTTCGGCCTGTTCCAGACAAGCTACATTATAGGAAAAAGACATGGCATTGATATCCGCGATTATGGTAGCGGCAATGCAGGAACGACCAATATGATGCGTACTATGGGAACCAGGGCTGGCCTGATTACTTTTGCCGGTGACTGTTTGAAGTGTATTCTGGCAGTAGCACTGGTACGGGTTCTGTTCCGTGCACAGTACTCCTCTATGATGCATCTGCTGGTGCTTTATACGGCAGCCGGCGTTATTCTGGGACACAATTTTCCATTTTATCTGAACTTCCGCGGTGGAAAGGGGATTGCAGCTACGGCAGGACTGGTTCTTTCTTTTCATCCGGTTATGGCTGTGCTTGGTATCATTACCTTTTTCGGTATTTTCTTTACCACACATTATGTATCGCTTGGATCCCTGGCCGTCTATGCAGGGCTGATGATTGAGATAGTGATATTTGGACAGATGGGATGGTTTGACCTTTCCCAGAATCAGTTGATCGAACTGTATATACTTATGGCGCTTCTGACAGCACTGGCTTACTGGAAGCACAGAGGAAACATCAGGCGTCTGCTTGAGGGAACAGAACGTAAAACGTATCTGACAAAAAAGAGCCAGCAGTAGGCTCTGACAGGAGGTGTAAGAATGGCAAGAATAGGTATTCTGGGTGCAGGAAGCTGGGGAACAGCCCTTGCGATTCTGCTGCATGATAACGGACATGACGTGACTGTCTGGTCCATTCATGAAGAAGAAGTAGAGACATTAAATACAACCAGAAGGCATGAACGTAAGCTGCCGGGAGTAGAGATCCCGGAAGGAATTGTGTTTACCACAGATATGAAGGAGACGATGTCAGATAAAGATGTCTGCGTTCTGGCAGTGCCTTCTCCGTTTATCCGAAGCACCTGTCAGAAGATGAAGCAGTACGTCCGTGCCGGACAGATTATCGTAAATGTGGCAAAGGGAATCGAAGAAAACACATTGTATACGCTGACTGATATCATAGAAGAAGAACTGCCATATGCAGACGCCTGTGTGCTGTCCGGTCCAAGCCATGCAGAGGAGGTGAGCCGGAGACTGCCGACCACCTGTGTAGTCAGTTCCAGAACCAGAAAGACGGCTGAATATCTGCGCAGCGTATTTGTCAGTCCGGTATTTCGAGTGTACATCAGTCCAGATATGCTGGGAATTGAACTGGGTGGTGCACTGAAAAATGTCATTGCCCTGGCAGCCGGAACAGCAGACGGACTGGGCTATGGAGATAATACCAAGGCAGCGCTGATTACCCGTGGCATCGCAGAAATCGCCAGACTGGGGATTAAAATGGGCGGAAAGCCTGAAACATTTTATGGTCTGACTGGTATTGGAGACCTGATTGTGACCTGTGCCAGTGTGCACAGCCGAAATCGTAAGGCCGGCTATCTGATGGGACAGGGTTATACCATGGAAGAAGCCATGAAGGAAGTGCAGATGGTGGTAGAGGGTGTCTATTCGGCAAAGGCCGCACTGGAGCTGTCCAGAAAATATCAGGTAGAGATGCCAATCGTTGAGCAGGTAAACAAAGTCCTTTTTGAAAATAAGAACGCAGAAGAGGCTGTTAAAGAACTGATGCTTCGGGATAAAAAGATTGAATCAGATGATACACAGTGGTAGAAGAAAATGCGTTTTGCTCTTGACGATTTTTTAGAATGGGTGTATATTCTTACTAACACGCATTAATCCGTTAAAGTGGAAAAGAAAATGGGAAAAGAGAGGAACGTGACAATGAAAAAATTAACAAAGAAAATGATGACTGCCGGTGTGGCAGCAACAATGGTAGCTTCCCTTGGAATCGCAGCAAATGCAGAAGAGGCTACTTATAAAGTAGGCGTTTGCCAGCTGATTCAGCATGAAGCTCTGGATGCAGCTACACAGGGATTTCAGGATGCATTAACAGAAAAACTGGGAGACCGTGTTACTTTCGATGTACAGAATGCTTCCGGAGAATCTGTAAACTGTTCTACTATCATCAATGGTTTTGTTTCCGATCAGGTAGATCTGATTCTTGCCAATGCAACAGGAGCACTTCAGGCAGCAGTAGCCGGAACATCAGACATTCCGATTCTGGGAACTGCAGTAACAGATTATGCGACAGCACTGGATATTGATGACTGGACAGGTACCGTAGGAGGAAATGTTTCTGGTACTTCAGACTGTGCACCACTGGAAGATCAGGCGGCTATGATTATGGAACTTGTTCCGGATGCAAAGACGGTAGGTATGCTGTATTGTTCCGCAGAGCCTAACTCTGAATATCAGGTAAATGCTGTAACAGAAGCATTGAAAAAGCTGAATCCGGATCTGGAGATCACAAATTACACATTTGCAGATTCTAATGATATCTCATCTGTGGCAACATCAGCATCTGAAAGTGATGTGATCTATATTCCTACAGATAATACGGCGGCAAATAATACAGAAGCTATCAACAATGTCCTGGAACCGGCCGGAGTACCAGTTATTGCAGGTGAAGTTGGTATCTGTGAGGGATGTGGTATTGCTACCTTATCAATCAGCTATTATGATCTTGGCTACACAACCGGTGAAATGGCATATGAGATTCTGGAAGAAGGTGCAGATATCTCTACAATGGCAGTACAGTACGCACCGAATGTGACAAAACAGTATATGGCTGACAGATGTGAAAAGCTTGGAATTACTGTACCGGACGATTATGAAGCAATTGAAGCAGAATAAGGTTTTTGTAAAAATCTAAAATAATAAGAGGATGAACTGTCACGGATGGGTCAATGATTATCTGTGACAGTTTCCTTTGTATATGAGGAGGGTAAGAAAGTGAACATTTCTTCACTTATAAATTCACTGCCGGGAGCCTGCGCACAGGGTCTGATCTGGGGGATTATGGCGATCGGTGTTTATATTACTTATAAGATACTGGATCTTGCAGATCTGACTGTCGATGGAACCATGTGTACAGGAGGAGCTGTCTGTGTCATGATGATTATGGCAGGGTTCCCTGTCCCGGTAGCTCTGGCAGGTGCATTTGGTGCCGGAATGCTGGCAGGACTTGCAACTGGTATTTTCCACACGGTAATGGGTATTCCGGCAATTTTGGCTGGAATTCTGAGCCAGCTTGGATTGTATTCGGTAAACCTGCGTATTATGGGCAGCAAGGCGAATCAGGCAGTCAGTGTAGATAAATATGATCTTTTGGTTTCACTTCGTTATATTAAGAATGTTGCTTTTTATAAAAATACCATTTTTGTGGCAGCAGTCTTTATTGTAGTAATTATCGCATTGTTATACTGGTTCTTTGGAACAGAACTGGGATGTTCCATCCGTGCAACCGGATCAAATCCGAATATGTCCAGAGCACAGGGAATCAATACGAATGTAAGTAAAATTATTGGCCTGATGCTTTCCAACGGAATTGTGGCTCTGTCCAGTGGTATGTATGCTCAGTATCAGGGATTTGCAGATGTAAATATGGGACGTGGAGCGATCGTAATCGGTCTGGCTGCTGTTATTATCGGAGATGTTCTGTTTGGAAAATTTGCCAGAAATTTTGCTGCGAAGCTTCTGGCTGTAGCTGTCGGAGCAATTGTGTATTATCTGGTACTTCAGATAGTACTCTGGCTGGGGCTGAATACCAATGATCTGAAGCTGTTATCAGCACTTGTGGTTGCAGTATTCCTTGCATTGCCAACTATGAAGAAACAATATTTCCAGAAAAAAACATCAAAAGGAGGTGCCGGCCGTGCTTAAACTGGTAGATATCAGAAAAACATTTAATCCTGGTACCGTGAACGAAAAAAGAGCGTTGAATGGTCTGAATCTGGACCTGAAAGAGGGCGATTTTGTAACAGTCATTGGTGGAAACGGGGCCGGAAAGTCCACGATGCTGAATGCCATTGCGGGTGTATGGCCTGTTGATGAAGGCGAAATCCTGATCGATGGCGTAAATGTAACAAAGCTTTCTGAGCATAAGAGAGCCAAATATCTGGGACGTGTATTCCAGGATCCTATGACAGGGACTGCAGCAACCATGGAAATCGAAGAAAACATGGCTCTGGCAGCAAGACGTGGTCTGCGACGTACTTTAAAAAGTGGTATTAATGAAGCAGAACGGGAACGTTACAAAGAAAAACTGAAAATTCTTGATCTGGGACTGGAAGACCGGCTGACTGCAAAAGTAGGACTTCTTTCTGGTGGACAGCGTCAGGCACTGACTCTTCTGATGGCAACTCTGACAAAACCGAAGGTATTGCTGCTGGATGAACATACCGCAGCTCTTGACCCGAAGACAGCGGCCAAAGTTCTGGCAGCTACGGATAAGATCATTGAGAGGGATCATCTGACAGCGATTATGATTACTCATAACATGAAAGATGCCATTGCACATGGTAATCGACTGATTATGATGCATGAGGGAAGAATTATCTACGATGTGCAGGGAGAAGAAAAGAAAAATCTCCATGTTTCCGACCTTCTGAATAAGTTTGAACAGGTCAGTGGCGGAGAATTTGCCAACGATAGAATGATGCTTACCTAAACCGGTATACCGTCAAAATAGACAATTTTTAAAAGAAAAATCAGGCAGTATTGGAAAAATGAAATGACAGTTTTCCGATACTGCCTTTGCTTTGTGCTAAAAAAAGTACAAAAGAAAGGATCGTTAATTAATTGTTTATTATGGATTCCAGGACAATAAAGTGTTATACTGAAAACGTATCAATTGTGGACGAAAAATATATGTTTCTTTTATCATTTCTATATGGTGCAGAGGATAGAAAATAGAAAAAACAGATATGCGGAAATCTGCAAATCAAACTATAAGGAAGGTGAGCAATTGGAAAACTATACTAAGTATAAGTTAAAAAGTACGGATGAACTGGCTTCCCTGCTGGCTGATAAGGACAACCTGTTCGTCATTGCTTGTAACAAGTGCTTCAAAGAATTTGCGACCGTTGACGAGCCGGATTGTGATGAATTTATCAAGTTCGCAGAAGAACAGGGTAAGCATATCACAGGTAGTGCAAAGGTTGATTTTTTATGTAACAAAACTCACACAGAAAAAGATTTACCAGATATGATTCCGGAAGGAGCAGAAAATATTGTGGTAATTTCCTGTGGTCTTGGTATTCAGACAGTTGCCGGTTTAACAGGCAAATCTGTCATTGCAGCCAGCAATTCTTTAAATTACAGGGGACATCATGGTATGGCTCTTACCAAAAAGAGCTGTGATGCATGTGCTCAGTGCTATCTGAACATTACAGGTGGTGTCTGTCCGATCGTGGACTGCTCCAAGAGCCTGGTAAATGGACAGTGTGGCGGTGCCAAGAATGGAAAATGCGAAGTGGACCCGAACAAAGACTGCGCATGGGAGAAGATCTATCAGAGACTGGAAAAACAGGGACGTCTGGAAGAATTTTTACAGCAGCCGGTACAGCTTCGTGACTACTCCAAAGTAAACTTTAAGTTTGTGAATGATTACGTAAAATCTATCCGTGAGAACAGACTGGAAGGCTACTACGGTGGCGTTCATCCATGTGAACGCAAGGAATTCACAGAACATCTTCCACTGGTAAAATTCCCGGATCCTGATACCGTAGTGATTCCATTATCTATGCATGCAGGCGCACCGGCCAATCCAGTTGTACAGGTTGGAGATACCGTAAAAGTTGGACAGGTGATTGGTGAAGCAGCAGGATTTATCAGCGCTCCGGTTCATTCCAGCGTCAGCGGAACGGTAACAGCGATTGAGAACCATAAGCATGCAACCAGAGGAGAATGCTTATCTGTAGTCATTAAATCCGATGGAAAAAATACTCTGCACGAATCTGTAAAACCGAACAAAGATCTTGACAGCCTTACTCCGGATGAGATTGTGGAAATCGTAAAGAATGCCGGTATCGTAGGTATGGGTGGAGCAGGATTCCCGACATCTGTAAAGCTGAAACCACCTAAGCCGATTGACACCATTCTGTTAAATGGATGCGAATGCGAGCCATTGCTGACAGCGGACCACAGAGTACTTCTTGAGTACGCAGATGATGTGATTTTCGGCCTGAAAGCAATGATTAAGACTGTGAATGCGGAAAAAGGTCTGATTGTGATTGAGGACAACAAGCCAGATGCCATTGAACTGATGCAGTCTAAAGTGGCTGACATTGATAATATCGATGTAGTAGTAGCGAAAACAAAATACCCACAGGGCGCAGAAAAAATGCTGATCAAACGTGTCATGAAGAGACAGGTTCCAAGCGGCGGACTTCCTGCTGATGTGGGATGCGTAGTTGGCAACATCAGTACGACAAAGGCTATTTCTGATGCAATTCAGAAGGGCATGCCATTAATCGAACGTGTGGTAACGGTTACCGGAGAAAAACTGAAAAAACCTGGTAACTATATTGTAAAGATTGGTACCAATACCAAAGACCTGATTGACTACTGTGGCGGTGTAACTGACTCAGATGTGATGTTCAAAGCCGGTGGCCCTATGATGGGATTTGTTCTTCCAGATACGAATGTACCAATTATGAAGGGATCCAATGGTATTATTGCGATTGAACCAGATCAGACAGAGGCAGTATCCTGTATCAAGTGCGGACGCTGTGTAGATGTCTGCCCAATGGAACTTTCTCCGCTGTATTTTGCAAAATATGCGGATGAAGAGAACTGGCAGGGCATGAAAGACAAACATGTCATGGACTGTGTAGAATGCCGTTGCTGTGAATATATCTGTTCCTCCAAGATTCCGATTGTATCTAAGATCAAAGCCGGTAAAGCGGTAGTAAGGGGGATGAAGTAAGATGTTAATTACAGAATTAAAATCGAAAGAAACACTCGCATCTCTGACAGCAGGAAAGAAAGTATTTGTAATCAACTGCCATGGATGCAAGGAAGTACATTTCCCTGAAAAAGAAGCAACTGAATTCCAGAAAGAGCTGACAGAAGCTGGAAATGTAACAGGTATTATGACAAAAGATTATATCTGCAATCCGGAAAACTTGAAGCTGCGCCTGGAAAAACATATGGATGAAATCAAGGCAGCGGACGTTGTTCTGGTATGTTCCTGTGGTATCGGCGTGCAGACAGTCTCAGAATATCTGGATGGCAAGATTGTGTATGCGGGATGTGACACCTATCCACTTCCTGGATTCCAGGGTGTGACTCCACAGGAATATGACTGCAAGCAGTGCGGAGAATGCTATCTGAACCTGACTGGCGGAATTTGCCCGATTACTGCCTGCTCCAAGAGCCTGGTAAACGGACAGTGTGGCGGATCCAAGAACGGCAAGTGCGAAGTGGACAGCAATATGGAATGTGGATGGGAACGCATCTACAGACGTCTGGCACAGATTGGCCGTCTGGATGTACTGAAGTGTCCGGTACAGGTTCGCAATTATGCAACAGATGATGAAGTATCAAAATAGGAAAATCCTAAATTTATAAATGATTGGAGCAATGTAAAATGAAAATTACTGAGTTATTTAAACAAGGTGAATTTGTAGTATCTGCAGAAGTAGGACCGCCAAAGGGAATTCACATTGAAGGTTTACTGGAAGAAGCAAAAACATATTTAAGTGGTATTACAGCAGTCAATGTAACAGATAACCAGTCTTCTGTTATGCGTCTTGGTTCCCTTGCAACCTGTAAGGCATTAAAGGACGAAGGGCTGACACCTATTTTCCAGCTGACATGTCGTGACAGAAACCGTATTGCTCTGCAGTCTGATCTCTTAAGTGCAGCAATGCTTGGCATTGATAATATTTTGTGTCTGACTGGTGACCATACAAAGATGGGCGACCATCCACAGGCAAAGCCAGTCTTTGATCTGGATTCCGTATCTTTACTTCATACAGTAAAGCAGCTGGAATCAGGCGTAGATCTTGGTGGAAACGAACTGGTAGGCGAACCGCCTAAGTTTGCTAAGGGTGCTGTTGTTTCACCGTGCAGCGATTCTGTAGATGCACAGCTGGCAAAGATGGAACGTAAAGTTATGGCAGGCGCTGATTATTTCCAGACACAGGCTGTTTATGAACCAGAGAAATTCATTAAGTTCATGGAAAAAGCAAGCCAGTTTGGCAAACCAGTACAGCTTGGTATCGTAATTCCGAAGTCAGCAGGTATGGCAAAATTCATGAACAAGAATGTGGCTGGTATCCATGTTCCGGATGAAATGATTGAAGAACTTGCAAAAGACAAAGAAAAGACAAAAGCAGGTATTACAGGTGTAGAGATTGCAGCACGTATTATTAAAGAATGTAAACCATACTGCCAGGGTGTACATATTATGGCTCTTGGATGGGAATCAAAAGTTCCTGATTTATTAAAACTGGCTGAAATCTAAAAATTTTATTTTTTAAAATGTGCAAAAGGACAAGATCTTACGGTATTAAAGAGAGAACTTGTCCTTTTTGTAATATAGTTCTAAAAAAATGTGAAAAATACACGGATTGATTGTAGCAAAAATAAAATGATTTTCGTCAAATATGTGGAAAGCCTGTTTTGTTCTCAAAAAAATACAATCAATAAATCCTTTATTTTGGCACTTTTTTGAAAATTAAGGATTTCATTTATTGAGATTTATTTAACAGTATGGTATACTACAAAAAGGATAGGTGCTAAGACATACGCCTGTCAAATTCTTAACAAAAAGTAGGAGGGAGGCGTAACATCCATGCATATCGTAAAAGATGAAAATGGAAATATTTGTGGTCATGCACATGAACATGAACATATGCATACCCATACTTATGAGCATAGCCATGCACACAGTCATGAACATGGACATGAAGATGATCATCATCATGAACATACGCAGGCAGAAGAGGGTGCTCACTGCCACGGCAGCGAGGGTCATTGCCATGGACAGGAAAGCCACTGTCACGGACAGGAAGGCCATTGCCACAATCACAGCCATGAAGGTCAGACCACACCGGCTAATCAGAACGAAGCACTTCTGCAGTACATGTTGGATCATAATACACATCATGCGGCAGAACTGGATCAGATGGCACAGAAGCTGGCTGCTGACGGACATGGGAATGCGGCAGAACAGATCCGCAAAGCTGTGGACGAGTTCCAGAAGGGCAATCTTTATCTGAGTCTGGCGTTGTCACTGGTAAAAGAATAAAATCAGGAGGCGATGATATGTGTCTGGCAACAGTAGTAAATATCAATCAGCCTGACAGTATTGTTTTAGAATATGTCAGCAAAATTGAGGTAAATGGTAACCAGATCACTTTGACAGATGTCATGGGCGAACAGAAAGTGGTAGAAGGAACGATCGCTATGGCAGATCTGACAGGTGGAAGAGTAGAGATCAGATGTAATTAACATTTGTTCTTTGTGAAAAAGCAAGAATACAGTATCTGTTCAAAATACACCGTTAGAAAAGTTTTGAACAGATACGAAATACAGAACATCTAAGGAGAAACAAATATGTCAGTTACAATAGCAGTTGCAGGAAAAGGCGGAGTTGGAAAGACAACATTATGCGGCCTGCTGATCCAGTATTTATGCGAGACAGGAAGACGACCTGTATTAGCAGTGGATGCTGATGCAAATTCCAATCTAAATGAGGTGCTTGGTGTAGATGTAGATATGACACTGGGCGAGATCAGAGAAGAAGTTGCAAAAGCAGAAACAAGTAAGGATAATCCGATTCCTGCAAGCATGTCGAAGTCCGACTATATGGAGATCATGTTTAACCGCTGCCTGGTGGAAGACGATGATTTTGATATGCTGGTTATGGGAAGAACCCAGGGCAAAGGCTGCTACTGTTTTGTAAACGGATTACTGCAGACACAGCTTCAGAAGCTTACACCGAACTATCCATATGTGGTAGTAGACAATGAAGCTGGTATGGAACACATCAGCCGTGGCATTCTTCCTAAGGTTAATATTTTACTTCTGGTCAGTGACTGTTCCAGAAGAGGAGTACAGGCTGTAGGCAGAATTGCTGCACTGGCAAAGGAATGCGGGTTAAATCCGGATACTGTGGGTTTGATTATTAACCGTGCTCCGGATGGTAAGGTGAATGAGGGGACTATGGAAGAGGTCAGAAACCAGGGTCTGGAACTGATCGGAGTAGTTCCTCACAGCACCGAAGTGTACGAATATGATTGTGAAGGAAAGCCAACAGTAGAGCTTCCGGCTGATTCACCTGTGAAGCTGGCTCTTCATGATATCATAGATAAATTAAAGCTCTAAAAATCTACCAAAAAAATATAAGGAGGTAAATATGGGAGATTTTAAGTTAACCACAATTGAAGAAAACGAAGCGATTACCAATCGACTTCTCGAGACTGGCGCAAAGGTTGGCGCAGACTCATGGCAGCTCAGAGTAAAGAACCAGACTCCACACTGTAAGTTTGGTGAACAGGGTGTATGTTGCCGTATCTGTTCTATGGGACCATGTCGTATTACACCAAAGGCTCCACGCGGAATCTGCGGTTGCGATGCTCACGGTATTGTAGGACGTAATTTCCTGAGATTTACAGCAGGTGGTGCAGCTACTCATTCTGATCACGGACGTGAAATCTGTAACACTCTGTATCATGCAAAACCAGAAGGACCTTACAAAGTAAAAGATCCAGAGAAACTGATCCGTATTGCGAAAGAATGGAATGTAGAGACAGAAGGAAAAGATATCTATGATCTGGCTCATGAAGTAGCTCTTATGGCTATGCAGGAATATGGTAAAGTATTCGGATATCAGAACTGGGTTAAGAGAGCTCCACAGCATACACAGGATCTGTGGGAAAAAGCAGAGATCACTCCACGTGCCGTTGACCGCGAAGTATCCTGCGCTATGCATATGACTCATATGGGTAACACATGTAAACCGGAAGCACTGGTTCGCCAGGCTCTTCGTAACGGTCTGTCTGATGGATGGGGCGGATCTATGACAGGTACAGAATTCTCTGACGTACTGTTTGGTACACCTACTCCAATCGAAACAGAAGCAAACCTGGGTGTTATGGTTGCTGAGAACGTAAACATCGTTGTACACGGACATGACCCAAGCCTTTCCGAACTGATCTGTGAATATGCAGATGATCCGGAAATGATCGCATATGCAAAATCCAAAGGTGCAAAAGGCATCACCGTATCTGGTGTATGTTGTACATCTAATGAAGTTGCAATGCGTCGTGGTATTCCGATGGCTGGTAACTTCTTACAGCAGGAAAACGTTGTTCTGACAGGTGCCTGTGAAGCAATCGTTGTTGACGTACAGTGTATCTTCCCTGCATTAGGCCCTCTGAGCAAATGTTTCCATACTAAGTTTGTGACCACATCTCCGATCTGCCAGATGCCAGATTCTGATTTCGTAAGATTCGAAGCTGATACAGCAGGTGAAAATGCAAAAGCAATCGTTAAGATGGCAATTGACAACTTCGTAAACAGAAAGCCAGAACTTGTTTACATACCAGATACCAAACAGAAAGCAACAGTTGGATATTCTGTAGAAGCAATCGTTAAGACTCTGGATGGTGTTACTAACTCTCAGGTAGATGAAACAGGAACAACCAAACCATTACTGCAGTGTATTACATCTGGTGTAATCCGTGGTGCAGTTGCAATGGTTGGATGTAACAACCCTAAAGTAAGACCGGACTACATGCATGTAGAACTGATGAAGAAACTGATCGCAAATGATATCGTGATCATTGCTTCCGGATGTTCTGCACAGGCAGCAGCAAAAGCAGGTCTGATGGACAAAGCAGCAAAAGATATCTGTGGCGCAGGTCTGAAGAGAGTCTGTGAACTGGCAGATATCCCTCCAGTACTCCACATGGGATCCTGCGTAGATATCAGCCGTATGATGATCCTGGCATCTGAGCTGGCTAAAGATTCCGGACTGAACATTTCTCAGCTCCCGGTAGTTGGATGTGCTCCTGAATGGATGTCTGAAAAAGCGGTATCTATCGGAAACTACGTAGTTGCTACAGGTCTTGATACCTTCCTTGGTGTTGATCCTTATGTATCTGGTTCTGATCAGATGTGTGAACTGCTTACTAACGGCGTAAGAGACTGGGTAGAAGCTGCTTACACAGTAGAAAAAGATCTGGACAAACTGGGTGATCTGATGATCGAAAGAATCGAAGAAAAACGTGCTGCTCTTGGAATCTAATTTCCCGGAACTTTAATACGGACAGGCGCTCCGTTAAAAACGGAGCACTGCCGTTTAGATCGAAACAATGACTGAAAATAAAGGTGGATGAATTACAATGAAAATAGCTGTAACTGGTAAAGGTGGAGTCGGAAAAACAACATTTGCTGCAACGCTTGCGCGGCTGTATGCAGATGAAGGCAAACAGGTTCTGACAGCAGATGTCGATCCTGATGCGAACCTTGGACTGGCTCTTGGCTTTTCACAGGAAGAAATCGATCAGATCGTACCCATTACGAAAATGCGTAAACTGGTACAGGAACGTACCGGAGCATCTGATGACAACAAATTTTATAAACTGAACCCGATGGTGAGTGACATACCGGATAAATATGCAAAAACATGTAATGGCGTTAAGCTTCTGGTTCTGGGAACTGTAGATACCGCTAACAGCGGATGTGTCTGCCCGGAACATGTGATCCTGAAGAGAATCATCAATCATCTCGTATTGCGAAGCGATGATGTAGTCATTCTGGATATGGAAGCAGGCCTGGAGCATCTGGGACGTGGTACTACAGAGGGAATGGATCAGTTTGTTGTTGTTATTGAGCCTGGTGCAAGAAGTATTCAGACATACCGTAATGTAAAGCGTCTGGCAAATGAGCTGGGTGTAAAACAGGTCAATGTAGTCGCAAATAAAGTCAGGGACGAAGAAGACGAAGAATTCATCAGAAGTCAGATACCAGAAGAAGACTTGCTTGGATTTATTCACTATAATAAAGAAGTGATTGATGCGGATCGAAAGGGTAGTTCCCCGTATGACTTCAGCAAAACAGCTGTAGATGAAATACGGGCGATCAAAGAAAAAATGGATGCACGATCCACAAAATGATTTAGGAGGATAAAATAATGACATTATTTGATGTTGTATTTGCTGGAAATGACGCTGTCTTTGGAATGACAGAAAAAGCAATCGATGATGCGATTGCAGCAAACGGTGCTGATAAAGCCGTTGCGCTTCCTGATACTGCATACAGCCTTCCATGCTACTATGCTGTAACAGGTACAAAGGTTGGAAATCTTGGAGAAATGAAAGCTGCTCTTGGTGTTGTAAAGACACTGATGACAAGAGAAAAAAGACTGAATGACGTATTCATGTCAGGTGTTGCTACTGCTCTTTGCGCAGAATTTATCGAAACTCTGAAATATATGGATGGAGCAACTCCATACGAAGCACCTTGCTACGGACATCTTGGTGATGCAGTGATCCGTGAACTTGGTGTACCTCTTGTAACCGGAGATATCCCAGGTGTTGCAGTTATTCTTGGTGCAGCTCCAACTGCTCAGGAAGGTGTAGACCTTGTAAAATCTTACCAGGCACAGGGTATTCTGGTAACTCTGGTTGGTGGAATCATTGATCAGTGTGAAGAACTCGGATACAAGACAGGCGCTAACGTTCGTGTCATCCCTCTTGGAAAAGATGTTACATCTGTTATCCATGTAGTATCTGTAGCAGTCAGAGCAGCTCTGATCTTCGGTAATATCCAGCCAGGCGATGCTGCAGGACTGATGAAGTACACAATGGAACGTGTACCTGCATTCGTAAATGCATTCGCTCCTCTGAACGAAGTTATCGTAGCATGTGGTGCAGGCGCTATCGCTCTTGGATTCCCTGTAATCACAAATGACCAGCCTACCGTAGATGCTGTAAACGGCCGTGTACCAAAGAGCCTGATCGTTCAGGAAGATATCAGCAAATTCAATGCAACTTCTCTGGAAGCAAGAGATATCAAGATCAAGATCACAAACATCGACATTCCTGTAGCATTCGCATCTGCATTTGAAGGTGAAATCATCCGTCGTGGTGATATGCAGGTTGAATTCGATGGTTCCCGTGTTGACTGTTTCGAACTTGTTCAGACCAAAGAAGCATCTGAGATCGAAGACCATAAGATCGAAGTCATCGGACCTGATATCGATACATTTGAAGTAGGAAGCAAGCACTCTATCGGTTATGTAGTAGAAGTAGCAGGAAAGAGCATGCAGACAGACTTCGAATCTGTATTCGAACGTAAATTCCACTCTTATCTGAACTGTGTAGAAGGTCTTATGCATACAGGACAGCGTGATATGATCCGTATCCGTATCAGCAAAGATACTTTCAATGCAGGCTTCAGAGCAAAACATATCGGTGAAGTTCTTTACGCAAAGGTTAAGAATGAATTTGCTGCAGTAGTTGATAAATGTCAGGTTAAGATATACACAGATGCTGAAAAATGTACAGAACTGCGTCACAACCTTGCAATTCCTGCATTCGATAAACGTGATGAAAGACTGACATCTATGACAGATGAATCCGTAGATGTATACTACAGCTGTATCATGTGCCAGGCATTCTCTCCAAGCCACGTATGTGTAGTTACACCAGAACGTCTTGGACTTTGCGGTGCTGTTTCATGGCTTGATGCAAAAGCAACAAACGAGCTGGATCCTCAGGGACCATGCCAGATCATCACAAAAGAAAAAGTTATCGACGAAAGAATCGGTGAATACGAAGATGTTAATGAAGCAGTTCGTAAATTCTCCCAGGGCGCTCTGGAAGATGTATCACTTTACTCTATCATTGAAAAACCTATGACATCCTGTGGATGCTTCGAATGTATTTGTGGTATTGAACCACTTTCCAATGGTGTATGTATTGCCAACCGTGAATACGCTGGTATGACACCAATCGGTATGACATTCTCCGAACTGGCTTCTATGACAGGTGGTGGTGTTCAGACACCTGGTTTCATGGGACATGGTAAACATTTCATCGCTTCTAAGAAGTTCATGAAGGCAGAAGGCGGTGTGGCAAGAATCGTATGGATGCCAAAAGAACTGAAAGAAACAGTAGCTGAAAGATTAAATGAAACAGCTAAGGAACTTTACGGAATTGAAAACTTCACAGATATGATCGGTGATGAAACAGTTGCAGAAGATCCTGAAACATTACTGGCATTCCTGGAAGAAAAGGGACATCCGGCTCTTACCATGGAACCAATGATGTAATTTCTATATTTTCTACAAAGGAAAACAGGCATATATTGCGGAAAAGGATGCTACTTGCATTTGATTCTTATACAAAAATCATAAATCGAAATGCAAGTAGCACAAATGCTTGATTTTCTGGGAAAATATGTATATAATAAGAAAGAATTATTGTTAAAATAGACACAAACTGACTGCATAAGAACAATATGTGGTCAGTTTGTGGCGGTTGAAAACTGAAGGAGGAAATTGAAAAATGCCGTTCACAGCAAAATCAGGAAAATTTAATGCCAGCATTAAAACTGTTACAATTGGAACAGGTGACAAAGCAATCACACTTGGTGGCGAAAATGCACTTCCATTACAGAGCTTCGATGCTCCATTTGCAAATGCACCAAAAGTAGGTATTGAGATTACAGACTTTGGTATGGAACATGAACCGGAATGCATTCAGAAGTATTACGAAGGATGTTCATCCATCGCAGATATCGCTAAGAAAGCAGCTTCTTTTGAAGGTGTTGATTTCTTAAGCTTCCGTCTGGAAGGTGGCGACCCTAACGGCGCTAACAAATCCACAGACGAACTGATCGCTATGGTAAAAGAAGTTGCGGAAGCAGTAGACCTTCCACTGGTTATTTCCGGAAGCAAAAATGCTGAAAGAGATGCTGAGCTTCTTGGTAAAGCAGCAGAAGCAGTTCAGGGAAAGAATGCTCTGATTCTGGCAGCAAAAGAAGAAAACTACAAAACAGTTGGTGCAGCAGCCGGCCTTGCTTACAATCAGGTAGTTGGTGCTGAATCTTCTGTTGATATTAACCTCGCAAAACAGTTAAACGTATTATTAAGTCAGTTAGGTGTAAAACCGGAATCTGTTGTTATGAATGTAGGTACAGCAGCAGCCGGATACGGATATGAATATGTTGCATCCACCATGCAGCGTGTTAAATCTGCAGCTCTGTCTCAGAACGATGCACAGCTTCAGATGCCTATCATCACTCCGGTTGCATCTGAGACATGGTCTACAAAAGAAGCAACACAGGCAGAAGCAGATACACCAGAATGGGGCGATCAGGAAAGACGTGGTATCGATATGGAAGTTGAAACTGCAGCAGCAGATTTAGCTTGTGGTTCTGATGCCGTAATCTTAAAACATCCTGTATCCGTAGCAACTGTTTCCAAACTGATCAAAGAATTAGTTTAATCACTGTTTAAGGAGGATAAAAGACAATGGCATTAAAAGGTCTTGATATTTTTAAATTATCACCAAAGAAAAACTGTAAAGAATGTGGAAGCCCTACATGTATGGCTTTCTGTATGAAAGTTGCTCAGGGTGCAGCTGATATCAGTGCTTGCCCTTACTTCTCAGAGGATGCAAAGGCTCAGTTATCAGAAGCTACAGCACCTCCAATGAAGAGCATCAAAATCGGTACTGGCGCAGAAGAAATGGTTCTCGGCGGAGAAACCGTTATGGAACGTCATGAAAAAACATTCGTTAACAAAACAAGATATGCAGATTCTCTTTGCAACTGCATGGATGAAGCTACCATTGAAGCAAAACTTGCAGAAGTTCCGAAGGTTGATTATGACCGTATCGGTGAGAGAATGTATGCAGAACTGATTTATGTAAATTACTCTGCAGAAGGTTCTTATGATTATGTAGAACTTGTAAAGAAAGCTGCTGCACTTGGCAGAACTCTGGTACTGGGATGTACAGATGTAGAAGTAGCAAAAGCTGCTCTGGCTGTATGTAAAGACAGCAAACCAGTTCTGAATGGTGCTACACCGGCTAACTACGCTGATATGAACGCAGTTGCTACAGAAGCAGGTGTTGTTCTTGGTGTCAGCGGAGCTGATATGAACGAAATCTATGATACAGTAAAAGCACTGGAAGGACTTGGAAACAAGAACCTGGTAATTGATACCACAGGCGCTACTGTAAAAGAAACATTTGCAAATACTGTACAGCTTCGTAAAGCTGCAATCAAAGATGGCGACAGAACATGTGGTTACCCATCTATCGTAAACCTTGTAAAAGTAGCAAAAGATGATCTGCATCTGCAGGCTGCTCTGGCTGCTATCTTTACAATCAAATACGGTTCTATCGTTGTTATGCAGGAAATTACTTATGCTGAAGCACTTCCTCTGTATGGTCTGCGTCAGAATATCTTCACTGACCCTCAGAAGCCAATGCGTGTAGAACCAGGTATCTACGCTCTGAACGGTGCAGATGAGAACTCTATCTGTCTGACAACTGTTGACTTCGCTCTTACATACTTCCTGGTATCCGGAGAACTGGAACGTTCAGGAGTACCTGTAAACCTGATCATCAGTGATGCAGGCGGACTTTCTGTACTGACTGCATGGGCAGCTGGAAAACTTTCTTCTTCTTCTATCGAGAAATTCTGGAAAGAAGCTGATATCGAAGGTAAGATTAAGAACCGTAAGCTGATCATCCCAGGAAAGGTTGCAGTTCTGAAAGGTGAAATCGAAGCGAAACTGCCAGGATGGGAAGTAATCATTGCCCCAAGAGAAGCAGTAGAGCTGGTTAAATTCCTGAAAGATATGCAGGCAAACGGAGAAGCTTAAGAGTATTTGACATTTGTGCAGTAATCAATGAAATAGTTATAAAAATTAAACTATAAGGAGGCTACAAAAATGGCAAAATTTATTACAATCGGAGAAAGACTTTCTACTACAGCACCAGCAGTAAATAAAGCTTTCACAGAAAGAGATGAAGAACCGATCCTGAAGAGAGCAAAACAGCAGCTGGACGCTGGAGCAGTTTATCTTGATGTAAACATCGGACCTGCTGAAAGCGATGGAGAAGATCTGATGAAATGGGCAGTTCAGTTACTTCAGAGCAATTTCGACAATGTTCCTCTGGCACTGGATACAGCAAATAAGAAAGCGATCGAAGCTGGTATTTCTGTATACAACCGTTCCAAAGGAAAACCAATCGTTAACTCTGCTGATGCAGGAAGCCGTATCGAATACGTTGACCTGGCAGCTGCAAACGATGCTATCGTTATCGCTCTTTGCAACGCTGAAGGTATTGCAAAAGACAATGATGAACGTATGGGATACTGCCAGACTCTTCTGGAAAGAGGTATGGAACATGGTATGGAAGCTGAAGATCTGTGGTTTGACCCATTATTCCTGGTTGTAAAGGGAATGCAGGACAAACAGATGCAGATTCTGGAATTTATCAAGATGCTGTCTGATATGGGTCTGAACTCTACAGGTGGTCTGTCAAACAACAGTAATGGTATGCCAAAGACCATCCGTCCAATCATGGATTCCGCTCTGGTAGCTATGGCTATGATGCAGGGACTTACTTCTGCAATCGTTAACCCTAACGACCTGAGACTGATGGAAACCATCAAATCCTGTGATGTATTCAGAGGAAACACTCTGTACGCAGATTCTTATCTGGAGATCTAATAAATGTATAAGGTTACATTTAAGTTTGAGAACAGCGAAGACGTGATCGTCTTCGCTGCTCTTGGTGAAAACCTTCTTGAGGTAGCGAGAAAAACAAACGTAGCTATCGATGCCCCATGTAACGGAAATGCAGCCTGCGGAAAATGCAAGGTACGTCTTCTTGGCGGCGAACTGGATTCGAAGAAAACTCATCATATTACAGATGAAGAGTATGCAGGTGGTTGGAGGTTGGCCTGCTGTAGTAAGATATGCGCAGATGTAGAGATAATGGTTCCGGATATCGCATCTGCTTATAAGAGCCGAATGAAAGTGGCTGATTTAAGTTCACCGGACGAGATAAAGATATTTGACGATTTAAAGAAACAGGTTACAGAAGCCGGTATTACCCTGAAGAATGATATGAAAATTGTATCATTAAAAATGAGTGAACCGACTCTGGATGATACGATGCCGGATAACGAACGTTTCACCCGTGCACTTCGTGCAGAAACAGGAGTAAACGTTATTCGAATATCCTATACAGCCCTGAATAAACTTGCCTTTGTATTGCGGGAAAGTCATTTTGATATTCAGGTTGTATTGCGTGAGACTGAAAAGGACCTGTTTGTGTATGATGTTTTTGAAAAAGAAAAAAATGTAATTGTAGGTGGTATGGCTGTAGATATAGGTACTACGACTGTCTCTGCAATTATTATCGATATGCTGACAGGAGAGATCCTTGCCAAAGGATCAGCTGGAAACGGTCAGATTCGTTATGGTGCGGATGTTATCAATCGTATCATTGAATCAGGCAAACCTGGCGGACGTGAAAAATTGCAGAAAGCAGTGATTGATGAGACGATTAATCCTCTGATCGATACTATGTGCAAACAGGCACATCTGGATCATTCTCAGCTCTATCGTCTGTGTATTGCGTCCAACACTACCATGAATCATTTGTTATTAGGTGTATTTGCAGATCCGGTACGTATGGAGCCGTTTGTACCGTCTTTCTTTAAGACAAATTCTGTCTACGCCTATAATATAGGAATCAAGGTGAATCCGGACGCACATATTATTTTAGCACCGAATATCGGCAGTTATGTAGGCGGTGATATCACGGCCGGCACTTTTGTAAGCATGGTATGGAATAAACCGGAATTTTCCCTGTTTATTGACCTTGGTACAAATGGAGAGATTGTTTTCGGCAATTCAGACTTTATGTTCAGCTGTGCATGTTCCGCAGGTCCTGCCTTTGAAGGTGGAGATATCAGCTGTGGTATGCGTGCAACAGATGGAGCAATTGAAGCCTGTACGATTGATGAAGAGACAATGGAGCCTGCCTATTCTGTAGTTGGTGATCCAGGAACAAAGCCGGTTGGTATCTGTGGTTCTGGTATTATTGATATCATTGCAGAACTGTTCCGCTGTAAAATTATCAGTCCGAAGGGTAAATTTATCCGAGAAGGTAAGAGAGTTCGTCATGATGAACATGGTATGGGCTCTTATGTGATTGCATTCCAGGAAGAAGCTGGTTCTGTCAAAGATGTTGAGATTACAGAAGTAGACATTGACAGCTTCATTCGTGCTAAGGGTGCTATCTTCTCAGCTATTCGTACCATGTTGTCCTATTGTGATTTTGATGTGTCTATGATCGAGCATGTGTACGTAGCAGGCGGTATCGGAAGCGGTATTAATATGCAGAATGCTGTTCGTATCGGAATGTTCCCGGATGTACCACTGGAATTATACGAATATATTGGTAATTCTTCTCTGGTGGGAGCTTATGCAATGCTGTATTCTACAGAATCTGAACAGAAAGTATACGAGATTGCTCAGAATATGACGTATATTGAATTGAGTAATATTAATGCTTATATGGATGAATTTGTGGGGGCATGTTTCCTGCCACATACAGATTCTGCCCTGTTTCCAAGCATTGTATGATTTGTATGAATAGTTTGTAATTTTTTTCACAGGATGTCGGATAAATGTCTGACATCCTGTTGCTTTATCTATCGGTTTTGTGATAGAATAGACAAAAAGAGTAAAGAAGTATGAATGAGGATAAAAGATGAATTTAGATTACGCAAAGAATAGTATAGAAGAGGTACCTTTCGGTCAGTATCTGGAGCAGTTTCAGGCACTGGATCCGGAGGAAGCATCTACACGAACGGGCATTCCTTATGACAGTGAGCGCAAGTGTTTTACAATGCGTATGCTGCAGAAGACATACGAGATTAGCTGGCCGGATTGTAATGTGATATGTCTGGATAAGACAGAAGATACTTATGCAATAATGGAAGAGGCTGTGGATGCAAAGATATTTTCCATTCGCTATTTATTAAATGGGGTTCAGTCAGCTTCCACCGGAAAGTATCTGACCTATCGGGAACTTCCAAGCGGTGATCTGTATTTCCAGCAGTTCCAGGGAAGATGTCTGATGCGGCTTGCCTATGGATTTGGATTCAAACTGGAAAAATTTGCAGATATTTTTGAACGCCTTGGGGCAAAAAAACTGACATACGGAGATGTTTCTTATGAGATCGAATTTATCAATGGTCATTTTGTAAGATTTATTCTCTGGGCAGGTGATGACGAATTTCCACCGTCATCTCAGATCTTATTTTCTGATAATTTCCCGCTGTCATTTGAAACCTATGATCTGGCAGTAGTTGGAGATATAAGTATTACCACATTAAAAAAAATGCAGTAAATGGAGGATGAATTATGGGATTTTCTACAGTACCATGTAATGAATTTGTGGAAGTATTAGCATCAAAGGCACCTGTTCCAGGTGGCGGCGGCGCTTCTGCCCTGGTTGGAGCGATCGGAACAGCCCTCGGAAATATGGTTGGAAGCTTAACCGTTGGTAAGAAAAAATATGCTGAAGTAGAAGAAGAAATGTGGGAACTGAAAGACAAATGTGATCAGCTTCAGAAAGATTTTCTTCGTCTGATCGAAAGAGATGCAGAAGTATTCGAGCCTCTTTCCAAAGCATATGGTATGCCAAGAGAGACAGAAGAAGAAAAGGCAGAGAAAGCACGTGTAATGGCCATTGTATTAAAAGATGCCTGTTCTGTTCCAATGGAGATCATGGAGAAATGCTGTGAGGCCATTGATATCATTGCTGAGTTTGCAGCAAAAGGATCTACTCTTGCAATCAGTGATGCGGGAGTTGGTGTAGCTTTTGCAAAAGCAGCATTAAAAGGTGCCAGCCTGAACGTATATATTAATACCAAGTCTATGGCAGATAAAGAACTGGCTGCACAGCTGAATGAAAAATGCGATAAGATGCTGGAAGAATATACCGTAAAGGCTGACCAGATCTTTGACAGCGTATTAGGTCGTTTAAAATAAATATTTATTACATATAAGGGAACCTGAAAGGAGCTATTATGGCAAAACAGTTATTAGGTAAGGAAGTTACCGCAGCATTAAATGAGAGAATTAAAGCAAATGTGGCAGCATGCCAGGAAAAGGGAGTAAATCCGACTCTCTGCATCATCCGTGTTGGTGAGAATCCAAGTGATATCTCCTACGAAAAGGGTGCAACCAAGCGTTGCGAGACCCTTGGTGTTGCTTGTGAAAAGATCCTTCTTCCAGAAGATGTCACACAGGAAGAACTGCTGGCTACCATCGATAAAGTAAATAAAGATGCTCATATTCATGGCGTCCTGTTATTCCGTCCATTACCAAAGCATCTGGATCAGGCAGTAATCGAGAATGCACTTGCACCGGAGAAAGACGTAGACTGCATGACAGATCTGTCCATGTCTGGCGTATTCACCGGAAAGAAGATTGGTTTCCCTCCTTGTACACCACAGGCTTGTATGGAGATTCTGGATCACTATCAGATCGACTGCACCGGTAAGAAGGCTGTTGTGATTGGACGAAGCCTGGTAGTTGGAAAACCTGCAGCTATGATGCTGGTAAAGAAGAACGCTACCGTAACGATTTGTCATACAAAGACCGTAGATATGCCATCCGTAGCACGTGAAGCAGATATCATTATTGTTGCAGCCGGACGTGCCGGTGTAGTTGGTGCGGAATATGTCAGAGAAGGCCAGACAGTCATCGACGTAGGAATCAATGTCAATGCAGAGGGCAAATTATGTGGCGATGTTGATTATGCTGCAGTAGAGCCAATCGTAGATGCCATTACACCTGTTCCTGGCGGAGTAGGAAGTGTTACCACTTCCGTGCTGGTAGGACATGTAGTGGAAGCAGCTATGAGAACTTTAGCATAAGCCTTTATGAAGAAATGACGGAAAAAGAGACAGCCGGGATTCCCCTGACTGTCTTTTATCCTTTTTGGAAGATCAATTGAAAAGAGAGAAATAAGGGAGAAGCGATGAAACAAAGCAAAAAGAGATTAACATGGTGTTGCCTGTGCTTTTTCTTTATTTTGATGATAAGTTCTTCTTCTGTGTTGGCTGCAGGCAGACAGACAACCATAAAAGAACTGCTGCAGACCGGACTTCAGCCGGTAGGAAGTACCATGTATGTATGGGGTGGCGGATGGAGCAGAAATGGTGCCAGCAAAGAAGCCAGGCGTCTGGGAGTAAGTGCATCCTGGAAAAAGTTTTACAAAAAGCAGAAAAAAGGTTATAACTATCGTAAATATCTGTATCAGTCATCCAAAGGCCTGGATTGTTCCGGGTATATTGGATGGTGTATTTATAATGTGCTGGAAGAAACCGATGGAAAGAAAGGTTATGTGCTGTATGCACAGAACATGGCACGCAATTATGCCAGTCGTGGATGGGGAACTTTTACGAAACGGTCAAAGGTGAGAAATTATAAAGCAGGAGATATTATGAGTACTCCGGCCGGTCATGTTTATATGGTAGTTGGATCCTGTAAAGATGGAAGTGTCGTCTTCCTTCATTCCAGTCCACCGGGTGTGACCTTGTGCGGCACCACAACTCCGTCTGGAAAGACCAACAGCCAGGCAGTAAAACTGGCAAGGAAATATATGAAAAAATACTATCCAGCCTGGTATAAAAAGTTCGGTGACTGCAGTCGGGGCATTTCTTATCTGACAGACTATCATCAGATGCGGTGGGATATATCGGGCAAATCTGTGATGACAGATCCAGATCATTACCGGAAGAAGAGTGCGGAACAGATCTTAAAAGATCTGTTCCGAAAAAAGTAGAAAAACTGGTTTAATAAAAAATTGTTAAAAAAATTACATAATTCAATTGACAAACTGGTAGTGTTGCACTATACTATGAGTGTGTAATTGAATATTACTTTATTAAGTGCATGAGCAATCATGAAAAGGGAATTTGGGTGAGAATCCCAAGCGAACTGGTCACTGTAATCAGGGAGTAGGTCCAACAGCCATTGCATAACCCTAAGATGTGAGAAGGCGGAACCATACGATGATCTGTAAGTCAGGAAACCTGCTTAATAAATGAGATGTGCTCCAGATACAGCGCAAGCATCCAACCAAACGACATCGTTTGTGAGACGTGACTGCATGGGTGAGCAGGCACATTTTTGTTCTAATGATGAATTAGAACTTTTGATTTGAATGGATGAATCTCAAGTAGGAGATTACACAAATACCTCCTTCATACCGGAGATTCTTGTTAATCCGCATAACAAGAGAACGGCATGAATCCCCGGCAGATCCGCAGCTGCCGGGGATTTTTTTACTCTTGATTATTTTTTATCAATTTGTCTATTTCTTTTGATTTTACTCCCTAATATATGTGAAAAGTACACATTGACAAATATTTAACAATAAGGTAAAATATGAATTAGTTAAATAATTAACAATAAATATTTTAAAGGAGGAAACCGATGGCTGACAAAACAATCAAAAAGAACACCATTGAAACTCTGGAGGATCTGGAACTTGCGATGAAGGAACTTCGCGAAGCACAGAAGATTTTTTCTACCTACACACAGGAACAGGTGGATGCCATTTTTAAGGCAGCTGCCACAGCAGCCAATAAGGCACGTATTCCATTATCCAGAATGGCTGTAGAAGAGACGGGTATGGGGGTACTGGAAGACAAGGTAATCAAGAACCACTATGCGGCAGAATATATTTACAATGCCTATAAGAACACAAAGACCTGTGGCGTAATTGAAGAAGATCCTGTCTATGGTATTACCAAAATTGCGGAACCTCTTGGAGTGATTGCGGCAGTGATACCTACCACGAATCCTACGTCTACCGCTATTTTTAAGACGCTGATCTGTCTGAAGACACGAAATGGTATTATTATCAGTCCACATCCGCGGGCTAAGAACTGTACCGCAGCAGCGGCAAAGATTGTTTTGGATGCTGCAGTAGCAGCAGGTGCACCGGAAGGTATCATCAAATGCATTGATGTTCCATCCTTGGAGCTGACCAATAAAGTGATGCAGGATGCAGACTGTATACTGGCTACCGGCGGTCCGGGTATGGTGAAGGCAGCTTATTCATCCGGAAAGCCTGCACTGGGCGTAGGTCCTGGTAATACTCCTGTGATTATTGATGACACAGCAGATGTGAAGATGGCAGTGAACTCTATTATTCATTCCAAGACATTTGATAATGGTATGATCTGTGCATCGGAACAGTCTGTTACAGTTCTGGAAAGTGTATACAAGGCAGTAAAAGAAGAATTCAAGTACCGTGGCTGCTATTTCCTGAAAAAAGAGGAACTGGATAAGGTAAGATCCACGATCTTGATTAATGGTGCTTTAAATGCCAAGATTGTTGGTCAGAAAGCAGCTACCATTGCAAAGATGGCAGGAGTAGAAGTACCGGAAGAGACAAAGATCCTGATCGGTGAAGTGGATTCTGTAGATATCAGTGAACCATTTGCTCATGAGAAACTGTCTCCTGTTCTGGCTATGTACAAGGCTAAGACATTTGATGAAGCACTGGAAAAAGCTGCTCAGCTGGTAGCTGATGGCGGCTATGGCCATACATCATCTCTTTACATTAATGTTAATGAAAAAGAAAAAATGGCAAAGCATGCAGCTATGATGAAGACTTGCCGTATTCTGATCAATACTCCTTCCTCACAGGGCGGCATCGGAGATCTGTACAACTTCAGACTGGCTCCGTCTCTGACACTGGGATGTTGAAGCTGGGGTGGCAACTCTGTTTCTGAGAACGTGGGTGTCAGACATCTGATCAATATTAAGACCGTTGCAGAAAGGAGAGAAAACATGCTTTGGATGCGCACTCCGGAAAAGGTATATTTTAAGAAGGGCTGTACCCCTGTTGCCCTGGATGAACTGAAAAATGTCATGGGTAAGAAGAGATGCTTTATTGTTACTGACTCTTTCCTGTATAAGAATGGTTTTACAAAGAAGATAGAAGACAAACTGGATCAGATGGGTATCGTACATACCTGTTTCTCTGATGTAGAACCAGATCCGTCTCTGGCAAGTGCAAGAGCAGGGGCGGCAGCAATGAGAGCCTTCGAACCAGACTGTATTATTGCAATGGGCGGCGGATCTGCTATGGATGCCGGAAAAATCATGTGGGTATTATATGAGAATCCAGATGCAGATTTCTCAGAAATGTCCATGGATTTCATGGATATCCGTAAGAGAGTTTACACTTATCCTAAGATGGGAAAGAAAGCTTATTTTATCGCAATCCCTACTTCATCCGGTACCGGATCTGAAGTGACACCATTTGCGATCATTACCGACCGTGAGACTGGAATCAAATGGCCGCTGGCTGATTATGAATTAATGCCGAATATGTCCATTGTAGATACTGACAATATGATGAGTGCACCAAAGGGTCTGACCTGTGCATCCGGTATTGATGTTATGACTCATGCCATTGAAGCCTATGTTTCCGTTATGTCATCTGATTATACGGACAGTCTTGCGCTTCGTGCCATCAAACTGGTATTTGATTATCTGCCGAGAGCTTATAAAGATGGTAATGATGTAGAAGCAAGAGATCATATGGCAAATGCTTCCTGTATGGCAGGTATGGCATTCGCCAATGCATTCCTGGGTCTGAATCATTCTCTGGCACATAAGCTGGGAGCGTTTCATCATCTTCCTCACGGTATTGCAAATGCACTGGTATTGTTAAACGTAATGCGCTATAACAGTGCTGAGGTGCCGACAAAGATGGGTACTTTCCCACAGTATCAGTATCCACATACCCTTCAGCGCTATGCAGAAATCGGAAGATATGTAGGACTGACCGGTAAAAATGATCAGGAAGTATTTGAAAAACTTCTGGCAAAACTGGATGAACTGATGCGTACCATCGAGATCAAACCAACGATCAAAGAGTATAACATAGATGAAAAGAAGTTCCTGGATACTTTGGACGAGATGTCTGAACAGGCCTTTAATGACCAGTGTACCGGTGCCAACCCAAGATATCCACTGATTTCTGAAATCAAAGAACTGTATCTGAAATCCTATTATGGAAAATAATCAGAACCAATCTGATCAAATTGAATCAGGGCTGTGAAAGCAGCTCTGATTTTTATTTTTGGAAATCTTTTGTTTTGTTCTTGACAATTTTTGTATAATTGTATACAATTATACAAAAATTAGGAAAAAACAAAATGAGGAGTAATCAATCATGGAAAACAGAAAAGTCAAAATGAATGAAAAGACCAATTTACTGGAATTGGAAGAACATATGTATCCACTGGTTGACGTACAGTCACCGAACGTATTCCGTAACCTTTTTCCTTACGATGAAGTACCAAAGATCGCATTTAATGACCGAGTGGTACCTCATCACATGCCAGATGATATCTGGATTACGGATACCACATTCCGTGATGGACAGCAGTCCAGAGAGCCTTATACGACAGAACAGATCGTAAGGATCTATGATTATTTTCATAAGCTGGGTGGCCCAAATGGCAAGATCCGTGCATGTGAATTTTTCCTGTACAGCAAAAAAGACAGAGATGCTGTTGAAAAATGTCTGGAGAAAGGATATCAGTTTCCGGAAGTAACCAGCTGGATTCGTGCCAATAAAAAGGATTTTCAGCTTGTAAAGGATATGGGCTTGAAAGAAACCGGTATTCTGGTCAGCTGTTCCGATTATCATATTTTTTATAAGATGAAGATGACTCGTTTTCAGGCTATGTTCCATTATCTGAGTATTGTAAGAGACTGTCTGGATATGGGAATCAGTCCAAGATGCCATCTGGAGGATATTACCAGAGCAGATATTTACGGTTATGTTATTCCATTTTGTCTGGAACTGATGAAGCTGTCGGAAGAATATAAGATTCCGGTAAAAGTTCGCTGCTGTGATACCATGGGATATGGAGTAAATTATCCAGGTGCTGTGATTCCGCGTTCTGTACAGGGTATCATTTATGGTATTATGACGCATGCAGGTGTACCTAGTGAAATGATTGAATGGCATGGACACAATGATTTTTATAAAGCTGTCAGCAATTCTACGACGGCATGGCTGTATGGTGCATCTGGTGTCAACTGTTCTCTGTTCGGTATTGGGGAACGTACCGGTAATACTCCTCTGGAAGCAATGGTATTTGAATATGCACAACTGAGAGGGACTCTGGATGGTATGGATACGACTGTTATTACAGAGTTAAAGGAATACTATGAAAAAGAGATCGGTTATACCGTTCCGTCCAGAACACCATTTGTTGGAAAGAACTTTAATGTAACCCGTGCAGGTATTCACGCAGATGGTCTTTTGAAAAATGAAGAAATCTACAATATTTTTGATACGGAAAAATTCCTGAACAGACCGGTTCTGGTTTCTGTATCTAACACTTCCGGTCTTGCGGGTATTGCCCACTGGATCAATACCTATTATAAACTTCCGGCAGAAAAGAAGCTGGATAAGGAATGTGAACTGGTGAAGATGGTAAAAGTGTGGGTAGATCACGAATATGACGAAGGACGAGTAACAGTCATTACCGATGACGAACTGACGGATGTGATTGCTGACTGCTGCTCCAAATTAAATTATGACCTTATTTAGCGGGAGAGGAACATGGAAGAGCATTATTCTTTAGGCGGAAAAGTGTTTCAGCAGCTGAAAAACAGTATTCTCGCCGGTGAATTTGAAAATGGAGCAGAACTGCGGGAGATTGCCCTGGCAAAAAAACTGGGGGTCAGCCGAACCCCTGTCAGAGAGGCTCTCAGACAGCTGGAGCAGGAAGAGCTGGTGGAGATTTATCCGAATAGGGGTGCCTACGTAAAGGGCATCACTTATAAAGATGTGGAAGATATTTTTCGTATCCGTGCACGTCTGGAAGGCCTCTGCGCAGAGATGGCGGTATCTTCCATAACCCGTGAACAGCTGGATAAATTAGATGAGATTATTTTACTTTCCAAATTTTATGAAGAAAAAAAGGATATGGAACATTTGCTGAAGATGGACAGTCAGTTTCATGAAGTGTTGTTTGAATCCTGTGGAAGTAAAATGCTGGAGCACCAGTTGAAAGATTACCATCAGTATGTGCAGAAAGCCCGGCTGCGCTCCCTGAAGCGTCAGGAGCGGGCCAAAAAATCAACACAGGAACATGAAGAGATTCTGCTGGCCATTAAGGATAAGGATGCCAAAAGAGCAGATGAGCTGGCGACTAGACATATCCTGAATGCTATTGCGAACATACGGCTGGAACATGAATCCTGACAGAAAGTGGAGGAATAGAACATGGATAAAATAGCAATGAAAACACCTCTGGTAGAGATGGATGGAGATGAGATGACCAGAATTCTCTGGTCCATGATCAAAGAGGAGCTTTTGCTTCCGTTTATTGATCTGAAGACAGAGTATTATGATCTCGGGCTTGAAAACAGAGATGCGACCAATGATCAGGTGACCATAGACAGTGCTGAGGCCACCAGAAAATATGGAGTCGCTGTAAAGTGTGCCACTATCACACCGAATGCAGCTCGTATGAAGGAATATCATTTGAAAGAAATGTGGAAAAGCCCAAATGGAACGATTCGTGCGATTCTGGATGGCACGGTTTTTCGTGCTCCGATCATTGTAAAGGGGATTGAGCCAAATGTCCGTACCTGGAAGAAACCAATCACGATCGCACGACATGCTTATGGGGATGTCTATAAAGCAGTAGAGATGAAGGTACCTGGTCCGGGAAAAGCAGAACTGGTGTTTACCGGAGAAGATGGAACCGTTATGAAAGAGACGATTCATGAATTCAAGGGAGCGGGTGTTATTCAGGGTATGCATAATCTGAATAAATCCATTGAAAGCTATGCAAGAAGCTGTTTTGCTTATGCTCTGGATACCAGACAGGATCTGTGGTTTGCAACGAAAGATACGATTTCAAAAAAATATGATCATACTTTTAAAGACATTATGCAGGAGATCTACGAAAAAGAGTATGAAGAGAAGTTCAGGGCAGCCGGCATTACCTACTTCTATACACTGATCGATGATGCGGTAGCACGGGTCATGAAATCGGAAGGCGGCTATATCTGGGCCTGCAAGAACTATGACGGAGATGTGATGAGTGATATGATTTCCTCTGCATTTGGCTCTCTGGCTATGATGACATCTGTATTAGTTTCACCGGAAGGAAACTATGAATATGAGGCGGCGCATGGAACGGTACAGAGACATTATTATAAGCATCTGAAGGGAGAGGAGACCTCGACCAATTCAGTTGCAACGATTTTTGCATGGAGCGGTGCTTTAAGAAAACGAGGAGAACTGGATCAGATTCCGGAACTAATGGCATTTGCAGATAAACTGGAAAAAGCGACCCTGGATACGATTGAGAGTGGAAAGATGACCAAAGATCTTGCTTTGATTACCACCATAGAACATCCAACTGTGCTGAACAGTAAAGAGTTTATTCTGGCTATTCGTGAGACACTGACTCAACATAACTAATGGAAAAACAGATTGAAAACGCAGTGACGGGAAAAGAGTGCTCTTTCTCATCGCTGCGTTTCTTTTTGGCGTTATTGATTTTTACATAAGGGATTCCCAGACTTCATATAGTGCTTCCAGTTTGTCGGCATTTTCTGTTTTCTCTTTATTCAGCTCCATACATTTTGCAACGTCTGTATAGACAGATTCCAGGCACATCTGTTCATCAATTTCCTGATTTCTGGCTTCCAGCTTCTGAATCTGATCTTCTGTTTTTTTCAGATCATTCTGGCGTTTGCGTTCACGGGCCTGTTCTTCTTTTCGTTTCTGCCATTCATCTTTTCCGCTGGAGGCAGTAGCGGCAGCAGTACTTTGCTCAACAGAGGAGACAGAAGTCTCCGGGGCATAGATCCTGGTCAGTTCCTCTCGTTTTTCCAGATAGTAGTCATAGTTACCAATATAATTTACCAATGTATTTCCAGTCAGATCCAGAATTCTGCTGGCGGTCTGATTGATAAAATAACGGTCATGGGAGACATATAGTACAGTTCCTGTGTATTGATTCAGAGCATGCTCCAGAATCTCTTTAGAGACAATATCCAGGTGGTTGGTCGGCTCATCCAGAATCAGGAAGTTGGCTTCTGAGAGCATCAGTTTAGCCAGGGAAACACGTCCACGTTCACCACCGCTTAAGTCTTTGATCTGTTTAAAGACATCATCTCCGGTAAAGAGAAATGCGGCCAGTGTGTTTCGGATCTCGGTATTGGTCAGAGTTGGATAATCGTCAGCAATTTCTTCAAACAGAGTCTTCTCCATATGAAGTACATGATGTTCCTGATCGTAATATCCTATATGCACCTTACTTCCCAGGGTAAAAGATCCGGCATCTGCCTCAATGACGGAATTGATAATCTTCAGGATCGTAGTTTTTCCGGTTCCGTTATTGCCGATAATCGCAACTTTTTCGCCACGTTTCACAGAAAAATTCAAGTCAGAGAACAGTTGCTGGCTGTCAAAGGCTTTGGAAAGATGTTCTACTTTTAGAACGTCTTCTCCGCTTTCTACCCTTGGATGGAGCTGAAGATGAATCTCAGAATTTAATTCTGTCGGTTTTTCCAGACGATCAATTTTGTCCAGCATTTTTTCCCGGCTTTCTGCCCGTTTGATACTTTTTTCCCGGTTAAAGGATTTTAGCTTGGCGATCACCTGTTCCTGGTGTTTGATTTCCTGTTGCTGATTCATCCATGCTTTCAGCTGTGCGTCCCGCAGCATCGCTTTTTTCGCTGCATAATCGGAATAGTTTCCGAGAAAAACGGTAGCATGCCCGTTATCCAGTTCCACTACCTTAGTGACTACTTTATTCAGGAAATACCGGTCATGCGCTACAATTATCACGGCACCCTGATAGTTGAGAAGGTATGTCTCCAGCCAGGCAATGGAATTCATATCCAAATGGTTGGTTGGCTCATCCAGCAGAATAATATCCGGTTTGGAGAGCAGCAGTTTACCAAGTGCTACACGGGTCTTTTGCCCACCTGAAAGAGTAGCCACAGATTTGTCAAATTCACTTTCTTCAAATCCAAGACCCTTTAATACACCGATCAGTTCACTTTTATAGGCATATCCGTTCTGGTTCTCGAATTCGGTGCTCAGACGATGATAAAGCTCCAGGGTGGCAGTCAGTTCTTCGCCCTGCTGGTGTTTCATATCCAGTTCCAGGGAACGAATCTTTTCTTCCATTTCGATAATCTCTTTTTTTACTTCCAGAAGCTCTTCATATATAGTATGTTCCCCGGATACCGCCTCATGCTGCGCAAGGTATCCGATCGTAGCACCTCTGGAAAGGGTAACTTCACCGCTGTCAGCAGAGAGCTGGTTCATGATGATCTTCAGCAGAGTGGATTTGCCGGCTCCGTTGATGCCGACGATTGCTGTTTTTTCCCGTTCTTCCACATGAAAAGAAACGTCTTTTAAAATCTGTTTTACGCCAAAGGCTTTGTCTATATGGTTACATGAAAGTATCATAATTCACATCCTATCATTATTCTGTCATTTATTTATCTGCTACAGTTTATCATATTCCTTGAATTTACTCTAGCTTTTTTGCAGAAAATGAAGTAATATATTACATTGAAGCAGATACACAGGAGGAGTTCGTATGAAGAAAGTAGTGAAATTTGGCGGAAGTTCACTTGCAAGCGCCGAACAGTTTAACAAAGTAAAGAGTATTATTACAGCGGATCCACACAGAAGATATGTGATTCCTTCCGCTCCTGGCAAACGCTTCAGTGATGATACCAAAGTCACTGATATGTTATACGATTGTTATGATACAGCAGTAAACGGAAAGAATTTTGAAGAAAAGCTGGATAAGATTCATGCAAGATATCAGGAAATTATCGATGGTCTGCATCTGAATCTTTCGCTGGATGAAGAATTTGAGAAGATTTTTGAATATTTTCAGAATGGAGCCGGCGTGAATTATGCTGCATCAAGAGGAGAATATCTCAATGGTATCATTATGTCGCATTATCTTGGCTTTGATTTTATCGATGCGGCAGAAGTGATTTTCTTTGATGAGAATGGCGAATTTGATTCTGAGAAGACCAACAATATTTTAAGTATGCGTCTGGAGAAGACAGAACATGCGGTAATCCCTGGATTCTACGGTGCGATGCCGAATGGTACGATTAAGACATTTTCCAGAGGCGGATCCGATATTACCGGTTCGATTGTAGCCCGTGCTGTGAAGGCAGATCTGTATGAGAACTGGACAGATGTATCCGGATTTCTGGTAACAGATCCACGTATTGTAGAGAATCCGGAACCGATCGAGATTATTACCTATCGAGAGCTGCGTGAGCTTGCATATATGGGCGCATCCGTGCTGCATGACGAGGCTATTTTCCCGGTAAGAAGAGAAGGTATCCCGATTAACATTAAGAACACCAATGATCCTTCTGCACCTGGAACACTGATTGTGGAGAGCACCTGTAAAAAGCCAAAGTATACGATTACCGGTATTGCAGGTAAGAAGGGATTTGCATCCGTCAATCTGGAAAAAGACCGTATGAATACGGAGATTGGATTTGGCAGAAGAGTATTAAGCGTATTTGAAGAGAATGGTTTATCCTTTGAACATATTCCATCCGGCATTGATACCATGAGCGTATTTGTGCAGCAGTCTGATTTTGAAGAAAAAGAACAGAAAATTCTCGCAGGTCTTCATCGCAATGTGGTTCCTGATTTCCTTGAGATTCACTCGAACATTGCGCTGATTGCAGTGGTGGGACGCGGTATGAAGTCTACAGAGGGAACAGCCGGTAAATTATTCACCGCACTGGCAAAAGAAGATATCAATATTCGTATGATCGATCAGGGATCCAGTGAATTAAATATTATCATTGGCGTGAATGAAAAAGACTTTGAAAAAGCTACAAAAGCGATCTATCATGCGTTTATTACTGTCACCCATTAATTGACAAGTATTTAACAGTATTGTATACTAAAAAAGACAAAATCAATTTTTGGGGGTGACGAAGCAGTGCAGGAACGGGAAATTTCAAAAGCCGTAATAAAACGTCTTCCACGCTACTACAGATACCTGGGCGAATTACTGGAACATAAAGTGGAACGTATTTCATCAAATGAATTAAGTGACAGAATGCAGGTTACTGCATCACAGATCCGTCAGGATTTGAATAATTTTGGCGGATTCGGGCAGCAGGGATATGGATATAATGTAAAATATCTGTATAATGAGATCGGAAAGATTCTTGGACTGGATAAGACATATAACATGATCATTATCGGTGCAGGACATTTGGGTGAAGCTTTAGCGAATTACGTTAAATTTGAAAAACGTGGGTTTCGAATTATTGGAATCTTTGATACCAATCCAGAGTTGGAGGGAAAGACAATCCGTGGGATTCAGATTATGATGGATGACCAGTTGCCGGAGTTTCTTTCTTCCCATGATATTGATATCGCGACGCTGACACTTCCGAAGACAGGTGCGGAAGCAATTGCACCTGTGCTGGTAAAGGGAGGGGTAAAAGCCATCTGGAATTTTGCTCATACAGATCTGGATCTTCCACCGGATGTGGTAGTGGAGAATGTCCATCTGTCAGAAAGCCTGATGCAGTTATCCTATAATATCAACAGAAAAAACAGAAAATAAGAAAAGCAACGCTGCCAGAAGATTCCGGGCAACATGTTTCGGAAATATTTTTGGCAGCATTTCTTTTGGAGAGACTATGCAGATAACATCATATCAGCGAGGAAAATTAAAAGAAAAACTGCCTCATCGCCAGGAAGAATCCAACAAGGGAGACTATGGGAAACTTTTGCTGATCGCAGGCAGCCGTAATATGTGTGGTGCAGCCTATCTGGCAGCGAAAGCAGCTTATCGTGCAGGTACCGGGTTGGTTTATATTTATACGGAAGAGTGCAACCGTATTATTTTACAGGAACGAATACCGGAAGCGGTACTGTATACCTATTCACCGGAGCACTGGGAGGCAGACCAGCTGGAGGAAATCATGAAGGGAAAAACAGCCATTGCAGTCGGACCGGGGCTGGGACAGTCCCACTGTGCAGAAGAGATCACGCGGGCTGTTTTGAGAAGTCAGCTTTCCAAGGTGGTCGATGCGGATGCATTAAATCTTCTGGCAAAACATCCTGCCTGGTATGAAGAGAGAAATGGTTCCATGATTGCGACACCTCACCCGGCGGAAATGAGCCGCTTAAGTCAGATGTCCGTAAATGACATTCAGGCAGACAGGCGCGCATGTGCGGCAGCCTACGCCAAAATGTATCATGTGATTATGGTACTCAAAGGAAGTCACACCATTGTTACAGATGGAACGGATGAATATATAAATGATACGGGTAATCATGGTATGGCAACAGCAGGAAGCGGTGACGTACTGACTGGTATCATCGGCGGATTCCTCGCTCAGCATATGGAGCCTTTTGAAGCAGCCCGGCTTGGAGTCTATGTACATGGACTGGCTGGAGATGATGCAAAAAAGGAACGGGGGACCTATTCCATGATGGCAAGTGATATTGTGGAACATATTTTATATGGCATAGAATGAAAGGTAATATCATGAACAGTTATAGCAGAACTTATGCAGCCGTAGATCTGGATGCGGTTGTGTTTAATTTTGAATCCATGAAGAAAAATATCCGGGAAGATACCAGTATGATCGCAGTGATCAAAGCTGATGCATATGGACATGGAGCAGTTCCTGTTGCCAGACTGCTGGAATCTTATTCTTATATCTGGGGATATGCGGTGGCTACAGCGGAAGAAGCTCTGGAACTTCGGGAAGCTGATATTCACAAACCAATCCTGATCCTGGGCTATGTCTTTGAAGACTATTACGCAGATCTGATTGAAAATCAGGTGCGTTTTCCGGTTTTTGATTATGCGACAGCAAAATGTCTTTCGGATACAGCTGCAAAAAAGAATCTGACAGCACTGATACATCTGGCATTAGATACCGGGATGACCAGAATCGGTCTGAAAGACAATGAAGAAAGTGTAGAAGAAGTGCTTCAGATCAGCAAACTTCCAAATCTTCAAATCGAGGGGATGTTCACACATTTTGCCCGGGCAGATGAAAAAGATAAAACCTGTGCCAACCGGCAGTTCCACAGGTATCTTGCTTTTCGAGACCGTCTTCAGGAAGCAGGTATTCAGATTCCGATCTGTCACTGCTCCAACAGTGCGGGAATTATTGATATGCCATATGCAAATCTGGATGTGGTAAGGGCAGGTATCACGATTTATGGAATCTATCCATCGGATGAAGTAGATAAGCCGACAGTACCGCTTCATCCTGTTATGGAATGGAAAGCCCGTGTTTCTTTTGTAAAAGAAGTGGAAGCAGGAGTAGAGATCAGCTATGGCGGAGTCTATACCACTCCGAAAAAAATGTTGGTAGCAACAATCCCGGTGGGATATGCAGATGGATATCCACGTATGCTTTCAAACCGAGGCTGTGTCCTGATTCACGGACGCAGGGCTCCGATACTGGGACGTGTATGTATGGATCAGTTTATGGTAGATGTCACGGATATTCTGGATGTTCAGAGGGGAACAGAAGTGACCCTGATGGGAAAAGACCGGGAAGAGGAACTGCGTGTGGAGGAATTATCGGAACTGTGTCAGAGATTTCCGTATGAATTTGTCTGTGATATCAGCAGGCGGGTTCCCCGTGTTTATTATCGCCACGGGATGCCGGTGTAACCAAAAGAGATCTTCCACATATAGTAAAAGGAATACGAAACGATAGAGAAATTGCATAATTCCGGTCAGACAGGGAAATACTCCAGCCATCGGAGAAACTTAGGAACTGTCATATTTCTGAAAGACATAAAAATGACAGACGACTCCGACAACGATCAAAATGGAGTGTGAGTGTTTTGATAATTCGCAGAGGAGATATTTTTTATGCAGATCTGAGACCTGTCATCGGCTCAGAGCAGGGCGGCATCCGGCCGGTTCTGGTGATTCAGAATGACGTAGGAAATAAGCACAGTCCTACCGTGATTGTAGCAGCCATTACATCCAGAATGAATAAGGCAAAGCTGCCTACTCATATCGAAATTGATGCAGCAAGCTATCATATTGTAAAAGATTCTGTTATTTTACTGGAACAGCTTCGTACGATTGACAAATCACGTCTGAGAGATAAAGTCTGTCATCTGGATGAAGGAATTCTGAAAAAGATTGACCGGGCACTGATGATCAGTCTGGATTTAGGTACATACCTGTCTTGACGAAATGAAAGATCAATGTTATATTTAAACGATGAATCTAAGATAAAACAGAAAGGATGTACGAAATTGTCAAAATCTTTTATGGAGCGTCTCGCCCAGCAGTTTGGGATTTCTACTCCCAGCACAGAAGAATTTCAGGCAGAGATTGTCTCTATGGTAGAAGAAGGATGCCAGCAGGGAATCATTCGGGAAGACGAGACAGATATGATTAAGAACATATTTGATCTTGCCAGACAGCAGGCACAGGATGTTATGACTCACAGACGGCATATAGTTGGAATTGACTGTGAAATGACACTGAAGGATGCAATGGATTTTATGCTGAATGACAGCCATTCCAGATTTCCCGTTTATGAGGAAAATATGGATAATGTGATCGGTATTCTGTTTTTGAAAGACGCAATGAGATGCATGACTCAGCACGGATTTGCTGACTGGAAAATCCGCGATATCAGGGGACTTCTCAGAGAAGCTGTATTCATTCCAGAGACGAAGGAACTGACCAGTCTGTTTCAGATGATGCAGTCACAGAAGCTGCAGATGGTGATTATTGCCGATGAATATGGACAGACGGCAGGTCTTGTGGCGATGGAGGACATTCTGGAGGTAATCGTTGGAAACATTCAGGATGAATATGATAATGATGAACCTGTCATTCAGAAGATTGATGACGATACTTATCTGATTTCCGGTCTCGCACCGCTGACAGAAGTGGCAGAGGAGCTGGGAATCGAATTTGAAGAGACAGAGTTTGAGACGTTGAACGGTTATCTGATTTCCAGACTGGATAAGATCCCGGATGAGGATGAACACTCCAGAATAGAAGCCTGCGGATATCTGTTCCAGATTGAGAAGGTCGCAAATAAGATGATTGAGACAGTGAGAGTAAGTCGGCTTCCGGAGGAAGCTGTGGCTGACGAAATACAGGAATAAAGGAGAAAATACTATGTCAGGACATTCAAAGTTCGCTAACATCAAGCACAAAAAAGAAAAAAATGATGCAGCAAAGGGAAAGATTTTTACGATCATTGGACGTGAAATTGCAGTTGCTGTAAAAGAGGGCGGTGCAGACCCGGCTAATAACAGCAGACTTCGTGATGTAATTGCGAAAGCAAAGGCAAACAACATGCCAAATGATACCATTGACCGTGGTATTAAAAAGGCAGCAGGAGATGCCAACTCTGTAAATTATGAATATGTTTCTTATGAAGGATACGGACCAGGCGGAATCGCAATTATCGTGGATGCTCTGACCGACAACAAGAACCGTACTGCTGCCAATGTCAGAAGTGCATTCACAAAGGGAAGCGGAAGCATTGGTACTCCGGGATGTGTTTCTTACAGCTTTGATAAAAAAGGCCAGATTATCATTGATAAAGAAGAATGTGAGATCGACGCAGATGATCTGATGATGATGGCTCTGGATGCCGGTGCAGAAGATTTCTCTGATGAAGAGGACAGCTTTGAGATCATTACAGATCCGGATGAGTTCAGCAGTGTAAGAGAAGCACTGGAAAAAGAAGGCGTTCCGATGGCCTCTGCAGAAGTAACTATGATCCCACAGAACTATGTTGCTCTGACAGATGAGACTATGCTCAAAAATCTTCAGAGAACACTGGATCTTCTGGATGAAGACGATGATGTACAGAACGTATATACTAATCTGGAGGAATAATGATGGAAAATACATATCTTACAGCGCTGCACGGAATGGAAGGCGTCTTTGAACATATGGATCCTCTGCTGGAGAGATTTCATAAAAAATTCTATATGGATGCTTTTTCTGAATTTTATGAATCCAGCTTTGTTGCTTTCCAGGCGCTGGAAGATGGATATCATAATGCAATCGATAAGGAACAGTTTATTGCCAATATGGCAAATGCAGTTGCCGGTAAGGCAGATGATATACTTCAGGGAGTTACCAAAAAATCGAAAAAAAACGCAGTAGCCATGAATCTGAATCTGTTTATGGTTGTCTATGTACTGCCGGCACTTGGAAAATATGACGGAGAAAGCGTGAAGCCTCTGACGGACAGACTGTTGATTTCCTGGAAAGAAAAGTTCCCGGAGAGCAATATTTCAGCTGCCAGGGTGGAAGAAATTCAGGCTGGTTTCCAGCACAAATGGTGTTATATTACCACAGCTGTCTGTGAGACGTTCGGTAAACCGGATGACTGCTATGAACTGACACTTTTACGTAATTACCGAGATACTTACCTGATGGAGCAGGAAGATGGGGAAGCCATTATTCATGAATATTATGATGTGGCTCCGACGATTGTAAAACATATTAATCATTCTGATCGAAAAGAGGAAGTTTACCGGCATATCTGGGAGACTTATTTGAATCCATGTATTCACATGATAGAGTCTGAACGTATGCAGGAATGCAGAGATCTTTATATTCAGATGGTGCATGATCTGGAGGAAGAGTATTTCTATACTTATCCATTATCATAACAAGCAACACAAGATCCTTTGTCAGCAGGAAAGCTGACAGAGGATTTTCTTTTCCTGCAGAAGTTTTGTCCCGACAGGATGACATCCGGTATGAACTTTTACAGAACCGGACATACTATATATATAAATTTATATGTGAGGTATGTCATGGAAAGCGAAAAGAAAGAAGAGAAAAATGAAGAAGAAACAACAGAAGCAGGGAACAGTCAGGATAAGAAAATCAGGGACTTTGGACAGGTATCTCTGGATCATCATATTCATCTCATCTCGATTATTGGAGAAATCGAGGGACATGAGTGTCTGCCCTCTGCAAGTAAAACTACGAAATACGAACATTTGCTGCCCCAGCTTGCTGCGATCGAAGACAGTCGTGACATTCAGGGGGTACTGGTGCTTCTAAATACGGTCGGAGGTGATGTGGAGGCCGGGCTTGCTATTGCAGAGATGATTGCCTCTTTGAGTAAGCCAACTGTTTCACTGGTGCTGGGCGGCAGTCATTCGATTGGGGTGCCAATTGCCGTTTCCACAGATTATTCCTTTATTGTAGAGACTGGTACTATGGTGATTCATCCGGTTCGTATGAGCGGAACTGTGATTGGAGCCCCACAGACCTATGATTATTTCCGGCAGATGCAGAATCGGATCCTTGGGTTCATTTCTTCCCATTGTGGTGCCAAAAGAGAACGCCTGGAAAAACTGATGCTGGATACAGGCATGTTAACGAAAGATCTTGGGACTATACTGGTAGGCCAGCAGGCAGTGGAAGAGCATATTATTGATGAAGTGGGAGGAATCTCTCAGGCATTGAAAAAGATCTATGCAATGATAGGAGGAGATTGAACCTTCAGATAACATTTGTACTGATTTTAAAATTATGCTATAATTTGAAATCATGTATAGGTATGCACGGATAAGGAGAATGATATGACATTCATACAGTCAGTTTTTTTGGGCATCATTCAGGGGATCACTGAGTTTTTGCCAGTCAGCAGTTCCGGTCATCTGTCCATTCTTCGAAATCTTTTCGGAATTCGGACAGATGGCGGACTGCTTTTTGATGTAATGGTACATCTGGGAACCGTGATAGCAATCTGCGTGGTATTTCGCAGGGATGTGCTGCGGATGATTGGAGAAACCATCCGCATGGTGTCTGACATCTGGGCCAATGGGTCTGTTTTGATACATAATAAGAAAGAGAAAGATGCCAGACGGTATAAAAAAATATTACACAATAATTATCGGCGTTTTGTCGTTATGGTGCTTTGTGCCACGATACCCACTGCAGTGATTGGATATGCAGCCAGAGATCTGGTTACATTAGCTTCCGATTCTCTTCTTGCGCCTGGAATCGGCCTGATTTTGACTGCAGTTTTTCTGATTATTGCAGATGTATCGGAGAACGGAAAAAAGATTCCGAAGGATATCAGCTTTACGAATTCGTTTCTGGTAGGAATTGCCCAGGGAATCAGCACATTACCTGGGCTGTCACGATCAGGAACTACCATTGCAGCCTGTCTGATCAGTGGGTATGACAAAAGGTTTGCAGTGAAATATTCTTTTATAATGGCGATTCCGGCTATTTTGGGGGCAGCATGTCTGGAGATTGGACAGGCCTTTTCCAGCAGAATCAGTCTGTCACAGTTTTTTATTTATCTGGCGGGTGCTGTGACAGCAGGAGTTGTGGGATACTTCAGCTGCAGGAAGATGCTGACAATTGTCAGAAAGAAAAAATTCAGAGGATTTGCAATCTACTGCCTGATTCTTGGAAGTATTTCCATTATTGGGTATGTGGTTATGAGATAATCGTTTAAGGGAGAGAACATGGCAACAAAGAAAAAAACAGCAACGGATCAGACAAAAGAGAAAAAATCTTCTTCTGGAAGAACACCGTCTTCGAAAAAGACAGGAACAAAAACTTCATCAGGCAAAAAAACTGGCAGCCAGAAGAATAACACCGGTAAAAGCAGCAAAAAACGCCAGTCTGTAGAGGTACCTGATATTTCGAGAACCAGAAAAACAGGAACTTCTGTATGGGCGGAAGTACTGCTCTGGGTGATGCTTGCTTTCTGCATCATTCTGTTTTTAGGAACGGTGTTTGGAGCAGGCGGTATCATTGGACGTTCCATCAGTGGATTCTTTTTTGGCGTCTTTGGCCTGCTGGCTTATACACAGCCATTTATTTTATTTTTTATCACAGCTTTTCTGATTGCAAATCGGGGAAGTATGCAGGCCTGGATGAAGGTGCTTGCTATTTCACTGCTGGTGGTATCATTATGCTGTTTCTTTACGCTGGTATCCCATCCGCTTTCTGCTTCTATGACTCTTGGAGACTATTATAGTTCCTGCAGAGAAGAAAAAAACGGTGGAGGTATGGCCGGTGGAATGATTTATCTGCTGTTTTCTCCAAGAGTGGGAGAGATCGGTACCTGGATCTGCAATATTATTTTATTTATCATCAGTATGGTATTGCTCACCGGATATTCTGTCTTTGACAATATTCGCAGTGAAGGCGGTGATGCGCTGGGGCAGGCCAGAACCCGCAAGCAGATGCAGCGTGAACTGAATCAGCAGAAAAAGAGACGAAGCCGGCTCCAGGAACAGGCTAAAATGCAGCAGGAGATTGAAGAGATACGTCAGGCGAATCACAGCCTTGCAAAAGAAATACGAGAGCCCCGGCGTGAACGCATCGTGACGGGTGTCAGTAAAAATACAACGTTTGATATGAATCTCCCTGCCCCTGAGGAAGTACACGAAGTAGTTCCAAAGATTACCAGTGAAAAACGCACTACTGCTGTGCTGGATCCTTCCAGGGCTAAAAAAGCAGAGGAGGCCGTTCCAGAATTAGAGAAAGTAAAGTCTGTCACTGCAAAAAAAGTTACGAGAGCGGAAACGATTTCGGAAAATATTCCTGAAAAAGAGCCGGAGACAGTTCCGGAACTGAATTTTACGATTCAGAGAAACGGAAGTTCCCAGGTGATTTCTTCTGCAACACCGGTAGCCACAACCGTATCCAGAGAACCGTCACTGGGAATGCCGGAATTCCTGCAGGAAGCTGCATCCAGAAAGAACGCCAGAGAGCAGGCAGTTGATACAGGAAAAGAAGTCTCTTCCGATAAGCCGGTATCGGAGACCGTACAGCCAACAGCCACAGATGAGACATCTTCAGAAGTGGATACCGTATCCGAAACAGGGGAGATTACGGCAAAAACGAAACTGAAAAATCCTCATTCTTCCAGGGAAGAACAGGAGCAGGCACTGGACAGTGTGGCAGAAGAGATTAAGCAAAATGAAGAAGCACCGAAAGCGGAATATGTATTTCCACCACTGGATCTTTTGAAAAAACCTTCTGGATCTTCCGGTGGTAATACCAACGATGAAGTGACAGAAACGGCAAGAAAGCTGCAGGAAACACTTCACAGTTTTGGGGTGAATGTCACAGTAACGAATGTCAGCTGCGGTCCTGCAGTTACCCGTTATGAGCTTCAGCCGGAGCAGGGGGTAAAGGTTAGCCGTATTGTCAGTCTTGCCGATGATATCAAGCTGAATCTGGCAGCGGAAGACATTCGTATTGAGGCACCGATTCCCGGGAAGGCAGCTGTGGGTATTGAAGTACCAAATAAAGAGAACAGTGCGGTGTATCTGAGAGAACTTCTGGAATCCGATGAATTCCAGAATGCTAGGTCAGATCTTTCCTTTGCAGTCGGAAAGGATATTGCCGGTAAGGTGGTAGTTACCGATATTGCCAAGATGCCGCACCTGTTGATTGCCGGTGCTACAGGCTCTGGTAAATCGGTCTGCATTAACACATTGATCATGAGCATCATCTATAAAGCGGATCCGGAAGACGTGAAGCTGATCATGATTGACCCGAAGGTAGTAGAGCTTAGTGTTTATAACGGCATTCCCCATCTTTTTATTCCGGTTGTCACGGATCCTAAAAAGGCTTCCGGCGCACTGAACTGGGGTGTTGCAGAGATGACAGACCGTTATCAGAAGTTTGCGGATGCCGGTGTCCGTGACCTGAAAGGTTACAATGCCAGGGTAGAACAGCTGGGCGATATCGATGATCCGAATAAGCCAAAGAAACTGCCTCAGATCGTGATTATCGTTGACGAGCTGGCAGACCTGATGATGGTAGCACCTGGTGAAGTGGAAGATGCGATCTGTCGTCTGGCTCAGCTGGCAAGAGCAGCGGGCATTCATCTGATCATTGCAACGCAGCGTCCATCTGTAAATGTCATCACAGGTCTGATTAAAGCGAATATGCCTTCCAGAATTGCATTTTCAGTAACCAGTGGTGTGGATTCCAGAACCATTCTGGATATGACAGGTGCGGAAAAACTGCTTGGAAAGGGCGATATGCTGTTTTATCCGCAGGGTTATTCCAAACCGGTTCGTGTCCAGGGATCTTTTGTTTCAGATGCGGAAGTCAGCAAGGTAACGGAGTTTCTTACACAGAAAAATGATATGAGTGTTTACCATAAGCAGATGGAGGCACGGATGAATACCGTAGCACAGAGTTCACCGGTTTCTCCTGGTGGAGCTGGAGGCGGCAATGAGCTGGACAGCCATTTTGCAGAAGCTGGTAAATTTATCATTGAAAAAGATAAGGCATCCATCGGTATGCTGCAGCGTGTATTTAAGATCGGATTTAATCGTGCAGCGCGTATTATGGATCAGCTTTCTGAAGCTGGCGTTGTTGGACCGGAAGAAGGCACAAAGCCGAGAAAAGTACTCATGTCTATGGAAGAATTTGAGCAATATATAGACGAGAATGTCTAAAAATTGAACAAAATATTGACGAAAATGACGAAATGAAGTATTATGAAATAAGTTTGGAATTTAGCCTGATAAAGGCAGAATATAAAGGAGGAAATGTATATGTACAAGATTTTAGAAGCAGGTAAGCTTGCCGGCAACATCTACAAGATGGTTGTGGAAGCTCCTCGTGTTGCAAAGCACTGCCTGCCGGGACAGTTTGTCATTGTAAAAATGGATGAAGTAGGCGAGAGAATTCCACTTACCATTTGTGATTATGATCGTGAGGCAGGTACTATTACGATTGTATTCCAGCCAATCGGAGCATCTACAGAAAAATTCTCCATGCTTCAGGCTGGTGATTCTTTCAGAGACTTTGTAGGACCACTTGGCCAGCCTTCTGATTTATGTACAGAACCACTGGAAGAAGTAAAGAAAAAGAAGATTCTGTTCGTCGCAGGTGGTGTAGGAACTGCACCTGTTTATCCTCAGGTAAAATGGCTGCATGAACATGGGGTAGATGTAGACGTTATCGTTGGTGCCAAGACAAAAGATCTTGTGATTCTGGAGAAAGAACTTCAGGAAGTATCAGGTAATCTTTACATTACAACAGATGACGGATCCTATGGAAGAAGCGGTATGGTTACCAAAGTAATCGAAGATCTGGTAACAAAAGAAGGTAAGACTTACGATCACTGTGTTTCCATCGGACCTATGATTATGATGAAATTCTGCTGCCTGACTACCAAGAAATTAAACATTCCTACTGTTGTCAGTATGAACCCGATCATGGTAGACGGTACCGGTATGTGTGGTGCCTGTCGAGTGATGGTAGGTGATGAGGTAAAATTTGCATGCGTAGACGGACCTGAATTTGATGGTCATAAGATCGATTTCGACGTAGCCATGAAGAGACAGGCTCTTTACAAGACAGAAGAAGGCCGTGCTTTATTAAAACTGCGTGAAGGTGAAACACATCATGGCGGATGTGGAAATTGTGGAGGTGACAAATAATGGCAGATGTATTAAAGAAAGTTCCTGTAAGAGAACAGGATCCACAGGTCAGAGCAACCAATTTTGACGAAGTATGTCTGGGATATAATAAAGAAGAGGCAATGGAAGAAGCTTCCAGATGTCTGAACTGTAAGAATGCAAAATGTGTACAGGGATGTCCTGTAAGCATTAATATTCCTGGTTTTATTCATGAAGTAAAAGAAGGAAACTTTGAAGAAGCATACAAAGTGATTTCCGAATCTTCTGCACTTCCTGCTATCTGTGGACGTGTTTGCCCACAGGAAAGCCAGTGTGAAGGAAAATGTATCCGTGGTATCAAGGGTGAAGCAGTTTCCATCGGTAAGCTGGAACGTTTTGTGGCTGACTGGGCAAGAGAGAATGGCATGAAACCAACTCCTGCTACACAGAAAAACGGAAAGAAAGTAGCCGTGATCGGTTCTGGCCCTTCCGGACTTACCTGTGCCGGTGACCTTGCAAAGCTGGGTTACGATGTGACTATCTTTGAAGCGCTTCATGAAGCGGGTGGAGTTCTGGTATATGGTATCCCTGAATTCCGTCTTCCAAAGCTGGATGTAGTAGCAAAAGAAGTAGAAAATGTAAAAGCGCTGGGTGTTAAGATTGAGACGAATGTAATCATCGGCCGCTCCATCACAATTGATGAGCTGATGGAGGAAGAAGGATTTGAAGCTGTATTTATCGGATCTGGCGCCGGTCTTCCAATGTTCATGGGCATTCCTGGAGAAACTGCAAAGGGTGTATTTTCCGCGAATGAATACCTGACCAGAAATAATCTGATGAAAGCTTTCCGTGAAGATTATGATACACCAATCGTAAGAGGTAAAAAAGTAGCCGTTGTCGGTGGTGGTAACGTAGCGATGGATGCTGCCAGAACAGCACTTCGTCTCGGTGCAGAAGTACATATCGTATACAGAAGAAGTGAAGCAGAACTTCCTGCAAGAGCAGAAGAAGTACATCATGCAAAAGAAGAAGGAGTTATCTTCGATCTTCTGACCAACCCGACTGAGATCCTGGTCAACGAAGAGGATGCGGTAGCAGGTATGAAGTGTGTACGTATGGAACTTGGTGAGCCAGACGCATCAGGAAGAAGACGTCCGGTTGTTATTCCTGGATCTGAATTTGTGCTGGATGTGGACACCGTTATCATGTCCCTTGGTACTTCACCAAACCCACTGATTTCTTCTACTACAATCGGTCTGGATACCAATAAGCGTAAATGTATTATTGCAGATGAAGAAACTGGTAAGACATCTAAGGATGGCGTGTATGCCGGTGGTGATGCTGTTACGGGTGCAGCTACTGTTATTCTTGCTATGGGAGCAGGTAAAGCTGCAGCAAAAGGTATTCACGAATTCTTAAGCAATAAATAAAAAGAAAAATATAGAATCAGAAAGAGGACTGCAGTAGAAAACTGCAGCCCTTTTTCCGTATCTGTTTCTATGATCAGACAAAGGAGCCATTATGAAAATTACCATTCTTTGCGTTGGAAAAATCAAGGAAAAATATTTTAGTGATGCCATTGCCGAGTATGCCAAACGGCTTTCCAGATATTGTAAGCTGGAAATTGTGGAAGTAGCAGATGAAAAGACTCCAGATCGTGCCAGTCAGACGGAAATTGCCCAGATTAAGGCAAAAGAGGGTGACCGTCTGTTAAAATATGTAAAAGATGATGCGTTTAAAATCGTTTTGGCCATTCAGGGCTCACGTATGACATCTGAAAAGTTCTCCGCTTATATAGAACAGCTGGGGGTACGGGGAGTGAGCCATATTATGTTCTTTATTGGAGGATCTCTGGGACTGGATGAACGTATCCTGAAAATGGCCGACTATAGTCTGAGTTTTTCTGACATGACCTTTCCCCATCAGTTGATGAGAGTGATATTGCTGGAGCAGATCTATCGTGGCTTCCGGATTTCTTTTGGTGAACCATACCATAAATGAACAATGAATGAAGACGAGGTTCAAGCTTATGAGAACAATAGAAGATAAAATAGAAACCATAATCAGCCAATATCCCCTGATCCAGTATGCGTTTTGTGATACATCGGAATTGGTCTTTTCCGAAAAAGTGCGGCATATCTGTGAGACCGAGTGTGAACGTTACGGGAAATCATGGTCCTGTCCTCCAGGGGTAGGAGAAGTAGAAGAATGCCGCAAACGCTGTCAGGATTATGACCGGGTACTGCTTTATACGACGCAGGCAGAAGTGACAGACTCTTCCATTTTTTCCGAAGCACTGGCTTCTCGTACCTCTCACGAAGAAATCACCAGAGAAATGCTAAACGAATTTCGTGAAGCAGGGATTTCCTGTTTTGCATTGTCAGGGGATTCCTGCCAGATTTGCAGTAAATGTGCCTACCCGGACAGCTGCCGTCATCCGGATATGGCGATTCCCTGTATAGAGAGTTATGGCATATTAGTTGTAGATCTGACGGAAAAATATCAGATAGATTTTTACACGGATATGCATACGGTTACCTGGTTTGGACTGATTTTTTACCAGGAAAAAGATCGGGAGTGACATATCTGTATCAGAAAATACATATCTTTTAGAAAACAGCATAGATTGGTGAAAAAATGTTCTTTCTGAAATCAGCTCCCAGGGTTATGGAAACCATGGAAATCCCAGCGGACACGTTTCCGGGGTGCGCTTATCTGCAATTGTTTGGAAATCAGCAGATGAAGCTGGAAAACTACAGCCGCATCATTGATTATGATGAAAAAAAGCTGCTCCTGCAATGTAAAACCTGTCAGATAGAACTCTGCGGTCATGATCTGCTGATCCGGGAATATTCAGGTACCCGGCTGACTGTGGCGGGCTGTATTGAGCAAATCACTTTTTTATAAAGGCAGGTTTTTTTATGCAGAATGAATATTCTCTTCTGACAGGATATATAAGGGTATCTGTCACTGGCTGTTCCTGTGAACGTTTTTTCAATCTCTGTGTCAATCATGGGATTCCCCTGTATCAAATTGCGGGGGAAAACGAGAACTTTACAATGACCATGAAAGCGGAAGATTTCCTGAAAATCAAACGTCTTGTAAAAAAATGTCGTGTACATGTATCTGTGACCAGAAAATACGGTTTTCCTTTTTTTCTGAAACAGCACCGAAAACGCAAGTTTCTTTTGCTTGGATGGATCTGGTGCTGTTTTTTTCTATATTTGCTGTCCCAGCATATCTGGAAAATCGAGATCCATGGAAATCAGGAAATTACCAGAGAGCAGCTGATGCAGTATCTGAATGATTCCAGTATCGGATACGGAAGTGCAAAGAAAGACATCGACTGTAAACAGACTGCAGCTGATATTCGAAATGCTTTCCCGAAAGTTACCTGGGTGGCTGTCCGAAAACAGGGAACACTTTTGAAAATTGATCTGAAGGAAAATACGGATCGGAGTTATTCCATGCTGCCAGAAGAAACCTTGCCTGATTCATCTGGGAGCAGTCTGATCGCAGCCTGCGACGGAACGGTCACAGATATGGTCATCCGTTCAGGTATGGCCTGTGTGGCAATCGGACAGGAGGTACAAAAAGGAGATCTGCTTGTATCTGGTGTTATTCCGGTCACGAATGATGAAAATGAAGTTGTTGCACAGGAATACGTAAATGCAGATGCAGATATTGTGCTGGAGATTTCCGATACTTACACCAGCATCATTTCACGGGAGCAGATGCAGACTCTTTTTTCTGAGGAAGTGCAGCATAGATATTATTTGAAGTTCTTTCATCAGCTCTTTTCTACGTTGACGGATCTTCCAGATACAACACAGCATGAAATAGTAACAGAAGAACATCAGCTGACCCTTTTTTCGGATTTCTATCTTCCTGTGATATGGGGGGAAATCAGGATCCGGACATTCGCTCAGCATCCGGTTCTTCTGTCAGACCGGCAGCTGAAGGAACTTTCTATCCAGAGACTGGATAAATTTATTGCGGAAAAAAAAGAAAAAGGGGTTCAAATATTGAAAAAAAATGTTAGAATAGAAACAGGTATGACTTTCTGTAAGTGTGTCTGTACTTATCAGGCATATACTTCAGATACCAGACGCATACCATCCATGCAGACAGAAGTCATGGAAGACAACGAGGAAGGGACCTTTTCATGAGTATTATAGAGACATCGGTTACGATACCGGCGAATCTGGAAGCAAATATCTTCGGTCAGTTTGACCAGCATGTCAAGCGGATCGAGAAGACGCTGCATGTTACGATTATTTCCAGAGAAGGCAATATTAAGATCCTGGGCAGTGAATATGGATCCAGGAAAGCGGCTCAGATTATTGAGAGTCTGACCACACTGGCGAAAGCCGGCAATACCATTACCGAACAGAATGTAGATTACGTACTGGCACTTGCCATGGAAGATCAGGAGTCGGCTATCGTAGAGATTGATAAGGACTGTATCTGCCATACGATCAATGGCAGGCAGATAAAGCCAAAGACATTAGGACAGAAGGCTTATATCGATGCGATCCGCAAGAACATGATTGTATTTGGGATCGGACCTGCCGGTACCGGAAAGACCTATCTGGCCATGGCGATGGCCATTCAGGCATTTAAAAACGAAGAAGTTGCAAGAATTATTCTTACAAGACCTGCGATTGAAGCAGGCGAAAAACTTGGATTTTTACCAGGGGATCTGCAAAGCAAAGTAGACCCTTACCTGCGTCCGCTATATGATGCATTATATCAGATCATGGGACCGGAGAGTTTCCAGAAAAATATGGAAAAAGGACTGATTGAGGTGGCACCTCTGGCATATATGAGAGGCCGTACTCTGGATAATGCCTATATCATTCTGGATGAAGCCCAGAATACCACACCGGCACAGATGAAGATGTTCCTAACAAGAATCGGATTCGGATCCAAGGTGATTGTCACCGGGGATATGACGCAGAAGGATCTTCCGTCCGGCACGCAGTCCGGATTGGATGTAGCTGCCAGAGTGCTTGGAAAGGTGGAAGGAATTGCATTCTGCACACTTACCAATAAAGACGTGGTTCGTCATCCTCTGGTACAGAAGATTGTAAAGGCTTATGATGATTATGAGGCGAAGCAGAGCAGACGTACTGCTTCCAGAAAACAGAAAAGTTCGTCAGAACATCAGAGAGGATAACGACTATGACACTGAATCTATCTGAAGAATGTACCAATGAATTTGAGTTTGACTGCAAAGAAGTGGCCTTTCAGGTAATGAATGCCGTTCTGGATTCAGAAAACTGTCCTTATGAAGCAACGGTTGATCTTACGTTAACAACAGACAGCGAAATCCATGAGATCAATCTGCAGCAGAGGGGAATTGACCGGGCTACCGATGTATTGTCATTTCCAATGACGCAGTTTCCGGTGCCGGGAGAATTTGATTTTCTGGAAGAAGAGGGCATGGACAGTTTTGATCCGGACAGTGGGGAACTGATGCTGGGAGATATAGTGATCTCAGTGGATCATGTAAATGCCCAGGCTGCGGAATACGGACATTCCAGACTGCGTGAGTTTGCTTTTCTGGTGGCTCACAGTATGTATCACCTCATTGGCTATGATCATATGACAGAGCCAGAGGCAAAGATTATGGAACAAAAGCAAAAAGACATACTGAATCTTTTGCATATAAACCGAGATTGATTTTTTTAACAAAGGAGGCTATAACTATGAGAAAGAAACTGGTAGCGTGTTTACTTGGAGTATCTGCAATGTCCTGTCTGATATCAGGACAGATGATATCCGCAGAAGAATATTATGATGACGGAACCTATTATGATATTGATTCCTACAATGAAGAATACTATGATGATGGTTCTTACAGCGAAGAATACTCTGATGATTCGTCCGAAAGTGCCGGAAGTTCTGATTCCTGGTATCAGACACCGCGTACCGATATTCAGCGGGGCGGCGGGGAAAGAGAAACACCGGATGAGAATGGACAGATTCACAGCTATCTGACCGGACAGCTTACGGATGCAGAGATTGCGCTTCAGCGACCGGTTGCTGTGATGATTAACAATATTATCAATGCTCTGCCACAGTCTGGAATTGAGAATGCATCTGTGATTTACGAAGCTCCGGTTGAAGGGGAAATTACCCGTATGATGGCTATCTTTGATTCTGTAGATGGCATTGACAAGATTGGTCCGGTCAGAAGCTGTCGTGACTATTATATCGACTGGGCGCTGGAATTCGATGCAATCTATGTACACTATGGACAGGCAGTATATGCTTATGATTTGCTGAATTCTGATATGGTAAATAATATCAGTGGTCTTCAGTATCAGGATTCCGTTGGAGAACTGAACGGTTATGCCGGTGAAGATGTTTTCTTCCGTTCTTCTGACCGTGTAGCACCACATAACTGCTATACCAGTGGAGAGGGTATCTTAAAAGGTATCGAACGTAAGGGCTACAGCATGGAACTGGATAATGACTATACCGGTCACTTCAAGTTCGCTGCTGATGGAGAGACAGTAACTTATCCGGAGGGAACCGCAACCCATATTGTACCGCATAAGTATACAAACTATCCATTCTTCGATTATGATACTACAACCGAAAAATACTTAAGAAGTGAATATCCTGACCGCTCTGCAGGTGCTGCTCAGATTGATGATACCACAGGTGATCAGCTGGCCGTTGATAACGTGATCATTCAGTATTGCGAGATTCAGAATTATGATGATCATGGATATCTGAATATCAACACCAATTCAGGCGGAGATGCAATCCTGTTCACAAAAGGTACCTATGAACATGCGACCTGGGTAAAAGATTCAGACTGGGGTCCTGCAAAATATTATGATGCAGATGGCAATGAAATTGCAATTAATCAGGGTAAGACCTGGGTATGCATCGTACAGGATACCAGAAAAGACGATACAAGCTTTGAATAATGCAAGTGACATACAAAAGATCAGACAGAACAAAGAGTAACAAAAAGTAACATGGAGGATAAGGCTAAGTGGAAAAGAAAGAAAACAAATCGAATTATTTAGTGCAGGGTACCATTCTTGCTGTGGCATCGATTATTGCCAGAGTCATTGGAATGATTTATCGAATTCCCCTGACCAATATACTGGGAGATGAGGGAAACGGTTATTACACCACTGCCAATCAGATCTATACGATCCTGTTAATGATTTCCACTTTCAGCCTGCCTCTTGCCGTTTCCAAACTGGTTTCCGAACGGCTTCACCAGGGACAGTATAAAAATGCACAGAAAGTATTCCGTTGTGCCATGCGTTTCTCTGTCATAGCAGGCGGCGTCATCTCATTGCTGACCTTCTTTCTGGCTGGCGTTATCTGTGGCAGCATTATGAAAGTAGACCATGCATCCTACGCACTGCGTGTTCTGTCACCGGCTATTTTCATTTTTGCCATTGCGGGTGTTTTTCGGGGATATTTTCAGGGGCATGAGTCCATGGTTCCTACAGCTGTTTCTCAGATTATTGAACAGATTGTAAACGCTTTTGTGTCTGTGATAGCAGCTGCGCTGTTATTCCGTTATGGAGTCTCTGTTGCCGGAGATGATCCGTCTATGGCGTCTATGGGACCAGCGATGGGAGCTGCAGGCGGTACATCTGGTACCGTGGTCAGTGTAGCCGTAGCACTTGTTTTTCTGGTTATTGTATATAGTGTTTTCCAGAAATCCAATCGCAGGTATCTGCGCCATGACCAGACGAAAAGAACCGAGTCTGACCGGGCAATTTATACAGCCATTCTTGCGACCATTTTACCGGTAGTGCTGAGTACACTGATTTACAATATCACCCCGACGCTGGATCAGTCTATTTTTAATACGATCCTGGCAGGGCAGGGGTATACCAAGGAACAATACACGATCATCTATGGTATTTACAGCGGAAAGTTTTATGTTCTGATGAACGTACCTCTGGTACTGGCTTCTTCGCTGGCTCCATCGGTAGTTCCATCTTTATCGGCGGCTATGATTAACGGGGATTACCGTGATGCAAAGATCAAGGTGCGCACTACCATGCGCTATACGATGATCATTACGATTCCATGTGCGGTGGGTCTGGCAGCGCTAGCTTCGCCGATTATGCAGCTGTTGTTCCGTGACAGCCACAGACTTCCTGCAAGCATTATGCAGGCAGGCGGGCTGATGATTGTTCTCTTTGCAATCTCTACGCTTTCCACAGCTGTTTTGCAGGGAATGAGCCGGATGAGAGAACCGGTAAAGCACAGTGCGATAGCGCTTGTGATCCATGTCTTAGCACTGATTCTCTTTTTAAAGAGATTTAATCTGAATATTTATGGTGTCGTATATGCCAATACACTGTTTGCTTTTATTGTATGTGTGTTGAATTCCATGGCTATTAAGAGACATCTGCATTATCGGCAGGAGATTCCGAAGACCTTTATCATTCCACTGATTTCCGCCGCATTTATGGGAATCGCAGCCATGGCAGTATACTGGGGTGTTGATCATCTGATTCTGCTGGCAGGTGGAAGTGATCCTTCTTATATGCTTACTTACATTGCCAATGCGATTGCGGTTCTTCTGGCAGTTCTCATTGCCATTCTGGTATATGGGTTCTTCCTGATCCGTCTGAAAGGCATCCGTGAATCAGAGATTGAGACATTGCCAAAAGGTGCGACACTGATCGCAATTTTAAGAAAAATCAAATTTTTATAGGGATACAGCAGGAGGTTAAAAGGTTGGATATCCGTGAGACATTAAAAAACAAAAGCAGAATTATCATTAAGATCGGATCTTCTTCCCTGACGCATCCACAGACCGGTGCGCTGGATCTGACCAAGCTGGAGATTCTGATCCGTGAGATCTGTAATATTAAAAATATGGGAAAAGATGTGATTCTGGTATCTTCCGGTGCCATTGCTGTAGGCAGCCGGAGTGCCGGTTTTCAGAGAAAGCCCAAAAAACTGGAAGAGAAGCAGGCGTGTGCGGCCATCGGTCAGGCACAGCTGATGATGATTTATCAGAAGCTGTTTGCCGAATATGGTCATATGGCGGCACAGGTGCTGATGACCAAGAATACGATTACGAATGATGAAAGCAGGCGTAATGCTTATAACACTTTTCAGGAATTGCTGAAACTGGATGCGATTCCGATTGTAAATGAAAATGATACCGTATCTACTTATGAGATTCAGTTTGGTGACAACGATACGTTGTCTGCCCTGGTGTCTTCTCTGGTAGGGGCTGATTTACTGATTCTGCTGTCGGATATTGACGGACTCTTTACCGATGATCCTCATCGAAATCCTGACGCAGAATTTATCCATGTAGTAGAGAGTTTAAATGAAGATCTGATGAAAATGGGGAAAGGCACCACCAGTTCCGTAGGAACCGGTGGCATGAGCACCAAGCTGTCAGCAGCCAGAATAGCAACCTCGTCCGGGGCAGACATGATCATCGCCAACGGAAAAGATTTTCATATTATTCATAAACTTCTCCTGGGAGAAAACTTAGGTACCCTGTTTCTGGGAAAGAAAGATCATACGTTTTCGCTGGAAGAATATCTGCATAGCATCAATAAATAACAAACAGGAGGAACTATGGGAGTTTCAGAAAAACAAATAGCACGTATTAATGAACTTGCACATAAAGCCAAGGCGGAAGGACTGACTGCAGAAGAAAAAATGGAGCAGCAGGTACTTCGTGCAGAATATATCGCAGCATTCAGAGCCAGCTTAAAATCACAGCTGGATAATATTGATATCAAAGAAAAAGATGGAACGATTGTAAATCTGGGTGAAAAATACGGAGCAAAACATGGAAAAAAAGGAAATTAGAAAAAAAGTATTCCAGGTCAGAAAAAGTTCTGATCCACAGGAATTAGAGAAAAAAAGCCAACTGATTAATCAGAAAATTATCGAGTTGCCGGCATTTCAAAATGCCGACACTATTTTTGTCTATATGGACTGTAAGGGAGAAGTGTCTGTTCGGCCAATGCTGGAAGCAGCATGGGCTATGGGAAAGAAGACTGCCGCTCCAAAGGTAACAGGCCCTGGTACCATGAAGTATTATTACATTACTTCTTATGATGATCTGGCTCCTGGATATTATGATATTCCAGAACCAGTTACTGAGATCGAAGCAACGGAGGAAGATGCTTTTTTGATTGTGCCAGGCGTAGGATTTGATAAAAACCGCCATCGCTGTGGTTACGGACAGGGATTTTACGACCGTTTTCTGGCAGCTCATCCGGGTATGACCACTGTAGCCATTGCCTTTGATTTTCAGGTATTTGACCAGATTCCTTCTGATCAGTATGATGTGGCACCAGAACTGCTGGTAACGGAATCTGCGATGTATGGAGAAATCATCCCGAAAAAAGAACCGGAACGACAGTACTATTTCATGGAAAAATGCAGAGAAAAGATTGCTGAGCTCTCAAAGGAACTTGGACGTCCGCTGACGGCATCTCCAATCACATTTGGCTGTCAGATGAATGCCCGGGACAGTGAGAAGCTGGCCGGTATTCTGGAAAAGATTGGCTATCAGCTGGTGGAAGGGGAAGATGCAGACTTTGTCATTTATAATACCTGTACCGTAAGGGAAAATGCCAACCTGCGTGTTTATGGCCGCCTTGGAGTTCTTGGCGGTATTAAGAAAAAACATCCTCATATGCTGATCGCTTTATGTGGCTGCATGATGCAGGAAAAAGAAGTTGTGGAAAAGCTGCAGAAGAGTTATCGTTTTGTTGATCTGATCTTTGGAACCCACAATATCTATAAGTTTGCGGAGCTGATTTACCAGCGACTGACTTCCGGTAAGATGGTGATTGATGTCTGGAAAGATACGACCAGGATTGTCGAAGATCTTCCGGTAGAGCGAAAATACCCATTTAAGTCCGGGGTGAACATCATGTTTGGCTGCAACAATTTCTGCAGTTACTGTATTGTTCCGTATGTTCGCGGCCGGGAACGAAGCAGAGAACCGAAGGATATTATCCGGGAAATAGAACGTCTGGTAGCGGACGGAGTGGTAGAAGTCATGCTTCTGGGACAGAATGTGAACTCTTATGGCAAAAATCTGGAACAGCCGGTTACGTTCGCACAGCTTCTTCAGGAAATCGAAAAAATAGAAGGCCTGGAACGGATCCGTTTTATGACCTCCCATCCAAAGGATTTATCTGATGAATTGATTGAGGTGATGGCGCATTCGAAGAAAATCTGCAGGCACATGCATCTGCCTCTGCAGTCAGGAAGCAGCCGGCTTTTAAAGATTATGAACCGTCATTACGATAAAGAACAGTATCTGACGCTGGTGAAAAAATTAAAAGATGCGATACCGGATATTTCCCTGACTACCGATATCATTGTAGGTTTCCCGGGAGAGACAGAAGAAGACTTTGAAGAAACACTGGATGTGGTAAGAAAAGTTCGCTATGATAGCGCCTTTACTTTCATCTATTCCAAACGTACCGGTACGCCTGCTGCCAAAATGGATAATCAGGTGCCGGAAGAAGTCGTAAAGCCTCGTTTTGACCGTCTGTTAAAAGAAGTACAGGAAATCTCAAGAGAAGAATCTGCCCGGCTGACCGGTCAGACCCTGCCGGTACTGGTAGAAGAGATCAATGATCATGATGCCTCTCTGGTGACCGGACGATTGAGCAACAATCTCCTGGTACATTTTCCGGGAACAGCTGATCTGATCGGAAAGATCGTAGATGTTTATCTGGCAGAATGTAAGGGCTTTTATTATATGGGAGAAATGAAGAAGTAATGAGTGACAAAAATACTATGACACCCATGATGCAGCAGTACTTAAAGACCAAAGAAGAATACAGGGACTGCATCCTGTTTTACCGACTGGGTGACTTTTACGAAATGTTCTTTGACGATGCCATTACTGCATCCAGAGAACTGGAGATCACATTAACCGGTAAGAACTGCGGACTGGAAGAACGTGCGCCGATGTGCGGTATTCCGTTCCATGCCGTAGACGGTTATCTGAATAAACTGGTATCCAAAGGCTATAAAGTAGCCATTTGTGAACAGGTAGAGGATCCAAAGACCGCAAAGGGAATTGTAAAGCGGGAAGTAATTCGTATCGTGACACCTGGTACTACCTTAGATGCCCTGGCGCTGGATGAAACAAAAAACAATTACCTGATGTCTATTGTATATACGGCGGACAGATATGGAATCTCTGTGGCAGATATCACCACCGGCGTTTATTTTGTAACCGAAGTAGATTCTGCCAAAAAACTAAATGACGAAATCTCCAGGTATGCACCGTCAGAGATTATCTGCAATCATTCTTTTTATGTCAGTGGAATTGATGTGGAAGATTTCCGTACCAGATTGGGTATTTCGGTGTATTCTCTGGACAGCTGGTATTTTGACGATGAGCTTTGCAAAAAAGCGTTGATGGAGCATTTTCATACCAGCAGTCTGTCAGGACTTGGACTGGATGATTTTGACTGCGGCGTGATTGCAGCAGGTGCTTTATTGCAGTATCTGATTGAGACACAGAAAACATCGATTTCCAACCTGACGAAGCTGACACCGTATATTACTGGAAAATTTATGTTAATTGACAGCTCCAGCCGCCGAAATCTGGAGCTTTGCGAGACCTTACGTGAAAAACAGAAACGTGGCTCCCTGTTATGGGTGCTGGATAAGACCAAGACGGCCATGGGAGCCCGCATGCTTCGCAGTTTCATTGAACAGCCTTTGATCGATCTGGAAGAGATCGAGAAGCGGCAGCAGGCGATATCAGAACTGAACCAGAATGCCATTGCCAGAGAAGAGATCCGGGAATACTTGAATCCTGTTTATGACCTGGAGCGTCTGATCAGTAAGATCAGTTACCAGTCGGCAAATCCACGGGATCTGATTGCCTTTAAGAGTTCTCTGGAGATGCTTCCGGCCATCCGCTGTCTGCTGGATGATTTTCAGGGAGATCTGCTAAAGGAGATTCAGACGAATCTGGATCCGCTTCAGGATCTGTATGAACTGGTGGATCAGGCCATTATGGATGAACCTCCGATTTCTGTCAGAGACGGGGATATGATCAAAACAGGATTTCATGAAGAAGTAGATAAGCTTCGTAATGCCAAGACAGAAGGCAAGACCTGGATTGCACAGCTGGAAGCGAAAGAGCGGGAAGCGACCGGAATCAAGAATCTGCGTATCAAGTACAACAAGGTATTTGGCTATTATCTGGAAGTGACGAATTCTTATAAGGATCTGGTTCCGGAACACTATATGCGAAAGCAGACTCTGGCCAATGCAGAACGTTACATCACGCCGGAGTTAAAAGAGCTGGAAGATATGATTCTGGGAGCGGAAGATAAGCTGGTGGCACTGGAATATAACCTGTTTTGTGAAGTGCGGGACAAACTGGGGGCAGAGATTGTCCGTATCCAGAAGACGGCCAAAGCCATTGCCGCACTGGACGTATTTGCATCTCTTTCCCTGGTGGCAGAACGCAATAATTATGTCTGCCCGAAGATGAACACCAAAGGATTGATTCAGATCAAGGACGGACGTCATCCGGTAGTCGAAAAAATGATCGATCATGATATGTTCATTGCCAATGATACCCTGCTGGATAATGGAAAGAACCGTATTTCTATTATCACAGGCCCGAATATGGCCGGTAAATCCACGTATATGCGTCAGACTGCCCTGATTGTGCTGATGGCTCAGATTGGATCCTTTGTACCGGCATCCAGTGCGAAAATTGGCATTGTAGACCGGATCTTTACCCGTGTAGGAGCATCCGATGATCTGGCTTCCGGTCAGAGCACCTTTATGGTAGAGATGACGGAAGTTGCCAATATTCTGCGTAATGCCACCTCCAACAGTCTGTTGATTCTGGATGAAATCGGTCGTGGAACCAGTACCTTTGACGGCCTTAGTATTGCATGGGCGGTGGTAGAGCACATCAGCAATCCAAAGCTTCTTGGAGCCAAGACTTTATTTGCCACTCATTATCATGAGCTGACCGAACTGGAAGGCAAGCTTTCCAATGTAAATAATTATTGTATCGCCGTAAAAGAAAAAGGCGATGATATTGTATTTTTACGAAAGATTGTCAAGGGCGGTGCAGATAAGAGCTACGGTATTCAGGTGGCCAAGCTGGCCGGTGTACCGGACAGTGTCATTGAACGTGCCAAGGAACTGGTACAGGAACTCAGCGATGCAGACATTACAGAGACCGTCAGTGAGATTGCACAGGAGAAAAAGTCCAAAAGCAAAGTCCAGAAGTACGACCAGGTAGATCTGGAACAGATGACGCTGATGGATACTGTCAGTGACGAGGATGTCCTGAATGAGTTAAAAGAAATCGAGATTTCCACTCTGACACCGATAGAAGCGCTGAATGTACTGAATCGTTTACAGAACCGATTAAAGAACAGATGGTAAAGAAGGGCTGATACATGAATAAAATTGTCGTATTAGATGAACAGACCATTGATAAAATTGCTGCCGGGGAGGTCATTGAACGACCGTCCTCTATTGTAAAAGAGCTGGTGGAAAATGCCATTGATGCAGGAGCCACGGCTGTTACTGTTGAGATCAAAGAGGGAGGAATCTCTTTTATCCGCATCACAGATAACGGTTCCGGTATTGAAGCAGAGCAGATTCCAACTGCTTTTTTGCGTCATGCAACCAGTAAAATCCGAACAGCAGAAGATTTGCTGGATGTCACCTCCCTGGGGTTTCGTGGTGAGGCACTTTCCAGTATTGCAGCGGTCTGCCAGGTAGAACTGATCAGTAAGACACCGGAAAGTCTGACCGGTACCCGCTATCTGATCGAAGGCGGAAAGGAAAAGAGTCTGGAAGAGATCGGTGCGCCTTCCGGCACTACATTTCTGGTACGGAACATTTTCTACAATACGCCAGCCAGAAAGAAGTTTTTAAAAACCCCTCAGACCGAAACGGGATATATCAGCGAACTGATGGAGCGCATGGCGCTGTCCCATCCGGAAGTATCCTTTAAATTTATTGCCGGTTCCCAGGTGAAGCTTCATACCTCCGGAAATCACCGGCTGAAAGATATTATCTATAATATTTACGGAAGAGATATTACAAATAATCTTCTGGAAGTGGAAAAAACCTTTGAAAATGGAATGAAGATCACAGGATTCATTGGGAAACCGGTGATCTCCAGGGGAAACAGAAACTTTGAAAACTATTTCGTAAACGGACGGTACATTAAAAGCAAGATTATTTCGAAAGCGATCGAGGATGCATACCAGTCCTTTATGATGAAGCATAAATATCCATTTACCGTACTGCATTTCCAGATCGATACGGAGATGCTGGACATCAATGTCCATCCAACAAAGATGGAACTTCGGTTTGCGGAAAATGAAAAACTGTATGAGGATGTCTATCATACGATTTTAAATACGCTTTCCCATAAAGAGATGATCGTTCAGGTCAGCGTGGGAAAAGAAGAAAAAAAAGAGTGTATACAGGAGAAAAAAGAGAGTCTGCCGGAACCATTCGAAAAGAACCGTATTTCTTCCATGCAGATGGTATCTGGACAAGACAGCGTCATACAGGAACGTGAGGCACAGCCATCACGGGAGAAATTCAGTCTCCTGGCGCATCAGACATCCGTTCCTGTAAAAAAGCAGTTGAGCGAAGAAGATACCAGGGCGATCCGGGAGATTACATCGTCCTATACGGCACCATCCTGGCAGCCAGAAAGATCTGAGCGATCGATGCAGTCTGTTGCATCATCAGAAGCCACAGACTCACAGACTTCACCGGCTGCCAGATATTCCATGGAAATGGAACAGATGGCGAACAGCAGCGTGAAAGAATCGGATTTCTTTTCAGAAAAACTGCTGGACCGTCAGAATGTAAAAGAACACCGGATTATTGGACAGCTGTTTGATACCTACTGGCTGATTGAATTCCGGGATAATCTTTTTATCATTGACCAGCATGCGGCACACGAAAAGGTACTATACGAAAAAACCATGAAAGCGATGGACAGGCGGGAATACACCTCCCAGATTCTGAATCCGCCGGTGATACTGACCTTAAGCATTCAGGAAGCAGAGACGTTGCAGAAACATATGCCTTATTTCCAGAAGATTGGATTTGAGATTGAAGAATTCGGAGGCAAAGAATATGCCCTGAGAGCAGTACCGGATAACCTGTTCGGTATTGCCAGGGATGATCTTTTTATTGAGATGCTGGATGCACTGGAGAGTCAGCCGCTAAATGTCAGCGTAGATCTTATCAAAGACCGGGTAGCTACCATGTCCTGCAAGGCAGCTGTGAAGGGTAATCATAAGCTGTCTGTCTCGGAAGTACATGCCCTGATCGATGAACTGATGACACTGGAGAATCCTTACCACTGTCCTCACGGACGTCCAACGATTATCTCCATGTCCAAGTATGAGATTGAAAAGAAATTCAAACGAATTGTATAAAAGAAATGAAAAGGAAATCAATGGAAACGATGAAACAACCATTAGTGATTTTAACCGGTCCAACTGCAGTGGGGAAAACGGCGTTGTCCATCCATCTTGCACAGGCAATTGGAGGAGAAATTATTTCAGCAGATTCCATGCAGGTATACAAGGGTATGGACATTGGTTCGGCCAAAATTCGTCCGGAAGAAATGCAGGGTGTTCCCCATTATCTGATTGATGAATTAGAGCCGGACGAAGAATTCCATGTTGTGCGTTTTCAGCAGATGGCAAAAAAATATTTGCAGCAGATCTACGATCATGGACATATTCCCATCGTGGTAGGTGGCACCGGATTTTATATTCAGGCCTTATTGTATGATATAGATTTTACGGAAAATAAAGGAGATCCTGCTATCCGACAGCAGCTGGAGACTCTGGCAGCAGAAAAGGGGGCAGAATATTTACATCAGAAACTGGCGGAAGTAGATCCGAAATCAGCAGAAGATATCCATGCCAACAATGTAAAACGGGTGGTCCGGGCTTTGGAGTTTTACCAGGAAACCGGGACGAGAATCTCCGAACACAACGAACAGGAGCGGCAAAAAAAGTCCCCTTATCATTTTGCCTATTTTGTCTTAAACGATGAACGAAAAAAGTTGTATGAACGCATTGACCAGCGTATTGATCAGATGCTTGACGATGGACTGGCAGAGGAAGTTACATTCCTGAAGAAAAAAGGCTATACCAGAGATATGGTATCCATGCAGGGACTGGGCTACAAAGAGATTCTGGACTATCTGGATGGAACAATCTCTCTGGAAGAAGCCATTTATCGGATCAAACGGGATACCCGTCACTTCGCCAAACGGCAGATTACCTGGTTTAAGCGGGAACGGGATGTTACCTGGATATCCAAAGATGATTTTGAGGGAAAAGAAACCAGCATCCTGGATTTTATGATAACTACATTACAGCAAAAAGGAATATTACCGGAACAGACGGTATAGAGTCCAACAGCAGACGAGGAGAAGATTATGAATATAGAAACAATCACAGGCATGTATCAGGAACTGGGCGTAGACAAAGACGTTCTGGATTTTGGAAATGCCGTTGAGAAAACATTGAAGAAGCGATTTGCTCAGATCGATGAGGTCACAGAATATAATCAGTTGAAGGTGATCGGTGCCATGCAGAAATGCCGGGTCAGCGCAGAATGTTTCCAGGGCAGTACCGGGTATGGATATAATGATCTGGGACGTGAAACGCTTGAAAGTGTCTATGCCGCTGTTTTTCACACAGAAGCAGCACTGGTGCGTCCACAGATTACCTGTGGAACCCATGCACTGGCACTGGCACTGGCTGGCAATTTGCGTCCAGGGGACGAGATGATCTCTATATCCGGAAAACCATACGATACTCTGGAAGAAGTCATCGGTATCCGTCCATCCAACGGATCTCTGGCAGAATATGGCATTACTTATGCACAGGTTGATCTGACACCGGAAGGAGAATTTGACTTTGAAGGAATCCGAAAAGCCATTTCTTCCAAAACAAAACTGGTAGAGATTCAGCGCTCCAAGGGCTACCAGACTCGTCCTTCTCTGTCTGTTTCCAGGATCGCAGAAGCTATTCAGTTTGTGAAATCCATTCGATCTGACATCATCGTTATGGTAGATAACTGTTACGGAGAATTCGTAGAAACGATGGAACCAAGTGATTTTGGAGCGGATATGGTGGTTGGCTCTCTGATTAAAAATCCAGGCGGTGGACTGGCGCCAATCGGCGGCTATATTGCAGGAACCAATGCCTGTATTGAAAACTGTGCCTACCGTCTGACTTCTCCTGGACTTGGAAAAGAAGTGGGTGCTTCTCTTGGTGTGAACAAAGACTTTTTCCAGGGATTATTCCTGGCGCCAACTGTGGTAAACGGAGCCTTAAAAGGTGCTATTTTTGCAGCAAACATCTATGAAAAACTGGGCTTTCATGTAATACCGGACGGTTCAGAAAGCCGTCATGATATTATCCAGGCTGTAGAATTTGGCTATCCGGAGGGTGTGATTGCTTTCTGTGAGGGGATTCAGTCAGCAGCTCCGGTAGACAGCTATGTAACGCCGGAACCATGGGCTATGCCTGGTTATGACAGTGATGTCATCATGGCAGCAGGGGCTTTTATCCAGGGATCCTCTATTGAACTGAGTGCAGATGGCCCAATCAAACCGCCTTATGCAGTCTATTTTCAGGGCGGACTGACCTGGCAGCATGCCAAGCTGGGAATTCTGAAGTCTCTGCAGCGCATGAAAGAACGTAACCTTGTAGATCTTTCTAACGTAACGATATAGGTAAGGATAAAACATGAAATCAATCATTGTAATCGGTGGCGGAGCTTCCGGTCTCATGGCGGCCATTGCCGCAGCCCGGGAGGGGGCTCGCGTTACCGTTCTGGAAGCTATGGACAAGCCGGCAAAAAAGCTTTTAATGACCGGTAATGGCAGATGTAATCTTACCAGCCTGGATTTTTCCAGAGAGGACTGCTATCGTGGTGGGAACAGAATGTTCTGTCAGCAGGTGCTGTCACAGTTCGACCATCACAGTACCATGCAGTTCTTTGAAGAAATGGGACTTTTGCTCCAGAACCGGGGCAGTGGGGTTTATCCGCAGACGGATCAGGCATCTTCTGTGGCTGACCGTCTGCTTCTTGAGATTCAGAAGCTTTCTGTAAAGCTAAAATGCCGGGAAAAAGTAACTGGGATAGAAAAAAAAGAGGATAAATGGACGGTTTATACAGAAGGCTGGCACTATGAAGCAGATGCGGTGATCCTGGCCTGCGGTTCTCAGGCAGTTCCGGCTACCGGATCGGATGGAAGTGGCTATGCGCTGGCCCGGATGTGTGGACATACCATACAGAAACCGTTTCCGGCGCTGGTACCACTAAAATGCCAGGAATCTTTTGTAAAAAAACTGGCTGGTCTCCGTACCAGAGCAGTAATAGACATGGAGATCTGGCCTTCTGACGGATCTGCGGTTCAACAATTTTCTGAATCGGGAGAACTACAGTGGACGGAATATGGAATCTCCGGGATTGTAGTATTTCAGCTCAGCCGATATGCATCTGCGACGCTGCAGCAAAAGGGCCGTGTGCAGGTGAGCGTAGACTGCCTGCCTTCGGTGACCGAGGAAGGGTTATTTGACCTTCTGTACAAAAAGAAGGAGGACGAATCCATTGGGGACCGTCTTATCGGTATCCTTCCGAAGAAAATGATTCCTGTGATACTGGAACTCTGTCAGATCAGGAAAGCTTCTGACAGACCAGACGAAACGCAGATAAAGCGCATCTGTAAGATGATCAAACATCTGCCACTTACCGTAACCGGAACCAGATCCTTTGAGCAGGCACAGGTATGTGGAGGTGGGGTGACTCTTTCTGAGATTGATCCGTGCACGATGGAATCACGCATCATCAGCGGTCTGTATCTGACGGGAGAACTGATGGATGTGGACGGTATCTGCGGAGGATACAACCTGCAGTGGGCATGGTCCACCGGATATCTTGCAGGGAAGAGCAGTGCTGCAAAAGTTACCAGTCACAAAAAAGGAGAAGACCATGATTAGAATACAGCAGTTAAAGGTACCGCTGAATTATGATGAAGCATTTTTACGTAAAGAGATTGCCAGAAAACTAAAAATCCAGGCTTCGGATATCAAAGAATTACGGGTTCGCAAACAGTCTCTCGATGCCAGGAAAAAGCCAGATTTATATTATGTACTGACGGTAGACTTCTGTCTGGCAAAAGAGCAGCAGGTTTTGAAAAAAAAGCAGCAGGTAACCATCAGTCAGGTTACGGATTCCCCCTATCAGATGCCAGAAAGTGGAAGTGAAGCGCTTCCTCATCGCCCGGTGATTGCCGGGTTTGGCCCTGCCGGTCTTTTCTGTGCGCTGCTGCTGGCAAGAGCAGGTTACCGTCCGCTGATACTGGAGCGTGGAGCCGATGTAGATCATAGAACTACAGCGGTAGAACAATTCTGGAAAAATGGAATCCTGGACACGGAATCGAACATACAGTTCGGGGAAGGCGGCGCTGGTACGTTTTCCGATGGAAAACTGAATACACTGGTAAAAGATGCCTGTGGGAGAAATCATTATGTGTTAAAAACCTTCGTAGAAGCCGGTGCTGACCCGGATATTTTATATGTGAATAAACCACATATCGGAACGGATGTACTTAGAAATGTAGTAAAACATATTCGACAGGAAATTCTTTCTCTTGGAGGAGAAGTACGTTTTGGATGTAAGGTTACCGATCTGAAAATCAAAGATCAGCAGCTTGTCGGTGTCTGTGTAAATCATACCGAAGAGATCCCATGTGAAGCACTGGTTCTGGCCATTGGTCATAGTGCAAGGGATACCTTTGCCATGCTTCATGAACATCAGATTCTGATGCAGCCCAAGTCTTTTGCGGTGGGACTTCGGATTGAACATCCACAGTCTATGATTAATCTGTCCCAGTATGGCCAGGAGCACCATCCGCTGCTTGGAGCAGCCAATTATAAAGTGACCAGAAAACTGGCAAATGGACGAGGCGTCTATTCCTTCTGTATGTGTCCGGGCGGTTACGTGGTAAATGCTTCTTCAGAAGAAGGCCGACTGGCGGTAAATGGTATGAGCTACCGGGCCAGAGACAGCCGCAATGCCAACAGCGCTATGATCGTAACGGTAACACCGGATGACTTTGGCCATGCAGGAGTACTGGGCGGAATCGAATTTCAGAGAGATCTGGAGAAAGCGGCCTGGCAGGCCGGTAACGGAAAGGTGCCTGTGCAGCTGTTTGGCGATTTCTGTGAAAACAGACCATCCACAGGGCTTGGCGATGTGACACCTTGTATCAAAGGGAAGTGGCAGCTTGGCAATTTAAGAGAAGTACTTCCGAAAGTCATCAGTCAGTCTCTGATCGAAGGAGTACAGGGATTTGAACGGCAGATTCATGGATTTTCCAGACCAGATGCCCTGTTTTCCGGTGTAGAATCCAGAACTTCCTCTCCAGTACGTATTGTACGTGATGAGCGGTTCCTGTCCAGTCTGACAGGGCTATATCCTTGCGGAGAGGGCGCAGGATATGCCGGAGGAATCACCTCTGCAGCCATGGATGGCATGAAAGTTGCTGAGGCAGTCATTAAAAAATATAGGAAAAATTAAGGATTCGAACCTATACATTTGATAGGGTTTATGATAATATATTTTTGATTATCATGCCGGGAATGCAAAAAATGATATGAAATATACCATCAAAGAACTGCCTGCAGACCAGCGTCCTTATGAGAAATGCAGCCGATATGGCTGCGAATCTTTAAGTGATGCAGAACTGCTGGCTGTCATTTTACGCACAGGAACAGGTGGCAGCACATCGGTGGACCTGGCATGTGAAATATTACAAAAGTCCGGAGAAGAAGATTTGTCCGGGCTGTACAAAATCAGTATTCCTGAACTTTGTCAGATAAAGGGAATCGGAAAAGTGAAGGCGCTGCAGATCAAGTGCATCGCAGAGCTCTCCAGGAGAATGGCCAAAGCCGGAACAAGAAAAAAGCATCCTTTTGGCAGTGCACTGGAGATTGCCGAATACTATATGGAAGATTTTCGTCATTCTGATCAGGAACATGTATTTGTGATGTCTTTTGATACCAAAGGACATCTCCTGGGAGATAAAATTATTACAAAAGGTACCGTGAATCAGTCACTGATTACGCCAAGAGAAGTCTATCTGGAAGCCATGCATAATCATGCAGCATACATTATTCTGCTGCATAATCATCCAAGCGGTGATGCGACTCCCAGTCAGGAGGATGTTGCGATTACCACGCGTATGGCTCAGGCTGGAAGCCTTCTTGGAATTCCGCTGATGGATCACATTATTCTTGGTAATCAGTGCTATTATAGTTTCTGTGAACATCATGCATTCACAGACGAGGAGACACCAGACGGTACGTGAAAAACAAGGGGTAAAACATGGCATTTCATCATGCACTTGGTATAGATTTTGGTACAGATACCATCAAAATCTGTGATAAAAAAAATCGATTTACAGTCTGTGAAAAAAATATGATAGCGATCCGTGATGAAAAAAGGGTGATTGCTATTGGAGATGCGGCTTATGAGATGTTTGAAAAGACACCCATGAATGTCAGAGCCGCCTGTCCCATGGCCCGCGGGGTGATTGCAGAAGCCAGAAATGCGGAGATCGTCTTATCACATCTGTTAAAAAAACACAAGTCTATCCTGTCCGGCCGTCCTGCCATATTTATAGCAGTACCGCGGGATATTTCTGCTGTAGAGAAAAGGGCTTATTACACCGTATTGATTAATATTGTTCCGGAGAACAAGATCTATCTGGTAGACAAAGGCATTGCGGATAATCTTGGGGTAGGAGTCTCTATGGATTCTCCAAGAGCCAGCATGCTGGTGAATATGGGAGCCGGTACGACGGAAGTATCTGTGGTTGCAGGAGGAAAGATCCTGCTTAGTAAGACGCTTCAGATTGGAGGCGACCAGCTGGATGAAGACATCATTACCATGTGTCGCCGTATGTTCCATATTCATATTGGAAAGAAGACGGCAGTCCGGTTGAAGACGGCTTTGGCCTATGTAGGAGATGGCCCGGCCAATTCTATGGTAGTGTATGGTATCAGTACCGTCTCAGGACATCCAATGACTGCAGAGGTTACTTCTATGGCAGTCAGTATCTGTATGGAACATACCATTCAGATGATTGCAGAAGAATTGCGTGGCATGATCGACCGGCTTCCGCCGCAGTTCCATCAGGATATTCTGGAGGCAGGTTTTTGCCTTATCGGAGGCTCTGCCATGATATTTAATCTGTCTGATTATTTCCGCAGACAGGTTCGTGTACCAGTGTCTCTGGTTCCAGAGCCTGGACTGACGACCTTACGGGGGATTCAGGCAATTATGAATCAAAAAGATCTGGTGAAAAACTATACTTATTCTTTACGGGATCTGACAGGAAGTTTTATATAAGAGGTTATTATGAAGAAAAATACAATGGAAGAACACACCAAAAGTAAATTAATTCTATTCTTTTTATCTTTGTTTTGCGGCATTATGATTATCGTAAGTTTTGCACTGGAATTCACAAACAGTCCGGTGAAAGATGTAGTTGGCGTGGTACTGACGCCGATACAGAGCGGTATCAATCATGTGGGGGGATGGTTTTCCGGAAAGATGGATTATTTCGAGGACAACCTGAAGCTGGCAGCCCAGAACGAAGAGCTGCAGAGCCAGGTAGATCAGCTTACTGTTGAGAATACCCAGCTTCTGCAGGATAAAGATGAGTTGAACAGCCTGCGGGATCTGTATGAACTGGATCATAAGTATGAGACTTATGAAAAAGTGGGAGCAAGAGTGATTTCTAAAGACGACAGCTCCAACTGGTTCAGTACCTTTACGATTGATAAAGGATCCAATGACGGACTGGCCGTGGATATGAATGTGATGGCTGGTTCCGGTCTGGTCGGAATCATCACGGACGTGGGACCGAACTGGGCGACGGTTCGTTCTATTATAGATGATTACAGCAATGTCAGTGCCCAGATCAGTGAAACAGAAGATACCTGTATCATTGCCGGAGATCTTTCTCTGACCGATGAAGGAACAGTGCGTCTGGTAAAGCTAAATGACCCAGACTCTAAGGTTAAAGTAGGTGACACTGTTGTGACCTCACAGATCAGTGACATTTTTCTTCCAGGAATTCTGATCGGATACGTTTCTGAGATCGGTGTGGATTCCAACAATCTGACTCATTCCGGTCTGGTATCTACCGTTGTAGATTTTAAAGACATCAAAGAAGTTCTGGTGATTAAGAATCTGAAGCAGAAGGCAGAATCATAGGGTTGGAGGATAGAAGATGAGAACGAACATAAGTATTTTTTTCCTGATGCTGATCTGTCTGCTTCTCCAGTGTACGTTAATGCCGGCTATATCCATTGCATCTATTACACCAAACCTGATGATTTCCTTTACGGTATCATTTGGTCTGATGCGTGGAAAAAAGTCGGGTATGCTCATCGGATTTTTTTCCGGGCTGTTGATGGATCTGCTGTGCATGGTGCTTGGCTATTATGTGATTGGCTTCCGTGCCTTTATCTATATGTATATCGGATATCTGTGCGGGTACTGTTATCAGATATTTTATGATGATGATGTAAAGATGCCGGTTCTCCTGACAGCCGCAGGAGATCTGGCTTATGGATTGATTGTCTATGTGGCACAGTTCCTGTTGAGGGGGAGAGTTGATTTCTTTTTTTATTTAAAGCGGATTATCATTCCAGAGATGATCTATACCGTTTTAGTTACTTTAGTGCTTTATCGAGTTTTTCTGTTTCTGAATAAGAAAATAGAAAAAACGGCAAAAAGGAGTGTAGACAGCTTTGTTTAAAAAACTTAAGAAAATTCTTTCACGATTTTTTCAGTCACGATCAGTGATTTTATCAGTTCTTCTGGTTGTGATGGCATTTGTTTTAATTCGCCGTCTCTTTGATCTGCAGATTATCAACGGAGAATCCTATCAGGATAATTACAATCTTCAGATTACCAGAGAGACATCTATCCCGAGTACCAGAGGATGTATTTATGACAGTGACGGAAATCTGCTGGCCTATAATAAGCTGGCCTATGACGTGACTTTTCAGGATGTGGGAAGCTATGAAACCACCAGAGAAAAGAACCTGACCATCAACGGATATCTGTATCAGATCATGCAGATTCTGTATGCCAACGGTGATGATGTGTATACAGATTTTGCTATCAGGATCAATGATGCAGGAGAATATGAATATACAAAAAGTGGTACCAATCTGCTTCGTTTCCGTGCCGATGTATACGGACAGTCAGATCCGGCTGATATGACACCTGCCCAGAAAGCAGTGTCTGCGGAGGACATGGTAAAGGAACTGGGTGGAGATGGCGATTATGGATTCTGGGTAATCTCAGATTCTCTGGAGAAGCCCTACACGGCAGAAGAACTGGCTCAGTATGGTCTTCCGGAGACATTGTCACAGGAGGATGCCCTGAAGATCATCGCCATGCGAAGTGCCATCAATCAGAACAACTATCAGAAATATATCTCTACCACGATTGCAAAAGATATCTCAGATAAGTCCATGTCCAGTCTGATGGAGAGCAAGGGCTATTACGTTGGAGTAGACGTTGAGGAGAGTTCCATCCGTGTATACAACGAAAGCCTGTATTATGCCAATATTATCGGATACACCGGTAAGATCTCGGCAGAAGAAATTCAGTCACTGAATGCCGATTCCGGAGAGAACAAATACGATACCACAGATATCGTTGGTAAGGCCGGGCTGGAGCAGTACTATGAAAAAGAGCTTCAGGGTGTGGACGGTAAGAAGACGGTCTACGTAAACAACCTTGGTAAGGTCTTAAAAGAAGACTCTCAGGTAGATCCCCAGACCGGTGACGATATTTATCTGACTCTGAAGACGGACTGGCAGAAAGCCGGTTATCAGCTGCTGGAGCAGTACGTTGCAGGTATTGTATGGACAAATACTTATGATTACAAAGAATTTGATAATTCTCAGGTAGGTACCAATGAGATTGTGATCCCTGTTTATGATATTTACTATGCATTATTTGAGAATAATGTACTGAGTGTATCCCATCTGCGCTCCAGTGAAGCAACGGAATTGGAAAAGAAAGTATATAACATGTTCCTTGACAAAAAGGCTCAGCTGTTTGCAGACCTGAAAACAGAGCTGATATCGGATTCTGCCAAACCATATAATGAACTGAGCAAAGAGATGCAGGCTTATATCACCTATCTGCTGGATACAACAATGACAGAACTGGGCATTATCCGGGAAGATGCTATCGATACCACCGACAGCACCTATCTGGCCTGGACCAATGATGAAAGCATCAGCCTGCGTGATTATCTGACTTATGCGATCTCGAAGGACTGGATGGACATTACCCAGATCAGTACGGATACCCAGTTCCTGGACAGCGACGAGATCTTCTCCAGTCTGTGTGATTATCTGTCAGAGTATGTGACAGACGATAACAACTTCAGCAAGATCGTATACCGCTATATGATTGAAAACGACCAGTTAAGTCCGCAGATCGAATGCCAGCTGCTTTATGATCAGGGTATTCTGGAACCGGATGATGCAACCTATCAGGGGCTGGGCGATGGCAGTGTCTATTCCTTCAACTTCATCAAGGATAAGATCTATAATCTGGAGATCAAACCGGCATCACTGGGATTATCACCGTGCTCCGGTTCCATGGTTATCACAGATCCGAATAATGGTAAAACGCTGGCTTGTATCTCTTATCCTGGTTATGACAACAATCGTCTGGCCAATGATATGGACGAAGAATACTTCTCGGAACTGGTAACCGACAAGTCCAGTCCGTTCTATAATAAGGCAACTCAGGAACTGACAGCTCCTGGTTCCACTTACAAGATTGTAACTGCCGTAGCCGGTGTGATGGAAGGTGTGATTTCCGAAGGAGAAACGATTAATTGTACCGGTGTATTCGAAGATGTAGAGCCACATATTAACTGTTGGATTCATTCCAGCGGTGGTATGCACGGTGCCATCAGCCTGGCTACAGCGATTCAGGAGTCCTGTAACTACTTCTTCAATGCTGTTGGTGTCCGTCTCGGTAATCTGGGCGGAACCAACGGAGAATCGGATGATGCAACTGGTATTGATAAGTTGGCCAAGTATGCATCTATGTTCGGATTTGATCAGGAAACCGGTATTGAAATGGATGAAAGCACCCCTCATATTTCTGATCAGGGTGAAGCACCGTCTGCCATGGGACAGGGTACCAATGCATATGCCACGGTACAGCTGGCTCGTTATGCCGGAACCATTGCCAACAGCGGTACCTGCTATGATCTGACACTGGTGGATAAGATTACAGATTCTACCGGACGAACCATCATGGAAAAAGAACCTGTGGTTCACAGTACCGTAGAAGCCACAGACAGCCTGTGGAACACCATCCATACCGGTATGAACCAGATGATTAAGCAGAACACCTACTGGCAGGATATCGAGATCGATATGGCCGGTAAGACAGGTACCGCCGAAGAAACCGGTGTACCTAGCCACGCTTTGTTCATCGGTTATGCCCCTTATGATAATCCGGAGATTGCCATTGCCTGCCGTATCACCAATGGTTATACATCAGCGAATGCGTCTCTTCTTGCAAAGGATATGATCCGCTATATCTACGATCTGGCAGATAAAGATACTCTGATTACCGGACATGCATCCGTTTACTCCGGTGGAACCATTTCCGGTGTACGTACTGACTAACAGACAGATCTGCAAAAGACAGAGACAGATCTGCAAAAGACAGTGAAGCGAAGATACCACAGACAGATAACGGGAAATCCCCGTATAGAAGATGGGAGGATATCGCATGAGTGAAGTGATTGTCATTACTTCTGGAAAGGGTGGTGTGGGAAAAACTACACTGTGCGCCAACCTTGGCGCCGCCTTTGCCAGAATGGAAAAAAAGTGTGTTGTAGTCGACACAGACCTGGGACTTCGGAACCTGGATGTCGTCATGGGACTGGAGAACCGGATTGTTTACAACCTGATTGATGTAGCAGAAGGGAACTGCCGCCTGAAGCAGGCTCTGGTACGAGATAAGCATTATCCTGGCCTCTATCTGCTTCCTGCAGCACAGACAAGGGATAAGTCGGCGATTACCCCGCAACAGCTGATTAAGCTTACGGATGACCTGCGAGCGCATTTTGAGTATATTCTGATCGACTGCCCGGCCGGCATCGAACAGGGCTTTCAGAATGCTGTTGCACCGGCAGACAGGGCCATTGTAGTGACCACACCGGAGGTTTCGGCCATACGGGATGCAGATCGGATCATCGGTCTTCTGGAAGCTGCACAGATGAAAAAAACGGAAATGGTGATCAACCGTATTCGTCCTGCTATGGTGGCCAGAGGTGAAATGATGTCCGTGGAAGATGTGACAGAGATTCTGGCGATACCACTGATTGGCACCCTTGCTGATCAGGAAGACATTGTGATTGCAACGAATCAGGGAGAACCCCTCGCAGGAAAAGATTCTCTGGCAGGGCAGGAGTTTCTGAATATTGCCCGGCGTATCATGGGAGAACCGGTATCCTTCCCGGATCTGAGCCAGGAAGAGGGACTTTTGCAGAGACTGAAACATATTTTAAAGAAAAACAGTAACTATTCATAACCCAATGTGCAGGAACTGAACAGTTACGAAAAACGTATAAAACATGACAAGTACAGGAAAAAAACATGATTAAACAATATAGATTAAGAGACTACAAATTTCGATTAGTATTATGGGTCATTGCACTGACCGTACTGGGGATTATGATCATCGGAAGTGCAGACAGTGACGTACAGAGTAAACAGATTATTGGTTTGATCCTTGGACTGATTGCCATGGTGGTTGTATCATTGATCGATTACACCTGGCTTCTGAAGTTTTACTGGATTTTCTATTTTATCGGGCTTTTGATGCTGGCTGCAATCTTTATCATCGGACGAAATGTCAATGGTGCTACCAGATGGCTGGTAATCGGTGGTATTCAGATCCAGCCTTCTGACTTTATGAAGATCATTCTGATTATGTTTTATGCTCAATATTTTGCCAGGCATGAGGATGATATCAGCAGTCCCAAAACAATCATCAAGTCATTGGTGATTCTGGCAGTACCGCTGGTCATGATCTACAAACAGCCGAACCTTTCTACCACGATTCTGGTACTGATACTTTTTTCTGTAATTTATTTTGTTGCAGGATTGAGCTATAAAGTAATCGGTGGTATACTGATTGTATTGGTACCTGCTTTTACGGTACTGATCAGTATGATTTTAAAACCTGGACAGACATTGATTCAGGAATACCAGATCAGGCGAATTCTCGCATGGCTGTATCCTGATCAATATCCTTCCGATGCGGCACAGCAGGTCAATTCCATTATGGCGATCGGCTCCGGTCAGCTCTATGGAAAGGGACTGGATACCACAGCCATTGAATCTGTAAAAAACGGTAACTTTATTCCAGAGGCACAGACAGACTTTATCTTTGCCGTTGCCGGTGAAGAGATTGGATTTCTTGGATGTTGTATCATCATTATTCTGGAAATGCTTATCGCCATTGAATGCATCCGTGTGGGACAAAAAGCAAGAGAAAGGTCTGGTTCGATTCTCTGCTGTGGTATGGGTGCACTGATTGCTCTTCAGAGTATCATGAATATCTGTGTTGCTACAGGACTGATGCCAAACACGGGACTTCCGCTTCCTTTTGTAAGTTCCGGTCTTTCTTCCCTGATTACACTGTTTGTTGGTATCGGACTGGTATTGAATGTAGGACTTCAGGTTAAAAAATATTAACGAAAGGATATACTGTTATGAATATCGGATTAGTAGCACATGATTCCAAAAAAGTACTGATGCAAAACTTTTGTATCGCATATCGTGGTATACTTGCCAAACACACCTTATTTGCCACTGGCACAACAGGAAGGCTGATCGAAGAAGCCACTTCCCTGAATATTAATAAATATATTGCCGGGCATCTTGGTGGTATTCAGCAGATTGCAGCCCAGATTGAGCATAACCAGCTGGATCTGATGATCTTTCTGCGCGATCCGCTTCAGCCAAAAAAGCATGAACCGGATATTAAAAATGTATTTCGGCTTTGCGACACGTACAACGTGCCTCTGGCAACCAATCTTGCCACCGCTGAGATGCTGATTAAATCCCTTGACAGAGGAGAGTTAGAGTGGCGTGAAATGTACAGATAGAGAACTAACCAGACAGGAACGACGGATGCAGATCCGCAGGCGTCAACGCAGGAAAGCACTGAGCTTTCTGCTGTTACTGATTTGCCTGATTGTTCTGATTGGATTTATTGTATTTTATTTTTTATTCCGATCTCATGAGATCAGCTTTACGAACCCCTATGACATGAGCAGTCAGGTCTACGGTGTATTGGAGACTCCACAGAAGAGCCAGAGAGCGGAACCTTTTACAAAAGACCTTTGTGTTACCGCCGGAGATGTTGCTTTTGAAGATGAGAATCTTCAGACTGCAGAGGCTGGCACGATTATGGATCTGAGTACGCATGAAGTGCTGTTTGCACAAAACGTACATGAACGTTTATACCCGGCCAGCCTGACCAAGGTTATGACCGCCTTGGTTGCTATCAAGTATGGCAACCTGGATGATGTCGTTACAATTGATGAGAATGCACTGGATATTGACCCGGAATCTTCTGTCTGCTATCTGGAGCTGGGGGATCAGTACACATTAAAGCAGCTGATTTATGGTATGCTGCTTGCTTCCGGTAATGATGCAGCGAATGCGATTGCATGGCATGTGGGAGGCAGTCTGGAGGGCTTTGTATCTCTTATGAATCAGGAAGCCGCTGCGATAGGAGCAACGAATTCCCACTTCATGAATGCGCATGGTCTTCAGGATGAGAATCATTATACGACACCATATGACATGTATCTGATCTTTAATGAGGCCATCAAATACAGTACCTTTACCGATGCTATCAACCAGCAGAGTTACACGGTTACTTATACAGCCGGAGACGGAGAGCAGTATGAGCGTACCTGGTTTGCTACCAACTATTATTTTACCGGTGAAGCAACTCCTCCGAACAACGTAACAGTCTTCGGAGGCAAGACCGGAACCACAGATGAAGCTGGCGCCTGCCTTTCTCTGCTTACCAAGGACCCTTATGGGAACTCCTATTTCAGCATTATTATGAAGGCAGATACGAAAGATGATCTGTACAGTGACATGAATGATTTACTGTCAATAATTAACAAAAAACAGTTGTAATTTAGAAATGAATGCAGTATAATTTTACATATACGAAACCGAAGGAGGAGATTACGATGATACAGATAATCGCTGGAGAAAAAGGAAACGGAAAAACAAAGTGTTTACTGGACAAGGTAAATTCTGAAATAAAATCTGTACACGGTAATATTGTCTACCTGGACAAAAATTCAAAACATATGTACGAGTTAAATAACAAGGTTCGTCTCATTGATGCATCTGAATTCATGATTGACAATGCAGACAACTTTATTGGATTTATATGTGGTGTAATTTCCCAGGATCACGATCTTGAACAGATGTATCTTGACAGTTTTCTGAAAGTTGCCAAACTGGAAGGTGCTGATATCAGTGCTACTTTATCCAAGCTGGAAGCTATCGGTGAGAAATATCATGTAACATTTGTATTAAGCATTTCTATGGATCCGGCTAAGTTACCGGAAGATATGAAGAGTAAAGTGATCAACTAGTTGCATTTTACTACATATACGAAGTGTATCAGAAAAGAGAAAATGCCGGATAATGTCTATCCGGCATTTTTTTCATGACAATAGAATGTTTGCAGAGCGTGTATTCTATTGTTGGATGTATTTGAATGTAAGGAGTAAGAATGGCTATACGGAAACCCAGAAAAAGCAAAGTTGTAAAAATCAATCATCATTCCATGCTGAATATCGGAACTTTCATGTTTGGAATTTTGTTTGTCTATATGATTATCTGCCTGATTATGTATCTGACCTCCCCGCATGTGACCGCATATGAAGTCACCGCAGGCCCGCTGTCCGGTAATTATAAATATACTGCACTGGCGCTTAAATCGGAAAAGGTCGTATACAGCACCGGCAGTGGAAATATTCAGTATTATGCCAGGGAGAACAGCAAAGTTGGAGTCGGGAACGCCATCTACTCGCTTGGAGCATTAAGTGCTTCCCAGTCTGAACTTGGTACACAGTCGGTGGATTCTTCTGCTACGGATACAGACACCCAGGAGAGTACTGGACAGACAGTAGCTGGTCAGGGCACAGCGCAGGATAACACGGATTTTTCCTCTTTTCGTAATATAGCATCCAGCTTTTCCACAAATTATTCTTCCATGGATTATCAGACCGTATATAATTTTAAAGCGGATGCACAGACCGCTATCTTTGAAACTTATACACAAAATCAGACTTCGTCCAGCTATACCGGTCAGAATCTTATCACCACTGATACCGATGGTATTGTAGTTTACTCTATAGATGGTATGGAAGATAAGACAGCGGATGATGTTCGACTCAGTGATTTTAATAAAACCAATTACAAAAGAACCAATCTTCGCATGAAAGACAGCGTCAGTGCCAATGATCCTGTCTATAAACTGATCACCAGTGAAGAGTGGTCTCTGATTATTCCACTGGATATTAAGACTGCTACAGAACTGGCAGATTCTACTACAGTACGTTTTACTTTCCTGGAAGACAAATCAACATTTAACGCAGATTTTTCGATTCTTCAAAATGAGGATGGCTTTTTCGGGAAACTGGATATCAGCAACTCTGTCATTCGTTTTGCCGGTGACCGTTTTATTGATATTGAGCTTCAGATCAATAAAGCCAGTGGGCTGAAGATCCCAAATACCGCCATTGCTGAGAAGACATTTTATCGGATTCCGAAAGAATATGTCTCTGTCAATGAAGACAATGAGGATGAAATCAGCCTGATTAAAGAGACCTATGATACAGATGGTTCTGCCATCACGAAATATATAACAGCAACGGTATACGACAAGACGGATACCGATTATTATGTAGATACCGGGCTCTTTGAAGAAGGAGATTATGTGCTGATGAAGGATTCCTCCAAGCGGTATCAGATATCCGATACCAAGTCTCTGATCGGAGTCTATAACATCAATAAGGGCTATGCCGTATTTCGTGAAATTACGATTATTGATGAAAATGAGGAATATTGTATTGTAGAGAGTAATTCCAGCTATGGACTGGCACAATATGACCACATAGCGCTGGATGCATCCACTGTAAAAGAAGATGCCATTGTGGTATGATGATGCAAAAAAAGGAGATGTCACTGTTATGATAAAAGAAAATTATCTGGATGTACAAAAGAAGGTTGTTGCAGCCTGTGAACGCGCAGGAAGAGATCCAAAAGAAGTTACATTGATCGCTGTCAGCAAAACAAAACCAGTATCCATGATTGAAGAACTTCTTCCTCTTGGTGTAGTGGATTTTGGTGAAAATAAGCCTCAGGAGCTGAAGGAAAAATATGAAGTTCTGCCAAAAGATCTGAAATGGCATATGATCGGTCATCTTCAGAGAAACAAAGTAAAATATATCATCGATAAAGCCTGCATGATTCATTCACTGGAATCCCTTCGTCTGGCTGAGACAATTCAATCCGAGGCAGAAAAGCATCAAGTGATTATGCCGGTGCTGATTGAAGTGAATGCGGCACAGGAAGAATCCAAATTTGGTCTGACGCTGGATGAGACACCTGCATTCATTGAACAGGTCGCAGCTTTTCCAAATCTTAGGGTATCCGGTCTCATGACGATCGCTCCTTTTGTTGAAAACCCAGAAGATAACCGGGTTCACTTTCAAAATTTTTATAATTTATTTATTGACATTAAACAAAGAAACATTGATAATGTAAGTATGTGCAATCTCAGCATGGGTATGACAAATGATTATGAGGTTGCCATTGAAGAAGGTGCCACCATGGTAAGAGTTGGAACCGGTATTTTCGGTGCCCGTTCTTATCCGGTATAAAGAAAAAAGATTGGAGCAAAAGAATGAGTTTTATCGATAAGATATTGAACGCCATGAAGTTAAATGATGACTACGATGACGATGATGATTTTTTAGATGATGATATGGATGATTATGAAGAAGAAAGACCAAAAAAAAGTTTCTTCAAAAAGAACCAGTCAGATTCTTTTGATGATATAGATGATGATGACTTCGAAGAAGAACCATTGGCAAGAAAAAGCCTGAAGCAGCCTGTAAAGACTCTGAAGACAGTGAATTCTTCCAAACCGAAAACCAGCAATAATTACTCTGCACCAAAGGCCGCTGCTACCAGCAGCAAGGTTTCTCCGATTCGTACGCGAAAAGCAGCCAATGATATGGCAGTATGTGTAGTAAAGCCACGTAACATGGAAGATGCACGGGAGATTACGGAGACTTTACTGGCCAATTGTACGGTTGTTCTGAATATGGAAGGACTGGATCTGGATCTGGCACAGCGCATCATTGATTTTACCTCTGGTTCCTGTTATGCCATCAACGGTAATCTCCAGAAGATCAGCAACTACATATTCATTATTACCCCTGCATCGGTAGATGTATCCGGAGATTTTCAGGATCTGTTAAATGGAGCTTTTGATATTCCATCTATGAATTTTAATTATTAATTATGACCAAAGAAGAGACTTTATTTCAGAGAAGACTACTGGATCTGGCCAACATGGCAGACCAGCGTAATATTGTATTATTCAGTGACTTTCTGAGTCTGAATGAATTGAATATTTACCATAGCAGCAAAAAAGAACTGGGATTTGTGACCTGCCGGCTCTTTGGAGGCTATGAAGCAGCGGAGCGTCAGATGATAGCATTTATACCTGATGCTCTTTCTTATGATATCGGTACTGACCCGGAGAGCCTTCCATATGGCTGGGAGTATCCCTTTTCCTGTATCCGTATTTTGCCGCTTCATGAAAAATATGCGGATAAACTGACTCACCGGGATTTCCTGGGGGCAATTTTACATATTGGGATAGAACGCAGCAAAATCGGTGATATTTTGCTGACAGAAGATGGAACCTATGTATTCTGCCATAATACTATGACAGAGCTGCTTTGTCAGGAACTGACTCATATTAAGCATACTTCCGTTTATGCACAGTGTACCGACCTGAAGGATTTTTCCTGGCATCCGTCCTATGAGACGATTCATGGAACGGTAGCGTCTCTGCGACTTGACAGCCTTCTGTCTCTGGCATTTGGCTCATCCAGAAGCAGCCTGACATCGCTGGTAGAAAATGGCAGTGTCTATGTAAATGGTCGTCTGACTACATCTAATGGCTATAAATTAAAAGAAAATGATATTATATCCGTCCGCGGCTATGGCAAATTCAAATATTGTCAGACACTTTCTGAGACACGAAAGGGACGTCTTTCAGTTGAACTTCAGCGTTATAAATAAAATAAAAGGAGTCGAAACACTATGGAAACAAATGCATCTACCTTACTGGTAAAAACGGGAAAAGACCAGAGTTATACCATTTATTTTGAACAGAGCTTTGCCGGGCTGGCTTCCTGCCTGGAGCAGGACTGTCACATCTCCGGCAGAAAGATCTGTATTGTTTCTGACAGCAATGTATTTCCTTTGTATGGAGATGACATTGTAAAAGAGCTGAACGGAAAATGTGTCCATTTGACCAGTTTTATTTTCCCTGCCGGGGAAAAGAACAAAACCCTGGATATCGTAAGAGACTTATATGAACATCTGATTCTGGAACATTTTGAACGCCGGGATCTGATCCTTGCGCTGGGAGGCGGTGTGGTAGGAGATCTTGCCGGCTATGCTGCAGCTACTTATCTGCGGGGTATCGATTTTGTCCAGGTGCCAACTACGCTGTTATCGCAGGTAGACAGCAGTATTGGCGGAAAAACAGGAGTAGATTTTGACAGTTACAAAAATATGGTTGGTGCTTTTCATCAGCCTTCCCTGGTTTATATGAATCTGAACACTCTGAAAACTCTGGATACACAGCAGTTTGCCTGCGGCATGGGTGAGATTCTGAAACATGGCCTGATTAAGAATGCGGGCTACTATGAATGGCTGATTAATCATATGATGGAGATCAATGACCGGGAACTTCCGGTTTTGCTGGAGATGGTTCAGGAAAGCTGTCGTATTAAGGGCGCAGTCGTAGAAAAAGATCCGACAGAAAAAGGAGAACGTGCCCTGCTGAATTTTGGCCATACCATCGGGCATGCCATTGAAAAAGTCAAATCCCCGGAACTGCTTCATGGCCAGTGTGTAGCATTGGGGTCTGTAGCAGCTGCCTATATTTCTTTTAAGAGAGGCCTGTTGAGTACGGAGGAATTCTACGAGATTCGCGATATGAATGTTGGATTCGATCTCTCGTTCCTGGTAGATGGAATCAACAGTCAGGAAATTCTTCGTATTACCAAATCTGATAAAAAAATGGATGCAGGAAGAGTAAAATTCATTTTGTTAAAGGGAATTGGAAAGGCATTTATTGATCATACTGTAACGGATGAAGAAATGCTGGAGGCCATTGAATTTCTTAATGCGGATAATCTGGAAAAGGAGTAGTTGCCATAACTTTGTTATGTCAACCAAAGAGCGATTATGATGGATTCACAGAAAAACAGACGGTTTTACTTCATCGGATTGGCAACATTATTTTTCCTGATATTACTGGATCAGCTGACCAAGTTCGCTGCAGTTCAGTTTCTGAAAGGCAATTCCAGTATTTCCATCCTTCCTGGCATATTGGAACTGTATTATCTGGAAAATCATGGAGCTGCCTGGGGGATCCTGGAAAATGCACGTTACTTTTTCCTGCTTGCAGCAGTGATCCTGGTGGGGGTTCTGTTTTATTATTATCGTCATGTTCCGACAGAAAAACATTGGAATTTCTGTCGTTTTCTCATGATGATGCTGGCATCCGGAGCCATCGGGAATGCGATTGACCGGTTCTGGCATGGATATGTGATCGATTTTCTCTATGTTTCGATCATTGATTTTCCTGTTTTTAATGTGGCTGACTGTTATGTCACACTTTCAATTTTGCTATTTTTCGTATATTACAGAAAAGAGGTAGGTACGTGGATCAGAAGCGACTCATAGCTTCCGGTGATTTTTCCGGCATTCGGATAGATAAGTTCCTTTCCGATCAGTTTCCGGAATTTTCCCGGTCTTATATTCAGAAATTAATCAAAGATGGCCAGGTAACTGCAGGTGAAAAAGTAATCAAATCCAATTACAAAATCAGTGGATCGGAGGAGATTATCCTGACGATTCCGGATCAGGTGATTCCAGATATTCTGCCGGAAAATATTCCCCTGGATATTCTCTATGAAGATCAGGATCTGATTGTTGTCAATAAACCAAAGGGAATGGTAGTACATCCGGCTGCCGGTCATTATAGTGGCACTCTGGTAAATGCGATTATGTATCACTGTGGTGATGAACTGTCTGGCATCAATGGTGTCATGCGGCCTGGGATTGTCCATCGAATTGATCAAAATACAACCGGAAGCCTTCTAATCTGCAAGAATGACATGGCACATAATGCCATCGCAAAGCAGCTAAAGGTTCATTCTATTACCAGGAAATATCGAGCTATCGTTCACGGTAATCTAAAAGAAGATCGCGGTACAGTGAATGCTCCCATCGGCAGACATCCTGTCGATCGGAAAAAAATGGCCATAGAACCCCGCAATGGAAAAGAAGCCATTACCCATTATCAGGTATTGGAACGGTTTGGTAACTATACTTATATTGAATGTCAGCTGGAGACAGGACGTACTCATCAGATTCGAGTTCATATGAGCAGTATTCATCATCCGATCGTAGGCGATGATGTCTATGGTCCGGCTAAATGTCCGTTTCCCGGATTGCAGGGACAGACTCTTCATGCTCAGGTGCTGGGATTTATTCATCCACGAACAGGCCAGTATATAGAATTTTCAGCTCCATTGCCAGAATATTTTGAAAACCTGTTAAAAAAATTACGCATCACTTCAACCAGGTAGTGAAATGTATGATTCTTTGTACAATTTGCTGTACAATTTGGTGCCTATATTGTATAATAGTAACGAAATTAATTTATCCAAAAGAGCAGGAGGAGATTACTATGGCATGTAAATCAATCATCACAATCGGAAGACAATATGGAAGCGGTGGAAGAGAGATTGGACAAAAACTTGCTGAGGCTTTTGGAATCAAATGCTATGATAATGAATTGTTAGACCGCGCAGCCAAGGAGAGTGGAATCTGTCAGGAACTTTTTGAGAATCATGACGAGAAGCCGACTAACAGCTTTCTTTATTCTCTGGTTATGGATACGTATTCTATGGGATATGCATCTTCTGCATTATCCGGTATGCCGATTAATCATAAAGTATTTCTGGCACAGTTCAATGCCATCAAAGATATCGCAAAGGAAGGTCCATGTGTTATGGTTGGCCGTTGTGCAGACTATGCACTGGAAGCGTTTCCGAATCATGTCTCTGTTTTTATCTATGGCGATCTGGATACCAGAATTCATCGTATCGCCAAACGTCATGAATGGAACGATTCGAAAGCCAGGGATGCGATTACCAAAACAGATAAGCAGCGGGCAAGCTATTACAACTATTATACCAGCAAAAAATGGGGCGATATCAGCAGCTATGATCTCTGCGTGAACAGTTCTGTTCTTGGCATTGATGGTACTGTAGATTTGATTAAAAAATTTGTGGAAGAGAAAGAAGAGCGCAAAATTCCACGCCATTTATCGGAATAATTGCAGGAGAGTACAACCATTATGAAATTTGTAATTCAACGCGTGCAGGAGGCCTCTGTTACCGTAGATCAGATCTGCATCGGTCAGATACAAAAAGGATTTCTGGTTCTGATCGGGATCGGAAAAGATGACACCAGAGAGATTGCAGATCAGCTGATCAAAAAGATGATTCAGCTTCGCATCTTTGAAGATGAAAATGGAAAAACCAATCTGGCTCTCAAAGATGTAGACGGCAGCCTGTTGCTGGTTTCTCAGTTTACGCTATATGCCAATTGTAAAAAAGGCAATCGTCCAAGTTTTGTGGATGCTGCATCTCCGGATATGGCCAATACATTATATGAATATATTATTTCTGAATGCCGGAAACAAATCCCATGTGTAGAAACCGGAAGATTCGGAGCAGATATGAAGGTCAGTCTGATCAATGATGGTCCGTTCACAGTGATACTTGAGAATTAAATAAAGAAAAATTTAGTTGATTCCATGGTCAGATACCGAGTGTCCAGAACCAATTCGGCCACGGAAATGAAGAATTTAGCTGATTCCGTGGTCTGGTACCGGGAAGCCCGAACCAATTCGACCACGGAAAAGAAGAAATTAGCTGATTCCGCCGTCTGGTACCTGATGTCCAGAACCAATTCAACCACGGGAAAGAAGAATCTAGCTGATTCCGTGGTCAAGTATCGGGAATCTAATCTTCCCTAAGGCGTACTGCAGAGGCAGCTTTGCGGCGTCTCTGGTCATCCATGGCAGCATAATGCTTTTTGGTGGTATTGACGTCCTTATGGCCCAGAACATCAGCTACCAGATAGATATCACCGGTTTCCTGATAAAGGGCGGTACCATAGGTGCTTCGCAGTTTGTGTGGTGTAATTTTTTTTGTTCCTGTAATCTGAGAAGCATATTTTTTTACCAGATTTTCTACCGCCTTAATGCCGATTCGTTTGCGCTGGGTAGAGAGAAACAGTGCATTTTCATGGCCTGCAATTGGTGTGATGCCTTCCCGTACCGCCAGATAATCCCGCAGAGCAGATTCTACTTCCTCACCAAAATAAACAATCATTTCATTTCCGCCTTTTCGGACAACTTTAATTCCATTATTTTTAAAATCTACATCATTCAAATCCAGTCCCACGCATTCCGATACACGAATTCCAGTTCCAAGTAAAAGGGTAATCAATGCCAGATCACGAACTTTTGTCTTTTCCCAGTAGACTTTTTTCTGGCCGGTCAGTTCATCACCGCCATGTTCGATAAAATCCAGCAGCATAGCCGTTTCATCCGCATCCAGGCGGATAATAGCCTTATCATGAATCTTTGGCATGTCAACCAATACAGAAGGATTAGTCTGAATCATTTCATGCTTATAATAGTAAGCGTAGAACCCTCTGAGAGCCACCATTTTGCGTTTTAAAGCACGTTCACCGTTCGTGTGAAGATTTTCCCGGTCACCGTATACTTTTAAGTATTCCAGGTATTCCTCGATGTCCAGCGCCTTGATCTGATCCAGAACGGATACCTGAATATCAGATATCGATTTACCTTTCCATGCAGGATTCTCATTTAAGAGAAACTGAAAAAACACGCGAATGTCATATGCATAAGAAATCCTGGTTCGTGTAGATGTGGTCGGTTCAATGGCGCGGAAATAATCCTTTGCAAATGGAGGAAGCGTCTTCAGAATTTCCCGTAAACGTAAAGTATTGTCAATGTCAGTTTGCTCATGGTATGTCATAGATGTCTGGTCCATAAATATAAAAGTTCCCTTCTTAAATCTAAAATTACTATCCATCTATTCGTTAAACTATGGTTTGTCGAATAGATATATGGGATATTATATCATCTTCTTAGACATATGGCAAGTTTTCCCCCACATTTGTCAATTCCAGTTTTTGTTTTGCTCATTTTTAATAATACTTTTTACAAGCTAACTTAAGCAATATATATATCACATATCCAATTCCAACAAGTATCAACAAGTTTTGAGGAAAACATTCTAGGCCACGATAGCCAGGTGCCTTCATAAGATCTATAAAATTGCATACTCCAAGATCCACATTTTTATATACTATAAGCCATGGTACACCTATCCCTATCCGGTATATATATAAATCTTTCCCCTCAGCTATTCCAGAAATTGATTGGAACACGGCTATAAATGCTAACCCAGAACAGATTAGAAAGTATCTTTTAACGGAAAATTCTTTTTTTATCTGTTGAAATATTTTTTCTCTCATATCTACTTTCTTGCAATATAGTCAAATGTATGCCATTCCTATTACCATTATCTTTTTTACTATGTTCATTACGCATTTCTCCTTTTTGACTGTACACCTACAGTTCCAACTATTGCTCTTAATTATTTCTTATAAAAGTAAAATACTGCATATTATTATCTGTCTATTATTTCTGTTACAAATGCTCCATCCTCACTAACTGCAATTACCCGTTCTAATCCTATTTCAGACCGAAATACATCCCCAATTTTTCCTTTTTCTGGTGCATTTGATTTTTTATAGTGAACTTGTAAAGTAAGCGCTTAATTTCTGGGTAACTTTTCAACTATCATTTTACAGTCCATAATGATGATAGTAAATAGATTTTTACTCCACTCCGTTGATAGGAGATAGAAATTCACTACACATGGAGGTTTCATTATGGCTGACAAACGTGCCCCAGTGCGTTCACTGGATGAATGGATGGAACTGGTGACTGAATGCAGGCAGAGTGGTCTGACAGACGCAGCATGGTGCAATAAACACGGGATTTCTCCCAGCTGTTTTTACAATGCAGTTACCCGTCTTCGGAAAAAAGCCTGCCAGATACCGGAGCCAGTTGGAAAAGCCAGCACTCTTGACCTTACATCCCATAAACAGGATGTGGTCCAGATTGCCATAGAGCCGGAGCATTCTCCGGCAGAACTGCTTCCGCATACGGGAAACAGTTCCATGTACCTTGACAATTCACATACGATTGAAATCGAAGCAAAAGGGCTGCTGATACGCATGAGTAATGATGTACAGCCTGTTCTTTTGAAACTTCTGATGGATGCACTGAAGGAGCCGTTATGTTAGCAGATATCTCCAGTGTTGATGCGATCTATATCGTCTGCGGAAGGACAGATATGCGCAAATCCATTGATGGGCTGTGTGCCATTATCCATGACCAGTTCGCAATGGAGATTGACCATGCGCTTTTTCTTTTCTGCGGCCGGAAATGTGACCGGATCAAAGCCATTTTGAAAGAGCCAGATGGTATCGTCATGATCTACAAACGGCTGACTGCCCAGGGTTCTTACCGGTGGCCAAGGGATAAATCAGAGGTCCGGAATCTTACATGGCGTGAGTTCGACTGGCTGATGTCAGGCATCGATATCGAACAGCCAAAAGCCATAAAAACCACATGATTTTCATCTCAAAAAGATGCATAAAAAAGACCTTGCATTTCCTGTATTTTCGTCACTTTCAAGTGCTGAAAATCCGCCATTTTACTGGGAAAATCCACTGTTTTCTGGTATAATGAAAGCATCAGAAACAGGAGGGAAAAGCAGTGGCTGACAGTTCAAAAGATATCCAGCTCCGTGAGCTGAAGGACATGATCAATGATCTCAGAAAAATGATTAAAACGCTCCAAGCAACTGTCGATGCTGCCAATAAACGGGAAGAAGCTCTTACCCAGGAAAGGGACAACCTTAAAGAGGAAGTGGATCTTCTCCGCAAAGAGCTGTTTGGTACTTCCAGTGAAAAGCGTGTCCTTGATATTCCAGGCCAGCTGAACTTTTTTAACGAAGCAGAACTGGAACAGGATCCTGCACTGGCACAGATGGAAGAACTGGAAGCATCTGCTCCTGAAAAAACGCCAAAGAAACGGAAAACCAGGGCAACGGATGCAGAACGTTTCAAGGGAATTCCAGTGGTAAAAGAATATCTGGATCTTTCTGAGACAGAGAAAAACTGTCCCGTCTGCGGTACGGCTCTGAAACAGATCGGGGAAGAATTTGTCCGCCGTGAACTGATTTTTATCCCGGCAAAGCTGAAAATCCGTGAGTATTACAGCAGGAACTATGAATGCCCTCAGTGCGGCCAGCATGGGATCCCTGTTATTAAAAAGGGAAAAGATGGCAAACCTCATATGCTTTATGGGATGGCTTCTGCCGGCACTGTTGCATGGGTGATGTACCAGAAGTTCTGCAACGTACTTCCGTATTTCCGTCAGGAAAAAGACTGGAAACAGTATGGTGCATCTATTACCAGGGCAACCATGGCAAACTGGGTGATCCAGAATTCGGAAGCATTTTTCCTTCCGATGTATGAATTCTTCCACAGGAAACTGCTGGAACGGGAATTCGCAATGGCAGATGAAACGCCGCTGCAGGTGCTTCATGAGCCAGACCGCCGTGCCCAGACAAAGTCCTACATGTGGCTGTTCCGAAGCGGGGAAGACGGCTCACCGCCAATCATCCTCTATAAATACTCGGAAACCCGTGCCGGGGACAATGCCGTGGATTTTCTCCATGGCTTCAAAGGCTATCTGATGTGTGACGGTTACAGCGGGTATAACAAAGTGCCGGATGCAAAACGCACGGCCTGCTGGGCACATATCAGAAGATATCTGACCGATGCCATTCCCAAAGGGAAAGCACTGGACTACACACAGCCTCCTGTTCAGGGGGTGATGTATATCAACCAGCTCTTCCATCTGGAAGATGTCATTAAGAAAAAATATACTTCCTTCGATGCTATCAAAAAGGCTCGTCTTGAAAAAGAGAAGCCGGTAGTAGAAGGCTTTTTGTCGTGGCTTGACCAGCAGACCCCAGTCCGTGGAACCAGAATGGATAAAGCAGTCACTTACATTCAGAACCGCCGTTCCTGTCTTATCACCTATCTGGAAGACGGACGGTGCAGCTTTTCCAATAATCTCAGTGAAAATGCAATTCGTCTATTTACCGTTGGCCGCAAGAACTGGCTCTTCTGTGATACTCCTAACGGAGCACAGGCCAGTGCCATTGTATACTCAATGGTAGAAATGGCAAAAGCGAATGGAGTAAATGTCTATCACTATCTTACCTATCTTCTTGAAAAAATGCCATCGGATAGGATGAGTGATGAGGAATTAGAACTCCTGGCTCCGTGGAATGAAAATGTTAAAACTGAAATCCAACGCCGTGTAAACGACACAAATCAATCGGATGTGAATTGTCAAGGTACACCGGCTACTGAAAAGTAGTCGGGTAATTTTTTAACTATGACTGAAATTTAAGCGCTTACTTTCTATTTTTTTCATATTTACAATTTCTACATTTATTTTTTTCAAAATTATGTTTTTGTAATACATAACTAACTTCTCTTGAACGAATCGCATTATTGCACTGTGTGCACTTCATTCTTTGCCATTTTATCCTTTTGTGATAAACACTATCCCACTGGGTCGTCGTATAGTATGGATTACCAACGTCTCGGAATTTTAGGTGTCTGCATTTGGTCCGTTCTAATTTAGTCTCCGGGTATTCAGCTACAAAATATCCTTTTCCAACTTCTATAACTCTCATTTCCCCTTGTCCAAGATCAACAATATCATCTATTTGCACATCTGGTTTCTGTATAATTCTACTGGACAGATTTCTATCAATCCCTGTTGCTCCAACTGATATTGCTAGCATCATCATAATTGCTAATACACTTAATAAAATAGTTATTATTTTTTTCATTTTACTATCGCCCCCTATTCTTCTTCATCAATGTTAGATACTCCAATACGATGTTGCTGTATCAGAAGATTTTCTGCATTTCCCGCTATAAACTGTTGTACAATTATAAGATCATCGATCTCTTTTAATTCTTCATCCCATTTAGCAGATACAATATCTGCATCGGTTAATTGATCCAGGCATTTTTTCAGATCATCTGGGATCTGCATATTTTCCTTTTTAACATAACTGGTATAATTCTCTTCTCCGTCTGCTTCAAAATGGTTTACCGTATACGCTCCGGATTTTTCCAGCAATTCCCCTAATGCTTCTGCTTCAAATGTTCCATCCTTATTTATCTTCGTTACCATTTCTACTACTGATACATTGATATCATCTTCCGAATAAAAAGTATTTTCATAGATATCCCCTATATGCAGTATATCCTCGATATTCCGTTTTTCTTCGGTCTTTGCATATGTCGTCATTCCCGGCACCATAACAAGACACATTGCAATGATTCCCACACTGTTTGCTAGAAATTTCTTTTTCATGTTTCCCTCCCGTATTCTTTTTGATAATTTCAGCTTAACATATAGTTCTTAAGAATCGTCTGAAGAAATCTGAAGAATTCTTAAGATTCTGTCCAATCCCTGCTTCTTATGATAGAATGAAACTATCATTTAACAAGGGGATTTTTTGTAATGCAAAACCATATATTAATCATTGAAGATGATAAAGACATCCGGGAAGGCATCCGTATTTTACTGGAAGGAGAAGGCTTTACCGTTACGGAAGCTGAAAACGGTATGGATGGCTTGAATAAACTGACTTCCGATATCAGTCTGGTTATCCTTGATATTATGATGCCGGGCATTTCCGGTTTAAAAACTTGTGAAGAGATCCGAAAAACCTCTTATGTTCCGATCCTTTTTCTGACTGCCAAATCCAGGGAATCTGATAAGCTGGTAGGATTTATGGCAGGAGGAGACGATTATCTAGTAAAACCTTTTTCGCACACAGAATTATTTGCCCGGATTAAAGCCCTGCTCCGGCGCTGCCAGGTCTATGACCGACCTTCTCAGGTAGATATTTCTGATCCGGAGAACTGGATGGAAAGCCATCAAATCCGCATTCATAAATCAAGGAATATTGTTTTTCACCATGACGTAGAAATGAAATTGACCGAAATCGAATACCGGCTGCTTCTGCTTTTGATGAGTTACCCGACCAAAACTTTTTCCTTACCGAATCTGTATGAAAGTGTCTGGAAAGAACCATTTCTGAGTATTTCATCCAATACTGTTATGGTTCACATGAGAAATCTGCGCAAAAAAATCGAAGATGACCCGCAACAGCCGCAGATCATCAAAACTGTATGGGGAAAGGGGTACCGCCTTGGCTGATTTCTGGAATGCTTCACTTGGCAGAAAACTGACACGACTGACACTGCTCGGTTTTTTCTCTGCTCTTTTACTGTTCCTGGCACTGTTTTTTCTTGGTAACCGGCTGCTGGATGATTATTTTTCTACCTCTGCTTTTATCTATAATGCGGAGATACCTTATATACAGGAATTAAAGCATTATATTGAGGAAGAACATCTCTCTGCAACAGACACTCCCAGACTGGATGAATGGTTTCAGAAAAAGCACCTCAGCCACTTTACTGTTTCGCGAGAAAACAGCCTGATCTATGACAGTGCCTATTCGGATGTTATGTCACTTGGTCAGGCGAGGGCAGATTTTTTGAATTATAACTGGATGTATTTCCATACCGTTACTTTTGCTGACGGAGATGCTGATGTTTACATTTATGCAGACTACGATACCAAATTTTATCTTCTGCTGTGGATGTTAGATACCTTTGTCAGTATCTGCCTGTGGATTTTAATTTTCACGATCGGGGTTCGAAAAGAAGTGGCTTATATCCAGCAGCTCAGCCAGTCTGTGCAGAAAATTGAACTAGGCTCCATGGACTGTGAAGTAATGGTAAAAGGAAAGGATGAACTTGGCAGACTTGCCATAGGACTGGATCGGATGCGCCTTGCTTTGATTGAAAAAGAACATAATGAACAGATCATGAAAGCTGCGCAGGATAAGCTGGTGCTTGGCATGGCACATGACCTGCGCACTCCTCTCACCGGGCTGATGACTTTCCTAGACATTTCCAGAAAACAAAACCGTCAGGAGGATACCATCTCCTATCTGGATAAATCCTATGATAAGGCACTGCAGATCCGCAGCTTGTCCGACCAGTTATTTGATTTTTTCCTGATTAACTCTGAAAAGCAGATCTGTATGGAAGAACCGGAAACCGTGGAATTTGCACTTGGAGATTATCTGTCAGAACTATGTGCTCTGTTGCAAATGGAGGGTTTTTCCATCTCCATACAAAATCTGATCTGGAAACCTGTACAGATTCAGATCTGTACCGATTATATGGGACGTATCATAGATAATCTGGTTTCGAACATAAAAAAATATGCAGACTCGAATGCTCCTGTAGAGCTTTCTTCTGCATACTCTGATTCTGAAATCTGTATTACCCTGAAAAACATGATTGCGGAAGCCACGCACTTTGTACATGGGACAGGGATCGGTACGAAAAATATAAAATCCATGATGGAACAGATGCATGGCTCCTGCAAAATAGATATATCAAGTGAGCAATACATAATTTCCTTATCATTCCCAATTTACATAAATGGATAATTGCGCTACATACTACATAAATAATTTATATCTATTAATCTTCTCCCAATTTTCAGGGAATCCCATTTCCTTTAATAATTGGGTACGGGTTATATGCGGACACTGCTTAAGAACTCGTTTGATTAATCTGGCAAGTCCACATTTAAAATCTTTAAAATCATCATTACTGATTAGATATTTAAGAGAAAGAACCACAGCAAACAAATCGTGTTTTCCAAGCATATAACTCCCTTTTTTTGAAGGAATAGATAATTTTTTATGCAAGGGTGTATCTGGAATTGTGTCATACGTACGGAAATCGTACAATCGCTCCCCATGAGCACATACATTCCTGCATTTTGCAATAATCGTGATAAACTGATGCAGTTGTTTTTCTGTGTATCCTGAAAAATGTTTACTGACTTTTACCTGTACTTCATTTGGCATGTATTGATAAAAAGCAGAAAGCTGTCCGAATGTAACTGCATTCATTGCCACCCAGAGAGGAACATTATTATACTGTCTGGAATAATGCGTAATATAATTATAATGGGAAGGCATAGAAATACAGTTTTGCATTGAATGAATCAAACGTCCAACCGCCTTCTGGTTTTTCTTTGCGGAATTAAAATTTGCCGGATTCAAATATTCCGCCTGATTTTCACTAAATTTTTCACAAAAATGGTAAGATATTAATGATTTCAGATGGCGCTCTACCTGAAGAATATACTTCAGGAATAAATTCCTTAATCCTTCATCAAAATAATAAAATGCAACAATTTCTTCAAAAGTAACACCATGTAAATATTTTCCAGAAGGCTTATGCTTAAACAAATCTTTATAGCCACCTATTAAAGAATAGTAACTGATATGTTCGAGCATATGAATTGCTGCTGGAACATCTGAGATGGTCAATTGCTTTTCCTTCTGCAATTTCTCAATTTGCTGATCATATGTAAGAAATTTTTTCTCCATCATATATTACTCCTATATACTAAGAAAAGGAGCCCACGCATGAGCTCCTCCGGCTACGGGCCCCTCAAGCATCCGTAGCACAACCACTAAAGATAATATACCGGATTAAGTCCAGAATGTCAATTTATTTTTAGTGGTACTTCTAATTTATTCAGCTGACAAATATTTATGCATGTCTTATATTACACCATTCCTTTTCATAAAAGCGGTATACTATCTAAGGAATTATTCTTTCCAGCTGGTACTAATTTACCATCTTTGCTTAAATCCTTCGATTTGAATCACTTTCACTTAAATCAACACTATTTTACCATTTTTACTTAAAATCGACCTTATAAATCCATTTCAGCTTAAAATCAGCATTAAATTACCAATTATAACTTAAATAATTTAAGTGTGAAATGGTTACATATCGAGAAGAAAGCCACCAAAACGGCAGCTTACATATAACCATATTTACTTAAACTGACATGTTGTCTTTTTAAGTATAGTTGATTCATATATTTAATCATATAAAGAAGAAATTAGCTGATTCCGCCGTCTGGTTCCGGATAGCCAGAACTGATTCGACCTCGGAAAAGAAGAATCTAGCTGATTCCGTGGTCTGGTTCCGGGTAGTCAGAACCTATTTGACCTCGGAAAAGAAGAATCTAGCTGATTCCGCTGTCTGGTTCCGGATGTCCAGAACCGATTCGACCTCGGAAATGAAGAATTTTGTTATATCCGCTGTCTGGTTCCGAGTGTCCAGAACTGATTCGACCTCGGAAATGAAGAATTTTGTTATATCCGCCGTCTGGTTCCGGGTAGCCAGAACCAATTCGGCCACGGATATTAATTCAACCCCATTATATATATGATCAAAGCTACAAGAATCAATATTATCCAACTAACGTATCGTCCTGCAATTTCCCAGTCAGATGGTTCTGCTCCATCCGTATCTCGAATCTGAAAGGCGAGATTCCAGCGGAAGATTTCGTCTGCATACAGAATCGAAAATGCATTGAATATACTAATAATCAAAGCACCAAGCCATGCAGTCCAGTTTCCTTTATGTGTCAGCACAGGATCATTCATCAGCTCCAGTATGTTGCCCGTAGATGGTTCATCTGGATCAATGATATTGCCGTCAGCATCACGTTCTGTCCCATCCTCTGCTACATACGAAAATTCATAATCGTTTCCATCCTCGTTATACAGCCAGTAAGAATCTGCCGTTTGCAGCACACCGCCGCGAAACAGAATTTTTTCACCACAGCGAAGTTCCACACCTGTCATGTATCCAGACATATCATCGTTTTGTGGAATTGCTCCAGGATCTTCTTCCAGAGTATAAGGGCCATAGGTTTTATCCCCATATTGAAATACAAGAGTCTTATCTTCTGATACTGTAAAATGTGCCTGCGTCCCATGAATTTTACCTGAATATATGATATTATTGTTTTCCTGTATCGGAACAAAAATAGAATTCTTATATTCATAACCTACTCTGGAGATGGTAATGGGATACAATATCGTAAATACCAGAGACATCAATAACATAATCAATAAAAAACATTTTTGATAACGATTTAAATTTTTGATTCTCTTTGAAAAAGTCATGTGCCTCACTGCTCCTCTCCTATTTCGACTATTGTATCATTACTGCTGTAAGTTTTCCAGATGATTTATGAATGTTAATTCGCTTTTAATGGTACTTCGTAAGTGAGCTGTTTGCCATTTTCTTCATCGTATTCTCTGAAGAGTACTGCTTCTACCTGATCCGGATCAATCACCCGGTCCAGTGGGAATGACACAACATATTCCTGTCCTTCTTCGCTTGTATATCCTGTGCTTTCACCACCGGCAGAGATATATTTCATCACAGTACCATCTTTTAACCGGATTCCAAAAGCAAATGGTGGTTGTGCAGGCCAGGCGATAGTCTGTATTTCACCGTTTTCATCTTCAAATTCTTCCATTCGCGGCTCTGTTTTTGGAAAATCATATGTGATGCGCATGGAAACCGGTGAAAGTTCTACTCCTGTGACAATTGTTTCCGTATCACCTAATTTTTCATTGGTTTCTATGTATTTGGCTGTATCAGCACCGCCAAGTGTCATATCCAATTTCCAGCTCCCTTCTATATCCGGAAAATATTGCGCCTTTGCTACTGTTCCAAGGTTTTCTAATTCTACATGCAGCTGTTTACCTGTAAAAAATCCTTTTTCATGGCTCTTCAGTATCATATGATACTCCAGACTGCCATCATCCATCACATAATTTTCTATCATGGAGCCATCTGCCTCTGTTTCCGGTACTGACCCATCTGCATTCACAACCATTCCATCATCGCCAGAAATCATTCCGTCATAGAACCTGCCGCCCCAGCTGACATCCTGTCCGTCTGCGGTGACTGAAATAGTTTCAAAGTCTGGCTGTACTCCTTTTTCAACAGAATAGCCCTCTACTTTAAAAGAAAGATATGTGTAATAATTATCGGTAATACTCTGCTGTGCTGTTACTGTCACACCTGCATCTGTGACGGATGCATCGGAAAATGCTGCCATGCCGTTTGCTTCCAGATTCTTTTGCTGTTCCTCTGAAATACGCAGTTCCTCTTTCATTCCATGACTCCAGTTTGTATAAGCGGCATAGGCAGATACTGCACCAACGGTCATCGTGGCAATAAGTGCCGCAGCCACATATTTTTTCCGGGACTTTTTCACTGGTTTCTGATACGTTACGATTTTATCGCTGCTGCCGGCATCCTTCCGGATCTGTTCAAATGCCATATTTGCTTTTTCTGTTACAATATCAGGGATTTCAATGTTTTGCTGTAATGTATAAATCGTATCATTTTTCTTCATTAATTCGCCCTCCTTTGCCGTAATTCAAAAACTTCTGTCAGACGGTCACGCCCTCTGGACAGTCTGCTTTTTACCGTGCCTTCTGAAAGATCCAGTATCTGGCTGATTTCACTGACTTTAAATCCTTCCACATAATACAGCATCATAATCAGCCTGTATTTTTCTGAAAGAGAATCCAAGGTCTGCTTCCATTCAATATTTTCATACTCCTGCTCACGGTACGCCGGATCTGGAATATAGTCTTCCCATGCTACGGTTTTATTTGCTCTGATCAGGTCATAGCATTTATTAACCAGAATTCTGGTCATCCAGGTACGAAAATATCCATTATGTTTCAAACTCCCCAATTGTTCCCAGCAGGCCAGTATGGTATCTGAAATAGCATCTGCCACATCCTCATCCTGTGATAAAATGGATCTGGCCGTTTTATACATGTTTTGCATCTGAGACTGCATCAGCTGTGTAAAAGCTTCTGTATCACCTCTTTTTGCCATATTGACTAACTTCTCCACTTTGCTTCTCCCTTCTGAAAATCTGTACGTACAGGAACATGTTTTTCAACTGTTCTATCTATTAGACGCAGAAAAATGCCAGATGGTTCCAAAATATTTTATAATATGATTACCTGCTGTTTCATAAGCTTATATGACCGTTATACCTGACATTGCCCGATAAGTCCATACCCGGAAGGCTGACTTGCATATATTGGCAGATAAGTTGCAGATTTTTTATTCAGAATACGCAGTCTCTCTGTTATAATATAAAGATGCCAGGTCACTGTTCAGAACCCACTGTTCTGCGAGGTGTTTTGGCATGAATATAGCTGATTCCGCCGTTTGGTACCTGGTGTTCAGAACTGTTTCGGCCCCGGAAATGAAGAATCTAGCTGATTCCGTGGTCAGATACCGGGCGTCCAGACCGATTCGGCCCCGGAAATGAAGAATCTAGCTGATTCCGTGGTCAGATACCGGGTGTCCAGAATCGATTCGACCCCGGAAAAGAAGAACTTAACTGAATGATTACGAAAGGATATACATATGGAACAAATACTTATCATGGAAGACGATATGGCATTAAATAAAGGTCTGTGCAAGGCTCTGACAACCGACAGCCGACAGCTGATCTCCTGCACGGATATCCGGTCAGCCAGAGAGCAGATCTTGTGCAGCACTCCATCTCTGATCCTGCTGGACATCAACCTTCCAGATGGCAACGGACTGGATTTCCTGAAGGAAATCAAAAAAGGAAGTGATCCCATCCCTGTTATTCTGCTCACGGCCAATGATACCGATCTGGATATTGTAAACGGACTGGAGCTGGGAGCAGATGATTACATCACCAAGCCCTTCTCTCTCGCTGTTCTGAGAGCCAGAGTAAATACGCAGCTTCGTAAGACTACACCGTGTGACAAGAAAAATGTCATCACCATCGATGATTATTCCTTTGATTTTTCCACCATGGAATTCTCTATCCGCAATAAAAAAATGGAACTGAGTAAGACGGAGCAAAAGCTTCTCCGTCTGTTGATTGAAAATCGTGGCACGGTCATGAGCCGTTCTGCGCTGGTGGATCGCATCTGGACAGACGGTGCTGAATACGTAGACGAAAATGCGCTTTCTGTGACCGTCAAACGTCTCAGGGACAAGCTGAAAGCCCATTCATACATCAAAACCATTTATGGAATCGGATATAGCTGGGTGAATGAGCCATGACAGATATGATGATTTTTCTATTCATGATACTTGCACTTATCTGTATGCTCCTGCTGGTTTTCCGGTACCGCTGGCGTATGAACAGGACTTTTCATACGATGGAACACATGCTGGATGCAGCAATGAAGGGTGATTTTACCGATACGATGTTCGATGAAAGCCGCCTGTCTGCACTGGAGACGAAATTTGCTCATTATTTTTCCGCTTCTGCCATTTCAGCCAGAAATGTGCAGCAGGAAAAAGATAACATCAAAAAATTAGTGGCGGATATCTCCCACCAGACAAAGACACCCATTGCCAATCTCCTGCTCTACTGCGAGCTTTTACAGGAAGAAGAGTTACCGGAATCTGCTGCCGACAATGTCAATGCATTATATCGACAGACGGAAAGACTTCGTTTCCTGATAGATTCCCTTGTCAGGCTGTCCCGGCTGGAAAATGGCATTATTTCCCTGTCTGTGAAACAGCAGGATCTTCAGCCTGTGCTGGAAACGGTGGTTAGCCAATATATGGCAAAAGCAGAGCAGAAAGGCTTGTCTCTTCTCTTAGAGGATACTGAGACAAAAGCTGCTTTTGATGCAAAATGGACGGCAGAAGCACTGGGGAATCTTCTCGATAATGCCATAAAATACACGGAGCATGGAAGTATTCGCCTTTCCGTGAAAGCCTATGAAATGTTTGTTCGAATCGATGTATGTGATACAGGTATCGGTATTTCCGAATCTGAGCAGGCACAGATTTTCTCCAGATTTTATCGTTCCAGAGAGGTCAGCGAGCAACAGGGCGTAGGCATCGGCCTGTATCTTTCCAGAGAAATCATCTCCAGTGAAGGGGGATATATGAAAGTGCAGTCTGAACTCGGAAAAGGATCTGTCTTTTCTGTATTTCTGCCAGGATAAATCCTGAAATCTTACAAAACTGTCAGATTTATGCTGCTTCTGGAAAGAATGTGGAAAGAATCGCATGCCATAATTTATACATCATCATATTAGGAGGTAACATTATGGCAATTTTACAGGTTGAAAATTTAAAGAAAATATATGGCACAGGACCCAATGCTGTTCATGCACTGGATGGGGTGAATCTAAGTGTGGAAAAGGGAGAATTCGTAGCGGTAGTCGGCACCTCCGGCTCTGGAAAGTCTACGCTTCTGCATATGCTGGGCGGTCTGGATCGTCCAACCAGCGGAAAAGTACTGGTGGATGGAAAAGACATTTTTTCACTAAAAGAAGAAGCTCTCACGATCTTTCGGAGACGCAAGATCGGTTTTGTTTTCCAGAGCTATAACCTGGTTCCGGTTCTGAATGTATATGAAAACGTAGTGCTTCCTATTGAACTGGACGGTAAAAAAGTGGATAAAACATTCATACAGGCCATCCTGCAGACACTGGGATTAAGAGACCGTCAAACAGCTCTGCCAAACCAGCTCTCCGGTGGTCAGCAGCAACGTGTGGCAATAGCCCGTGCGCTGGCTTCCTCTCCTGCGATCATCCTTGCAGATGAACCGACCGGCAATCTGGATTCCAGGACCAGCCAGGATGTGTTAAGTCTTCTCAAAGTAACCAGTCAGAAATTCTCACAGACAATGGTCATGATTACACACAATGAAGAAATTGCTCAGATGGCTGACCGCATTATCCGAATCGAGGATGGAAAAATTCAAAATCAGCAGACATGGAGGGGACAGGCATGAAGGTAAAAAATCAGGTATGTATACGCTGCTTAAGCTATCGAACACTCAAAGCTTCCAGGAAAAAACATATCATTGCCATTCTTGCAATTGCTTTGACTACCCTGCTGTTCACTTCACTTTTTACCATCGCAGGATCCATAAACAACAGTTATCAGACGTATACGTTTCGCCAGATTGGCGGATATGCCCATGGAACCTTTAAAGATGTGAATGCGGATCAGATTGCTGCCATTTCCGCCCATTCTAAGGTGCGTGAGACGGGACTGCGAACAGTCATCGGCTATCTGGATACCGGTGTATTTTCAAAATTGCCCGCAGAAGTCAGCTTTATGGACGCAAATTGTACCAAATGGAGCTATGCATCCCCAACCACCGGCCATACTCCGGAACGTGGAAAAGAGATCTCCATGGATACCACCAGCCTGGAGCTCCTTGGAATCACACCGAAAATCGGTGCACAGATTGAGCTGACCTGGCGAGTCGGCACGAAAGATGGTGGTTCGACTTATGAAAAAACAGATACCTTCACCTTAACCGGCTGGTGGGACTATGATGACTTAAGTCCGGTTCATTATATTAATATTTCAGAAGAATATGCAAAAGAAGTAGAAACAGAAGCACAGACTCACGGTATTGCATCCTTTCGTTCGGATCTGAATGTGATGATGAAATCTTCTGTCAATATCCAAGGGCAGATGGAACAGGTGGATACAGATCTGGGCTACGACTGGGAAGACAACAGCAAGGAAGACTGTGTACGTATTGGCGTGAACTGGGGATATACTTCCGCCCAGCTTGGACAGACCATGGATGTGCAGACGCTTATTGCGATGATTGCTTTTCTGCTGTTGATCATTTTTACCGGTTATCTGATTATTTACAATATTTTTCAGATTTCGGTTACCGAAGATATCCGATTTTACGGTTTGCTGAAAACGATTGGTGTCACACCACGGCAGCTTCGCCGCATCATCCGCTGGCAGGCACTCTTTCTGTCTGCTGTTGGTATTCCCATTGGATTGCTTCTGGGCTATGCAGCCGGAGCCGTGCTGGCACCGATCGTGATAAAGAACACCACCTTTGGAACGGTTCATACCTCCTTAAGCAATTCCCCACTTATTTTCCTTGGTTCTGCGCTGTTTGCGCTACTCACCGTGTTCTTTTCTGCTTTTCGTCCAGGAAGACTGGCTGGGAAAGTATCACCTGTGGAAGCAGTAAAATATACGGATACCGGGCACTCCAGAAAAAAGAAACGTCAGACCCGTGGCGCCAAAGTATATCAGATGGCCTATGCCAACCTGGGAAGAAACAAATCTAAGACATTCCTGGTGATTATTTCACTCTCTCTGTCTGTTGTACTTTTGAATATACTGGTCACTTTAACAGGCGGATTTGACATAAACCGCTATCTGGCAAAACAGACCTGTGCAGATTTTATCGTCAGTGATACAGATTATTTCCGCTTTCGGGGAAGCAACGTAGAATGTATTTCAAGAGACACGATTGCGCAGATTCAGGAACATACCACTGCGTCTCTTTCCGGCTGTGCCTATACGCCATCGGTGCAGACCAGTATCTGGATATCCAAGCAGGCCTGGCGTGATAATGTTCAGAATTACCTTACGGAAGAAGAATTTGAGCAAAGCCTTCAGGCGCTTCCCGAAAAAGATGGACTGGTTCAGGACACGTTTCTGCTGGAGGGGATGGATGACACATTGATTGACAGACTGACAGTGCTAGAAGGGAATCTGGAGGATCTTCGTTCTCCTGACAACTCAGCGATCGCTTTCGTTGTTCACGCAGATGATTACGGACACGCATCTGTCCCAGACTCTTATCCGGCCATTGGGGATTCCGTTACGATGAACTATGGGACAAAGAATGTCACTTATAAAGTATGTGCTTATGTTACAGTCCCTTATTCCATGAGCTACCGCTTTTCTACGCTTGGATATGAAGCAGTGATTTCTGCCGATACGATGGAAAAAGACAGTGGTACAGAAATCTATCCTCTGCTCTATCTTTTTGATACGCCAGATAAATCTGCAGAACAGGAAGCGGAACAGTATCTTTCTGAGTTGACCCACCAGGAACTCACTGACATGATGTACGAAAGCAAAGCTGTGCTTCGGGCTGATTTTGAAAACTTCCGGCATATGTTTTTGCTGATCGGCGGGCTTCTCTGCGGTATCATTGGACTGGTTGGCATCCTGAACTTCTTTAACGCTGTTATGACCGGAATTCTTGCACGAAAGAAAGAATTTGCCGTTTTACAGTCTATTGGAATGACCAGAAAACAAATGCAGAACATGCTCATTTACGAAAGCCTGTTTTATACTCTGGGGTCTTTCGTGATTGCGTTGGTACTTTCGATCCTGTTATATACAGCAACCGCACATCTTCTGGAAACTGTGCTCTGGTTCTTCCAGGCACACTTTACGATCCTGCCGGTGCTGCTCATGATCCCGGTATTTCTGCTTCTTGGAATCGGCATCCCTACTGTGGTTTATCATCAGACAGTCAGACACAGTATTGTAGAGCAATTACGGGAACTGGAATAATGCGTTTCAGTTTTCGATCCGCAGCATACGATACCCGATACCGATATGGGTCTGTATATACTGTACTCCATTTTTATCCGGCTGCAGCTTTTTTCGCAGCGTTGCCATAAAGACTCTCAGGGATGCGACATCATTTTCGGATGTCCTTCCCCAGATCTGCTGAGTGATATAGGTATGTGTCAATACCTTTCCCAGATTGTGCGACAACAGACACAGCAGCTTATATTCAATTGGTGTCAGATGCAGCTCCGTGTCTTTCAGATAAGTACAGCCAGCAGTATAATCGATTTTCAGGTCTCCATTCTGAAACAGAGATGTTTCTTGGCTGTCACCAGCCTGAATGATGGAAAGGCGACGCTGTGTCACCCGAATACGCGCCAGCAGTTCTTCTACAGAAAATGGTTTGGTGATGTAATCGTCCGCTCCTGCATCCAGTGCTTCGATCTTATCCGTATCCTCACTCCTTGCACTGATGACAATGATCGGCATATTGGACCAGGTACGGATCTTTTTTATGATATCGACGCCTTCCATATCTGGCAGTCCCAGATCCAGCAGCACAATATCCGGGTTATGGGAGGATGCCTCCAATAATGCGGTAGCCCCGTTTTCTGCTGCCAGATACTTGTAATCATGGGTTTTTAAGGTTGTGATGATCAGGCTGCGGATAGGTCGGTCATCTTCCACAACCAGTATCGTTGTTTTATTCATGTAATATCACCTCACTGAGCTGTAATGTAAAGGTAAAGATGCATCCATGTGGATGATGATCCGTAAGAACCAGATTTCCATCATGCGCCTGAATAATCGACTTGCAAAGTGCCAGTCCAAGTCCCAGGCTTCGCTGACTGTCTGCAATCGTATTTTTCCCGGTGTAAAACATCTCAAATATATGCGGTTTCATTTCTTCGGAGATGCCTGCTCCGTTATCCTCTACGCAAACCTCCGCTTTTCCATTTTTCTTCTTCCCACAAATGCGGATCACGGAACCTGGCGGTGTATACTTTATGGCATTGTCAATCAGATTCACCAGAACCTGAATAATCAGCCGCACATCCACACGTACCAGAAGCAATTCTTCGCACTCAGTCAGGATCTGATATGCTTCGTGTTTACGACTGACATGACGCAGAGATTCTGCAATGATTTCATCCAGAAGCTGATCTGTGAATTTGAATTTCAGACGTCCATCATTCAGCCTGGTAATGGATAACAGATTTTCCACCACCCCGGTCAGCCATTCTGCATCCTCATAAATGTCCGTGTAAATCTGCTGCCTGGTGGCATCATCCAGTCCGTCTCCATTGTTCAGAAGCATATCTGCATTCCCGGATATCGAACAAAGAGGGGTTCGCAGGTCATGGGATATCGCACGCAGCAGATCTGCCCGAAGCTGTTCATTTTTAGCCAATACGGCATTTTTTTCTTTTTCCAGTGCATTCCGGGAATTCTCCATAGCCAGCGCACATTCATTTATCACAGAAAGCAACACACTATATTCAAAAGAATCCAGCGGATGGTTCTGTACGGGAATGCCAATAACCCCATATACGTGATCTTCAATACGAATAGCCAGATACAGGCACCTGGCATTACTGAAATGTTTGGTCGTTGCCCCTGCCCGCTGGCGGTTTTCATATACCCATCTGGCAGTTTCCGCTTCCGTCTGTACCAGAAGCTGCTCTTCTGCCTTCGCCTTTTCTTCTCTTCCATCCTGATTCTGGCTGTGAAATACCATACCATCGGATAATACTTCATTTTCTGACACATAGGCCACAATGCTGCGATTCAGCAGGCGCACCAGCTGCGTACAGGTTACACTTAAGATCTCGTTGCTGTTTTTCGCTTTTTGCAGCAGCTGGTCTGTGTCAAACAGGGTCTGTGTACGAAAAGCCAGCTGGGCTGAAAGTCTTGCATGATTTTTTAATTTTGCTGCCAGTGTCCCGGTAAGTACCGAAGAGATCAGCATAATCAGAAAGGTCACAGGATATCCTACTGCATAGGTCTGAAAAGACATCCTTGGCTCTGTAAGGAAAAAACAAAACAACACCACACTTAAAAAAGAACCTGCAAGACTGCAGAGATATCCATTGGTCAAAATGGAGGTAAGCAATACCCCAAGCATATAGATCGTCACAATATTCGTATCGGTAAAATGATGCTTTTGAAATACCAGGCCAATCAGCGTACACACGGAAAAGATCGATATGGTCAATAATATATCTTTCACCGATGGCTTTTCCGTATACAGAGGGAAATGAGGCTTGTGATAAGTTACCGTGCCGAATGTATCCGGAATGATATGAATATCAATGTCCGGGATCAGTGATATCAATTTTTCTGTCAGTGTCTGTCTGCTGAAAATATGGTTCTGCCTGACATTACTCTGTCCTATCACAATTGTGGTTACACTGGATAGCTGTGCATATTCTGCAATCTGCACCGGCACGTTTTCTCCGTGCGTCATAACAATCTCAGCTCCCATCTTCTCAGCAAAATGGATATGCTTTTCCAGTCTCTCCTGATCAGACTGTTCCTGTCTGACTCCATTCTGTACATAAAGCGCTGTAAAGCGTGAATGGAAGGTATGAGCCATCTTTGCTGCTGTAGCTATAATTTTTTCATTAGATGGAGATGCCGACAGACAAACGAGAATATGCTCTTCTGTCTCTTGTTTTTTTTCTTCAGGTATCTGAGGATTCATATTTAGCCACCTTATTTTTCAAATCTTGTTACGAATACTATTCTACAGAAATTTTATCACAAATCCAGTTTATTTTTTTCGTTTTTATATTTATTTTGAATGATGTCCCATTTCCTCACCAGCCAGAATCCAAAACCGCCAAATAAAATCATACCGGCTATAACTAAAATATCCAACACTCTTTTTCACCTCTTCTCATCAGATATGAAAACATTTCTGAATTTCTTTATATTCTCCCAGAACCAACAGGGTGACATTCTCTGTAAGAAGCGTATCTGCCGATATGGTGATACTGATTTCCCCGTCCTTTTTTACTGCAAGAATATTAATATTGTGTTTTTTCCGAATATCCAGTTCGCCAACGGTTTTTCCCGCCCATGTTTCCGGTACCTCTACTTCAAATATAGCATGGGACGCATCGACTTCCATATAGTCCAGGATATGATCGTCTGTATAACGGATCGAAGCCCATTTTGCCACTTGTTTTTCCGGGTAGACGACTTTATCTGCGCCATTGCGCAAAAGGAACTTTTCCTGTACATCCCGTTCTGCACGGGAAATAACCAGTTTCGCTCCAAGTTCTTTTAACAGGGAGGTTGTTTCCAGGGAATTCTGAAAATCTCCTCCAATGGCCACAAAACAAATATCATAGTTTCCTATTCCAAGAGACTTTAAAAATTCCGCATCTGTACTGTCTCCAATCTGTGCATTAGTAACAAAAGGCAGGACTTTATTTACACGTTCCTCATTGACATCTACTGCCATCACCTCATGTCCCAGCTGATTCATCTGCAGGGCAATATGTTTTCCAAAGCGTCCCAGTCCAATTAGTAATATATTTTTCATATCTATTTCATCTCCATTTTATCCAACTGTTATTTTCTCTAATGGTAATTTTGCATTTCCTGTTTTCTTTTTTGAAAATACCGCATAGATCAGTGTCAGTCCTCCGACCCGTCCCAGATACATCAGTACAATCAGCACATACCTGGAAGCAAGATGCAGTCCTGGTGTCACTCCAAGCGTCAGTCCTACTGTTCCCACAGCAGAAGCCGCTTCAAAAAGACTGTCCAGAAGCGGTATTCCATTCTGAACACTGATGAGAAACCCTCCACCTAAAAACAGTCCCAGATACATCATAGCAATCGTTGCCGCATTTTTTATCACATTGCTGTCTATTCTGCGGCCAAAAGCACTCACTTCTTCCCTGCTGCGAAAAGTAGCAACTGTGTTCAATATGAGGACCGTAAATGTGGTTGTTTTCATGCCTCCGGCAGTGGAACCAGGAGAGCCTCCAATCAGCATCAGCAAAATCATGACTGCTTTTGATACCTCTGTCATATTGGAAAGATTTTCTGTATTAAATCCGGCAGTTCTTGGTGTAACAGCCTGGAAAAGAGAAGCGAGAAAACGTTTGCCGGCAGGCATTTCCTGAAAATCAGAAAAGAAGAAAAACAAAGCCGGCAGGATAATCAGAAACAGAGTGGTAACAAGAATTACCTTGCTCTGCATCCGATAACGTTTCAGCTTCCCCCTGTTCGTACAGATATCTTCCCAGGTAAGAAATCCGATGCCTCCAATGATGATCAATAACATAATCACTACGTTGACGATGATATTTCCGGCATATCCGGTAAGGGAAGGAAACATATTCTCTGCTGTACCTAAAATATCAAATCCAGCATTGCAGAATGCGGAGATCGAATGAAAAACAGCCATCCAGATTCCCTTTACTCCGTAGTCACGGCAAAATACAGGTAATAACAGCAATGTTCCACATAGTTCAATCAAAAATGTCCCTTTTAAAATAAATCTGGTCAGTCGGACAATTCCACCTACCTGAGGCGCTGAAATCGCATCCTGCATGGTGCTGCGCTGCATCAGTGAAATCTTTTTCCCGGACAGTATCGTTACCGCTGAAGCAACTGTGACGACTCCAAGCCCTCCGACCTGAATCAGAATAAGGATCACAGCCTGTCCAAAAACAGACCAGTAACTACCGGTATCACGAACTGCCAATCCAGTCACACACACCGCTGATGTTGCGGTGAAGAGAGCATCGTGGAAAGAAGTGACTGCTCCTTTTGTGGATGAAATAGGGAGCATCAGTATGACTGCTCCAAGCAAAATCACACCTGCAAACCCAAGAATGATTACCTGAAATGTAGTCAGATGTTTTTTCCTGTGCATATTCTCTGGCATAACATTCTTATACTCCTTTCAAATCTTTTCGCAGTTCATTATATAGAGACGCATTCTAAAATGGTGTAAGAGTTTCTGATTCTGTATTAAGATTCTATAAAGACAAACAGCAAAAGGACGTAGTCAGCATTATATACGAACTACGTCCTTATTGTAATTTACTTTATATATCGTTTACTTTACAGTTACTTTTACTTTTTTCGCATATCCATTTCTGGCATATACATAAATCGTACATTTTCCTTTTCCTACAGCCTTGATTTTTCCTGCTGAAGTTACGGTTGCTATGGTCGGATCACTGGTGGTAAAACGAAGTTCCTTCGCATGCGCATTGGAAAGCTGTTTGCGGGCCTTGTTTACTTTTATCGTAGAGCCCTTAATGGTTGCTGTTTTTCCTTTTTTCAGGGTAAAACTTGATTTCTGAAGCTTAATACCCTTCACATTGGTGGATGTCTTGTTCAGGCGTCCTACAATGTGAGCGGTGATGCTTCGTCCAAGCACAACCTGTTTACCTTCCACATTCTTATAAGCGGTAACATAGATCTTATAATTCCTGGTCAGGCTCAGTTTTGCTCCATTTACCTTCTTAATGGTAATGCTGTTCTTATTACCTTTTACCGGATAAAGTGACTGTTCATTGAACTTCAATCCACAATACTGTACATATACATTGTAACCATCTGCACCTTTTACTTTTCCCCAGGTAATACGAATCGTACTTCCACTCTGGGTAACCTTCAGTCCCTTATTCAAAGCCAGTTCACGTTCGGCCTGTTCAGAAATAACACGAATCTGATAGCTGCAGGTCAGTCCACTGGTCGGCAGACAGTAGTTTGCATTGCTTAAGGCAGTTGCGGTTGCTGTATGCTTTCCAATACTCTTGCTTCCACCGGATACTGTAATACTACACGTATCTGTTCCAACCAGTCCGGTTGCGGTTGCAGCTGGTGCAAGGACTTTTCCATTGTATACGAAGGAAGTCTCGCCCCACTGGATGCCGATTGTCTTTGGAATTACTTTTACAGTAGCTTTTTTGGTAACAGCCAGATAGTTGGCACTTTCGTCTAATGTGATACTGATCTCTGCAGTTCCCACGCCTGTTGCAGTAATACGGCCACTGGCATCTACTGCCGCTACTTTTGCATTGCTGGAAACATAGCGGAATCCAGTTTCCTGATCTCCTGCTGCTGCTTTTACTGTTACAGACTGATCACCATAGACAATATTGTCATACAGTTCTTTTTCCAGATTCAGCTGATGCGGAATCTTCTTAACAGTGATGGCAACACTCTTCTGCTCTTCCTTGTAGTTCGCTGTCTGTGCTACTTTTACTGTGATATTGGCAGTTCCTGCACCGGTGATCGTTACCTTTCCGGCCTGATCTGCTTTTACCACATTTTCGTTACTGCTGCTATAAGTTCTTGCACCATTTTCTTTTGAGGATGCAGTTATGGCAAATGGCTGATCACCAAATTTCTTCTCCGGTACCGGATCTACCTTCAGATCGGCTGCGGCTCTGTCAATCACAAAGTCTGCACTGGCTGCTTCTGTCGGTAAATTATAATTAGGATCGGTAATCTTAACTGTTACACGATAAGTTCCGGCTTTGGTCGGAAGTGTTGTGCCATCGACCGTCTCTGTACCATCATTGGATGTTCCGGTGTAGACATAGCTCATACCATTCTCCGGATGATCACCGTCAACCACATCCTTCAAAACTGCTTTAGCTGGTGTAATAGTTCCCTCAAAGGTTCCACCATTTGGAGTGATCTCTGCAGCAATAGGTTTTGGAGTGATGTCAGCGAAAGCTTCCGTCTGCTGAACCTCTGCTGGTGCCAGTTCATAGTTACCAACGGAAGAACCGCCAAGATGCAGATCTGTGATGGCAACACGTTTGTTCTGGCCAGCGTTCTTATCAGCAAAAGTACCTGTTGCAGTGATGCTTAATACATCATTTGGCTGTATACCATCATATCGTACTGCATCATAATTTAATGTGGCTACTGCTGTTCCATCATAAGCTCTGGTATCTGCTGTAATTCCGGAAATGGTAATCTTTTTCTTTACTACTGTTACGGTAATGTCTTTAGATACCGTATGATAAGTTGCATTTTCTCCTGCGGTTATGGTAATTGTAGCATCTCCAACTTTTCCCGGAGTTACCAGACCAGTATGCTCATCTACGGATGCAACTGCAGAAGCAGAACTGCTGTAAGTAAGTTCTGCACCATTGGCTGATGCAACAATCCTGAACGGAGCATCACCATAAGTTACTTTGTAGTTGATTTTTTCTACTGTCAGTATATTGTCTACTGCTTTAATAGTTACGGTTACTTCTTTACTGTCTGCCAGATAGTTGGCACTTTCTGCCAGTTCAACTTTAAAAGTCGCAGATCCACCGTTATGGATGGTTACATTTCCATCAGTATCAATGGTCGCGATCGATGGATTCATACTGGAATAACGTTTCTGACCATTACCCTCACGCGTTACATTTATCTTAAATGCAGCTGTATTATAGTCAACTTCAGATACAGCACTGACGGCCAACTGTGGAGAAGCACGGCGAATCACAAATGGTGCACTGGCTCCTTCTGGATTCAGTCGATAGTTGGTATCATCTACAGAAACTGTAACCTGATAAGTTCCTGCCAAATCAGGTATTTTAGTATTTTCTATGTAGGTTCCATCATTAGCTGTACCTGTGTAAGTATATGTGATCTGGGGCCTGTCTGTTCCAATCAGACCATTCAGGCTGGCGCTGGCTGGAGTACTAGTTTCTCTGTAAACTCCTCCACCTGATGTAATGCTAGCGTTAATCTCTTTTGCTGTGATATCCGCAAAGGCTTCTGTCTGCTGACTGCTATCCGCCAGAACATAATTACCTGCTTCATTATTTCCAAGTACCAGGTTCTGGATATTTACCTTCTTTCCGTTTCCAGCATTTTTATCCGCAAAAGATCCACTGGCAGTAACACTTAAAATATCTTTGTCAAGTTTTCCGATATACTGTACGCTGTCATACTTCAATACTGCATCTGTCGTTCCATCGTATATCTTTCCTTCAGCGGTGATACCGGAAATGATAATTTCTTTTGGAACAACCTCTACGGTAACCTGCTTTGCTACAGCAAAATAATTCTGGCTTTCATCCATGGATACCGTAATGCTGGCTGTACCGGTATTTCCAACAGTTACCGTGCCATCTGCATTTACCGATGCCACTGCCGGATTATTACTCTCATAGTGGATTCCAGTGGTGCTTCCATTCATACTGGCTGCAATATGGAAAGTAGGATCACCGTATGTTTTTGTATACAGCACTTCTTTTACAATTAGTTTGTCATTTTCTACCTGATTGATTTTGACTGTAACCTGCGCAATGGCTGCTGTATAATTTGCACTTGCTGCCAGACGTACCGTTAAGGTTACGTCTCCTGCACCCTTGATGGTTACCTTTCCATTTGCATCGACAACAGCTTTCTGCTTATCGCTGCTTTCATATGTTTTCTGTCCATCCCCTTTATGAGTGATCTCCAGATTAAATTCAGCATCATTGTAATTTTTATCCGGAACGGCGCTGACACTTAACTCTGGTGAAGTTCTGTTAATCATAAATTCTGCACTTGCATTTTCAGGATTCAGAACATAGTTCATATCACTGATCGCAGCTGTTACCCGATAGGTTCCAGCCAGAGTTGGTACCGCTGAACCATTTATCTCCGTTCCATCGTTGGCTCTTCCTGAATAATTCCATGTAATTGTTGGATGATCATCAGTAATCAGACCATTTAATGAACCGTCAGCCGGAGTAATGGTTCCTTCGTAAGTACCACCATTTGGGGTAATCGTAGCGGTAATTTCTTTTGCAGTGATATCAGCAGTTGTTGTTGTCTGCTGTTCCTCAGCCAGAACATACTTTCCTCTATCAGCACCATCCAGTCCAAGGCTACGGCGGTCTATCTGAACCGTTTTATCCTGCCCTGCATTCTTATCAGCAAATGTTCCTGTTCCGCTAAGCGTTAACACATCATCTGTCAGTTTGCCAACATACAATACATGATCAAAATTCAGTGTGGCATTTGTGTTTCCATCATAAACCTTTGACTCAGCGTTGATGCCGGTAACTGTGATTTCTTTTGGAACTACTTTTACAGTTATATTTTTAGATACAGCCAGATAGTTACGGCTTTCATCCATATTTATAGTAATCACAGCGGTACCGGTATTTTTGATGGATACAAGACCTTTTGTGTCTGCTTCAACTACTGTGGAATCCCCACTTTCATAATGGATTTCTGCAATGTTACCTTCTGAACTTGCTGCAATCTGGAAAGCTGAATCACCATATGTCTTTTCATACAGAACAGTATCTATTACCAACTTTTCTGTAGCATCAGCTTTATCAACGGTAATGGTTACTGAACAGCTTGCTGCTTCATAATTAGCACTCTGTGTTACCGCCACTGTCAGAGTAGCTGTTCCAGCTCCGGTAATTGTTACTTTTCCATTATTATCCACAGTTGCCACATCAGTCTTACTACTTGAAAAAGATAATTCACCACTGTTGACATTGTCTTTTTCATAGCTGATATTCAGATCGAATGCTGCATCACCATAATCTTTATTTGGAATAGCACTGACAGTTAATTCTGGTGAAGCACGGTGTACGATAAACTGAGCACTGGCACTCTCAGTATTCAGTGTATAGTTGGAATCTTCTATGGTTGCTGTTACCGTATAGGTACCTGCAGGTTCTGGTGCATTCGAACTGTTTATTGTTCTTCCATCATTTGATGTTCCTGTATAAATCAGTGTGACTGTCGGATTATCCCTTCCAATCAGTCCGTTCAATACGGCACTTGCCGAAGTGATTGGACCACCGTAGATTCCACCATTTGGTGTGATCACAGCAGTGATTTCTTTTGGTGTAATGGAAGCATATGTCTCTGTCTGATTGCCTTCTTTGGTCAGAACATAATTCGATTCATCCGTACCTCCAAGTACCAGATCTGAAATCATTACTTTTTTATTCTGACCTGCATTTTTATCTTCATGGCCATTGGTATCCGTAAATTTTCCGGTTGCTGTTACATTTAAGCTGTCTCCGGCAAGAATTCCGTCAAACTGAACAGCGTCACATTTTAATGTAGCATCAACTGTTCCATCATAGATTTTATCTTCAGCAGAAATTCCGCTGACTTTAACCGATCTTCTCTGAATGATGAATTTCTTTTTTGCAGTCACCCGGCTGTCTTTATTACCGATTCGCACCATTATCTCATAAGTTCCGGCATTTCTCGGAGCCTGATCCGTTTCCATGGTTTCGTTGGTTTTTACATATTTGATTTCAACAGGATCTCCTGTGATAGCTGAAATTCCGTTCGTAACAGGAATCTCATGTGACAGACCGTTATAGACCAGCGAATCTGCTTCTGGAGTATCTATTGTGATCTTTATACTTCCACTCTTACTACAATAATAGCAAGTGTCTGCATAAGTGGCTGCATTTGCACAGCTTGCGGTTATGACACTACTGTCATCTAAAGCATAACTCCATGTATGGCTGTGGAAAATCAGTTGCTTGGACTTTTCAGAAGATTCGGAACGAAGTGTGGTATCCGTAGCCTTAATTCTGGTATATATCTCATAGCCAGCTGCATTATTTATGTCCAGTATATTTCCACAGCTGTCCTTGTCAAAAGTAATCGGGTTACCGGACTTTGCATTGTTCCAGATATCAGGTGTAACTTTTGTTCCTGATGGTACCAGAATATATTCCTGAGACTCATTTGCTGCAATGGTAATGGTTTTATCTTCCTGTGAAAGGATAGTCTGTGACAGATCAATGTCTTCGGTACTCAGAGGATCTGGTCTAGACGGAATGGTCAGATCTTTTGTGATACCAAGCATACCGTTAGATACCTGACCGATAGATATGGTCTTACCAATAAAATCATAGGAGGTTCCATCCTTATAGGTTCCCTGAAGAGGAATACCATTTTTATCTGTCACTTCAAATTCATAGATATATTCCTGCTTTGTTCCGCCCTCTGCTTCAACGGTATAGGTTATCCTGTAGGTTCCGTTGGCGATTCCAGTGATGGCCTCTGAAGCACAATCGATTGCACTTTTCAGAGCTTCATCCAGATCACTTTCTGTTCCAAGACCGACCAACATCTTATATGTTTTGGATTCTTCCTTTTTCAGATTAATATTCTGCCAGGACAAAGCCAGACCACTATCTGTATTGGATACAGAATCTACGGTTACTGTATTAAAACAGTTGCCGACACGGCTTCTAAAATGTCCCATCCAGTAAGTATCCGCTGAAAGGCTGCCCTTTAATACATCACCGCCAAAATAAAGCCGGAAGCAGGCAGGATCAGAACTGCTGCTACGATCATCCAGCATCTGAAATCCAATGGCTTTACCTTTGGAATCACGAATCAGAGTGATTTTCGCATAGTCATTTGTTCCAATCTCTACATCAGCGTGAACGCCCAGCTTACCACCCGAGACGTCACCCTTGTCTGCAGTCACTTTATAGGTTACTTCTACAAATCTTCCACTGTATACAAATTCTGGTTTTTCAATAGTGACAGTGGCATTAGCCAGTCCTTCTGTTTTCAAAGTATATCCGTCATTATTATATGTGGTAGACCACCAATTATTATTATGATTACCCTGAATATCAATGGCTGTATCGCTGTATCTGCGATACCTCATATAGTCATTGGCTACATAATCACTGTCTGCTGCCTGCAGTTCAATCATATCACTGGTTTTCTCTTCTTCAACCTTGTCTTCTCCCTCAGCATCTTCATCCACCAGATCTGCACTGTCGATGACAACTTCTCCGGTTCCGTCTTCTGCTGTATAGAGTTCTGCCTGATCTGCGTCATCTGACAGAATATCCGCATCATCAATGATGTCTTCCACGATATCGGCATCTGAGTTCTGATCGCCTTCTATCACTTCATCATCCACAGAGTCAGCGGCTTCATAGTGCTCATTGACTACATCCTCATTTGATACCTCCCCGTCTTTGACGATTTCTTCTGACGGTTCGGATATCTGAGCGACAGCTTCTGTCTGTATATCAGCTTCTGTATCTGCCGCATATACCAGTGCTTCTGGCAATGCAGTATTTACCACCATTGCTGCCGACAGAATCGCTGCCAGTACATTCTTTCCTTTTCTCTTCCAATCACGTTTTCGCATTATTGTTCTCCCTTTTTCTTTTGGTACTTAGCTGCAACCAGCCATGTTCTTTTTGCTTGTTAAATTGTCTGTTCACCTCTTTTCACGATAATAAAAAAGACATAGTTCTTCCGTTACTATGAACGAAGAATATGCCTCTCATCATCTTGTCTGTCTGTATCTGTCAACCAAACACATTTCTTCTTTTTATTCATTTTTCTGAAAAATTATTCAGACTTAATTACAGTATATCACATACTGACCTTACGGGCAATCGATTAAACAATTAATTGGACAATCTTTTCCCTAAATGGTATGATTTTGAAAGAAAGGAGTCTTTTATGTACACCAATTCAGCTTACTGGAATCAGTCGAAAACGGATTTTCATGATCAGACGCACCCGCTTTTTATTGAGAGCTGTGGAGTCTGCCGTCTATATACCCTGGACAAACGGCCAACGAACCGGCCAAACGGCCGTCTGGATTATCAGATTCTCTATGTGGCAGCAGGAAAAGCCTATTTTATGATCGATGGAAAAGAACGTATTGTAGAGTCTGGGAACATGGTGATCTATCGTCCCAAAGAGCCTCAGTTGTATTATTATCATGCGGTGGATCAGACAGAGGTCTGCTGGATTCATTTTACGGGAAACGATGTGGAAAATATTTTAAACCGCTATGGAATTCACCCGGATACGCATGTATTTTATACTGGCACTTCCATGGAATATAAGAATCTGTTCCTGTCTGTGATACAGGAATTACAGCTTACCAAAGAAGATTATGAAGAAATGCTGGTTCACTATTTTATGGAGCTTCTGATCCGTATTCACCGTATGTCCTTTGTAAAGCCACATAAAAAGAGCATGCAGATTTTCCGAGATATGGATGATGCGGTAGAATATTTCCGCCAGCACTACAGTGAGCCGATCAGTGTAGAGGCTTACGCAGCGGAGCACAACGTCAATACCGGTGGATTTATAAAGAACTTTAAGGCTTATACCGGAACCACCCCGGCACAGTTCATCCAGTCAGTACGTATGATGAATGCCAGGGTGATGTTGGAAACTACCGATAATAATATTTCAGAAATCGCAGATCTGGTGGGATATGATGATCCACTGTACTTCAGCCGGCTGTTCCGGAAGCAGTTTGGCTGCTCACCTTCCCAGTTCCGAAAACGTGAGCTGAGCTGATGCAAAAAACCGCTTTCAAAAAGGTGTTCTCTCTGAAAGCGGTCATTTCATTTAAGTCAATTTGTTTTTAGTCTTCGTATCCGTTCGGATTCTGTGACTGCCATCTCCAGCTGTCTTCGCACATCTCACGGATGCCGTTTTCAGCTTTCCAGCCCAGTTCTTTCTCTGCCTTGGATGCATCAGAATAGCAGGTGGCAATATCGCCAGGTCTTCTTGCCTTGATCACATATGGGATCTTTACGCCAGTTGCAGCTTCAAAGTTCTTGACAATATCCAGAACGCTGTAGCCTTTTCCGGTTCCCAGATTGTAGATATTCAGTCCCTGATGTCCTTCCAGCTTCTTCAGAGCCTTTACATGACCCTTTGCCAGATCTACTACATGGATATAATCTCTGACGCCGGTTCCGTCCGGTGTATCATAGTCATTACCGAATACGCCCAGTTCTTTTAACTTGCCGACTGCAACCTGTGTGATGTATGGCATCAGGTTGTTCGGGATACCATTTGGGTTCTCTCCCATGGTTCCGCTCTTATGTGCACCGATTGGGTTGAAGTATCTCAGTAATACCACATTCCATTCTGGATCTGCCTTCTGAATATCGGTCAGGATCTGCTCCAGCATAGACTTCGTCCATCCATAAGGATTGGTGCACTGTCCCTTTGGACATTCCTCCGTGATTGGAATGATGGCTGGATCACCATAAACAGTTGCAGAGGAAGAAAAGATGATGTTCTTTACTCCATGCTGTCTCATGACATCTACTAAAGTCAATGTTCCGGCAATATTATTCTCATAATATTCCCAAGGCTTTGCAACGGACTCTCCTACTGCCTTCAGTCCTGCAAAATGAATGCAGGAATCAATCTGCTCTTTGTCAAATACTTCGTTCATTGCCTCTCTGTCAAGGATATCTGCTTTATAAAAAGTAACTGGCTTGCCCGTGATTGCACTGACTCTGTCCAGTGCTTTTTCACTCGCATTACTTAAATTATCTACAACTACTACATCATAACCTGCGTTCTGAAGTTCTACTACAGTGTGGCTTCCAATATATCCTGCGCCACCTGTTACCAAAATTGCCATAATCGGTTCCTCCTTTTTCTCCTGTGATCTCAGATCTTCATGATGTTCTCTGTTATCATCATTTAATCATAAAAGATCATAGTTGTACATAAACAGAATAACACAAAACATGGACAAAATGCTATAATTTTTTAACTTTGCTTTCTGTATTCATACGATTCTTCGATAGCATGGATCAGATCTACAATCAAAGTATTGTATGGTACCGGTAATACTATTTTCTTTTTTACATATTTGGCAATTTTACGGTCATTTCCGGTGCCATTCTGCAGTGTCTTGACCAGTGTGTTTTCTCTAAACACCACGGAAAAGAAGAAATTAGCTGATTCCGTGGTCAGATACCGGGTGTTCAGACCGATTCGGCATCGGAAATGAAGAAATTACCTGATCCCGCCGTCAAGTATCGGGGATTCATAACCGATTCGGCATCAGAAAAGAAGAATCTAGCTGATTCCGTGGTCTGGTTCCGGGTAACCAAAACCGATTCGGCATCGGAAATGAAGAAATTACAGGACAGAATATTCTATTCTGCAATAAAGTTCTGGTTCATATGATATTATCTAAATGAAAGAACTAATCCCCCTGCTATGCTGGGGAGAATAGAATAGGCGGAAGAGGTGAGGATAACAAAATAAAGCCCCCTGTGATATGATGAGAATGGTGTCGCAAACCAAACTCAAATCAAAGGAGGCGATCCAAATAAACCACCATTGAACTGATGGTTGCTAAATAGCTTATTTCATATCTTCCGAATAGTACGGAACGAGTATCTTTTGTCCATACTGTAGTTCACAGCCCAGGTTATTAATCTTCTGAATCTCGCTCACATAGGCTCTTCTGGATGTATATTCTTCTGACATGAAGCGATCTGCAATACTCCATAAGGTATCTCCACGATCCACTCGAACCTCAGTATAATATTTAAAAGCAGCAGGCTTCTCTGCAACTACCTGAAAATTGCAGAAAAATATAGCCAACAAGAAAGAAACAGACAATATGGACATGCATAAGGATATTCGTCTGTTTCTCTTTATCTGTTTTCTTCTTAATTTTTTTCTTCTACTCATTTTTCATCCCCCATTCAAATAAGAACGTTTGTTCTGTATGAATGTATTATATTACAAGAACATATGTTTGTCAATTTATTTTCGAACATTTGTTCTTATTTGTTTGTCTCGTAAGATGACGTTTGAGCATGTACTGATTCCGCCGTCTGGTATCGGGGAGCCAGAACCGTTTCGGCCCCGGAAATGAAGAAGCTAGCTGATTCCGTGGTCAGATACCGGGCATCCAGAACCGTTTCGACCACGGAAATGAAGAAGCTAGCTGATTCCGTGGTCAGATACCGGGCATCCAGAACCGTTTCGACCACGGAAATGAAGAAGCTAGCTGATTCCGTGGTCTGGTACCGGGTGGCCAGAACCGTTTCGGCCACGGAAATGAAGAAGCTAGCTGATTCCGTGGTCTGGTACCGGAAAACCAGAACCGTTTCGGCTACGGAAATGAAGAAGCTAGCTGATTCCGTGGTCTGGTATCGGATATCCAGAATCGTTTCGACCCCGGAAATGAAGAAGCTAGCTGATTCCGTGGTCTGGTACCGGGTAGCCAGAACCTTTTCGGCCTCGGAAATGAAGAAGCTAGCTGATTCCGTGGTCAGATACCGGGTAGCCAGAACCGTTTCGGCCACGGAAATGAAGAAGCTAGTTCATTCCGTGGTCTGGTACCGGGCATCCAGAACCGTTTCGGCCCCGGAAATGAAGAAGCTAACTGATTCCGTGGTCTGGTATCGGGTGTCCAGAATCGTTTCGACCTCGGAAATGAAGAATCAAGAAAATCCCACAGAATATTTGCTGTGAAATGCAACGAAAAATCCCCCAGTCATCTAACTGAGGGATTCCATATAGATTTCCTTTATTCCACACCCAGATTCATCAGGCTGCTTCCACTGCTGCCCGCATTACCTGATACATTACCTGTTACAGACGTTGATACGCTGCTTCCACCAAATACCTGCTTTGCCTTTTCCAGTCCAGGACCAAGTTCTTCTATAGTACGATCATAGGAATCCTGGGCTTCCTGCTGAATATCACTGATACCGGTTGTCTTTTCAATGTTCGCCACATCATCCAGTGGCAATATATAATACTTGGATCCGTCATTATCCTGATAACGGTACACCCAGGTTGGCAGCAGATCTACGTCTTTGATCTCTACACTGCCATCACTGTTCTGATGCAGAGTCAGTGTCACCATAGCTCCGTCTTCCGTATGTCCGGTTGGCATCTCATCCATCAGGTATGTGCGCTGGTTGCTCAGTGCATTTCCTTCTGAATAAATACAGAACATATGTCCACTGCCATCGGAAGTATCCAGCACATCGATCGGCTGCTCACAATGAGGATGTCCGCCAATGATTGCATTCACACCCAGATCACACAGTTTCTGCGCCATCTCATCCTGATAGTCCGCTTCCTCCAGCTGATATTCAATGCCCCAATGCATCTGCGCAATGATGAACTGAGCACCATCTGACTTCATAGATGCAATATTGTTCTGCATTTCTTTATAAAAGCTGTCCAGATCATTATAATCAAAGGAATTCACCAGATCCCAGTCTTCTTCTGCCAGCGGAATTCCATTCAGATTGGTACCGGTTCCGTCAGTCTCATAGACATAATCAATGAATCCGACTTTCACACCATTGATCTCTTCCACCACATACTGCTTATCAGAATTCTTTTCCCGAACACCAGAAAATGCAATGTTTTTTTCATCATAGACCTGCATGGTACGATGGAATCCGTCTGACCCGCCATCGTATACATGATTGGTTGCCAGAAATTGAAGATCTACACCACTGTCTTTGATGTTTTCAATAATTATATCTGGTGAAAGGAACAACGGATATCCGGAATATCCGGCTTCTGGTCCGGCCAATGCCCCTTCAAATTCGCAGGTCATAAAATCCGGTGCACTGTAATACGGTGTAATATATTTATAAATGGTAGAAAAATCATAATTTCCTTCTGCATCCGGATAAGAATCAATGAATGGAGAATGAAGCAGCATACATCCCGTACTTCCTATGGTAATATCTTTTTCCGGATATACATAAGCTGTTTCTGATTCGGTTTCGATTTCTGTTTCTGGAGCCGTTTTTACATGACCAGCTGCTCCATGGATCACATTGACGCATAAAATCACTATACCCACACCAAGAATCGGAGTAAGAATGCTGGTCTTCCATTCTCCGCCAAACCATTCACGGACAAGATACTTGCCATATTCCTGCGGCGTCAGTTCTGTACGAATATTAGCATGACGTTTTCGCTGCATCTCCCGTTCAGACTTCCACAGATTCACATTTCTTCTGAATTGTCTCTTAAGCTTTCCCAGATCCAGATCTCCTGAAACAGCCTTTTTTATTTTCTTTTTCGTTTTTGGAGTTTCAGTGTCCTCCCCTGTGTCAGAATCTGTCGTTTTTGTTACTTCATTTGTATCTGTCACTGGCTCAGATATCGTCTTATTCTCATTTCCTTCTATATCTGTATCTGATTCTGAATGATCGTCCTGAATGTCTTTTTGAGGTTCGCCCTTCGCCTTATTTGTTTTCTGTGAAGCTGCTTCCATACGCTTTCTGCGCAATTCTTCCAGACGTTTTTCACGACTGTATACCGTGTTCCATGCTTCCCGTACAACCGGCTTGTCTGTTTCTGTTATACTTTTTGTAACGGAATTTTCTTCTGTTCCATGTTCTTTTTCCCTGGTATTTTCTACATCCATTCCATCTTCAGGAAGGCTTTCTCTGCTATGTTCTTCGTCCATCTTTCTCTCCCTCATGTCCTGTCAGACTTACTCTCTGGTATCATAGCATTTTTTCCATCATTTGTCATCGTCTATTCTTGATTATCACAAAAAGCCCCAGTGCCGCAGCACCGGGGTAATATTGTTATAACTATTCAGAACCCACTGTCCCGCGAGGTGTTTTGGCATGAAAATGCCAAAATCCCGAGACAGGCATATTCTTAATGATGGAATAACCGGATTCCTGTAAATGCCATGACCATCTGATATTTGTCACAGCATTCGATCACCAGATCGTCTCTGACGGATCCACCTGGCTGTGCAATGTATTTCACACCACTCTTATGGGCACGTTCAATATTATCGCTGAATGGGAAGAATGCATCAGATCCCAGTGTCACACCGTCCATCTGATCTAACCATGCACGTTTTTCTTCTCTGGTGAGGACTTCCGGCTTTTCGGTAAATACTTTCTCCCATGCGCCGTCTGCCAGTACATCCATGTATTCTTCACCGATATAGACATCAATGGCATTGTCACGGTCTGCACGGCGGATACCTTCTTTGAATGGAAGATTCATAACCTTTGGATTCTGGCGGAGCAGCCAGTTATCTGCCTTCTGACCAGCCAGACGGGTACAATGTACGCGGGACTGCTGTCCGGCTCCAATACCGATAGCCTGTCCATCTTTTACAAAGCAGACGGAATTGGACTGCGTGTATTTCAGGGTAATCAAAGCAATCTTCATATCTCGGATCGCATTTTCTGGCAGCTCTTTATTTTCTGTCACAATATTGGATAACAGTTCATCATTAATTGGCAGTTCCTGACGTCCCTGTTCGAAAGTAATGCCAAATACTTCTTTATGTTCGATCGGTGCAGGTCTGTATGCCGGATCAATCTGAATCACATTATAGTTGCCGTTTTTCTTTGCTTTCAGAATCTCCAGTGCTTCATCGGTATAACCAGGTGCAATCACACCATCGGATACTTCTCGTTTGATCAGCATGGCAGTGTCTTTGTCACAGGTATCGGAAAGTGCAATAAAATCTCCAAAAGAAGACATTCTGTCTGCACCTCTGGCTCTTGCATAAGCGCTGGCCAGTGGAGAAAGCTCACCGCAGTCATCTACCCAGTAGATCTTTGCCAGTGTATCCGTCAGTGGCAGTCCAATAGCTGCTCCTGCCGGTGATACATGCTTAAATGAGGTAGCTGCCGGAAGCCCTGTTGCTTCTTTTAATTCTTTCACCAGCTGCCAGCCATTCAAGGCATCCAGAAAATTGATATATCCTGGTCTTCCGGATAATACGGTAATTGGCAGCTCTCCTTCTTTCATGTAAATTCTGGAAGGCTTCTGATTCGGGTTACATCCATATTTTAACTGTAATTCTTTCATGAACTTATTCGCTCCTATTCTGTTATTTCCTTATGCTTCATTTTTATTTACAATCTTTGTCTCATATTCTCCTGTCTCAATATTGATATATCTGACAAACAGGGAAACTTTATTGTCTGCATTCAGACTGTTCCATAAAAGCTCTGTGAAAATCTCGATATTATCCTGAATTGCTACCAGCTTTGGTTCTCCTTCAAAGCTTGGCAGTGGATTGCCGTCACAGAGATAAGTATGAATAAAATGTCCCTCACCGGCTACCGGATTTTCATAAGAAAAAGTATACCGGTTGCAGGCAGCAGGATTGCCGTTGTTGCTCTTTAAAATGGACATCTGATAGTCAAATCTGCCATTTTCTACCGTCAGCATACCGGAAATACGTGGTGTATAATTCGGTGCATCCGGTTCGAATTCCCGGCTTCTTAAAGACTGCTCAAAAGTAAGCCCTTTTGAAATACCATCGTATACCGTATCTGTCTGATCTCCGTTGGTTACAATTGTCTCTTTTCCAAGCACACGAACTGGTGCATAAATAATCAGGCTCGGATCAGTCAGCTTTGATGGATCATAGGCCTGCGTACGGATTCCCTCGTCTTCGGTTACGAATACACGATTTCGGCTGTTCTCGCTGCGGCCCATGATAAAATACGCCGTCACTGCATATTTGCCGTCCTCCGATTTTCCAATAACAATTCCTCTTCCAGGATAAGCATTTCCTTTCAATTCCTGTTCCAGTGATAACATTTTCATAAGTGTTCTCCTTTCAGTATGAATTCAAGTGCATATTCCCTGCCCGGCCTTTTCCAGTAAAAATAAGTCTTTTTTGCAATAAAAAAACCTGGGGACGCACTTAGTAAAAGACGTCACCCAGGCGGTCGGCTCTCAAACGTTGTACTCCCTGCAGGTTTTCCCTGCTCATCCGCCAGTCGTACAACTTCTTTTATCTTACACTATTCTTTTCAAATTCTCAAGTATTATTTTGTAACTTGAGAAACTCGCAAAGCGTGTTTCTCATAGTTGCATTTCCATACGAAATATTATATACTGGTAACAGAATACATGTTCGGGAGGACACAATACATGTCATATGGAAAAATCAGTCCGAAGCAGACTGAGATCTTAGAATATATTAAAAGTGAAATTATTAACCGTGGCTTTCCCCCAGCTGTCCGTGAGATCTGTGAAGCTGTGAATCTGAAGTCCACTTCTTCTGTTCATTCTCATCTGGAGACCCTGGAACGGAATGGCTATATCCGCCGTGATCCGACCAAGCCAAGAGCGATCGAGATTGTAGACGATAACTTTAATCTTACCAGAAGGGAACTGGTGAATGTTCCGGTAGTTGGCCGTGTAGCCGCCGGTGAACCGATTCTTGCAGTGGAGAACGTGGAGAACTATTTCCCGATTCCCGCTGAATTCATGCCGAACAGTCAGACTTTTATGCTGAATGTCAAAGGAGAAAGTATGATCAATGCGGGGATTCTGGATGGTGACCAGATTCTGGTTCAGCAACAGTCCACGGCGGAGAATGGAGATATTGTAGTCGCCTTGATTGATGACAGTGCTACTGTTAAGACCTTTTACAAAGAAGATGGCTATTATCGTCTTCAGCCAGAGAACGATACCATGGAGCCGATCATTGTAAAAGACGATCTGAAGATCCTCGGAAAGGTCATTGGTGTATTCCGATTCTTTCACTGACAGAATAAAAAGACCACACAGAAGTGATATCCATTACGATCCTTCTATGTGGTCTTTATTTATTTTACCCAATAAATCTATTTCAGTTCATCCAGTGAAATGGTCTTGCCGTCTCTCCAGATTCTCTCCAGATCATAGAACAGACGATTTTCTGAATCAAATACATGGACAATGATATCATTGTAATCCAGCAATACCCAGTTTGCTGTCGCATAACCTTCCATCTGCTTTGCTTCGTAACCTGCTCTTCCCAGTGTCTCATCAACATTGTCTACCAGTGCCTGCACCTGATTCTTATTGGTACCACTGGCAATGATAAAGTAATCAGCCAGTACAGATACTCCTGTGATATCAATGACCTTGATATCCTCGCCCTTTTTATCTTCCAGTGCCTGAACTGCAAGCTTTACCATTTCTTTTGATTTTAAATTTTCCATTCTGCGCTCCTTTACTGTGCAGATTCTCTCTGCGCCCTATAATATTCATAGGTCTGCATGGTCATCGGGTCCATTTTTTTGGAAGACTTCTCCAGATACACCAGGGTATCGGAAAGAATCTTAAACAATGCTTCATCCAGATCTACAAAGGCCATCTTCCGTACCTCTTCCAGATTGGATGCTTTATTTCGCATCGGCTCAATATAATCCGAAATATAGATGATTTTCTCCAGAAGTGTCATCGCCGGCTTGCCTGTGGTATGACATGCAATTGCATCCAGAATCTCTGTATCCTCGATATCATATTTTGCCTTTGCAATATAGGCTCCCACCTTTGCATGCAGCAGAAACGGACTCATCTTTTCTGCTTCTGTAATCTCAATATGATTCTTCTCACAGATCTTCAGTTTCTTGCTATCCGGCATACACTTGGCACAGTCATGAAGAATTCCGGCGATCTGAGCCTTTTCCAGATCCTCTCCATACCGCATTGCCAATGCTGCTGCTGTATACATGACTCCTTCCGAATGCTCAAAACGGTCACGATCCAGATATTTCCGCAATGTTTTTTTTGTTTTTGAAAAATTGTAACTCATCTTAGATCTCACACTTCCTAAAGTTTGTTCTGCATTTACATATGATACAAGTCTGTATTTTTAATGTAAGAAATGACCGGATCAGGCAGATAATACCGCACACTTTTTCCTTCTCTGATCCATTCACGGAGCATTCTGGAAGACACATCCATATTCGGTGCATCCAGAATGCGAATATCACACTCAAACTTCTGTGACAGATGCTGAATCTGCAGTTCCAGAGCCTGATCACTGACATGATCCCTTACTGCGGCCACCAGAACAGCCAGCTGCGAGATCCGCTCCGGATCCTTCCACTCTTCAAAAGTAAAAAGGGAATCTGCTCCCATGATAAAATAGTACTCCACATCTGGATTCTGGGCGGTCAGACGCTCCAGTGTCTCTCTGGTATAGGAATACCCCATCTCATGGGCATCATCCAGAGACAGCACCAGATGCGGATTATCCTCTATGGCAAGACGCACCATTTCAATGCGCTCTTCCAGGGATGCCCGGTCACCCAGATTCTTTTTATGCGGTGGATTGCCACATGGCATAATCATCACCTCATCCAGGCCAAACTGATAATAGGCCCTCTCAGCGAGAATTAAATGGCCCACATGAATGGGATCAAATGTTCCACCTAAAATACCTATTTTTCTCTTCATTGGATTTACCCCTCATTATTTTGGAAGCATAATCTTCTTTTTGTTTTCTTTTCCCTCTTTGTATAATACGATCTTTTTACCAATCACCTGTACCACCTGTGACTTGGTACGTTCTGCTACCATCTGAGCCAGTTCCTTCGGATCATCCATACAGTTCTGAAGCACGCTGATCTTAATCAGCTCCCGTGCTTCCAGTGCTTCTGCAATCGCTTTGGTGTTCTCCGGTGTCAGGCTGGCCTTTCCAATCTGGAAAATCGGATCCATGGTCATCGCAAGACTTTTCAAATATGCTCTCTGTTTACTTGTCATGCTGTTTTCCTCTATTTATAATAATCAAATGCAAGACCATACATACGGACAGTATCGCCCTCCTGTATGCCTGCGTCTTCAAGTTCCTGTAAAATACCGGTATCCTTTAAGAAATTCTGGAAGAACAGGAAGCCCTTTTCTGACTCCAGATTGGTATAACCCAGCATCTTTTCAATCTTCGGTCCTTCCACAATGTAGGTATGATCGTCTTCCTCAGATTTCGTAACGGTATATGGAAGATTATCATCAATCCGCACTTCATCCGGGAAGAATTCCTGTTCAAATATCATCGGTTCCTGTGGAAGTTCATTTAACAGATCCCGTACATAATACAGCAATTCCTTCAGTCCTTTTCCGGTTACCGCTGAAATCGGGAATACTTTGATACCCTGTGGCTCAAATTCATCCTTCAGTTTCTGTACCGGATCCTCACCATCTTCTGTATAAATGGCATCGATCTTATTCGCTGCAATCACCTGCGGTCTCTTAGAAATCTCCTCATTATAAGCACGTAATTCTTCATTGATCTTGTAAACATCTTCAATCGGATCTCTTCCTTCGGTAGATGCTGCATCTACCAGATGAATCATGACCTTGGTACGCTCAATGTGACGCAAAAACTCATGTCCCAGTCCCACACCTTCGGATGCGCCTTCGATCAGGCCAGGAATATCTGCAATGACAAAGCCGCTGCCATCCAGGTCTACCACACCCAGATTCGGGCTTAATGTGGTGAAATGATAGTTGGCAATCTTTGGCTTTGCATTGGTAACATGGGCCAGCAGTGTGGATTTACCCACATTCGGGAATCCTACCAGTCCCACATCTGCGATCACCTTCAGCTCCAGAGATACCACCAGCTCCTGTGCCGGTTTTCCTGGCTGTGCATACTTTGGCACCTGCATAGTAGAGGTAGCAAAATGCTGGTTACCCAGTCCTCCTCTTCCACCCTTTAAGATGATCTGTCTCATATTGTCGCCAGACATATCGGCAATGACTTTGCCGCTCTCTGCATCTTTAATGACAGTTCCTTCCGGAACCTTTAATACTATATCGGAGCCATTTGCACCATGACATCTTGATTTTCCGCCATTCTCACCCGGTTGTGCGCTGAATTTGTGCTTGTGACGGTAATCTCCCAGCGTCGTCATTCCCTTGTCTACTTCAAAAATGACGTCACCACCTTTGCCTCCGTCACCGCCATCCGGTCCGCCAGCTGCTACAAATAACTCTCTTCGAAAACTGACATGTCCATCGCCGCCCTTGCCGGAACAAATCGTGATTTTCGCTCTATCTGCAAACATATTTTACCTCCGTACAAAAATGGCTTCAAACCGAAACGATTTGAAGCCAACTTTTTACTCTTCTGTTACAGGAATGACAGAAACGATCTTCTTGTCTCTTCCTTTTCTCTGGAATCTTACAACACCATCTGCTGTAGCAAATAATGTGTCATCTCCACCGCGTCCTACATTTAATCCTGGATGGATCTTTGTACCACGCTGTCTGTAAAGGATGTTTCCAGCTTTTACAAACTGTCCGTCAGCTCTTTTCGCACCTAATCTCTTAGATTCGGAGTCTCTACCGTTCTTTGTAGAACCAACACCTTTTTTATGTGCGAAGATTTGAAGGTTCATATTTAACATGTCCTACACCTCCTTGAATACTAATTCAATATACTCATTACCGTAAGTCTTCTGTACAGACTGAATCCCCAATATATAAGACCGCATCAGAAGCTGACCTTCCTGGGAAAGTTCGCCATCTAATCTCAGTTCGATCAGTCCGTCACCGGACGTCACGTCCATTCCGTCTTCTGTAAACTCCTCAATGGAATTCACCAGATTCACTGACAATACAGACACAGCGGCACAGATAATGTCATATCCCTCCTCTGCATATCCTGCATGTCCCTCACTGCGGAACCCTGTATACTGATCCTGTCTGCTATACACAGTAATCTTAATCATAAAGATTAACCATTGATCTTTTCAATCTTAACCTGTGTGTACTGCTGTCTGTGACCATTCTTTTTATGATAGCCAGTTTTTCTCTTGTACTTGTAAACAATCACCTTTTTAGCTTTGCCGTTCTTAACAACTGAAGCTGTAACTGTAGCGTCTGCTACATCAGCACCAACTTTAAGACCATCATTGCTTACAGCAAGAACCTGATCAAAAGTAACAGTCTCACCTGCTTCTACACCAAGCTTCTCTACGTTAATGATATCGCCTTCGGCTACTTTGTACTGTTTACCACCTGTTGCAATAATTGCGTACATATGGCACCTCCTATTATCATTACTCGCTAAATACGGTAGCTGCATCGCAGCATTTGAACCTCATTATGCGGCATACTTCATAAATCTAGCATAACTCTTTCACATTGTCAATGCTTTTTTCTGATCTTTTTTCGATTATTTTTTCAGAGACTTTTTCCAGTGCTTTCATCTGTTCGGCTACGGTCTTTCTGGTTCGTTTTCTGGTGATCTCCACCAGTCCCAGCGGAGTCATATCTACCAGAACGGTAAGCACAGGATCCTGTCTCAGAAACTTTCGCATTTCAGATAACAGATATTCGTTATTTTCTTCTTTTTTCATATTGATGAAATCAATGATGATGATGCCGGCCAGGTTCCGCAGACGCATCTGTCTTGCAGCTTCCTTTGCAGCCTCCAGATTGATTTTTAAAAAAGTCTCTTCCGACTGCTTTTTTCCATCATACTTTCCGGTATTCACATCAATGCTGGTCAGTGCCTCTGTCATCTGAATCACCAGATAACCACCGGACTTCAGCCAGATACGTTCCCGTAATGCCTCGTCAATGGAGGCTTCCACCGGATATTTTTTATATAATGGCTGCAGCTTATCCTGGTAAAAGGTCAGTTTGTCCAGATCCTCCGGTTGGAATCCTTCCAGATAAGTCTGTACTTTTTCATACACCTCTCTGGAATCTGTCAGGATCTCCTCCAGTTCTCCGGCTCTGGCTCCTTTGACCAGATCCAGATATTCTGCTCCGGTACTGTGCATACAGGTTCCCCAGACACGGTGTATGGCAGCAGCCGTAAGCTTCCGGCAATATTCCTGCAGATACTTCACTTCCCGCAGAATCTGCTCTTCTGTGGCTTCCTGTGCATTCGTACGGACAATCCAGCCAATGCCGTCTTCCAACGGCAGCAGAGAGTGCCACTTAACACCGTCCCCAATGGCTTTTAACTTTGACGAGACGGAAATCTGACGGCTGCCTATGACAGCTACCAGATACCTTCCAGCTACTGACAATTCTGCGGAAAGAGCCAGTGCTTTCGTCTTTACCGCATCTTTTTTGATCTGTACCAGGAGCTCATCTCCCTGCTGAATATTCTGGGATGCCCCTTTTTTCGTATAGATCGGTGTCATTCGCTGATTCAGCGGATAGTATCCGGTTACACCGTTTCCCAGATCAAGAAAAGCGCAGCGGATATTTTTTACCACATTCTGTACTTTTCCGATATAGATATCACCAACCTGATATCCGGCTTCCGGCTGTTCCAGACAAATATCAACAGGATGACGGTCCAAAAATGTGACAGAGGCCAGTCCTTCATGATAAGGGGTAATGATTAATTTAGAGGACAATGTCTTCACCCAGACTTTCCAGAGACACCAGCTTACGTTCTTCTTCCGTTTCCATATCTGCGTAGACTTCATCACGGTTCACAGACAGAGCAAAGGAATCCAGTTCAGATCCCTCGTTTTTCAGAAACGCACTCATCACCAGTTCCGGCTTTAAATTAGCTGCACTTCCGGTAGCCAATGTCATATGCACCTGGTCCCCATCCACAGATAACTGATAAATCATCGGACGGATATCGGTCTCTACTTCACTCTTCTTTGTCTTTTTCAAAATGACAATGGAATCTTTTTTTGCAAATGCCTCCAGGCGTTCCTGCCAGCCTTTTTTCGGTTCATAACCCGGCCGGAAGGATACGGTATAATCTGCGGCAGCCACCAGTGACATGGCCTTTCCTGCCTTGCCTTCCTCGATCTGACGGAAACTTAAGACTTCCATTCCTTCTACCATGACTTCATTTAACTGTCTCACTGCATCTGCAGAAGCGATCGGAGACTTGATCTCAATATCCATATATTCCCCATTGCTGGTCAGTCCCACACCGAGAGGCGCTGCAAAAGACATAATCATATGCGGGCTGAAGCCTTCGGTAAACGCAATATCGATATGAGCCCGGCGCATGGCCTTCTGAAAATAACGCATGATATCCAGATGTCCGATAAATCTCATCACACCCTGTTTGGCAAATTTAATTCTGATTTTCAAAGCAGACACCTCCTTTATAACATGCAGCACCGCAGCCGGCACATTTCTGACGACAGTTCACCGTTACTTCTTCCTGCCGGGCTCTTTCCCATTCTTTTAACAGATGCTTCTTCGTCACACCGATCTGAATAAAATCCCACGGCAGTTTTTCTTCCAGACTTCTTTCTCTGTGCACATAGAAATTCATATCCGTTCCGGTACGCTCCAGGGCATCCACCCATTTCTGATTATCAAAGGTCTCTGACCATGCATCATAGATGCCACCGTGTTCATACACATCTTTCAACACTTCAGCCACCTTTCGGTCTCCCCTTGCCAGCAGACCTTCCAGTACGGAGACATCTGCCTCATGCCAGTTGTAACGAATACTCTTCTTATTCAGCTGGTCTTTTATCTCATGATTCACTGTTCTGGCACTTCCCAAAAATTCATCAATGGTACACATTCTCGCCCACTGGAACGGAGTAAATGGCTTCGGCACAAAGAAAGATGTGCTGACAGTGATCTGGCACTTTCCATTTCTCTGATCCTTTGGGATCTCATAATACCGTTCTGCAATCTTCTCAGCCAGATGAGCAATCTCTTTCTGATCTTCCTCTGTCTCTGTCGGCAGTCCCAGCATAAAGTACAGTTTTACTTTATTCCATCCACCTTCAAAGGCTTCTCCTGCACCTTTGATGATGATCTCTTCGGTCAGTCCTTTGTTGATCACATCACGCAGTCTCTGGGAACCTGCTTCCGGTGCAAAGGTCAGACTGCTCTTTCTCACATCCTGAACTTTATTCATCACATCCAGTGAAAAGGCATCAATACGAAGAGACGGCAGAGAAATATTCACGCCCCGCTGTCTGCATTCATCAATCAGGAAATTCACCAGTTCCGGAAGCTTCGAATAGTCACTGGAACTCAGGGAACTTAAAGAGATCTCTTCATGACCGGTGGATTCCAGCATGGCAATCGCAGTCTTTTTCAGCATCTCCACATCACGTTCTCTGGTCGGACGGTACAGCATACCAGCCTGACAGAAACGACATCCACGGATACAGCCTCGCTGAATCTCCAGAACCACACGATCCTGAGTCGCTTTAATAAATGGTACAATCGGTGCAGTTGGATACGTAGCATCAGACAAATCCATTACAATCTGTTTCTCGATCTGTTCCGGTACTCCTTCACGATTCGGTGTGAAATCTGCAATGGTTCCGTCTTCGTTATAAGTCACATCATAGAACATCGGTGCATAGATACCAGGAATCTGAGATGCACGATATAAAAATTCAGTTCGACTCAGCCCTGCCTTCTTACATTCTTTGTAAAGATCTACCAGTTTGAAATAAACGGTCTCACCCTCACCAATATAGAACAGGTCAAAGAACTCTGCCAGCGGTTCCGGATTATACGTACACGGGCCGCCACCGATGACAATCGGACAGTCCTCTCCACGGTCTGTAGTTTTCAGAGGAATCTGACTTAAGTCAATCACCTGGAGAATATTCGTATAGCACATCTCATATTGGATAGTGATACCAAGGAAATCAAATTCTTTGACCGGATCCTGGGACTCCAGTGCAAACAGAGGAATATTCTGTTCCCGCATCACCTTATCCAGATCTACCCATGGGGAATAAACACGCTCACACCAGACATCCTCTCTCTTATTAAACATATCATATAGGATCTGAATACCCAGATGGGACATACCGATCTCATAGACATCCGGAAAGCACATGGCAAACCGGACATCGATCTTTTCTTTATCCTTCCTCACTGAGTTCACTTCATTGCCGATATAACGTGCCGGCTTCTCAATGCTCAGTAAAATCTCATCACTTAACGCTAATTTTCTCATAGTTTTCCTTTCAGAAATAATGTAAAGAACGGGTTTATGTGAAAACCTATTTTTTCACAGTATTCCTATTATATCCGTAATATGGCGGAAATTCAAGGGAAAACAGAGTCCTCCTATGCAAAAATCTTGCCCGGACGAATCCGGGCAAGACCATTAACTTTTCCTTTCTCATGACTGCCTTATTCTTTTCGCTTCTTTTTCCACTGCGTTCCGCCAATAGCCATAATCAATATCGCTATAAATGCCACTGTTTCATAGATCTGTACACCGGTATTTACCGGATCATCATCAATAAAACGTTCATTTGACTGAAGGACTTCATTCATCGCCATCAAATCCATAAAATCTATGTACGCTGCTTCTGTTCGATCAATTTTAAAAACAGTACGGTAAATATTCGTATAATTGATTTCCAGCAGACTTACGCCATCTCTGCTGATCCTTCCGGTTCCAATCCGGCTGCCGTCTCCGTCATACAGTTCCCATGCTCCTTTGCTGCCGAAATAGTCCAGCATCGTGCCATCTGTATCCAGAAAAACCAGAAATGGCTCCCTGCTGCCATCCTCCATATCCAGATACCGTTCCTGTGCATATCCCAGGCAGTTCCCCTCTGCGTCATAATAGCCGTATCCGGTAGAAGACTTTTCGCCTTTTACGTCAGATGTATACTCAACAGAAAACCATTCCTGATCATCTATATAGACCGTATTCCACTTCACATAACCGGCTACCTTTCCATCTGCCAGGATCTTTGTTTCTCTGCGTTTGGAATACAGATCCGTATAGATCTCGATGGTAGACGCCGTGCTCAATGCTTCCTTCGCCTCATCTGCACTGGCAAATTCCATTTCCGGGGCGTCTCTGCCACATCCGGTCAGCAAAAAAATGACCAGTAACAGCACTACGCCAATGCTCCATGTTCTCTTTTGCAAATACGCTCCCCCTTTACTTTCTGGCTTCATTTTAGCAGATGCCTCACTTGGTGCATTTTCCTCTCATTCCATTTTTATTCTGTATAATATTTTGCAACATTATCTTTTAATTTTTCAAATAACATACAATATATATGAATAATATCCTGAAACTTTTCCTCTGCAAATGTACCATCATAATCAAACAGATCCAGTCTCTCCACTTTGTTTTTTTTGCAAACTTCCGCTACTTTAGCAATCACTTCTGATACTGGCATCACATTCATAAGAAACTCCTGACTGATTTTAAATATAGTTTTTATTCTATCACAAATACAAAAAAATGTCACTGATCACCAAAATTGTGTTATATTATTCTCATAAAATCAATCATCCAGAGGTATATACCATGAACATGAAACAAATCCAGTCGTTTATTATACTTTATCAGACCATGAATCTTGCTGAGACAGCAAAGCAATTACATACTTCTATTGAAGAACTGACAGATACCATTCGCACTTTGGAAAAGGAAGTGGAGCTTCCTCTTTTTCTTATAACTGACAGTCATTTGGAAAAAACATCTTATGGAAATCTGTTTTACATGGAAGCTGTGAAGCTATGGGAAGATTATCAACATATGCTTACTGTGCTTCATGAAGCTAAAGTTTCTCATCAACGTGATGATAAAAAACCCTCTTTCTGACATTCCAGGTCAAAAAGAGGGTTTTTGAATCAGTTAAACTTCATTCTGCATTTAGTTTGACTTATTCTGCTTTTTCAAAATATACGATAGAATTTGGTTCTGGTTCAGCGCCTTCTTCTTCTGAATCAATATAATCAATATTCTTCAGAAGCCCAGTATCCTGCAGATTCAGGGACAGATTATCCGGACTCAGGAAGAGACCGAAATGACTTTCGCTATCATCAATGAGTTCCAGTTTCAATGTCTGATCCTCCAGTGTACCCTTCAGCTCTGTCTTTGTCGGTTCCTCATCGTTAAACTGATCCTTTAATTCCAGAGATGCTGTACCGTCTTCTTTCACAACTAATGTAGCTTCTATTCCCCAGGTGTCAGAAGACATTACCATCTCATCCATCTCAACAGCAATGATTTTCCAGGTGCCTGCAAAGTCGCTTAGTTCCACTTCGTCTGTCACCGGGTTACCGATGATGGATGCCCAGTCTGTTGCTTCCGGTTTTTCTCTGCTAAAGGTCATGATCGTACTGTCGATATCACCAATTAACATTCCTTCTTCATCGATTGCCATTTTGACATCCTCAGCTGTATCCGAATGCATAATGATCTCTTCGCCTGCTAATTCCCAGGTTCCTTGCGTTGGATCTTCACCGGACATAGTCATTTCCCAGGTATCACTGTCCCCAAATTCCAATGTGGCTTCCAGGCCCATATCAGCCGGACTCATAGTCATTCCTTCGATCTCCATTGTTGTAATATACCAGAGACCGGATACATCTTCTTTGGTCAGATCCTCAGCCAATACTCCTGTTGCCATCATAGCAGCCATCATTCCTGTTACCGCAAAAACTCCCATCTTCTTTGTCATGTGTACACATCTCCCTTCTAATGATAAAATATATTTTTTATTTTCTGCTGCCAGAGAGATTTCTTTTATCTGGCAGCAGGTATTACCGTTTTATGAATGATCCGTCATATTCCGTCAGGAAAGTCCATACGCACTGAGTATCTCTGCGATATCCGGCATTGGATTTTCCGGCATCTGACAGGTACCTCTCTTTACCTGGGACGCATCTGTAATAATCGCAGATCCCTGGAACTTCTGTGCCAGAAGCTCCATCTGTTCATCTGTAGTATCTTCCGGTACCAGAATAGTAACGCTGCCGTTCTCTAAGTTCACCCAGTCTGTTTCCAGTACATTCGGATCCACACCTTCCAGACAGATGGTTTCGATTCCTGTCAGCATTCCAAAGGCTGTCAGATTCAACCGCTCCACTCCACTGCGGATATGAATTTCTTTCAATGACTCAGATCCGATAAAAGCACTGTAATCAATATCCTTTGCATTTACACAAATCTGTTCCAGACCAGTCACTCCGAAACACTGCATTCCGATACGGTCTACCTGATTCTTACACCATACGGTCTTCAGATTCTTACAGTAATTAAACAGATAATTATCCATCTGACGGACTCCGTTCACAAAGATCACTGTTTTCAGTCCCTGTAATTCCTGGAATACACCTTTATTGGTATTCTCCAGCGGTGCATAGCAGATGACTGTTTCCAGATCGTGGCAATCCATAAAGGCACTGTCTTCTATGGATTTCAGTGTTTCCGGCAGGATCAGACAGCGCATTGGAATCCAGTCGCCCTCTTCCTGATTCGTTGCCATCTCTGAAGTGAGATAATCTCTGGCACATTCAAAAGCATTATAAGAAATATTTTCTACCGGCACTCCATCAATCGTACGCGGTATAATCACATCCACTGCTGTTCCGGTATATGCTGTAATTGTTCTGGTATCCGGATCAAATTCAAAGTTGTCTTCCGCCAGTGGTTCATATGGCATTTTTACTAACGACGGTTCTTCTCCGACTCTGTGCAGAGTGTCATACCATGGATAATCTAATACTGCTGCCCATTCTGCCACCTGCTCATCCGTTGCATCAGCACTGATCCTGATACACTCCGGACTGACACCTTCCAGCGATTCGCCGTCAACCGGAATATTCGTTGGTATAATAAATTCATTCAGTGAAGTTCCTGCAAATGCTCTTGCACCAATAGCCGTCACACCATCTCCCATGTGCAGAGTCGTAAGTCCGGATTCTTCGAAAAGTCTTGCCGGAATACTGCCTGTCATCACAGTAGCCTCTGTAAGATTTTCACATCCGGCAAAAGCTCCTTCCGGAAGCAATCCTACATCGCATAAAATGTTCACCTGCGTCAGGCCGCTACATCCTGCAAAAGCATTTTCTCCAATCTCTGTCACAGATGCCGGAATCGTGATCTCCTTCAACTTTGTACAGTCTCGGAAAGCTTCTGCACCAATGGTAGTCACAGAATCAAACAGATCCACATGCTCCACAATACTTTCTGCAAATGCCTCTTTTCCGATATAAGTAAACAGATCATTATGATTGACTGCAAAATAGGTAATCGTTTGGTCGCCTTTCAACGCACCGTCTGCAACTCCTGTAATTTTCCATTCTGAATAAGTACCGTAACTGCGTACCTTAGGCAGATCCTCCTCATATCCACTGATATATAGTGTATTCGGATCATCTGGATTTTCTACTATGGAAAAATGCGCAGCTACCGTTTCTGTGTTCTGATTTCTCCATACCCGGCATTCCAGCCCCTGCGCATCCACAATCTCCTGTACATCCAGCATCTGCTGTTTGGTACAGTGTTCATTCAGGTCAATATCTCTCAGATTGCTGCATTCTGCAAAGGCAGTATCCGCAATCTCCGGCAGAGTCGTACCATCCATATAAACATATGTCAGACTGGCATTCTTAAAGCATTCTTCATCCAGCTTCTCCAGTGTAGATGGAAGATATACATTCGATGTCCATACCATCGAAGCAAATGCAGATGGACCAATTTCTTTTACTCCTTCCGGGATGATCAGATCCTGAGTCGGAGCTGCATAAATGAAAGCTCCTTTTCCAATGTATTCCAGACCTTCCGGCAAATTCAGATCATCTCCGCCATAGCCCCTGAATGCATAATCACCAATTCTTTTTAAAGTAGATGGAAACTCCACATAATACAAAGTCTGTACATCTGTGAAGGCTTCGTCTTCTATTTCTTCCAGTCCTTCCGGAAGTGTCAGATACGACAGAATATCATGAAAAGCAAATGCTCTTTTTCCAATTGACTTTACCGGCACTCCGTCAATCGTTTCCGGAATCGTCAGTCTTGCATTTGTTCCCTCATAACCGGTAATCGTTCCCGTTTCCGCATCGAAGATCAGATTTTCTGTATCCAGGTATTCGTCAGGGGTGTGCAGCACAGCCGGCTTTCCACTTGGCTGAATCTCCAGCATCAGATCATTCTCTTCAAACACCTTCTGGTATGCTTCCAGCTGATCATCTGGTACATAAACTACCACATCATCCGGAAGTGCACACAAAGCTTGTGAATAGAATACAGGGCAGGCTCCTTCAAATACAATCTTTTGCATATTAAAGCAGAAACCGAGCGCATCCCCTCTCATATAACAGACAGATGCCGGTATGGTGATCTCTGTCAGTGCATGGTTACTGCCAAGACACCCACGCCCAATACTGATCAGATTCTCGGATAATGTAATCTGTGTCAGATTCTCACAAAAGCTTAAAGCACCGTTTCGAAGTACTGTCACACTGTCCGGCAGAACCACAGAGGTAAGCGTATCTGAACTTCCCAGACAACTCATATACAGTACTTTGACGGGTACTCCATCCAGTGTATCCGGAACCACTACATTCGTGTCTGTACCCGTATATTCCCGCAATGTATACGCTTCGCTGTCAAAGTTCCAGATAGTCTCTTCTTCTGCCGACACCGTCATTCCAGTCAGCATCAGAATTACAATCAATCCCGTTAATATTTTTTTCATTATTCTCTTGCCCCCTTTCCTTCATCAGACGACCATACTCTCTCCTTCTTTCTTGTTGTTTTATTATTTTAACGAATTATCCTTTGTTCTCCTATCCTAAAATTAGTATTCTTTCCAAACACCGTAAAAGGCACAGCCAGGGATCTTCATCCACAGGCTGTGCCCTTTACGGTATCTTAATAGCAGCTTATCAGATTTTCTGTCCACAAAACTCGCAGGTACTTACACGACCTTTTACTGTTCTGTTATTTGCTCCACAGTATGGACAAATCCGATCCTGATAGATCTGTTCTTCTACCTGTTTGTTCGGTGCCATAATCTCTATGCATTGTTTCTCCATATCTATCTTCAGGTTCTGCAGATATCCCTTCCGAATCAGATATTTTATCTGAGCAGGTACATGACGTCCGAGTTCCATCTCCAGTTTCTGAAAACTGACCTCCGCTTCTTCATAATAAGATAACCAGCCTGCGATCTTCTGTGTTCTTCGATAGCATATGAATTTACGAACAGTACGAAGAATCGGCCACAGGAAAAGTCCCATAAGCACAAGTCCTGCTATAATGCCAGAAAGCTCCTCTCCAGTGCAGATATCTTTTTTCACAACCTGAACAGATGCAGCTACGCAAAGCACACAGAAAATGCTGATCATATAGGATGATAATTTCACTTTTTTTGCATTGTTTCCAAGATATGGATTCATTTTTTATATTTTCTCCTCAGTTTCATTAAAATTTTCCACTGGATCCTCCGTGAGTTTCACCAGACGAGCTGGTATGAGTACTGCTTCCGCCACCGGATCCAGAAGAACTGCTATCCGAACTTGAGATATCTCTGGATGAAACTACACGGTTAAGCAAAATTTCTCTTCCGGTTCTGACTTTCAGGCTTCCCTGTACGATATAATCTCTTGCACTCACTTTTTTTCTTACTGTCTTCAGACGCTTCTTCTTGCCCTGTGCTCTGAAAAAAGCAATGATGCAGCCAATGACAATATCTATCGGAATCCAGACAAATGCCACGGAACCCTTGGGAAGATTGTCTGTATCATAAGGTTCTCCTTCTTTTGCCTGCGTCAGGAACTGATCACATAATTCTGCATATTTCTGAAATCCCTGTGCATACTCTCCATCACTGATATAAGATAAAAAATGATCCGTCATATAGCTCTGGCCTGCATCGGTAAAGGCTGTAATTGCAAAACCGTGAGTACTAATCGCCCAATCGCGGTCTTCCATTGACAGAAGCAAAAGAATTCCGTCCCCGTCCTGACCCAGTCCATAGCCGTTGAAATCAAAATAATCATCTGCATAGCTTTCCGCTGTTTTGCCATCCAGAGATGCCACCGTTACGACAATGACATCGCAATTCTGTCTTTCACTGATCTCATCCAGCTGCGCCAGCAGACTGTCTGCTTCATCTTCATTTAAAAGACCAGCTTCATCTTTCAGTCGTTCACCGGACGATACCTCTTCGGGCTGTGTTGACTGTGTGTCTGAAGACATTGCATTTACGTTTACAAGTCTTCCAGATAGTATCATCAACATCAGTGCCATTGACAATAAGAGCTTCATTTTTGAAATAGTCTTCTTCATCTGTCTGCCCTCCTATACCATATATATAATCATCCACATGAGTGCATACAGTACAGCTCCGATTGCAACGCCTCTGGATGCCACATATTTCCAGAATGCGCCTCTGTCAAACGGCAGATCTCCTACCATTTTTCCAGTCTGTCCATTCATGGCAAAAATATATTGATTTTTCTGCCACGTCGTATTTAGAATCCATACCGGATACAACACATACCAGTATCTGGCATCTATGATATGTACATCACTGGACATGGTAACTACAGAATCATACTTTGAAATTCCAGGTTTTAACGCTTCTTCTGCACTTCGTTTGATTCTTTCTTCTGCCCGTTTTCGCCCTTCTGTCATTTCGACATCGTATCGGTCGGCCATATATCCGGACAAATAAGCGGCCTTAAATGGAACGGCATCCTGAAACTGATAAGGTTCAATAGATTCCATCAGTTTATCATCCATTTTTCTGGAACAGTCTACCGGAAGATGCTCGAATGACAGAGATCCGCTTCTTCCCAGATCATAAGTTGCCCTTTCGGTATATTCTGTATCACCAGATGTCCAGACTTTCACTTTTTCTGCTTCATAGTTCACATCTGCATGGACTTTCGTATCAAACAGCCAGAACGGTACATACACACCTTTGATTTCATCGATATGATTCTCTTTTGCAAAAATTCCAGGCAAGAATTTTTTCTTTGTAAGATGTTTTTTATAAGCTGCTTTTGCCGCTTTTTTGTCCAGTTTAAACGGTATAATATAATCCGGTTTGAGATCTCCCGAAAATGTACCTTTAATAACCACCTGGTTTCCACAATATGGGCAGGCAGTTGCACCTGTCGTTTTCTCTGCGACAATCTCTCCACCACAGGACTGGCAGGAATAGACAGCCATATTTGCTGTTTCTTCACGAGTCCAGGAAGAATCACCTCCCATAGCTTCCCAGCAGGTATCCCCCTGCTGCATACCGGCCTGTTCTTCCTGAACATCCTCCCATTCTTCAATTGCTACTTCTGTAGCGCAAAACGGACATTTTAATTTCTGGGTGTTACTGTCAAACTCCATTGAGCCACCGCAGGATGGACACTTATATTCCATTGTATCTGCCATACTTCATCACCTCATTTTTCTGATTCCATTTATTAATTCTGATCATTCCAGTCGATTGGATCTCCGCAGAATGGACAGAACTTCGGGATATTGGTCATATCGGTTGGTGTCCATCCACATTTGTCACATTTGATTCTTGCAGCTGGCTGAGCATCCATCTGAGGTTGACAACCTGGCTGCCCCATCTGCTGATACATCGGTTGTTGTCCCATCTGTTGCTGACAGCCCTGCTGCCCCATCTGCTGATACATCGGTTGTTGCCCCATCTGCTGCTGCCCCATCTGCTGGTACATCGGTTGCTGTCCCACCTGTTGCTGGTATGGCTGCTGACCAATGTCCTCCATCTGTCTTCCGGCCATTCCCATATTCCCAGGCTGCTGACATTGTGTCAGTGCGGCTACAATCTGATTACCCAGATTTTCTATATCGAGAATTCGTCCCCTGTCATGCTCCGGGATGGAAAATGTATTCAGCGATATTCTCATTTCATTGAACCATGGAGCGCGAACACCGATTTCTATTTTATAATCATAAGAATAGTTGTATCTTGGTGGATCGTAGCTCTGTTCATTTCCTTCTTTATCCTCGTAGAATTCCTCTGTACGTTCCTGCTCCACATCCAGACGGCAGCTTGTGATCTGAGACAATTCCAGAATATCCGGATTATTTTCTACACTGATCCGGGATGCGATGGTAAACCATCCGTGTTGATCATCAATAAATACATGCGCATTGCTGCCTTTAAAATCTCTGGTGATCTGGAACATCTGGACTTTTTTCTTGTTGTCTTCCCGATAAGCTAACTGCTGACGAATTTCTTCCACTGTGCTGTGTCTGCGATCAGAAAACCATGGTGAAAGTTCTTTGGCACAATTTTTGCACAGATTTCCATCATCCAATTTCCTGTTCCCCAGCATTCCAATTTCGCCGCCACAAATATCACATACCTTTTTTTCAAATAATTTTCCTAAAATACCCATACACTACACCTCCCTGGACCTTTTTCTTTATTATAAAAAAAATGAATAAAGGTATCTATCCTAATATTAGTACCCTTTAATAACCAGACCACTTTCTCTTGCAGCTACAGCAAGCTGAGTCCGTGACTTAAACTGTGTTTTTTCCAACATAATCTTTACATAATTCCGCACGGTCCAAATAGACAGATGTAGATTTGCCGCAATTTCCTCATCTGTATCTCCACTGGTCAGCTCTCTTAAAATTTTCAGTTCCTGCTCTGTAAATTCTGTGCTGAGTGCCTCACCGATCTTCCGGTGCGGAGTACTGTCAGGATAAATATGTTCCCCGTTCATTGTGCGTTCAATCAAATCTAAAATCACTTCAGAAGAAGGTTCTTTATACCAGAAACTATCTACTCCTGCTTCCTTTGCACGGTGAATGAAATCACATTCCGGCTGGCTGGTCACCATTAAAATTTTGATTTCTGGATGATTTTTCTTTATTTTTTCTGCGGCAATAAGTCCACTTGCATGAAATGCCGTACAGACATCCATAATAATCAGATCTACCTGCCTGGTCAGACAATACAATTCTGCCATAGATGCGCTTTCAATTGATCCTGCCAGCACATACCGCTCACTGTTCTTCAGATAAATTTCAAACAATGTTCTGGTCATAGGATCATCTTCTACAATCAGTACCTGTGTTGGTATCATATTCTGTTCCTTTCTCCGGCAAAGTAACTGCCAGAACAAATTCTGGTTTTGTAAAAATATTCATACTTCCACCGACTTCTTCAAGGCGAATACGCAGAGAACCCAGTCCGCCTCCTTCTGTCACGATGGATTCTGGTTTTTTCCCATTATTTGTAAAAAATATATGCCATCTTGTGTCATGCTGTATTTCGATCTGCAGCTGATCTGCTCCACCATGGCGCACAGCATTCGTCAGTGCTTCTGCCGCAGCAGCCATTAACAGTTCGAGAGTCTTTTCTGCTGTTGGAATATCTCCATATACGATAATCTTCACGCCTGCATCTTCTGCCGTTTTTACAAATTGCTTCCATTCATTTTTTCCCTCTGAAATCTCTGCTTCTTTTTTCAAAAGCAATACCACATATTCCCATCGTTTTCGTACACTTTCTTTTTCGATAACGGATTCGGTCTGTGTCAGATATGCTCTGGATGCCAGCAGCGCCTGCCCCATTTCTTTGTGAATCTGAATCTTAGTTTCCAGAATTTCACGACTGCGCACATATGCATCCATATTTTCACCATGTTGTCTCAGTCTCTGATTCATTTCTGTAAGCTGACTGTTTTCTCTTTTCAACTGTTGAGATAACTGATACAATTCTGAAATATTTACAGCTGCCAGCTGCCACACATTTTTTTTATCCATTTTCAATAATTGTCTTTCAAAAGACCAGATTTCTCCATTTTTCATACGCAGACAATGTGTTCGTTCATGCCATACCGGTTCTGCATGATTCGTTATCTGATCTCGTGACAATCTGGACCAGAAAACATTTCCATTCTGAAGATCCTTTCCTGTCAACTCCTGACATATCTGTTCCATTTTCCAGTTAGACAACAATATAAATCCCTCTTCCGTAAAAAAACAGAGTCCCATCGGAAGATAATCCGCGCTTTCTTTTATAGCAGATTTTGTCAGTGTATTTCTTTCATAATGAACCACATGCCAGATCATCCTGCCTGTCAGCATTGTCAGACTTAACAGTATGATTATGATTCCACAGAAAGGAAATTGGCTGATTTTCATCACTATGACCTTTCCATCTGATAACCTGTTAAAAAAGAGTTTTTGATTTACATATCGAAATGATAACAATATGATTCCTGTTATCACTAAAATACTTAGACAGAATCTCAGTATCGGTTTTTCTTTCTTCCAGACACCTGTCAGCATGCATCCAAACTGAAGCAGAAAGAGTCCGTACAGACACAGAAGAATCATTCCCCTTGTAACCCCTGACATTTGTGATACCGTAGTCATGCTCAAGCTTCTCCTCTATTCACACCAAATCTGATTTTATCGTAAATTCTAAATACCAGGTTTTTTCCAGTTGCCTGATGTTCACACTTCCGCCCACTGCATACCAGTGGTTCCATTCTGGTATGTTCCAGTCTTTTTCCAGATCCATCTGAATCTTCATACAAATCTGATTATCTGACACGCGAACATTCAAAAGCAGTGCCCCAGTCTGATCCAGGATCTGTTCTATCAGCTGTTCAAATGTATCATATACAGCAATCAGATATTCTGCTTTTGTTTCTCCCTGGCAAGAGCTGTCCATAGACACCATGGTTCCATAAAGCTGCATCATTTCAACAGACTCTTTCAGACAAAAACTTAATTCCCGGGCCTGAAGCAGGGCCGTATTCTCTGCAAGCAATGCAAGATTGCATCTCCGTTTGATATAGGCACTTAACACACAAATATGCGCCAGCTGCTTCTGTTCTTCCTTTTCGTCCCTCTTTTTTAATAACCGCTCTACCTGATCTAACTGTTCTGTGACTTCTTCTGTCATACGGTCATATAGACGATTTTTTTCTTCGACCTGTAACTTCTTTTCTCGAAGCTCCAGTTCTGCCTTCATCAGATCATTTTTCTCCGATAATTGTTTTCCCGCCTTCTCCAGAGCATCTGTAAACGCCAGAATCTCCGAGATATCTTCCCACCAGAGGATCCATCCTCTGGTTAACTTACCACATTTCAGCCGTTTTCCATCCATGACGATACCCTCATGTTCCAAACCGGTCATCCAGGTCCGGACTTGCGCTTCCGGTTGTTGTGCCTGACCGGATACATAACGTATCTTCCCTTTTTCATCTGCAATATGTGCTTCCAAATTTGCAATTTCAAACAAACGGTCATATTGGGAATTCGAACGAATCAATCCACTTTGTATGCAGCTCTCCAGCAAGAGGACAATCATAGCACAGTTCAGTGCAGTCACATCACATTTCAATATATTCATGCAATACAAAACAGTAATGACAACTTCAGACAGCATGACAAAAACCGGAATTTTTCGAAACCATGGTCTGCCAGGTGCACGGCATTGCCACAGCAATGACAGAACAAAATACAATCCAAGCGAAATGCTCCATCCGGAAACCAATAAATAACCTGGACCATATGTATAATATCTGTCTGACAATGCTGCACCGTCTGGAAAACAAAAAACAAGTTGATGAAGATCATTGGTAAATACCAGTAACAATAATAGGATGGCCGGAAGATACATCCGTTTCCATTTTCCAGGTAATTCATAGTCCTCTGATTTCCCAAGATATTGAATGACAAAGGCGCCAAACAATGGCACAAAGATCAATGCTATATAATATGCATACCAGCAGTATCGGTTCGCCCAGCTATCAGCTGGAAAAAACATCCATTTGCAGGTTCGTATGTACAGCCATAATACTAACAGACTGGCAGCTGCCAGCAAATAACGTCTGACAGAAGCCTGCATAATCCGCTGCTTTATGGTACTCATCCAGATAAACAGCAGTCCGGCATGAATCAGATGACGACTGAACTGTAAGATTGTTTCCAGCAAAATACTATCTTCTTCTCTTGCGAGCTCTCTGCTTACCGCTGCACAGATAAGAAGACAGACACTGATTACCGAATAATATATTTTTTTATTTTTTTTCAGTTCCATTGCGTAACCTCATAATTTCTACAGTAACCACCGCTTTTTATTTCCTGGTTCTATTCTAACACAAGAACAAAGAAGCTGCCAATGTGCATTCAGACAGATTTTTCTGCTGCATAAAAAAACACAACAGCCATAGATGCTTTATCTCATACAGCTGCTGTGTTTTATTCTTTTATTTATAATCCATAACCAGGAACATTGGCTTGATTGCCACAACTTCATCATATTCTTCCTGCTCTACTACCACACTGGAATTCAACGCTTTCAAATCGCTTTTCAGCACCTGCAGCGCCCCTTCCAGATTCCCAGCCCTGCCTTCCTTCAGGATCTCTGTCATCCGCCTCAAAACGACTGGATGGGCATAATAAGCCGGAACCGGGAAATCCGGACAGGACTGAATATAATGTTCCATAGCATTTATGGAATCTTTCAGTTGCTGCTCCAGATACTTTCTGTTATTTTTTGATGTTGGCAAAACATTGGCTCCTGCAAACAGAAAAATTGCTGCCAGACCAAATAGCAAAAAGTAAATACCAAATCCTGCATGGGTAACCAGTGAATAAACACCATAGGCAAATGCCCCAGAGCCCATCACTGTAATCGCAAGTGCCACCCATTTGTAAGCCGGATTACTGCGATCATAAATACGCTTCTTCCTGGCTGACTGACTTAAATCCATATACAGATCTGATTTTCTGTGAAGATACTTTTCTGCCTGCTCCAGATTCTGAATACTCATTTTTGCTTCGTCTGACAGATTGGATACATATTTCTTTTCAGCCAGCCGTCTGGCTTTCTCAGCCAGCTTCCGTTCTGCCTCCACACTATGCAGTGGAATATTGGGAAAATTCGTTTCCACAAAAGCAAGCAGACGATCTACATCCTCTTCATGTTTAAAATTACACTGCTTTTGCTTTCCGTTATCATACTCCACCACCAGATATGGCAGTGTGCCAAAAATTCCCTTTCCGGTAAACCCACCTTTGCTCATAGCCACTCTTTTAAAAATTCTGGTAACTGATTTGACTGGCACATAATATTGACGATCAATGTAAAAGCTATTCAGATACAGTGCCTTCTTTCCGACACCGCATGGTCCAAACTTCCGACAATTCTTTTTATCCTGCTTTATTTCTTCCTCCGGGAGCGTCATTGCTCCAAGCTTCTTTGTTAACATCATGATCTGTTCTCTCTTTTCACTTATTCTGATCTGGTGCACGGTATCCGTCACTCCATACCAAAACCTTTTTAAAAACAGATCAGGCGAGAGTCCCTCCCCCGCCTGATCTGTGTAAGTCAGCTGATTTGTCTCCTGTCGAGTTCTTCCCGGCTACATGATTTTTATGCGGCTTTCACAGGTTTCTTTGTTGCATGAATAAAGATACCCAGAAACAGTGCTGCCAGAATGATTCCTGCCGGATATGCAATTGTGGTGGAAAGTCCCAGACACTCAGATGCACATACAAAATAGGTCATGGATACTGCACTCATGAAGGTTGCCGGAACTGCTGTGATCCAGTAGTTCTTCTGTTCACGATACAGATACATACTTGCGGTCCATAATACGATCATCGCCAGAGTCTGGTTGGTCCAGCTGAAGTATCTCCATACAATCGCATAATCCAGATGTCCGATAAATGCACCTGCTGCCAGCAGCGGCACACAAAGAACCAGACGTTTCTGAATCTGGTTCTGATCAATCTTGAACCAGTCAGCCAGTACCAGACGGGCACTACGGAATGCCGTATCACCAGAAGTGATCGGGCAAACGATAACACCGATCATAGCCAGAGCCACACCTACAGAACCCATTGTCTTAATACATACATCATAGATCGCTGCGGACTGTCCATTTGCAAGGATCTCTTTTAATCCTGTGCTGAGTCCACCGGTTACTTCGTATACTGCACAGCCTGCTGCTGCCCAGATCAGAGCGATGACACCTTCTGCTACCATGGCACCGTAGAATACGAAATGTCCCTGTTTTTCAGACTTCATACAACGAGCCATCAGCGGTGACTGTGTGGAATGGAAACCAGAGATCGCGCCACATGCTACTGTGATAAACATGAAGCTCCAGATCGGCTTGCCATCCGGATGCATATTGGTAAAGTGGCTCCAGATCTCAGGAATAGTGTAGGCCGGATTGGTGAAGATACCAAAGATAACGCCTACTGCCATGATGATCAGGCAGATACCGAATACCGGGTAAATACGTCCGATGATCTTATCGATGGAAATAAAGGTAGCAATAAAATAGTATGCCAGAATGATCCACAGCCATACTTCTGCACTGGCCATAGCTCCGCCAACACCAGCATTCTTCAGCAGTGTCACGATCAGGCCAGCAGGTCCAACTGCAAATACGGTACCTACCATAACCAGCAGAACCACGCTGAATACTCGCATGATGTTCTTCATCACACCGCCAAGGTAAATACCACATACCTCAGAAATGGATGCTCCATTATTTCTCTCAGAAAGCATACCAGAAAAATAATCATGTACACCACCAGCAAAGATGGTACCAAAAGTGATCCATAAGAACACTACCGGTCCCCAGAGGGCACCCTGCATAGCACCGAAGATCGGTCCCAGTCCTGCAATATTCAGCAGCTGAACCAGGAACAGCTTCCACTGCGGCATGACAACGTAGTCTACACCGTCATTAATCCTGACTGCCGGTGTCTCTCTGTCATCCGGTGCAAAGGTATTCTCTACCACTTTGCCGTAGACAAAGTATCCGCCCAGCAACAGGGCAAAACAGATAATAAAACTTAACATAACAACACCTCCCACGTGTTTTTCATCACTCTTATTATAGTACAATCTGTATAAAATTCAACATGCTTTGTCCTATTATCCGTCAAATCGCTATACCAATTTCATATTTATATCATACCTTTTTGGTATGAAGAAAGGAGCTTGCTTCTTCTTTTCCGGGGCCGGCGCAGGACTGGCTGCCCGGTACATGACCGCGGATAGAAAAAAGCCCACCTCCGCAACATGTAAAATTTATACAGTGCGTAAGCGGGCTAATCAACATTATACTTCCTTCAGTTTCTCAACTATTACTTTACATCTCTTTTTGTAAAAAGCGATTCCGTAAAATGTCATATCGTGGCGGCCATCATTTTTCAGATACTCAGAATATCTTCGATCTCTGATTTGTTTGATTGCTCTTTCACAGGCTTTATCCAATCCCAATGCTTCCTTTGAATACTTAAGTTCGAGAATAATGCCTGCATCCGGGTCATCCGGCTCAACAATTATATCAGCAAAGCCCTCTCCGGCTTCCACATTTGACCTAACCACCCAGTCTGTATTTCCCGTCAACATACCTACTAAAAGTGTGTGATAGGAGCTTTCTTTTTCCTTCTCTGGTGCCTTTGTGTCGAAAACACTAATCGAATTGCTGAGTATCCGATTCAAATACTGTTCTACTGCTTCTGTATTTCCCTCTTCGATTGAGTGCCAAAAAGCTGTTAGTTGTTCAGTATTGTCACTCAGTTTTTTATCAAACCAATCCTGTATCTGAAGTTTGTATACCGCTCGCACCTCTTTATTGGGAATGACTAGTTTATATACTCCCTGTTCCACCATTCCAACCTGCGTCAAGTATCCTGTTGTAAACAACACACTCCAAATATTATCAACACTATTATCGATTTCATCATAAGTCAATTCGAGGCGAACAGACTTTTCTATTGGTTCTCCTGCAATCAAGCGTTCAATTTCATCTCGTGTTGTTTTATTCGCTTTAGAAATGAATCGCTTTACAAGTGAATTACCGCTACTATTGATCCAATAACATGTCGGTTCAGCTTTCGGGTCTTCACAGAGCAACTCCACATGATTGATTACGTCCCAAGGACAATAAATATCTGCATCTCCAAAATGATACCCGTCATACCACTCTTTCATCTCTGGCAAATGTGACTCCAAGTGATATGCATTCAACAGCTTTTTAACTTCGTCCTCCGTGAATCCAAATTGTTCATCGAAACGAACATCTGTAATCGAAAGAATCTTGAAATTATTGAGGCCTGTAAAAATACTTTCTTTAGATACTCGCAGGCATCCTGTTAAAACCGCGAACTGCAAAAAATCGTTCGTCTTAAGAGTCTCACCCAACAATCCACGAATTAACGATACCATTTCTCTATAATATCCGTCCTGAAAGGCCTTATCAAGTGGCACATCGTATTCGTCAATCAACACGATTGTCTTCTGTTCATAATGCCTGTATAACAGCTCTGATAGGTTTTTAAGCGAAAATCTGAGTTTTACTGAAGCCGCTGGGTTTTGTTCCTTGTTTAAAGAAATCAGTTCACGATACATTTCTTTATCGTCAGCATCCAGTTTATCGCTTTCTGACAGGAATTTAAACCGTCTGGCTTCTGCCACGATTAATTCTGCAAGACTAAGTTTAGCTTCCTCAAACGTGGTTCCTTCCACACCTTTTAATGTAAGGAACACAACCGGGAACTTTCCCAAATATTCTTCACAGAATTGTTTATTCTGTGAAATATAAAGACCATCAAACAGTGTCTTATCCGTTCCGATTTCAAAAAAGTATCGGAGCATGCTCATATTTAAGGTCTTACCAAAACGGCGAGGTCTTGTAAAAAGATTTACCTTTCCCCAGCTGTCAAGAAGCTGTTCAATCAGTCTTGTCTTATCAATATAGTAAAAACCCTGTTGGCGAATTTCTTTAAAATCTTCGATTCCAACTGGAAGTTTCAACGCTATTGCCATCCTTCCACGTTCCTTTCCGAAGCTATACTACCGGGTTTGAAGATATTCTATCCCTGTGTATTTTGATTTTACCATCTAACAGTTCAAATAGCAAGTTGATACCCCGGCGCCGCGCAACTATTTTTCTTTCACCAAAGCCTCTGATCCGCATCCTCTAAGAAGTTCATACTGGTAATGCCCTGGATTCTGGATGCCATTTGCGTAATCCAGAATCAAATCAAGCTCATCCACATCTATTTTCTCATTTCTATACTTACACGAACCGATGATATAGTCCTTACCTTCAACAGGTGTTCCGACGATATCAATCTGTATCTGCTTTTTCTTCTTTGGTTCTGTCCCCCACCACTGACCGATTTCACTCAGAACTCGTTGATCAGTGCCGTTTTACCAACACGCCGTCTGCCGTAGATGACAATGCACTCAAACTTATCACCTGCGTACCGTTTATTCAGTTTCCGCAGCTCATCCTCACGGCAATAAAACTGACTCATCCGCTCGCCTCCAATAATTATACTCGTAAGTTACTTTCTTACGAGTATAATTATTCAGATAGTTTGCAAAGTCAAGTAAAATAAGTCGAGCTATTATAACCCATCCGCAACATTTCCTATAGCATATATCAACGTATCTCTTCAAAAATTCTTTTAAAACAACTTCCACATCACCTTTTTTCGAATCTTTATTTGTTGTTCTTCCTCATCGTATTCAGCCTGATAGAAGGTAAAATCCGTTAATTCACCCCGATGTTCCATAAGAGCATCTACAAATTCCTTTGCTTCTTCAGTAAACCGCTTCCAGTCTTCCGGACTCTGTATTTTATTCATCAGCATAACCAGCGCCATCTCATCGCCTTTTTTGCTGAGTTCCTCATTCGTATATTGCTGCACACTGACTACATGATATTGAAAATCCGGTATGTATTCGCTCATTTCTTCCGCGAATTCAATTCTGTCTTTCAGATGCAGATTTGCTGTCCACTTCTCTTTTCCCTCGTAATACACAAACGGAATGATCAGCGGATATCGAAATGATTTTCTACGATTCGCATCTTTCTTTTTCTTATTCTGCTCCATTCGGTAGTCATACCAGATGACACTCATGTACCGGAAAAGCTGCATCGCCACATCATAATCGACCGCACTTTTGTGCTCAATGAGGGAAATCACATAGATCTCCCGATCCGGTATGCCGGCTGTTCGGTGCAGGCGTACTTTCTTGATCGTATCGGATTCAAACTCAATTCCTAAGAATGCATGATACCGTTCTGTTACATCTTCGATATCTTCCGGCTTCACTCCTGCCAGCATCTGAATTCCGGTATAGTTACTCAGAAACTGACTGGTCAAACGGTTATTCTTAAAGATCTCATGACCATTCACATCCATAATAATCTGCCATCTGCAGCACACGGTCTGCGATGAAATCTTTTCTGGTACGATTGCTCTCTACGATGGCTTCGATCAGATTCTCCGGTACGTCTTCATAGTTTGCCAGAAGCTGCTTGGTATCCTTTGGCAGACAGTAGCCACCGTATCCAAGGAGTGGTCTTGGTCCAATAATTGCCATATCTCCTTTCAGAATATTGAACAATTCTGGAAGCTCATCCAAACTGGTACTTCGCAAAAACTTTCCATATCTGTTTAATCTTATTTCATCTGGAAGAAGATCACCATTTTTATTTTTGCGATTATCCATAGAGCGAAACTTAATAAGTTTAAAAATCTTTTCATCTTTTCCCGGTCGTTCTTGGCAAAAGAATGGATTTCCTCTCATAAAAATAACTCCTAAAATTACCAAAATAAGCAAAATAGGAGATAACACAATTACTGCACACAGGCTTAATAAAAAATCTAAAAAGCGCTTAAAAAACTTTGCATACATTATGTGCTCCTCCATTATCTACTCAAAGCAAGCTTTTATCATTTCGATGATCCTATCCTGCTGCCTTTTCGTCATCTTGTTATCGCTCGGCAAACACAGACCTCTCTGAAAGATATCCGCTCCTACATCCTCCACTCCACCTGCGATATACGCATTGGTTCGACATCTAAGACTACCATCTCTTCCAATCACTTCATGCATGCGATACATTGGCTGCATATGCATTGGTTTCCAGATTGGTCTTCCTTCTGCATTAATACTGCTGATTGCCTCCAGAATCTCAGTTGGACAGCTCTTCCCTGCCTCTGCTTCATACAGTGCCTCGCATTCGCCACGTACCTGCTTACACATAGCATCTTCATCAATAATCATCGCACTCAGCCAATAGTTCGGCTTTGTTCCTTCTGTGATCGGATTCATCTGCACCGGAAGATCTTTCAGTCTTTCTGCATATCTCTCATAGACAGCTTTTTTCTGTGCAATATGTTCTTCCAGATAGGAATACTGTCCTCGCACTACACCAGCGATCACATTGGACATACGGTAATTATAACCTACTTCTTCATGTTGGTACCATGGTGCATTTTCTCTGGCCTGCGTAGACCATTTTCTTGCCTTATTCGCATCTTCCAGACTATTGGTCAGCAGACAGCCTCCACTGGAACCGGTGATGATCTTATTACCATTATAAGAAACTGCACTGTAATCTCCAAAGCTGCCACATTGTCTTCCATCAATTGTTGCTCCCATGGCTTCAGCAGCATCTTCTATTAATAATGCTCCATGTTCTTCACAGATCTTTTTGATTTCATCCATTCTTCCCGGAAATCCGTAAAGTTCTGCTGAAACCACCAATCTAACTTCCGGATACATTTCAAAGGCTTTCTCCAATGCAACCGGATCCATATTCCAGCTATTTGCTTCTGTATCAATAAAGACTGGAATGCCACCTTCATAAACCACAGGATTCAAAGTTGCATCAAAGGTCATATCAGAGCAAAATACTCTCTTTCCCTCCAGTGCTCCGTGAGAGATCGCTGGCTTTCCATATAATCTTTCACCGGCAAGCTTTACACAAAGGTGAAGTGCTGCGGTACAACTGGAAAGTCCCACTGCATACTTCACTTCTGCTTTTTCTGCTGCGATCTTTTCGACTTCATTGATATTCGCACCAACAGTAGACATCCAGTTTGTCTCATACGCTTCCTTTACATATTCTAATTCCGAACCATGCATGGTCGGGCTGGCAAGCCATACTTTCTTTTCAAATTTCTCATGAGTCTTTTCTTTATTAAACATCTTTTTGCTCCTATAGTAATAGACACTTCGCTATACTTTATGCCGGATGATAGGTACTAACCACTTTCTGTACCCTCTCCCTGATATCATCCCGATTCTTATACGCTGCTTCCATCAGTCCTTCCAGTTCTTTCAGGAATTCATCGGTATCAAATGGAATCGGGCACCCGATATGAATAAGATCATTTTTCGTTCTCTTCAGTCCTTCTTCTGCCATCAGTTTTTCTTCATACAGCTTTTCTCCCGGTCGGAGTCCACTGTATACGATCTGAATATCTACCCCTGGCTTGTATCCGGACTTTCGAATCAGGTTTCTCGCCAGTGTATCGATCTTGACCGGTTCTCCCATATCCAGCACGAAGATCTCTCCGCCCTCAGCATAGGTACCTGCCAGCAGCACCAGTCGTACTGCTTCTGGTATGGTCATGAAGTAGCGGATGATATCCGGATGCGTGACTGTCACCGGTCCGCCTACTTCGATCTGCTTCTTGAAGATCGGGATGACAGAGCCGTTGCTTCCCAGTACATTACCGAAGCGTACTGCTACGAACTCCGTATTCGCATGCTTCAGATTTTCTGCTACTTCTTCATTATGGATCTTGCTGTCCATCCAGTGGGTAAAGAGCTGTGGGATCTCCTCTGCCTTTCCTGCCTTGATCTTGGCATCGAAGGCCTGGATCACCATCTCACAGAGACGCTTGGATGCTCCCATGATATTGGTCGGATTCACAGCCTTGTCTGTACTGATCAGGACGAATCGCTTACAGCCATAGACCATAGCTGCATAGGCCGTCTTGTAGGTTCCCAGAGCGTTATTCTTGATCGCTTCGCATGGACTGTCTTCCATCAGCGGCACATGCTTATGCGCTGCCGCATGATAGACGATATCCGGTCGATAGGTCTCGAATACCTTGAAGATCTTTCTGGAATCCCGGACGGATCCGATGATCACGTCCAGATTCAGATCGGGATAGTTTTTCTTCAGCTCCAGTTGAATGTCATAGGCATTATTCTCATAGACATCGAAGATGATCAGATGCTTCGGTTGATGGGCTGCGATCTGTCTGCACAACTCACTGCCAATACTGCCTCCGCCACCAGTCACCAGTACGGTCTTGTTCTTCAGATACTGGAAGACTTCTGTCATATCGGTAACGATCGGATCACGACCGAGGAGGTCTTCGATGGCTACTTCCTTCATCTTGCTGACCGTCACTTCTCCATTATACAGCTGATACATACCAGGCAGGCTCATCAGTTCGCAGTTCGTCTCATTGCAGATCTGAAGGATATCTCTCTTATCTGCCGCAGAAGCGCTGGGAATGGCCACATAGATCTTCTCGATGCCGAACTTCTCACAGGCCTCCAGGATGGATTCCCGTCCACCGAACACCACGATGCCGTCGATATAGCGTCCCCACTTATTCTGATTGTCATCAATAAAGCAGTACACTTTTTCTCTGGTTTCTTTTGCATGCTTGATGTCGCGGAAGATCATCTGTCCGGCTGCACCTGCTCCGATCAGCATGACGCGCTTGCAGTAGGGCGCTTCCGAATTTTTTCTGCTTCTCAGCAATAATACAAACCGATAGGAAAATCGAATTCCCAGTGTCAGGCAGAACTGGATCACGATGCCGAACAGGAAATAAGAGATCGGCATTCGTTCCACCAGGAGCATCATGATCAGAAAATACCCTGCTCCGGTGATCACCGTTGCCAGGATCGTCCGCATCAGCTCCGAATAGCTGGCAAACCGCCAGATACTCCGGTACAGCTTCAGGAGCCAGAATACCAGCACACAGCATGCTGCATAGATCAGAATCGACTGATAGTACGCATGCAGATAATTCAGTGGGATACTGTGGAAATGACAGTCAAATCGGATCCACAGAGCGGCAAAGTATGCTACTGTCACTGCCAGAAAGTCATAGATCATCAGCAAAAGAGTCACGATCTCCCAGTGCTCGATAAAATGCTTTCTTTTATTTTCTTTTGCCTTCTCTCCCATTTTCTCATCCCTCGTACTTCGTATTTCTCATCTCTTTGTCACTGTGATCTTCTGTCTCACAGCTGATCTTTTCCACTGACAGGATCCGCAGATCCTGTCCATGGAAAGAATCAACTGCCCCCTGCGTGGGAGGGGCGGATGACTCTGTTCTGTGTTCGCTGTAATTATTTAACCTTAACAGTGATCACTTTCTTGGCATCTTTGTAGTTCTTAGCGCCTTTTACTTTAACGGTTACTTTGTAAGTACCCTTCTTGGTGCCTTTTGCTACAACGACTTTGCCGTTCTTTACAGTAATGTTTGCATTATCCGTTGTGTAAGTAACTTTACCAGCTTTCTTTGTTACTTTGACTTTCTGTGAAACAGCTTTCTTAGCAACTTTAGAAGCTTTTACGTTAATTGTGCTCTTAGAAACTTTAACTTTCTGAGAAGCTTTTTTGATGGTGTAAGTTGTGTTCTGTTTCAGTCCTTTGTATTTACCTTTTACGACTTTAACAGTTACTGTATATTTACCAGCATCTTTACCTTTTTTAACAGTTACTTTGTAGTCTTTTGCAGACAGCTTTTTGCCGTTTACTTTTACAACTACCTGTGAAGCCTTTGGTGCCTGCTTCTTACCATTGTATGTGAACTCTGCTTTCTTCAGAGAAGCTGACAGAGTCTGTTTTACTGGTGAATCAGCAGCGAATACAGACATGCTGCAGATCATCATAACAGATAACATGATAAGAGCGATTTTCTTTAATGTTTTCATTTTTCTCACTCCTTAGTTCCATATGTATCAATAAATGAAGCTTCCCACGCCTGCTCCATTTATCCGTGATAAGTGGTGCCAGATGCACCGGTTCTGTATGCGGATTACCGGGGGCTGACAGGACTGTCTGCCCGTATAGGATAATCCTGTGTCAGGAAAAGCAGCCATCTGACTACTTTTCTTTTTTCTCTTCCTTTTCATAGCCGTAACCATATCCATAGCCATACTTATTGGCATATTTGCCATAATATTTGCCATAGGCGCGGCTCTTGACCTCAGCTCGGTTCAGCACCGTACCGAGAAGCTTGCAGCCTGACTGCTCGATCTCATGCAGGGACTGTCGGATCATGGCCTTTGGTGTATCTCCGGCACGCACTACCAGTACTGCACCGTCACACATAGAAGCGACCAGTGCGCCATCGGATACACTGCCAAGCGGCGGGGTATCGATGATCACAAAACGGTAATGCTCTGCCAGCTTGTCCAGCAGTTCTCTAAAACGGACATCTTCCAGCAATGCTGATGGATTCTCCAGCAGCTGGGTACATGGTACAATATAGCCGTTCTGGATATTGGTCTCATAGACCACTTCTTCATACTCAGCCATGCCGGACAGATAATGGTTCAGTCCCTTCATGTCCTCTGAGTATTCGATCTGAAAACGTGTCTTCATAACAGACTTTCTCAGATCCACATCTACCAGTACGGTAGGGAAACCTGCCTCTGCCAGCATCTTCCACAGATAGGAAGATACGGTACTTTTGCCCTCGTTTGGCAGACAGCTGGTCAGTAAGATCTTTCTTGTGTTCTTTCCACAGAACTTGATGTTGATACGCAGGCGGTTCATAGCCTCTTCTACTGCGTATGGCAGTTCCGGAAGTGTAATCGTCAACTGATTCATCTCTTGCGCCCTCTCTTTCCGGTACGTATTTCTTCATCGATATCTACTACCTGGTCGCTCTCCGGAATGGTGGTCAGCGGCACCAGACCAAAGTATTTTTCCATATCTTCTGCAGTATGTACGGTATCATCCATGAGATACTGTACGATCAGAAGTCCGGCCATCAGGATCAGTCCCAGCAATGCGCCTATCATGGTATACTTCATGTAGCTTGGTCCTGCCTTGTGATCTGCCAGCTTGGCATGCTGGGCGATATTCGGTGCCTTGGTGCTCATGGTGTCTGGCAGATAAGATACTGCCACTTCTGCCATGGTTTCCGCCAAATCCATGGAAAACTGAGGATCTGTGGTGGTGGCTGTGATCTGAAGAATACGGGTATCACTCGGATTTTTCAGTGAATACAGCTTTTTCACTTCCTCTGTTGTCATATCCAGCTTCAGCTTGTCGATGACCTGATTCAGCACCGGATAGCTGAGCATCAGTTCTTCGTAGTCGGCTGTCAGAGAGGTACCCAGATTCAGGTCGCTTAAGCTGACCACTGAGTCATCGGAGGTAGATACCACATACAGCTTGGATGTGGACTCGTAGGTTGGCTCGATGAAGAAAAAGGAAAAGGCATTGAGGAGCAATGCTCCTGCCAGCAGACAAAGCAACAGGTAATGCCATTTGTCCAGTAGCATATAGCCCAGATCCAGAAGATCGATCTCCATCTCATCATTCATTTGTTCATGGTTCATGTTGATGTTCTCCTCATGTATTTTTTTAGTTTGGATCTTGTATGTCCAACTTATGTTTCTTTATAAAACAGTTCCAAGATGGCTTCCTGGAGGCTGTCCTCGTCCGGCGTAAAGGTCTGCCATTCGTTCTCATCCGTTCCATAGGTTCCGGTGATGGTCACAGGTGTCTCTTCCTGATCGTCAATCATCAGCAATGCAATACGGCTGAACTTTCTGGCGCTGATGTTGGTCGTCATATATGCTTCCAGTCCATGGTAGAAATCCAGCGGGAAGGTATTGTCCTCACTGCACTTTGCTGCAAAGGCGGCCTTCAGCCCTTCTTCGTACTGTGCCTGACGGGCCAGACGGTTCTGGTTGGTGTCATCCTCCTTCATGGACTTTCGTCCCCGGACAAAGTTCTCTGCCTGCTCACCGGTCAGTGTGACCGTCTCTCCTTTTTTCAGGGTATCGTCTACACCGGTAAAATCATCCTCAACGGTGACGGTAACACCCCCGACCATATCATTGACGATCTGAATGGCGCTCATATTTACCATAGAATAACCATCAATCTGAACTCCTCCCAGCAGGGTGGATACCGCTTCGATAGTATTTTCCGCACATCCTTCTGCACTGGAATGGTCTGCACCCATGGAATGTGCCAGAGAGATCTGCACCTCAGCGGTGCCCTGACTGTTTCCACCTTCCCCGTAGAACTGCACCGGTGTGATGGTATTCCGGTCGATGGTCAGCAGCTTGCACTGCTCGGTACTGCGATCCCGGACAAGCAGGATCAGTACATCACACTGTCCCGGGTTCTTCGCATCCCGCTCGGCTACGGTGCCTGTCGCATCGATACCGGAGAAGAGGTAAGTCTCCAGATTCCCCTTTGGCGTATAAGTCTTACCCTTGTATACGATGTCCTCCGACCTGGTCTCTGTCTGTTCATGCTGAAGCAGCTTTTTGTCTGCAGCGCCCAGGACTCCGGCGACTACGCCGATCCCCACTGCCAGCACCACTGCTGCCAGCCCCAGCTTCTTATATAGTTCCTTCTTTTTTTCTTTTCTGCTTCGGTATTGGGTCATAGCTACTCTGTCCCTTCTAATGCATCATGGAAGCAAGCATCGCTGCTCCACCTGCCGGATGGTTTACTTCACAGACCATCAGTGCTGCCAGTGCCAGAAATAATATCACGCTGATGATGTTCGTAGTCTTCTTACTCATCTGTCTTTACCTCCTCTAGTAGTGTGGTCCCTCTCTGATCCAGCTGCTCCAGAACGGAATGGCCCAGCTTCTTTTCGATCACTGCCCGTCCCTCTGCCAGATTCGGCACCCGATGATGGGCTCCATGGCAGTCACTGCCAAGCACATGGGCTCTGCCCTCTTTCAGAAGCTTCAGCAGTGTGTGGCGATGTCTCCAGTCCAGCAGACATTCTGCATTCAGCTGTATCGTCACAGGAAGCTCCATCAGTCGCTGTACCTGCTTCTTATTGCCTGGGATCCACAGGAACCGCTCCAGATGTGCGATCATCAGATGCAGTCCTCTCTCTTTGATCAGCCTCTCCACTTCTGTGAGATTCTGATCCGTCCATGGTACAAATGGCATCTCCAGCAGCAGCAGTCGTGTGCCTTCCAGAGTCAGGGCTTCGATCTCCTTCGCTCTGCTGATCCCGTCAAAGAATGCCACTTCGCTTCCGAGAAGAATCTGCGGGACAGCATTCATCTCATGTTCTCTGACTGCATGAAAAAAGACATCACGAGCTGTTTCTCTTTTCTTCAGAAATGTGTCGATTCTGTCCTTTGCCGCATAAAAATGCGGAGTCGCTGCCATGATGTCTATCTGTTGTGTCTGTATCTGCTCCAGCATCGCCAGTGCGCTGTCAATATTCCTGGCACCGTCGTCTATACCGGGCAGGATATGTGAATGAAAATCTATAACTGCCAAACTATCATCCTCTCTGTGGCATGAAAAAGGAGCATCATTGTTCTGACGCTCCTGTGGGTCTCAAATAGGGTAATCAAACTTGTTGAGGGTCTCTCTTTGTGAGGGGCAAACTTAAGGGGGTGTCGTGAGGGGCGCTCATGAGGGGCTGGTTTGATGGTTCTTCATGAGGGTTTATGCTTGTATGGAAAA